>Ga0209643_1000040_pt1 | contig 377729 bp, 330 predicted proteins | sample AutmiccBRH37_all_FD_187383 | JGI IMG/M metagenome (GOLD analysis project Ga0209643, IMG submission 187383) | Deep subsurface microbial communities from Mt. Terri, Switzerland - Autotrophic microbial communities BRH/37_all (SPAdes) (version 2) | ecosystem: Environmental > Aquatic > Deep... | reverse complement strand
GCCGGCGGCGCTCGACAGACGTGATCACTTCAATCGGATGCTTCGTCATAGGACTACTCCTAGTGTTTGCACTAGGACTTCCGATGTTCGCATCAACCTCGCAAGACGGCCCTCACCGGGGGCTTACATTGAAATACGCGGCGGTCGGGGAGCATCATGGGTTATCACGCGGGCTGCGATGCGAGGGAGCTTGAGAGAAGCTCATCCGCATCGCCCGCACCCCACAGGTCGGCCGGCTTGGCGAGAGTTCTCCTTCAGGGAGTGCTGGTGGCAACCGGAAAGCTGGGGGAACGATTCCTGCGTTGTGTCAGGTTGCGGCCTCATCTCCGTCCGCGTCCAGGCTTTCGATGTTGATGAGAATATGGCTGTCTCCACCGGAGCCGGACAGCATTTCCATCAGATTGTCGATGATGCCCAATTTGGCACGCATTTTTCTGCTTTCGCTAGCGCGACGCTCCAGCAATTGTTTTAAGCTCGCTAACTGCAGGTGGATCGCGTCCGCCTCGCGAGAGCTCCCGACAAGAAGCGCATACGGATGCTGCTGACGGCACCGCAGGATACCGCCGACGATCTGAAGCGCGTAGTTCAGGATGGTTCCGATTTTTTGGCTCTCTCGCAATTCGATGAGAAGTGCGACAACGAATTTCGTCGCTTTGGCAACGCGCTCTTCCGTCAGCACGGCAGGTGTTGCAATCGGACGGCTGAGGAGCGCCGCGACAGCTGCAGGGACATTGCCTTTCGATGGATGATGACGGAGGAGAAGGTCAATCGCTCGCTCGAGCCGCTTTTCCTCCTTGATAACCCGACCTAGACCATGAAGGATTACGGTCGAAGCTGACCTGTTTTCAAGGAATACATGCTCTCTTGCATCCAGATGCGCATGCGCTGCTTTCAGTATCTCGTCCTGAAGATCGAGCGGGCAGCGACCGAAAGCCCAAGTGGCGGCCAGAAGAAGACTGTTGTCCGGCAATGGGCGGCGGCTGGAGACGGCTGATAGGCAGGTAGAGGAAACGAGAGCTAATGCGCGATCCAGGGCTTCGATTAAGCCGGCATCAATCTCTTCGGGAGGCTCGCCATCGAAGTCGAGTAGACGAGCTGGTGTAAATCCGGCTCCCATACCGCCGACATCAATGGGGACCTGTCTCGATAGGAACTCGCGTAGCATTGCGGCGTCCCTCAACTGAAATTTTGAAATGAATGGCCCGAAGGCAGGAATTCGATCAGTGCCGAGCCAGCGGTCGATATGGGCAAAGCCGGTTACCCGCTCCGGAACAACAGGCTTTGGCTTGAGCTCCGCTGCAATCTCTTCGAAGGATCGTGGATCATGCTCTAGCGTCGACCAATCGAGAAAGACAGGGCGAGATCGCAGCACGTCCCAATCGTTCGAAGTGACGAAAACCACGGCCCGCCCTTGGGCTGGCATTTGCCGCAGCCTCACCTCGACCGCTTCTGTGCGGGTTGGTGCGATCACATCTGCTGTCGTCCACTTACGGAATTCCTCGCCCTTCTTGAGGTAGAATTTGACGTTTTTTGCGCCAGACGGCCAACCAAGACCGGTAACCGGGGCTGATACATATTCGCGGTTTGCCGCCACAACCGCGTTGGCTGGCACGAGATCGATCAGTACGACCTCTGTGTCTTCAAGTGCCACCAGCGAGACCTGATCTAAACGGTCCAGATAATGCGGTATGCCGCGCTGTATACGATGGCCAGCAATCAGCGCACCGGTGGCCGCAGTTTCCCGCGGCATCAGTATGACATGCGTTTGGCCTGCGGCTCTCTGGATCATTCCGAGCACGCGTTCTCGTAGACCCTCTCTGAGCGGAGTGGTCAGCAGGACGAGCGTCGCGTCGGCAAAATAGATTGGTGGAAGTTCCGCCTCGACGTCAAAACGCGGTGATTGCGGCACAGCCAAAGACGTCCAACTGCCATTGTCTAAGCGGATAACCTCATCTTCCTCGGGCATGCTGTCTTGCAATAGAAGATCCCAAGCTATTCGGCTTGGTCCTTGCCTATCGAACTCCGCTGCCGGATTCGTATCACGGACTGCCGCTTGCGCTTGCTTGAGAAGAACCTGAAGGCCGAAGCGCGATGTTTCTGTTCCAATGACCTGTCCACTCTGTGCGCGCTCGGGAGCGAAGAGGCCGGGATGGTCCTTCAAGGCTCGGAGCGTCAGGACTTGGCAGGTAAAGCCGTTGGCGGAGTGATCGATGCAGGCAATCCGCATGCCGTCATGGGGCGAGGGAACGAGATCTTGATCAAGGGTGCTTAAAAGGGTGGCGACAGGATGCCAGAGCAGGCGGACCGATACACCCTGGCGGCGCAGCGCATCGAGCAGGAATTCTTGCTTGCCCTCGTCCAGATCAGGCTGATCCGGGATGATTGCCACGACCTCGTCGGCCTGCATTGACAGTGCTTCGGTCGTTGCACGCCACTGAGCGGAAAGCTCCTTCGTGTCGTGCGACGCGAACAGCGCGTCCAGCATGGACGGCACAAAGATGCGCCTTTTCAAGGCTCCGATCTTACCCCACCCATTGCCACGCCCGATAGGCGAGAGCTGGGCCTGGGGACCGCCGATAAAGTTTAGGATCGGGTTTGGTGTATCGGGATCGTGCATTGCGACAACGACCGTGCCGGTGCCGCCATCAACGATGTGAATCGGTTGAACATCACTCGCAGTTCCCTCCTCTATCTCCGACATCGCATCTCGTGCGGCAAAATCATGCCAGCCATTGATGTCCAGTCCCACGATCCGGCGCATCAGTCGCTATCCCGATCAGAGAGAAGATGGAGCAATGCTGCAGTCAGATGCTTCAGTCCATCACGCAATCCATCCCCTGACGCTCCTAGGGAAAGTGCTGCGCTTTGGTAACCGGTGCGCAATTTGCTTGGCTCGTTGTCCGTGGGGCCTATCACCAACATTCCGCCGATGGTGGATACGCTTCTTTGTTGGGCGAGTGGAGTACCTCGCCGCAGGAGCGCCATTTCAGACATTTGTTTTTCGAGCGTGCCTTGCTGCCGGCTCCAGAGCGGCCAGACAATGATTGACCTTAGAAAGCCGCGCGCGTCGCCTAACTTGCCTACGCGAATGCACAGTGGTGTGCACCAAGATTCGAAGCCGTGCTGCTTGTGATCATAAACAACCTCAACGATGATTTGCTCCCTCGCAAGATGAATGACGCCGAGCGGGTTGATGCTTTCGACCCAGCATCCGCGCACTTGCTCCGGACGGAAAACCACGGGTGACGTCGCCACCACTCTCGCGCCGTCGATGCCTTGTAGCGCGACGATGACGGCAAGAGCGCAGAACTCATTCCAGGACCGAGTCTGCCATCGCCACAGTTCATCGACGATTCTTTTGCGGTTAAGCAACTCGTGCCAAGCCCGCCAAATCGCAGCATAATCCGGGTTGTTCAAGAGAACAAAATTCGGCGTGACGTCTGAGCGGGCCTCCATGACGCCTTTGGCAGCCAGGTCTATCGCCAACTGCCGGCAGCGTTTTCCATAGGCCCTCACCAAGAGCTCTCGGCTTCGCAGTGGGCGGTTTTTCGATGTAGCTGGCAGATAGTCGGAGGCAACACGGCGCGCCAGGCGCGCATAGGCCAGGAGTACCCGGTTCTCCAGCGTATTGAAGTTTTCCTCGCGGGCGACGGCCACGATCCGCTGCCGGTCTCCGGCCTGTTGGGCAATGGTGTCGCCTGGCTGACGAATGAGCCATGTCATGGACCGGTGATCCAGTTCCTGTACGCGCGCTAAGGCCATTGGCTTGTGCACACGGCGCAGAATCCGGCGAGGTGTCTTGTCCAGTCGCTCAATGACGTTCGGAAGCGCGCGGGCCTGTTTGACGATCTCGTCCATCTTGGGCCGTTCGTTCGTTTCCGCGCCGAGCCAGATGCTCGCCAATTGCTTCCACATCGTGCCGGGGTCGGCGATGACGTCTTCGACATCGCGCAGCCGGGTCCAGACCCGCTTGATCCGTGCCATAAGAACATCGCCCTCAGTTGGCTGAGAGCTGATGTCAGGGTCGGCTTCGGATGCGGGGGCATCTGGAAGGGCCTTCAGCATGACCTGAATGGGGCCGGACGGCCCGTGAAGCGTCAGCCCCTTGGTCTGTTTCAGGGGTATCGGCGGCAACCATGCTTTTCGCCTGCCGTCGACATTGGCCAGAAACTCGCACATTCCAATCTTGCCATCGAGACGCGGGCCACCGGGACTATCGGTCACTATGACCGGAGCGCAGTCCTCGAAAATTTCGACCACCGATGGAGCACCGGTCATGTCGCGATAAGAAGCGCCTGATTGATCGGACAAGGCCCAGGGACGAAACCAGAGGTCAAGAAAGGCCATGTGCTTAATGGCCCGTGGTTCTGGTCATGCCGCGCCAGTTGAACATTCCTCCGCCTTGGCTCTGACGCTCAACGATTTCCGCCAATCGCTCGGCGAGGGCGCTGTCGTTCAACTCATCCTGGAGTAGGAGTTTCAGGTCATCGAACATTTTACTGTGTTCATCGATGCTCAAGCCACGAAGTTTTGGCATGATGCGCAGCTCAACCTGATCCGCCAATGGCTTTCTTATATCGACCGGGTGCCCGTTTTCCTCCGGATAGTTGGCGACATATGCCCTCATTGCGGCATTGAGCCGATGGCCAAACGGACGCCCGCAATTATTCATGATTTCTGCGAGCTTTCGGATTGTCTGCCGAACCTTATCTGCGTCTGCTGATCCTAGCTGAGCGGGTTGCTTGATCCACGTGCGCCAAGTCTCAAAGGAAAGACTGCGCTCGGCCGGCTGCCCATTTGCCGCTTCCTTGACCGGCGGGAAGTCCTCGGGGGCGGCAAACTGCATGATGTTGCCGCGGTCGAGCACTTTGTCCGAAAGCGATTGCGTACTCTCATCGTCGTTCATGGTGCCGACAAACAGCACGTTGTGCGAGGGATAAAGGCGAATGGGACCCTCCTTTTCCCGACCCCGGATATCGATCGGAATCATGGCATCACGACGGGACTCTTCCGACAGGAGTTTCTGATACATCGGTCGCGCCTCGAGACGGCTCAGGAATTCGGAGAAATAATACTCCACGCGTGCGAGGTTCATTTCATCGAGTAGGACGATCATCATGTCGTCGCGGTGCGATTTCCCGTCACCGGCGCCAGAAGCCAGCCTGGATGTGTTGTACGGATCGAGATGGACCAGAGCCCGCGCCAGATCAGTCGCACGGAAACGCTTCTCGATATAGTTATAGAAGCCCAGAAGGTCCTGCGGACTGTCCCACCGGGGTTCGACTGCAAAGGGCAGGAAGCGAATACCCATTGCCTCGGCATAGCGCCGTGGCAGCAGGCTCTTGCCCGTTCCGGAGACACCGGCAAGAACGGTCAATTGGGCGAAGTCGTTAATCTTGAGCGAGGTGTGGAAGGATTTTACCACGCGATCCGGGTAGCTCAGATTCAGTGCCTCGAGTTGCTTGCGAACATCCTGAAGGGCCACTTCTTCCCCCGTTGGACGATAGCCCGCGCGCGCTGCCCTCAGTACGCCGGGCGGCGAACGCAGGTCCTCTAGAACGCGCTCGTCAAAGACCGCATCCTTTGCAGGTCCATCCACAGTCTCCGAGCGCAACCGCTCTATGTCTTCCTCGATGGCGGCCTTCCGGCCTTCGAGCGAACGGACATCATCGTCAAGATTCTTGAAGGCCTGCAGTTTCGCCGCGAGAGGGACCGTCTCCTTGAGAATGTGGCTATGGTTCGCTTCGGCATCGCGCAAGTCGTTGTTCACTTTTGCCAACTGGTCTTTCAGCTGCTCGACGTCGTTCTGGAGCGTTGCCTTGACCGCTGTCAGTTCCGTGACTTCCGTGCGCGCACCGAGAAGAATGCCCCGCTCGGCGCGCAACTGGTCAACCTCGCGCAGGATGGCATCCTGCTCGAACTTAAGTTCGGCGATCCTCGCTTCGATGCCGACGGGAATTTCCTCGACCTTTGCCTTGCGGTCGTTGATCTCTCTTTCAAGCTCGGCCAGTTCCAACTGTTTCTTCGACAGATTGCCGGAAAGGCTGTCCCACTCGGCCTGGACTTGCTCAAGGGTTTCTTGGCGAACGGCAAGCTCGGCCGCGGCATCGGCGGCCAGCCGCTTCACGTCATCGATCTGAACACGGGCGTCGGCTAGTCCGTCCAATTCCAACAAGAGCGATTCCCGACGCTGTTCCAGCGCACCGATTTCGGCGGCGATGGTTTCGCGCGCGCCAATCTTGCGATTGATCTCCTCAAGGACGATTTCCTTATCGGCCAGTTCGCTCTTTCGCCGGTTGATGCGGTCTTCGAGGTCCAACCACGCCGAAACCAGGGGCATGTTACGGCGTTGTTTCTCGAAAAGGGATATCGAAACAACGCCCACGACCGTTGCGAGAATGGCAGCAAGGAAGATCAGGAGCAGCACGTAGGGACTGGAGGCGAGTATCTCTAACATCAATCATCGTCCTTGGGTGTTGCTGGCAGCGGGCATGGTCTCGATTGGCGCTGTGTTCGGCGGTGGTGCGCCGGCGATGCTTTGCCTCAAAGCGTTCAGGGCGGCCTCGAGATCCGCCCGCGTTTTCATCTGTTTAGCGATGGTCTCATCTAGCGCTGAGAGTTGCTTTTCCTTTTCCGAGAGCGTTTCCTTGCGGGCGGTTAGGGCGGTGACGTCGGTATTGAGACTGTCGCGCTGGGCGGTGAGGTTAGCGACGCTGGTCATCAATTCCCTTTGTCTGGCCGTCGCTGCATCCAGTTCTCCCGAAACCTTCGCTAAGTCGTTCTTCATGGCGGTCAGCCGTTCGGCCTCGCTCCGGGCAGTCTGTAATTGTTGCCTCGCCGTCGCAAGTTGGTCCTCAATATCCGCTAACTGCCCCCTGTCTGCTTTAATCGAGCTCTTTAGGGTGATCAGCTGCGGTCCGAGTCTTTGAAGATCGGCATTTATCGTCTGCTGCTGGGCTATCGCCCTGGCCAGATCGTCGGCGGCTGCAATCTGCCGTTCTTGCGCAGCCTTTGCATCGTCCTCGTCCCGCTGGCGCTTGACTGACAGTTCATCCGCGGCATCGCGTGCGGCATCGCGTGCGGCCTCAGCGATCTCGCGCTCGTTCTGGGCCTTGGCAACGTCATCCTGGACTTGCCGCAAATCGCTGCCGGCTTTGGCGAGATCGGCCTGCGCTTTGGCAAGCTGTGCATCCACGGCTTTCTTGGTTGCTAATGCCCGATCCTGCTGGCTCTTGATCTCGGCCAACGCGGGCCCGTTTTTCGCCTTTGTCGCCGCGAGTTCCTGCTCCGCCTCCGCCTTCTCTTGCCGCGCCGTTACCGTGTCCGAAAGAAGCCGGTCGTGCACAGCGGTCGCGTCTGACCTTTGGGCCTCGAGGTCCTTCAACTGGTCTTCAGCCTTCTGGCGTGCGGCGCTCGCCTGCTCCAATTCGCTCTTCATGTTCGCGGCATCTTGCGTCACCGTTCGAAGCGCCTCGCGGTTTTTTTCAAGCGTCTGCAATTCGGCTTCCTTGCCGGAAAGCTGGCGGTTCAGCTCAGCGAGCATTGCGTTGCTTCTTCCGAGGTCTTCCTGCGTCTTCGCGAAATCACTTTGAAGATTACGGTAAGCCGCAATGCGCGCATCGAGATCGGCACGTTCCGCACGGGTCTGGTTCTCGGCAGCCATGACGTTCATTTCGCGTTCGCTAAACACCTTGTGGCGTTCCATGAACACGACGATTGCCGCGAGGTTAAACAGGATTGTGACCATCGCGAACAGGAGCGAGATCGCCCACAACGAGGAACGTCCCGACTTGCGTTCGGAAGAATCAACGGCGTCCGAGGTCGGAGTCGATGAGGTCAAGGCACATCTCCATATTGCGGTCTATTTCGGACACCCAAAAGCGGCGTACTTTCCAGCCGCGGGTTTTCATTTCTCGGTCGCGCAGCACATCCGATACCTTGCGGTTGCCGTCGGGATCGACATGCCAGGCACGACCATCCACCTCGACGTCGAGTTTCACGCCGTTGTGAAAAAGTGCCATGTCGAGAAATCGGTGCCCGACAGGATACTGGATTTCAGGCTTTAAGCCCCTGCGTTCCAAAGCGTTGAAAAGGCGTTCTTCCCAGACGCTGTCGAAGCCTTCACGACGGCGCTGGCCTGGCCGCGTCGTATGATGCGCCAAACGCCGTAAGTGGCTGATATTTGATTTGCGGGCTGCGGACAGATCGCCGATGATCACACATACAGCTTTGGCGCGGCTGACAGCGACGTTAAAACGCCGGGCTTCCCGGGCCAAAAAATTGGTGACGCCGAAGGGAGCGCCTTCGGTGTAGACTGTCGAGAAAAAGATGACGTCGGCCTCTCCGCCCTGAAATTTGTCGATCGTGGCGATCTTTAGCCGCACCCGTTTCTGAACCTCTTCCGAAAGCAGTTCGTCAACCGCCCGCTTTATTCTCGCGACCTGACCGACAAAGGGCGAAAGCGCGCCGATCGTGCCTTCGAACGTGCGATCCAACGCCAAGGCCGCGATGCGCCGGGCGACTTCCACCGCTTCGGCTTCATTGAGGTTCTGGTCGTCCAGCCGCGTGGTCTGGCCTTTGACGTCCACCCATTCGATGCCCGCCTTGTAGCTTGGTATCTTGGGCAGGCTTTCCTCATCGCGCCGGCCGGACAGGCGGCCGCGATAAAACTCTTCGTTCAGATAATCGATGATACCCGGTGCCGAGCGGAATTGGTCGGCCAGGAAATGATGGGCTTTGGCGGGCCGCCAGTCTGCAAAGTCGAACAACGAATTCTTGCTTTGAGCAATGCGCGCACGACCTGCACGCGGCAGGCCGGCCGCATCCATCAACGCATTTTCCTGTTGGAGAGAAAGCTGTGGCACGAAGGAAAGCTGCATTGGATCGCCCACGACAGCCGCGCGTTTCGCACGAAAAAAGAGCGGGAGAGCCGACGCGATGTCGCACTGGCTTGCTTCATCGATGATCAGAAGATCAAACAGGCCGGCAACCAGCGGAATGCGGGAGGGGACCGACAGGGTGCTTACTGCCCAGACCGGTCGATGCTGCAACAGGAGGCGGGCCTCCTCGGCGGCCAGCTTGCGCGCTTTCGTGATGCCAGAGAACTCAAGTTCCTTAATGCCATCGAGCAGCGCATTCCGCTCACTCACATCAAGGCTGGTCACGCGCGCGAATAGCGGGCGGATTTCGCCCGCCAGTTCGGCGAGATAGTCGGTATCTATGCCGGGAATGGACTCCGCATCCGGCATCGACGGCAAGCGTTCCAAAAGCGCGCGCAATTGTGCCACCCGGCGTTCCAGTTCCTGAGGTGTGGCCCGACCCGGATCGAGCACCGGAGGCGCGCTCGGCTCGCGCTTTTGAAAGAGCCAAGCAATCAGCGCGGCCGACCATCGATATGATCGCCTGCCTTTGTCGGTCTTGGCACTCGCGTTGGAGGGAATTGCCAGACGCACAAGCCGATCCAGAAGGTCGGCTATTTCCAACTCGGCCTTCGTCCGCTTCTTGCGGAGGGCCTTGGCTTCGGTCATCGCGCGTGCCCTCTTGAAGGCTAGCTTGTCGGTGGTGTGAGTATGTGCGAGGACAGGTTCAGACGCTGCCAGCGTCTTTAATTCGGTCAGGAAATTGGTATCGCGTTCGCCCTCGGCATCCCTGCCGCGGATGACGACGGGGTTGTCCCCGCAGATGTTTGTCAGGCGAAGCTCCACTTCATCCAGCGCTTGATGGTTCTTGGAGGCAAAAAGTACCGTTTGCCTGGCCGCGACGGCAGACGCGATCACCGAAACGATGACATCGCTCTTACCCGTTCCAGGCGGCCCCTGCACGACCGTCAGCGGAATGGTCAGAATATCGCAGGCGACGGCGAACTGCCGGTCCGTGAGGTCGCGAAGCTGAAGAAGCGGGGCATCCGCCTCATGGGTTTCCGTCAGACGATCAGTCGCGAGAAGCGTCCGTATGGCGGTGCCTCGCGCTTCTTCGGGCAGCATGTCGGCCATTGCTGCGAGGTCGTTGGCAGTGCCTTGCGTGTAAGATTTATCGGATGGGAGGAAGAGAGCGGCGGCATTGCGAACGCCATCCTTGTCCGCCGTAATGATGTCATCGAGCTTGCCAGCCGCCAGACTGCCCGCACCGAGGGTCGCCAGCACGTTGCGGAGCCGCCGCGTGACGGCGCTCAGGTCACGATCCTCTCCTTCCGGGAAAAGTCGGTCCGCCAGGTCTTCGGCCTTCCACCGCTTGCGCGCCGTCACCTTCTTCAGCCAGTCCGGATTGATGACCGGGTCGACGGCGCGGATGACAATCTTGAGGTGATCATGTGTCACCTCCCATTCTGCCGGGAGGAGAAGGGCCGGTAGAATTTCTATGCCGCCCGTCGAGTCCAGAAGCGTCAAGGGATAGCCGATGGCGCAGGCTCGTTCCGGCCTCTTGACCAGCGCCTCGCGAAACGCTTCCGGCAAATCTTCCAGCGGCACTCGGATGAGGGCATTGTTCCACCACTCTCCCGTCGTCGCGAGCATTTGCCACGATGTGCCGTGGTTTGATGCCAACTGCAAAATCTTACCGCGCGGATCGGAACGCTGCGTTGCCGCGTAATAGGTCATCAATTCGCGCCAGAGGTCGGAAAGTGCCGTTGCGCATGGCCCCGATGCTTCAGGCAACGGACCGGCGGTATCGACCTCCAACCGAGAACATTGGCCACGAACTGCCCGCAGGATGGGCGCCTCTCCGGTTGTCTGTTTCATTGTGCCGAAGCCGCCGTCGATGCCTTGCGGCGCAGCGGATTCACCAAAGCGGGAAAGAAGCCAACGCTTTCCGGGAAGGATGCGGATTTCTCCATTGCCGGACAGTTCGTTCAGTGCTTGTAAAATGTCGGCAGCCGATGCCCTCAGCCCTGCTGACTTCAGTCGCCAGAGCAGTTGCTCTTGCGATGCACCCGCCGGATACATTTCAAGCAGGCGGCGAACGGTCGAAGCATACATTTCGATGAACCGATGTTTTGTCCGAAACCCCAAGTTCGGACATGCGCGAATAGAGTCAGGCGTTGATGCCAAGCTGTAGGAATCAAAGCTCAAAATTGCTTTACGAAAGGCTACTGAACCCCTGCGCGAAGAGCAAGTTGGCAAGCCGGTTATTCATGGTTGAAAAGTGGCAGCATTTCGCCATCGTAGAAAGCACGCGGCAACAATGGCTTACATCTTTTGAAAACGATTTCGTGTCGTGGTCGCGAGTTCGAATCGCACCAAGGCGAGCAACTGTACACCCCAGCATTCGGAGTTAAGCTGGTCGGCAGCGCCATTCCAGACCCCGCTGCCGCAATCCTCTGGGGGAACATATTAGCCAAAGAACCAGCTCTCTCCGTTCATCGGCGCCGATGAAAGGAGGTGTCTGTGGAAGCGCTAGGACAGACACCGTTTCCTTTGCTGCCGGATGACTAGCCGGCAAACAGACGCTGTATTGGTTCCATAATGTCGCTACGTTGGCAACGCAGAAACGTCGTCCTATTCTGCTTGGACCGCTGCCGTTAGTCGGTCAGGCAAAACTTCTCCCATTCGAGCATCATCGGCCGCCGTTGATCCAGAAGGTCCGTCTGGTGGTAGGCGGCCTCCACGGCGTTCTTGACCCTGTGAGCCAACGCCCGCTCTGCCAAGTCACGCGGATAACCGTTCTCCGATGCCCAATCCCGAAAGCTCGATCGAAAGCCGTGTGCGGTCGCATTGCGCCCTGCCGTATCGCTTTCGACATTCTGGTCATGCAGGAACTTCGTGAGAGCCGTGTCGGTTACTGGTTTCATCGTCCGGGACCGGAATACGAGTCCCTCGCCGCTTTCTGATTGTTCAAGTCGTTCTTCAAGGATCTCGATAGCTCGCGGTCCCAGCGGCACGCGATGAGCCACTTTGGCCTTCATCCGTGGTGCAGGCACCGTCCAGATAGCTTGAGAGAAATCGATCTCATGCCATTCCATATGCCGCAGTTCGCCTGAGCGGCAGGCGGTCAGGATGACGAGCTCTAGCATTTGACGGGTGGTATTTGCTTCGCCAGCATGTAGGACTTCACTGAAGAAGGTTGGCAGCGATCTCCAGGGTAGGGCAGGTTGGTGCTGGACCCGCTCGCGTTTTCCGGGCTGTTTCGGCAGCAGCTTGTCGACCACGCCGACGGGGCTTGCCATGATGAACCCGTTGGCGGCGGCCCAGTTCATAACCGCATCACACCGCTGCTTTACGCGCGAAGCTGTCTCCGGTTTCTCCAGCCAGATGGGTTTGAGGCACGTAGCAAAGTCGGCCGGGCCGAGCTCGTTAACGCGCGTCTTGCCAATTTTCGGGAAGACGAACTTCTCCAGCGTGTTGATCCACTGGTCGCTATGCTTCTTGTTGCGAAAGCCCTCGGCCTTGTCCGCGTGATGCTCTCGTGCTGCATCGGCGAAGGTCGGGACTGTAGCAAGACGTACGGCCTCCCGCTCCTGTTTACGGCGGAGCTCCAGGGGATCGTTGCCATCGTCGATGATGCCTCGAGCCTCGAAGGCTTTCACTCTAGCGTCTCGAATGGATGTCGTGGGATAGCTTCCCAGCCCCATTTCGCGGCGTTTGCCAGTGACAGGCGAGAGAAAGCGCAGGATCCACTTTCCGCTGCCGGGGTTGCTGCCGGGCACCAGGTACAGTCCGACGATAGTGCCATCGGACACGGGTTTATCGTTCGGTTTCAGCTTCCGCGCTTTGGCGTCACTCAGCATGTCTTATGCCTCCTTCATGCATCCCATGGAGGTTTGCTAGCCCGCCACCCAGCCCGCCACAAGAGCCGTTATTCCGTGTTACGAGGTGGTACGGGATGGCATGTGGACGAGCGATAGCGTCGAAAAATGCGAAGCGATTACAATATGATATGAGATTTCCTGGGCTTGAATAAGGCAAGCCAAAAAGCGGCCACCCTCTCCGCCATTCAGGACCTTGGGCCGTAAGGTTTTTCCACGACTGGCTGGCTTCTCTGATCGTCGAGACGGGTGCTGAGGTTGGCTAGGGCCACTATGGCGGCTCTATCGGAGAGCCAAGTCTGCTCCTTTAAAGAATTGGATCAACTGAGGTGCTCCCCCATTTTGGACCGCCGGGCTGGGTGATTTCCCGGGCTATTTGCTCATGGCGGACCGGATGCGCCTGAGCCAATCATCAGCGAAATCGGCGGTTCGTTGCCGATGGCGCTATGAGGTCGAGCCTCATTGTAGTCTCTACGCCAATCCTCCATTTTCTGACGCGCGTCGTCAAGGGTCAGGAACCAGTGCTGGTTCAGGCACTCGGCGCGAAACTTGCCGTTGAACGATTCGATGTAGGCGTTGTCTGTCGGTTTACCCGGCCGTGAGAAGTCGAGGACGACATCCTTCTGGTAGGCCCAAAGGTCGAGGTCGCGAGAGATGAATTCGCTGCCATTGTCGACCCTGATGACCTTTGGATAACCGACCTGGCGGCAGACGCGTTCCAGCGTATGGACGACATCCTCACCGCGATAGGAGAACCGCGGATCGGTGGCCGGTGCAAAGCGCGAGTGGGTGTCGATGATCGTCAGGGTGCGCAGTTTCCGGCCCGTTGCGAGCTGGTCATGAACGAAGTCCATGGCCCAGATCTGGTTGCTTCTGGTCGCATCGGTTCGCTCCTGCCTGAGTTTGGCCTTGACCCGGCGCTTTGGTGTCTTGTTACGCAACTGAAGACCCAACTCATTGTAAAGTCTTCTTGTTCGCTTCATGTTGATCGGCCATCCCTCACGCTGCAAAAGCACGTGGACACGCCGATATCCATAGCGGACACGTGTCTCGCAGATCTCCTTGATGCGGTTCTTCAGGGGAGCCTGCTCTCCGCGCTTGCCCCTTGTAGGTGTAGAGGGAACGATCGATCCGCAGGGCCGAACATGCCTTGCGAACCGATACCTTCCAGGTCCCTCTCACCTCATCGACAAGGCGGCGTCGGCGAGCAGGCTTCAGAGCTCTTTTGATAGCACATCCTGAAGCATGGCCTTGTCGAGGCTGAGGTCCGCGACCAGGCGCTTGAGCTTGGCGTTCTCCTCCTCGAGTTGGCGCAGTCTCTTGACCTCGGAGGGCATCAGGCCAGCGTAACGCTTGCGCCAGTTGTAGAACGTCGCCTCCGAAATTCCTGCCTTTCGGCAGACCTCGCCAACAGCTGTTCCGTCCTCAGCCTGCTTCAAGACAAAGGCAACCTGCGCCTGCGAAAACTACGATGCTTTCATGGAACTCTCCTTCTCCCGGTCACGGGATCATAATTGGAAAATTCCAGCTTCATACGGTCTGATCTATCGGGGGCACGTCAATCGCCAAGAACAAACGGGTTGCCGGGGCGCGTAAGCGGGAATGATTTCCGGTCGAATTCGATCCGTTTTAGACGTGTTGAAGGGCAGCTATGTGACGCCATCCCGGCCGTTCGGATCACCCCCTCTGGTTCCTGAAGGCCGCCCGTCTGCTTCGTCGGTGACCACTTCCGGAGATTCCAATAGTGACGGAGGCCGAAGGCGGGGCCCTCGACCTCCACTGCTTCACATGACGCGCTTGATGTCGCTGTAGGCGCCATCGGTCTTCAGTGTCACGGTTACCGGATCTCCGGTGCGGTTGCGCCAGAACCAGCCGTGATTACCGGCGAAAGCCGCTTCGAGGACTCCGCTGTCCTCGGCTGCGCCGCGGCCCTTCTCGTAGCTGATGCTCTCGCCGCCGCCGTCGCCATGGGTGTCGAAATTGACTTTCGAGCCATTGGCGGTCCAGGTGTAGTTCGTCTTGGCTCCCTTGAGCATGACCAGTTTCACTTCAGCCCCTTCGCCCGGCTGGAGGGTGATGGACACTTCATCCTTTCGAATGGCGTCCTGCGCATAGGCGGCCGATATGCCGAACTCGCGGATGATGCGTTCAAGAAGGCTCGACCCTTCCTGTGGAACTGGTGCCGGCTGCGTGGGAATGAGGCTTTCTCCCGCGTTCTGGGCCGCCTTCCGATCCAGTTCCGCCTCTTCGGCGAGCTGCGTCTTGATCTCACCCATTTCGGTGAGGCCCATGACCGAACCGATACCGGTCGGGTCGATCCCGTATTCGGACGGCATGACGACGGTGACGAGAAGGGCTGCGGCCGCAACGACGGAGATGACCGTCGATTTGACGAGTTGCCTGGAGGACGGCAGGTCGTCTGGATTGGGAGCTTGCGAATTGAACATATGATTTTATCCTTAGTTGGGTCAGGAGACGAAGTAGCCGGTGATCTGATAGCCGAGCAGCAGCCAGCCGGCGGTCATCATCAGCACGTTGGCGGTGTAGGCATGGCGCATGAAGCCGGAGGTCTTGCGCCAGTAGCTCATGGCGATCAGGATGATGGCGAGCGCGATGAGCTGGCCGATCTCGACGCCGACATTGAAGGCGAGCAGGTTGGGGATGAGGCCATCGGCGGCTATCTCATATTCCAGGATCTTGGTCGCGAGACCGAGGCCATGGAAAAAGCCGAAGATCAGCGTGGCGACCTTGGTGTTCGGCTGGAAACCCAGCCATCGCTGGAAGGCGCCTAGATTGTCCAGCGCCTTGTAGACGACCGAGAGCCCGATGATGGCGTCGATCAGATAGGCGCTGACATTCCAACCGAAATAGACCCCGAGCAGCATCGTCGTCGAATGACCGACGGCAAAGAGGCTCACATAGATGGCGATGTGCTTCAGCCGGTAGAGGAAGAAGATCACGCCGAACAGGAACAGCAGATGGTCGTAGCCGGTGACCATGTGCTTGGCGCCCAGATAGACGAAGGGGAACAAATGAACCCCGGTGATCTCCTGTATGTAGCCCTTGTCGCCTTCGGCGACGGCATGGGCCGCGGCCGTGCTCACAAGCAACAGCAGCGACAGGACGACAAGTGTCAGATAGGCGAGCGTGCGGCGGGCTGACTGCCCGTGCGACACGCCTCCGCGAAGAAGTGTATTCATGAATATGTCCGTGAACGAGTTGAACCGGCCGCAGAATGCGGCGTGGGTCAGACGAGGTTCATGGAGCGTGGAGGCCGGTGGATGCCGTAAGGAGGCCCGCCGTCAGGATGCAAATCGACGATGCGATAACTGGCTCGCAAGCCGGTGCGCAGCACGTCATCCAAGGCAGCCACCAGGCCCACCTTTTCGTGGGTGTGATCGGCGTGATGGTGATCGACCGCATCGGAAGCGCCCATGGAGAGCTCCAGATCATCGTCGTGCGAATGGCTGCCGTTGTCGTGGGCATGCGCGTCATTCGCGATTGCAAACCCTTGAGAATGCAGGCTGAGGGAGTGGCTCCCTGCGGGAACGAAGGCAAAGACGAGCGTGGCAACGATAGCCAGCACGGTCGTCATCACGGCCCCGAATCGTTTCCTGTCGCGAAGAAGCATGGACAAGCAGATAGACGTGATTGGCCACGGAAACAAGAAAGCGCGTTGAAATATCCCCTCCAGGGGGATAGGAAGAAGAACCATGACAGAGCATCGACATGAATCCCATCCCGACATCGTCAAGCGGCTGAAGCGGGCCGAGGGCCACCTGAAGAGCGTGATCGCGATGATCGATGCCGGCAAGCCGTGCCTCGACATCGCCCAGCAGCTTCATGCGGTGGAGAAGGCGGTCGAAAACGCCAAACGCTCGCTGATCCAGGATCATCTCGACCACTGCCTCGACGAAACGGTCGGCGCGCTCGACCGCGAGCAGCGCAAGTCGATCGATGAGTTCAAGGCGATCACCAAATATCTCTGAGGGAGCCGCCATGCTGGACGTTCTAGCCAATCGAACCTACCGGCATCTGTTCCTGGCGCAGGTGATCGCGCTCGTTGGAACGGGGCTCGCGACCGTGGCGCTCGGATTGCTGGCCTATGACCTTGCCGGAGACCGGGCCGGCGCGGTCTTGGGAACGGCGCTCGCCATCAAGATGATCGCCTATGTCGCGGTCGCACCGATTGCCGGGGCTTTCGCAGAAGTCCTGCCGCGCCGCGCCATGCTGGTCAGCCTCGATCTGGTGCGGGCAGCCGTGGCGCTGTGCCTGCCCTTCGTGACCGAGATCTGGCAGGTCTATGTGCTGATCTTCGTGCTTCAGTCGGCCTCCGCCGCCTTCACGCCGGCCTTCCAGGCAACCATTCCCGATGTCCTGCCCGACGAGAGGGATTACACCCGTGCCCTGTCGCTTTCGAGGCTCGCCTACGATCTCGAAAGCCTCGTCAGCCCGATGCTGGCGGCAGCGCTACTGACGGTCATATCCTTTCATTCCCTCTTTGCCGGCACTGTCGTGGGTTTTCTGGCGTCTGCGGCCCTGGTGGTGTCCGTGGTCTTGCCGCGCCATCCTGCGAAGGAGCGCCGGAGCATCTATGAGCGGACCACCCGCGGCCTTCGCCTCTATCTCGCGACCCCGCGACTGCGCGGCCTTCTGGCGCTCTGCCTCACCGTTTCCGCAGCAGGCGCCATGGTCATCGTCAACACCGTCGTCTTCGTCCAGGCGAATCTCGGGCTATCGCAATCGGATACGGCGCTGGCGCTCGCCGCCTTTGGATGCGGCTCGATGGTCGCGGCACTATCGCTGCCAAGACTACTCGGCAGCGTTGCAGACCGTCCGGTGATGCTCTTAGGAGCCGCTATCCTGATCGCCGGGCTGCTCACGACGGCATTCGTCAGCAATTACGCGACGCTACTAGGGGTATGGCTACTGATCGGGCTCGGTTATTCGATCGTGCAGACACCGTCCGGCCGGTTGTTGCGCCGGTCCGCCCATGCCGAGGATCGCCCGGCCTTGTTCGCCGCCCATTTCGCCTTGTCCCATGCGGCTTGGCTGATAACCTATCCACTCGCCGGATGGCTCGGCGCAACCATTGGCCTCTCGTGGACGGCGATGGTCCTTGGCATCTTGGCCGGCCTTGGTTTTATCGCCGCAGTCCGGGTCTGGCGGCCCTCTGACGAGGCGGACATCGAACACAGCCATGACGATCTGGCAGAGAACGATCCCCATTTGATGGAGGGTCATCATCGAAATGGGCATCGACACAGCCACGCCTTCATGATCGACCGGCTGCATCCGGACTGGCCGCGTGAACACTGACCTTGCTGCCTATACCGGCCTCTTCGGCGCTGCGTTTCTCGCGGCCACGATTCTGCCGGCACAGTCGGAGGCGGTGCTTGCCATGATGATCGTCGCGGATCGGTACCCCCTTGTAACACTGCTTGGCGTTGCGAGCCTCGGCAATGTGCTGGGTTCGGTCGTCAACTGGATACTGGGGCGCGGAATCGAGCACTACCGCGACAGTCGATGGTTCCCGGTCTCGCCGGAAAAACTCGACAAGGCTGAGGGTTGGTACCGGCGTTATGGAAAGTGGTCTTTGCTGGCAAGCTGGGTTCCGATCATCGGCGATCCGCTGACCGTTGTCGCGGGTGTGCTGCGGGTCCCGTTGCCGGCATTTGTCACGCTCGTTACCCTCGCCAAGGTCGGCCGCTATCTTGTTCTGGCCTGGGTAACGCTTGAGGTCACCTGACATGCTGGCCTGGATCATCGAGTTCCAGAAAGAGACTTATCTCACCTTCGGAGAGCATGTGCGCACATTGGCGGGTGGTGGCGGAGCTACTGCATTCCTTGCCTTCCTGCCCCTGGGGCTGGTGCTGGGTGCTGTCCATGCCCTGATGCCGGGCCACAGCAAGCTTCTGCTTGCGACGTATGTGGCGGGTTCGTCGGGTGGGATGCGGAATGCGCTACTGACCGCGTTCGTGCTCGCCGCAACGCATATTTCCATCTCGGTGCTGATCGTTCTTCTGTCGCTCCCGGTCATCGATTACATGTTTGGCGGCTCTGGGCCTGGATCTTCGCCTCTGCTCGAGCACCTGAGCCGTGGCCTCATCGGTCTGATCGGCCTCTGGATGATCTGGCGGGGCATGAGTGCCACGCGCCACGGCCATGCGCGCCGAAAGGGAGCCAGCTTCGGCTTTGTGGCGGGTCTCATTCCCTGTCCACTGACCCTGTTCGTCATGACCTATGCGACTGCTCGCGGCGTGCCTGCACTGGGCCTTGTGTTTGCCGTGCTGATGCTCGCCGGTGTTGCCGCAACACTGTCTGCTGTGGCGATAGCCGCCACCGCCTTCAGGGCCGCTTTTGACAAGGCATTCAATGAGAAAGAAAATTGCCTGGGCCGCATTTCAAAAGTGCTGGAGATATCAGCCGGCCTGGTCATGGTCGGAGTTGCGCTAAATTCGATCGCCTGACCAGATCTGCGCCGCGTCATCCTTCCCGAGCAGGCACGCCTCGTAGCGTGACTGTCGCCCGCAGGCCGCCCTCGGCCCGGTTCGTTAACTCCACCGTTCCGCCATGCGCGTGCAGTATGGCTCTCGCAATGGGGAGACCCAACCCGACACCCCCGGTCTCACGAGAGCGGGATTGTTCAAGCCGTGTAAACGGCTCGAAGACGCGGGAGAGATCCGCATCGGGTATGCCCGGTCCTTTATCGTCGATGGAAATGACGACATCGCTGCCCATTCGACTGAGACCAATGACCGCTTCGCCCCCGTAACGCTGGGCATTCTCTATCAGGTTGCGCAAGGCGCGCCGCATCGGCGTCCGCCGAAGCGGCAAGGTGACGGGTTCCATCGTGCCGGTTACCACCTGCGGACCGGTTTCGCTCAGTTCGGAGGCCAGATCCAGGAGCAGTCGCGAAATGTCCGTCGGTTCCATCGGCTGGTCAGGCGAGACGCCACGGGCATAGGCCAGCGTCGCCTCGACCATGTCCTGCATTTCATCCAGCGTCGCTGCCATGCGCTCTCGCGTCTCGTCATCATCGACCATCTCCGCCCGCAGGCGCAGCGCCGTGATGGGCGACCTAAGATCGTGACCGAGCGCCGCCAGCATTCGCGTCCGGTCGGCAACCATGCCGGATATGCGTGCCTGCATCCGCTCCATCGCGTCGGACAGTGCGCGCACCTCGTCGGGCCCGCCGCGCGGCATGGAAAATGCCGGACCGTCGATCCCCATCTCTTCCGCCGCCTGAACAAGGTGTCGCAGCGGGCCGGTGATCCGGCGCAGTCCAAGCCAGAGCGCTGCCATGATCAGCGCCAACGAAAGCAGAATAGTGCCCAGGATAGCCGGAGGGAGCTGGAAATCCCGGCGGTCGTTGCGGGAGCGGACATTGAGCCAGGTCCCGTCCTTCAAGAGCACGGACAGGCGAAGTTCGGTTGGAGCCACGCCTGCGGCCAGCAGCCGGTCACGCAACCAGGCAAGCGCGGCAGGAGGCGTCATGGGACGGCCGTCGCGTGGGGAGATCCCGACTTCTTCGGCACGAATCTCGCGCGGGCTTCCCAGCACATCTGTCACCCTGGATCGGACCTCCGGTAGCCCAGTTTCTTTCGAACTGATCGCGCTCTCGTCCACCTCGAATTGCGCTTGATGCGAGCGGGCCGCGGCAAGGATGCCTGGACGATTTTCCGGTTCGGCGGCTTCCAGTGCGAGAACGACCGCCGCCGCCCGCTCGGCGGTTTCGACTCTGAGGCTGGCTTGCAAGGCGGTCCCGCGTTCACCCGTGAAAAGCCAGAGACTGATGAACTGGGCTGCCAGGAAGGCGACCAGGATCAACAGTGCCAACTGCCCGGTCAGGCTGCGAGGGGCAAGCCGCATCAACTCACCTCTCGGACATCGGTGGCAAGGCTGTAGCCACCCGCCCGGATCGTGGCGATGATCCTGGGGCTTGCCGCGTCATCTTCGATCTTGCGGCGCAGGCGGCTGACCTGGTTGTCGATGGTGCGGTCGAAAACTTCGGCTACCCGGCCGGAAGTCAGGTCCAACAGCTGATCGCGCGACAACACGAAGCGCGGGCGTTCCAGAAAGATGGTCAGCAACTTGAATTCGGCGCTTGTCAGGCTGACTTCACGTCCGTCCTGGTGCGTGAGGGCGCGGGTATCGGTGTCGAGCACCCAACCTGCGAAGGCCAGCTTGCGCCCACCAAGAGTACCTGCCATGGGCTCGGGCCGGTCAGAACGTCGCAGGATGGCCTTGATCCGCGCCAGGAGTTCGCGCGGATTGAAAGGCTTCACCAGATAGTCGTCGGCGCCGATTTCCAGACCGACGATGCGGTCGGTCTCCTCGCCCAAGGCGCTGAGCATCAGGATCGGTGGGCCGCCGCTGGCAGAAACGCGCCGCGCAGCGGAAAGCCCATCCTCGCCCGGCATCATCACATCGAGAACGATCAGATCGAACCGTCCGGCCTTCAGCGCCACGTCCATTTCCGCCGCATCGCGGGCAGGCGTGGCGCGCATCCCGTTCTTTTCCAGATAACGCGTCACGGCATCACGGATTTCGCGGTGGTCGTCCACGACCAGGATATGGGGCGATAGATCGGTCATGCCCCTACATAGCCCGTCGTCGCTGCAAGCGGGAGGAATCTTGCGTATCGGTCTGTCGCAATCCATGCCCTTGCGACAGACGGATACAATTCAGGCTCCGTCCCGGCATCCTCCTGCGACAAAACCCCTCCATCCTGGTCTCATTCGAAACACAGACCCGAAGAGGTGAGACCATGAAACGCAAGACGATCCTTACTCTTGGCGCGATCGCCGCCGTCGCAGTCATCGGCGGTGCGGCCATTCCGGCCATCGCGGGCGGCGGCCCCTGGGGCATGATGGGAGGCCATGCGCCGGGCATGATGATGCAGGGCGGCGACGGTACGGGATGGGGGCCTGGCCGGATGGGCCAGCGCGCCGGCCATGGGCCGATGGGCATGAGCGGCTTTGCCGAAAATCCGGTCTTCCAGGCTTTCGATGCCGACAAGGACGGCAAGGTCACGGCTGCGGAGGCAGAGGCCGGTGTATCCGCCCTGCTCGCCACCCATGATGCCGACAAGAGCGGCGCTCTGTCCGAGGCGGAATTTGCCGCGCTCTTTTCCGAGGTGACCAAAGGCATGGCCGCGCGACCCTTCGCCATGCTCGACGATGATGGCAACAAGGAAATCAGCGCCGAGGAAATCACCTTTCCCGTGAAGATGATGGCCCGCATGGGCCGCTTGACAGACATCAATGCCGGAACCCCGACCAAACCGTAACCAGACAGGGGATAGCGGGTGCCGAAAGGTGCCCGCCCAATCATTCAAAGGGACAGAGCCATGACACATCCCACAGGTTATTCCGGAGCGCAGATCGCGCTCCACTGGATCGTCGCCCTGCTGGTCGCCGGTCAATATATCTTCAAGGACTCCATCGCCTCTGCCTGGGATGCGATCCGGCAGGGCACGGACTATGCCTTCGACCCACTGATCCCGGCCCATGTCGCGGGCGGCGGGCTGATCCTCGTCTTCATCCTGTGGCGACTGGCCCTGCGTCTGACACATGGTGCGCCACCACCGCCCGAGAATGAACCCGCGCCGCTCAAGGTGCTGAGCCATGTCGCCCACTGGGCCTTCTATGCGGTGCTGGCGTTCATGTCCGTCTCGGGCGCATTGGCTTGGTTCGCCGACCTGACCGTTGCCGCACAGGTCCACAACGTCTTCAAGGTTATCCTTCTGCCGCTGATCGCGCTGCATGTGCTGGCCATTCCGTTCCACCGGATCGTTCTGAAGAACAACGTCATGGTGCGGATGCTCCGCCCCGCAAAGTAGCGGCAACTACCGAGTGGGGCTCTACCGTTAAAGGTCGCCGGCGGGGGAGCCCGGCGAATGTGCTGGACAAGAACAGTCATGGGTCATCATGCTGGAAGCGTCTCGACGCAGCGGGTTCAATCGGGTTGAGCATCAATCCAAATTTCCAAGATCGACAGAAAGAGAAGACCGCCATGTCAGCGCCCGAAGAGCAAAGCCTTCCGATTGATCTGAAACTGTCTGAGCCGACAGCTGCTCGTCGGCGCCGCTGGTTTCGCAAGCGGTATCTGCTGGTCCTGCTGGTACCGGTGTTCATGTTCTCTGGCGCGGTGCTCGGAATGTACTTTCAGCCGACCGGGTTGCAGAAGTTCTACGCGCTGACAGGCCTTCAACCCGGCGGCGGCTCGGACGCACCCATTGCACTGCCGCCCGAGATCGAACTGCCGCCGAAGATGGCGGAAACCCTTTTGCCCACCGACGTGGTGGGGTTGGCGCGGGTGATGCCGCGTGGCGACGTCTCGGTTGTGGCGGCACCCTACGGCGCGGGCGATGCGCGCGTTGCCGAAATCCTCGTATCCGTGGGTGACCGGGTGGAGAAGGGCACCGTGCTGGCGCGGCTCGACAATCACTCCGCTCTGACCGGCGCGGTCCTGACGGCCGAGGCAAACCTTGCCGTGCGCGAAGCAAACCTCATTCAGATCCGTGCCGCGACAGAGGCAAGCCGCGACGAGGCACAAGCAGCACTTGATCAGGCCGTGGCCACGGCGGCGGAAGCCACGACGACGCTGGCCCGCACGGTGGAACTCGTTTCGCACGATGTGGGCACGCAGGCCACGCTCGATGCCGCCCGCTCGGCGGCGGAGGGCGCGAAGCTCTCAGTCATACGTGCTGAGGCGACGTTGAAGCGCTATTCGGCGGTGACGCTGGACGAGCAGCCCGACGTGATCGTAGCCAGCCGCAATGTGGATGCCGCCCGATCCGACCTGGCCCGTGCGCAGCTTGATCTTGCACGGGCCGAGGTCGTGGCCCCGATTGCAGGCACAATCCTCGACATCCGCGTTACGCCCGGACAGCGACCTCCCACAGACGGGATCATGGACATGGGCGACACCGACCAGATGATGGCCGAGGTGGAGATCTGGCAGGACCGCATCAGCACTGTCCTGGTCGGCCAGCCGGTGGAATTGGCCACCCCGGCACTTGGTGTCACGCTGCAAGGCCGGGTGGGCAGCATTGGGCTGACCGTGGGACGGCAGGGACTGATTTCGGACGACGCCGCGGAAAACAAGGATGCGCGCGTGATCCAGGTCCTGGTGGTGCTGGACAAGGCCTCCTCTGAACTTGCCGCACGCTTCACGAATCTAGAGGTCATAGCCCGCATTGACACCACTGCGCGGGTCAATCCATGACCTACCTGCTGCAACGCCTGTTCGGGCGGCTGCCGATCGGCTGGCTGCAATTGACCCATAACCGCACCCGCTTTGCGGCGGCACTGGCCGGCGTGGCCTTTGCCAATGTGCTGGTCTTCGTTCAGCTTGGAATCATGAATTCGATGGGTGCCGCAACATTGCGACCCTATGCCTTCTTCCAGGCGGATATCATGATCTCGGCCAGCGACGCGAGTACCCTGACCGATGGCGGCAACGTGGCAAGGCAATGGCTGCTACAGGCAATGGGTGATCCGGATGTCTCCGCAGGCATGGGTCTCTTGATCGCCAATGTTCCCTGGGACCGGGGCGAGAAGGACATCAGTCTGACGACCTTTGGCGTGGACCCGGTCAAGAAAGAATTCCTCGCCACCGATATCGCAAGCGATCTGTACCTCTTGCAGGTGCAAGATGCGGCGATACTCGACCGGCTGGCCCGGGGACTGGGCAAGGATGAAGCTTCCGCGATCCGTCCGCAATCACCGCTCTCCTTTGAAACGCAGGGCCGTACCGTCACCGCCTACGCCACTTTCGCCGGCGGAGGCGGGTTCGGTGGCGATGGCTATATGCTGGTCTCGGACCAGACCTTCCTGTCGCTGTTTCCGACGCGCAGTTCCACGGCGCCCGACCACATCCTTTTGACGCTGCGTCCCGGCGCGCAGACGGAGGCCGTGATCACGCGCCTGAAATCCCTGATATCCGACCCATCCCTGCGCATCCGCAGCTATGAACAAGCAGCTCAAGAGGACCTGCGCTACCAGCAGACCAAGCGGCCCACGGGTATCATCTTCGGCTTCGGCGTGCTGATAGGCGTTCTCGTCGGGATCGTGATCGTCTATCAGGTGCTGTCCACCGACGTGGCCGACCACCTGCGCGAATACGCAACCTTCAAGGCCATGGGTTATGGCCCCCAGTTCTTTCTCGGCATCGTCTTCGAAGAGGCGCTGGTGCTGGGGATCATGGGATTTATCCCCGGTCTGGTTGTCGGGACGACCATTTTGACAGTCATGGGCAAGATAACCACCCTGCCACTGGGCATGACACCCTCAATGGCGGCGACGGTCTTCCTCGGCACCATCGTGTTTTCCGCCCTGTCCGGCGCCATCGCCACCCGTCGGCTTGCCGCTGCCGACCCTGCCGATCTCTTCTAGGAGGCTGCCATGGACAGCGACGCGATCGTTGAAGTACGGGCCTTGAACCATTGGTTCGGCAGCGGCGAAGTTCGGAAACAAGCCCTGTTCGACGTGAACCTGACGTTGAAACGCGGCAGCTTCACCGTGTTGATGGGCCCCTCCGGCTCCGGCAAGACCACGGTCCTCACGCTGGTCGGCTGCCTTCGCGCCGTCCAGGATGGGTCGATACGGCTTCTGGACCACGAATTGAACGGCGCACCCCAGACACAGCTTGTCGCGCTGCGCCGGCGTCTGGGTTTCATATTCCAGGCCCATAACCTGCATGAAAGCCTGACTGCGGCGCAGAATGTAATGATGGGAGTGCAGGTGCACGGTGGCGTGCCCGACGGCGTGGCGCAACGCGCGGCCGGCCATGCACTTGGCCTTGTCGGCCTGACGGACCGCATGACCTACCTGCCCGCCAACTTGTCAGGTGGGCAGAAACAGCGCGTCGCCGTGGCTCGGGCCCTTGTCTCCAGCCCGGCGCTGGTGCTGGCAGACGAGCCCACCGCCGCACTGGACAAGGACAGTGCGTCCGAGGTCGTCGATCTGTTGAAACGCATGGGCGAGGCGCGGGGTACCACGACTTTGCTCGTCACCCATGACAACCGCATCCTCGACCGCGCTGACCGTATCCTGACATTGGAAGACGGCCGCATTGTCAAGATCGAGGAGCGAGGCTGAGCGGTCAGCGCTCTAACCGAGAGATCACTTTGCTCTGACACAAAATGACAGCGTCTGCTTGGCGGGTAGAACAGCCGGAAGCTGTCCGTCTCCGGTCGGTCCCTTGTCGGAAATGATTTCCGCATGCGCGTTCATGTCGGTCGTTCCCGGTGGCCGGCCTCACCCTCAATAAGCGGGCATGCGGTTCGGACGGCACGAAGCCTGCTCTGCAGTGGGACTATCATTGGCCATGGTTCGATAGTTGCCCGTTAGGGGCATCCTTATCTTTTCTTTATTTCCCTCCCGCATCTTCTCAATCGAAGCCTGACCTGAGGCACCCTTAATCCTGTATTCGTATCAACAGGAGAAACGGACATGTCCGACCTCATCTTCCTCGCGCTCGGCGGAGGCACGCTTCTCGCTCTCGCACTCTACGCCCGCGCCCTCGACCGGCTATGACGGAGGCAAGCATGATTGAGCCTCTTTTCGGCCTTTTCGTCGCCGTCGCCCTTGGCGTCTATCTCGTGGTCACGCTTCTGCGACCCGAACGCTTCTGATTTTTCGAGGAGTATTCCCATGACCATTGTCGGGTGGCTGCAGATCAGCCTCCTCTTCCTCGCCGTCCTCGTCGCCATCAAGCCGCTCGGGCTTTACATGGCGCAGGTGTTTTCCGGCGAACGCACCTTCCTCTCGCCCGTCCTTGCCCCTTTGGAGGGCGGTCTCTATCGCCTCGCCGGCATCCAGCCGGACAAGGAGCAGGGCTGGCTTGCCTACACGGTCTCCATGCTGGCCTTTTCGCTAGCCGGCTTCCTCGCTCTTTACGCGATCCTCAGGCTGCAGGCCTACTTGCCGCTCAACCCTCAGGGTTTTGCCGGCATGGCGCCGGATCTCGCCTTCAACACGGCGGTGTCCTTCGTCACCAACACCAACTGGCAGAACTATGCCGGCGAAACAACGCTCGGCCATTTCGCCCAGATGGCCGGCCTTACCGTGCAGAACTTCCTGTCGGCTGCCACCGGCATGGCACTCGCCATCGCCTTCAGCCGGGCCTTCGTCCGCTCCAGGGTTTCGACGCTCGGCAATTTCTGGGTCGACATGACCCGCGCCACGCTCTACGTGCTCTTGCCGATCGCCATCGTCGTCGCCCTGGCCTTCGTGGCCATGGGCCTGCCGCAGACGCTCGACGCCTCGGTAACCGCCACAACGCTGGAAGGCGGCCAGCAGGTCATCGCGCTCGGTCCCGTCGCCTCCCAGGAAGCGATCAAGCAGCTCGGCACCAATGGCGGCGGCTTCTTCAACGTCAATGCCGCCCATCCTTTCGAGAACCCGACGGCCTGGTCGAACTATCTCAACATCTTCGCCATGCTGTCGATTTCGGCGGCGCTCGTCTACACCTTCGGCCAGATGGTCGGCAATCGCCGCCAGGGTTGGGCCCTGATCGCGGCCATGGCCGTGCTGCTGACCGCCGGCGTCGCTGTGACCTATTGGGCGGAAGCCCAGGGCAATCCGATTCTCACATCGCTTGGCGTCGATCCGGCGCTCGGCAACATGGAGGGCAAGGAAGTCCGCTTCGGCCAGGCCATGACCGCACTCTATGCTGCGGTGACAACAGGGCTTTCGGATGGCGGCGTCAACGGCATGCACGGTTCCTTCACCGGGCTTGGCGGCCTGGTACCGATGTTCCTCATCCAGCTCGGCGAGGTTTTGCCCGGCGGCGTCGGTTCGGGCCTCTACGGCATGCTGGTCTTCGCGCTGCTTTCCGTCTTCGTGGCAGGCCTGATGGTCGGCCGCACGCCGGAATTCCTCGGCAAGAAGATCGAGGGCCGCGAGATGAAATTCGCCATGCTCGCCGTCCTCGTCCTGCCGCTCGCCATTCTCGGTTTCACCGCCGTCTCGGCCATGCTGCCCTTCGCGGTGGCAAGCGTCGGCACGGCCGGCCCGCACGGACTGTCGGAAATCCTCTATGCCTATACATCTGCGGCGGGCAATAACGGCTCGGCCTTCGGTGGGCTCACCGGCAACACGCCCTGGTACAACACCACTCTCGGCATCGCCATGCTGCTCGGCCGCTTCGCCTATGTCGTCCCGGTCATGGCCATTGCCGGCTCGCTCGCCGCCAAGGTGAAATCACCTGCGTCGGCCGGCACCTTCCCGACCGACGGTCCGCTGTTCGTCGGCCTGCTGATCGGCATCATCCTCATCCTCGGCGGGCTGCAATTCTTCCCGGCCCTTGCCCTCGGCCCCATCGTCGAACATCTCGCGATGCTCGCCGGCCAGACCTTCTGAAGGAACAGTCCATGTCAAAAGACCGTAAGGCACCGGGTTTTCTCGATCCTGCCATCCTGCTGCCGGCAGCGCGCGACGCTGTCCTGAAGCTCGATCCCCGGCAATTGCTGCGCAATCCGGTGATCTTCGTCACCGAGGTCGTGGCCGCCGTTGTCACCGTGCTCTTCGTGCGCGACCTCGTCACCGGCGCGGCGGAAACCGGCTTTTCCGGCCAGATCTCCGCCTGGCTCTGGTTCACCGTTCTTTTCGCCACATTCGCGGAAGCCGTGGCGGAAGGACGCGGCCGCGCCCAAGCCGACAGCCTGAAGCGCACCAAATCCGAACTGACGGCCCGCCGGCTGTCGTCTGACGACAGTATCCAGACCGTTCCCGCGTCCAGCCTCAAGATCGGCGACATCGTCCTCATCGCGGCAGGCGAGTTGATCCCCGGCGACGGCGAGGTGATCGAGGGGGTTGCCTCCGTTAACGAAAGCGCGATCACCGGGGAATCGGCACCGGTGATCCGCGAATCCGGCGGCGACCGTTCGGCCGTGACCGGCGGCACGCAGGTGCTTTCCGACGAGATCAAGGTGAAGATCACCGTTCAGCCCGGCTCCTCCTTCGTCGACCGCATGATCGCGCTTATCGAAGGCGCCCAGCGCCAGAAGACGCCGAACGAGATCGCGCTGTCGATCCTGCTATCGGGCCTGACGCTGATCTTCCTGTTCGTCTGCGTGGCGATCTGGGGGCTGGCCGGCTATTCCGGCACCGTCATCTCCGTCACGGTTCTGGCCGCCCTGCTCGTCACCCTCATTCCGACGACGATCGGCGGTCTGCTGTCGGCCATCGGCATTGCCGGCATGGATCGCCTGGTGCGGTTCAACGTCATCGCTACCTCCGGCCGCGCCGTGGAGGCTGCCGGCGACGTCGATACCCTGCTGCTCGACAAGACCGGTACGATCACCTTCGGCAACCGCATGGCGAGCGACTTCGTGCCTGTACCGGGCGTCACCCAGGCGGAGCTGGCGGAGGCCGCCCTTCTGGCCAGCCTGTCCGACGAGACCCCGGAGGGGCGCTCGATCGTCGCACTGGCCACCGGCGAGCATGGCATTGTCACGCCTGAGGCCCGTTTCGATGCGGTCGTCGCCTTCACGGCCGAGACTCGCCTGTCCGGCGTCAACCAGGGCAGTCGGCAATTGCGCAAGGGCGCGGTGGATGCCGTGCTGAGGTTCGCCGGCGTGGGCGAAGACGACGCGCCTTCCGAGTTTCATCGGGCGGTAGACATGGTCGCGCGCAGCGGCGGCACGCCGCTCGCCGTGGCCGACGGCGACCGGCTGCTCGGCGTCATCCACCTCAAGGACGTGGTCAAGCCCGGCATCAAGGAGCGTTTCGCAGCGCTTCGCGCCATGGGTATCCGCACCGTGATGGTGACCGGCGACAACCCGGTGACCGCTGCCGCGATCGCCTCGGAGGCCGGCGTCGATGACTATCTCGCCCAGGCCACACCGGAAGACAAGCTCGCCTTCATCCGGCGCGAGCAACAGGGCGGTCGGCTGATCGCCATGTGCGGCGACGGCACCAATGATGCGCCGGCGCTTGCCCAGGCCGATGTCGGCGTCGCCATGCAGACCGGAACCCAGGCCGCTCGCGAGGCCGCCAACATGGTCGACCTCGATTCCAGCCCGACGAAGCTCATCGAGATCGTAGAGATCGGCAAGCAACTGCTGATGACGCGCGGTTCGCTGACGACGTTTTCGATCGCCAACGATGTCGCAAAATACTTCGCCATCATCCCGGCGCTGTTCGTCGCCACCTATCCGGCACTCGATGCCCTGAACATCATGGGGCTGGCCTCGCCGCAATCTGCCATCCTGTCGGCGGTCATCTTCAATGCCCTGATCATCGTGGCGCTCATACCGCTGGCCCTCAAGGGCGTCGCCTACCGCCCGGCGGGTGCTGCCTCGCTGCTGAGGCGCAATCTGCTCATCTATGGCCTGGGCGGCCTGATCCTTCCCTTTGCCGGCATCAAGGTCATCGACCTTGCAGTCAGCGCTCTCCATCTGGTGTAGCCATGATCCATCATCTTCGCCCCGCAATTACTCTCGTCGTCGCCATGACGGCTTTGACCGGCCTCGCTTATCCGCTGGCGGTGACCGGCATTGCCCAGGCCGTTCTGCCGGCCCTCGCCAATGGCAGCCTGATCGAGAAGGACGGAACCGTGATCGGCTCCGCCCTGATCGGCCAGAACTTCACATCCGACCGCTATTTCTGGCCGCGACCGTCCGCGACCGGGCCGGACGCCTACAATGCCGGCGCTTCCTCCGGCTCCAATCTCGGCACAACCTCCGTCAAGCTTCGCGACCGTGTCGCGGCCGAGGTCGAACGGCTGAAGGCAAGCGGTCTATTGGTAGGGTCCCCGGCAGACGCGGTGACCACGTCGGGTTCGGGCCTCGATCCGCATATCTCGCCGGATTTCGCGACCGCCCAAATCGGGCGCGTGGCAAAGGCCCGCGGGCTTGCCGAGGAAGCGATTGCGACCCTGGTCGACCGGATGACGCAAGCGCGTGAACTCGGCGTCATCGGCGAACCGCGCGTGAATGTGCTAGAGCTCAATCTGGAACTCGATGCTCTGAATATGTGAGACCCTGAATGGCGGACGACGATCGCGACAAGACCCGCAGACCGGATCCGGATGCCCTGCTTGCCCTGGCGGAGAAAGACCGCCGGGGCAAGCTGACCGTTTTCCTCGGCGCAGCACCCGGCGTCGGCAAGACCTATGCCATGCTGTCTCGCGCCGGGCGGCTGAAGGCCGACGGCGTCGATGTCGTCGTCGGCCTGGTCGAAACGCACGGGCGCAGCGAAACGGCTGCCCTCCTCGAAGGTCTCGAGCTCCTGCCCAGACGGCGCATCGCCCATCGCGGACGCGTGCTGGAAGAATTCGATCTCGATGCGGCGCTCGCCCGCAAGCCCCGGATCGTCATCGTTGACGAGCTGGCGCACTCCAACCCGGAGGGCAGCCGCCACCCCAAGCGTCATCAGGATATCGAGGAACTGATCGCCGCCGGCATCGATGTCTGGACGGCCCTCAACATCCAGCATCTGGAAAGCCTGGCCGATCTCGTCGCCCAGATCACCGGCGTCACGGTGCGGGAACGCGTACCGGATGTCGTATTGAAACGCGCCGACGAGGTCATCCTCGTCGACCTTCCGCCGACCGAGCTGATCGATCGCCTCAAGGAAGGCAAGGTCTATCTGCCGGAAAGCGCCGGTCGCGCCGTCGACAAGTTTTTCCGCCTCGGCAACCTCACAGCGCTTCGCGAGCTTGCCCTTCGCCGCACCGCAGACCGCGTCGACGACCAGATGGTCGACTACCTGAGGCAGAACGCCATTGACGGCCCGTGGGCGACGGGCGAACGACTGATCGTCTGCGTCGGATCCGACCCGCTCTCGGAAAAGGTGGTTCGGGTGGCAAGCCGCCTCGCTTCCGGGCTGAACGCGCCCTGGATCGTCGTTTCCATCGAACGCGCCGACCGGGAGGTGGAAACACCCGAACGTCTGCAGAAGATCGAGACGCTCTTCCGTCTCGCAGAACAGCTTGGCGCGGAAACCCGACGGATCATCGGCCATGATTTCGTCGATGAAATCCTGAAGCTGGCCCGACGCGAACATGCAACGCAGATCGTGATCGGAGCGCGCCGGCGGCGGGGAATGGAACGGCTTTTCTCAAGATCGCTGCCGGATGCCCTGTCCAGAAAAGCCTCCGGCCTGGGCGTCCACATGGTCACACCCGACAGAAGCGAAATGCAACCGACGACACTGCGGCGGCCCACACCCAACCTTGCCACGCTGCGGCAGTCCACAGCGATCGCTTTGGGCTTCGTCGCATCCATCACGGCGGTCGGCAAGGTGATCGACCAATTCGTCGATCTGCCGAACATTTCGCTTCTCTTCTTGCTCGCCGTGCTGGGCGCATCGGTGTCCGGGGGCTATCTTTCAGCCTTCCTCGCGGCGCTGATGTCCACGCTCGCCTACAACTTCTTCTTCATCGACCCGCTGCACACCTTCACGATCGCCGCGCCGCATGAGGTCTTCGCGTTGTTCGTGTTTCTTGCTGTCGCCATCATCGCCGGTGGCTTTGCCTCGCGCATTCGCGAACAGGCCGAGATTGCGCAAGTCCGGGCAACGGCGCTGCAGTCCCTCTACGACTTCTCGCGAAAGCTCTCGACGATCGCCAAGACGGATGACGCCATCTGGCTGACCGTGTCGCAATTGCAGACGAGCCTGAAGAGAAAGGTCGTCCTCCTTCTTGCCCGCAGCGGAGAATTGAGCGTGGCGGCGGCATGGCCACCGGACGCAGACCTAGACGTGACCGACCTGACGGCGGCCCGCTGGGCCCATGAGAAACGCGAGCCGGCCGGACATGGGACGGGCACTCTGCCGAACAGTCGCTTCGAGTTTCGGCCGCTGCTCGGGCCACACGGAATTGTCGGCGTGTGCGGGGTCGAACATACGGTCGAAAGGCTCGACCTCAATGCCGAGCGTTCCCTTACGGCCATCCTCGACCAGACGGCGATCGCCCTCGATCGTGCCCGGCTCGCCGAGGAAACGGTGATTCAGGCCGCACGCCTCGAGGGCGAACGCTACCGGGAAGCCCTGCTGTCCTCGATTTCCCATGACCTGCGGACGCCGCTGGCAACCATCACCGGCGCCGTGACCGGCCTGCGCCAGCTCGGCGAGCGCATGACGCCCGAAAACCGCGACGACCTTCTCCAATCCATCGAGGAAGAGAGCGGCCGGATGAGCCGCTTCGTCGCCAACCTGCTCGACATGACGCGCATCGAGGCCGGCACGCTGAAGCCCAAGCGGGACTGGGTGGACGTGACCGACGTCATCCAATCCGCCGTCGATCGGACGCGCAAATATGCGCCCGGCCGGGTCATCGATACCGGCATCGCCCCGGACCTGCCGCTGATCAAGGGCGACAGCGTGCTGTTGGGCCAAGTGCTGTTCAATCTTCTCGACAATGCGGTCAAGTACGGAGGCGAGGAGCCGATCAACGTCTATGCGCGGCGCGACGGCGCGGACGTGCTGATTTCGGTTACGGACCTTGGCAAGGGCATACCGCCGGAAGATCTGGACCGGGTCTTCGAAAAATTCTATCGCAGGGGCAAGCCGGACGGGCGAGCGCCCGGAACGGGCCTTGGCCTCTCCATCGCGCGCGGTTTCGTCGAAGCGATGGGTGGAAAGATCCATGCCGAAAGCCCGGCACTGAAGAAGAGGGGAACACGCGTCGTGATGCGATTTCCCGGAGCCGAGGGATCGAGGATAGAGCCCAGATGACGCTGTCGCGTATTCTCGTCGTCGACGACGAGCCGCAGATCCAGCGCTTCCTGAAGCCATCGCTTGCGGCGGGGGGCTACGAGGTCATTGAAGCAGCGACCGGCGCGGAGGCGCTGAAGGCGGTTGCGACGCAGGCGCCGGATTTGGTGATCCTCGATCTCGGCCTGCCCGACATGGACGGCAAGGAGGTCATCGCCAGCCTGCGCGGCTGGAGCGATATCCCGATTGTCATCCTTTCGGCCCGCGACCGCGAGAGCGAAAAGATCGCAGCGCTCGACCTGGGGGCCGATGACTATGTCGAAAAGCCCTTCGGCATCGGTGAGCTGACCGCCCGCATTCGCAGCGCGCTGCGGCACCGCGGCCGGAGCGAGGCGGTTCCAACGATCATGGAAGTCGACGGCCTCACCATCGATCCTATCCGCCGCCTGGTCTCGCGCGGCTCGGAAACTATCCGCCTCACGCCCAAGGAATACGACCTGCTTCTGCATCTGTCCCGGCATGCGGGCCGCGTCGTGACCCACCGCACCTTGCTGACGTCGGTGTGGGGGCCAGCCCACGCCGATGACCTCCACTACCTGCGCGTCTTCATCGGTCAGCTTCGCCACAAGATCGAGCGGGATCCAACGCAGCCGCGGATCGTGCGCACGGAACCGGGCGTCGGCTATCGGATGGCAGAGCAGGAGTGAAGCCGAACTTCACGGCTTGTGTCGGGTGCCATTGCGAAGGCGACGCAGATAAACCGGTTACCAATGGCTCTCCTTATCCGTGCTCACAAAGCAAAGACCAGCTTTTGGTTTGCAGAAGCCGGTGAGCGTGGCGCCGCGAAAGCCTGGATCATGCGTTCCTCTGCTTCTTCCTCGACAGGGAGTGGCGCATGCGCGACCGCGCGCTGTTCGATCTTGCGATCGAGAGCAAGCTGCGGGGCTTGAGTTTGTGTTTCGGCGTGCAACATTGGCTCTGACACACATTTGCTGAAGCGCGTCGTAGGAGGTCGCGCTTCAGCAAATCTGCGTCAAAGCCCAAGAAGCATTGCGGTATCCTTGAGCCATAGTGCACAGGGGCGTTTGTACTTATGCGCTGACGCGGAGAAAATCGAAATCACAGCCCTTTGTGGCCGGCAGAACGTGCCGGCGATAAAGGAGCGCATAGCCGCGTGCGGGCTCCGTAGTGTTCGGACAATACTCCTGGCGACGGCGCGCGAGTTCTTCTTCGTGGACCAGCAGATCGATCCGCTTTTCGCTGGCCGAAAGGCGGATACGGTCGCCGTTCCTGACCAGAGCCAAGGGCCCGCCGAGGTCGGTTTCGGGCGTAACATGCAGGACGATCGTGCCGAAGGCCGTGCCGGACATGCGCGCATCGGAAATCCGCACCATGTCCTTGACGCCCTTTGCCGCCAGCTTCTTCGGGATCGGCAGGTAGCCGGCCTCCGGCATGCCGGATGCGCTGCGGGGCCCTGCATTCTGCAGGACCAGGATGTCGTCAGCTTCAACGTCGAGAGCGGGATCATCGATCCGGTCGGCAAGGTCTTCCAGTGAAGAGAAAACTACGGCACGACCTTCGTGTTCGAGCAGGGCGGGAGTTGCTGCCGCCCGTTTCAGGATTGCCCCTTCGGGGGCGAGCGTGCCGGTGAGTGCGATCAGTCCGCCGAGCGGATCCACCGGATTGTCGGCGGTTCGGATCACGGCGCGATCGATCGGATCGCCGAGCGGTCTTGCCAGCCGCTCGCCGAGCGTCTGGCCGGTGACATCGCGGCAGTCGAGATTGAGCTTGTCATCAATGCCTCTGAGCACGCCCTCAAGCCCACCGGCGGCATGGAAATCCTCCATGTAGCCGTTGCCGACCGGCTTCAGGTCGACGAGCACCGGCGTCTCGTCCGAAAGCCGGTTGAAGTCCGCGAGATCGATGTCGATCCCGGCCCGGCCGGCAATGGCGGCCAGATGCACGATCGCATTGGTCGAGCCCGACACGGCGAGCAGCACCCGCAGCGCATTCTCGATCGACGCTCGGGTGATAAGCGTTTCCGGGCGTGGGCCGCCGGTCATGGCCATCTGGGCGGCGAGCGTGCCGGTCTCCTCCGACGCGCGCAGCCGGTCGGCATGCACGGCCGGAATTGCGGCGGTGTGCGGCAACATCATGCCGAGGGTCTCGGCCAGCAGCGCCATGGTGCTCGCCGTCCCCATCACGGCGCAGGTGCCGGACGTGACGGCAAGACGGCCCTCAACCTGGTCGATCTCCTGCTTGTCGACATCGCCGGCGCGGTATTTGCTCCAGAAGCGGCGGCAATCGGTGCAGGCGCCCAGTCGTTCGCCCTTGTGGCGGCCGGTCATCATCGGGCCGGCGACGACCAGGGCCGCGGGCTTGCCTGCGGAATAGGCGCCCATCAGCAGTGCCGGCACGGTCTTGTCGCAACCGCCCATCAGCACGACGGAATCCATCGGCTGGGCCCGGATCATTTCCTCGACGCTCATCGCCATCAGGTTGCGATAGACGAGCGAGGTCGGCGACAGGAAGACTTCGCCGAGCGAGATCACCGGGAAGGTGACGGGCAGCGCGCCGGCGGCCAGCACGCCGCGCTTCACCGCCTCGATCATTTCGGGAAAGTGGCGATGACAATTGTTGAATCCGCTCTCTGTGGTGCAGATGCCGACGATCGGCTTATCGAGCGAGGCCCCTGTATACCCCATCGAACTGGCGAAGGAACGCCGTAGGTAGCGGGCGAAATCCCGGTCGCCGTAGTTGGTCAATCCATTGTCGAGACCGGCGGTCTTCTTGTCAGTCATGGAGTGCTCCCTTCACCAGCCGGTGGCGTATGTATTTCGGGTTCAGATAGTCGAGGATGCCAAGGCTTCCTCCTTCTCGACCAAAGCCGCTCTGGCGGGTGCCGCCGAAGGGTGCCTCGGCGGTTGCGAGCAGTGTTTCGTTGATGCCGACCATGCCGGCCGCCAGAGCCTCCGCCGTCTGGGCGGCCAGGGCCGAGTCGCGGGTGAAGACATAGGCCGCGAGGCCGAAATCGGTGGCATTCGCCCGCGCGATTACCTCGTCAAGGCTGTCGAAAGCGGCGATCGGCGCAATCGGCGCGAAGGGTTCTTCCCGCATGATACGGGCATCGTCGGGCACGTTGCCGAGGACTGTCGGTTCGAGGAAATGCCCGCGATTGAGATGAGCCGGACGCTTTCCGCCGGCGAGCAGCCTCGCGCCACGGTCGAGCGCGTCCGCAATCAGCGCCTCGGCACCGGCGAGCGAGCGGGCGCGGATCATCGGACCGGTCGTGACACCGGGCTTCAGCCCGTCACCGATCGTCAGGCCGCGCGCGTATTTGGCGAAGGTTTCCTCGAAGGGGGCGAGGATCGAGCGGTGTACATAGAAGCGCGACGGGGAAATGCAGACCTGACCGCAATTGCGGAACTTGGTGGCGGCGAGCTTTTCCGCAGCAGCGATGGGATCGAAATCGGCATGGACGATGACAGGTGCATGGCCACCGAGCTCCATTGTCACCTTCTTGATACCGTCGGCCGCTACCTTGAGGATTTCCCGACCGACGGGCACGGACCCGGTCAGCGACACCTTGCGGATGACAGGCGAGGCGATCAACCGCGCGACCATCGGCACGGCGGGGCCGGTCAGGATCGATAGGCATCCCCTGGGCAGGCCGGCGTCGATCAGCGCCTCGCCGATCGCCATGCAGCTGCCCGGTGCCTCGGAGGCCGGCCGGACAATCACGGTACAGCCGGCCGCAAGCGCTGCCGCAATCTTGCGGGCCGGCAGGAGCATGGGAAAATTCCAGGCGGTGAGCGCTAGGCAGGGACCGACCGGCTGGTAGATCACCGAAAGGCGCTCGTCCGGGTGGCGGCCGGGGATCGTCTGGCCGTAGATGCGCTTGGCTTCCTCACCCTGCCATTCGAACTGGTCGGCGCTGGCGCGAACCTCAGCTTCTGCTTCGGCGAGCGGCTTGCCGGTCTCGCTGCTCATGATGTGCGCGAACTTTCCTACGCGCTCGCGCATCAGGTCGGCCGCGCGCCTGAGGATCGCGGCGCGATCCCAGGCCGCAACGGCGGCCCAGGGGGCAAAGCTGCCTTCGGCGGCGGCAAGGGCTGCACGTTCGTCTTCCTCTGTCGCCGCCGGTACATGGCCGACGGTGTTTTCCGTCGCCGGGCTCGTCACCTCGATCAGGCCTCCGTCGGAGGCCGGCCGCCATTCGCCGCCGATCAGCAGTCCGTATTGTTCGTACATGGTTTCAGCCTCAAATCAGGGTGCGGGCATATTGCCGTTGAACGTCGTCGCACCAGTTGCCAACGTTCCATTGTCCATAGGCGCCCAGTCCACCGCTGGGGTCTTCGCCGAAATAGACGGGGACGTGAACGAGGCTCAGGCCGGGATGGCGGCGGGCCTCTTCCAGCGCCGTCAGCAGCGAAATTTCGTCCGTGCCGCCCCAGATCGCGCTGACGCCCCGAACGGCGCTCGCCATCTGCACGTAGTCCACCGCCACCCCGTCGCTCGTGCGGAAATCACGCCCATACTGGGAAAGCTGTAGATGACTGATGGCGGCCATGCGCCGGTTGTCGAGAAGCAGGATCGTCCCGTGCGCGCCATGCTCGACGCCGTCGATCAGAACCTGCGGGTTCATCATGAACGAGCCGTCGCCGGTGAAGGCAACGCCGTAACGGCCCTTGTTTGCAAGGGCGGACGAGAGCAGCGCCGAGACCGCAAAGCCCATGTAGGACGCGCCCGTTTCGGTAAAGGTCTCGCCGGTCGCGGTGTCGTCGACGATCTGGAAGCCGTTCGCCTGAACGTCGCCCGCATCGAAGAATTTCAACGCGTTGTGGCGCTGGCAGAAATCGCTGGCGATCTTGATCGCCTGAGGCTGGGTCAGCACTTCGCACTGCCAGACGGGATCGGTCAGACGCGGAGCGGAGAACCGTCCGGCGAGAAAGGCTTCCCATTCGGCCTTTTTCTTGCGGGCAGCCTGGAGCCAGGAGGCCTTGTGGCTGACCAGGGAATAGCTGCCCAGTGCGTCGGCCAGTCGCGTCGCAACGATTGCCGCATCTCCCGTGAGTGCAATCGTCTGATTGTAGTGTTGGACGTCGATAGGGTCGGCATTGATATTGATGACCTCGCGGACATTCGGCCAGCCAATGCCGGAGCAGTCCGCCTGACAGACGGCGCGGCTGCCGATCACCACGAGAACCTCGGCCTCCTCCATCGCCCAGTTGCCGCTGATCGAACCCTTGGAGCCGCCGACATGCATGTTTTGCGGATGGTCCGCGGGCATCACGCCGTTGGCGCCGGGGCTGAGCACGACCGCGGCCCCGGATGCCTCCGCCAGGCGGCGGATCTCGGCGGATGCTCCGCGTGCGCCGCCGCCGAGCTTGAGAGCCACCTTGCTGGCCGAGGCAATGACGGCGGCGGCCTTCTCGATCCCCGTGTCGTCGGCGGGTGCGAGCTTCGAAAACACCGGTCGCTGGGGCAGGGCGTCCAGGCGCAAGGTCACGGGTGCCGCTTGCGTGTTCAACGGCATGTTCATGAAAAATGGTCCGGGGCGCCACGGGTGGAATACGCAAGCCGCTCCCTTGCGCAGTCCATCCCGCAGCGCGCCCGGATTATGTAGCGTGTAGGAGCTCCCCATCAGGGAGGTGATTTGCGAGAAGATCCCCTGTGCCGGCTTCGGCACCTGCTGCATGTTGTAGCCCTCTCCATGGGTCGTCTCGTCGCCATAGAGATGGTAGAGGCCGACGCCGTTGGACGAGGCGGCGAGCGATGCCGCCATTGCCTGGAACGCGCCGGGGCCGATCGAGGTGACCACGGCGCAGGGCTCGCCATAGACCCAGGAGAGCGCGGTGCCGGCATGCGCCATTTCGACTTCGTTGCGGAATTGCCAGCAGCGCACCAGCCCTTCAGCCTCATAGGCCTCGAGCACATCCGCTACCGCCGTGCTGCCGTGCCCGAAGATCGCGAGGTATTTTGTGACACCCTGACGCATCAGGCCGAGCACCAGCGCTTCGACCAGCGGCAATGCGACGGTCTGTTCGAGGAGGCCTGCGTCGATGGCGGCGTCGAGACCGCCGGCTTCGCGGATCCAGCGCGCTCGTTCAGGGGCGGTGGCCGTCTGCAGATCGGCGAAAGAAGAGGTCGCCACGGTCACCGGGAGCCTCCTTCCGCGCGCAGGTCCACGGTGCGGCCGAGCCGCGCCGATTCCTCCGCCGCAAGGGCAAAGCGCAGGATCTGGCGGGCCTGGCGGGCGGTGAGAACCGGCGGGCCGCCATCTTGCAGTGCCTCCAGATAGTGGCGGGTCGAAAGGACGAAGCTCTGTTCCCAGCCGGTCGGAATGTCCCGGTATTCGGTCATGGCCCCATCCCGATAAAGCGCCAGCGGCGGCGTGTCGGCCAACCTCCCATGGCCACCGTTGATCCAGATGATGCCCTTCGTGCCGGTGATCTCGACACGGTCGTCCTGGGCGTAGTGCCGGGTGGCGAGTTCCATGTCCGGCGAATAGACGATTTCGAGATTGCCGATGCGGTTGCCCGGGAATCGGAAGCAAATCTGCGACTGGGCATCGAAACGGATGCCGCCCGGACCCTCGGTGTCGCCGATGAAGGCGTGCACTTCGTCGGGCTCGCCCATGAAATGCCAGGCGAGGGCAAACTTGTGGTGGCCATCATCGAAGACCAGCGGGCCGCCGCCAGCTTCCGTCGCCTTCTGGCGCCAGGCATTGGCCGCGGGCGGAACGTCCCAGGCAGTCGCGCTGCGCGCCGGATTGGACTTGATGCGGATGGACAGCGGCGTGCCGATCGCACCTTCGTCGATCAGCGCCTTGGCCCTCAGGACCGGCGGATAGAAAATGAAGTTCTCGAAGACCTTGAAGGGGCGGTCATAGGCTTCCGCCGCTGCGACCAATTGGTCTGCCTCCTCCAGCGAGACGCACATCGGCTTTTGCAGGGATACGATCTTGCCGGCATTGATGGCCTTGATGGCTGCGGAGAGATGGAGATGATGCGGCAAAAGGATTTCGACGAGGTCGACATCGGCGCGTGACAGAAGAGCATCCAGATCGGTTTCGATCGCGACATCCGTAAGGCCCCAGTCCTTTGCCTTGCCGGTGGCAAGGTCTGGATCGCGATCGCAAAGGGCGACGATCCGGCTCGACGGGTTTTGGAGGTATTCGATCGCATGGAGGTCGGAAATGCGACCCGTGCCGATAATCGCTACTCTAATCGGTCCCTTTGTCATTCAATGGGGTCCTTCTCTGGCTGAACAATGGAAACGGAAGTAATGATGCGGCCAAGCTCTGCCAGCCGGGCATCGTCCACCCGGACGCTCGGTCCGGAAACGCCGATGGCGGCGATCATCCGGCCGCCGGCATCGTAGATCGGGCGTGCGACACAGCGGATGCCCTGGGCGAATTCCTCGTCGTCGACGGCATAGCCGCGCGCCCGCGTGAGGGTGATCTCGTCATCGAGCGACGGGCGGGTGGTCAGTGTCTTGGGCGTATAGGAGGTGAGGGGGCCTTCCAGCGCCGCGCCGCCGAAGGCCAGGAAAGCCTTGCCGAGTGCCGTGCAATGCAGGGGAGACAGGGCGCCGATCGGATGGTCGACCTTGAGCGGCAGGGGCGAGTCGACCTTGTCGATATACCAGACGCGATCGCGCACCAGCACCGCCATGTGCGCGCATTCACCGGTCCGTGCCACCAGCGTTTCGAGTGGGGGGCGCCAGGCTTCCTTGACCGCTATGATGTCGGCGAGCGAATGCTCGCTGCGGGCCGGCCGCGCCACCTTGTCGGTCGGCTGGTAACGGCGACCGGCATCCTGAAGGGCGTAGCCGCAAGCGACCAGCGTCTTCATCAGGTGCGACGCGTTCGACTTGTCCACGCCAAGCGCCTCGGCGATATCGGTCAGCCGGGCGGGCTCGCTCCGGGAGGCGATATAGTCGAGGGCTTCGAGGCCACGTGACAGGGATTGCAGCAGGCGCATTATTGAACTCCATTCAGGCTATTTGCGATAGTTTGTATATGCTAAACACAATGTACAACATATGGCAACAAAATAGCGCAATTGACCTGATATGCTCAAACTTCACCGCATTCGTTCCGAAATGCAATACTTTTTGTTGACATTCGCGATATTCTTGCGAGAAGTTGATAGTGCGATAATGCAAAGTTAAACATACGCAAACTTCATGGGAGGAACTGATGTTTTCGATTTCACGGCGCGCGCTTATGGCCGCAGCGCTCATGACATCTTCCGCGAGCCTCGTGCCGCACGCCTTCGCCCAGCCCGGCGAGGTGACAATCAGCCACTATTTCACCGGCGAACTCGGTCTGAAGGCCTTTAACGATCAGGTCGCGGCCTTCGAGAAGGCAAGCGGGATCAAGATGAAGGAAAGCCCGGTCGGGCACGAGGATTTCAAGACCGATATCCTGGTGCGGGCCGCCGGCCGCAGCCTGCCGGACGTGTTCAGCTATTGGGCGGGCGCTCGCGTACAGTTCATCGTCGATTCAAAGAGCCTGCGTCCGATCGACGACATGTGGGCTGCCGAGAAGCTCGATTCGGTCGTTTCCAAGCCGATCGCCGAAAGCGCCACCCTTTATGACGGCAAGCGCTTCCTGGTTCCCTTCAACTACCACTACGCGGGCGTCTTCTTTAACAAGAAGGTTCTGGCCGATGCGGGCATCACCGCGATGCCGGCGACCTGGGACGATTTCATCGCCATGTGCAAGACGCTAAAGGCTAAGGGCGTGGCACCGATCGCGCTCGGCTCGAAGAACCGTTGGCCGGCCCAGTTCTGGTTCGACTATCTGCTGCTGCGCACTGCCGGCCCGGACTATCGCGCGCGCCTGATGTCGGGCGAGGCATCTTATGACGACCCGGAAGTCGCGACGGCCATGGGCCTCTGGAAGAGCCTCCTGGATGAGGGGCTGTTCGTCGAGAACGCCAATGCGGACGACTGGACAGACGCTGCCGACAAGGTGGCGCGCGGCGATGCTGCGATGACGCTGATGGGCACCTGGATCACCGGCTACTGGAACGGTATCGGCCTCGTACCGGGCACGGATTACGACTTCTTCCCGTTCCCGACCGTCAAGGAGGGCGTGGTCAATGCCGCCGTGGGCCCGGTCGACGGGCTGGTGATCTCGGCCAATGCCGCAAATCCGGAAGGAGCGGAAAAGTTTCTGGCCTTCATGATGTCGAACCCGGACGTCCAGGCGAGGTGGGCCGAGGCTCAAGGCGCGCTTTCGGCCAACGTGAATCTCGATCCGAAGACCTATAACAGCGTCATGCAGCACGCAGCCCAGACCGTGTCAGAAGCGCCCGTCTTCGCCTTCAACTATGACCTCGCCACGCCGCCGCCGGTCGCCGAGGTCGGCCTGTCGATGTTCACGCGCTTCATTGACGACCCGTCCAAGATGGATGAAATCCTGAAAAACATGGCCGCCGACGCGAAGGTCGCGTTCAAGCAGTAACCGAAGGCAGGCCGCGGCCTGTAAGGGTCGCGGCCGCATCGGAAAGGATCAAAGGGCATGGAGCGGCATAACCGTTTCTGGCGTGTCGCGCTTCTGGCGCTGCCGCTCGGCGTGTTCGCCATTTTTGTGATCTGGCCGCTGCTCAGTTCGTTCTACTACAGTTTCACCAACTGGAACGGCTTCAACAGCGACTATGATTTCGTCGGTTTCTCGAATTTTGCCAAGATATTCACCGACTCGCTTTTTCTCAACGCGGCGATCAACACGACCATCTGGATGGTGGCGGCGATCCTCGTGCCGACGGTGCTTGGCCTCCTGCTCGCCCTACTGCTGGACAGCAGGGTGCCGGGAACCCGCATCTTCAAGACGATCTTCTACCTGCCGATCTGTCTCTCCGCCGTCATCGTCGCCCAGATCTGGATCTGGATCTACCAGCCCGACTGGGGCCTGCTCAACACGCTCATTTCGTCGGCCTCCGGGGAGAAGATGCGCTATGCGTGGCTTGCCAAGCCCGATACCGCGCTCCTGTCCGTCATCGTCGCCTGGTCGTGGCAGCAAACCGGCCTGTCGATGGTCATCTATCTGGCCGGGCTCACGGCCATATCGGAGGACCTGCTGGAGGTCTGCGAGATCGAGGGGGCCAGCGCATGGCAGCGCACGCTCTTCGTCGTACTGCCGCTTCTCACACCCTCGACCGTCGTCGTCGTCGCGTTGTCGGTGATCAACTCGCTGAAAGGCTTCGATATTCTCTACATCATGACCGGCGGCGGGCCGTTCAACAGCTCCGACACGCTCGCCATGCACATGTACAACGAGTCTTTCCGGAAATACCTGATGGGATATGGCAGCGCGATTTCCGTCGTGCTGTTCCTGATCGCGGTCACGATCATCGGCCTCTATTTCCGGCAGCTCAAGAAGGTGGACAAGATCTATGGCTAGTCCGGTCGCCGAAAAGCGGTTCAATCCCTGGCCCGTGGCGATCTTCGTCATCCTGGTCGTTCTCGCGGTGATGTTCCTGCTGCCGACGGTCGGCGTGCTGCTGTCCTCGGTGAAGACCACGCGCGAAATCGCCCTCGGTCAGCTCTGGTCGATGCCGCAGGCGCTGTTCATGGGCAACTTCGTCGAGGTGCTCGGCAATCCGGCGGTCCACCGCTACTTCCTCAACACCCTGATCGTCACGGTTCCGGGCACGATTGCCTCCACCGCGCTGGGTGTGCTGGCCGGCTATGTCTTCGCCAAGTTGCCGTTCCGGGGATCGAATGCCCTGTTCCTGGCGGTGATCGCGGGCATGTTCTTCCCGCCGCAGGTGATCCTGGTGCCGCTGTTTCGACTGTTCAACGGCCTCGGTCTGATCGACACACTCTGGCCGGTGTTCATCGTCCACACGGCGCTCGGTATTCCGATCTGCACGCTGCTGATGCGCAATTTCTTCGCGACGGTGCCGACCGCCCTCAGGGAAGCGGCAATCCTTGAAGGCGCCAATGAGTGGCAGGTGCTGACAAAGGTCGTCCTGCCGCTCAGCCTGCCGGCGCTCGCGGTGCTTGCGACGCTCCAGTTCACCTGGATCTGGAACGATTTCCTCTGGCCGCTGATATTCACCCAGTCGGACGAAATGCGCACCGTGATGCTCGGCATCGTCAATCTCAAGGGGCAGTATTCTGTGGCCTGGGGCGTGCAGGGCGCGCTTTCTCTGGTGGCCAGCCTGCCGACCTTGATCGTCTTTCTGTTCTTCCAGCGCTTCTTCATCAAGGGCATGACCATGGGCGCGGTTAAAGGGTAAAACATGACACAGCTTTCGCTTCGCGACGTGCGCAAGGCCTTCGGCAGCCTCGAGGTCATCAAGGGCATTAATCTCGATGTCGAGAACGGCGAATTTGTCGTTTTCGTCGGCCCTTCCGGTTGCGGCAAGTCGACCATGCTGAGGATGATCGCCGGGCTCGAGGACCTCACGAGCGGCCAGATCAACATCGCCGGCCACGACGTCACCCGCACCCCCCCGTCCAGGCGGGAGATCGCCATGGTGTTCCAGTCCTACGCGCTGTTCCCGCACATGACGGTGGCCGAGAACATCGGCTTCGGGCTGAAACTGAACAAGCGTCCCAAGGAGGAGATCGCAAGGCGCGTCGGTAATGTGGCGGGTGTTCTGCAGATAGAGGCCTTGCTCGAGCGCACGCCGCGTGAACTTTCCGGCGGTCAGCGCCAGCGGGTGGCGATCGGGCGGGCGATCATCCGCGAACCGAAGGTGTTCCTTTTCGACGAGCCCTTGTCCAATCTCGATGCGGCGCTGAGGGTGCAGATGCGCCTTGAGATTGCGCGTCTGCACAAGCGGCTTGGCGCGACCATGATCTATGTCACCCACGACCAGACGGAGGCGATGACCTTGGCCGACCGGATCGTGGTTTTCAATCATGGTCGGATCGAGCAGGTCGGTGCTCCCATGGAGCTATATGAGCGGCCGGCCAACATGTTTGTCGCCGGCTTCATCGGCGCGCCCGCGATGAATTTCCTGCCCGCCAGGCTCGATCATGCGGGCGCGCGCAACGTGATCCGGTTGGGCGACGCATCAATCCCGCTTGGAGCGCTGCCACAAGGTGCGGGGGGCGATGTCACCCTGGGCATTCGGCCCGAGCATCTTTCGCTTGTCGCCGACGGGGAGGGGCTCGTGCCGGCCCGCGTCGAGATCGTCGAACATCTGGGTGCCGAGACCTATGCCTATGTCGAGATCGCTGACCCGATGGCAACGCTGACGGTCTCGTTGCCGGCATCTGCTGGCGTGAAGCCCGGCGACCGCGTTTCGCTGCACTTCGATCTTTCGAACCTGCATGTGTTCGACCGCGACGGCGTGGCGATCCAAAAGGCCACTACCAGTTCCTCTGCGCCGGCAAGATAACGGCTGCCCAGTGCCGGTGAATTGGCGGGATTACATCACCGCGCCGATCTGCCAGGGGACGAATTCGTTGCGGCCGTAGCCGAGTTCTTCCGACCTGGTGGGTTTGCCGGAGGCGACGGCGAGTATGGTTTCGAAGATCTCGCGACCCTTTTCCTCAAGCGATACGCCCTCGATGATGTCGCCGCAATTGATGTCCATGTCGTCCGGCATGCGGGCGAAGAGCTGGCTGTTGGTGGCGAGCTTGATCGACGGGACGGGCTTGCAGCCATAGGCCGAACCGCGGCCGGTGGTGAAACAGAGCATGTTGGCGCCGCCGGCGACCTGGCCGGTGGCGGCCACCGGATCATAGCCGGGCGTATCCATGTAGACGAAACCCTTGCGGTCGATGCGCTCGGCATAGCGGTAGACGCCGCGCAGCGTCGAGTTGCCGCCCTTGGCGACGGCACCCAGCGACTTTTCGAGGATCGTCGTCAGGCCGCCCGCCTTGTTGCCGGGGGACGGGTTGTTGTTCATCTCGCCGCCGTTGCGCTTGGTGTAGTCCTCCCACCAGTGGATGAGGTCGACGATCTTCTGCCCCACTTCGACGCTTTCGGCGCGGCGGGTCAGCAGGTGTTCGGCGCCATAGATCTCCGGGGTCTCGGAGAGGATCGTGGTGCCGCCCTGGCGGACCAGCATGTCGGCGGCGACGCCGAGAGCGGGATTGGCGGTCAGTCCCGAATAGCCGTCGGAGCCGCCGCATTGCAGGGCGAGAACAAGCTCGGCGGCCGAGATCGGTTCGCGCACCGAGCGGGCGGCAAACGGCAGCATGTCGCGGATGCGGGCGACGCCGGCCTCGACCGCCTTGCGGGTGCCGCCGATCTCCTGGATCGTCAGCGACTGGAAGTGGTCGCCCTCGACAATGCCGTAGGTGTCCTTCATCCGCGGGATCTGGAAGACCTCGCAGCCAAGGCCGATCAGCAGCACGGCGGCAAAATTCGGATGGCTGGCATAACCCCATTGCGTGCGCGCCAGGATATCGAAGGCCTCGCCCTTTCCAGCCATGCCGCAGCCCTGGCCATGCGGCAGGGGAACGACGCCGTCGATGCCGGGATAGTCGGCGAGAATGCCGGAGCGGTTGATCTCGTCGGCGACATAATCGACGACGGTGGCGGAACAGTTCACCGAAGACAGGATGCCGATATAATTGCGCGTGCCGGCGCGGCCGTCGCCACGGCGGAAGCCTTGGAAAAAGGCGGGCACTTCGCCTGGCTGCAGGCCTTCGGCCGGTTTTGCGTCGGCGGCGAAGGCGTAGTCGCGTTCGAAGTCGTCGCCGATCGTGACATTCTTCTCATGCACCCACTCGCCCGGCTGGATATCGCTGGAAGCAAAGCCGATCACCTGGCCGAACTTGCGGATCGGCTCTCCGCGGGAGATCGGGCGGCTTGCGACCTTGTGGCCTCGGGGGATGCGGGCAAGTGCCGCGATTTCGCCCTCGACCGGGCTGCCTGCCGGCAGGTCGGCTATGGCGACCACAACATTGTCCTGCGCATTGAGCCGTAAAGTCTTCTTCGCCGTCATGTCACACCTCCAGAATAGCCTTGATCACGCCGGCTTGCGGGCGCGACCATTGAGCAAAGAGTTCCACCCCGTCCTCCAGTCTGCCCCGATGGGTATTGAGGGCCCGGGTCGGCACCCGGCCGGCCTCGATCTGGTGCACGACCTCGGCGAAGTCGTCGGGCTGGGCATTGCGGCTGGCCAGAAGTGTCACTTCCCGCTTGTGAAATTCGGGATCGGCGAAGGTGATGTCCTGGCGGACGACGGAAAGCAGCACATAGCGTGCGCCGTGATTGAGGAAATGGAAGCCGCGCTGCATTGGCACGGCGTTGCCGGTGGCGTCGATCACCACATCGTAGAATTCCCCGGCGGTGCGTCGGTCCGCTTCGCTCTCCGCCCCCTCGTCGGCCATCAGGATTTCGTCCGCTCCAAGACGCTCGAGGGCGAAGGCCAGGCGGTCCTCGCGGGTGTCCATCACGGTCACACGCGCGCCGCGGGCCTTGGCGAAGATGATCGCCGACATGCCGATAGGGCCGGAGCCGGTGACGAGCACGCGGTCCTGTGCGCCAAGATTGCTCCGTTTCACCCCATGGGCGCCGATTGCCAGGAATTCGATCATGGCGGCGTCTTCCAGCGGGATGCCGCCGGTCGGCACGACATTCTGTTCAGGCACAGAGACATAGTCCGCCATCCCGCCATCGCAGTGGACGCCGAGCACGCGGATGTTGCAGCAGGCATTGGTCAGCCCCTTGCGGCAGGCCTGGCAGGCGCCACAGGAAAGATAGGGAACGATGTAGACCGGTTCGCCCGCCTTCAGGCGGCTGCCGGCGGGCGCCTCCTCGACCGTGCCGGAGAGTTCGTGACCCATCACCCGCGGATATTCGAGGAAGGGATGCTTGCCGGCGAAGATATGGAAATCCGTTCCGCAAATGCCGACATGGCGGATGCGCACCAGAACCTCGCCCTCCTTGCGGACGGGTTCGGGACGCGAGACGAGCGAGAGACGGCCGGGTTCGTCGCAGACGAGCGCTTTCATGGGTTGTTCCTGGTTGACTTGGATGCGAGAGCTTCGAGTTCGGCATTGATCCGGTCGCGCCAGCCTCGGGCGGCGACGAGTTCGGGCGGAAAGAGCCCGGGTATGGCGAGGAAGGCGGCGGAAGCATCGGCCGGGTCGAGCGAGCTTGCGGCTGCCAGGATTTCTTCGCGGCGCGGATCGTCGCAATCCATGCGTTTGCGCACCACGGCGATCCAGAGCGCCACGACATGGGCGAATTCGGCCGCCTCGCTGCCGGAGGCCAGGGCTTCCACCGCCGCGGCAAAGATGCGCTGCGGCAGTTTCTGGCTGCAATCCATGGCGATCTGGATGTTGCGATGGGCCATTGCCGGATTGGCGAAGCGCTCGATCAGCTGCCGCTGGTATTCATCGAGATCGATGCCGGCGACCGGATCGAGCGTCGGTACCACCGCTTTCATGTGTCGTCGCACCTGGTCGACGAGTTCGGGCACGGCCATGACGTCACGAACATATTCCAGGCCGTTCAGCAGGCCGAGATGGGCGATCAGCGTGTGGGAGCCGTTGAGCAGCCTGAGCTTCATCTTTTCATAGGGCTCGACCTCGCTGGCGAAGATCGCGCCGCCGGCCTCCCAGGCGGGGCGGCCGCAGACGAAGTCTTCCTCGATCACCCATTGCAGGAAAGGCTCGGTCTCGAGCGCCAGGCTGTCCTTGGCGCCGATGAGCGTTTCGGCAAGGGAGCGGGTGGCCTCGGTCGCGGCGGGAACGATACGGTCCACCATGCTGCAGGGAAAGGAGCCATTGTCGGAAATCCAGCGGGCAAGGTCCGGGTCGCGGCGTTCGGCCATATCCAGCACCAGGCGGCGGACAATCTTGCCGTTCGACGGAAGATTGTCACAGCAAAGCACGGTGAAGGGCGACACGCCCGCGGCGCGGCGGCGCGCCAGTCCCTCGACCAGGAAACCGAGCACGCCGGTCGGGGCGTGCGGATGGGCGAGGTCGGCGGCAATGGCGGGATGCGCGAGGTCCAGCCCGCCGGTCGCCGGATGCAGGCCATAGGCCTTTTCCGAGACGGTGAGCGTCACCACGCGGATCTCGGGATTGGTGAGATAGGCGAGCACTTTCTCGCTGTCGCGGGCCGCACAGACCCAGTCGACCGTTGCGCCGATCACTTCGGCGGCGTCGCCTGCGGCTCCCCGCACCACGATCGAGTAAAGGCCATCTTGAGCCTGAAGGGCCTCGACCGGCTCGGGAGAGCGCAGGTTGACGGCGACAATGCCCCAAGGTCCGAAAGAGGCGGAAAGCGCGCGCTGGGTGTAGACCGCCTGATGGGCGCGATGAAAGGCGCCGAGACCGATGTGAACAATGCCGGGGCGAAGGGCCGCCCGGTCGTAGGTGGGCCGGGCGACGGAAGCGGGCAGGGTGGTCGAGCGAGAGAGACGTTCCATGGTCAGGCTAATCCAGTGTAAGAGTGAAGCGGGGTGCATTCGATGCGGCGCAGTGTCCTGCCCTCCTGGTTCATTCAACGCCAGCGAAAGTGAGCTGCACCTTGCAGGCTAGGGAGCGGTCGCCGGCCTGTTCGAAGGCTTCGACCGCTTGTTCGAGCGGAAATGCATGTGAAATGATCGGCCTGACGTCGATCGTCCGGGTGGAGATCAGCGCCACGGCCCCGGCGAATTCGCGATCGAAGCGTTGCGAACCGCGCCAGACGATTTCCTTGCCGACAAGCGCATTGAGGGGAATGGTGATGTCGCCGGTGACGCCGACCTGGACGATGGTGCCGCGCGGCTTCACCGCGGCGAAGGCCGAGCGCAGTGCGGGGCCGGCCGCTGAACAGTCGAACACCACGTCGAACTTGCCCTTGTCGACCTGCCAGGGTGCGAGCCCGTCGGGGTTCGTCGCCACGTTGATCGTCGCGGTCGCGCCCATGGCCGGGGCGCGGGCGAGCGCCGCGTCGCTGAGATCGGTGGCGATGATTTCGGCGGCGCCGGCATGGCGTACGGCGGCGTTCGTCAGCAGTCCGATCGGGCCGGCGCCGCAGATGAGCACGCTGGCGCCGCTCAGATCGCCGGCCTGGGCGGCCGCATGCAGGCACACCGCCAGCGGCTCGGCGCAGGCGGCTTCCGCGGCCGTGATGCCCTCGGCGACGGGATGGCACTGGATCGCCGGAACGATGAGGCGGTCGCGGAACAGGCCCTGTTCGTGCGGCAGGCGCATGGCGCTGCCCATGAAGCGCATGGACAGGCAATGGATCGGCTGGCCGATGCCGCAATAGTGGCACTGGCCGCAGGGCTGAGACGGATTGACGGCGACCAGCATTCCCGGCGCGATCTCGCCGACCTGCGCGCCGACCGCCTCGACATGGCCCGAGGCCTCATGGCCGGCGATGATCGGTTCGCGCACGCGCACCGGGCCGAAGCCGCCATCCTGGTAGTAGTGCAGATCCGAACCGCAGATGCCGCCGGCGGCCATGCGCAGCAGGACCTCTCCGGCCTTGAGTTCAGGAAGGTCCTCGGTCTCGATCCGCAAATCGCGTTGTCCGTGAAGTCGCGCCACCCGCGTCAGCATGTCCGAAACTTTCTTTCTGTCCTTGAAATGAGCGGTCTTGCCCGCGCGCCGGGGCACGCGGGCTTATTTGTCAGCGGATCAGGCCAAGCTGCGTCGGCAGCCAGAGCGTGAGGGCCGGAATGAAGGTGATCAACAGCAGGGCGACGAACAGCGGGATCATCCAAGGCAGGATGGCCATGGTCGTGCGCTCCACCGACAATTTCGAGATCCGCGACAGCACGAACAGGACCATGCCGACCGGAGGCGTCAGAAGACCGATCATCAGGTTCAAGGTGATGATCAGACCGAGATGCACCGGGTCGATACCGTAGCGGGCCGCGACCGGCATGAGGATCGGCACCAGGATGGAGATGGCGGCGATCGTGTCGAGGAAGGCGCCGATGATCAGCAGCAGGATGTTGACCAGGATGAGGAAGGTCCACCAGTTGTCTGTCAGCGAGAACATGAAGTCGGAGAACAACTGGGCCGCCTGACTGACCGTCAAAAGCCAGGCGAAGATCGAGGCTGCCGTGACGATGAACAGCACCGAAGCCGTCGTCTCGATCGTGTCGAACGAGGCCTTGGCCAGCGCCCGGAAGGTCATGGTGCGGTAGCGTACCAGGCCGAGGAACAGCGACCAGATCACCGCAGCGACAGCCGCTTCCGTGGGCGTGAACCAGCCCATGGTCATGCCGCCGATCAGAAGAACCGGCGTCATCAGCGCCATGACGGCGTGGAAATCGAAATACCAGTCGAGCGCGACGAGCAGGACCAGCCCGATCAACACCGCGACATTGACGGACAGTCCCGCCATGATCAACAGATAGATCGCCGCGGGGAAGCACAGAACGATGACGATCTCGAGCGAGGCGCCCATCAGCCGGCGCAGTTCGAACGGCGTGTCCGAACCCCAGCCCTTGCGACGGGCAAAGATGTAGACGGTCAGCATCAGCAGCGCAGTCATGACGATGCCGGGCAGGATGCCGGCCATGAACAGCGCGCCGATCGAGGCATTGGCCATCATGCCGTAGATGACGAAGGGCAGCGAGGGCGGGAAGATGGGTCCGAGCGTCGCCGAGGCGGCGGTGACGCCGACGGCTGCCTCGACCGGATAGCCGTGATCCTTCATTGCCTTGATTTCGATCGTGCCGATGCCGGCGGCATCGGCAAGTGCTGTGCCGGACATGCCGGAGAAGACCACCGAGCCGATGATGTTGACCTGGGCCAGGCCGCCCTTCATCCAGCCGACGAGCGACAGGGCGAAATGGTAGATGCGTCCGGTGACGCCGGCGATGTTCATGAGGTTGCCGGCCAGGATGAAGAAGGGCACGGCGATCAGCGGAAAGCTCTCGACGCCGGCGATCATGCGCTGCGCGGCGATGATGTCGGGGGCGACGCCGTAGACCAGGAGATAGGACAGCGAGGCGACCGCCATGGCGACGGCGACCGGCGTGCCGATGATCATGAGCAAAAGGAAGGCACCGATGAGAAGCAGCACTGTTTTATACTCCTGCCGGAATGTCGGCTTCTTCAGCCTGCACGCGGACCGTCTTCGCGCTGGTCATGTCCTTGACGAGGTTCTGCACCGAACGGACGAACATCAGGGCGAAGGCGGCCAGCACCGTGTAGAAGACGAAGCCGCGCGGAAGGTCGACCGTGACCATGCGTTCGCTGCCCACCACTGCCACATAGCGCCACATCAGCCAGGTGGCGTAGGCGAAGAAGCCGATGACGACGAGATCCACGGCGCCTTGCAGAAGGCGTGCGGCGCGCTTCGACATCAGGCGGTAAAGCAGGTCGACCTGGATATGGCGGCACATGCGCACGCACATGACGGACCCGAGAAAGACGATGACGACGAGACAGTTGGCGGCGATCTCTTCCGTCCAGGCGAGGCTGTTGTTCAAGGCATAGCGGGTGAAGAACTGCAGGAAGACGCAAGCCGCCATGCCCCAGAAGATCGCCAGCGTCAGCCAGTCCTCGATCGCGTAGCGCGAGAGATCGGCCGGGCCGGTGTCCTCCTCGAAGGCGTGCGCCATCTCGTCCACGCTGATCGGCGCGTGTTTTTGGTCGGTCATTTGAAAGGCTCCAGCGAGCGGAAGATGCGAAGGTGAAACCCGGCGCCCTTGGGGCGCCGGGAGCACGCGGTCACTGGACCGCGCGGATCGCTTCCCAATCGGCTTTGTCGTAGCCGAACTCCTCAAAGGTCACCTTTTCGAGAACGGTCTTCTCGAAGTCGGCCTTGTCGACCGTGACCACATTGATGCCCTTGGACTTGAAGGTGTCGACGAGCTTGTTTTCACGCTCCTCGATGATCTTGGTCGCACGGGCGGCGGCCTCCTGCATCACCTCGGTGAAGATCGCCTTGTCGGCATCCGAGAGATTGCCCCACAGCGTCTTGGAGACGACGGTGTTCAGGTGGTCGACGATGTGGCCGGTGAGGACGATGTTCTTCTGCACCTCGTAGAACTTCTTGGCCTCGATGGTCGTCAGCGGATTTTCCTGGGCCTCGACGGTGCCGTTCTGCAGCGCCAGATAGACCTCGGCAAAGGCGATCGGCGTGGTGTTGGCGCCGCAGGCGCGCGGCATGGCGAGATAGGCCGGGACATCCGGAACGCGGATCTTCAGGCCGGCCATGTCGGCGCATTTCTCGATCGGCTTGTTGGAGGTCGTGTGGCGGGTGCCGTAATAGGTGACGGCGGTGATGTGGTTGCCGGTGGCGTCTTCATAACCCTTGGCGAGAGTCTTGAAGATGTCGCTCTTGGTGTAGGCCAGAAGATGGCTCGGATCGCGGAAGATGTAGGGGAAATAGGTGACGCCGATCCGCTTGAAATCGCGTGCGGCGAAGCTCGAGCCGGAAATGATGATGTCGACGGTGCCGAGCTTCAGGCCCTGGTTGATGTCGGCTTCCTTGCCGAGCTGCGAGGCCGGATAGACTTCGACCTTGTAGCGCCCCTCGGTGCGCTTGGCGATCTCCTCGGCAGCCCACACCGATTCGGTATGGAATGGCTCCGAGGTCTCATAGACATGGGCCCATTTCAGCACCGTTTCGGCCTGAGCCGCCAGGGCCGACACCAGGACAAGCGCGGTTGCGCCTAGGATGGTCTTCAATCTGAATGTCATTCTTTCCTCCCGAAATTGATTTCAGACTTCTGCTTTCCTGCTCCTGCGCTGAATGCGGCAGGATCAGTCTTCCCTCGCCGGCTCCTCCCCGAAGCTTTCTGAGAATCTCTTTTGCGCCAAGGTCAGGTGCCGGCGCATGGCCTCGCGTGCCGCGGACGGATCGCCCGCCGCGATGGCGTCGCGGATCGCCTTGTGCTCCTCGACCGCCCTCTGCCAGGTGTGGGGGCCTTCGAAATAGCTCGCCAGCTTCTGGAAATAGGGCGAGGTGCGTTTGTCGATCAAAAGGCTGATGAAATGGCGAAGCGCGGAATTGCCGATCATGTCGGCGATGGCGGCATGGAAGGCGAGGTCGGCGGCGATGGCGCGCTCGGGTTGCTCCACCGCCTGTTCCATGCGCGCGAGCATTTCGTCGAGCCGGGCGATGCCTTGCGGCGTGGCGTGGCGGGCCGCCTCTTCGGCTATGGCGCTTTCGACGATGCAGCGGGCCTGGAGAATTTCGAACGGGCCGTCGACCTCATCGGCCGGCAGGATTGCCGGCATGCTTGCCGGCTTCTGGGCGATGTAGACGCCGGAGCCCATGCGGATCTGGATATAGCCTTCTACCTCCAAAACAATCAGGGCCTCGCGCACAGTCGGGCGGGACACGCCGAACCGCTCGGCCAGATCGCGCTCGGCTGGAAGCCGCTCGCCGACGACCAGTTCGCCGGCTTCGATCAGCGCGCGTATCCGATCCGCGACCTGCCGATAAAGGCGGCGCGGCTCCAAGGCCACAAACATTTAAAACCTCCTCGGCGCACGTCCTCCCGTGCGCGCTTTGGTAAAGTGGTCTTACCAATTTTTCCATTAGAGCGCATAAATTTCCGGAGTCAACCGCATTTGTTGACGAAGGACAATTATGCCCGACGCTGCGCAGTTCCGCGATCGGCCAGCCGATCCGGACCTTAGCGACCTGATTTACCGTGGAGTTCAAGCGGCGGAACGGATGCCCTCAGGCGGAAACCGAGCGACGGTTGCTTGTCGTGCCCGGCTTGCGCTCCAGCCATTGCTCAAGTTCCGCCTCGGCGCGTTCCAGCGCATTGTGGTTGAGCAGCTTGCGCAGCAGCGCCACGGTGACCGCCCGGGCGCGCAGATTGAACCGGCCTTCCTCCGCATCGTCGCCGACCGGCTGATAGACGCCGAGTTTCTCATAGAGCTGCTGCAGGCGGTTCTGGACGCTGCGCAGCGACAGATTGCGGCGGCGCGCAATGGCCCTGTCGGTCAGCCCGAGGGCGATGTCGATCAAGATTTCATATTCCGAATCGGAAAAGCCCTTGGCATGGCCGAGGCTCTTCTGCTGCAGGCCGCGAACCTCCCGGTCGATCACGCATTGGCCCTCGATGAAGATAGACCGCAGGGCGAGGCGCAGGCGCTCGTCGGATGCGGATTTCAGCACGTAGCCATAGGCCGCACCTTCCGGCACGATGCGGGCAATGCCGCGGACATTGGCCTCGTCGGCATAGTTCGACCAGAACAGAATGTGGGTGTCCGGCCGCTCCTTCCAGATCGTCCGCGCGGCCTCGATGCCGTTTCGCGGGCTCATCTGCAGGTCCATGACGATGAATTCCGACCGCTGCTCGCGCGCCAGCTTCTCGCCGGTGAGGCCGTTCTCGGCCTCGAACACCGTCTCGCATTCCGGCAGGGCAGAGCGTACGGCCTCGTTGAGATAGGCTCGGTGAAGCGCATCGTCTTCGATAATCAGAACCTTCATGCGTGGTCCTCCTGTGCCTGATCCGGCAGCGGCATGCAGACGCGGACAAAGGTCTCGTCGTTCTCCCGGCCATAGTTGAACCCGGCTGAAATCAGTCGGGCCCGGGTCGCCATGTTCTCCAGTCCGCTGCCGGGCCTTCGCGCCACCTTGCCGATGCCGATGCCGCTGTCGCGGATCTCCAGCAGCAATTTTCCGTTCGAGCAGGCAAGGCGAACGGTGATACGGTCACCCTGGGAATGGCGAATGGCATTGTTGATCGCCTCCTGAGCGATGCGGAACAGTGCGACACGTACGGAATGCCCCAGCCGGTCGGTCGCACCATCAGTCTCGTCGAGAAGCTGATGATCGATGCTCATCCCGCTGTCCTTGACCGAGCGTTCGAGATGATTCTCGATGGCATCGGCAAGGCCGAACAGTTGCAGGACGGAGGGTCGGGCCTCCTCGATGATCTGCCTGAGGTCCTGCATCGAGTGCTGCAGGCTGCGAAACAGGGGCTCGAGCGTGTCGCCGCTGATCGACGGCATGAGGCTCAGCCGTTCCAGCCGCTTGGCGAAACGGGTGAGGTCGGCCAGCGTCTGGTCGTGCAGGTCCATCCCGATCCTCTGGCGTTCGGCCTCCAGGGCCTCCGTCAGCCGCAAGGCGCCGAGACGCAGGCCCTCCTCGCGCGCCCGCGCCTCGGCCTCGATGATGGCCGAGCGCTTCGCCTGCTCGGCGGCGCGCAGCGCGAAGAAATAGGGAGCGAGCAGGTCGGCGATCGAGCGGGCCCGCGCCAGGTCCGCCGCGGTATAGAAATCGGATTGAAGGCTGGAGCAGGACAGGGCGCCGATGACCTCGCCGTGCACCTTGAGCGCCACGTGCAGGCGGCTCCGCAGACCATAGTCGAAAATCGGCTTGGAAAAGGCGCCGGGGAAGTTGAAGGCAGGGTCGGTGCTCGCATCGGCCGTCAGCATTTGATCGACCTTGCCGGTGAGGAGATCGCGGATCGGACTGTTGGCGATCAACGCCGCCGACCTCTTGCCCCAGTCGGTCTCGAAACCGCTTTCATAGGCGGTGTGGTAGGTGCTGCCCGGCGTGATGATGCAGACATCCATGTGGTCGTTGGGAATGATCAGGTTGATTTCCTTGGCCACCGCGCGTATGGCGGAATGGAAATCGAGTTGGCCGGCAAGCAGGCGCGAGATTGTCAGGTACTGGCCAAACAACGCGGCCGAGGCGTCTTCCAGCATCGTCTTCCTCCCTGGCGTCGAGGCTCCCTCCCGAGCCGCAAAACCATTTCCCATTACGCTACATTAGCGCAAGTTCAGCCAGCCGCGTCTTGCGAGGATCCGCAAATATCCTGCGGGATCCCGCAGGCTCCGTGCTTCAATTCGTCTATACAGCTTTTTTGATTTCCTCCATCCTGCTTTTCACTGAGGCGACAGACCTCAGGAAGCAACATTTCCGGATCAGCCGTTGAGGAGTGGCCCCGGAAATCCGCCGGATACCGACCGGCATCTTGGGAGAGAGACATGACCATCAGGAAAATACTCCTGGCGTCGGTGGCGCTGGTGTGCGCCGCGATGCCGATTTCCGCCCTTGCCGACACGTCCGGCAAGAAGATCGCCCTATCCAACAACTACGCCGGCAATTCCTGGCGCCAGGCCATGCTGACCAGCTGGGACAAGGTGACCAAGGAAGCCGTGAAGGCCGGTGTCGTCGCCGCGGCCGATCCCTTCACCACGGCCGAGAACCAGGCGACCGAGCAGGCCGCGCAGATCCAGAACATGATCCTGGAGGGCTATGACGCCATCGTCGTCAATGCGGCTTCCCCGACCGCGCTCAACGGCGCCGTCAAGGAAGCCTGCGATGCCGGCATCGTCGTCGTCTCGTTCGACGGCATCGTCACCGAACCCTGTGCCTGGCGCATTGCAGTCGACTTCAAGGAAATGGGCCGCAGCCAGGTCGAATACCTGTCCAAGAAGATCCCGAACGGCGGCAATCTGCTCGAGATCCGCGGCCTTGCCGGCGTGTTCGTCGATGACGAGATTTCCGCGGGCATTCATGAGGGCGTCAAGCAGTTCCCGCAGTTCAAGATCGCCGGCTCGGTCCATGGCGACTGGGCCCAGGACGTCGCCCAGCGCGCCGTCGCCGGCATCCTGCCGAGCCTGCCGGAGATCGCCGCCGTCGTGACCCAGGGTGGTGACGGCTATGGCGCCGCCCAGGCGTTCGACGCCGCCAAGCGCCCGATGCCCACGATCGTCATGGGCAATCGCGAGGACGAACTGCAGTGGTGGAAGAAGCAGAAGGACGCGAACGGCTACGAGACCATGTCGGTCTCGATCGCGCCGGGCGTCTCGACGCTTGCCTTCTGGGTCGCGCAACAGATCCTCGACGGCAAGGACGTGAAGAAGGATCTCGTGGTGCCCTTCCTGCGCATCGACCAGGACAATCTCGAGAAAAACCTCGAGACCACGGAGAAGGGCGGGGTCGCCAACGTCGAATACTCGCTCGAGGACGCGCAGGCGGTCATCAACAGCAAGTAACGGTCTCAACACGGCGGAGCTTCACGCCGCCGTGACTCCCGCCACCCGGCGCCCCCAACCTGGCGCCGGGTGGTCATCCCATGAATTTTTGGACGAACATTGGCCAAAGGCATGAGTATTGAAGCCGAACAGCAGGCGGTCGTCTCCGCGCGCGGGATCAGGGTCGAGTTCGGCGCGGTCAAGGCGCTCGACGGCGTCGACCTGACCATCCTTCCCGGCGAGGCGGTCGGACTGGTCGGCCATAATGGTGCCGGCAAGTCGACCATCGTCAACGTGATCAATGGTGGACTGCTGCCGCATCAGGGCACGATCGCCTATGGCGGCGTGGAGGGTGCCGGTGGCATCGCCACGGCCCGCGCCAACGGCGTACGCTGCGTGTTCCAGGAACTGTCGCTCTGCCCGAACCTCACCATTGTCGAGAACACCCGCGTCATGCATGCCGGGCTGAAGGGTTTCGGCTGGCGCAAGCGGGCACTGTCGCTCATCCGCAGCAAGCTCGACGAGATCTTTCCCGGCAATCACATCGACTGCTCCGCGACGGTAGGCGAACTGTCGATCGCCGAGCGGCAGATGGTGGAGATCGCCATCACCTTTGCCGCAGTCACCGAGGCGCCGCGTCTGGTCATCCTGGACGAGCCGACCTCGTCGCTGGACGCAGGCCTTGCCGAGCAATTGCTCGCCCATGTCCGTCGTTTCGTCGCGTCGGGCGGGTCGGTGCTGTTGATTTCCCATATCCTCGGCGAGATCCTCTCGACCTCCAGCCGGATCGTCGTGATGAAGGATGGCCGGGTGGTGACGTCGCGGCCGGCGGGCGGGTTCAGCGTGCATAGCCTCGTCGAAGCCATGGGCAGCGTGGTCAAGGAACGCATGCGCGGGGTTGGCAAGGAGCGTCAAGATGCGCCCTTCACGATCGACCGACCGCCCCGGGAGGGGTCGCAGATCGGCTTTCGTGCCCGCAGCGGCGAGATCATCGGGCTTGCCGGACTTGGCGGACATGGCCAGACCGATATGCTGCTTGCCCTGTTCCGCGACCGTAGCGGCAACTGGCTTCCCGGTCACGGTGACGCGATTGCCTTCGTTGCGGGCGACCGCGCGCTCAACGGCACCTTTCCCCTCTGGAGCATATTGAAGAATCTTTCGATCGGCAGCCTGCCTCATCTTTCGCGGCTCGCCGCGATCGGCGCACCGCGAGAAGAGGCACTCGGCGCAGACTGGAAGCAACGCATGGAGATCCGCACGCCGGACATGAACAATCCGATTCTCTCGTTATCCGGCGGCAACCAGCAGAAGGTGCTGTTTGCCCGGGCGCTCGCCACCAAAGCCGATATCGTGCTGATGGACGACCCGATGCGCGGCGTCGACATCGGCACCAAGCAGGAGGTCTATGCCATTCTGAGATCGGAGGCCGACCGCGGCCGGACATTCATCTGGTACTCCACCGAAATGGACGAGATCTGCCTGTGCGACCGGGTCTATGTGTTCAGGGACGGGGCGATTGTCGCGGAACTCGTGGGCGACGCGATCGAGGAGAAGAGCGTGCTTTCCGCATCCTTCTCGGGAGATGCGGCATGAAGACACCTTCCGCATCCACCCTGCGCCTGATGCTGCCGGCCGTGTCGCTTGCGATCCTTTTGGCCGCCATCTTCTACATGCAGCCGCGGGCCATGAGCTATACCGGGCTCAACCTGCTGTTCAACCTGGCCGTACCGATCGCGCTTGCGACGATCGCCCAGATGCTGATCATCGCGGTCAACGATCTGGACCTGTCGATCGGTACTTTCGTCAGTTTCGCCGCCTGCGTCACGGCGGTCTACATGCCGACCGCCCCGTTGACGGCGATCGCCATCCTGGCTGCCGCGATCGCCGTCTATGCCGCGCTCGGTATGATCATCCACGTGCGCGACCTGCCGTCGATCGTCGTCACGCTCGGCATGAGCTTCGTCTGGGGCGGGCTGGCCGTCATCATTCTGCCGGCGCCGGGCGGCGAAGCACCGGCCTGGTTGCGCGCGATGATGATTTCCAAGCCGCCGCTCCTGCCGATGGCTATTGTCGCAAGCCTGCTGATCGCACTGGTTGCCCACCTGCTGGTCATGCGCACCACCTTCGGCGTGCTGATGCGCGGCGTCGGCGGCAATGCCCGATCGGTTGCGCGCGCCGGCTGGTCGGTGCTGTGGATCAAGGGTGCGACCTATGCGGCGGCGGGCTTCTTCGCCATCCTGTCGGGCATTGCGCTGGTTGGTCTCACGACCTCGGCGGATGCCAATATCGCACTGCGTTACACGCTCCTGTCGATCGCCGGCGTCATTCTCGGTGGCGGTGAATTCGTCGGTGGACGCGTCTCGCCGGTCGGTGCCGTGATCGGCGCGCTGACGCTGACGTTGGCCGGCTCGTTCCTGTCCTTCCTGCGCATCTCGCCCGACTGGCAGATCGGCGCGCAGGGGGCGATCCTCATCATCGTGCTCGGGCTTCGGCTGGTGCTCAACCGCCGCGGCCAGGAGGAGAAGCAGCCATGAACCGTCTGACCGCTCTCTCCCGCAAACCCTGGATCTGGTCCTTCGTTGCCGCCATCGCGACCTGGATCATAACGGTGCTGTTTACCGGAGGCGCCAGTTCAGCGGGCCTGTCCCAGGCCGCGCTCACCTTTGGCGCCTTTTCCATCATTGTCGGTCTCGGCCAGATGCTGGTGATCACCCTTGGGCCGGGCAATGTCGATCTCTCTGTGCCGGCGACGATGACGCTGTCGGGCACGATCGCGCTCAAGGTGATGGACGGGCAGGATTCGCTGATTGTGGTCGGCCTGCTCCTGGCAATCCTGATCGGCGTGGTCGTCGGTGTGCTGAATTATGCGCTGATCAAGCTGCTGCGCATTCCGCCGATCATCGCCACGCTGTCGATGAGCTTCATCGTCCAGTCCTCGGCCATATGGTACAATCGCGGCCTCAGGATCAAGCCGCCCGAGACCCTGGCGCAGTTCACCACCTCGACGACGCTCGGCATTCCCAACATCGCGCTGGTGGCGCTTGTATTGTCCGTCGCGGTGTGGTGGCTGCTGGATCGGGCCATCTTCGGACGCTGGATCTCGGCGATCGGCCAGAGCCGTTTCGCCGCCCGCATGGCCGGTATCCCCGTCGACGGCTCGCGCCTGCTGACCTATGTGCTGTGCGCTGTGCTCGCGGCCACCTGCGGCTATCTGCTGGCGAGTTTCTCAGGCGGCGCCGCGCTCAACATGGGATCGGAATATCTGCTGATGTCGATCGCCGTGGTGGTCATCGGCGGCTCGGCGGTCGCCGGCGGAAATTCCAATGTGCCGGGCATCTGGGGTGCATCGCTCTTCATGTTCCTGGTCGTCTCGATGCTCAACACCTATGGCTTCGGCGCAGGCGTGCGCCTGATCCTCACCGGCCTGATCATCTTCACCGTCATCCTGCTCGCAAGCCGTCCTCAGCGGGGCGTCCGGTGACGCATCGTTCCATTTCATTCTTCAGTCTTTCGGGAATACGGCCATGGTGACTGTCCCTTCATCGATTTACGAAATCAGAGATCCGCGGTTTCGGCAGTTGATCGTGCCGAGTGCCGGGCTGGATGAGCTCTATTCCGATTGCCGCTGGGCCGAAGGCCCGGTCTGGTTCGCCGATCTCAACTGCCTTTTGTTCAGCGACATCCCCAACCAGCGCATGCTCCGCTGTTCGCCCGGCGGGGATGTGTCGGTCTTCCGCGAGCCGTCCAATTTCACCAACGGCAACACCCGTGACCGCCAAGGTCGGCTGATTTCCTGCGAGCATGGAACGCGCCGCGTGACCCGCACTGAAGTCGATGGAAGCATCACGGTACTTGCCGACAGCTTTGAGGGAAAGCGGCTTAACTCGCCGAACGACGTGGTGGTCCGATCGGATGGCAGCGTGTGGTTCACCGACCCCACCTACGGCATCCTGTCAGACTATGAGGGCTACCGCGCCGAGCCGGAGCAGCCGACACGCAATGTCTATCGCCTCGATCCGGCAAGCGGCGCTCTTTCGCTCGTCGCCGACGATTTCCGCCAACCGAACGGTCTGGCCTTCTCGCCCGACGAGACGATGCTCTATGTGGCGGATAGCGCCAGAAGCCACGACGAGACGGCGCCGAGCCATATTCGTGTCTTCGACGTCGAGGACGGCTCCCGCCTGGTGAACGGTCGGGTGTTCAGCAATCTCGACAACGGCATTCCCGACGGATTGCGCACCGACACGGCCGGCAATGTCTGGACCAGTGCGGGAGACGGCGTGCATTGCTTCGCGCCTGACGGGACCCTGCTCGGCAAGATCCTGGTGCCGCAGACCGTCGCCAACCTGACCTTCGGCGGGCCGCGTCGCAACCGGCTCTTCATCACCGCAACGCGCTCGCTCTATGCCGTCTACACCACGGCTACCGGCGCCCAGCATCCATGAGGCAGCTTGCCGAACCGGGCACCGGACCTCACCTCTTTGCATCATTTCTGCCAGGGAGCCCCGGCCATGAACGCTGCCATTTCGCCGATCATCATCCTGAATCCCGCCGACGACGTGGGCGTCGCCCGCAAGGTGATCCCCGCCGGTGCGCCGGCAGGGCCGGAAGGTCTGTTTGCCAAGGTCCAGATCGGCCGCGGTCACAAGATCGCGCTGCACGCCATTGCCAAGGGCAAGGAGGTGCTGAAGTTTGGCCAGGTCATCGGGGTTGCGTCGGAACCGATCGAGGCAGGGGCGCATGTGCACCTGCACAATCTGTCCATGATCGAATCGCATCACGCTTACGAATTCGGCGGTGTCCCCGGCCCGGAACTGCTGCCAAAGGCCGAACGGCGCTCCTTCATGGGCTTCGACCGGGGGGCGGGTGGGGTCGGCATCCGCAACTACATCGGTATCATTTCATCGGTGAACTGTTCGGCGACCGTCTCGCGCTATGTGGCGGAGCATTTCAACCGGCATCACGGGCTCGAGGGTTTTGCCAATGTCGACGGCGTGGTGGCTCTGACCCATGGCAGCGGCTGCGCCATCAACACCAAGTCCGAGGGTTATGAGATCCTGACCCGAACCATCCAGGGCTATGCCCGCCATCCGAACTTCGGTGGCATTCTGATGATCGGCCTCGGTTGCGAGACCAACCAGATCGCCCCCATCCTGGAGCATTACAAGCTTGCCGAAGGCGCGCTTCTCAAGACCATGACGATCCAGCATACGGGTGGCACGCGCAAGACCATCGAGGCGGCCTGCGAGGCGATTCAGGAAATGCTGCCGCTCGTCAATGCGGTCGGCCGCACGCCCCAGCCGCTGTCCGGCATCAAGCTTGCGCTCGAATGTGGCGGATCGGATGGCTATTCAGGCATTTCGGCCAATCCCGCACTTGGTTTTGCTTCCGATCTGCTGGTCCGGAACGGAGGTACGTCGGTGTTGGCCGAGACGCCGGAAATCTACGGCGCCGAGCATTTGCTGACGCGTCGCGCGGTCAGTCCGGCGGTTGCCCAGAAGCTTCTCGATCGGATCGAATGGTGGCGCAACTACACGGCGCGAAACGGTGACGAACTCAACAACAATCCCTCCTTCGGCAACAAGCTCGGCGGGCTCACCACCATCCTCGAGAAATCGCTGGGGGCGGTCGCCAAGGGCGGCTCCATGCCGCTGTCGGCCGTCTACGAATATGCCGAGATGATCACCGAGCCCGGCTTCGTCTTCATGGATACGCCCGGCTATGACCCGGTCGCGGTAACGGGCCAGGTCGCGGGTGGCTGCAACGTCATCTGTTTCACCACCGGCCGCGGTTCGGTTTCCGGTTTCAAGCCGGCGCCCTGCATCAAGATCGCTACCAATTCTGAAATGTACCGCCACATGCAGGAGGACATGGACCTCAACTGTGGCGACATCGTCACGGGCGACGATACCATCGAGGCGGCCGGCCGGCGGATCTTCGAGGAGGTGATTGCCGTCGCCTCGGGCAAGAAGACCCGCAGCGAGGAATTCGAATACGGAGATAACGAGTTCGTGCCGTGGCAGGTGGGAGCGGTCACCTGAGGGAGTCGGACCCTCCCTTGCCAGGTTGAAAGCGGCACGTAACCTGCGAGGCTCGAACAAAAGACGGGCCAATCGTGGATCGGCCCGTCCCGAAGTTGGTTGTCAGGCTGCCAGTCTGGCACCGTCCAGCGGGATCTCGACTTCGATTTCCAGGATCGACACATGCTGATCCCGTTCCATGGTGACGTGAACCTTGTCGCCGTCGACCTGCACGTGCCGGGCGATCACCGCGAGGATCTCCTCGCGAAGCACGGCGACCAGATCGGAACCGGCCGAGGCGCGTTCGTGGGCGAGAAGGACCTGCAGGCGCTCGCGCGCGGTCGGTGCCGACTTCTGTTTGCGGAACAGGCTGAAAATGCTCATGCTGCCCTCCGTGCGAAAATCTTGCCGAAGAGCCCCCGCTTTTCGCCGGGAATCTCGATGGGCACTTCCTCGCCGCAAAGCCTGCGCGCCGCGTCGAAATAGGCGAGCGCCGGTGCGCTGCGGGCATCGGCAAGCGTGACCGGTGCGCCGATATTGGAGGCACGAAGAACATCCATGCTTTCCGGAATGATCCCGAGAAGCGGGATCGACAGGATCTCCAGAACGTCGTCGACCTTGAGCATGTCGCCGCGCTGGGCCCTGTTGGCGTCGTAGCGGGTCAAAAGCAGGTGCTTCTCCATGCGCTCGCCCTGTTCGGCCTTGACGGTCTTGGCGTCGAGCAGGCCGATGATGCGGTCGGAGTCCCGGACGGAAGAAACCTCCGGATTGGTCACCACAACGGCCACGTCGGCATGGCGCATGGCAAGCGTCGCGCCGCGCTCGATGCCGGCGGGGCTGTCGCAGATGACCCAGTCGAAATAGCGCCTGAGATCGTTGATCACCTGTTCCACGCCTTCGGGCGTCAGATTGTCCTTGTCCCGGGTCTGGGAGGCGGGCAGCAGGAAGAGCGTGTCCACGCGCTTGTCGCGAATCAGCGCTTGCTGAAGCTTGGCGTCGCCCTGGATGACATTGACCAGATCGTAGACGACCCGGCGTTCCGCACCCATGACCAGATCGAGATTGCGCAGGCCGACGTCGAAGTCGACCACGACGACCTTCTCGCCACGCTGCGCGAGCGCTGCACCCAGTGCGGCGCTCGAGGTTGTCTTGCCAACCCCGCCCTTGCCGGACGTGACGACGACTACCTTCCCCATCTTCATCTCCTGTTCTTGGCCTTTTCGGCTCAATTGAGTTTGTCTGCCTTGAGCGTCTCGTCGTCGAGCCACCACTGCACGGGTTGTCCGCGAAGCTCCGGCGCCATGTCCTCGGCCATCTTGTAGATACCGTCGATCGCCACCAGTTCGGCTTCGAGCTTGCGGCAGAAAATACGGGCCGATGCGTTGCCGAGCGATCCAGCCATGGCACGCCCACGCAGGGCGCCATAAATGTGAATGGAGCCGCCGGCGATGACTTCGGCGCCCGAGGCGACCGAGCCGATCACGGTCACGTCCCCGTCGGCGAAGGTGACCGACTGGCCCGAACGGACAGGTTCGCGGATGATGAGCGACTGAAGCGCCTGGCGCGTGACAGGCGGCTCCTCGGCCTTCGTCTCCGTAGCCGGCGAAACTTCAGCCTTGTCGCTCGTCGCCACTTCGAAATCGGCGGCCGGGCGGCCACCCTTCAGGGCGGGCGGCATTCCGGGTTCGATCAGCGAAGGCCTTCCGCCCTCGATGCCCATGACGCTGACATTGCGTTTGCGAAGCTCCGCCAGCAGATCCTTCAGCTGGGGACGATCGATGGCCAGATCCGTGACGTCGAGGACGACGGGGCGGCCAAGAAAGAAACCCGCCGAACGCGCGGCGAGGTCGTCCAGCCTTGCCAGCCACTCGTCGAGCGGCAGATCGGGCGAGAGTACGACCGCCATAAAGGAGCGGCCCTTGATTCGGATCGAGCGGGCGTCTGTTAGCACTTTGGTCATCTGGGTTAATGATTGGTTAGTTCTTGCTAGCCTCCCCATGGTTAACAAAGCGTTAACGCGCTTGTGCGGCGAGCGCCGGCTGGAAAGTTTTTGCCTGCTTCACAACAAGTGGCAGGTCGATCGGCCGGGTGAGGATGACGGTCATTTGCAGGTCATCGATCTGCCTGCACGACAGCGCGGCAGCCTGATGAAGCTGGCAGCTCGCATAAGAGCTGCCGGCTCGCAAGGGGATGATTCGCCACCCCGGCCAGGATCAGAGATGATCGTCGTTTCGGTCGGCCAGGATCGCCGGCCGCCTGAGGTGCTGGTCAGGCTGGCCGGTCACCTCAGGGAATCGCTGTCGCGCCCACGCCACCAGTACCAGGCGAGGTATTTTGCCTTCCGGTCCGGTTGGCTAGCCTTCAGAAAGCTTCGGATGCTGCGCAATTCCTTCTTTTCACACGCGGCCCAGATGAAGGTCTCAGGTTCGAGTGATCCGATCACCGCCATCGCTTCGTCGGCCAGCACAGTCGTCGCACCGGCCGGATACCGGGCGCGATGAAGCCAGCGCACCTCCAGCGATCCCTGGGTGGGAAGCGGTTGCTCCTCCGCCTGGTTCTCGACCTCGATGATCGCCCGCAGGCGCGTGCCGGGTTTAGCCTCGGCGGCGATACGAGCAATCGCCGGAAGCGCCGTTTCGTCGCCGGCGAGGAAGATCGATTGGGCCCGAGGATGGCCTCCACCACCGGGACCCAGAAGCGCCACCTTGTCGCCGGGCAGGGCGTCGCGGGCGAAATCCGCGCCGGGGGTGCGCACGCCCGGCGCCGGATGTTGAAGAATGTCGATCCACAATTCGCGGCGTTCGACATCAACGGCGCGGATGGTGTAGACGCGGGCGAGAAGCGCGTCTTCTCCTTCAGGCCAGGCAAGGCGCCCGTCGGCGCGAATGCCGGGCCAGACCGGCGGCCTGCCCCTTGGCGGGACGAGAAGACGGACGTGCATGTCACCGTCGATATAGGGGGAGACATCGGCGCAGGCGACTTTGACCCGACGCATGCGTGGCGTTACATCCTCGGCCGAGACGACGATCGCCTCCTGGAGATTGGCCAATCTGGTCTGCGGCGGCGGATCGGACCAGCTCAGTTCGAACGGGTCTTCCCCGGCGAAATAGAACAGGTGTTCGGCCAGCATGGTGCGGGTCAGTTGCAGCGCCTCCGCCGTGGGGCAGGTGAGCTCGATCAGCAGCCTGTCACCCTCGGCGCGGATGCCGGCGGAGCCGATCTCGCTTTTCAGCAGGACCTGGTTCTCGTTCCTCTGGACGTCAGAATGCTCGACGAAATGCTCGCAGATCTCGTCGAGCATGCCGGCGACATCCTTCGGCAGCGCGGTGCCGGAAAGCGTGAATTGCTGGGTGCCAGTCATGGCTGGTGCTCCTTGTGAATGCGCTTGGGGCGGGGTCGTCGACCGGGTGTTCAACATGGCGGATCGCTCGTCATGCGGTGTCTGCCTATCGGCAGCATGATCGGCCTGCCGGAGGTCGGATCGGTGATGATGCGGCTTTCGAGGCCGAAGACCTCGCGCACGGTCTGTTCGCTCAACACATCCTCGGGCCGGCCGGCGACATGCAGGCGCCCACCTTCGATCGCCACGAGGTGATCGGCGTAGCGGGCCGCCAGATTGAGGTCATGCAGCACCATGACGATCGTCGTGCCGCGCGTGTGGTTGAGGTCGGTCAGGAGGTCGAGGACCTCGACCTGATGGCTGATGTCGAGGAAGGTGGTGGGTTCGTCGAGCAGAAGGATTTCCGTCTGCTGCGCCAGCGCCATGGCGATCCACACCCGCTGGCGCTGTCCGCCGGAGAGCTCGTCCACCGGTCGATCCGCGAGATCGGCGGTCTTGGTCGCGTTGAGGGCGCCCGCCACGGCCTCGTCGTCCTTGCGCGTCCAGCGCGAAAACATGCCCTGGTGGGGATGGCGGCCGCGGCTGACGAGGTCGGCAACGGTGATCCCTTCGGGCGCAATGGGAGACTGTGGCAGGAGCCCCAGCGTTCGCGCCAGCTCGCGGGTCGGGGTCCGGTGGACCGACTTGCCGTCGAGCAGGACGTGACCCTGGCGCGGTGCGATCAGTCGCGACATGGTGCGCAGCAGGGTGGACTTGCCGCAGGCATTGGCGCCGACGATCGTGGTGATCTTGCCGGGCGGGACGGCGAGGCTCAGCTCGTTCAGAACGAGCGATTCGCCATAGCCCGCCGAAAGCGCGCTTGCGGTGAGGGAATGCATGGTCATAGCGACCCTCCCGTCCTGTTGACCCGAATGATGAGATAGATGAGGTAGGGCGCGCCCAAGGCCCCGGTCACCACGCCCACGGGATAGCGGGCCGGCAGAAGGAACTGCCCGCAATAGTCGCCGACGAGAACCAGCGTCGCGCCAACCAGTGCCGACGGAACCAGCAGCGAACCGCTGCTGCCGACCATGCGGGCGGCAATCGGGCCGGATAGGAAGGCGACGAACGCGATCGGGCCGGCGACCGCCGTCGCGACCGAGATCATGCCGACCGCCGAGACGATGACGAGAATCCGGGTCGCGGAAACACTGACGCCGAGGGCCGCTGCCGTGTCGTCTCCCAGCCTCAGGGCCTCGAGGTCGCGCGTGCGGGCGAGCAGCAGGCCGCCGAAGAGTATCAACCCCATCAGGAGGGGTAGCGTCTGGTCGAGCTGCGCCCCGTTGATGCTTCCGGTCAGCCAGCGCATCGCCTCCTGCAGGTTCCACGTCGGTGCGCGCGACAGGATATAGGCCGTGATGCTTTCCAGCATGGCGGAAACGCCGATGCCGACGAGAATGAGACGCGTTCCGGCGACGCCGTTTTGAAACGACAGCCCGTAGACCAGCACGGCGACGCCGAGGCCCGCAGCCACGGCAAAGATGGACACCACCGGCCCGTCGAGCGAAAGCACGACGATGGCGAAGACGGCAGCCGTGCTGGCGCCCGAGCTGATGCCGATAATGTCCGGGCTCGCCAGCGGATTGCGCAGCATCGTCTGGAAGGCGACGCCGCCCAGGCCGAAGCTCGCGCCGGCGAGGATCGACAGGACCGCGCGGGGCAGGCGCAGCTGGCCGACGGCAAAGGTCACGCCCGGCAGGTCTTCGCCCCAGAGGAGGCGAATGACGTCTCCCGGCGGCGTGAAGGACTGGCCGCGCAGGAGGGTGAGCGCGAACATGGCGACCAGAACGACAAGAAGACCAAGGACGACGACCATGAGCCCGCGCGCGCGACGGCGGCGGCCTGCTGCGATCCCGTCGGTGGATGCCAAGAGCAAAGTCACAAGTCCCTTACCCTCTGCCGCCTGACGATCCAAATGAAGAAGGGTGCTCCGACCAGAGCGGTGACGATGCCGACATCGAGTTCGGCGGGTCGCGCCACGATGCGCCCAAGCACATCTCCCGCCAGCAGCAGGCAGGCGCCGCCGAGGGCCGAGAACGGCAGGAGCCAGCGATGATCGACGCCGATGAACAGGCGGCAGACATGCGGCACGACCAGGCCGACGAAGCCGATCGGGCCGCAGATCGCCGTCGTCGCGCCGCAAAGAAGGACGGCTCCCAGAGCGGCGACGGCGCGGGCCACGGCAACGCGCTCGCCAAGCCCGGCCGCCAGGTCGTCGCCCAGCGCCAGCGAGTTCAGTCTCCTGGCCGACAAGAGGCTGATGGCAAGACCGACGAGCAGGAAGGGGAGGACGTGGGAAATACGCTCGAAGGTCGCTCCTCCGACACCGCCGACCTGCCAGGCACGTATGCCGCCGGCTATGTCGTTGCGCGGCAGGACCACGGCGATCACCAGCGAGGCGAAGGCGATCGAGGTCGCTGCGCCGGCAAGCGCGAGCTTGAGAGGGGTTGCGCCGCCTCGCCCGAGCGAGCCGATGGTGTAGACGAAGACGGCGGAGCAGGCCGCACCGAGAACGGCCACCCAGATATAGGCGTAGGCCGAGGTAATGTTGATCCAGGCGACGGCAATGACGACGGCCAGCGAAGCGCCCATGTTGACGCCGAGAATGCCCGGATCGGCCAGCGGGTTGCGCGTCACGCCCTGCATGACGGCGCCGGCGAGACCCAGCGCCGCTCCGGCGACGAGTGCAAGCGCCGTGCGCGGGATGCGCATGGCGACCGCAGCCTGGCCAATGCTGTCGACCTGGCCGTGCAAGGCGGCAAGAATGTCGGACCAGGCGACGTCCCGCGTGCCGATCGCCAGGGACATGGCGCACAGCGCAGCAACGGCCACGATCATTGCCGCCAGCCCGAGAGATCGCATGCGGTTCGATCGTGCCGAAACGGCGGCAGGCGCGATGGACGTCAATTCTCCGGCGGTCATTTCGTCTTTCGGGCCGCTTCGGCAAGCAAGGCGACATAGTCCTTGAGCACCCAGGCGATCGACAGCGGCGTGGGATTGGCCGCCGTGCCGACGGGATCCCTGCCGAGCGTGACCACGGCGTCGTGGGCGACGGCCGGCATGCGCGCCAGGAGCGGGTTGGCGCTCATCGCCTCGACAAGCTGGTGGTCTCCATAGGTCACGACGATGTCGACGTCGTCAAAGGCGTCGATCCGTTCGGCGCTGATCGATCCGGAAAAGCTGTTGCCCGCCGAGGCGTCGGCAACGCTTTTCGGAGTTGCGAGGCCGAGATCCTTGAAGAACCTGACGCGCGTGTCGTGGGTGGTGTAGAAATTGACCATGCTGAGGTCGGTGGCATCGAGATGCGTGACGAACATGGCCGACTTGCCCCGCAGGTCGGGATGGGCGGCGACTTCCGCGACAATCTTCGCCTCGATCTCGGCGATCAGCACCTCGCCCTCGCTCGCCATGCCGAGACCGGCGCTGTTGAGGCGGATCATGTCGCGCCAATCGGTGGACCAAGGCGCTTGGGGGTAGGCGATGACGGGCGCGATCTGGCTGAGCGTATCGTAGTCGGCCTGGCTCAGGCCCGAATAGGAGGCCAGGATCACATCGGGCCTGGTGGCGGCGACAGCCTCGAAATCGATGCCGTCGCCTTCATCGAACAGGACCGGCCTGTCAGCCTTCAGTTCGGCCAGTCTTTCCGCCACCCAGGGCAGGAGGCCATCACCGTCGTCATCGCCGAAATTGGCGGCGGCAAAGCCGACAGGAACGATGCCGAGCGCCAGGGGGACCTCGTGGTTCGCCCAGGCGACGGTTGCCACCCGCTCGGGTTTCTTGGCGATGACGGTCGTTCCGAGTGCGTGCCTGATCGTCACCGGGAAGACGGATTCCTGGGCGCCGGCGCCACCCGCCGCGAGAAGCGGCAGGCATGCGGCGACCAGAAACAGGCACAAGCGGAGGAACAAGGACATCCGTCAACTCTCGACATTTTTTAAGTTGACTTTTACTGTCAGCTTCATCAGGCAAGGTCAAGCATGTTGCCGGGCGTGCCTCGGAAGCAGAACGAACTTTCCGGGGAATCCTACAAAATACGGAAAAACTACAATACCGGATAAATTTTCTCAAGTTAAAAGCCCCGTGAAGGGGATATCGGACAGTCTCTGCCGTCTGCCGCGACCGAGAGGGGATCTCGTTTGCCGGGACGGGCGGAGGTTCTCCCACGCGATGTTCTCCCGACCCGCCCATTCGGCCAGGCCGGCGCCCCTGCCGGCTGACGGCATTCGACACGTCAAGAAATTGTGGAGCCAGACATGGCAAGAGTAAGAACAGCCGGAAACCCGGGACAGGTTTCCATCCGCTACCGCACCGCCGTCCTGTTGGGCTGCACGGCACTGGTCGCCTTCGCTCCGGCCGCGCTGAAGGCCCAGGAGGCGGAAAGCGCGAACGGTTCGACCGTCCTCGAGACGATTACCGTTCAGGGAGGTGTGAGCGGCAGCGACGACGATTCGAAGACGATCGTCGCGACGAAGACCACGGGCGTCGGCAAGATACCGACGGATATCCTGGTGGCGCCCGCATCCGTCTCCGTCATCACCGCCAAGGAAGTGCAGGAGCGCGGCGCCGACAGCGTCGAGCAGGTGGTGCAATACACAGCCGGCGTGGTGACCGACTATTACGGCTCGGATGACCGTTTCGACTATTTCAAGATCCGGGGTTTCACCCCGTTCACCTATCGCGACGGAATGGTGGTCGGAAGAACCTGGAGCGGCATCCGCGAAGAGCCTTATGCCTTCGAGCGCATCGAGGTGCTGAAGGGCGCCAATTCCACCGGCTTCGGGGTTTCCGATCCGGGCGGGTCGGTGAACTATGTGACGAAGACGCCGAAGAGTGAAGGCTTCGGCGAGGTCTATGGCACGGGCGGTTCGTTCTCGCACAAGGAGGCCGGTTTCGATTTCGGCGACAACCTCACCGAAGACGACACCCTCTCCTACCGGCTGACCGGCAAGTTCCAGCGCTCCGATGCCGAGTATGATTATTCGCAGGACGACGAGAACTTCATCATGGGCGGTCTGACCTGGCGTCCGACCGACATGACCAGCCTGACATTCGTCTTCGATCACCTGGACCGGGACGGTACGCCGAGCGGCGGCGGCCATCCGCGGGGCACGGATTTCGAAAGGGACAGCTTCTTCGGTGAGCCGGACTACAATTACGACACGACGAACAGGAACACCTACAGTGTCATGTTCGACCACGATTTCGGCAATGGCCTGACCTTGAACTCCAGTGCGCGCTACAGCAAGTCCGACACCGGATTCGGCTACGCCTACATCTGGGATGCGCTGGGCGCCGACGACCCGGCCGATACCCTGGTGAACCGGTCCTATTTCGGCAGCGACAAGTCGACCGAGCAGTTCATCATCGACGCGCATCTGCTTTACGAGACGAATTTCAACAACGTCGAAAGCCGCACCCTCGTCGGCGCCGAATACAACAAGTTCGACTCGGTCGGCAGCAACTACTATGTCGCCGCCCCTGCCATCGACTTCGAGAACCCGGTCTACTGGGGCGGGCCCGGCGCGCTTTCGCCTTATAGCAGCACGAAAAACAACCAGAAGACCAAGGCGCTCTATCTGCAGCAGGATCTGACCTTCTACGAAAAGCTGACCGCAAGCGTCGGCCTGCGCAATGACTGGCTCGATCTTAGTGAAACGGATCGGCTGGCAGACACCACGGACAGCGGTGACTACAGCGAAATGACGCGGCGCTTCGGTCTGTCCTACAAGATTACCGAGGAGCTGGCGGTCTATACGAGCTATGCCGAATCGGTCGCCCCGCCGAGCACCGGAACCGAGCCGACCGCCGGCAAGCAGTATGAGGTCGGCATCAAGTATCGACCGGATGCCTTCCCGGGCCTCATCACCGCTTCCGTCTACGACCTGACGATGGAGAACATCACGACCTACGAAGCGCCGGTATACCTGCCGGCGACCGTCGAAAAGATCCGCCATCGCGGCCTCGATCTCGAGGCCAAGGTGGAGGTGACGAACAATTTCAACGTGATCGCCGCCTATTCCTACATCGATTCACAGATCGTCGAGAAGGGTGGCGCCTATGACGGCAACCGTTTCGCCCAGGTGCCGGAGCACCTGGCTTCAATCTGGGGAACCTACACGCTTGAGGGGGATGGCAAGCGCGGCGACATGACCTTCGGGCTCGGCGCACGCTATATCGGCTCGTATTACTTCGACAACGCGAATACCCGCGAGTCGGACGGCGCGGTGGTCTTCGATGCCGCCTATACCTACAAGATCCAGGAGAACACCACCTTCCAGCTGAACGTCAGCAATCTGTTCGACGAGAAGCATATCGCCAATGATGACGGTGGCGCCTATTACTATAATCCGGGCCGCACGATCTACGCGACGCTGCGCCAGACCTGGTAAGCGATCGGTCCCACCCGAATGGTTTCGGGTGGGACCTGCTGTTTCAGGATGATGCCTGCGCGCGACGCCAGGTGGCGGGGGTCTGGCCGACAACCTGGCGGAACACCTTGGTCAGGTGGGCCTGATCGCAAAAGCCGAGCTGGGCCGCAATGTCGACCAGGCTGAGTTCGCCCTTGACCAGCAGCGCCTGCGCCGCCTCGATGCGCCTGCCGAGTTGCCACTGAAGCGGCGTCTTTCCCGTCGTCTGCCGGAAGACGGTGGAGAACCAGCTCTCCGAGAGGCCGACGACCTCGGCCATCTCGGCGACCGTCATGCGCCGGTCCAGGCTCGCGTTGACGCAGGAGACCAGCTTGTTGATCTGCGCCTGGGTCAGCCTGCCATTGGCCGTTTCATCTTCGTCCGTGGGGATGTCGAGCAGGCCGGTGACGATGCTGCCGACCAGGCTCTCGGCATAGACCGCATGCCGCCTGGGTTTCGAGACTTCGTCGACGACCAGACCGGCGAGTGTCGCGATAGGCCCGACATCCTGGATTTCCACCGGGCGGCGGAGGATCGAGCGGGCCACCGAGCCGCCCACCGATGGGGTGAGGAAGCGTAACAGGCGGTCCCTGTGCAGATGCAGGTCGAGATGCGAGAAGCGATGCGGGCTGGTAAATCTCGTCCACAGCGGCACGCCGGCCGGCACGTATAGCGCGCGCGTCATCGGTCGGTCATGCTGTCCGAAGCCGCTCTCCCGGTTCGACATCCGGATGTGCGGGGAAACCTCGTTGAAGAAGATCACGATGCGCGGGTCGGGAGAGAGGTAATAGGCGTTGGCGCCTGCCTGCCCCTCCGCGTCCCAGTACACGCCGACGAGCCCCTCCAGCCCGCGCCATTTGGCCGGAGCCACGGGCTGGATTCCGTCGGTCCGGCACGTCATGGAGTGTCGATAAGTCACTTCGGACAGGGTCTCCGCGTTTCGAGATACGTGGCACGCTCCGGGAACAAGGCACGGGAGCGGATCGTGTCCCGCGGACCGGTTCGGGTTCCGGACAAGCGCGTCCGGTTATCATGAACGGAGTTATCATGTTTGTGGAGGATGGCAAGTGGTCCCGCGCGACGGGCGGCGCGGGGGCAGGACCTTGTGAAACTTCGATGACGATATTGGAAGAACACTGAAACGCCTCTCAAGCGGCTGACACGCTGAGCCCCTAAACACATCGCCGAGAGTGCCGGCTTCGCTTCAGATCCGGCTGCAATCCCGCGTCGAAGGTGCCAGCCCATGAAAATCGTCCAGATCAGCGATACGCATTTCAGCCCGTCCAAGCCGCACTTCAACGGCAACTGGGAGCCCATTCGCCGCTGGATCGAGGAGGTAAACCCCGACCTCGTCTTGCACACCGGCGACCTCACCATCGACGGCGCCGACCAGGCGGACGACATCGTCTTCTCCATGGCGCTGCTCGGCGAACTCGACGTGCCGGTGCTGGTCGTTCCCGGCAATCACGACGTCGGCCACATGCCCGGCTCGAACCAGCCGATCGACGATGTCCGGCTCGAACGCTGGCGCCGCCTTGCCGGTCCCGATCGCTTCGCCAAGGATATCGGCGGCTGGCGTCTGATCGGCCTCAACAGCCTGCTGATCGGGTCTGGCCATGCGGAGGAACAGGCGCAGTTCGACTGGCTCGTCGAGATGCTGGAAGGCCGCGAGGGCCGGCGCGTGGCGATCTTTGCCCACAAGCCGCTTTTCGTCGACGATCCGGCCGAGGGCGATACGGGCTATTGGGGTGCCCGCCCCGCGGAACGCCAGCGCCTGTTCGATCTCATCGCCGCCCATGACGTGGCGCTTTATGCCAGCGGTCACCTGCACTGGACCTGGCAGGGTACGCTTGGCGACACGCAGCTTCTCTGGGCGCCGCCGACATCCTTCATCATCGACAAGCTGGAACGCGAAATGCCGGGCGAGCGCCTCGTCGGCGGCGTGATCCATCATTTGGGCGACGACGTGACGAGCGAGATCGTCGCGGTCTCCGGCATGATCGCCCATGTGCTCGACGAGGTGATCGACGAGGTCTATCCGCGCGCCACGGCGGCGGCTCCGGTGGAGGCCGCCGAATGAGTGCGTTCAGCCTTCGCGACATCAACAAGTCCTATGGTGGCAACCGCATCCTGAAGGGCGTCAGCCTGGAAGCCGAGGCGGGTGAGTTCATCGCGCTGGTCGGACCGTCCGGCTGCGGCAAGAGCACGTTGCTGCGTATCGTCGCCGGTCTCGATCATGCCGACCATGGCGAGATCGTCATCGGCGGCGAGGAAGTCTCCGGCAGGGCTGCCGGCGACCGCAACATCGCCATGGTGTTCCAGTCCTACGCGCTTTACCCGCACCTGACGGCTGGCCAGAACATCGCCGTTCCGCTCGCCATGCGACGCCTGTCGACGGCCGGGCGCCTGCCGCTGGTGGGCGGCATGCTGTCAGAGCAGCGGCAGATCCGCGCCGACATCCAGAGCCAGGTCCAGGACATGGCGGCATCGCTGAAGATCGACCATCTGCTCGACCGCAAGCCGGGGCAGATGTCTGGCGGCCAGCGCCAGCGCGTGGCGCTCGCCCGCGCCATGGTGCGCCATCCGAGTGTCTTCCTGATGGACGAGCCGCTGTCGAACCTCGACGCCAACCTGCGCGTCCATGCGCGCGGCGAGATCGTCGAGCTGCACCGCAAGGCCGGCGTGCCGACGCTCTATGTCACCCATGACCAGTCGGAGGCGCTGTCCATGGCCGACCGTGTCGCCGTGATGATCGGCGGACGCCTGCTGCAGCTCGACAGCCCGCGCAGGATCTATGACGATCCGGCCCATCTGGAAGTCGCCAAGTTTCTCGGCCAGCCACGCATCAACGTCCTGCCCACCGTGGTGGACGACAAGGGTCTGGTGCAGGCTGGAGACGCTCGTCTTGCGACGCGTCTTCACCTGAAGGCGGGCGCGCCGGTGACGGTCGCCTTCCGTCCGGAATTCGTGGCCCTCGCGCCGACCGGTGAAGGAAGCCTGCCGGCCCGTATCGAACGGCTGGAATTCCTTGGTTCGGAAGTGGTGGTGTTCACCCGGCTTGCCGGCATGGACGGCATCGTCGTGGCCAAGATCGCCCCCTCCGAGGCGATCGGGCTGGCCGCCGGACAGCGCATCGATGTGAAACTCGACCCCGCCGCCATTCTGCTGTTCGACGAAAACGGCGAGCGGCTTTCCGCCAGCATCGCCATGGTCTCGGCCGAACGGTCGGAGGTCCTGCATGGCTAGTCTGGCCCTCGATGCCGGCCGGCCGCCGGTTGCGCGCTCCGCCGCCGAAGCGGCGAAACGTCGCGAGGCGCGCATCGCCCTGCTGCTTGCGGCGCCGGCCGTCCTGCTGCTCCTGCTGTTCGTCATCCTGCCGACGATCGCCGTGATCTTTCTCGGTTTCACCGATTTCGAGCTGGGCTATGCCAGCTTCAACTTCGTCGGTTTCGAGAACTATGCCGATCTCCTGAAGGACCGCACCTTCAAGAAATCGCTGTGGAACACGACGGTCTATGCGGCGATCGTCGCGCCCACGTCGATGGCGCTCGGGCTCGGCATTGCGCTGCTGATCGAATCCGAAGGCTGGGGCAAGAGCCTGTTCCGCACCGCTTTCTTCCTGCCCGTCGCCTCGCTGCTCGTCGCCATGGCGACGGTGTGGCAATATCTCTTCCACCCGACCATCGGCCCGATCAACGCCACTCTCGGCCTGATCGGCATCGACGGCCCGAACTGGCTCGGCGCCTCGAGCACGGTCATGACCAGCCTGTCGATCATCGGCATCTGGCAGGCCACCGGCTTCAACATGGTGTTGTTCCTCGCCGGTCTCTCGGCCATCCCGCGCGAGCTCTACCAGGCAGCCGAAGTCGACGGCGCGCGCTCGGCGCTTTCCCGCTTCCGCCTCGTCACCTGGCCGATGCTCGGGCCGACGACGCTGTTCGTCACCACGATCAGCATCATCAATTCGGTCAAGGTATTCGAAACCGTCAAGACGCTGACCGAAGGCGGTCCCAACAAGGCGTCGGAAGTGCTGCTCTTCACCATCTACCAGGAGGGTTTCGTCTTCCTCAAGGTCGGCTACGCCTCGGCGATGACCGTCATCTTCCTCGCAATCCTGGTGTCGCTGATGTTCCTCCAATACCGCGTCATGGACCGGAAGGTCCACTACGCATGACCATGACCGATCGTTTTACGCCCGGCCGCGCCCTGCGCCTTGCCCTCCTCACGCTCGGGGCCATCGTCTTCCTGGCGCCCTACATCTTCATGATTTCGACCGCCGGCAAGGCGCAGAGCGAGATATTCTCCTCTTCGCTCAACCTCATCCCGCAGACCTGGTCCTATGCGGAGAATTTTGCCAAGGCCTTCGGCCGCGTATCGATGGGCGGACTGCTCCTGAACGGGGTGATCGTCTGCGGGCTGATCCTCGTCGTCCAGGTGCTGGTGGCGATCCCTTGCGCCTATGCCATGGCCAAGCTGTCGTTCCGCGCGGCGAAGATGATGATGGCGCTGGTCATGCTCGGCCTGCTCGTGCCGATCCATGCGACGGCGCTGCCGCTTTATGTCGCCTTCGACCGGCTGTCGGTGCTCAACAGCTATTTCGCCCTGGTCGCGCCCTTCTCGATCTCGGTCTTCGCGATCTTCCTCTTCCTGCAGTTCTTCCGCGGTATTCCCGACGACCTGATCCATGCGGCCCGCCTAGACGGCATGTCCGAGGCCGGCATCGTCGCGCGGGTCGTGGTCCCGAATGCCTGGCCCGCGATCACCGCCTTTGCGATCTTCTCGGTCGTCGCCCACTGGAACGACCTGTTCTGGCCCCTGATCGTCGTCACCAACCAGGCCTATGCCACGCCGCCGCTCGGCCTTCTCTACTTCCGCGCGGCGGAAGCCGGCGACGACTACGGCGCGCTGATGGCGGCCACCCTCATCATCACCCTTCCCCTCGTGCTCGCCTTCCTGCTCGCGCAGAAGCGCTTCGTCGAGGGTATCACCATGACCGGTCTGAAAGGCTGATCGGTCGCAACCAAGGAGACCTGCGATGACCACTCTCAAGAAGGCGCTTGCCGCGGCAGCGGTGACGCTTGCCGTCAGCTTCCCTGCCCATGCCGAGACCACGCTCAACGTGCATTATCCGATGCCCGGCTTCTTTAAGGACGTGATGGACACGATCTCGAAGAAGTTCATGGAAGAAAACCCGGACATCAAGATCACCTTCGCCAACCCCTCGGCGACCTATGAGGAAGGCATCCAGACCATCATGCGCCAGGCCGGCACGGCCGAGATGCCGGATGTCACCTTCATCGGCCTCAACCGCCTGCGCATGGTCAACGAGCGCGACATCCCCGTCGACCTCGGCCCCTTCATGGCCAAGGACGGCAACATGGCGGAGCAGGGCTTTTCCGACAACATCCTGAAGCTCGCCCAGGTCCAGGGCAAGCAGGTCGGTCTGGCCTTCGCCACCTCCAACCCGATCATGTACTACAACGCCGATCTCGTTCGCAAAGTCGGCGGCAATCCGGACCAGCCGCCGAAGACCTGGGACGAAGTGATCGCGCTGTCGTCCAAGATCAAGGCGCTCGGCGACGGCAATGAAGGCATCGACTTCCGCTGGCAGGGCGACGACTGGATGTTCTCCGCGCTGCTCTTCGGCGCCGGCGGCAAGATGCTGAACGACGACGAGACCAGCGTTGCCTTCAACGGTCCGGAAGGCGTCAAGGCCTTCGAACTGGTCGACCGCATGGTCAAGGAAGGCGGCCTTCCGGTGTTCACCAAGCAGGCCGGCGAGCAGGCCTTCGTTGCCGGCAAGGTCGGCTTTGCCTTCCAGACCACCGGGGCGCTGCGCAACACCATCAAGAACGTCGGCGACAAGTTCGACCTGCGCACCGGCCATATCCCGCTGATCGATCCGGTCAACGGCAAGCTGCCGACCGGCGGCAATGCCGCCGTCATGCTGACCCGCGATGCCGAAAAGCAGGACGCCGCCTGGAAGTTCATCAAGTTCGCCGCCGGCCCATTCGGCGCCTCGGTCGTCGTTCCCGGCACCGGCTACGTGCCGAACAACGAGCTTGCAGCCAAGTCGCCGGACTATCTCGGCGATTTCTACAAGGAGAACCCGCTGTTCCGCGCCGGCCTTGAGCAGATGCCACTGATGCAGCCCTGGTATGCCTTCCCCGGCTCGAACGGCGTGAAGGTCACCCAGACCATCGTCGAGAACCTGTCGCGCGTGGTCGAGCAATCGGCCGAGCCGAAGGAAGCCCTCGACGACGCCGCCGCCGAAGTCGAAGGCCTGCTGCCGCGCAGCTAAGCCCGGCGCTTCGTCACTGACGACCTGATTGGGGACGCGTCGCTCGGCCGAGCGGCGCGTCCCGCTGCTGGACAAGCACATGCCGGCGTTTCTCCATGCCACGGCTGCATTGACGGTGGGGTCCCCGGGATTCCCTCTTCTCCCAGCGGGGAAAAGATGCCCGAAGGGCAGTTGAGGGGGTCCCCTACGCCACTGTCGCCGGTGTCGGTGTTGGGCGCGCTTTGGTCAGCGGTCTGCGGTAACACATGTTATGCTCCCGGGTGTTGGCCAGGGGCTTCGCCCCCCTCATCCGGCGCTACGCACCACCTTCTCCCCGTTGGTGAGAAGAGAAACGGACGCCGATCGCCTTGCCAGTCACGATTCTGGAGAGCAGGTGGATAGGGCCTCTTTCAACCGTTTCCCATCGTCGGAAGTCCCGGATCAAAAACCCTGGTCGATCCGTCGCACGGTGCCGCCGAGATTGAGCTTGTAGCCGATCCTCAGATGGCGGGGCGTTGCCGAGTTTTCGGCGATGTCTAGCAGCAGGGAGGCGGCGGTCGCGCCCATGCTGGCATCGGCCATCTCGATCGTCGTCAGGGGCGGATGCACCAGCCGGCCGATGGCAATGCCGTCGAAGCCCGCGACCGAGACGTCGCCGGGAACCGAAAGTCCCTCGCGGCGCAGCGCGCTGATGACGCCCAGCGCCAGGAGATCGTTCGAGGCGATGATCGCGGTCGGGCGGTGAAGCGACATCGCCTGGGCCAGGTCGAGGTCGTCGTAGCCGGTGGTAAAGGAGATCTGCAGGGCTTCGTTGACCGGCAGCCCGCCCACCTCCATGGCGTTTCGGTAGCCTTCATAGCGCAGGCGCGCGCGGTCGGAACTTTCGAAGCGGCCCGAAACGAACAGGATCCGCTGATGGCCGTGTTCGATCAGATGCGTGGTGATCTCGCGCCCGGCAAGCCTGTTGTCGGTGGTCACTGCGGCGGGAAAGCGTGACGTCGGCAGGTTGTTGAGCAGGACAGTCGGCGGCAGGAAGGCGGGCAGGGTCGACTGGCTCTTCAAGGGGTCACACACCGTCAGGATCAGGCCGGTCGGCTTTTCCGCCAGAAGATAGTCGACGGCATCGGCCTCGCGCGACGGGTCGTAGTCGGATTGGGCGATCAGCACGCCGTGCCCCGACACCCGCATGCGGTTCTGGATGCCGGACAACGAGGCGGCGAAGACGGGATTGGTGATGCTGGGAATGAGCACGCCGATCACCGGCCGGCGGCGTCCCGGCGGAAGGCTGCGCTCGATCCGGTGATAGCCGAGATCGGATGCCGCCTTGCGCACGCGCCGGACCATGCCCTCGCTGACCGGTCCGCTGCGATTGAGCACGCGGCTGACCGTGGCCATCGAGCAACCCGCTCGCGATGCGATTTCCTCGAGTGTCGACATTTTGCGCCCGCTTATGTCGTTGCGAAAGTCGGCAGGAAGGCGGTTCTGTCATTACGGCAGGCGACAATGGCTTTGCCGAATGTCCCGAAATGCCATTGGCCGCCGCGATCTCCACGACGGCCATGCTTGTCTGTCGGGCCGGGCGATCACTCGGCGGCGATGGACTTCTGGCGATCATTGATCGCCATCAGCTTGCGGGCGCGTTCCAGGCTTTCCGGCTGTTCGGCGCGGTAGCGGGCGCCGATTTCCATCATCGCGACCGTGCCGGGCAGGAAGTCGAGTTCGCTGAAGATGTCGTCCCAGTCGATGTCACCCCAGCCGAGCGGCATGTGCAAGTCGCCGATGCCCATCGCGGTGTTTTCCTGCAGGTGGTAGCCCTTGTAGAAGCCCTGGGGGCGGCCGAAGCTGTCATGCAGGTGCAGATGGCCGGCAACCGGCGCCATGGCGGCGATCTGTTCGCGGAAGTTCAAGCCCCGATAGGTCGATTCGATATAGGCGTGGCTGAAATCGATGAGGGCGACGACATTGGCGTGATTGACGGCCTTGACCGTCTCGGCGACCTCGGCCGGCGTCTGGCGATACTGGCCGGGCTCGACGGTGAAGATGTTTTCCAGCGCGATGCGCACGCCGTAGGGCCTGGCGAATTCGGCCAGTTCCAAGAGGGCTTCGCGCTCGCGCAGGTCGGCGGCGGCCCGGTCGAAGATCTGGTCGGGGCGCAGGCAGCCGCCGTGCTGGACGAGGATGCGGGCATCGATGCGGTCGCAGATCTCGACCAATGCCTTGGCGGCGTCGATCTGGTAGCGGCAGGTGGCCGGGTCCATGAAGTTGGACGAGACGAGGCCGTGGACCGTGTAGCGGAAGTCGAACTGCTTGGTGAGGGCGACGAGGCGCTCGGCGCGATCCTTGATGATGCGGCCGCCGGCGATCAGGTCGAGCGTGGTGACACCCAGCTCGACGGTGTCGATGCCGATCTCTGCGAGCGCCCGAAGGTCTTCGCCTAGGCTTTGCATTTCGCCGTTGTTCGAGGCGGCGTTGAAGCCGGTTGCGATGATGTTGCTCATGTTCTCACTCCTAAACTGGTGATCGGGGGATTGGGGTTGGGTTAGGGGTTTCAAGCGGCAGCGGGGATCTTGCCGCGCAGGTTCAAGGCGAGGTCGGGGCTGTCGGAAGTCAGGTGGCCGATGCCGCGTTCCAGCCATTTGCCGATCAGCGCCTCGTCGTTGAGCGTCCAGACGCAAAGGCGGTCAGGCGGCAACAGGCTGGTGATCATGTCCCATTCGGCCTCCATCAGTTCGTGATGCACGGCGACGATTTCGACGAGCCCTTCGACCTGCCCGATGAAGCGCTTCAGCCCGCCTTGCCTTTCGGCCCAGGCGGCGTTGACCGAGACGAGACGCGCGATGTCCGGCGCGACGCTGCGGCATTCCTCGAGCACGGTGACGTCGAACGAGGTTAGGTAGCTGCGCTCGGCAAGGCCCTGGGCGGCGAGTTCTGCGGCGACCTTCTCGACGATGCCCGGATAGGGCGTACCGGTTTCGTCGCTCTTGATCTCGACGTGCAGGGGCAAACCGTCGGCGGCGGCCAGAACCTGCAGCACCGCGAACAGCGTCGGGATCGTCTCGTCGCTGTCCTTGAGCTTGACGTTCAGGCGCGCCTCGGGCGTCAGCGCCCTGACTGGTCCCTGGCCCTCCGTCGTGCGCTCCAGCGTCGCGTCATGGATGACGACGAGCTCGCCGGCATCGGTCAGATGAACATCGAACTCGACGGCGTCGACGCCAAGCTCGAGCACGTTGCGGAAGCCTTGAAGCGAGTTTTCGGGCCAGAGATTGCGGGCGCCGCGATGGCCGGTGATCAGTGTCATGAGCTTGGTCTCTGATGGGTCTGGGGTTGAGAAGGGTCAGCGCACTGTCGGGTCGAGCTTGTCGCGCAGCCAGTCGCCGACCAGCGAGATCGACAGCGTGGTCAGCATGATGACGACGGCAGGCGCGAGCATGATCCACGGCGCGCGCGTCAGGTATTCGCGGCCGAAGCCGACCATGTTGCCGAGGCTGGTTTCGGGCGGCTGCACGCCGAGCCCAAGGAAGGAGAGGCCGCTTTCCATCAGGATGATCTCGGGGAAGGTCAGCGTCATCGAGACGATCAGCGTCGAGGCGACATTCGGCAGGATGTGGCGGAAATAGACCCGAAGCGGCGTCGCGCCGAGTTGCACGACGGCCGAGGCATAGCCCTGGGCGCTGGCGGAAATCGCCAGGCCCCGGGCAATGCGCGCATAGCGTTCCCAGCCGTAGAAGCCCATCAGGCAGACGATGAGAAGCATGGACGAGCCGAAGAAGGCGAGAACGGCCAGCGACATGATGAGAAAGGGCAGGGCCGCCTGGAAGTCGGCGAGCACCAGCACCAGATGTTCGACCCAGCCGCGGAACTTGGCTGCGGCAAAGCCGAGCACCGTGCCGAACACCGCCGAGAGGATGGTGGCGCTGAAGGCGATGACCAGCGACACGCGGATCGACTGGATCAGGCGGGCGAGCACGTCGCGGCCGAGTTCGTCCGTGCCGAGCCAGTGCTTTACGTTTCCGGGTGCAGCCAGGCGGTTGGAGAGGTCCATCGCCGTGATGCCGTAGGGGCGCAGCAGGTCGGCGAAGACGGCGACGAGTACCATGGCGACAAGCCACAGGATGCCGAGCCCGATCGACAGCGGGACGTTGCGGCGAACGATCGAGATCAGACCGGGCTTGCGGGTTTTCCCGGCATGCGCGTGGACGATATCTGCCGTGGACATGAGTTGAGCACTCCTAGTGCGCGGGCTGGCCGCGCAGGCGCGGATCGAGCCAACCGTAGAGCAGGTCGACGATGAGATTGGAGATCACCATGGTCGCAGCGATCATCAGAAGGATGCACTGGACGACAGCGAGATCGCGATTGGCGACGGAAACCACCAGCAGTCGACCGATGCCGGGCCAGGAGAAGATCGACTCCACCACGACCGCGCCGGCGATCAGCGAGCCGACCATGAAGCCGACAATGGTGACGATCGGCACGGCGGCATTCGGCAGCGCGTGTTGCCAGACCACGTCCGGCCATTTCAGCCCCTTGGCGGAAGCGGTGCGGATATAGGGCTGGCCCATCACCTCGATCATGGCGCTGCGCGAGAAGCGGGCGAGGATGCCGATCCCGCCAATGCTCATGGTGAGCGTCGGAAGCAGGCCGTGCATCCAGGTGTCCTGTCCGCCGGAGGGAAGGAGACCAAGGCTCACGGAAAAGATCAGGACCAGGAGCAGGCCCATGACGAAGGACGGAATGGTGAAGCCGAGGATGGAGAGCATGATCACGCCGCGATCGATCGCGCTCTGACGATGGAGCGCGGCATAGACCCCGGCCGGAATGCCGATCAGCAGTTTCAATACGAGCGCCGGGATGGTCAGCTGCAGCGTGGCGGGAATGCGTTCCAGCACCAGCTGCAGGGCGGATGCCTTGTCGCGCATCGAAACGCCGAAATCGCCGGTGAAGATCGACTGGAGGTAGGCGAGGTACTGGATCCACAAGGGCTGGTCGAGGCCCCATGCCTTGCGGAAGGCGTCGACCGCGTCCTGCGGCACGTCGGGGCCGAGCATGACCTGGGCGGGATCGCCGGACATGCGCAGCACGACGAAGGCGAAGGTGACGACGGCCAGGATGGTGATGAAGGCGCGCAGCAGACGGATGAAGACGAAGCGGATCATGGTCGTCTCCTCAAGCGGCGATCGGCGCGTCTGCGCCTTCGACCAGGTGGCAGGCGGCCGTTCGCTGCACGCCGATTGACCGCAGCGCCGGCACGGTGGTGCGGCAGATGTCGGTCGTCAACGGACAGCGCGGATGGAAGGCGCAGCCGGACGGCCGGTTGGCCGGGTTCGGCGGTTCGCCCTGCAGGATCGTTCGCCCGGTGAGCGGCTTGCCCGGAACCGGTACGCTGGAAACCAGCGCCCGGGTATAGGGATGCCTCGGCGAGGCGAAGATCACGTCGGAAGAGGCTTCCTCGACGATCCGGCCGAGATACATGACCGCGACCCGGTCGGCTATGTTGCGCACCACCTTCAGGTCGTGGCTGATGAAGACCATGGCGATGCCGTTCGCCTCCTGCAGATCGCGCAGCATGTTGACCACCTGCGCCTGGATCGAAACGTCGAGCGCCGAAACGGGCTCGTCGCAGACGATCAGTTTAGGCCGCGAGGCGAGCGCCCGGGCGATGACGGCACGCTGGCGCTGGCCGCCGGACAGTTCGTGCGGGTAGCGGTCGGCCTGGTCGTGCCGAAGCCCGACATCCATCATCAGCGCCTCGACGCGGGCGGTGCGTGCCTCCTTCGGCAGGAGGTCGTGGATGTCGAGCGGCTCGCCGATCTGGGCGGCGATGGTGAGGCGCCGATCGAGGGCCGCCAGCGGATCCTGGTAGACGAGCTGCATCCTGGCCCTGAGCGCCCGCCATTCCGCCGTGCCGAATTCCGGCATGGGCTTACCTTCGAAGGTAACCGTTCCAGCCTGTGCCGGATCGATGCCCAGCAGCATGCGACCGAGGGTCGACTTGCCGGAACCGGATTCGCCGACGATGCCGAGCGTCTCGCCCGGCATGACCTCGAGCGACACGCCCTCGACGGCACGCACGGGCGTTGTCTTGCCGAACAGGCCGCGCCGCAACTGGTAGACGCGGGTGAGGCCATCGGCCTTGATGAGGGGCGCGACCACTTAAACGTCCTCCAGCATCATCTGCCGTACAGGTGTGGAGCAGGCCGTGGCGACCGGGTTGAAACATGCCAGCCGGCGACCGTCGTCCTGGTGCTCCAGCGCCGGGCGCTGCCAGCCGCAGGCGTCCTCGGCATGGGCGCAGCGCGGCGCAAACGCACAGCCGGCGGACAGGTGTTTCGGGTTGGGCACGGTTCCGGGAATGGGGATCAGCCGGTTGCGCGGGCCGTCGATGCGCGGGATCGCGTCGAACAGGCCGCGGGTATAGGGATGGCGCGGTTCGGAGAACAATTGTTCGATCGAGCCCTGCTCGACGATCCGCCCGGCATACATGACGCAGACACGGTCGCAGACCTGGGAGACGGCGCCGAGGTCATGGCTGATGAAGACGGTCGCCATGCCGGTCTCGGCGCGAAGCTGGATGAGAAGGTCGAGGATCTGCGCCTGGATCGTCGCGTCGAGCGCGGTGGTCGGCTCGTCGGCGATCAGAAGGTCGGGCTGTCCGGCAAGCGCCATGGCGATCATCAGCCGCTGGCACTGACCGCCGGAGAATTCGTGCGAGTAGAGATCGAAGCGCCGGCGGGCATCGGGAATGCCGACCATGTCCATCAGCCTCAGGGCCTCGGCCTTGGCGGCCTCGCCCGACAGCCCGCGATGGAGCGTCAGAGCCTCGGTGATCTGCCGGCCAATGCGAAGCACGGGGTTGAGCGAACTCGACGGGTCCTGGAAGATCATGGCGATGCGGCCGCCCCGTACGCCTTCGAGCACGCTGCGCGACCCGCCGCAGATTTCCCGACCGTCGACCTTGACCGAACCGGTGATGCTGGCCTTGCCCGGGAGCAGGCCGAGGGCGGCGAGCCAGGTGACCGACTTGCCGCAACCCGATTCGCCGACCAGTCCCAGCGCCTCGCCGGGGCCGACCGTCAGATCGATGCCGTGCAGGACCGGAACGCCGTCGAAGGCGACTTTCAGGTCGCGAAGTTCCACGAAATGGGGGTTCATTGCAATCACCTTCTTCAAGGCCAGTGGCTGCCGGGCTGTGGCCTGCCGCTGCGGTTGCTGGAAGGGGAGATCCGGCGGCGATGCGCCGCCGGATCGAACTGGAACGATCACATCGTCCAGTTGTTGGAGCGGAAGTCCATGGCGAAGGCGGGGGCCGCCTTCCATTTCAGCGAGGACTTCATGCCGGTGAACACGGCATTCTGGTGCAGGACCTGGTAGGCCGGGTCTTCGCGTTCGCAGATTTCCAGCATGCGGGCATAGGCCTTCTTGCGAAGCGCGCGGTCGGTCGAGGTTTCGAGCACGACCGACAGATCGTTCATCTCGGCGTTGGTCCAGTCCTTCTTCTGCTGCATCTCGCCGTTCGGGCCGAACTGCGTGACCATCGGCGTGACCGGGTCGTTGATGTTGGCCGAGGCCGACCAGTCGCGCACGCCCTTGACGCCTTCCGGATCGTGGATCTGCGCCCAGTTTTCCTTCATCTGGATCTCGACATTGAGGCCGACCTGCTTCCACATCTCGACCATGATCTGCCCGTTGGCAGTCTGGTTGGTGTAGTAGTTGTTGAGCAGACGATAGGGGATCGCATCGCCCTTGTAATTGGCCTGCTTCAGCAGATCGCGCGCCAGTTCGGGATTGTAGTCCGGTGCGGCCCAGCCGTCGATGAACATGTCGGTCGTCTTGAAGATATCAAACTGAAGGCCGGCCGGAATGACCGTCTGGCCGCCCCACAGGGCATCGACGATCGCCTGGCGATCGATTGCATGGGTCATGGCGCGACGCACCAGCGGGTTGGCGAGGATTTCGTTCTGGGTGTTGAACACCGAAACGCGGTGGTTGAGGATGGTCGAGCCCTGAACCTCGAAGCCCGAGGCGGCCTGAACCGTGGCGATCTGGTCCGGCGGCAGGTCGCAGGCGAAGTCGTATTCGCCAGACAGCAGGCCGTTGACGCGCGAGGCGACTTCCGGAACCTCGACGAAGCGGATCTCTTCCAGCGGCGGACGGCCGCCCCAGTATTCGTCGAAGGCGACGAGCGTCAGCGACACGTCCGGCTTGTATTCGCCGACCTGGTAAGGGCCGGTGGTGACCGGCTTGCGGGCCCAGTCGGCATAGGAGCCGGCTTCGTCCCAGGCGCGGCGGTTGGCGATCTGGCTACCATAGGCATAGAGGCGGCCTTCAAGGGTCACGTCCGGTGTCGCGTTATGGAAGCGTACGGTGTACTTGTCGACGGCTTCGACGCCGGCGAGCGCCGGCCAGAGGCGGCGACCGATGCCCGGAACGGCGGCCGGCAATTCCTTGACGGTCGTGGGCTTGTGGTCGGCTTCGAAGATCGTCTTGCCGCCCTTCGGTTCGGTGTTGCCGAAAACGCGTTCCTTGGAGAAGGAGAAGACCACGTCATCGGCCGTCAGTTCGTCACCATTGTGGAACTTGACGCCCTGGCGCAGCTTCAGCTCAAGCGTCTTGTCGTCGATGCGCTTCCACTCGGTGGCAAGGCCTGCGACCGGACCCTGATTGCCCATCCAGTCGCGGTTGATCAGGCCCTCCCAGAGATTGGGGAAGAAGACGCGCTCGCCGACGTTGGACTGTTCATTCCAGACGCAGAGCGTGTTGTTGTTGGTGATCTTCTGCACGGCGATCGTCACCGAGGGGCGCTTGCCCTGGGCGAAGGTCATGCGCGGCAGGATGAGGCTGCCGGCGGTCGCGCCGAACAGTCCAAGCGTGTGACGGCGGGTGATGGGAAGCATCGGAATACTCCTTTTCGCAAGAGAGAGACAGCAGGGAAAGCGGAAGCGGTTTCTTGCGCCAGCCCGGTGTCGGTTTGTTAATGGCCCCATGAATTTTTAGTGATATTTCCGCCGCGGAGACCGCGACGGACAACGGTCAGGCAGGCACCTCGAGCGCCGCGGGTTCGCGAGCGGGCACGCGACGAGGTGATGCGGAAAGAAGCGTGTCGAACGCGCCTGCAAGTTCATCGGCACCGATCGCCACCAAGGAGGCACCGGCGCCGACCAACACGGATTGCCGGTCCTCGCGCGGATCCGCCGGGTCGACGAAGCCGATCGCCCGCATTCCGGCGGCCACCGCGCCGGCAATGCCGTGGGGACTGTCATCGACCACGATGCAATGGGCCGGATCGACGCCGAGACTGTTTGCACAGAGCAGAAAGAGATCCGGTGCGGGCTTCGGTCGCGCGACCATCTCGGCGCTGAAGATATGGCCGCCGAACGCATTCCAGAGATCGAAGAGGCCAAGACTGTTCTTCAGGCGCTCCAGCGTGCTGTTCGACGCGACACATTTGCGATGCGGCAGGGAGCGGACGAGTTGCGGCATGCCGGGCATGGGCGAAAGCGAGCGGGAGAACTCGTCATAGAGATTGGACCGCGTTTCGGCAAAGACCGTTGCCACGTCGTCCAGGCCGAACTCTTCCCGGCAGATGCGCATCGCATCGGTCTCGGAATAGCCCGTGAAGCGGCGGTGCACCTCGTCCAGGGTGATTTCCACCCCGGCATTTTGCAGGGCGCGGCAGAACACGCGGCTCGATGCCGGCTCGCTGTCGATCAGCACGCCATCGCAATCGAAGATAAGCAGTTCCGTCGTGGTCAAGGCGCAGTCCGTTCCTGTTGCGGCGAAGGGAGGACAAAAGGAGTTTCCAGTTCTCGCCTTCGCATGGCTTGCTGGTCGCGCGGCTTTCGGAAACAATTGCCTTCGGGCCTGCGATCATCTATGCGGCGTCTTATGTTACATATGTTACGTCGATGTGACATTTGTTCTGGAGGTAGATTTTGGAAAGCCAGGAACTGATGGTGCGGGCTTCGTGGCTCTATCACGTCGAGGGATTGACCCAGGCGCAGATCGGCGAGCGGATGAACCTCACCCGCAGACGGATCAACGAGTTGCTGGCAGCCGCCCTCGAGCAGGGCGTCGTGCGGATCAGTTTCAGCTCGCCGTTAGCCGAGAACGTCGATCTGGAAGCGCGGCTCTGCAGCCGGTTCGGTCTTCAGGATGCGGTGGTCGCGCCGGCTCCGGCCGATCCGGCCCATATGCATGCGGTGATCGGCCGCGCGTCGGCGTCGTTTCTCGACCGGCTCATCCAGGTGCGCAAGCCGCGTTCGATCGGTGTCGGCTGGGGCGCCACGCTGCACGAGACGGTCAGGCAGATGACCGGTGCAAACGAGCCGGCGATGCGGGTGCGCTCGTTGATGGGCGGGCTGACCCGCGGTTCCGAGATCAACACATTCGAGATCGTCAGAAGCTTCGCCAAGGTGCTGAACGCCAAATGCCATTATTTCGCGGCGCCGATCTATGCCGGAAGCGAGGAAGCGCATGCCGTGATCACGGCCCAGCCTGTGTTCCGGGAATTCCTGCGTGACGGCTCGAATGTCGAGGTGTCCTTCCTCAGCGTCGGCGATGTGACGGGCCATTCGCTGCAGGTGCGCTACGGCCTGCCGCCGCAGACCGATATCGGCGAGCTCGTGGCCATGGGAGCCGTCGGGGATCTTCTTGGACGCTATCTCGATGCCGGGGGCAATCCCGTCGATCACCCGCTCAACCGCCAGGTCATATCACCCGAGCTTGACGCCTATCGCGGCATCCCGAGCCGCATCCTGGCCTCCGGCGGCCCGCACAAGCACGCGATCCTGCTGGCAACGCTTAAGGCGGGACTGGCAACCGCGATCGTGACCGACTCCGAGAGCGCGAGGATGCTGCTGGGGGCTTCCGACGCGCGCAGGTGAGGAGGGTTACTTCCCGGCACTCGCGACCGGGCGGCAGCTATGGCATAGTGCGGCGCATTTCATGAGAGCGATTCCATGCCGCAGGCCAAAAGCAGTTTCGATCCCCTGTTCGACAGGCAAGGCGCGGGGAATCCGCTCGACGTGCTGAAGCAGGTCTACGGCTATCCGGCCTTTCGCGGCAGGCAGGCAGAAGTGGTCGAGCGGGTCGTGTCCGGCGGCGACGCCGTCGTCCTTTTCCCGACCGGGGCCGGCAAATCCCTGTGCTTCCAGATCCCGGCGCTCTGCCGCGAGGGAGTCGGCATCGTCGTATCCCCGCTGATCGCGTTGATGCGCGACCAGGTGGAGGCTTTGAAGCAACTCGGCGTGCGGGCGGCCGCGCTTAATTCCTCGCTGTCGCGCGACGAGTATGTCGAGGTGCGCCGGGCGATCGCCGAAGGTTCCCTCGATCTGCTCTATGTCACGCCGGAGCGCATCGTCACGCCCGGTTTCAGGGAGATGGTCGCAGAGGCGAGAATCGCGCTCTTTGCGATCGACGAGGCCCATTGCGTATCGCAATGGGGGCATGATTTCCGCCCGGAATATCGCGAACTCGGGCGATTGGCCGAGGACTATCCCGGCGTGCCGCGGATCGCGCTCACCGCAACGGCCGATCCGCATACGCGCGAAGACATCATCGACAGGCTGGCGCTGCGCTCGGCCGAGGTCTTCACCACGTCGTTCGACCGGCCGAACATCGCCTATGAGATCGTCGAGCGCGACCAGCCGCGCCAGCAATTGCTGCGGTTCCTGTCGCGCCACAAGGGATCGAGTGGCATCGTCTATTGCCTGTCGCGGGCCAAGGTCGAGGACACGGCGGAATGGCTGAACAGCCAAGGGGTTCGGGCGCTTGCCTATCATGCCGGCATGGACCGCACTGTGCGGGACGCCAACCAGGACGCCTTTCTGAAGGAGGAGGACCTCTGCCTGGTCGCCACCGTCGCCTTCGGTATGGGCATCGACAAGCCGAACGTCCGCTATGTCGCCCATCTCGACCTGCCGGGCTCGGTCGAGGCCTATTACCAGGAGACGGGCCGGGCCGGCCGAGACGGGCTGCCGTCCGAGGTGTGGATGGCCTATGGCATGGCCGACGTCATCCAGCGCGGCCGGATGATCGACGAAGGCGGCTCGGAGGACGGGGTCAAGCGGGTCGAGCGTGCCAAGCTCAATGCGCTGCTGGCTATCTGCGAGACGCCGGGTTGCCGGCGGCAGGCGATTCTGGCGCATTTCGGCGAGGCGCATGCAGGCGGATGCGGCAATTGCGATACCTGCCTTAAACCGGTCGAAACCTGGGACGGCACGGAGGCAGCGATCAAGGCGCTGGCGGCGATCTACCGGACCGGCGAGCGCTTCGGCACCGGCCATCTGATCGACGTCCTGACCGGCACAGAGAATGAGAAGACGATCCGCTTCGGTCATGTCGATATGCCGGTGTTCGGGGCGGGCAAGGATCTGCCGTCCAAAACCTGGCAATCGGTCTATCGCCAGTTGCTGGCGGCCGGACTTGTCAGCGTCGACCATACGGCCTTCGGTGCGCTGAAGCTCGAGCCGGAGGCGCGCGCCGTGTTCAAGCGCGAGCGCGAGGTGCGTTTCCGCAAGGATCGGCCGACCAAGGGCAAGGCCTCAAAGGGGGCCTCGTCCGCATCGACGGAGGCGCGCTCCTCGCTGCACAGCGACGATGTGGCCCTGTTCGAGGCATTGCGCGCCCGCCGCATGGCACTCGCCAAGGAGCTTTCGGTGCCGCCCTATGTGGTGTTCCCCGATACGACGCTCGTCGCCTTCGCCCGCGAGCGGCCGATGGATCGCGAGGCACTGCTGGATATTTCCGGTGTCGGGCAGTCCAAGCTGGAGCGCTACGGGGAGGCGTTCCTCGAGGTCATCCGCGCCCATAGCGATTGACGTCTTCAACGTCGCCTGGAAAATCGCTCCGGCCACCCCTTAGGACGGCCGGAACCGGAGTTTGGTGGGCCTCAAACCAGCTTGGCGCAGGCGTCGGCGATGCGGGTGAGCGCCTCCTTGAGTTCGGATTCGGCGCTCGCATAAGAGATGCGGAAGAAGGGCGACAAGCCGAAGGCCGAGCCCGGCACAACGGCGACATTGGCGTCTTCCAGCAGATAGGCGCAGAAATCCGTATCGGTTTCGAGGTGCTTGCCGGACGGCGTGGTCTTGCCCAGCACGCCGGCACAGCCCGAAAACGTATAGAAGGCGCCTTCCGGCACGCGGCAATCGAGGCCATCGATGGCATTGAGGCCGGCGACCACCAGATCGCGGCGGCGCTGGAAGCTCGCCTTGCGCTCGACGAGGAAATCCTGCGGGCCGTTGAGCGCGGCAACGGAGGCCGCCTGGCTGATCGACGAGGGGCAGGAGGTCGCCTGGCTCTGCACCACGGCCATGGCCTTGATCAGCTCGCGCGGGCCGCCGGCATAGCCGATGCGCCAGCCGGTCATGGCATAGGCCTTGGAAACGCCGTTGACGGTGAGGATGCGGTTCTTCAGGCGCGGCTCAAGGGCGGCCGGCGTGACGAATTCGAAGCCGTCATAGACGATATGCTCGTACATGTCGTCGACCAGCAGCCAGACCTGCGGGTGCTTCATGAGCACGTCGAGCAGCGGGCGGTAGTCCTCGGCGCGATAGCCGGCGCCCGAGGGGTTGGACGGCGAGTTGAGGATGACCCAGCGCGTCTTCGGCGTGATCGCGGCTTCGAGCTGGGCGGCCTGCAGGCGGAAACCCGCCTCGGCATTGCAGGCGATCAGCACCGGCTTGGCCTCGGCGATCTGGACGATGTCGGAATAGGAGGTCCAGTAGGGCGTGGGGATGATCACCTCGTCGCCGGGGTTGAGGGTCGCCATTATCGCGTTGAACAGGATCTGCTTGGCGCCGGTCGCGACCGTGATCTCGTCGAGCGCGTAATCGACGCCGTTCTCGCGGCTGAACTTGTCGCGGATCGCGGCCTTCAGTTCCGGTGTGCCGTCGAGGGCCGTGTATTTGGTCTGGCCGGCCTGCATGGCTTTCCAGGCGGCTTCCTTGATGTGGTCGGGGGTGTCGAAATCCGGCTCGCCGGCGCCGAGGATGATCACCGGGCGGCCTTCGCGCTTCAGCGCCTGAGCCTTGGCGCCGATCTTCAGGATTTCCGAGACGCCGATCGACGAGATGCGCTTGGCCGGGTGGAAAACCACATCCTCGGGCTTGCTGTTGATGTTCATGACCTTCCTCTCCGTTTATCTCCAGGCTCTCCGCTGCGGGAGCCGCGATTTGACTTCTCGCCTCAGCCGAAACGGACCGTTCCCAGCGGCCCCGGCGATGTGATCGCCTTCAAGCCCGCCGCCAGCTGTTTGATCGTCTCGCCGGTGTAGAGGTCATAATAGCTCTGGTTCTTGCGGCCGATTGCGTGCTCGGCGCTGAAGCTGCCGGCGAAATCCCTGACCGCGATCTCGAACACCCAGTCGCGCAGGCGTTTCTCGAAGGCGGCGTCCGAGGCAGCGGTGCTGCCCTTCGGGACCACCAGGTTGAAGTGCACGCCGCCGTCGCCGATATGGCCGAAATCGCAGATCGTCACCTCCGGAAAGGCCGCCGGCATCTCGGCCTTCATGCGGTCGCAGAAGGCCATGATGTCGCCGCGCCTAAAGGAGAGATCGAAGGCGATCAGCTTGCCGGCGTGCTTGACCCCTTCCGAGAGCGCGTGGCGCAGCGACCACATCTCGTGCGCCGGGCCGACGAAGGCGTCGGCAAGCGGCGCTGCCTCGCTTTCCCAGATCTCGGCGAGCACTGTTTCCAGCACCGCATCGAGCCCCTGTTCGCCCTCGCGCGGCTCCCAGGTGCGCGAGATCTCGCAGAGGATGACGTATTCGGGAACCTGTCCGCCCTGGAACGGATTGCGCAGCGACGGCACGTGATCGAGCGCGGCGGCGACCGCGTTCTTTGACATGCCCTCGAAGGCCGAGAGATAGGCGCCGAGCTTCTTTTCCATGGCGCGCAGCAGCGGCATGACATGGGCGCCGCTGGCGGGAACCAGATAGGCGGTGGCTACCTGCTTCGGCAGGGCTTCGAGGTTCAGGACGCATTCGGTGACGATGCCGAAGGCGCCGGACGTGCCGATGAAGACCTGCTTCCAGTCGACGCCGGTATTGTTCTTGCGCAGGTCCGAGGCGAGGTCGAGGACCGTGCCCCCTTCGTCGGCCAGCACGACCTTGATGCCGAGCGTGTTGCGGCGTACGTCGCCGTATTTGAGGAAGCGCGAACCGCCGGTATTGGTCGACAGCATGCCGCCGAGACGCGGATCGGCGCCGAGATCGATCGGGAAGAACAGGCCGTGGCTTTCAAGCCGCTGGTTGACCTCCGACAGCCGGAAGCCGGCGTCGACATGCAGAGAGCGGTTGTCGAGATCGAGATCGAAACGGCGGGTCATGCGGTCGAGGCTGAGAACCACCTGTCCGCCAGACGCATCCGGCGTCGAGCCGGAGACAAGACCGGTATTGCCGGACTGCGGGACGAGCGAAAGGCCGTGGCGCACGCAATAGGCAACGGCGGCGGAGACTTCCTCCGTCGTCGCCGGCCGCAGGACGAGACCCGCCAGGCCTTCGTCATAGCGGGCGCCCGTCTGATAGGCGACCATGGCGCCGGGCTCCTGAACGATGCCCTTCTCGCCGAGGATATCCGTCAGTGCCCGAATGTGCGTCTGGTCGATCATCGTCGCGTCTTACTCAGCTGCCTCGATGGCCGTCAGCATCTGGCGGCAATCGGCGATCGATGCCTGCTCGATGCCGGCATAGTGGTCGAATTCGTTCAGCACCTTGGCGCCGAGGTCAAGTTCGAAACGCTGCTGGTTGGGGCTTGCGACGAATTCCTGGGTTGCCTCGTCCCCGAGGTTGGACTGGAAAATACCGGCGGCGCTGACCGGCAGGAAGTCCTCGTAGACGATTGGATCGAACTGCACGAGGCCGTCGGCGATCAGCGCGTCGAGGCTGGCATCCGGCTCGGCTTTTGCCTTGCGGCCCTTCTCCGTCAGCGAGTAGGCGAAATAGCCGAGCCCTTCGGCGCGGATCGCTTCCCAGGTGTCGGGGAAGGGGGTGAAGGCCTCGGTCAAAGCCTTTTCATATTCCGTCGCATTCGAACCGTCGGCGGCCGGGCGAACCAACTGGCGCGACGCATTGAGCAGTTCGTCATAGAGGGCGCGGCCCTTCGGCGTGAGCGCAATGCCGCGCTGTTCGATCTCGCCGAAGCGGGCGGTGTGCGAGCCTTCCTTCCAGGTGCCGTCCTTGTCCTCGAAGAGGACGGGTTCGTTCAGCGCCTTGAACGAGGTCTGGCGCAGCAGGATCGGGCACTTGCGGGTCGGCGGGCCTTCGACCACGGCCTTCGGCGCGATGCCGTAGTTGGGCATGCGGGCCTGGACGAGATCGATGTCGAGCGTGCGCGGCGTCAGGTGGTTGATGTGCGGACCCTTGAAGGAGACCACGTCGGCGATAAGGCGGTGGGCGGCATGCAGGCGCGCATACATATCGGGGCTGACCAGCGCCTTGTCGTGCCAACGGAAGGTTTCGAGCGCTTCGGTGACGAAGCGCGAGGCGTCGGCGCGGTCGAGGCCGCCATCCCGTTCGGCCTTTTCGATGAGCGCCACTGCGCCGGGGGTGAATATCTGGCGCCTGGCAAGGGTTGCCTCGGCCTCGGCGCGGAGGGTCTCGTCAGCGATCAGGTCGAGACGTAGCAAGGAGGTGAAGACGCGGAACGGGTTCTTCTTCAGGCTGGCTTCACCAACCGGGCGGAACGCGGTGGAATGGACCGGCACGCCGGCCGTTGATAGATCGTAATAGCCGACCGGATACATGCCCATGACGGCAAACAGGCGGCGCATCATGGCAAGCTCGGCCGGCGTGCCGAGACGGATCGCACCGTGGCGCTCCTCTGTGATGCGGTCGAGGGAATCGGTGTCTTCCAGGCGCTCGCGCAGCTTCGGGTCGGCGCTGAGCGTTTCCGCGTTCACCTTGGCCACCAGGTCCATCAGCGTGCCGTAGGCCGGAACCTCGGTGCGGTACATGGCGGACATGGCGGCGGAAAACATCGAGCGGATCTCGTCGCTCGGGATAAAACGGGTCTTGGTCATCGGAGGCATCCCAGATTACGGACATGAGGATCAATCTGGGAGGCAGCTTATAATATGCTGCAGCGCCGAAGGATGCTGACGTTTGTCAATGAGTTCATGCGCTCAGCGAATGACCTGCCGCGAGATGATCGAGGAAAGGCAGGCTGCCGCTCAAGTCAGAAGCATCCAGATCCCCAGGCCAATGAGCAACACGCCGCCGACGGCCCGGCTCGCGGCCGCATAGCGCGTGTCGATCACCTTTTGAATGGCGAAGGCGGCGAGGCCGAAGATGATGAGATCATCCAGCATGAAGAAGGCCACATAGAGCCCGATATAGCCGTAGTACTGGAGGGCCGGCAGATCGACCAGGCTAAGGATGTGGGTATAGATCGCCGGCAGGGCGGCGGAGCAGACGAATTCGATGGCGTTGACCGTCAGCGCCAGTCCGACGATCATGACCAGGCTCGCGACGCCCACCGGCGCGGCAACCAGCGCGCGGGCGCGCTCCAGGGTGCGCTGACGTTGAGCGGCGTCGCCGACTTCACAGACGATGACGCCGCGGCTGACGGCAAGCTGATAGAGATGATCCGCGCCGAAGCCGATGGCGACGAGGGCGATAAGCTGGGTCAGCACTCTGGTATAGCCGATGAACAGGAAGGTGTTCAGCCAGGCCGTCATGAAGAGGAAATAGAGCAATCCCGAAGAAAGGACGAAGGTGCCGACGAGCCACCAGATCTTGCGGCGATCCTGCAGCCCGGCGATCAGCGAGATCAGGTAGAGCAGGACCCACATGGCGCATGGATTGAAGCCGTCGGAAAGGCCCATCAGCGCGGTGAGCGCCAGAAGCGAATAGCGGGAAGGATCAATCTCTCCGATCAGGGGGATGTGAACCCGTGACGGATCGGCCGCCAGTCCTTGCCCCGAAGGATTGCCGGCTCGGCAGGACAAAAGCGCCTGTCCGGTCGTCTCCGCGCTTTCATAGCCCATGAGGTAGTTCGAGCCGCAGACGAACAGGGGAACACCCAACCGATCCTCGGCAATGCCATGCTGTTTGGCAAAGTCCAGCAGCAGTCTTTCGCCACTCGCTGTCGAGACGTCATGCAACTGGTATCGGACAGTTTGCTGGGACTTGAGGAATTCTATGGCGTCATGGCAGTGCGGGCACTCCGGATGGAAGAAGACCTGGAGCGGCGCTGCTTCCGGGCCTCCCTGCGCCGTGGAAGGCGTGTCCGGAGGGAGGAATTGCAGCAGCAGGAAGGCGGTCGCGAGCATGACGGCGAGGACGACGCGGAACCGGACTGGATTGAGGAAGGTCATCAGTTCCACTCTTGAAGTTCAATCCGATCGCCGACCGGCGGGTCATGCAATCTGCAGGCGTCGCAGCGTTGAGGCGCATCTTGTCACTATCACAACAAGCGCCCTGCCGAGCAAATCTTACCGCCTCTGCTCGTGAAGCGAAACATCTTGCTGGGCGAGGTTATGCCGCAGATCCGCAGGCGCGCCGCCCGGATAACCAATATTGACCCAAATCAAGGACGAAGCCGACCGGCTGATACATATGGAAGATAGAATGTGGCGTATGGCTTCGGAATCGGCCTCGCATGAGGGATTCCGTCGTCGCTGCCATGTGCTCGGGAAGCAGGAAACGAGAGCCTGCGTGACCACAGACGTGTCCGTCGATGATACGGAACAGGGAGGGGATCCGTTGAGAACCAATCGCAGACAATTCCTTGGCCTCGCGGCCGCCGGGGCGACGCTTGCCGCCGCCCCGCTTTCCAGCGCTTCGGCCGCCCGGACCAAGACCTCCGCGCGGATCGTGATACTGGGAGCCGGTGCGGCCGGAACGGCTCTGGCCAATCGCCTGTCGCAACGGTTTGACGGCGCCAAGATCACCATCATCGACGGCCGCAAGCAGCATTTGTACCAGCCGGGATTCACGCTCATTGCAGCAGGTCTGAAGTCGGCTAACTATTCGGTGTCGACCACCGGCGAGTGGCTGCCGCGCAATATCGAATGGATCGAGGAGGCCGCCGCCGAGATCGATCCGGAGGCAAAGCAGGTCGTGACCGCAAGCGGCAAGGCCGTTCCTTACGACTTCCTGTTCGTGGCCACCGGACTTCGCCTCGACTATGGCGCGATCGAGGGCATGTCGCTCGACCTGATCGGCAAGGACGGCATCGGTTCGGTCTATGCCGGCCCCGACTATGCCGCCAAGACCTGGGAGGAGATGAGCCGCTTTACGGACAAGGGCGGGGTGGCGCTGTTCTCCCGTCCGGCAACCGAGATGAAATGCGCCGGCGCGCCGCTGAAGTACGCCTTCCTGACCGACGACTATGCGGTTCAGAAGGGAACGCGCAGCAAGTCGAAGATGATCTATGCGGCGCAGAACAAGACCTTCTTCTCCGTGCCGATCGTCAGCGAGAAGGTGCGCATGCTGTTCGAGGAACGCGGCATCGAGCCGGTCTACGACCACGTCATGACCAGGATCGATCCGGGCCGTAAGATCGCCACCTTCAAGACACCGGAAGGTGACAAGGAGATCGGCTACGACTTTACCAACGTGATCCCGCCGATGCGTGCGCCCGAAGTGGTGATGAACAGTCCTTTGCCGTGGAAGGAAGGCATCTGGGTCGATCAGGGCTGGGTCGAAGTCGACAAGCACACGCTGCGCCACGCGCGCTATCCGGATGTCTTTGCCGTCGGCGACATTGCCGGCGTGCCGAAGGGCAAGACCGCTGCCAGCGTCAAGTGGCAGGTGCCGGTCGCGGTCGAGCAATTGGCGGCGCAGATCGAGGGCAAGGAAAGCACGGCGCGCTACGACGGCTACACGTCCTGCCCGCTGATCACCCGCGTCGGCAAGGCCATGCTGGTCGAGTTCGACTACAACAACAATCTCACCCCGTCCTTCCCCGGCATCATCGCGCCGCTCGAGGAATTGTGGATCTCGTGGCTGATGAAGGAGATCGCCTTGAAGCCGACCTACAATGCCATGCTGCGCGGCCGCGCCTGAGGAGGATGCCATGAAGGACATGACTTTTGGCACGATGATTGCGGTGTTCGAGGAGATTTTCGGCCGCACGCTGTTCTGGGTGATGGTCGCCGTCGCAGCGCTTGTCACGCTGGCCTATCTCTATGTGCTGATCCGCGACCGCCGGGTGTCGTGGAAGAAGTTCCTCTGGGCGCAGCTATCGATGCCGTTCGGTGCCGTTGCGGCTGTCATCTTCGTCCAGACGATCACCCGGTCCGGCCTGCGCGATATCGGTGGGCCTGTCGACGTGATCGTGCTGTTCGGCGTTGCGGCGATGGGGGCCGTCGGGATCGCCATCCTCGTCTATACGGCGCAATCCCTTTTACGGCCGCCGGCCGGACGCTGAAGAGGGGGGCGTTCCGAGCCCCTCGGCCGCGGACAGGTGCAAGGATATTCGGGCAGATCCGTCCGGTGAACAGGGTTTGGGGGCCACGGCGGCAATGATCGCCGCGGCCCCCAGTCTTTGAGGTCGGCGATCAACGATCCGCGATTGCGGCCATCAGCGGTATGGCCAGGATCGCCAAAGCCGCGGCGCAGGCAAAGAAGACGCCATAGCCGAGGAAATGCGCCACCTGCCCGGCGACCACACCGCCGGCCATGCTGACCAGTGCGTCCATGCACTGGAACAGGGTGAAATCGACCCCGGCCTGACGCGGATCGGACCAACGCATGAACTGTGCATAGAGCGCGACGAAGCCTAGGGCCAGAACGGCGGAAGAACTGCCGATCGCAAGGATCATCAGAAGGGGTGCCGGAAACGGGCCCACCGTCGCTGCCGCTGCAAAACATATCAGGCAGACCGACTGGAGCGCGAGTGCCAGCAACAAGACCGCGCGAATGCCCCAGATGCGCACGAACAGACCGCCGGCGAGCGCCAGACCGAAGCCGACAAACAGGCTGCCGATTCCATTGACGAGGCCGATCATCGACAGATCGAGACCGGCATCCACAAGGAAGGGCCCGATCATGCCGAGGGCCATTTTCTGTGCGGTGACGTAGACAGCTGCCACGAGCAGGCCACGTCTCAGGCTCGACCGTCTGAGCGCGGCGGCGAGCGAGGGGATGTGGGGACGCGTCTCTTCCGGCAGGCGATGGGCAATGCCAAGCAGGAAGGGCAGGCCGAGCAGGCAGAGAAGGCCGGCCATGGCAAAGCTTGCCGCCTGCCAGCCTGAAATGCCGGCTACGTATAGAAAGAGACCGCCACCCAGGGCCGAGCCGAGATAGGCGCCGCCGACCTGTGCGGCGTTTCCCCAGCCATGATGTTTCTCGGCGAGGCTCTGTACGGCGAAGCCATCGCAGGCGATGTCAACGGTCGATGCCGCCAGGGCCACCAGGGTCAACCCGAGGAAGATCGGCAAGGGGGCGGATGGATCGAGGAGCCCCACAGCGATGAGACCGAGGATACAGACCAGCCCGCCGGCGAGCACGATCACGCCTGACCGGTTTCTGCCAAACGGAGGCAGGCGAAAGCGCTCGACGGCCGGGGCCCAGAGAAACTTGAGAACCCAGGGCAAGGCGATCAGCGAGACGAGGCCGATGCGGTCGAGCGGCACGCCGGCATCGCGCATGATCGCCGGCAGGCCGGTCCAGGTGAGCCCGCCGATCACACTCTGGGCCACATAAAGACTGCCGATCCCCGCAAGGAGGACCGGCGTCGATGGCGGTTGCCCTGCGCTCATCAGAAGCGGTAGCGCAGGCTGCCGTAGACCGTGCGACCTTCATCCCAATAGCACGAACCGGCCGAGCAAATGGCCTTCTCCGTGTTGAACAGGTTCTTGGCGTTGACCTGAAGCTGCAGACCCTTGAGATCCGGATTGCGGTAGCCGAAATCGTAGGACACGGCGGCATCGACCAGCACGCGGCTTTCGTTCTCGAAGCTGTTGGCGTCGTCGCCATAGCTTTCGCCGATATAGCGTATGCCGGCGCCGAGGCCGAGACCCTCAAGAGCGCCGCCTTCGAAGAGGTAGTGGCCCCAGAGCGATGCGACGTGGTTCGGCGTCGCGGACAGCTCGTTGCCCTCGGTTCCCACCGCGCCCTTCTCGATCTTCATCCGCTGGTAGGTATAGGCGGCGATCAGGCTGAAACCGTTGTCGAAGGAGGCATTGGCTTCAAGTTCGATGCCGCGCGAATTGAGGTCGCGTTGCACCTGCTTGTTGATGCCGCTTGATGTGTCGAAGACGACGCCGTCTTCCTGGTCGATGTCGAACAGGGCGGCGCTCAGCACGGCGTTCGCACCGGGGACCTCGTACTTGACGCCGATTTCCTTCTGCTTGCCGATGGTCGGATCGGCGACGCGATTGTCGGGAAGGCTGGGATCGTCATAGACGAAACCGACATTGGGCGAGAAGGACGTGGAATAGCTGGCATAGGGGATGAGCCCCATTTCGGTGCGGTAGGAAAGGCCGATCCGGCCCGAGAAGCCTTCGTCCTCCTGCTCCGTCTCCGTGTACGAGGCGTCGACCGCATCGGTCTTGGTCCAGTCATAGCGGGCACTGCCGAACAAGGTGACGTCTTCCCATTCCACCTGGTCGTGCAGGTAGATGCCGAACATGTTGCTTTCCTGCTGGCCGGCAAAGGGCGTCGGCCCCGCGTTCAGATCGGCGAGCGTGGTGTAGGATACGGCGCTGTAGGCCTCGTAATCCGACCAGTTGTAGTCGATGCCGAGCACAGCGGTGTGGCTGACCGCTCCGGTGTCGAACTCGAACTGCGCCATGTTGTCGACGGCGAAGTTCTTCATCTTCTCTTCGTAATAGCCCCAGTAGCGGGTCGGAACGGCGCCGTAGAGGCCACTGTATTCCAGCTCGGCATCGACCGCGCTGTAGCGCAGGTTCTGGCGCAGGGTCACCGTCTCGTTGAGCCGGTGCTCGAACTCATAGCCGATGCGACCCTGTTTCTGGCGGAACTCGTTCCAGTCCGGGTCGCCGCCATAGGTGTGGGTCAGCTCGCCATAGACCGGCTGGTAGAAGAAGGCCGTGCCGCCGGTCAGCGCCGTCGAATATTCACCCAGAATGGTCAGGCGCGTGTCCTCGTCGGGCTTCCAGGTGAAGGCCGGGGCGAGATAGAGCTTGTCGTCGGGGTAACCTTCAAGGTGGGTGTCGCTTTTGCGGCCCATGGCGGTGAAGCGGTAGAGCATGGCTTCATTGTCGCCGGCCGGGCCGGAGAGATCGATACCGGTCTGGTAGCGGTTGTCCTGGCCGATCGACACTTCCACTTCGCGGAATGGCTCGTCGGTCGGGCGCTTGGTCACCATGTTGACGATGCCGCCGGGGCCGCTCACGCCATAGAGCGAAGAGGCCGGGCCCTTCAGCACGGTTACGCCCTCAAGGCCATAGGGCTCCGAGCGCAGCCAGGCCGAGGGGCCGTTGAACTGGCGCAGGCCGTCGCGGAACATGCCGCTGTAATAGGCGGGGAAACCGCGCAGGTAGAAGGCGTCGTAGCGGCTGTCATAGCCGAAGGTGTTCGGGTTCGCCCCGGCCGTATAGGCCAGTGCTTCATTCAGCGTTCTCGGCTTCTGGTCCTCGATCTGGTCCTGGGTAACGACCGAGACGGCCTGCGGAATCTTGGTGAGCGGCGTGTCGACCTTGGTGCCGATCCGGTCGGCCTTGGCCACATAGCCGTCCTGGACCAGGATGTCGTCGCTTTCGGCTTCGACCTCGATACTGTCGAGCACGGTCTCGCCGGCGTCCTGCGCCAGAAGCAGGGATGGTTGAAGGGCCAGGGCGACGCTGGCGAGGAAGACGAGTTTGTGGCGATGGAGGGTTGATCTGACCCGCATAATATTGTCCCCGAATGATAATCCCAATCTGCACTCACAAATATGAGCAGGCGAGTCAAGTATGAACATGAGTATTTCAGTCTTGAATTCAGTCGTGGGGCAAGCCCGCCTCGGCGGGGTCGAGCGGTGGAAACAGGCGGCGTCAGCGGCGGGGGAGCTGTCAGGGTGCGTCAGTCGGGGCGTGCGCAACAAGCCAGATTTCAAGGGCGGCAACGACTGAGAGGCGCAGGCTGGCGTTTCCAGCGAGGGCTCGAGCGAGCGACGGGTCGTCCGCTTCGAAGCCTATTTCGACCATCACGTCGGCGGGGAAAAGGCTGCGCTTTGCCATGATGGCCCGGATGCGGGCAATGGCGGACGGCAGTAGGTAGCGTCCGCTGGCGATCGGCGGCGTACCGAGCGACGGATATTGGGGGCCGCCCAAGCCATTCGCCTGCCGCAACCAGGCGAGAAAGCCGACCCGTTCCTCGGCCGTCGCCTTCGTCCAGGAGTTCTGCAGTTTCTCCAGGCGTGTGCGCTTCTGCTTGCTGGGCATGTCGGATTCCGGCTCTGCGTGTTCGCCTTCCATCTATCCTATCATCATAGCCGGCGCCACCGGGCGAAGGCCAAAGGCACCGGCAGGCCGACAGGCCGGCAAACCTGTGCGGCAGGCGCGAATCCTTCGGTTCCGTACGGGTCGGAGCAGATGGCGGGTCATGGGTTGGCGACGGAAGTGGAGCGGTCACGTTGTTTCGTGGCAGCGGGTGAGACGTCAATCAGCCTGCCCGGCCCTGTCCTATAGATGACAGCAGCCGCGCTCCAGCGCGGCTTGTGACAGAGATCGGGCACAATTGAAACAGTCGAGATTGCCGCGCCCGCAGAAAACCGGCGCTGCAGAGCCCGCGGGCCGGCTTGCGGTTGCAGCCAGCCTCCGTCGCGACGGGACTTGGAGGCGCCGTTAGAGCGAAGCAAGAATCGAGTGTCGAAAGTCACCCGACCCGACGGTCTCCGTGACGCGCGGTGACGGGTGGATAGCTTGTCCGAATAACGGAATGATCCACAACCGCATGCGCCGCGTAGTGCTTGGTTGATGTGAAAATGGGTAGCAAGCGAGGACTGCAATGCGTGATGCAGAGAAAGGCAAACGGAACGATAGCGATGCTGGCGATGTCAACAAGCTGCAGTCCGAACTCCTCGTCGAGCTCAGCAAGGCTTCCGTTCCCGGCAGGATCGACCAGTTGGCAAGGAAGCTGCAGGAACAGCTCGACAGAGGTGGTAAGAAGAGGGACTGAGGTCCAGCGGCGGCGGTCAGCCGCCTTGCCTATTGCTCCAGATGGAAAAACACTCCTGGCGGGCCATCGGTCGATGGGCGAGACCGGGAACATTTTCTTGTGTTTCCGCCAATCTGTGGCTCAATGAGAAGCCCGAAGACATCACGTCTTCGGGCTTCTCGGGAGATTTCGACATGGATGCGATTCTACCCATTATCCTACAAGTCATAGCGGGCATCATCGGCGGTCAGGCCGTGGGAGCGGCCTTCAAGCAGGCGGCGATGAGCCAATTGCCGAGGATCATCAGTGGTGCGCTCGGCGGAGTCGCCGGCGGCACATTGCTGGGTAGCCTGCTGGGCGGCGCCACGGGGGCCGATCCGGCCGCCGGCGGGGCTGCCGGAGGCATGCTCGGTGGATTGCTGGGCGACGCTATCGGCGGGGCGGCCGGCGGTGCCGTACTGACCGGACTCGTCGGTGCCGTGATGAAAGCGATGGCCAAGTAATCTCAGGTCGTCAGCGTAAGCAATGCGACGATAAAGGCCGATGCGTCAGGAGGGCAGGGTTTTGCATCCCTGCCCGAGCGGGCCTTAGTGTACCCTGCGTCATTGCGGCAATCGCAAAGGACCGCCGACGCCTATCAGCCCTGTCGCGCTTTTCGGTTGGCATAGCGCTGATCGCGCTTGGCCTTGCGGGCGGCTTCGTCCTCGATGACCCGGCTGATGCGGGAGGTTTCCGCTTCCAACCGTGCCTCTGCTTCGGCGCGGCTTGCCGCGTCGGCCGCTTCGGCTTCAGCCTTTGCTGCGGCCAACTGCCTGTCCCGTTCCTCAGCCTTGGCGCGTTCTCGCTCGGCGCGGCGTTCTTCGCGGGCGGTTGCCACCGCCAGGCGTTCCGCCTGCTTGGCCTCGATATGCGGCGCGGCCGCTTCTTTCGCCTTGCGATAATTGTCGAGAAGGATTTTCTTCGCGTCGGCTGTTGCCTTGCGGCGGTCGGACAGGCCGTTGTCTCTCGTGTTCTTCAAAGTTCCGCTTTCGGATTGGATCGTTTTCGGGTTTGTGTCGATCGCGCTCGGTCGTACCTTTCGGCATCATATGCTGTCCGCGCGCGGTTTTTCTCGGGGCGGAGCGGCTTGCCGCTCGTGCCGTCAGTCCTTGGCCGGATAGGCCGCGGTCATGCCGTCGGGTGTTGCCGTGCCGCCGGCTTCCTTCGCCATCCGCAGGGCGCGCAGGCGCATCGTCTTTTCATCGCGCTCCTGAACGACGGCGTCGTTCTCGGAGATGATCCGGTTTCTTGCCAGAAACTGCGATTGCGTCTTGCCGAATGCAGCTTCGGCTTGAATGCGGGCCTTGCTCTGTGTCTCTGTCATGGCAGTGATCCTCGATGGTTTGGTGGCGGTACCGGTTTCCGGCCAAAAAAAAGCCAGGCAAAATGCCTGACCTTTCATTGTTCCCGCGCCCTCCTTGGTGCCAGTACATCCGTGGTCACCCGAGAGCACAAAGATCGATCAGGCAGCCTGAAGCTGACCGGCGGACATCTTGCCCGACTTGTTGTCGCGTTCCATCTCGTAGCCGATCTTCTGGCCTTCGACGATTTCGCGCATGCCGGCGCGTTCGACGGCGGAGATGTGGACGAACACGTCCGGACCGCCGTTGTCAGGCTGAATGAAGCCGAAGCCCTTGGTGGAATTGAACCATTTAACTGTGCCAGTGGTCATGACGAACCCTTTCATAGCAATATTGAGTGCCCGCCGTGCGACTGCACGGGCGGCTGGGTAGCTCGATCTTTATTGAAGGGAAGTTCGTCGAGGCACTGCGTCAGGGTGCGAAAACAAAAGTCAAACAAGCAAATATCGACAAGCACAAAATAGGTGATCCCACTGCCGATGTCAACTTTTAGTTTCGATTTGTGCCGAATCCATCATTTTCAGTTGAATTCGCGGGCTGAAATAATGGGCGGCCTGGCTTCATTGCTTCCAATGGCGATGGCCGCTCGCCTTAGCCGTTCCGGGTGCGGTACCGCTTGATGTCGGCGGCGAGCGGGAAGGATGCGAAGAGGCCGAGCGGCAGGGCAAAAAGGGCTGCGACCGGAAGGCCGAAACGGCTGAACAAAAGCGCGCCGGCAATGCCCCCGGAGAAGAACAGGCCGATCAGCGAAAGAAGCAGGGCGAGTTTTCCGCGGTCGGCGATGACCGGTGCAAGGTCGGGTCGCTTGGGATCGTTGCGGTAGAACAGTTTGCCGATTTCGATGCCCGCATCGGTGACAAGGCCGGTGACGTGCGTGGTGCGGATACGGGCGCCCGACAGCTTGGTGATGATGGCGTTCTGCAGGCCCATGATGAAGCACAGGAGGCTGATCGTCAGCAAGATGGTCGAGAAAGAGCCCGACGTGAGGAAAAACCCCGACAAGCCGAATATCAGCAACAGCAGCGCCTCCACGCCGAGCGGCAGGGCATATTCGGATTCGAGCGCGCGGCGGCGTGCCCAGTTGATCAGGATTGCCGAACTGGCCGCGCCGAAGATGAAGGACGCCAGAGAGGAAACGCCGACGATCACCAGGGAGCGATTGCCGAGCACCATGTTGTCGGCGATGGCCGATACGATGCCGGACATGTGCGAGGTGTATTGCGCCACGGCCATGAAGCCGCCGGCATTCACCGCGCCGGCGACGAAGGTCAGATAGAAGGCGAGGTGACGGTCACTGTCTTCGTTGCGCTCGCGGGCGGCAAGTCCACCCAAATAATATCTCATGCTGTTTCCCAAAGGCTCCCGGCGGCTGGCCGGAGAGAAAAAGCAATCCTCGTTCCGAATCGTAAACAGCCCTCAAACATGGCGACAGGATAGCATGAAAGGGTCATGGTCTTCGACTCTTAGGCCGCAAATTGTCGCTCATCGGCGTTCGGCAAGCGCCATGCCCAGACCTTCGATTTCGACGAAGATGGCGCCGCCCTTTTCCAAGGCGTGAAGCAATTGGGCAGCGGTTGCGCGATGCAGTTCATGCCGCGCGCCTTCATAGTCTCGGATCGTGCTGCGCGACACTTGAGAATGCTCGGCAAGGTCCGCCTGCGTCCAATCGAGCATGCCGCGGGCAGCGCGGCAGAGCGCCGGTGTAAGAATCGGTGACGGCGTGCCTTGACCCATGACTCTATAGTGACCATATTGGTTGATATGGACATTATATAGCACTTTTCTTCTGACATTTCCAGCGAGGCCCGATGCTCCACGAGACGCCCTTGATTTCCACCATTGTCGGCGGTCTCGTCCTGGCTTTCGCTTTCGGTTATGTCGCCCATCGGTTTCGTCTGCCGCCCCTGGTCGGCTATCTGTTTGCCGGAATCCTGGTCGGCCCCCACACGCCGGGTTTCGTTGCCGACCAACACCTCGCCCCGGAACTCGCAGAAATCGGCGTGATCCTGCTGATGTTCGGGGTCGGTCTGCACTTTTCACTCAAGGATCTGCTGTCGGTGCGCGGCGTCGCCGTGCCGGGGGCAATCGCGCAGATCGGGTTCGCCACTCTGCTCGGTTGGGGCATGGGCTGGCTGATGGGCTGGCCGATCGGCGGCGGCCTGGTCTTCGGCCTGGCGCTTTCGGTCGCATCGACCGTGGTCCTGTTGAAGGCCTTGCAGGAGCGGCGGCTGGTCGAGACCGAGCGTGGCAAGATCGCCGTCGGCTGGCTGATCGTCGAGGATCTGGCCATGGTCCTGGCCCTTGTGCTGATCCCGGCCTTTGCCAATAGCGGCGAAGCGGGCGGTCACGCCGACCCGCTGTCGACGGCGGTTGCCGGGCTGCTCGACATCGAACTCAATCTCGGTTGGGTGCTGGGGCTCACCCTGCTCAAGGTCGGCGCCTTTCTGGGCCTGATGCTGGTTATCGGGCGGCGCGTCATCCCGTGGATGCTGCATGCCATCGCCCATAGCGGCTCGCGCGAGCTCTTCCGTCTCGGTGTGCTGGCGTTGGCGCTGGGCGTCGCCTTCGGCTCGGCCCAGCTGTTCGGCGTGTCGCTGGCGCTCGGCGCCTTCTTTGCCGGCATGGTGCTGGCGGAGAGCGAGCTTTCGCACCGGGCCGCGCAGGAGAGCCTGCCGCTGCGCGATGCCTTCGCGGTGTTGTTCTTCGTGTCGGTCGGCATGCTGTTCGATCCGAATATTCTGGTCGACAGCCCGCTCAAGGTCCTCGCCGTCGTCTTCATCATCCTGATCGGCAAGTCGCTCGCGGCCTTTCTCATCGTGCGCGCCTTCGGCATGCCGACCGGCACTGCACTCACCATTTCGGCCAGCCTGGCGCAGATCGGCGAATTCTCGTTCATCCTCGCCGAACTCGGCGTCGGCCTTAAACTTCTACCGGAAGAAGGTCGCGATCTGATCCTCGCCGGCGCGATCATTTCGATCATCCTCAATCCGGTCATGTTCTATCTTGCGGAGCGGGTCATTCCAAAAATGGAAGCCCGCCTTGTGCCGAAGGGCGGGGGCGCGGCGGCGGCGACCGAGGACGCCACCGTGAATACCGTCGAGGCTGGCAATGTCGTTGGCGCCGAAGAGCGCACGGCCATCGGCGAGAGCGAAGCACAGACCACAGCGACAAGCACGCTGACGGACCATGCGATCGTTGTCGGTTGCGGTCGCGTCGGCAAGATCGTCATCGACAATTTGCGCGCCAATGGTGTCCCCTTCCTCGTCGTCGAAGATTCCGATCGGCCGCTGGAGGAGCTGCTGCGGCAGCAGACGGAGGTGATCATGGGTAACGCCACCTCGCCCAGGGTGTTGGAGCTTGCCAACATTGTCGCGGCCAAGAGCATCGTGGTGGCCATCCCGAACGCCTTCGAGGCCGGCAACGTGATCCAGCGGGCCCGCGAGATCAATCCCGCCATCCTCATTCTCGCCCGTGCGCATACCGATGCCGAGGTCGAGCATCTGCTGAAGCTGGGTGCCGACCGGGTGATCATGGGCGAACGGGAGATCGCCAACGGCATGCTGGCGAGCCTTGACCAGGTTCATTGGCCGGCCATTTCGCAGGAAGAAGGCTGACCTGACCCCCGCAGTTCGAGGGAACCAATAGACGCCTGTCGTGTTCTCGTGGGAGTCCATCCTCGTTCCCGGAGAATCGCAATGGCCAAGAAGACCACCAAGGCAGTCCCCTCTGATTCCGCAGGCATTCATGACCAGTCACTCGTGCGAGGCGCCGGCGGTGAGCTGCACCAGACCGCGGAGGCGCATGATGCACCGGTGATGACCACGGCGCAGGGCGGACCGGTCGCCGACGACCAGAATACGCTGCGTGTCGGCGCGCGCGGGCCGCTCGCCATGGATGATTTCCATTTCCGCGAAAAGCTGTTCCATTTCGACCATGAGCGCATCCCGGAACGCGTCGTTCATGCGCGCGGCTATGGCGCCCATGGTTATTTCGAGACCTATGATTCGCTTGCCGCCTACACCAAGGCCGATCTCTTCCAGCGCAAAGGTGAAAAGACCCCCGCCTTCGTCCGCTTCTCCACGGTTGCCGGCAACAAGGGCTCGTTCGACCTTGCCCGGGATGTTCGCGGCTTTGCGGTCAAGATCTATACCAAGGAGGGCAATTGGGATCTCGTCGGCAACAATATCCCGGTCTTCTTCATCCAGGATGCCATCAAGTTTCCCGACCTTGTCCATGCCGCCAAACAGGAGCCGGACCGCGATTTCCCCCAGGCGCAGACGGCACACGACAACTTCTGGGACTTCATTTCGCTGACGCCGGAAAGCATGCACATGATCATGTGGACCATGTCGGATCGCGCCATTCCGCGATCGTTCCGTTTCATGGAAGGTTTCGGTGTCCATACGTTCCGCTTCGTCAACGCTAAGGATGAGTCGACCTTCGTGAAGTTCCACTGGAAGCCGAAGCTCGGCCTGCAGTCGGTGGCGTGGAACGAGGCGGTGAAGATCAACGGCGCCGATCCGGATTTCCATCGCCGCGATCTCTGGCAGTCGATCCAGTCGGGCAACTTCCCGGAATGGGAATTGCAGGTGCAGCTGTTCGACCAGGCCTTCGCCGACAGCTTCGATTTCGACGTGCTCGATCCGACGAAGATCATTCCCGAGGAAATCCTGCCGCCGCAGCCGATCGGCCGACTGGTGCTCGATCGCATGCCGGACAATTTCTTCGCCGAGACCGAGCAGGTGGCGTTCATGACGCAGAACGTGCCCCCGGGCATCGACTTCTCCAACGATCCGCTGCTGCAGGGCCGCAACTTCTCCTATCTCGATACCCAGCTGAAGCGTCTCGGCGGACCGAACTTCACCCATATCCCGATCAATGCGCCGAAATGTCCGTTTGCCCATTTCCAGCAGGACGGGCACATGGCGATGCGCAATCCGGTCGGCCGGGTCAACTACCAGCCGAATTCCTGGGGCGAGGGCCCGCGTGAATCTCCGGTCAAGGGCTTCCGCCACTTCCCGGCCGAGGAACAGGGCCAGAAGATGCGGCTGAGGCCCGAGAGCTTCGCCGACCATTACAGCCAGGCGCGGCAGTTCTACATCAGCCAGACCCCGGCGGAGCAGCGCCATATCGCCAACGCCTTGACCTTCGAACTCAGCAAGGTCGAGACGCCGGTGATCCGCGAGCGCGTGGTGTCTCATCTGCTCAATATTGACGAGACGCTGGCGAGCACGGTCGCGGCCAAGCTGGGACTGAAGACGATGCCCAAACCGGCGGATGCGGCGGTCGAGACCCGCCAGGATCTCGAGCCCTCGCCGGCGCTCAGCATCTTGCTCAATGGCCCGGAGCGGTTCGAGGGCCGCAAGCTCGGTATCCTTGTGACCGATGGCGTCGATGCCGCCCTGCTGAAGGCGCTGACATCAGCCGTCACCAAGGAAAAGGCGATGGTCGAGATCATCGCGCCTAAGGTCGGTGGCGTGACCGCCTCGGACGGAAGCTGGGTCGTCGCACAGCAGATGATCGACGGCGGGCCGTCGGTTCTCTACGACGCCGTGGCGGTATTGCCGTCTCCCGAGGCGGTCGATGAACTCGCGACCGAGGCGACGGCCCGCGACTTCGTCGCCGACGCCTTCCAGCATTGCAAGTTCATCGGCCATGCCGAGGCAGCGATGCTTCTGCTCAAGAAGGCCGGCATTGCCGACAGTCTCGATGAAGGGGTGATCGCGCTTGGATCGGCAAAGGACGTCACGGCCTTCGTGAAGGAACTCGGCAAGTTGCGGCTGTGGTCGCGCGAACCCGGCGTGAAACACGGCAAGGCCTCGATTCCGGTCAGATAGCCGAGGCGCCTGTCTGGCGAAAAATGGATTCGGTCGCGCGTTGGGCGCGGCCGACGCCAATTCGGCGCGATCGCCGGGTCACCTTCAGTCAGTCTTCCGATTGCTTGCCCTGCTGCCCGACGATCGAAAATCGCATGCGGTATTCGCCGGGAGACACGCCGACGATCTTGCGGAAGACCTTGCGAAAGGCGTTGGTGTCTTCGTACCCGCTTGCCCAGGCAATCTGTTCGATCGACAGGTCGGACTGTTCGAGCAGATCGCGCGCCTTGGCGATCCGCAGGCGCTGATAATACTCGGTCGGATTGAGGCCCGTCGCCTTCTGGAAACGACGCAGAAAGGTCCGCTCGCCGAGCCCCGCCCGCTCCGCCATCACCACAATGTTGACGCCCCGGAAATCGGTTCCGTGCAGCCAGTGCTGGATGCCGAGGATGACCGTGTCGCCATGGTCGAGGCGTGGAAGAAACTTCGAATAGAAACTCTGCTCGCGGGCCCCCGGATCGATCAGCATGAAGCGGGCGGTCGCCAGCATCACGCTTGTGCCGAGCAGGCGATCGATCAGCCGCAGCCCCAGATCCGTCCAGGCCATCATGCCACCGGCGGTAATGATATCACCCTCGTCCAGCAGCATCTTGTCGGTGTCGATGCGAATGTCCGGATGGCGTTTGGCGATCGTCTCGCCATGCAGCCAATGGGTCGTCGCCGAGCGACCGGACAGGAGCCCCGTCTGGGCGAGCAGCGAAGCGCCGCCGCAGGCCGAGCAGATGATGGCGCCCGCTCGGTGATGCCCGCGGATCCACTCGGGGAATCCGCCCATGCGTTCACCGAAGGGCAGTTCCTCGCCGATGGCGGGCGGTAGAACGACCGCGACCGGACGCCCCTCCCTCTCGGATGGATGCGTGTCGAAAACCTTCGACACCAGGCTCGCCGCGTCGGTCTCGTAGTGGCTGACCCTCAGCCGGCGGCTTTGCGGCACCGAGTGCTGGCGATCATACCTCTCCGCCACCGCGAACATGTCCGTCAGTCCATGCACGGACGCTCGCCAGACATCGGGATAGCTGGCGATGGCGATCTCAACCGTATCGTTCATCAAGTGCTTTGTCACTTGTGACCCTGTGCTTGTCAATTTTGCCATTCGTGTGGCGGTGCGCCTGCCCTTATCACAACAACCAGCGCTCCGGAACGCCAAAGCACTCGAGAGACAGGAAAGCAGACCAGCATGGAAGATCATACCGCAACGGCTCGTGAATTCCCGGTGTCCCGCCGCGATCTGCTCGCTGCCGGTGCCATCGGGGCGGTTACCGCCGTCACCGGGCTCGGCAATTCGATACGGACCGCGGAGGCGGCCACGGCAATGCAACCCAACCAGAACCCAACAGGAGTGAAGACAATGGCAAGCACGATCACGACCCGCGACGGCGTCGAAATCTACTACAAGGACTGGGGTCCGAAGACCGGCCAGCCGGTTATCCTCAGCCACGGCTGGCCGCTCAATTCGGACAGCTGGGAGGCCCAGGCCTTTCATCTGGCGCAGAACGGCTTTCGCGTCATCACCCATGACCGCCGGGGCCACGGCCGCTCCAGCCAGCCTTGGGACGGCAATGACATGGACCATTATGCCGACGATCTTTCCGACCTGATCGAGGCGCTGGACCTCAGGAACATCATCCTGGCCGGCTTTTCGACAGGCGGCGGCGAGATCGCCCGCTATATCGGTCGCCATGGAACCGGACGGATCGCCAAGGCAGGGCTGATCTCGGCCGTGCCGCCGCTGATGGTCAAGACCGACAAGAACCCCGGTGGCCTGCCGAAGGAAGTCTTCGACGGCATCCAGGCGGCGAGCCTCGCCGACCGCTCGCAGCTCTACAAGGATATCGCCAGCGGCCCGTTCTTCGGTTTCAACCGGCAGGGGGCCAAGGTCTCACAAGGCATGATCGACAGCTTCTGGCTGCAGGGCATGATAGCCGGCCACAAGAACACCTATGACTCGATCGTCGCGTTCTCGCAGACCGACTTCACCGAGGACCTGAAGAAGTTCGACGTTCCCACCCTCATCGTTCATGGCGACGACGACCAGGTGGTGCCGATCGACGCGGCCGGCCAGGCGTCCAAGACGCTGATCCCGCATGCGGAACTCAAGGTCTATGCCGGTGCGCCGCATGGTCTTGCGGACACACACAAGGACCAGCTGAATGCCGATCTGCTGGCTTTCGCCAGAGCCTGAGGCGTAGCGCTCGACAAGAGATGCCGGCGCCGTCTTCCTCGGCGCCGGCGCCTTGCATCCCAGCCGGTTCGGCCAAGAGACTAGATCGCAGTACCGACCACCGCACCGATGCCGGCCGTCAGCGCCATGGCAAAGGCACCCCAGAAGGTGACGCGCAGCGTGGCGCGCCAGACATTTGCCCCGCCTGCCTTGGCGCCGACCGCACCGAGCAGGGCAAGGAAGAGAAGAGAGGCGATGGATACCGTCCAGACGAGAAGGTTTGCCGGCGAAATGAGGACCATCAGCAGCGGAAGCGCTGCACCGACGGCAAAAGTCGCAGCCGAGGTCAGCGCGGCCTGGATCGGCCGGGCCGTGGTCATCTCGGAAATGCCGAGTTCGTCAAGGGCGTGGGCGGCAAGCGCGTCCTTTGCCATCAACTGGTCGGCGACCTGGCGGGCGAGATCCGGCTGGATGCCACGCGCCACATAGATCTGTGCCAACTCTTCCCGTTCGAATTCCGGCTGTGTTGCGAGCTCCTTGCGCTCGCGGTCCAGGTCGGCCTGTTCGGTGTCCGATTGCGAACTGACGGAGACATATTCGCCGGCCGCCATCGACATGGCGCCGGCAACGAGGCCGGCAATGCCGGCTACCAGGACTTCGGAACTTCCTGCAGAGGCCGAGGCGACACCCACCACCAGGCTTGCCGTGGAGACGATGCCGTCATTGGCGCCAAGCACCGCGGCGCGCAACCAGCCGATGCGCGAGACAAGATGGTTTTCACGATGCAGCCGGCTCATGAGAGATCTCCGCTCAAAAAATGGAATGTGTCCAAATGAACCTAGCAGGAACGCGGGATCAGACGAAAGCTATTCTCCGGCGAGTGAGGCAGAACCCGTGCTATGCCGCAGCGCGGTGATCTCAGCATCGTTCAGGAAACGAGTCTTGCCCTTTTCGAGGTCGCCGAGCGTCAGCTCGCCAAAGGCGATCCGGACGAGCCGCAGGCATTCGCACCCGATCGCTTCCAGCATGCGGCGGATCTCCCGGTTCTTGCCTTCACGCAGTTCGAATTCGAGCCAGCAGGTCTTGTCGGCCTCGCGCAGAAGCTGCACGCGCCTGGCCTTGAGCAGCTCGCCGTCATCGAGAATGCCCGCCGTCATGCGGGCGAGGTCGGCTTCGGACGGGCGGCCGCGGACCTGGACGTGGTAGGTCTTGGCGATGTCGCTGTCAGGGTCGAGTAGGCGCTGGGCAAGCACCGTGTCGTTGGTGAAGAGCAGCAGGCCTTCGCTCGCCTTGTCGAGGCGGCCGACGGGCGAGACATGCGGAATGTCGAGATGCTCAAGACAGGAAAAGACGGTGTCGCGGCCTTCCGGGTCGTCGCGGGTCGTCACCAGCCCGCGTGGCTTGTTGAGCATCAGGTAGACCCTGGCTTCAACATCGACCGGCTTGCCGTCGACCGCGATCCGGTCGGTGCGAATGTCGACCCAGGCGGAAAGATCGGTCACGCGCCGTCCGCCGACCGTGACATGGCCGCCCGCCACCAGCTTCTCGGCCTGGGTGCGGGAGCAATAGCCGAGCTTGGAGAGTGCCCTTGGCAGGGTCACGCGCGTGCCAGGCGCGGCTTGCGAGATCTTTGCCACCCGATCGCCATCCGGAATTTTCAGCGCAGCCTGGGCGCTGCAGGTTTCATCGAGCCAACGACTGCCCGCGCAGAGCCGATGCCGTCAAGAGAAAAATCGCCTGCATGCGACAGGCGTCAGCCGGCCAGTTCGTGAATCCTCACCTCCGGCACGATCCGACGGGCGAGATCGCAGAGATGGCGATGATGGGTGAGGTAGACCACCTGGCCGATCTTCGCCATTTCACCGAACAGCCGCAGCACTTCTTCCGAGCGCGGCTCGTCGAAGGTTTCCATGATGTCGTCGGCGATGAAGGGCACGGCAGGGCGGCTTGCGGCGAACTCCTCGTAGCCGGCAAGGCGCAGCGCCAGATAGAGCTGAAACCGCGTGCCCTTCGACATTTCGCTTGCCAGTTTCGAGCCACCCTGACGCGTCAGGCCGATCAGCGTTTCGCGGTCCTTGTCGGGCTGGGCGGCAAGGCCGATATAGTCGCCCCGGGTGATCAGGCGGAATGCCTCGGAAGCGCGCTTCATCATGGACGACCGGTGCTTGTCGCGATAGGCCCGCAGGGCCTCGGCGGCGACCAGCGCGCCACTCTTGAGCCGGAGATAGGTGTCGGCCAGTTCCTCGATCTCGAGAAAGATGGTGCGCTTTTCGGCTTCGATCCGCGCCACCTCGCTGCCGCCGCCGATCGCCTCCAGCCTGTCGGCCGCGCGAGTCTTGTCGGCGAAGAGTTGCCGGGTGCGCTCGTCGAGATCGCCGAGCCGGGCGGCGAGCTCCGCCTCTTCGCGCTCGAGTGCATCGAAATCGGTAGCGTCTACTTCCACAAGGGCCGGCTCGATCGCAGGCATGGGCAGAGCGGAGAGTATCTGGTCGGCAAGGGCGCGAAGGCGGGTCTCCTGCCGGTCGCGCTCGGCAGCCTGTTCAAGCGAACCGGCCACATCGGCGAGGGTTTCCACCTTGAAGAACTCGGTTAGCTGTGCTCTGCGGGCGGAAAATTCGGCCAGATCCTGCCGCAGCGCTCGCTCGCTATCGGCAAGGCGTTCGAGCGCCGCGATCTTGTCGGCCTTGAGGTCCTGGTCGCGGCGGGCCTTGTCCAGCCGAGCGGCAAGCGTGGCGGCGATACTGGAGACCGCCTCGGTCTCGCCGCTTTCGCCAAGATCCGACAGGAGCGACTTAACCTCGGCGGCAAAATCGTCCCTGTCGCGCTCCATCAGGGCGATGCGCCTGGCAAGTTCGTCGCGATCATGCAGCGCAGGACCCAGCCTGTCGAGCGTCTCGAGGATTTCACGCACGGCGCCGGCCGACGTGGCTTCCGGAAACCAGGTTTCGCCGAGGGCTGCCGCAAAGCGGGATTGCCAGTCGGCGGCGGCGATGTTTGCCGCCTCGAACTCGCTGCGGCGATCGGACAGGGCGCGCTCGAGATTCGCCATGGCCTTGTCGGCGGCCTCGCGGGCAGCGGTCCGGGCGGCGTGGCCGGCGATAGCCGCCTCCGCGGTCGCGACCATTGCGACCATAGAACCGGTTTCCTCGCCGAGACCGGCGGAGCGCAGCGCGCCGGCCAGTGTCTCACGATCAATTTCCGCGTCGGCTTTCGCTTCCTCGATCTCGCGCCTGGTTGCTTCCAGTCGCTCCCAGGCGGCGAGTGCGTCGGCGCGGTTTCTGACCATGGTGTCGATCTGGGAGAAGAGCCGCGTGAAGCCGTCATCGGCAGTTCGAAAGAGCGCATCCGGCAGGGCGGCTCGAAGCTCGGTGCAGAGCGTCTCGCGTTCGGCTTCGGCCTCGTACAGCAATTCCTCTTGGCGGCTGATCGACGCCGTTGTGAGGATGAGTTCCTGCGTCAGCCCGCGCAGGTCGGCCAGGTCGCGCATGGCGGCGAGGCGGGCAGTGGCCGTCAGATCATCGGCCTTCATGGCCGCCTCGAATGTCTCGGCGCTGGCCTTGTCGAGCTGGGCCAGATGCGCGGCCCAGGCGGCGTCGCGCTCCTCACGGAGACGCAGGGCCTCGGCGTCATCGATCAATCCGCCGGCGGCGCGCAGGGCAAGAATTTTCGCCTCGGCTTGCTTTTGCCGCGTGACGAGTTCGCGCCGGCGCTCAGCATGGTCGGCGATCCGCCTGTCGATGGCGGACAGGGCGGTGCGCCAGGCCTCGACCTGACGCGGATCGGGGAGGGCAAGGGCCCGCAACGCCTCGCCGTCCAGCTCGGACACGTCCAGAAGTGCGGCGAGCGGCCGGGAATATTCCGAAAAACGGCGCTCGAGTTCGGCAAGGCCGCGTTCGGCCAAGCGCTGCCGGGTGGCGTGGTCGCTGCGTCGGACGACCGTCAGCGCAGTCGTGAGCCGGCTAAGCTGAGAGGCGTCCAGCGGGTCACCGTCATCGGCGACAGCCTGTCGATCGGCGATGGCGCGCTCGTGCGCAGATTTTGCCGCGCTCAGTTCGCGGCTCGCAGTCTCCAGCCTCGCCTCGACGCCGGAGCGCATTTCGATCAGGTCGCGCAGGGTGCCGACGGTTGTTGTCGCAAGAAGCAGGTCCTCAGGGGCGCCGCATGCGGTCTGGCCAAGGCGGGTAAGGATTGCTCCGATCACGGCCTGGCGTTCGGCAAGCGCGATCCGCCGCTTCGGTAGATCCTCCTCTGCACCGCTAAAGCGCACCAGACCCTTGCCCAACTGCCCGATGCGGTCCGCCAGCGCGAGAACGCGTTCATCGAGTTGGATGGCGTCAATTTCGACGCGCAGCCGCTCGGCATCGGCTTCGACACCGGCGAGACGGGTGGCAAGGCGGGTCTCCTCCTCCATCAGCCGGGGCAACTCGCGTGCCCAGTCGGATGGCGGCCGCGGCAGGTCAGCACGCAGCGCCAGTTCTGCCTCGACGCGGCGATATTCGGCGGCCAGCGGGCGGGCACGCAGGAGGCGGGCGATCGCTTCGCGTCGACCTTGCGCCGCGCCGCGCGCATGCATCGCCTCGTCATAGGCATGCTCGGCCTGGGCGAGTGTGGCGACGAGCCCGGCATGGGCGGTTGCCAGTGTGTCGATCTCGTCGCGCCTTGCCTTCAACTCGGCAAGCTTCTGCTTCAACTCGGCAATCCGCGTCGAACGGGCGCGCTTCTTGTAGAGGCTGTCGGCCTCGTCCGTGATGGCGCCAAGCGTCGAGCTGACGCCGGCGAGGCCCGCGCTTGCGGAGAACAGCAATTCGCCGAGATCGCCCTTGCTCTGCAGAATGGCATTGCCGCCTTCTTCCAGCGTGACGTCGTCCAGCGAGAACATGGTGCGATAGGCGTCGCGGCTGATGCCGGCCAGCGGCACGGAGAGGAGCGCTTCGGCAACCGGCTCGCCGCGACCGTCGAGCAGCGAATTGGTCCGCTGTTTCACACGCTTCAGATCATGGCCAGCGCCATCAAACTCGATGCGGCCGCCCACCTGCATGGCATTGTAGGCGTGCAGAAAATTGTAACGGCTGCGCTCCTCTATGCCGTAGAGCAGGTCGAGATAGGCCGAGAGCGACGTCGATTTGCCGGCCTCGTTGAGGCCATAGACGATGTGCAGGTCGGGCGAGCCGGGATTTGCATCGCCGAAGTCGAGCGAATAATCGGTGAACTTGCCATAACGTGTGAGGTCGAGCCGGCGGAGCCTCATTCGCCTGCTCCCGTCCCGTCGCTCTTCAGCCGGGCAATGACGTCGTTGCTGCCTTCGACGAGCAGGCGATCAACATAGGCCTCGAATTCGGCCTCGTCACCGCCGGTGAGGCCGCGGCTTTCCGGCGGCAGTTCGCCGCGCAGATCCTTGACCATCTGGCGTATTTCGTCCCGCAGGGCGTGGCGCCTGGAGACGTCGTCGCGCATGAGGGCGCCAAGCTCGATCAGCGGATCGGCGCTCGGCTGGCCCGTTGCTTCACCCGGCGCCTCGGTGGCGATGTCGATCTTTTCGATCCAGGCGCGGCCCAGCCCCTCGGCGCGCTGTTCCGCTTCGGCGAGCAACAGGTCGCGGTCGCGCCGAAGGCGCCAGGAGAGCGGCGTCGTGCCGCTCAGCGAAAGCCGCGCGACGAGATGATCCGAGGCGGCGCTGCCGCGGGCTTCGGCCACCGCGTGTTCGATGGCCTCGACGGCATCGAACCAGGTCGTCGTTGCGCTCAGATCGACGGCGATGCGGGCAAATTCGGCGAGACTGGTGAAGCGTTCCTCGATGGTGATGCGGCGGTCGTCGTGAACCGTCACCAGTGACACGCTCTTCGGCCCCGCCTCGTTGACGTCGCGGCCCTGCGGCATGCCCGGCATGACTACGGCCGATCGGCCGGCAAACTGGCTGCGCTGGTGGATATGGCCGAGCGCCCAATAGTCGAAGCCAGAGGCCTGGAGATCGGCGAGGCTGCAGGGGGCGTAGACGTCGTGGCCGGCGGCGCCGGCAAGGCTCGTGTGCATGATGCCGATATTGATCCGGTCCGGCAGCGGTGCCCGGTATTTCGGCAGCAGGCTTTCGGGCGCCTGGGGGCGGGCGAAGCTCAGGCCATGGATCGCGATGCCCAGTCCGCCCTTCTCGACTTCGACTGCCTCCGCCCGGTCGGAATAGACCTTCACCGCAGGCGGCAGGATCAGTTCCTGGGTGATACGCGACAGCGCATCGTGGTTGCCGCGGATGGTGTAGACGGCGATGCCGGCTTCCGCCAGTCGCTGCATCTGCGAGGCGAGAAAGCGGGCCGTCTTCATCGACGTCTGGTCGCCGTCGTAGAGGTCGCCGGCGATGATCAGGGCATCGACCTGCTCGGCCATGCACAGATCGACGATGGCCACCAGCGCCTGGCGTGTCGAGTCGCCGATCAGTTCGGCCAGCGACGGGTTGCGCAGGGAGAGTGAGCGCAGCGGAGAATCGAGATGGATGTCGGCGGTGTGGACGAAGCGGAAGGCCATCAGCGGTTCAATCTGGTCCTGTCAGTACGGATGTGGTCGCAGCTTCGGCTGAGGCATGCCGGGGTGTTTCGACGATATAGGCACATTCGCTGCGGCAACAAGTGATTTTGCGCGAGCGACCAGGATCGGATGAGGGTTGATCCGCGGCGCAGCTGCAGGTTGACAAAAGCCAGCTGTCGAATTATGACTGATGAAATTCGAAATTCGTCAGTCATCAGGACTTCGCATGAACATCGTGGATATCGAGAGTGAAGGCTATTCGCCGGACAGCGAGGTTCGGCAGGAAAACGTGAGGCGCATCCTCGATTCCGCCGAGCGGTTGTTTCGTCACTACGGTTATAGCAAGACCACCGTTGCCGACATCGCACGGGATCTGGGCATGTCGCCGGCCAACATCTACCGCTTCTTCGAATCGAAGAACGAAATCCTTCAGGCGCTGTGCAGCCGCATGCTCGGGACGGGCCACGCGCTCGCATTGCAGATCGCCGCCCTTCCGCTCAGCGCCGAGGAGCGCCTGCGCCGCTATGTCGAGACGGAGCATCGGCTGACCGTCGAGACCATGATGGACGCGCAGAAGGTTCACGAGATGGTGGTCGTGGCGATCGAGCAGAACTGGGATGTTATCGACCGGCACATCGACCGTCTGACCGACGTGGTGCAGAAGATCATCGAGGACGGAATCGCCGCCGGAGAGTTTCCCCCACAGGACGCGCGGGTCGCTGCCCGCTGTTTCGGCGCGAGCATTGCCCTGCTCAGCCATCCGCAGCTGGTGGCGCAATGTCTTTGCAAGGAAAACCGCGCCTCGCCCCAGGAACTGACCGATTTCGCGATTCGCGCACTCAAGGCCTGAGCCGCGGGTCGAAATCGCATGCCAGATTTAGAAAATACACGACCAGCCGCGAAGCCCTTTCGCCGAGGATAGACGTGCCATGTCCCAGAGAGCCTTCCTCACCCTGTTGCTCATTGCAGCGCTCGCCGGCTGCTCGGCCGAAACTGCCGAAGCGCCCAAGGAAACCGTGCGCCCGGTCAAGGTCGTCGAGGTCGCGGAAGCCGCAACGACGCGCGAACTCTCTTATTCAGGCGCGGTCAGGGCCCGTAGCGAAGCGCCGGCCGGGTTCCGCGTCGGCGGCAAGGTTGTCGAACGGGCGGTCAATATCGGCGATCGCGTGCGTGCCGGCGACGTGCTCGCCCGGCTTGACGCGACCGACTATGCGTTGTCCGTCACAAGCGCCCGAGCCAATCTCGTCGCCGCCGAGCGGCAGGTCGAGACCGCCGACTTCGCCCGGAAGCGGGCCGAACAGCTGTTCAAGCAGCAGGTGGCGGCCAAGGCCCAGCTCGAACAAGCGCAGCTTTCCTATAACCAGGCGGTGGCGGCGCGGGATTCGGCGCGGTCCGTCCTGGCCCAGGCCGAAAACCAGGTCGGTTATGCCGTTCTTGCGGCCGACAAGGACGGGATCGTTACGGCGACCCACGCCGATGCCGGCCAGGTGGTGGCCGCCGGCAGCCCGGTGGTGACGGTGGCCGTCGACGGCGAAAAGGAAGTGTCGATTGCGGTTCCGGAGGGCGATGTCCTTGCCTTTACCCCGGGCAAGGTCGTCGAAGTCGGGTTGTGGTCCGACCGGACCGTCGCGCTCAAGGGCACCGTCCGCGAGGTGGCGGGGAGTGCCGACCCCGCCTCACGCACCTTCGCGATCCGCATTTCGCTTCCGGCCGATGACCGGGTGTTGCTCGGCATGACGGCCACGGTCAAGGCGGTTGCCCATGGCGACCAGCCGCTGTTCAGCCTGCCGCTCACGGCGCTGGCGCGCGATCCGTCCGATCGCCCGATGGTCTGGACGGTCGACCCGGTGGCCAAGACAGTGCACGAACGTCCGGTCAGCGTTGTCGATTTCTCCGAAGCGGGGGTGCGTGTCTCCGACGGCTTGAAGCCCGGAGATCTCGTCGTCGTGGCCGGAACCCAGTTCATGACCGAGAATCTCAAGGTCAAGCTTGCCGAGGAGCATGCGGCACACGCGCTCCCGGCGCACGGCAACCTTGCCGCAGCCAGCCAGACACGCTGATCACGACCCCTTGAAGAGCGGATAAACGCCATGACCACGTCCACGAATGACAAGGGCTCCTTCAATCTGTCGCGTTGGGCGATCGCCCATCCGAGCATGGCGCGCTTCCTGTTCGGCCTGATCCTGATCGCCGGGGTGCTAGGCCTGATGCGCATGGGCCAGAAGGAAGACCCCGATTTCACCTTCCGCGTCATGGTCGTCCAGGCCGTCTGGCCCGGCGCTTCGATCACCGACATGCAGGACCAGGTGGTCAACAAGATCGAGCGCAAGCTGCAGGAAGTGCCGCATCTCGACTGGGTCAAATCCTACACCCGCGCCGGCAGCGCCATCATCACGCTACAGGTCAAGGGCGATACGGATGCCGACGATGTCGCCGATGCCTTCTACCAGGCGCGCAAGAAGGTCGGCGACATTTCCAGCGAGCTGCCGGAAGGCCTGCTCGGTCCCTATTTCAACGACGAGTTCGGTGACACCTTCATCACGCTCCATTCGCTGTCGGGCGAGGGCTACAGCTTTCCCGAGCTGAAGGCCTATGCGATCCAGGCACGCGACATGCTGCTGACGACGCCGGGTGTCGAGAAGGCCGTGATCCTCGGCGACCAGCCGCAGAAGATCTACATCGACGTATCGTCGAAGGTGCTGGCCGAACGCGGCCTGACCTTCAACGACCTCAAAAACGCGCTGGCGGGGCAGAACGCCATCGATCCGGCCGGCACGATCGACACCGGCGAGCGCTCCGTGCGCATATCGGTCGATGGCGGCCTCGGCCGGGCGGACGACATTCGCGAACTCAGGCTGCGGGCCGGCCAGCAGGTCACTCGCCTCGGCGATATCGCTACCGTCACCGAGGGCACCGAAGAACCGTTCCAGCGCAAGTTCCGCTTCAACGGGAAGGACAGCGTGCAGGTCGGCGTCGTCATGGCCAAGGGCTTCAACGTCACCGATGTCGGCAAGGCCGTCGAGGAGACGCTGCAGAGGTTCGAGGCTTCGCTGCCCCATGGCGTCGAGGTCGCCCAGATCTCCAACCAGCCGGAGGTGGTGCGCGAGGCCATCGGCGAGTTCATGAAGGCACTGCTCGAGGCGCTTGCCATCGTGCTCGTCGTGTCCTTCCTGTCTATCGGCTGGCGTTCCGGCCTCGTCATCGCCATCGCCATCCCGCTGGTGCTCGCCGCCACCTTCGCCATCATGTACGAGCTCGGCATCGACCTGCAGCGCATCTCGCTCGGAGCCCTGATCATCGCGCTCGGTCTTTTGGTCGATGACGCGATGATCGTCGTCGAGATGATGGAGCGAAAGCTGGAGGAAGGGCTGCACAAGATCGATGCGGCGAGTTTTGCCTATACCTCCACCGCATTCCCCATGCTGACCGGTACGCTGATCACCACCGCGGGCTTCATCCCGGTCGGTTTCGCCGCCTCGACTGCCGGCGAATATGTGCGCACGCTGTTCTATGTGGTCGGGATCTCGCTCGTCGTCTCATGGTTCGTTGCGGTCTATTTCACACCCTGGCTCGGCTACATGATCCTCAAGCAGCGGCATCATGCCGGCAGCCATCAGGACGTGTTCGACACCGGCTTCTATCGCCGGCTGCGCTCGACCGTCGGTTGGGCGGTGCGCCATCGCCTCATCGTGCTCGCGCTGACCCTCGGCACCTTCGTCACCAGCCTCTGGGCCTTCCAGTTCATTCCGCAGAGCTTCTTCCCCGCCTCCTCGCGCCCGGAAATCCTCGTCGATCTGTGGCTGCCGGAAGGCACCAGCATTCACGAGGTGGAAACCCAGGCAAAGGCGCTCGAAGACCGCATCATGGACGATGCCGACAAGCGCTTCATTGCCACCTATATCGGCGAGGGCGCGCCGCGCTTCTTCCTGCCGCTCGACCAGCAATTGCGCAATCCGAACTTCGCCCAGTTGCTTGTCATGGCCAATGACGAGCCGGCGCGCGAACGGCTGATCGTCAAGCTGCGCAGCATTCTGGCCGAGGATTTTCCGGCGATCCGCGCCAAGGTCGACCGTCTTTTCCTCGGCCCGCCGACGGGCTGGCCGGTGCAGATCCGCGTCGTCGGTCCCGACCGCGCCGAAGTGCGGCGCATCGCCGACGAGGTCAGAGAAGTCTACTCTGCCCATCCGCTGCTTTCAGCCGTTCACGACGACTGGCTGGAACCGGTTCCGGCGATGAGGCTCGTGGTCGACCAGGACCGTGCGCGTGCGCTCGGCGTGACCTCGCAGCGTCTGCGGCAGATGCTGCAGGCAACGATGAGCGGCGCGCCGCTGGCCGATGTCCGCGCCGGAGAGGAGACGATTTCCATCGTCGCCCGCGAACCGGAGGAGAGCCGCAGCCTGTTGACGGCCGTCAACTCGGTCTACATTCCGACCGACAACGGCGCCTTCGTGCCGCTGTCGCAGGTCGCTCGCGTTGTCCCGGTCCTGGAACAGGGCATCGAATGGCGGCGTGATCGCCTACCGTCGATCACCGTGCGGGCGACCCTGCCCGACGGCGTCCAGTCGAACGAGGTCGTCTCGGAGATCTTCGGCCAACTGCAGGGCCTGCGAGACGGGCTTGCCCCCGGCTACAAGATCGAGGTGCAGGGCGGAGCGGAAGACAGTGCCGAGAGCCAGGCCTCGATCGCCGCCAAGGCGCCGATCATGCTGCTCGTCATCGTGGTGCTGCTGATGATCCAGTTGCAGCATTTCGGCAAGGCGATGCTGGTGCTGGCCACCGGCCCGCTCGGCATCATCGGCGCGGCTGCGGCCTTGCTGATCTCCGGCGCTCCGTTCGGCTTCGTCGCCATCCTCGGCGTCATTGCGCTGCTCGGCATCATCATTCGCAATTCGATCATCCTGATCGACCAGATCGACCAGGATATCGCGGCGGGCATGGAGCGGTCCGAGGCGATCATCGGTTCGGCCATTCGCCGTTTCCGGCCGATCGTCCTGACCGCCCTCACCGCGGTGCTGGCGCTGATCCCGATTTCGCGCGGCGTGTTCTGGGGGCCGCTTGCCTATGCGATGATGGGCGGCATCCTGGTGGCGACGGTGCTCACCATTCTCGTCCTGCCGGCGGCCTACGCCTTGTTCTTCGGCCGTGAGCCGAAGGCCAGGATGAATCGTGACGGGGAGATCGATGTCGCCGGAAATCAGAACCGCACGTCGCCCGCGGCGGCCGCGGAATAGGCAAGGATCAGCGGCTGACGTCGATGACGACGCGGCCGCGGATCTGCCCGGCGACGATCGCTTCTGCCAGTTCCGGCACCTTCGACATCGGTTCCACCGTGGTCAGGGCCGCAAGGTGGGCGCGGTCGAGGTGGTCGGCGAGCGTCTGCCAGGCGCGCTGGCGCTTGGCCATCGGCGCGAAGACCGAATCGACGCCGAGCAGGGCGACACCCCGAAGGATATGCGGCAGGACGGTTGCCGGAAGATCGGCTCCGCCGGCCAGGCCGCATGCTGCGACCGCGCCGCCGTAGACCGTCTGCGACAGCACATTGGCGAGCGTCGTCGAGCCGACGCTGTCGATGGCGCCCAACCAGCGCTCTTTCTGCAGGGGAGCGCCCTTTTCCGTCAGGCTGGCGCGGTCGATGAAGGCATTGGCGCCGAGCGAGGCCAGATAGTCATGCGTCTCGGGTCGCCCCGTCGAGGCGCTAACGCGGTAGCCCTTGGCGGAAAGTAGGCTGACCGCGACGGAGCCGACGCCGCCGGCGGCTCCCGTCACCAGAACCTCGCCGTCGCCCGGCTTGATCACGCCCCAGTCCTCCAGCGCGTTGACGCAGAGGGCCGCCGTATAGCCGGCAGTGCCGATCGCCATCGACTGCTCGAGCGTAAAGGCATCCGGCAGGGCCATCAGCCATTCCCCCTTGACCTTCTGGAAGCGGGAATAGCCGCCCCATTCCGTCTCCGACATGCCGAAGCCGTTAAGCACGACCTTGTCGCCGGGCTTCCACAGGGGCGAGCGGGAGGATACGACGGTGCCGGCAAGATCGGCTCCTGCCACCATCGGCGTGCGGCGCGCGATGCGGCCCTTTCCGGAGACCGACAGACCGTCCTTGTAGTTCAGCGTCGAATAAGCGATCTCCACCAGCACGTCATTGTCGGGCAGGTCGTCCAGCGTCAATTGGCGGAAGCCTGCCTTCGGCTTGCCATCGACGGCGTCGACGACGATCGCGGTGAAATTCTCGCTCATGGGTGCTCCTCGCCGATACGCCGGAAATGTGGAAGATGGCGGCCCGGCTCGCCGACGGACGGCTCCCCGCCACCCGCGCCAGAGCATGCCACAGAGGAAGCGGCCGCGCCAAATGCAAAATCCCGCCGGCGGACCGCGGGATCTGCAAGGACGAAGCGCTTCTGTTCAGTTGAACTTGTATTTGAGCGTTGCGCTGACGGTGTGCGAGGAGGGATCGATTTCGAGAATGCCGGCGGAGGCAAGGTCCTCCGTCTCATAGACCGAATAGCGATATTCGGCACCGACGAAGACGGACTCCGTCATGGCCGTCTCGATGCCGGCGCCGACGGTTATGCCGTTGGCCGACCAGTCATAAAGTGATCCCGTCAGATCGGAGCCGATCTCGAAATCCTGATGGGTCCAGCCGCCAAGGGCGTAGACCAGGGTCGAAGCGGCCGGCTTGTAACCGATGCGGCCGATGATGTCATAACCACGATCGGCGTCGATGCTGCCATCGACCAATCCGGCGAGATCGAGCGTGGTCGCGGTCGAGGCGAAGCGGACATCCGCCTGGATGCCGGCAACGAAGCCGTTCGAGAATTCGTGGTCATACCCGACGCCGATCGATCCGGACACACCCTCGCCGCCGATGCCGTTGAACGCGGTATCGAGCAGCGGAATGGCGAGCTCGTGCACCAGGCCGCTGCCGCCGGCCGAGCCGGTGAGGTAAAGGCCGGTCCAGTTGACGGCCGAGGGGCCGAAGCTTTCGCTTGCAGCCGCCTGGGCGTCGGCGCCGAAGCGATAGTTCAGACCGACATGGAAGGTGTGCGAGGAGGGCTCGGACTCGATATCGACGGCGCCGAGCGAAACCAGGTCGAAGGCGGCGTACTGGCTGTAGCGGTATTCGCCCTTCAGCGAGAGACGATCGGACAGGGCGGTTTCGAGGCCGAAGCCGGCGGTGAAGCCGTTGCTCTCCCAATCATCGGAGACGCCGACATTCGAGGACAGGTCGAAATGCTGGTAGCTGTAGCCGCCGAGCACGTAGACGAGGGTTTCGGGCGTGGCGAGATAGCCGGCGCGGGCGATCAGGTCGAAGCCGTAATCGGCGGTGATGTCGCCGGTCAGCAGGCCGCCCAGCACGGAAAGCTCGCTCTTGATCCCGCCGAGACGGGCAGTGCCGGAAACGCCGAGCAGCATGCGCTCGCTGAGCATGTGGTCATAGCCGATGGTGAATTCACCGAAGACACCCTCGGCGCCGATGCCGTTGAAGGACGTGTCGATCAGCGGAATGCCGACTTCATGGACCAGCCCTCCGGCGCCTGCGCCGATGCCGACATAGATACCGGACCAATCATAGGTGGCCTGCGGCGCATGCCCGAGCGCGTCGGCAGCCAGAAGCGGTGCGGTCGTGGCTAGAAGTGCCGCTGTAATGGCGGCTGTGTGTTTGAACATGACGGATCCCCCCGAAAATTCCCCTGCGACTGAATGTGTCGGCAGCGCGGCTGGATAAGTCAATCTCGCGGGAAGGAAAACAGTTCATTGACAAAGGGTTAAAAAAGGTCGCTGGGCGCGGCAGGCATTGACGCCTGCCGGATGCCGCCGATGGAGGGCAATTCGGATTGAGAGATCAACCCGACGATGGCGCCGGATCGCCGAGCTCAGGCCGATTTCTCGTCCGCCAAGAGGCCGCTGGTCTTGAGCAGGGAGGCGAAGCGACCACCGCTGGCGCTCAGCTGATCGTAGCTGCCCATTTCGACGATGCGGCCGTGATCGAGGAAAAGCACGATGTCCGCCTCGCGCACCGTCGAGAGCCGGTGGGCGATGATGAAGGTGGTGCGGTTCTTGCGCAGCCGGTCGATCGCGCTCTTGACCCGCTCTTCGGTCTCCACGTCGAGCGCGCTGGTCGCCTCGTCGAGCACGAGAATCGGCGCGTTCTTGAGGATGGCGCGGGCAATAGCGATGCGCTGGCGCTCGCCGCCCGACAGCCGGTTGCCGCGCTCGCCGACCAGGGTGGTGAGGCCGCTCAGGCGGCTTTCGATGAAATCGGTGGCGGCGGCGGCTTCCGCCGCTTTCAGAATTTCCTCTTCGGTCGCATCCTCGCGACCGAGCTGGATATTCTCCTGGATCGAACGGTTGAGCAGTCCGGCGTCCTGGAACACCGTGGCGATCGAATGGCGCAGCGACTTGCGGGTGACCGTCCGGATGTCGGTCCCGTCGATCAGGATCGAACCCTTCTGCGGCTCGTGTACCCTTTGCAGCAGGTTGATCAGCGTGGTCTTGCCGGCTCCGGTCGGTCCGACGATGGCGATCGTCTGGCCGGCCTTGACCGAGAACGACACGTCATGAACCCCTTGGGTCGTATTGGCGAAGTCGAAGGAGACGTTGCGGAACTCGACGTCTCCGCGCACATCCTTCAGTTCGGCGGCGCCGGCGGGCTCTTCGCGCTCCTGGACGGCATCTTCCAGCCTGTAGAAATCCTCGAGCTTGGAACGGGCTTCGAAGATCTGCGTGGCGAACTGGCGCATCTGGTCGAGGCGGCCGATCAGCAGGCCGGCAAAACCGGTAAAGGCGATGATGTCGCCGACCTTCAGCTCGCCGTTCTGCACGAGAATGGTGCCGATCACTAGGATCACCAGCATGGAGACGGTCGAGGCGATGCGGTTGAGGGCGCTGGCGATCGCCCACCAGTCGAGCACCGGATACTGGGCGGCGAGCAGCTGCTGCGCATATTGCTTCAGTGCCCGGGTTTCGGCTTCGATCCGGTTGTAGCTGTGCAGCACGGAGACATTGCTGATCGAGTCGCTGACATGCGAGAAGACCGTATGATAATGGCTTTCCACCGAAGCCTGGCCTTCCTTCGTCCGGTTCATCACGGACTTGCCGATCAAAATGTAGAGAATGCTGAGGACAACCAGCACGGAGGACAGCCGCCAGTCCATCGAAAACGCGGTCGGGATGAGGAGGGTGAGCGCCACGGCGGTCGCCAGGTGGGTCCGCATGAATTCGAGCCACAGGCCGAACAGGGTTTCGCTGGCGCGCAAAAGGGTGTGCAGTGCGTTGGAGGTGCCACGCTGGTGGTGCCAGCTGAGCGGCATCGAGATGATGCGGCCGAAAGCCTCGGTCAGCAGGTCGGCGCGCCGTCCATGCGCCAGCCGGTCTGCCTCGCGGGCGACCAGGACATAGGCGATCGTGTTGAAGACACCGAAGCCGCCCCAGGCGATCAGCATGGTCTTGGCATCGCCCTTTTCCGAAATGGCGTCGATGATGCGCCCGAACAGGATCGGCTCGATAATGGTGATCATTGCCAGCACGATGTTGGCGATCACGACCAGTGACACCCGGAAGCGGTAGGCCGACAGGTATTTCAGAGCCTTGATGTAGACTTGGAACAAGGACAATTGCGTTTCCTCATCGATCGACCGGATTGGCCATCGCAGCTTGAAGCGTTTTTCTTATAAGCTGGCAAGGGGATATGCCATAGTGCATGCGGCGTCGGAACCTGCCTGCCATCTGCCTCTATCGATCGCCAGAGCGGCTCGGCGCAGCCGAGGCGGGATGGCGGAGCCGGAATGTCAGATTTTGCAGGAAGGGCTAGATTTCGGATGTCGAATTTAAATGCCTCCTAACTGTATATGTTAGCTTATGCACGCCTTCCAAAAGACTCGGTCGGATAAAGATCGGCGTCCTATGGCTTTTTCGTGATCTCGCATGCGAGACGAGGTTGGGGGTAGGTTTGAGCATTAACCAATTGATACAGTTCCTGGTCGTCGCGGATGAGTGCCGCACGGCCGAGGAAGTCGTCACCGAGTTGGAAACGCTGCTGCGGCACTATCGTTTCGACTATTACGGCATCATCCGTCAGCCGAAACCCAACGAGAACCCGATGGGGCTCGTTCTGACCGGGCGCTGGCCGGAGGGCTGGCCCGAAACCTACATCGCCAAGAAGTTCGTGCTGATCGATCCGACCATCCGCTATCTCGGACAGGCGCAGAAGGGTTTTCGCTGGAACGAGACGATTACCGCCTTCAAGAGCGATCCGCATCGCAAACGCATGGAGCGGATGATGATGGAATCGCTCCGCTTCGGTCTTCAGGACGGTTATATCTTCCCCGTGCACGGGCGCAATGGACTGCTGGGCAACATGACGCTCGGCGGCAAGCCGGTCGATCTGTCGCCGGTGGAAATGACCCTTTTCGACGCGGTCGCCAAGAAGGCCTTCTGGCGCCTGCTCGAGCTGCGTCGAGAGACCGGCACGCTCGAGGAGGCGACACAGGTGGACACGCGGATGACGCGGCGCGAGATGGAAGTGCTCAACTACCTGGCCGACGGCATGACTTCCAACGACATCGCCAAGATCCTGAAGATCTCCAACCACACGGTTGACTGGTACATGAACGGCATTCAGGACAAGCTGAAGGCGAAGAACCGCCAGCATGTCGTGGCGCTGGCCTTCCGCATGGGGCTCATCACCTAGGAGTAGGCAGAAATCGGTCATCCGTCGATCGGGGAAATTGAACTCTTTGTGACAAAGCGATAAAGGGTTCTTCGCAGTGCAGCATTCTGTGGCCATCGACTGAGGAGACCGATTTGTCCATTTCAAAGATTCTCGTTGCCAACCGATCCGAAATTGCCATTCGCGTCTTCCGCGCCGCCAACGAACTCGGGCTGAAGACGGTCGCGATCTGGGCCGAGGAGGACAAGCTTTCGCTGCACCGCTTCAAGGCGGACGAAAGCTACCAGGTCGGTCGCGGTCCGCATCTTTCGCGTGAGCTCGGGCCGATCGAAAGCTATCTTTCGATCGACGAAGTGATCCGCGTCGCCCGGCTTTCGGGCGCGGATGCGATCCATCCCGGCTACGGCCTGCTGTCTGAAAGCCCGGAATTCGTCGATGCCTGCGACAAGGCCGGCATTACCTTCATCGGCCCGCGCGCCGAGACCATGCGCCAGCTCGGCAACAAGGTCGCTGCCCGCAACCTGGCGATTTCCGTCGGGGTTCCGGTTGTTCCGGCGACCGAGCCGCTGCCGGACGACATGGCGGAAGTCGCCCGCATGGCGGAAGCGATCGGCTATCCGGTGATGCTGAAGGCATCGTGGGGCGGCGGCGGTCGCGGCATGCGCGCCATCCGCGACCCGAAGGATCTCGCCCGCGAAGTGATCGAGGCCAAGCGCGAGGCCATGGCCGCCTTCGGCAAGGACGAGGTCTATCTGGAAAAGCTGGTCGAGCGCGCCCGCCACGTGGAAAGCCAGATCCTCGGCGACACGCACGGCAATGTCGTGCACCTGTTCGAGCGCGACTGCTCGATCCAGCGCCGCAACCAGAAGGTCGTCGAGCGGGCCCCGGCGCCCTATCTCAGCGACGCCCAGCGCCAGGAACTTGCGAACTATTCGCTGAAGATCGCCCAGGCGACGAACTATGTCGGCGCCGGCACGGTCGAATATCTGATGGATGCCGACACCGGCAAGTTCTACTTCATCGAGGTCAATCCGCGCATCCAGGTCGAGCACACCGTCACCGAGGTCGTGACCGGCATCGACATCGTCAAGGCGCAGATCCACATCCTCGACGGCCATGCCATCGGTACGCCGGAATCGGGCGTGCCGAAGCAGGAGGACATTCGCCTCAACGGCCATGCCCTTCAGTGCCGCATCACCACCGAAGATCCGGAGCAGAACTTCATCCCGGATTACGGCCGCATCACGGCCTATCGCGGCGCGACCGGCTTCGGCATCCGGCTTGACGGCGGCACGGCCTATTCCGGCGCGGTGATCACCCGCTACTATGATCCGTTGCTGGAAAAGGTCACCGCCTGGGCGCCGACGCCGCAGGAGGCGATCCAGCGCATGGACCGGGCGCTTCGTGAATTCCGCATCCGCGGGGTCGCCACCAACCTCACCTTCCTCGAGGCGATCATCGGCCACCCGCAGTTCCGCGACAACAGCTACACGACGCGCTTCATCGATTCGACGCCGGAACTGTTCGCCCAGGTCAAGCGCCAGGACCGCGCGACCAAGCTTCTGACCTATCTCGCCGACGTCACCGTCAATGGCCATCCGGAAGCCAAGGGTCGTCCGCGTCCGCCAGAAGATGCGGCCGAGCCCATCGTCCCCTATATCGACGCGCCGATCCCGGACGGCACCAAGCAGATGCTCGACAGGCTCGGGCCGGTCAAGTTCGCCGAATGGATGCGCGGCGAGACCCGCGTGCTGGTCACCGACACGACGATGCGCGACGGCCACCAGTCGCTGCTGGCCACCCGCATGCGCACCCATGACATCGCACGCGCCGCCGGCGCCTATGCCCGCGCTTTGCCCAACCTGCTGTCGCTCGAATGCTGGGGCGGTGCGACCTTCGACGTCTCCATGCGCTTCCTCACCGAAGACCCGTGGGAGCGTCTCGCGCTGATCCGCGAGGGCGCACCGAACCTGCTTCTGCAGATGCTGCTGCGCGGCGCCAACGGCGTCGGCTACAAGAACTATTCCGACAACGTGGTGAAGTACTTCGTCCGCCAGGCTGCGGCTGGCGGCATCGACCTCTTCCGTGTGTTCGACTGCCTCAACTGGGTGGAGAACATGCGCGTCTCGATGGACGCGGTCGCCGAGGAGAACAAGCTCTGCGAGGCGGCGATCTGCTATACCGGCGATATCCTCAATGCCGCCCGGCCGAAATACGACCTGAAATATTACACAGCGCTCGCCGCCGAACTGGAAAAGGCCGGCGCGCACATCATCGCGGTCAAGGACATGGCGGGCCTCTTGAAGCCGGCCGCGGCCAAGATCCTGTTCAAGGCGCTGCGCGAGGCGACCAGCCTGCCGATCCATTTCCACACCCACGACACGTCGGGCATCTCGGCGGCAACGGTGCTGGCCGCCGTCGAGGCCGGCGTCGACGCCGTCGATGCGGCAATGGACAGCCTCTCGGGCAATACTTCGCAGCCCTGCCTCGGGTCTATCGTCGAGGCGCTGCGCGGCTCCGAGCGCGATCCCGGGCTCGATCCGCACTGGATCCGCCGGCTCTCCTTCTACTGGGAAGCCGTGCGCAACCAGTATGCGGCCTTCGAGAGCGATCTCAAGGGGCCGGCCTCGGAAGTCTACCTGCATGAAATGCCTGGCGGCCAGTTCACCAATCTCAAGGAACAGGCCCGCTCGCTCGGGCTGGAAACCCGCTGGCACGAAGTGGCGCAGGCCTATGCCGACGCCAACCAGATGTTCGGCGACATCGTCAAGGTGACGCCGTCGTCCAAGGTCGTGGGCGACATGGCGCTGATGATGGTGAGCCAGGACCTGACCGTCGAGGACGTCGTCGATCCAAAGAAGGACGTGTCCTTCCCGGAATCGGTCGTCTCCATGCTGCGCGGCGATCTCGGCCAGCCGCCGATCGGCTGGCCGGAAGGTCTGCAGAAGAAGGCGCTGAAGGGCGAACCGGCCTATACCGTCCGGCCCGGCTCCCTGCTTGAGGACACCGACCTCGATGCCGAGCGTAAGGCGATCGAAGAGAAGATCGGCCGCGAGGTCAGCGACTTCGAGCTCGCCTCCTATCTCATGTATCCGAAGGTCTTCACCGACTATGCGCTGGCAGCCGAGACCTACGGTCCGGTGTCGGTGCTTCCGACGCCCTATTATTTCTACGGCTTGCCGGCTGGTGAGGAACTGTTTGTCGACCTGGAAAAGGGCAAGACGCTGGTGATCGTCAACCAGGCGATGGGCGCGACCGACGACAAGGGCATGGTCACCGTGTTCTTCGAGCTGAACGGCCAGCCACGCCGCATCAAGGTGCCGGATCGGGCGCATGGGGCGGCGGGCAGTGCCGCGCGCCGCAAGGCCGATCCGTCGAATGCGGGTCATCTCGGCGCGCCGATGCCCGGCGTCATCTCCACGGTCGCGGTCTCCAGCGGCCAGTCGGTGCGGGCAGGCGACGTGCTGCTGTCGATCGAGGCGATGAAGATGGAGACGGCTCTGCATGCCGACCGCGACGGAACGATCGCGGAAGTGTTGGTCAAGACCGGCGACCAGATCGACGCCAAGGATCTGCTGGTGGTTTTCGAGGCCTGAGGTGCCGATGCCGGGGAGCAGAACAAGAGCGCCCCGATAACAATCGAGGCCGGAACATCCTGATGGATGTTCCGGCCTCCCGTTGTTTCAGGGCAGCTTGCCGCCGCGGCGTCTTGACGCTTTTTTGTCTGCCGCCGATCAGCCGGCCTTGAGCGGCGAGATCTGTATCTCCACGCGCCGGTTCTGCGCGCGCCCGTCGGCCGTGGCGTTCGATGCGATTGGCTGGCTGGGGCCGAAGCCGAGCGCCGACACACGGCGGGGATCGACGCCCTGCGAATTGAGATAGCTTGCGACCGACATGGCGCGCCGTTCGGAAAGCGCCTCGTTATGGGCGACGCTGCCGGTCGAATCGGTATGGCCGTTGACGTCGATCAGGGTCTTTTCAAACTTGCGCAGCACGATCGCCACGGAGTTCAGCGTCGGGTAGAACTGCGGTATGACCTGGTCCTGATCGGTCGCAAAGGTGATGTTGGACGGCATGTTGAGGATGATCCGGTCGCCCATGCGGGTGACGGAAATGCCGGTGCCCTGCAACTGGGCCCTCAGTTCGGCTTCCTGATTGTCCATGTAATTGCCGATCGCGCCGCCGGCGAGTGCGCCGATGCCCGCGCCGATCAGCGCGCCATTGCGGCTGTCGCGTCCGCCGCCGCCGATCACGGCGCCCCCGACGGCGCCGAGTGCGGCGCCCAGGACGGCACCGCCGGCCAGGTTGGACGTCTTCTGCTCGCCGGTATAGGGGTCGGTCGTGGTGCAGGCGGTCAGATAGGTCGCGGCAAGCGCGAGGATCGACAGTTTCTTGATCATCGTCGGGCAAACTCCAGGAAAACTCTGATTTCCGTCAACAAGCCAAATGCGGCAATATGAAGTTGGCGACCGTTCGAACTTATTCGGCTGCGCTTTTTTGACCGAAGCGTTTCTCGATATAGTCGATCACCAGGGCTTCGAAATCGGCCGCGATGTTCGGGCCGCGCAAGGTCATGGCCTTCTTTCCGTCGATGAACACCGGGGCGGCCGGCATCTCGCCGGTGCCCGGCAGCGATATGCCGATGTCGGCATGCTTGCTTTCGCCCGGTCCGTTGACGATGCAGCCCATCACCGCGACGTTGAGCGCCTCGACGCCGGGATATTTTTCCCGCCAGACCGGCATGTTCTTGCGCAGGTCCTGCTCGATCTTCTGGGCCAGTTCCTGGAACACGGTCGAGGTCGTCCGGCCGCAGCCGGGGCAGGCGGCAACAACCGGCACGAACTGGCGGAAACCCATGACCTGCAGCAGTTCCTGCGCCACCTGCACCTCGCGGGTGCGATCGCCGTTCGGCTCGGGGGTGAGTGATACGCGGATCGTATCGCCGATGCCGTGTTGCAGGACATAGCCCATGGCCGCGGAGGAGGCGACGATGCCCTTGGAACCCATGCCGGCTTCGGTCAGCCCGAGGTGAAGCGCATGGTCGGAGCGGCTGGCCAACATGGAATAGACGGCAATCAGGTCCTGAACCTGGGACACCTTGGCCGACAGGATGATCTTGGATCGCGGCAGGCCGATTTCCTCGGCCAGTTCGGCCGAAAGCAGCGCCGACTGGACGATCGCCTCACGCGTCACCTGGCGGGCGGAAAGCGGAAAGCCCTCCGTCTGGTTCTCGTCCATCAGCCGGGTCAGCAATTCCTGGTCGAGCGAGCCCCAGTTGACGCCGATGCGCACCGGCTTGTCGTAGCGGATGGCCATTTCCACGATGTCGGCGAACTGCTTGTCCTTCTTGTCCTTGAAGCCGACATTGCCCGGATTGATGCGATACTTTGCCAGCGCTTCGGCGCAGGCGGGATGGTCGGCGAGCAGCTTGTGGCCGATATAGTGGAAGTCGCCGACCAGCGGGACATCAAGGCCGAGGCGAAGCAGTCGCTCGCGGATTTTCGGAACGGCCGCAGCGCTTTCGTCGCGATCAACGGTGATGCGGACGATTTCGGAACCGGCCTTGAACAGTTCGGCCACCTGTCTGACGGTGGCGTCAACATCGGCCGTGTCGGTATTTGTCATCGACTGCACGACGACGGGGGCGTTGCCGCCGACGATCACGCCGCCGACATCGACGGCAACGGTTCTGTGGCGCGGTTTGGGATCGAATTCGTCTGCGGAGATCATGGAGTGCCCTTGAGCGGCGCTAAATTTCTCGGATTCAGGTGGATCAAACATGCGCGCTTGTCAACCTTGCGCTAAATCATGGGACACGGTCGCGCGCGCAGACGGGCCTTGCTGCGGCCATTCCTTGCGCGACCGTGTCCATGCCTAAGGACGCGCCTCGCCGATCCGGTCGGCATGGCGGGCCAGTCCCGAAAGCGCGAGCACGACGAGATTGAGCAGTGAAACCGCCGTGAAGACGCTGGATAGCGACGTGTATTCGGCAATGAAGCCGATGATCGACGGGGCGAACAGGATGCCGGAATAGCCGAGCGAGGTCACGACCGAGAGGCCGATCCCCGGTGCAAGGCCCGGGATGTTGCCGCCAGCGGAAAAGGCGATGGGCACCATGTTGGAAATGCCGATCCCGGCAATGCCGAAGCCGATCAGCGCGATCGTGACATTGGGGGCCTGACCGGCGATGATCAGGCCGACAAACGAAGCGATGGTGCAAAGGCGGAGTGTCGTCACCGCGCCGAACCTGTCGCGCACCAGGTCGCCGGCAAAGCGCATGGCCGCCATGGCAAGCGAGAAGGCGGCAAAGGCAAAGCCCGAATGCGCCGTCGAGGCATTGAGCTCCTTGCCGAGATAGAGCGCGCCCCAATCGAGGATTGCCCCTTCCGGGATCATCGAGAAAAGGGCGATGAGGCCGATCAGCCAGGGCAACGGCGAAAGCGGCAGTCTCGCCCGCTCGCGCCGTTCGGTGGGGTGCGGCCGGTCGACAAGGATCATCGTCTGGGCAATCGCCAGCAATGCGAACGCGACGCCGGCCACCAGCAAGGCATGACCGAGCGCGCCGATGGCTGCGATCAGCACACCGCCGGTTGCGGCACCCACCAGACCTCCAAGGCTCCAGAAGGCATGACAGGACGACATGATCGATCGGCGCATGGAACGCTCGACCTCCACTGCATTGGCATTCATCGCCACGTCCATCGCGCCCGCCAGGCCGCCGAACAGGAAGATGGCCACGGCGCCCACCCAGAGCGCGTCGACAAGCGTGATGAAAACAATGGTCGGGATGAACAGGAGCGCTGCGACGAGGACGACTCGGTTCGAGCCGAATCTTGAGATCTGAAACCCAGCGATTGGCATGAGCAACAGCGAGCCGACGCCGAAGACGAACAGCATGATGCCGAGATGGGCCTCGCTCAAGGACAGCGAGGCGGCGAAGATCGGGATCTTTGGCGCCCAGGCGCCCATCATCAGGCCATTGATGAAGAACAGCAGGGACACCGCCGCCCTTGTCCGGGTGAAATAGCCGCCGCGCAGGCCATCGGCGCTGCCCTTGGTCGTCTCTGTCATCGTCCGCTCCTCGATTTGGCGGCACTTTATTTCAATCGATTGAAACCTCAACCGCGAAATCCTTGCGGGAATTTCACATTTTGTTTCCCGGCGAAATAGCGGATGCACCCCCGAGATCGGTAAAGGCGGGCCATTGACAGCCGACCGCGAAAGGAAAAATGTGGCTCCATTCTTCCCGCCCGTTCTTGGGGGCCGCGCTATCGCTCCCCTCAATAATCCTGCCTTCAGGTGCATGCGTGAAAACAACCGTCGGCCTCGGCATCCTGTTGACCAGCCTGTCCTATTTCCTCTTCACCCTGCATGACGGCCTGATCAAGCTTTTGGTCGAGACGACGGCGGTGTGGCAGATCCTGTTCTTCCGCAGCGCGGTCATCCTGGTTGGATGCCTGGCCTTCGGCGGCCCCTCATTGATCCGCGAAGCGGTCACTTCGCCGGTCGTCAAACCGATGATGATCCGCAGCCTGCTGCTGCTCGGCGCGTGGCTGAGCTATTACAATGCCGCCCGCGAGATGCAGCTCGCCGAACTGACGACGCTCTATTATGCCGCGCCCGTGGTTGCCACGCTGCTCGCCGTGCCGATCCTCAAGGAGCGCGTGACCGTGCCCCGCTGGACGGCCGTCGTGGTCGGTTTTCTCGGCGTGCTGATTGCAACAGATCCGGTGGGCCTGACGCTCCGCCCTCCCGTCTATCTCGCCCTGCTGGCGGCCTTCCTCTGGGCCTTCTCGACCGTTCTTCTGCGACGCACCGCCATGGGTGCCCGAACGCTGGTTCAGATGAGCGTGACCAACAGCTTCTTCCTTGTCCTCACCGGGACGATGCTGGTGCAGGTGTGGCGCACGCCGACCATGACGGAGCTCGGTTTGTCGCTTGCAACCGGCATTATCGGCGGCGTGGCCCAGCTCGCCTTCTTCGAGGGCATGCGCAGGGCGCCGATCTCGGTCCTCGCGCCGTTCGAATATACGGCCCTCGTCTGGGCCTTCGCACTCGGCTATGCGATCTGGGGCGATATCCCGGCGCTCAACGTCTTCTTCGGCGCAGCGCTGATCTGCAGCGCGGGCCTGATCATCATCTTCAGCGAACGTTTGCTTTCCCGCCGCTAGGAGGGAACCAAAAACTGGTTCCTGCTGCTGCGATCTTGTCCGGCCAAGTGCCGGCAAATAGTCCTTGCTACCGCTTCAACCATCGTATATACGAATATATGTAGATATATATCCATGGAGGTTCCAATGTCTCTCGATCGTGCCGTGCTGGCCTTTGCCGGCGTAATGGTTCTGGTTTCCGTCCTGCTGACGGCTTTCGTCCATCCGTATTTCGTCTGGTTCACCGTCTTCATCGGCGTTAACATGCTGCAGTCCGCCTTTACCGGTTTCTGCCCCGCTGCCATGATCTTCAAGAAGCTCGGCTTTCGTCCCGGCTGCGCATTCTGAGCATCCCTGTTCAAAGGAAACTCCCATGAAAGCCAAGGCGCTCGCGTGTTCCGCCATTCTCGGCCTGTCACTCTTGGCGACAGCCTCTTTCGCGGCGGAGACGATCCGTCTCGACGCGGTGAAAATCCCTGAATGGAAGGCTGTCTATGGCCGTGTCGAAGCGCGCGACAGCGTTTCGGCGCGGGCGCGGATCGGCGGCACGGTCGTCGACCTCAAGGTCACGGAAGGCGACGACGTCAAGGCCGGCGATGTCATCGCCGTCGTCAAGGACGACAAGATCGACTTCCAGATCGCCGCGATCGAAGCCCAATTGCTCGGCCTGCGGGCGTCATTGGAAAACGCCCAGTCGGAACTGACGCGCGGCGAGGAGTTGATCAAGCGCGGGGTGACCACGGCCCAGCGGCTGGACGCCCTGCGCACGCAGGTCGATGTCGTGCGCAACCAGATCGCGGCCGCCGAAGCCCAGCGCTCGGTCGTCGTCGAGCAGGGCAAGGAAGGTGCGGTGCTGGCGCCTGCCGACGGCAAGGTTCTCAGCGTTCCGGTCACCAAGGACGCCGTCATCATGGCCGGCGAGCCGGTTGCCACGATCGGCGGCGGCGGCTTCTTCCTCCGCCTGGCGATCCCCGAGCGCCATGCCGACCTGCTCCGGCAGGATGCTTCCATCGAGATCGACAGCGGCAATGGCCATGAAAGCACCGGACGCCTCGCCAAGATCTATCCGGAAATCGACAATGGCCGCGTGATCGCCGATGTCGAGGTCGAGGACCTGCCGACTGCCTTCGTCAACAAGCGCCTGCTGGTGCGGGTGCCGGTCGGCGAGCGCGATGCCCTGCTGCTGCCGGTCAATGCGCTGACCAACCGCTTCGGCGTCGACTATGTCACCGTCCGATCGGGCGAGGGCACGGCCGAACGCGCTGTCGTCACGGCCAAGCCGATCCTGCACGATGGCAAGGAAATGACCGAAATCCTGACTGGTCTTGCCGCCGGTGAAGAGGTCCTGCTGCCATGAAGCTTCCCAGTCTCGGCATTGCCGGCGGCCTGACCAAGGCCTTCATCACCTCGCCACTTACGCCGCTCTTCCTCATCACCGCCTTCGCGCTCGGCCTGGTGGCGCTGTTGACTCTGCCGCGCGAGGAAGAGCCGCAGATTTCCGTGCCGATGGTCGACATCATCGTGCAGGCCGACGGCCTGAAGGCCGAGGACGCGGTCAAGCTCGTCACCGAACCCTTGGAGACGATCATCAAGGGCATAAACGACGTCGAGCACGTCTATTCGCAGACCTATGATGACCAGGTCATGGTCACCGCCCGCTTCATCGTCGGTACATCCGGCGATTCGGCGGTGCTGCGCGTCCATGACAAGATCCGCGCCAATATGAGTGCGATCCCCGTCGGTATTCCCGAGCCGCTGGTGGTCGGCCGCACGATCGATGACGTGGCGATCGTTTCGCTCACGCTCACGCCGTCGGCTGAAAAGGGCGCAGGCGTCGATGCGACCGCGCTTACCCGCATCGCCCGTGAATTGCGCGTCGAGATGGCGAAGATCGACGATGTCGGCCTTAGCTACCTCGTCGGGGAGACCGGCGACGCGATCCGCATCGCCCCCGATCCGGAGAAGCTCGCGCTCTATGGCATGACCCTGCAGCAACTGTCTTCCAAGGTGACCGCCGCCAACCGTTCGTTCTCGACCGGCCTGGTCCGCGACGAGGGGCGGCAGATCGAGCTCGTCGCCGGCGAAACGCTGTCGACCCCGACCGAGATCGGCAACCTGCTGCTGACCACCCGCGATAACCGCCCGGTCTACGTGCGCGACGTCGCCGATGTTTCCTTTGTCACCGACACGGTGGACGCGCGCGCCTCGACGGTTACTCGCGGCGAAAATGGCGAGCTGAAGCGCGTCCCCGCCGTCACGCTTGCGCTTGCCAAGCGCGCCGGCGCCAATGCCGTTCTGGTCTCGGAAGAGATCCTGCACCGTGTCGAGGAATTGAAGGGCAACCTCATTCCCGACAGCATGGATGTCGAGATCACCCGCGACTACGGCGAAACCGCCAATGAAAAGGCCAACGAACTTCTGTTCCATCTGGGGCTGGCGACGCTGTCGATCATCGCGCTCGTCTGGGTCTCGATCGGCCGCCGCGAAGCGCTCGTCGTCGCCATCGTCATTCCCGTCACGATCCTGCTGACGCTGTTTGCCGCCAATCTGATGGGCTACACGCTGAACCGCGTCTCGCTGTTCGCGCTGATCTTCTCCATCGGCATTCTCGTCGACGACGCTATCGTCGTCATCGAGAACATCGCCCGCCACTGGGGCTTCAACGACGGCAAGGACCGCCGTGAGGCGGCGATCGATGCGGTCGCCGAAGTCGGTAATCCGACCATTGTTGCGACGCTGACGGTCGTCGCGGCCCTGCTGCCGATGATGTTCGTATCCGGCATGATGGGCCCCTATATGAGCCCGATCCCGGCCAATGCCTCGGCCGCGATGATCTTCTCCTTCTTCGTCGCCGTGGTGGTCACGCCCTGGCTGATGCTGAAGATCGCCGGCAAGGCCAAGCTGCACCATGACGATGCGCACGCGACCGGCGGCATTCTCGGCGCGGGCTATGCAAGGGTCGCCAGCCCCATCCTGGCGAGCAAGAAGAACAGCTGGATCTTCCTGCTTCTCGTCGGCGTCGCCACGCTCGGTTCGCTGGCGCTGTTCTACACCAAGGACGTCACGGTCAAGCTCCTGCCCTTCGACAACAAGTCGGAACTGCAGGTGACGATCGACCTGCCCGAGGGTTCGTCCGTCGAGACCACCGATGCAGTTGCCCAGGCCGTTGCAAAGGTCACGCTCGACACGCCGGAAGTGCTCAGTGTCCAGACCCATGCGGCAACCGCTGCGCCGTTCAACTTCAACGGCCTTGTTCGCCATGCCTACATGCGCTCAAAGCCGGAAATGGGCGATGTCCAGATCAACCTGACGCCGAAGTCGGAGCGTGACCGTTCGAGCCACGAGATCGCGCTCGACCTGCGCCAGAGGCTGCTCGCCGAGGTGAAGGTTCCGGAAGGCACGTCGCTAAAGGTCGTCGAACCGCCGCCGGGTCCGCCGGTCATGGCAACACTTCTGGCCGAAATCTATGGCCCGGATGCCGACACGCGCCGTGCCACGGCGGAGAAGGTCAAGGCCGCCTTCAAGGCGGTCCCCTTCATCGTCGACGTCGATGACAGCTATGGCCAGCCGGCCAGCCGTCTGCGCGCCACGATCTCCGGCGATGACCTGGACTTCTTCGGCGTTTCGGAAAGCGACGTGTTCGACACCCTGTCGATCCTCAACGGCTCGACCACGCTCGGCTATTCGCACCGGGGCGACGGCCGTGCGCCGATCCCGATCGTCATCAGCAGGCCCAAAGGCGCGATGGTGTTCGACGAGAAATTCCTGTCGACGCCGATCCCCGCCAACCTTCTGCCGGGCTCGCGCTCGGTGGTCGAACTGGGCGACGTGATCCGTGTCAGGGAGGAACAGGCCTCGTTCCCGATCTTCCGCCATAATGGCCGCTATGCCGAAATGGTCACGGCCGAACTGGCGGGTGACTACGAGGCGCCGCTCTATGGCATGCTCGCCGTGCAGGACGCCCTCGACAGCCAGGACTGGACCGGACTGACCAAGCCGGAGATCGCCCTGCATGGCCAGCCTATGGACCAGAACAAGTCGGTGCTTCTGTGGGACGGCGAATGGGAAGTGACCTGGGTGACTTTCCGCGACATGGGCGCCGCCTTCATGGTCGCCCTTCTCGGGATCTATATCCTTGTCGTCGCCCAGTTCGGCTCGTTCAAGGTGCCGCTCGTCATCCTGACGCCGATCCCGCTGACCTTCATCGGCATTCTCGGTGGCCACTGGCTGTTTGCGGCGCCTTTCACCGCAACCTCGATGATCGGCTTCATTGCGCTGGCCGGCATCATCGTGCGCAACTCGATCCTGCTGGTGGACTTCATTCGCCACGCCAAGACCCCGGATCGGGATTTGACGGACGTGCTGATCGAGGCCGGCTCGATCCGTTTCAAGCCGATCCTGCTCACAGCCCTTGCGGCGATGATCGGCGCGGCAGTGATCCTGACGGACCCGATCTTCCAGGGCCTGGCGATCTCGCTGCTGTTCGGCCTGGCCTCGTCGACGCTTTTGACCGTGCTGGTCATTCCGGCGATCTATCGCGTGCTGAGAACCTGAGCCAACGGACTGGCAAAACGATGAAGGCCCGGGAACCTGCGTTCCCGGGCCTACTCTATTGTGGTCTGCACGCTTCTACTTCGTGGCAAGCCAGCTTTCCGTAAGCTCCACCCAGAAACTGGTGCCGATCGGCAGGATGTCGTCGTTGAAGTCGTAGCGGGGATGATGAAGCGGCGGATCGTTCGGTGTCCGTTGCGTTCCGACGAAGAAATAGCAGCCCGGACGCTCTTCCAGCATATAGGCGAAATCCTCGCTGCCCATGGTCGGACGCGGCATGTCGACGACCTTGTCCGCACCGGCAAACCGGGTCGCCAGCGTCCGGATGAAGTCGGTCTCCGCCTTGTGGTTGATGGTCGCGTTATAGCCCCGCTGATAGTCGACGGTCACGCTCATGCCGTAGCTTGCAGCCTGTCCCTCGGCGATGGTGCGGATGCGGTTTTCCAACTGATCGCGCACCTTGTGATCGAAGGAGCGGACCGAGAGCAGCATTTCGGCGCGCTCGGGAATGACATTGCTCGCGCCGCCGGCATGGAAGGCGCCGACCGTGATCACAGTCGGGTCGATCGGATGGATGTTGCGCGAGACGATGGTCTGCAACGCCATGATGATCGATGCGCCGCAGACGATCGGATCGGCGGTGTCCTGGGGCTCGGCGCCATGGCCGCCGCGGCCGTTGACGGTGATCTTGCACTCGTCGACCGCGGCCATGATCGGACCTTCGCGCAGCGCGAACTGGCCGAACGTAATGGTCGGGTCGTTGTGAAGCGCAAAGACCGCGTCGCAGGGGAATTTTTCAAACAGCCCGTCATCCATCATGATCTTGGCGCCGCCGAAATTTTCCTCGGCGGGCTGGAAGATCAGGTGCACGGTGCCGTCGAAATTCTTCCGCTCGGCGATGATCGCAGCAGCCCCGAGCAGCATGGCAGTGTGCCCGTCATGACCACAGGCATGCATCATGCCGGGGTTCTTGCTCTGGTATTCGAGCCCGGTTTCCTCAAGGATCGGAAGTGCATCGAAATCGGCACGGATGCCGATGCTTCGCGGGCTGTCGCCGTTGCGCAGCGTGGCGACGATGCCTGTCTTGGCAAGGCCACGGGTCACCTCATAGCCCAGCGCCTCGAGCTTCTCGGCGACATAGTCCGATGTGTTGAATTCCGACAGGCCGATCTCCGGGTATTGGTGGAGATGATGGCGGGTTGCCACGACGTCGGCCATGTGGTTGGAAAATTGAATTGTCATGAAGCACCAGGGTTTTGGCAGAGGGTTTGAGAGCGCGGGACATGGCAGCCGTGCCACCGCCTTGTGATCCCGCTCCGAGGCTTTCGCGGATCTCGGTGGGCGAACGAGGCCGGAGTTTTGCACTTGTGCCTCAATTATTCAACCGTATAAACAGGAGGTGACAGTGCCGACGGGACGACCGGCCTGCCTCAAGAATGGGAGCGGAGCATGAAGGGATTCAGGCGGAAAGAATTCGGAACACTGTCCGGCCTGGGCATCGCTTTGTTGCTCGGACCCACGTCATGAGCCGCCGGCCCTTCCATCGGGCAGGCGAGGCGGAGCGCCGGCAGGACCTGATCACCGCCACGCTCGACTGTATTTCCGAATACGGCCTTCAGGGGGCGACCGTGCGCCAGATCGCCGCGCGCGCCGGCGTCACCGGAGGCCTCATCCGCCACTATTTCACCGGCAAGGAACAGATGCTGCAGGCGGCCTATCGCGAGGTGATGGTGACCATCGGCACCACGGCGATCAATGCCGCTGAAGCGGCAGGCAGCGATCCGCGCCGCCGGCTGCATGATTTCATCATCGCCAATGTCAGTCCGCCGATCACCGATCCGCGCACGCTGTCGCTTTGGGCGGCGTTCATCAGCCATGTCCGCGTCGATCCCGAATTTGCCCGCATCCACCGGGAAAACTACCTGAATTTCCTCGGCTCACTGGAGGATCTGCTTTCGGCCTTCCTCTCCGCCAACAGCAGGCCGATTGCGCCGGAGGAATGCCGCAAGCTGGCGATCGCCATCAACGGCCTGATCGACGGCCTATGGCTGGAAGGATCGCTGGCCGGGGATCTGTTCGACGATCAGGCCCTGCCGCGCATTGCGCTCGCATCGGTCGAATCCCTGTTGGGCGGCCTCAGCCTCTCCCATCCCGACGCTCCTCGCGACAAGACATGACTGGACGACCCATGCGCTATGCCTCCATCACCGAACGTCTCGCTGATCTCGGATCAGGCAAATGGGCGATCCACATCGAAGCCCGGCGCAAGGCGGCCGAGGGCGTGCCGGTGATCGAGCTGACGATCGGTGAGCCGGATCTCAGCCCGGATCGCGCATTGCTCGACGAGTGCGCCCGGGCCATGTATGCCGGCCGCACGCGCTATTCCAACGGCCGGGGCGAGTCCTCGGTGGTCGATGCGCTGGTCGACAAATATCGCAAGCGTAGACCGGACGTCACGGCGCGCAACGTCCTCTGCTTTCCCGGAACCCAGACGGCGCTCTTCGCCGTCATGCTCGGCCTTCTGGACCGCGATGACGAAGTTTTGGTCGGCGACCCCCATTACGCGACCTATGAAGGCGTGATCGCCGCCAGCGGCGCCCGCATGGTGCCGGTTCCGCTTCACCCGGGAAAGCACTTTCACCTGCAGGCCGACGACCTTGCTCGCGCGGTTTCGCCGCGCTCGCGGGTAGTGCTGCTCAACACGCCGCACAATCCCACCGGAGCCGTCCTGACTTCCGACGAGATCGCCGCGATCGGCGAGGTCTGCCGCGCGCATGACCTCTGGATCGTCTGTGACGAGGTCTATGAAGAACTGATTTTCGGTGGTGCCTTTGCCTCGCCCTTCGACGATCCGGCGCTTGCCGAGCGGACGATCGTGGTATCCTCGATCTCGAAATCCCACGCTTCGCCCGGCTTCCGCAGCGGCTGGGCAATCGGACCGACGGAGTTCTGCGACCGGCTGCTACCCGTCTCTGAAACCATGCTGTTCGGCGTGCAGCCGTTCATCGCCGACATGACGGCCATGGCGCTGTCGAAACCGTTCGATACGGCCGCGGTAATGCGGGCGAACTATGAGCGACGGGCGAAGCTGGTGGCGGAAGGCCTTGCCGAGTCGGGAACGCTGAAGCCGATGATGCCGGAGGGCGGCATGTTCATTGTCGTCGACGTTTCCGCGACCGGTCTTACGGGGCAGGCATTCGCGGAGCGCCTGCTTCGCAAGAAGGATGTCGCGGTCATGCCCGGCGGCTCCTTCGGCGAGCAGGCGATCAATTTCATCCGTGTCTCGCTGACCGTCGACGATGAACGTCTCGCTGTCGCCACGCAGCGCATGGCGGAACTCGCCGCCGAGATCGCCGAGCCCGGCGAAGGGCTGCGAAGGGTGGCGATCTGATATCCGCGGCGGCCGCGTTCGGCCGAGCTTGATCCAAAGATCGCGTGCCGCGTCTCGACCTCGGATGCAGCTTTTTCCAGGTTAGCCTCGACGCTTCAATCGCCGCGGCAGGACAAAAGCGACCATCGCCGTCTAAGACCTGCGTAGGCCTTGGCTACGGCCTTGAAATAAGGCATAAAAAAGCCAATTTTCCTAGCGATGCCACGGTACCATCTCCGCCGGGCCAGTTTTCTTGCAGTCATCGTCTCGCATTGCGGGCTTTTTGAGTTCAGATGATTGAACGGGAGGCCAAAACTGTGCAAAGCGATGCGCCGGGGGATGGCAGCGGGTCAAGACGAACCCTGACGAGCTCCCTCTAACGATAAACTCGAGATTATGTCTTTGACCATGACGCCGAATGTTCCGTCGCGCGACCTAGAAACCAGGCAGATCGATCACAACGATGCGATCCGCGCTGCATATTTCACCATTGATGAGTTGCGCGAGGCCGCCGAGGCGCTGGCCCGGGATGGTGCGACGGATTTGCCGGGCCTGATGGATTTCGACTTCTTCGCGCGTCATCGCGAGAACGAACGGGAGATCCTGAGGGTCTACCGGGCGACCGCGACCGACGTCGAGGCCGGCGCCACGATCACGCCGGCGGCCGAATGGCTGCTCGACAATCACTACATCATCGAGGAGGCGATCCAGGAAGTGCGCCGGGACTTCCCCAAGAAGTTCTATCGCCAGCTTCCGACGATGAAGGTCGGCGACCGCGAAATTCCCCGGACGATGGCGCTCGCCTGGCTCTACGTCGCGCACACCCATTCGACCGTGTCGATGGAGGCGATGACGGCGCTGGTCGAAGGCTTCCAGAAGCACAAGACCCTGGAGATCGGCGAGCTGTGGGCGCTTCCCTCGATCGTCCGCTTCGTGCTGATCGAGAATCTTCGCCGTATCTCGACGCGTGTCGACCGGTCGCGCCGGATGCGCCGCAAGGCAAACGAGGTCGCCGACGAGATCATTCGCCTCAATGATGCGGCAAGCTCGACCGAACTGCTGAAACAGATCGAGCCGCTCGCCGAAGACAATACCTTCGCCACCCAGTTCCTCTACCGGCTGCGCAACGGCTCGCAGAACACCAGCTTCGCCGTCTCCTGGATCGAGGGACGCCTGGAAAAGGCGGGCCGTACCGCCGAAGAGGCGATGACCCAGGAGCACAACCGGCTGTCGTCCGGCAATGTGACCACCGGCAACATCGTCAAGAGCCTGCGCGAGATCGACGACAAGGAATGGTCGGTCTGGGTCGAGGACGTCTGCCTGGTCGACAAGGTGCTTGCCCATCACACCGACTATCGCGCTCTCGATTTCGGCTCGCGCAACGCCTATCGCAGCACGATCGAAAGGCTGGCGCGCCGCTCCGACATGTCGGAAATCGAGATTGCCCAGAAAGCCATCGATCTCGCCGAAGAGGCGGCCCAGGCCGACGGATGCGTCGGCTCACCCAATGTCGGCGGCTATCTCGTCGGGACGCAGCGTCCGCTGCTTGAGCGGGCGATCGGCTATCGCATGCCGCTCTGGCGCCGCCTGGCGCTTGGCGTCCAGCGTCTCAACTGGATCTCGATCGCGGTCCCCGTCATCGGCCTGACGCTCGCTGCCATGGCGGTGGTCGGCTATTTCCTGTCGCTGGCGGGTGTGTCCACGCCGCTGACCGTCATTCTGCTGCTGCTGTTTGCGCTGCCCGCCTCCGAAGGCGCAACCGGCCTGTTCAACACGCTTGTGACCTTGATCGCCAAGCCGGTGCGGCTGACCGGCTACGAATTCAAGGAAGGCTTGCCGGACGATGCGCGCACGCTGGTCGTGGTGCCGTGCCTGATCGCCAAGCGTGACGATGTGGACGAGCTGGTGCGCAATCTCGAGGTTCACTATCTCACCAATCCACGCGGCGAGATCTATTTCGCGCTTCTGAGCGACTGGCGCGACAGCCCGGTCGAGGAGGCGCCGGCGGACCTCGAAATCCTCGAATATGCCAAAGGCCAGGTCGCCGAGCTCGCGGCGCGCTACGCCCATGACGGCAAGACCCGGTTTTTCCTTCTGCACCGCCGCCGCCTCTACAATCCCGCCGAAGGCGCCTGGATGGGCTGGGAGCGTAAGCGCGGCAAGCTGCACGAACTGAACCTGCTCCTGCGTGGCGATCACGACACCTCCTACCTGCCGGGCGCCAACATCGTGCCCGAGGGCGTGCAATATGTGATGACGCTCGATGCCGACACGCGGCTGATGCGCGACGCGGTCACCAAGATGGTCGGCAAGCTCTACCACCCGATCAACCGGCCGGTGCACGATCCTGTAACAGGGCGCGTCGTCAGCGGCTACGGGGTGCTCCAGCCGCGCGTGACACCTTCCCTGACGACGGGCAAGGATGCCTCGGTCTTCCAGCGCGTCTTCTCGATGAACCGGGGGCTCGACCCTTACGTGTTCACCGTATCCGACGTCTACCAGGACATTGCCGGCGAAGGCACGTTTACCGGCAAGGGCCTCTACCACGTCGATGCGTTTGAAACGGCGCTGAAGGGTCGCATCGACGAAAACACCGTGTTGAGCCACGATTTGCTTGAAGGATCGATGGCGCGCTGCGCCCTCGTCACGGATGTGGAACTGGTCGAAGACTTCCCGACCCGCTACGAGGTCGAGATTTCCCGCCAGCATCGCTGGGCCCGTGGCGACTGGCAGCTCTTGCCCTACATCTTCGATCCGGCGCGCGGCATTACTGCGCTCGGCCGGTGGAAGATGGTCGACAACCTGCGTCGTTCGCTGACCCCGATGGCCTGGTTCCTCGCTTCGGTGCTCGGCTGGCTGTCGATGGATCCGGTCGGCGCCTTTCTCTGGCAACTCCTGCTGATTTTCTGCCTGTTCGTCGCGCCGACGCTCTCGCTGCTGTCCGGTCTCGTGCCGCGCCAGACGGATATCGTTCCGGCGGCGCATTTCCAGTCGCTATGGTCGGAACTGCGCTCGTCGAACGCCCAGGTGGCGCTGCGCATCGTCTTCATCGCCGACATGGCCTACATGATGGGTGACGCGATCATCCGCTCGCTCTATCGCATGCTGGTCAGCCGCAAGCTGCTGCTCGAATGGCGTACCGCTGCCAGCATCCAGTCCTCCGCGCAGGGCAGCATTTCCACCTATTATCGCAGCATGCTGCACGCCCCGGTGCTGGCCGTGCTGGCGCTCGCGGTGGCGGCGGCCTTCGGCGGTTACGGCTACCTGATCGGCCTGCCCTTCACGCTGATGTGGGTCTTGTCGCCGCTCGTCGCCTGGTATGTCAGCCAGTCGGCCGAAACGGAGGACAGCCTCTTCGTCCCGGAGGAGGCAACCATCGAGTTGCGCAAGATCGCGCGGCGGACCTGGCGTTTCTACGAGACCTTCGTCACCGCCGGCGACAATTACCTGCCACCGGACAATTTCCAGGAAAATCCGGAACCGGTCGTCGCCCATCGCACTTCGCCGACCAATATCGGCGTCTACCTGCTGTCGGTCGTCTCGGCCCGCCATTTCGGCTGGATCAGTTTCGAGCAGACGATCGAACGGCTCGAGCAGACGATCTCCACGGTCGAGCGCATGGAGAAGTACCGTGGGCACCTCTATAACTGGTATTACACGGACACGTTGAACACGCTTGGGCCGCGATATATTTCCGCGGTCGACAGCGGCAATCTCGCCGGCCATCTGATCGCCATCTCCTCGGCCTGCCGCGAATGGGCGGAGGCGCCCTCGGCGCATATGCAGGGCAATCTCGACGGCATCGGCGATGTGGGCGGCATCCTGCTCGAAGTGCTCAAGGAACTGCCGGACGATCGCAAGACGGTGCGGCCCCTGCGCCGCCGGCTCGAGGAGCGCATCAACGGCTTCAACAACGCGTTGGCCGCCGTCAAGCGCGAGCATGAATTCGCCTCGATCCGCATCATCAACCTCAGCGTTCTGGCGCGCGACATCCAGAAGCTCGCGGCGAACCTCCACCACGAGGTCCGCTCCGAACAGAGCGGCGAAGTCACCCGCTGGACGGAATCGCTGGTCGCCGCCTGCGAGGCGCACATCGCCGATACGGCCTTCGACCTGTCGAACATCGATCCGCTGCGCCAGCGTCTCGCCGTCCTGCGGGACCGGGCCCGCGGCATTGCCTTCTCGATGGACTTCAGCTTCCTGTTCCGTCCCGAGCGACGGCTCTTGTCGATCGGCTATCGTGTCGACGGCCGCGAGCTGGACGAAGCCTGCTACGACCTCCTGGCATCGGAATGCCGTCTCACCAGCCTGTTCGCCATCGCCAAGGGCGATCTGCCGACCGAACACTGGTACCGCCTCGGCCGCCAGGTCGTGCCGATCGGTGCGCGGGCCGCGCTGATCTCATGGTCGGGCTCGATGTTCGAATATCTGATGCCGCCGCTCGTCATGCAGGAGCGGCAGGGCGGGATTCTCAACCAGACCAACAATCTGGTGGTGCAGGAACAGATCAACCACGGCAAGCGGCTGGGTATCCCGTGGGGGATCTCGGAAGCGGCCTTCAATGCCCGCGACCATGAACTGACCTACCAGTACACCAATTTCGGCGTGCCGACGCTCGGCCTCAAGCGCGGCCTTGGTCAGAACGCGGTCATCGCGCCCTATGCCTCGATCCTGGCCAGCCAGTATTTCCCGGAAGCGGCGCTGGAAAACCTGACGCGTCTGCGCAAGCTCGGCGCGCTTGGCGCCTACGGCTTCCACGACGCCGTGGACTTCACCCCGACCCGCCTTCCCGAAGGCAAGTCCTGTGCCGTCGTCTACAATTACTATGCCCACCACCACGGCATGTCGATCGCGGCCATCGCCAACGTCGCCTTCAACGGCCGGCTGCGCGAACTCTTCCATGCCGACCCGGTGATCGAAGCGGCCGAACTCCTGCTGCAGGAAAAGGCCCCGCGCGAGATCCCGGTGATGAGCGCCAAATACGAGCCGCAGACGCCGGGCAAGGGGCAGGCCGACCTGCTGCGTCCGGAAGTGCGTATCGTGACCGATCCGGCGGTCAAGGACCGGGCGCTCGCCTTCCTGTCGAACGGCCATTATTCGGTCATGCTGACGGCGACGGGTTCGGGCTATTCGCGGTGGAATGGCCAGGCCGTCTCGCGCTGGGTCGCCGACCCGACCGAAGACCGCGCCGGCACATTCATCTTCCTGCGCGATACCGCGAGCGGCCAGTGGTGGTCGGCGACCGCTTCGCCGCGCCGCGCCGAGGACGAGGAAAGCAAGGCCATCTTCGGCGACGACAAGGCTGAGTTCTTCAAGACGGTCGGGGACATTTCGACCCAGGTCGAGTGCATCGTCGCAACCGAGCATGATGCCGAAGGCCGGCGCCTGACCATCCTCAATACCGGCAGCGAGGATCGCTTCATCGAGGTGACGTCCTATCTCGAGCCGGTGATTGCCCAGGATGATGCCGACAATGCCCATCCGCTGTTCTCGCGCATGTTCATCAAGACCGAATTCGGCCGCCGGCGCGACGTCATCCGCGCCGAGCGCAACAAGCGCAGCCCGGGCGACGCCGACATGTGTGTCGCGCATCTGGTGGTCGACAGCACCGGCCCCGGCCGGCCGACCGAGTTCGAGACCGACCGTCGGCGCTTCATCGGCCGTGGCCGCTGCCTCGCCGAGGCCGCGGCTTTCGAGCCGGGCGCCACGCTTTCGGGAACGGAGGGCTTCACGCTCGATCCGATTCTCAGCTTGCGCCGCGTCGTGCGCGTGCCGTCGGGCAAGAAAGTCAGCGTGATTTTCTGGACGATCGCCGCACCCAGTCGCGAAAAGATCGACGAGGCGATCGAGCGCTATCGCCATCCGGATTCCTTCAGCCATGAACTCATTCATGCCTGGACCCGGGCGCAAGTCGAGCTGCGCCACATCGGCATCACCTCGCAGCAGGCCGCCGCCTTCCAGCATCTCGGCCGTTATCTGGTCTATCCCGACAACCATCTGCGGGCCGATCCGGAGACCGTTCGCAACGGCCTCACCACCCAGTCGGCGCTGTGGCCGTTGGCGATCTCCGGCGACTATCCGATCTTTGCGCTGCGCATCAACGACGACATGGACATCGAGATCGCCCGGGAAGCCATGAGCGCGCTTGAATACCTGCGCCGTCGCGGCATCGTCGCCGATCTCGCTATCGTCAACGAACGCGCCACCTCCTATGCCCAGGACATGCAGCATGCGCTCGACCAGATGGCCGAAAACCTTAGACATCGCCTGCCCGACGGCAGCAGCGGCAAGCCGCATGTCTTTGTCGTGCGCAACGACCTGATGGAGGAGGGCGCCTCGCAGGCGCTGATCGCTGCCGCGCGCGTCGTTCTGCACGCCCGAAACGGCAAGGTGGTGGATCAGATCAACCGGGCGGTCTCGCTGTTTGCCACGCCGCGCAGCCCGGAGGGATCGGAGACGGAATGGCCGGGCCTGTTGCCGGCGATGCCTGTCGCCTTGACCAAGACCGCTCCGGCGCGCACTGGCAAGGGTCTCGAATTCTGGAACGGCTTCGGCGGTTTCGCCGACAGCGGCAAGGAATATGTCGTGCGCCTTGCGGGTCGGCAGTCGACGCCGCAGCCGTGGATCAACGTGATCGCCAACGAGAATTTCGGCTTCCATGTTTCGGTCGAAGGGGCCGGCTTCACCTGGAGCGGCAATTCGCGTGACCACCAGCTGACGCCGTGGACCAACGACCCGGTCATCGATCGCCCGGGTGAGGCCTTCTACGTCGCCGATCTCGAGACCGGCCGGACATTCGTGCCTTTCAGCGCGCTCAACCTCGATAGCAAGGCCGAGTTCGAAACCCGCCATGGTCTCGGCTACACGGTGTTCACCAGCCGCCACGACGATCTTGAACTCGAACTGACCCAGACCGTCGACCGGAGCCGTCCGGCCAAGCTGTCGCGCCTTGTCCTGCGCAACCGGGGCGAGGATGCCCGCAGCTTCCGCGTCTACGGCTATGCGGAATGGGTGCTCGGCAATAACGGGCAGAAGAGTGCGCCCTTCGTGTTGTCCTCATTCGATGAGGACACAGGGGCTCTCTTTGCCACCAATCCTTACGACATCAACTATCCGGGCCGCACGGCCTTCCTGGCGGGGTTGGGCGCCCCCAGCGGCCATACCGCCAGCCGGCGCGAGTTCATCGGTCGCCATGGTTCGATCCGGATGCCGCAGGCGCTGGCTCGCCAGTCGCATCTCTCAGGCTCCGCGGAGACGGAGAGCGATCCCTGTGCGGCACTTGCCTTCGACATCGAGGTCCCGGCCGGCGCTGAACGCGACATCACCTTCCTGCTCGGCGAGACGGACACGCAGGAGGACGCCCGCGACCTGATCGAAGCGCTGCGCAAGGAGAGCTTCCCGTCGATCCTCGCGGCAAGCAAGGACTATTGGTCCGGTATCACCGGACGGCTGCAGGTCAAGACCGCCGACCCGGGCTTCGACATGCTGGTCAACCGCTGGCTGCCCTATCAGGCTCTGGCCTGCCGGATCTTCGCCCGCGCCGGTTTCTATCAGGCAAGCGGGGCCTATGGTTTCCGCGACCAATTGCAGGATACGCTCGCCTTCCTGATGGTCGAGCCGCAACTGGCGCGCCGCCAGATCCTCAACGCCGCTTCGCGCCAGTTCGTCGAAGGTGATGTGCAACACTGGTGGTTGCCGAGCACCGGTGCCGGCGTGCGCACGCATATATCCGACGACGTCGTCTGGCTCGCCCATGCGGTCGACCAGTATGTCGTGGCGACCGGCGACCAGGCTTTCCTCGAAGAGCGCCTCGCTTTCCTCGAGGGGCCGCCTCTTGCGGAAGGCCAGCACGACAGCTTCTATCAGCCGGCGGTCTCCAGCGAAGAGGAGAGCCTCTACGAACATGCGGCCCGCGCGCTCGACCTTGCGGTGGCCCGGACCGGTTCCCGTGGACTGCCGCTCATCCTCGGCGGCGACTGGAACGATGGGATGAACCGCGTCGGCGAAAAGGGCGAAGGCGAAAGCGTCTGGCTCGGCTGGTTCCTGGCCGCCACGCTCAGATCCTTCCTCGTCTATGCCGAGGCGAAGGGCGACGAGGATCGCATCACCCGATGGACGGCACATCTTGCCGCCCTCGGACAGGCACTGGAAACGGCCGGATGGGACGGCGAATACTATCGTCGTGGCTATTTCGACGACGGTACGCCGCTCGGCTCCGTCCAGTCGGAAGAGTGCCGCATCGACTCGATCGCCCAGTCGTGGAGCGTCCTGTCGGGCGAGGGCAAGCCCGAGCATACGGCCAAGGCGCTCGATGCCGCACTTTCGGAACTTGTCGACGAGGAGGCCGGGATCATCCGGCTGTTCACGCCGCCCTTTGCCAAGACCAAGCTCGAACCGGGCTATATCAAGGCCTATCCACCGGGCGTGCGCGAGAACGGCGGCCAGTATACCCATGCGGCCATATGGCTGGGACTGGCGCTCGCCAGGGCCGGCCGTCCGGCCGACGCCTGGCGCTGCTTCGGGCTGCTGAATCCGATCAACCACGCCCTCGATGCCGAGGCGGCGGAACGCTATCGCGTCGAACCCTATGTGGTCGCCGCCGACGTCTATGGCGGGGAAGCCTATCCCGGCCGCGGCGGCTGGACTTGGTATACCGGTTCGGCCGGCTGGCTCTATCGCTTCGCCGTCGAAGGCCTGCTCGGCATATCCCGCAAAGGTGATCGATTGCGCATCCAGCCCGTCCTACCGCCGGAATGGAATGCGTTCGAGGCGGAACTGACGATCGACGGCACGCGCTACGCCATCGCGGTCGAACGCCTTGCCGGCTCGGTTGGCTATGACGTGACGGTCAATGGTGAGGCGATTGCCGATCTGGAGGCCGGCTACCGGCTTGTGCCAGCGCCTTGAGGCCTTTCTACACGAGACAAGGGTGATCTGCGGCTTCGATGCCGTCGATCCTGTGCGGCGGTGCCGCCCCACTTCGCACTTTGTCCTGACGAAAATGCAGGACCTCGATGACATGAAAGGGCGGGCCATCATCACGGATGGTCCGCCCTTTCAACAGACAAACGCGGTCGGCAGTGTCAGCGGATCTAGATCCGGCTGGTGAGCAGCTTGATGCCGGCAGCGGCAAACAGCACGCCCATCGTGGCATCGATACCGCGCCGGGCGGCGCGATAGGCGCGGAACGCCGGTCCGGTGGAGAACAAGACGGCATAGCTGGTGAAGACGGTCAGGCCCGTCAGCAGGCAGCCGCCGACAACCAGGGCCACCGCCTGCGCCGAAGCACCGTCCGGAAGGCCCAGCGAAATGATCGCCACCCAGGCGAATATCGCCTTCGGGTTGGTCAGGTGGATGGCGTAGCCGATAAGGAAGGTGCGCTTCAGGCTTCTGGCCGGCGCGGCCTCGGCCGCTGCCAAATGTCGTGCGGAGTCGGGGCGGCTGGCGGAACGCAGCGCCTTGTAGGCGAGATAGAGCAAATAGAGCCCGCCGGCGATCTTCACGGCATGCAGCACGCCCGCATAGTGCGTGAGAACGGTCGCAAGGCCGATCGAGGCGGCCATTGCCCAGGTAAACGATCCGGCGAAGACACCGGCCGCCATGGCAAGCCCGGAGCGGCGGCCCTCGGCGATCGAGGTCGAAACGATCGCCATGACGGCAGGGCCGGGGCTCATGACCGCGAAGAGGTAGACGAGGTAAGCGGCAACGACCTGTGGCAGATGCTGGGCAATTTCACTCATGGCGCGCAGTTCTCCCCGATGCGAAAGGCGCAGCATAGCGCGCCGGACGCTTGGGTGCATGTCAGATGATTTGATGGGAAGGGTTCAGAGATTGATGGGTGGGGCGATTGCCGCCCGCGATCAGCTCTTCCGATTGGCAACGAAGCGGGCCGTGTCGATCAGCGTGGCGGCACGATCGCCATTGACGGCGATGAGGCCGGTTGCTTCCTCGACCAGCCTGTCGAGCTCAGCCTCCGCCCAGGCCTGGCCTTTCAATGCCACCAGTGTCCCCTTGCCGCGGGCGGCGTCCTTGCCGGCCGCCTTGCCGAGGGTCGCGGCATCCGAGGTGAGGTCCAGCAGGTCGTCGGCCAGCTGGAAGGCGCGCCCGACGATCTCTCCGAAGCGGCGCAGGCGCATGCGGTCCTCATTAGGCGCGCCGGCGATGATGGCACCCGCCTCGCAGGCGAAGCGGATCAACGCGCCGGTCTTCATCGCCTGCAGGGTGATGATGCCCTGTTCGTCGGGTGAGCGCTTCTCGGCGGCAAGATCCAGCGCCTGGCCGCCCGCCATGCCCCCGACACCGGCGGCGCGGGCGAGCGCCAGCACGAGCTCGATCCTGGCGCGATCGCCAAGCGCCGTTTCGGGAGCTGCAATGATATCGAAGGCGTAGGTCAGCAGTGCATCCCCGGCGAGGATGGCGGTGGCCTCGTCGAAGGCGATATGCACGGTCGGCTTGCCGCGGCGAAGCTTGTCGTCATCCATGGCGGGCAGGTCGTCGTGAACCAGCGAATAGCTGTGCAGGCATTCGAGCGCTGCGCCGACACGAAACGCCGCCTCGCGGTCGCCGCCGAACATCGCCGCGCTTTCCACCACCAGAAACGGGCGAAGCCTCTTTCCGCCGTTGAGCGCCCCATAACGCATGGCTTCGATGAGGTGGGTCGGACGAGCCGTTTCCTGTGGCAGCGTATCGGCCGAGAGGAGTTCGTCCAGCAGTTCCTCGGTCCGCTTGGCCGTGGCAGTGAGCTTTGCTTCGAATGGGGTCATCGGGGCCTCCGTCGCGGCTATGTGGCATGGGGCCGGGAGACTGGCAACGGGAATCTGGTCGGGAAAAGCCGCACTTCGTCGCAAGCGGTCTGGCTATCGGTGAGGAGGCTCGCTAAGAGAAACGATCACTCGTAGACACCAGGCAGATCCTTCTTGGCGGAAAACAGCGATATCGGGGATGAAGACGAGGGCACGGAGCGGGCGCCGCGCAGGTTTGCCGGCCTGGCGCGAAGGATCGTTCTCGTCGTTCTCGCCCTTCTGGTTCTGCCCTATGCGTTGATCCTGCTTTACCGAGGCGAGTTCATTCATCCCGTTTCGATGCTGATGCTGGCAGATCTTGCGACCTTCAAGGGCTATGACCGGCAATGGGTGGAATTCGAGGAAATCTCGCCCCATCTCGTGCGGGCGGTGATGATGTCGGAAGACGGCCAGTTCTGCGCCCATGCAGGTGTCGACTGGGAGCAGATGAAGGGCGTTGTGGATGATGCGCTGGCGGGTGAGGCGACCCGCGGTGCGAGCACGATCCCAATGCAGACGGTCAAGAACCTGTACCTGTGGAACAGCCGATCGATGATCCGCAAGGGTCTGGAACTGCCGCTCGCCATCTTCGCCGATATCGTCTGGCCGAAGAGGCGGACCATGGAAATCTATCTCAACATTGCCGAATGGGGGCCGGGGATCTACGGCATCGAGGCGGCGGCACGCTATCACTTCAAGACGTCCGCGGCCAAGCTGACGCCGAACCAGGCGGCGCTGCTCGCCGTTTCCCTTCCCAATCCGATCGAGCGGGTGGCGGGCAAGCCGGGCAAGGGCATGAAACGGCTGGCCGCGGTGGTCGATCGTCGGGCCAAGCGCTCCGGCGCTTACATCACATGCCTTTATGATTGAGTTGCAAAACTTTGGTTGGTGCTGCGGTACGCCCCAGCTTACTCTCGCATGACATGGTGCCAATCGGGAGGACGCAGATGGACCCTTTCATTCTCTATATCGGCAACAAGAACTATTCCTCCTGGTCGTTCCGTCCGTGGATGGCGCTGACGGGCTGCGGCATTCCCTTCGAGGAACGGCTGATCCCGTTCGATTTCGATGCCGGAAATCCAAAGTTCAAGGAAATCTCCCCGACCGGCCGCGTGCCGGTCCTGCACCACGGGAGCCTGCGGGTCTGGGAATCGCTTTCGATCATCGAATATGCGGCCGAGACCTTTCCCGATGCCGGCCTCTGGCCGACCGATAGCGGGGACCGGGCCATGGCCCGGTCGATCTCCATGGAGATGCTGTCGGGTTTCCGGGCACTGCGCGGTGCCTGCCCGATGAACCTGCGCCGCGAGGTCCGGGCGATCGACCTGCCCGAAGGTGTCGCGGAAGACGTGGCGCGCATCGAAACGATCTGGCGGGACATGCGCCGCCGCTCCGGCGGTCCGTTCCTTTTCGGTGCCTTCTCCGCCGCCGACGCAATGTATGCCCCTGTGGTCAACCGCTTCCGGGTTTATGATCTGGTCCGCCAGGCCGACACGCTCGATTACATGCAGGCGATGGAGAACCATCCCGCCTGGATCGGCTGGCGTGACGCGGCGCTTGCCGAGACCTGGATCGTCCCGGAGGACGAGGCCTGAGCGCGTCGTCGCCCAGGCGTCCTGAAAAAATTGAGCCGGGGACTGGTCAAAGCCCTGCGGGACATGTATAAGCGCGCCAAATTCCGAGATCGAGACAGGTGCTGTTCGGCTCATCCGGCCGCGGGATCCTGTTTTGCCCGTCATGTGGAGTAACTAAAATGGCTGTACCGAAAAGAAAAACAAGCCCGTCCAAGCGCGGTATGCGCCGCTCTGCAGACGCGCTGAAGGCTTCGTCCTACGTCGAAGACAAGAACTCCGGCGAACTTCGCCGTCCGCACCATATCGATCTGAAGACCGGTATGTACCGTGGCCGTCAGGTCCTGACGCCCAAGGAAAGCGCATAATTTCCGAATATTCGGATGACTTTTTTAAGGTCGGCCTTGTGCCGGCCTTTACTTTTTAGGGGTTCTGGCGGTTAAATCCGCGGGTCAGACGCCTGTTTCGCTGGCGCTTCACCTGCTGCTGACCGAGGGCCGCCATGTTTTCCGCCATTCCGTTGATGATCCTGCCGCTGGCGCTCTACAATCTGGCAATGCTCGGTCTATTCGGTTCCGGCGGGGTCGAAGTGCTCGACCAGCAATTGCTGTCGTTTGCCATGTTGTCCGGCGCGGTCTGGGCTCTTTCCGTCAGCGACGTGCTCATCCTGCTGTCGCTCGCCATTCTGTTCTTCGAGATCCTGAAGGCGACGATCAACGGCTCCGGCTCGCTGATCAACCACATGCTGTCCATGCTGGTCTTCATTGCCTTCCTGGTCGAATTCCTGCTGGTGCGCGGGGCAGCGACCCAGACATTCTTCATCCTGATGACCATCGCCTTCATTGATGTCGTCGGCGGCTTCGCGGTGTCGATCCGCTCGGCAGGCCGGGATGTTTCGATCGGCCTGTAGCCGGATTTACCTTTCAGGATGCAAGAAGGGCAGGAGTTTCCTCCTGCCCGCGACGGTTGATTGGCATCTTTCTTTGATGGCGTTCAGAGATTGTCGAGCTTGTTCTGCAGCGTGCGCAGCTGTTCCTTGAGCTCGTCGATGTCCTTTGCCTCGGCCTTCTTGGTCTCCTTCGGTTGCTGGGCGCCGAGGAAGGGCGAGAACATCTGCATCGCCTGGTGGAACATTTCGGTGTTGCGCTTGACCTGTTCTTCCATCAGCTGAATCGGCGCCTGCAGATTCTTGGTCAGCGGCGTCTCGCCGAAGGCCTTTGTCATCTGCTCGCGCATCTGAACCTGCTGCTCGGTGAAGGCCTTCATCGAATGCTCGAGGAAGCTCGGCACGACCATCTGCATCTGGTCGCCGTAATAGCTGATGAGCTGGCGCAGGAAGGAGATCGGCAGAAGCGTGTTGCCGGTCTTCGACTCCTGCTCGAAAATGATCTGGGTCAGGACTGAATGGGTGATGTCCTCGCCGGACTTTGCGTCCTGGACGGTGAACTCCTCGCCCTTCTTGACCATCTTGGCCAGGTCTTCCAGCGTCACATAGGTGCTGGTGCCCGTGTTGTAGAGGCGTCGATTGGCATATTTCTTTATGACGATCTCGCCGTCGGCTTTGGCCATATTCGTCTCCTAACCCCGTTGTTTTTGTGGATTTTTGCTCTTCCCGTGACAAGTGTAAGCGCAAATCGAGGGCGGTGACAATCTCTTTGTGCGATGCGGTACTCGCAATTGATGAAAGCCAAGAGGGTGCAACTAATGAACGAAACGACCGGCGTTCTTCCTGTTTGACTCCGGCCCAAAGCTTTGCCAGTTTCAAGTTCAAAGAAGCAGTCACCCGAGGAGGCGTCCATGAGCAGTTCATCCATCGTTATTGCGAGCGCAGCGCGCACACCGGTCGGCTCGTTCAATGGCGCCTTTGCCAATGTCGCAGCGCACGACCTGGGCGCCACGGCCATCAAGGCGGTGCTGGAGCGCGCCGGCGTCGACGCCAAGGAAGTGGACGAAGTCATTCTCGGCCAGGTTCTGTCCGCCGGCCAGGGCCAAAACCCTGCCCGTCAGGCCGCGATGAAGGCCGGCATTCCGCAGGAAGCAACCGCCTGGGGCATGAACCAGCTCTGCGGATCGGGACTTCGCGCCTTAGCGCTTGGGATGCAGCAGATTTCTGCCGGCGATGCGACGATCATCATCGCCGGCGGCCAGGAATCCATGTCGATGGCACCGCATTGCGCCCATCTGCGCGCCGGTACCAAGATGGGCGACATGAAGATGGTCGACACGATGATCAAGGATGGTCTGACCGACGCCTTCTACGGCTACCATATGGGCACGACCGCCGAAAACGTCGCCCGCCAGTTCCAGCTGACGCGCGACGAGCAGGATGCGTTTGCTCTCGCCTCGCAGAACAAGGCAGAGGCTGCGCAGGTCGCCGGCCGCTTCAAGGACGAGATTGTTCCGGTCGTGGTTCCGGGCCGCAAGGGCGATGTGACCGTCGATGCCGATGAATATATCCGCATCGGCGCGACGCTAGACAGCATGACCAAGCTCCGCCCGGCTTTCGACAAGGAAGGCACGGTCACCGCCGGCAACGCCTCGGGCATCAATGATGGTGCAGCGGCCGCGCTCCTGATGAGCGAGGCCGAGGCGCAGCGCCGCGGCATCACCCCGCTGGTGCGCATCGCCTCCTGGGCGACGGCCGGCGTCGATCCGCAGATCATGGGGACCGGCCCGATCCCGGCGTCGCGCAAGGCCTTGCAGAAGGCCGGCTGGAAGATTTCCGATCTCGATCTCGTCGAGGCCAACGAAGCTTTCGCCGCCCAGGCCTGCGCGGTCAACAAGGACCTCGGCTGGGATACCTCGATCGTCAACGTCAATGGTGGCGCGATCGCCATCGGTCATCCGATCGGCGCATCCGGCGCCCGCGTTCTCAATACGCTGGTGTTCGAAATGAAGCGCCGTGGCGCCAAGAAGGGCCTTGCCACGCTGTGCATCGGCGGTGGCATGGGGATTGCCATGTGCCTCGAGGCACTCTGAACCAAGGTCGCACCGACGCGGCCGTCGCCGCGCGGGCTTCCATCTGCTTGACATGAAACTGTCCTAACAACGGCTTCACAAGAAGAGTCGGTGGACGCTGGATTTTATTCTGTGAGGGGAGATCAGGACATGAGCAGAACAGCATTGGTGACGGGCGGAACCCGGGGCATCGGCGCGGCGATTTCGATCGCGCTCAAGGCCGCCGGCTATAAGGTGGCGGCGAATTATGCCGGCAATGACGAGAAGGCCAAGGCCTTCGAAGCCGAAACGGGGATCCGCGCCTTCAAGTGGGACGTTTCGAACTATCAGGCTTGCGCCGAGGGGATCGCCAAGGTCGAGGCCGAACTGGGACCGGTCGAGATCCTCGTCAACAATGCCGGCATCACGCGCGATGCCATGTTCCACAAGATGACGCCCGACCAATGGAACGAGGTGATCAACACCAACCTCACCGGCGTGTTCAACATGACCCATCCGGTCTGGTCCGGCATGCGCGACCGCAATTTCGGCCGCGTCATCACCATCTCGTCGATCAACGGTCAGAAGGGGCAGATGGGGCAGGCCAATTACTCGGCGGCCAAGGCCGGCGATCTCGGCATCACCAAGGCGCTCGCCCAGGAAGGTGCGGCCAAGGGGATCACGGTGAATGCGATCTGCCCCGGTTATATCGGCACGGAAATGGTGCGCGCCATTCCGGAAAAGGTGCTGAACGAACGGATCATTCCGCAGATCCCGGTGGGACGCCTCGGCGAGCCGGAAGAGATCGCCCGGATCGTGGTGTTCCTCGCCTCCGACGATGCCGGTTTCATCACCGGGTCGACGATCTCGGCCAATGGCGGCCAGTTCTTCGTCTGAGGCCTCCTTCCGCATTCTGCAGCGGCCCCGCCAACAGGGGCCGCATTGCCACGGAGGTCCTGGTGCTGCCGTTCTGCCCAAATCTGCAGGACCTCGCTGTGGCGTTGAAGGATGCCTGGTCGTCCGGCACGTCGAGTAAGTGGACGCCGGAGAACCCCGCGAAGGGCCAGTGCAGCGTGACGTCTCTGGTCGTGCAGGATTTGTTCGGCGGGGAGATTCTCAAGACGCAGGTGCCGGGCGGCACGCATTTCTACAATCGCATCGGCGGCGCGCGTCTCGACCTGACGATCAGTCAGTTCGATCACTCCGTCACGTTTGACGACGCTCTCTCCAGCCGCGCCGAAACCTTGGCGGATACAAGTCTCGAACAGTATTGCCTTTTGCGCCTAAGACTCGGGTCGATCGTTAACGCTGGATCCTTCCGCGACGCGGAAGAGACTTAATATCCACCGTTTTCTATGGTTAACACTCTGTTATTCCACAATATCTTGTCGTGAACAAACCGGGAAGGCCGGCGCGTCACCGATTCGTCGCTGATTCGTTCCGTCTTTGATCGAAGTGTTAAAGAGGGCGCGCGGCTAAGCAGCAAAAAGCCGCCGGTGGGGGAGCCGGCGGCTTTCTGTCGAAGCGTCGCCGCTTAGCGGCAGCGTGCTTCGTAGGTGCGGCCGTAGCGGTCGCGATAGACGCAATAGCCGGAGCGTTCCTGGGACTGGCCGATCAGGGCACCGGCGGCGCCGCCAACGACCGCGCCGACGGCTGCGCCGCCAACCGAGTTGGTGGCCACGCCACCGATCACGGCACCGGTTGCGGCGCCGACGCCGGCGCCTCGTTCAGTCGCGGTGCAGGAGGCGAGAGGTGCGATCAGCGCCAGGGCAATAAGGGTCTTTTTCATCATCATTTCCTTTTCGGTTGGGGTGTCGCTCAGATCCGGCCCATGAGCAGCAGGATGACAAGGATAAGCACAACGAGGCCAAGTCCACCGGACGGTCCATAGCCCCAGTTGCGGCTATAGCCCCAATTGGGGAGTGCGCCGATCAACAGCAGGATGACGATGACGATTAGAATTGTGCTCAACATGGATGCCCTCTCCAACTGGGAATGCGAAACTCGGTAGTCGTGTGCCCTCAACGTCGCCCGAAAGAAATTGTTCCAGGCCGGGTAATCGAATTGATGAAGCGCCCGTTGGTGTGTCATCGAACAGCGGGGCGAAGCGCTCCGCCCATCGGCCGCGAAGTGCCGTGGCAACGGACGACTGAGGGTCGACGAAGCCGGCGATCACCTTGTCCATCTGCCGTTTCTGCTCGACCATGACCAGGTGGCCACAATCGCCGAACAGGACCGTTTGCGCCCGCGGCAGCAGTTTCGACAACCGCAATTGGTGCGCTGGAGGGACTATGCCGTCGTGGACGCCGACAAGGTTGAGCACCGGCAGTGTCATTTTCGGCAGATCCCCGAGGATCGACGTGCTCGACATGAAATGCACGCACGCCGCGACGTCCTCAGGGCGGGTTCGCAGCAGATGGCTGCGGACCATTTCCATCGCGTCTGCCGCCCGATCGTCCTCCCAGGGGCAGGATTTGTCATAGACGCACTCGATCGAGCCCCAGCGGAACTGTTCGCGGGTCGAGATCCAGCGCTTGAAGAAATGGCGAAAGACATAAGGGCCGACGCGCGGCACACGCAGCATGCGCGCGGCGAACCGCTCCTTGCCCTCGAAGCGTCCGCAGGCAAAGCCACCGAGCAGGATCACGGATCGCACCAGATCCGGGCGTCGCGCGGCGAGCAAGAGCGACAGGAAGCCGCCGGTCGAGTGACCGATCAGTGTGACCGGCTCACTGGCAAAATCCCGGCCGATCGCCTGGGCCATGGCTTCGACCACCTCGTCGGCGGTGATCGGCGTTCCCGGTTCGGGCAGCGACCAGGGATGATGTCCGGGGAGCGGATAGGCCACGGTGCGTCCGCGGCGGGTTACCTCGGGTGCAAAGACGGTCCAGAACGCAGGGGCCATCGCCATTCCATGCAGCAGCACGAAATTCTGGCCGGGCTTTTTGCTGATCCATTCGGCAGGCGGTGGAAGGAGTGTCATGTTTGTTCAACCTCGGACCCGGTAACGCCCAACCCGGCCAAAGAGTTCCGGCACGGTTGCGATCGGACCGATGCTGACCTGCGCGGCAAGCAATTGATCCGATTCAGCATTTGGTGCCGCCTGGCGAATGGCCGTCGAGATCTAGGCGGGAACAAATGCTGAATCGGCACGAGTCAGCGATTCGTCGCCGATTCGTTCCCACCCTGTTCCCTGGGCAGATATTCACCCCGATTGCGGGCATCGTATCCCGCATTTCCGTTCGGTGAGGTGCGGGAATCGGGGTCTCCCGTCAGGTGCGTCTTGCCTTTGCCGTCAATCGTCGCCATGTGTGGGCAAGCTCGCCGAACGCCGCAATGCGGTGTCGATGATCCCTTGCAGCGCGGAGCCGTCCTTGAATTCGCAACCCATGATCCTGAGCGGCCGCGGCGTTACTGCCGTGCTGGGGCCGACCAATACGGGGAAGACCCATTTCGCCATCGATCGGATGGTGGCGCATGGCTCGGGCATCATCGGCCTTCCGCTGCGCCTGTTGGCGCGCGAGGTCTATGGCCGGCTGGTCGACCGGGTCGGCGCATCGCAGGTCGCACTGGTCACCGGCGAAGAGAAGATCGCGCCACCCGGCGCGCGCTTTTCCGTCTGCACGGTGGAGGCCATGCCGCGCGAGACGAAGGCGTCGTTCGTGGCAATCGACGAGATCCAACTGGCGGGCGACCTCGAGCGCGGCCACATCTTCACCGACCGATTGCTTCATCTGCGCGGACGAGACGAAACGCTGCTGCTCGGCTCGGCGACGATGAAGCCCATTCTCCTGCAATTGCTGCCCGGCATCACTGTTGTCGAGCGGCCCCGGCTTTCGCAGCTTTTCTATGCCGGCCAGAAGAAGATCACCCGACTGCCGCAGCGCACAGCGATCGTCGCCTTTTCGGCCGACGAGGTCTATGCGATCGCCGAGCTGATCCGCCGCCAGCGCGGCGGCGCGGCCGTGGTTTTAGGTGCACTCAGCCCGCGTACGCGCAATGCCCAGGTCGCTCTCTACCAGGAGGGTGATGTCGAATACCTGGTGGCGACCGATGCGATCGGCATGGGTCTCAACCTGGATGTCGACCACGTCGCCTTCGCCCAGGATCGCAAGTTCGACGGCTATCAGTTCCGCAATCTCAATCCCGGAGAACTCGGCCAGATTGCCGGCCGTGCCGGCCGTCATCTGAAGGACGGCACCTTCGGCGTGACGGGCCGCGTGGATCCGTTCGAAGAAGAGATGGTCGAGAGACTGCAAGGCCATGAATTCGATAGCGTGAAAGTGCTGCAATGGCGCACCGCCCGGTTCGATTTCTCCTCGATCCCGGCTTTGCTGCGCAGCCTTGAGGCGGGTCCGAGGGTGGACGGATTGACCAAGGCCTTGCCTGCCATCGACCAGCAGGCCCTGGAATTTCTGGCGCGCTATCCGGAGGTGAGAGACCTCGCCGATACACCGGCGCGCGTCGAGAGGTTGTGGGAAGCCTGTGCCTTGCCCGATTATCGGCGCATCACGCCTGCCCAGCATGCCGACCTGATCCAAAGCCTGTTCTTCGACCTCGTGCGCCATGGGGCGGTCAACGAGGACTTCATGGCCGAACAGGTGCGCCGGGCGGACCGGACCGACGGCGAAATCGATACTTTGTCCGCACGGATTGCCCAAATCCGCACATGGACTTATGTATCGAACCGGCCGGGTTGGCTTGCCGATCCGACACACTGGCAAGAAAAGACGCGGGAAATCGAAGACCGATTGTCTGATGCGCTACATGAACGGTTGACGAAACGGTTTGTTGATCGCAGGACATCTGTGCTCATGAAGCGCTTGAGAGAGAATGCGATGTTGGAAGCTGAAATCAGTGTTAACGGCGATGTCTTCGTGGAAGGACATCATATGGGACAACTCGCCGGTTTCCGGTTCACGCCGATATCGGGCATGGAAGGGTCTGACGCGAAGGCTGTCGAGGCCGCCGCGCATCGTGCGCTTGGGCTCGAATTCGAAGCCCGGGCCGCACGTCTGCATGCTGCCGGCAACAGCGATCTGGCGATCAGCGCGGATGGTCTGGTGCGTTGGCTCGGCGATCCGGTGGCCAAGCTTGTCGGCGCGGACCATATGCTGCATCCCCGCGTGATCCTGCTGGCCGACGAACAACTGACCGGTGCCGCCCGCGACCACGTGGTGGCTCGCATCGAGCGCTTCGTCAATCATCACATCTCGACGATCCTCAAGCCGCTCGATGATCTCTCCCGCGCCGAGGACCTGCAGGGCCTTGCCAAGGGTCTTGCCTATCAGCTGGTCGAGAATCTTGGTGTGCTCTTCCGTCGCGACGTATCCGATGACGTCAAGTCGCTCGACCAGGATGCGCGCGCTTCGATGCGCCGCTATGGCGTGCGCTTCGGCGCCTATCACATCTTCATGCCGGCGCTCCTGAAGCCGGCTCCGGCCGAGCTGATCACCCTGCTTTGGGCGCTGAAGAACGACGGCCTCGACAAGCCGGGCTATGGCGATCTCATTCCGGTGCTCGCTGCCGGACGTACCTCGGTGGTCACCGATCCGGGCTTCGAGCGCATGTTCTACAAGCTTGCCGGCTTCCGCTTCCTCGGAAAGCGCGCCGTGCGCATCGACATTCTCGAGCGTCTCGCCGACCTTATCCGCCCGCTCCTGCAGTGGAAGCCGGGCTCGCCGCAGCGTCCGGACGGCGCCTATGACGGACGCCGCTTCACCACGACGACGGCGATGCTGTCCATTCTCGGCGCCACGCCGGACGACATGGAAGAGATCCTCAAGGGTCTCGGCTATCGCGCCGACAGCGTAACCGCCGAGGAAGCCGAGGCATTTCTTGCCGCCCAGGCGGGTTCTTCGGCGCCTGCAGAGGAAAAGACCGCGGAAGCCGGCGAAGTCTCCGGCGAGAACGGTGTGGCTGAAGCCGCTGACGAAGACGCCGCCTCGGCGGAAAGTGACGCGGGCGAAGCGCCCGGCGTCGCGCAGCCGGTTGGCGAAGAAGGAACAGCTCCGGCCGAAGCCGCCGTCGCTCCCGTGGACGAAGCTGCAGTCTCCGGCGAGCCCGCGACGGAAGAGGCCGTCGCTGCCGAGCCGAAGCCGGTGCTGTTGTGGCGTCCGGGCGGCCGTGCCGACAACCAGCGCGGCGCCCGCCCGGCGGGCGATCGTCAACGCCAGGGCAATCGCGGCCCCAACCGTGCGCCCGCCGAGGGGCAGGGCGAAGGCAAGCGGGACGAGCGGCGCCGTGACGGCGAGGGCGGCAGGGGCCGCGACAGGGACGGCGGCCGTGGCGGCTCCGGCCCCAAGGGGGATCGTTCGGAGCGCCAGGATCGCGGCGAGCGCAAGGATCGGCCCAATAACCGGCCGGACCGCGACCCAAAGTCGCAGCCGGCCCGTTTCGAGGCAAAGCCGCCGCGCAAGGAAAAGCCGATCGATCCGGATTCACCCTTTGCCAAGCTTGCCGCGCTCAAGGAGCAGATGAAGAAGTAACATGGTCGACAAACAGCCACCGAGCGGTTCGCGCCAGCGCATCGACAAGTGGCTGTTCTTCGCCCGCGTTACGAAATCGCGCTCGCTCGCGCAGGAGCGCGTGTCGGGCGGCCATGTCAGGGTCAACGGACAAATCGTCCGTCAATCCAGCCACTTGATCGGACCGGGCGACCGCATCGAGGTTGCGCTGCAAAAGCGTGACATCGTGCTTCTGGTGGCAAAGCCAGGGGAACGCCGTGGGCCATTCGAGCAGGCCCGTCTGCTCTATGAGGACATCACGCCACCGCCGAGCGAAGAAAACAAGCTGGGGCCGCTCGAGCAGGCCGCGCGCCTGCCTGGGTCAGGGCGCCCGACCAAGAAGGAGAGGCGGGCGATCGATCGGCTGCAACCTGGCGAACCTTGGTCAGACGATTAGAAAACTGTGCGCGGCCGGGACTATTTTCAGAACTGTTTATCCTTGCTATAGCCCGGATAACACAGTAGCTCACATCCCTGTTCAGCAGAATCCAACGCGGTCCGTCAGTCGTTTGGCCCGTGCCGCGATGGATGGGAAATGAGCTGGAGCCGAATTTCGTCCGCGCAGAAACGAGACCCTGGAGTGCCGCATGACTTATATAGTCACTGACAATTGTATCCGCTGCAAGTATACCGATTGCGTCGAGGTCTGCCCGGTCGACTGTTTCTACGAAGGTGAGAATTTCCTCGTCATCCATCCCGACGAGTGTATCGATTGTGGTGTGTGCGAGCCCGAATGTCCGGCCGAGGCGATCAAGCCGGATACGGAACCGGGTCTCGACAAGTGGCTACAGATCAATACGGACTATGCCAAGATCTGGCCGAATATCACCGTCAGGCGGGATCCTTTGCCCGAGGCCAAGGAGATGGACGGCGTGCCCGGAAAGTTCGAGAAGTTCTTTTCGACGAAGCCCGGTAGCGGGGATTGATCCCCGATCGACCGTGTCGCGTGGCAGGGACGAGCTGGGCCGGATAGGGTGACGCGAAGCGCCCGTTACCGGTCGGGATCGGTCGCGTTGTGGCAGTGCGGCAGTAAAATATTGATTTCCTCATATTTTTGTGGTAGCAAGATAGAACTGTTCCACTTCGCGGCATTGGTGTGCCCTGAACCATCACGAAAGCAAACCCATCGTCCAACGCGGTTACCGTGGCATTAGCGATCTGTGCGATCGCATTGCTGTTGCGACGATTGGGGTGTTTTGCGTGGCGGGCTGGACCAGGATGAAGTGACCCGACGGTTTCCCCCGTCTCATCCGGGCCTGACCGACCCGGCACCGGCCTGATCGCCGGGAGCATAACAGGGAGTTTTTGAAACGAATGACGACCCAGCAGAAAAAATCTTCGACGCGCCAAGGCTTCAAGACCGGCGAATCGATCGTCTATCCGGCACATGGTGTCGGTATCATCACCGCCATCGAAGAGCAAGAAGTGGCCGGCATGAAGCTCGAGCTTTTCGTGATCGACTTCGAGAAGGACAAGATGCGCCTCAAGGTTCCGGTCGGCAAGGCCGTGAGCATCGGCATGCGCAAGCTTTCCGAAAGTGATTTCGTCGAGCGTGCCCTGAAGGTCGTTCAGGGCAAGGCGCGCGTCAAGCGTACCATGTGGTCGCGCCGTGCCCAGGAATATGACGCGAAGATCAATTCCGGCGACCTGATCTCGATCGCCGAAGTGGTTCGTGATCTCTTCCGCGCCGAGAACCAGCCCGAGCAGTCCTATTCCGAGCGCCAGCTCTATGAAGCGGCCCTCGACCGAATGGCGCGTGAGATCGCCGCCGTCAACAAGATGTCCGAGACCGAGGCCGTTCGCCTGGTTGAGGTCAATCTCGCCAAGGGCCCAAAGCGCGGCAAGGGCGTTGAAGAGGATGACGCGCAGGAGGAGGCCGCTTAAGGCTTCTCTCGGCGAAATAACTACCTTCCTTACGATAAAGCCTCCGGTCGATGACCGGAGGCTTTATCGTTTGGACAGCGAGAAAGGGATCGACCGGCTCAGGCGCGGTCGCGGATATTGTAGTAGACAAGCGTCGCCATGCCCCAGGCGAACATCCCGGCCAGAAAGACCATAAGCGCATAGAGGAGGCGCTGCGGGTACTGGGCCATCTGCGACAGTGTCGGCTCGATGAAGACTGCCAGATAACGCTGTTTGCCGGTTGCATCCATGCGGGCCTTTTCCAGTGAGGCGAGGGCCGCGGCATAAGTGCGTTCGCCGAATTCGCGTTCAAGTTCGAGCTTCTCGTAGAGCTGCAGGCGTCCGGACACGTCAGACCCGACCAGATCCTGCGTGGTCCGTGCAGTCTTGGCATCCGTCGTGCCGCTGCCGAGGCGCTGTTTCTCCGCTTCAATGCGCGACGCCAGCGCGGAAATCTGGCTCTTGATCACGCGAATGCGCGGCGTATCCTCCGCCATCTGCGAGCGGGCGACCTCCAGGTCCGCATTGAGCTTCGCGAGTTCCTGCTCCATGCCGGCTACGAGTTTAACCGCGAGCTTCGCGCCCTCGACGGGGTCGACGTCCTGCGAAACGTCGCGGAACTCCCGTAATGCCATGCGGGCATCCGTTAGACGCTGTTCGGCGATGCCGATTTCCTGCCGGGCGAGCTTGAGGGTTTCCTCGTGCGCCTTATCCGACAGTTCGTTGATCAGCTGCTCGGACTTCGACAAGATGTAACCTGCAATCTCCTGGGCCTGCTGCGGTGTGAAAGCCTTGACCTGAAGCTGGAGGATGCCGGACGAATGGTCGAAATTCACGGTGACCATCTTGCGCCAATAGTTAAGCTTGTCTTCGACCGGTAGCCCGGCCGCCAGACCGAAGAAATAGTCGGCACCGCGAGGCGCATAAACGGTATCCAGGTCGAACCGGGAATCGACGTCTTCAAGCATCCGCTCGCTGAGCAGGTAGTCGATCAGGATGTAGGAATCGGCCACGGTGCTGGTCGCCGTCGTCTGCGTGAACATTCCCATGATGTCCGATGCGCCGATGGTCGAGCCTATGCTTCGGACCGCGAACGAGGAGGAGCTGTGGTACTGATCCTGCGCGACGAAGGCGAGATAAAGCGACGCCAGCGTGGTGGGAATGGCGACCAGGGCGATGAAGCCCGAGATGATGATCAGATGCCGGATCTTAAGGATCGACATGTTGCGCTTCGATCGGACCGCGCGCGCCTTCTTCTTGCTCTCGTCCAGCAGGCCCTCGAGTATCCGAACATTCGGATGCTGTTTCGGCCTGGCTGCCGCGGCATCCAGTTTCGGCGGCGTGATCTTGGCGCCGGCCGCGTTCTCGGGATTTGCCATGATGTCAGCTATCCTTCATGTTCTTGTCGTGGGCGCGGATCGCATCCTCAACGTCATCGAAATAAGTCAGTTTGCCTTTTTCAAGCACGATACCGCAGTCGCAATATTCCCGGATCGTCGCCGTGCTGTGCGATACCATGACGACATCGGAATCGACGAGGCGGGTTTGAAATACCTCACTGCATTTCTTCTTGAAATTGGCGTCGCCCACCGCCGTGATCTCATCGACCAGATAATAGTCGAAACTCACACCCATACTCAAGCCGAACGCCAGACGTGCCTTCATGCCGGACGAGTAGGTTGCCACGGGCGATCGGAAGAACGCGCCAAGTTCAGCAAACTCGGCGACATAGTCGATCAGCTTCTCGGAATCGACGCCGTAAATCCGCGCCACGAAGCGCACATTCTGCTCGCCCGTGAGATTGCCCTGGAAGCTCCCCTGGAAGCCGAGAGGCCAGGAAATGTTCCCCTCGCGGACAATGCGTCCGGCATCGAGTCGGATCGTCCCGGCGAAGAGGCGCAGAAGGGTCGACTTCCCGGCGCCGTTTCGGCCAAGCAGTCCGACGCTGCGACCGCGCTTGAGGACTAGGGAAACGCCGTCAAGAATCGGCTTTCTGGTGCCGCGTGCATACACAAATTTGGAAGCCTGCTCTAACCTGATCATTCGTTACGTAGCGTCCTGGTAGAAAACGTGAACAGAATCATACCGGCAAACAACGCACAAAACACCCAGCTATAGAGATATTCCGGACTGAAACTCGCGGCGCGATATTCCGGATAAAAGCCTCGCCGGAAGAGTGTCACCACATGGATGACCGGATTCAGCAGAATGATCTCCCTGAAGGGGTTCGGCAAAGCCTCGGGGAGAAACACAACCCCCGACAACAGGAAGAGCGGGCGGCTGACGATATGAAACACGCTCTCGTATAGCGGGTATTTCAGGAACAGCACCGTATTGACCAGGCTGGCTCCGAGCGCCAGGAGACTTCCCAGCAACGCTGCTTCGATGATGAATTCCCATTGGGGCCGCAGGGGGGTGTGAAGCGTGCTGCCGATGGCGGAAAATACGATCAGGCCGATCAGGATCGTGGTACCCATCTGAAGAATATAGCGGGCGACCACGGTATCGATCGGTGCGACATTCGGGTAGCTCAACAGCGATTTGTTGGCCTTCAACGCGCCACTCACTTGACTAAGAGTCGCCAGATAGAATTGAAAGCCGATATAGCCGGTGGCGAAGAACAGTGGGAAACTGGACCCCAGCGGCGGTGCGTGCGCGATCGCGCTGAAAATTACGGTCATCAGCATGACGTGAGCAGCGGGGTCGAGGAGTGCCCATATATAGCCACCGGGCTTGTTTCCGAATCGTGCAGACATCTCGCGCATCAACAGTGCAGCAACGATCCTGAGATGTGTCTTTATATACACGATTGCTCCTGCAGATCCCGAAACGCTCGACCTAGGTCGCTTGCGAGACCACGTGTCTCATACGGGTGGACTATCCATCATGCCTTTGTGGCAAAATAGGGCTCGCCGAGCGTATTGCTGCACTTCGAGGCTTCTCGCAAGTCTTCTTTGTGCCGCCGAGTTCGCGATCTATAACCAGGCCTGCTTCGGCAGGACCAAAGATCGAACCTAGACAAGCGCCGGTTCTCTTGCGGCGGCGAGAGCCTCCAGCAGCATGCGGCCCTGGGCAAGCGGGTCGACATCGGATTTCAAGAATCCCACAATGTCAGCCACATCGCCCGCGATTTGGGTCGTCTTCGCCAAGCCGAAACCGCGCTCGAGCAAATAGCCTTGCTTCTCGCCGAACTCAAACGGAATTGAGCCCTCGCTGCGAACAGGCTTGCGGAAATGCGTTAAGGCGAAGAGCCGTTTCCATTCCTTGCGGAGTGCCTTCGAAACTTTTGTGTCGCTGCCTTTGAAGCAGACGGGGCCAGAAGCTTCGTCGATCCAGTGCACAATGGCCAAGAGAAAGGGCGAACTATTTATAATTCCGCCGCCACCCTCTCTCAAGGTCGTAACTTCGTGTTTTGCGAACGATGTGCCTATTGTCCGCACCTCGCCGTTGAAATACTCGATATCACTTCTTGGTACTGCAGTAATGATGGGCGCCTCGACCAAAATCTCACGGCGAGGCTTCTTTCGGATGGCATTGCACAAGAACTCAAGAACTTTCTCGGCCATGACGATCTGGTATTCGGGTGTCAGGTGACCCCAATCCGCGAAAATCTCGTCCACGCCAATGCCGGTCTGGACGAGCCTCTGTACCATTGCGAACGCATCAATATACTCGATGTCGTAGTGTTCGCAGATCCCCGTGCATATGGAGTAAGCGTCAGTGGCTTTCCCTTCCAGCGCGAAAGCCTTTTGAGGTAGGAACAGGCAAATCGGTGTGCACCGGGCGTCTTCTGTCGCGAAATGCCGAAGTAAACCCGCATAAGACGCGGCCAAATAATCGCGAGACAGATTGCTTATGTCGAGAAACTGTTGATCGTTTACCGTAAAGTCCAGAAGGGCGAAATCAAAATTCTCCGCAACATTTTCTCTTGGAATTATAAAACTTCCGTAGAGCGAAGGACTTGCTCCAAGCGAAAAATTCTCAATTTCCCAATGTTCAGGGACGATTTTCCTGAGCGCGTTCGCCCATCCGTGGGTCATGACTGAATTTGATGTTCCGATAATGGCTATTCGCATTTTTACGACGGGTCTCTGATCTGTTTAGCTCTTCATAACTCAACCATTGTCGGGCGTCTACGACCGCATTTGCGCATTTGCCCGCGTTCCAATAGTGATACCGTGCTCGTTGGCTATGCGATATCGGGGGGCTATGCGATATCCGGGGGATTTCTACGGTACAGACCGTCGAGCGTGCCTTCGCCATGCGATAAAGCTGTGATGCAATTGACGCTGTACCGCCGCTTGGCTAAGGGGGATGCGGGATGCTTGTTGAAGCGCCGAGGTTGTCGTGCCCTAAACCAATGAAACTCTGCGATTGAAGTATATGACAGTAGAAGTAATCGGGCGCGCATGCGCCGCACCTGGGGCCGGATCGCCTGAAGCGCTGTTCGAGATGATGCGGGCGGGTGTTTGTGCGGTCACGAGTATTCCAGGCGATCGCTGGGACCGTGCGCGGTTCTGGCATCCGCAGATGGGCGTTCCGGGCAAATACTATACCGACGCTGCCGGCGTACTGGAGGATATCCATGCCTTCGACCCGGCCTTGTTCGGCATTTCACGTCGCGAGGCCACCTTCATGGATCCGCAGCAGCGGCTCCTGCTGGAGTTGACCTGGCGGGCCCTCGAGGATGCCAATCTGCCGGTTGCCAGCCTGCAGGACGAACGCGTCGCCGTCTATGTCGGCGCATCCAGCCTCGACCATGCCAATCTGTCGGTCGAGGATCCGGCAGCCCCCGGTCCCTACTTCATGACCGGCAATACGCTGTCGATCGTCTCCAACCGCATTTCCCACGTTTTCGGCCTCAAGGGTCCGAGCCTGACGGTCGATACCGCCTGTTCGTCCTCGCTCGTCGCTCTCGACCATGCCGTGCGCGCCATCAATTCCGGCCAGGTCGACACCGCCATCGTCGGCGGCGTCAACATGCTCGTCCATCCGCTGCCCTTCGTCGGCTTCGCTCAGGCCCGCATGCTGTCGCCCGACGGGCTCTGCAAGGCCTACGACAATGACGGGATCGGCTATGTGCGCGCCGAAGGCGGCGCCGTGCTCGTTCTCCGCTCCTCCGAACGCGTCGTCCGCGAAGGTGACCGCAGTCGCGCTACGATCGTCGCATCGGGCATCAACGCCGCCGGCCGGACCAACGGCATTTCGCTGCCGTCGCGCGAGGCGCAGGCGGAACTGCTGATGTCGATCTATTCTGACGACATCGATCCCCGCGACGTCGCCTTCGTCGAAGGGCATGGCACCGGGACCAAGGTCGGTGACCCGGCCGAGGTCTGGTCGCTCGGCCAGGTGATCGGCATGCGCCGGGAAGAGCCGGTCTGGATCGGTTCGATCAAGACGAATATCGGGCACACGGAACCAGCTTCCGGCTTGCTGGGCGTGATCAAGGCGATGCTCGCGCTGGAGCACGACTATCTGCCGGCGTCGCTGCATTTCGACACGCCGAACGAAGACATCGATTTCCAGGGCCTCAACGTGCGTGTCGCGGACAAGCCGGTGGCGCTGGCCAAAAGCGAACGGCCGCGCCTCGCCGGCATCAACTCCTTCGGCTTCGGCGGTGCCAACGCGCATGTCGTGATCGCCGACCCTCGGAAGGCCGCAACGACCTCCGCATCGAAGCAGGCGACCGAAGCCTCGCCACGCCTTCTGATGCTGAGCGCCCACACGGCCGAGAGCCTCAAGACGCTGCTTGGCGCCTATCGCGATCGTCTCGATCAGGCTGAAAGCGAAGAGGAGGCCGCCGCCATCGTCGCGGCCGCGAGCGCCAACCGTTCGGCGCTGCGTCACCGCTTCGTCGTGACGGCGGACCCCGCCGAGGCGATCGAAGCGATCGACGCGCATCTCTCCGGCGCCGAATCGCTCGCCGAGACCGGCGAAGCGCTGTCACGCGACCCGAAGGTCGCACTTGTGTTCTCCGGCAACGGCGCGCAGTGGGCCGGCATGGGCCTTGAAGCGCTGAGGCACAATGCGTCCTTCCGGAAGGCCTTCGAGCGGATTTCAGAGCTTTTCTCGCGCCAATCTCCTATCGACCTCAAGGCATCGCTGAGCGATCCCGAGCTCGAGAGCAAGCTCAGCGACACCAAGCTCGCACAACCGCTGCTCTTCGCCATCCAGGCTGCCCTGACGGACGCCATGGTCGAGATGGGTCTTCGCCCGACGGCGAGCTTCGGTCATTCGGTCGGCGAAGTCGCGGCCGCCTATGCGGCCGGGGCGCTGTCGCTCGAGGATGCCGTGACCGTCATCGCCAAGCGCTCGCTGCACCAGGACGTGCTGGCCGGCGAGGGCACCATGGCCGCCGTGAAACTCGGCGAGCAGGCAGCCGTGGAACTGATCCGCTCGCTTGAACTCGAGGGCCTCGAAGTCGCGGCAATCAACGCGCCCAATTCGGTTACAATCTCCGGCTCCTACGAGAACATCAAACTGCTGCGCGAGCGTGCCCGCAAGCGCAGGGTGGCGGTCCAGCCGCTCGACATCAACTATCCCTTCCATCACCCGCTGATCGACCGGTCGCGGGATGCCTTCCTGGCCGACATGCCACCGATCGCGCCGCGTCGCGGCGACACGGCGTTCATCTCGACCGTCACGGGCACTGCCATCACCGGCGAGGCCCTGACGCCGGAATACTGGTGGCGCAATGTGCGCCAGCCGGTGAAGTTCCAGCAGGCTGCCGAAGAGGCGATGGCACTCGGCTGCAACGTCTTCATCGAGGTGACGCCGCGCGCCATCCTCGGCGGCTATCTCTCCGATATCGCCAAGCAGCGTTCGGCCTCGATCAATTACGTCGGCACGCTGTCGCGCGATGACGGGCATCTGGACAGCGATCCGATCCTTCAGGCCATGGCGCGCGCCGTCGCCTGCGGTGCGGCAGTCGACGGGGCCAAGGTATTCGGCAAGCGCAATGCTTTCGTTTCCCTGCCCGAACTTCCCTTTGAGAGGATCGACCTCCAGCCCGACCGCACCAGCGATCGCGCCGACATCTACGGCCGCGACAGCGAAGTCGGCTACACGCTCGTCGGCTGGCGCATCGATCCGAACGGCGCGACCTGGAAAAACCATATCGATGCCCATCTCTTCCCGGACTTGGCCGAGCACGTCGTCGACGGTCGCTCTATTCTGCCGGGCAGCGGTTTCATCGAGATTGCCGTCTCGGCGGCCAGCCAGTTGTTCGGCCAGTCGCGCGTCGAGATCACCAATCTCGAAATCGTTCGCCCGCTCGAGCTCAGCGAAAGCCGCCTGATCGAGCTTTCGACGCTGGTTTCGCCCGAGACCGGCGATCTGGAGATCCGATCGCGCGAGCGGTTGAGCGAAGACGACTGGACGATCCACGCGGTCGCCCGGGTGCGCAAGCTCTCCGCGTCCGAGGTACGTCCGGCCCCCGCCTTGCCGCAGATCGACGTGACCGCCGAGATCGATGCGAAAAAAGCCTATGGCATTGCCGCCAATTTCGGTCTCGACTACGGGCCGCACTTCCAACTCATGCAGCAGACCATCTGCCGCGGCGATCGCCTGATCGAGGTGTCGCTTGCCGAACCCGCGACGCCGGCGCATCCGATGCTGCGTTACAATCTCAACCCGGTTTCCGTCGACGCCGTGTTCCATGGCCTGGTCGCCCTGTTCGACCGCTTCAGCGGCGACCATCGCGGCGCACCCTATATTCCGGTGCGCTTCGGCCAGATCCGCATCGACCGAACCGGTGCGACGATCCGCCGGGCGGTGATCGAGATCGACCGGCTGAGCCCGACCTCGATCAAGGCCAAGTTCCATCTGTTCGATGCGGATGGCGAGCGCGTTGCGTCCTTCGAGGACTGCCGCTTCCGTCGTACCTACCTGAAACAGCGCAAGACGCTGGGCGCGCTTTCCTTCCACTACGAGGCGCTGTCTTCGTCGGTGGCGGGGCGGACCTTGCCGTCGGGCGCGGCCGCCGGCTCGGCGGATTCCTGCTTCGCGCATCTGCCGGAAACCGGCCTCGACAACGAGACGCTGCTGTTCAACGCGGCAATCATGCGGGCCCTGCACGACATGGCGAGCACGCTTGCGAGTGGCAAGGCGAGCCTCACCTCGGCCGATCTTCCCGACGATCCGGCGCTGCGGCCGTTCCTGTTCAACGGCCTGCACCTGCTGGCCGATGCCGGGTTCATCGAACTGCAGGACGGGGAATGGATGATCGATCCGGAATGTCCCCTGCCGCCCGTCGCCGAGATCCTCGGCGAACTCTACAAGGAATGCCCGGATCGGGCCGTCGAGGCGGTCCTGATCAACGACGTCCATCGCGAAGTCCTCGATCGCCTCGCAGACCGGAGTGCCGGCGCGGGGGCTGCCGATGAAGCCTTGCCGAAGCGCGATCACTTCCTCAGCGAAGCAACCGTCGAACACCAGGAAATCCATTCGGTCGCGGCCCGGTCGAGAATCGCCATCCTCCTGGACGGCCTGCGCGCCTGGTTTGCCACGCGGCCATCACAGGCAAGCCCGCAGATCCTCGAACTCGGCAGCACCTCGGTGGGCCTGAGCCGGGGGATTGCAGAGATCGCCGCGGACCATGGGGCGCGGCTTGTGATCTACGAGCCGGATGGCGCGCTTCGCCATCGTCTCGAACTCGCTTTCGAAGATCAGGCCCATGTGAAGGTCCTTTCGCGCGAGCAACTGCCGAGCCTTGCATCGGCCGATGTCGTGCTCAGCGCAAGCAGCAAGCTTCGTGATCTGGTCGAAACGGATTTTGCCTCGGAGAAGAGCGTGGCCGTGCTGGCGGGGGCTCAAACTTTGCTGGCCGCCGTCGAGGCGCCTTCCTTGTTCCACGACTTCGTCTCGGGCCTCTCGGACGGCTGGTTTGCCCGCAGCCAGACGGCGGAATTCCCGATCGGTGCATTGGCGACCGCCAGCGATTGGCGCGCGATCCTTTCGAGCATCGGCTTTGACGAGGCGGATGTCGTCCTGCGCGAGATGACCGGCGGTCCGGTCTTCACCATCGAAACGAAGGCCGCAGCCTCCGCTGCGTCCGAGGCCTCGGAAGTCATCGGCACGGCGCAGAATCCGGTCCTTCTGGTTCATGACGGACGCGTTGCGACGGATGCCCTGTCCGCCGCGGCCGTGGCCCAGGGTTTCCCGTCGTTCGAGGTCCTTGCCGCAAGCGGCGATCTTGCCGCCGACAAGAAGGCCTTCATCGAACGCTTCGAACGCCATGCGGATGGCCCGCTGGACGTGATCCATCTCTCGCCCGCCGTCGATCCGGCGGTGGACGGCTCTGCCGTGCTGCAGGACAATGTACTGATGCTCAGCGCCTTTGCCCTGGCGCTTGCCGACTATCGTGGAGCGCTCGCCAAGGAACCGGCGCCGATCCGGCTTCTGGTGTCGGCACCCGGCGGCGCGCCGGTGGCCGATCGACCGGCCGCCGACCCGGTCAACTCCGGACTGTGGACTTTCCTGCGCGTTCTGCGCAACGAGTTCGACTTCCTCGACGTGCAGAGCATCGACAGCGGCGCGGCCCGTCGTGATCTCGCCCACTTGCTCGCCGACGTGGCAACCATCTGCGTGCCGGGCGCCGTCAACCGCGAATGGTGCGTCGACCTCGATGGCAGGAGCGTGCTCGAGATGCGCGCCGTTCCGGGCGCCATGCCGGAAACGAACGCCTTCACGGCCAATTTCGATGCCGCCGTCATCCGTCAGCAGACGCCGTCGCAGGTTTCGAGTATCCGCTGGGAAAGCTGTGATGTGCCGGCGATCGGGCCGGACGAGGTTCTGGTCCAGGTCGCGGCAACAGGCCTCAACTTCCGTGACGTCATGTGGGCCATGGGCCTCCTGCCGGAAGAGGCGCTGGAAGACGGTTTCGCGGGCGCCTCGATCGGCATGGAATTTTCCGGCCGCGTCGTTGCCGTCGGCAAGAATGTCAGCGACCTCTCCGTCGGCGATCCGGTAATGGCGATCGCTGCCGCGGCCTTCGCCACCCATGTGGCGGTCGATCGTGCCGGTGTCGCCAAGCTGCCAGCCGGCGTCGATCCGGTCGCTGCGGCCTCGATCCCGGTCGTTTTCCTGACGGCCTATTATGCGATCATCGAGCTTGCTAGGGCACGCCCGGGCGAAACGATCCTGATCCACGGTGCTGCCGGCGGTGTCGGCCTCGCCGCGTTGCAGGTTGCCAAGCATGCCGGTCTCAAGGTCATCGCCACCGCCGGCACGCAGGAGAAGCGGCGCTTCGTCGAGATGCTCGGCGCCGACCACATCTTCGATTCCCGTTCGCTGAGCTTCGTCAACGACGTGCTGTCGGTCACCGGAGGCGAAGGGGTCGACCTCGTGCTGAACTCGCTGTTCGGCGAGGCGATGGAGCAGAGCCTGTCGCTGGTCAAGCCGTTCGGCCGCTTCCTCGAACTCGGCAAGCGGGACTACTACGCCGACAGCAAGATCGGGCTTCGCCCGTTCCGCCGCAATGTCAGCTATTTCGGCATCGACGCCGACCAGCTGCTCGTGCTTCATCCCGAGCTCTCGAAGCGGATGCTGGGCGAGATCGGGGCGCTCTTCGAGGAGGGCGTGTTCTCGCCGCTGCCCTATCGTGCATTCGATCACGACGAGATCGGCGATGCCTTCCGTCTCATGCAGAATGCCGGCCATATCGGCAAGATCGTCGTCCTGCCGCCCAAGTCCGGGGTGGATCGGGTCGCGTCGCAAGCCAGGCGCAAGATGGTGGTCGACCCGAAAGGCGTTCATCTGGTGGTCGGCGGGATCGGCGGCTTCGGTCTGGTTGCCGCCGAATGGCTGGTCGAGAAGGGGGCGCGTCATGTCGCGCTCTGCTCGCGCCGGGGCGTTGCCGATGCCGAAACGGCAGCGGCGATCGAACGCTGGCGCGCAGCCGGCGTCGAGGCGCATCTCTATGCTTGCGATGTAACGAAGGAAGCCGACGTCAAGAAGATGCTGGCAGCGATCCGCAAGGTCGCTCCGCTAAAGAGCGTCGTCCATGCGGCCATGGTCCTGGACGATGCGCTGATCGGCAATCTCAACCGCGAGCGCAACCGGCCGGTCATCGACGTCAAGGCCAAGGGTGCCGCGATCCTCGACCGCCTGACCCGTGCCGACAGCCTGGACAATTTCATCCTGTTCTCGTCGGTGACGACGCTGGTCGGCAATCCGGGCCAGGCCAATTACGTGGCGGCGAACGGCTTTCTCGAAGGCCTGGCGCGTGCACGGCGCTGCGCGGGACTGCCGGCTCTCGCCGTCGGTTTCGGCGCGATTGCGGACGCGGGCTATCTCGCCCGCAACACCGAGGTTGGCCAGCGGTTGGATCGCCGCCTTGGCAAGACGGCGATCGGCTCGCGTGAAGCGCTGCAGTGCGTCGAGGACTATATCGCGTCCGCGCCCGACAGCATCGAGGCTGCCGTGGTCATGGTCTCGGAATTCGACTGGGGTGCCGCCCATCATCTTCGGGTGGTCGGCGAAAACCTGTTCGAGGTCGTCATGCGTCGCGCTTCGCATCATGCAAGCGGGGCGGAAGGGGGCGAGATCGACCTTTCGGCAATGATCGACGGCAAGACGCAGGTCGAGGCGCAGGATATCCTCTTTGATGTGGTCGCGCAGGAAATCGCCAATATCCTGAGAGTGTCACGCGAAAGCATCTCCAAGGACAGCGTCCTCAAGGAAATCGGGCTCGACAGCCTCATGGCCGTTGAACTCGGGCTGAATTTCGAACAGAATACCGGCTTCGACATGCCGCTGAGCAGCCTGGCAGACAATGCCACGGTTGGGGACATCACGCGGCGTCTTTTCGAGAAGGTGAGATCGCGTAGCGATACGGACGAAACGGCGGCCGAAAAGCCGGACGAGCTGCGGATTCTCGACGAACTGAGCCGACGTCACGGCGGAGCCGATCAGGAAGGCAACTCCGAGTCCTCGGAGTAAGGGCCTTGGAGCGCTGAAATGGATGAGAGCAAGCGGCAGTTCATATTGAACCGCATGAAGGGGTTGCAGAAGGACGTCGAAGCCGGGCGTCGTGTCCGGACGGAGCACGCCGCGGCGCAGACGCCGGTGCGCAAGCAGCCGGGCTTCTCCGATCTTCCCGAATATAAGCAGGTGGTGATGCAGCAGCTCGCCGGCCAGCAGATGGGCATGGAAAACCCGTTCTATCGGGCGCATGAGGGCGCAAGCGGCGCCACCGCACTGATCGGTGGGCGCAGCTTCGACAATTTTGCCTCCTATGACTATCTCGGCCTCAACCATCACCCCAAGGTTCTGGCGCGCGCCAGCGAGGCGCTGCAGACCTTCGGCGTTTCGGCTTCGGCAAGCCGTGTGGTGGCGGGCGAACGCACGATCCATACCGTGCTCGAAGAGAAGATCGCCGACGTCTACGATGCGCAGGCCGCGGTCTGTTTCGTCAGCGGCTACCTGACCAATGTCGCGGGTATCAGTTCGCTGGTCGGCCCGAAGGATCTGGTGATCCACGATGAATTCATCCACAACAGCGCGCTGGCCGGCATAAAGCTCTCCGGCGCGACCCGCCGCTTCTTCAAGCACAACGACACTGCCGATCTCGACCGGGTGCTGAAGACGCTGGCCGGCGACTACGAGCGAATCCTGGTGATCGTCGAAGGCGTCTATTCGATGGACGGCGACATTGCCGATCTGCCGGCGCTGCTGCGTCTCAAGGAGCAATACGGCTTTTGGCTGATGGTCGATGAAGCGCATTCGCTGGGCGTGCTCGGAGAGACGGGCCGCGGCGTGTTCGAACATTTCGGCATTGCCGCGGGCGAAGTCGATATCTGGATGGGGACCCTTTCCAAGACCAGCTGCAGCTGTGGCGGCTATATCGCCGGCAGCGAGGCGCTGGTCACCTTGCTGAAGGCCCAGGCCGGCGGCTTCGTCTACAGTGTCGGCCTTGCCCCGGCGCTGGCGGCGGCGGCAATCGCCAGCCTGGAAATCCTGAAGGCAGAGCCGGAGCGGACCCACCAGCTGCGTCACAATAGTCGCCTTTTCCTCGATCTTGCGCGCGAGCGCGGTCTCGATACGGGGTTGAGCCAAGGCTATTCGGTTGTGCCGGTGCTGGTTGCCGATTCCCTGCGTGCGGTACAGTTGTCTAACGAATTGCATGCCGACGGTATCAACGTGCTGCCGATCATCCATCCGGCGGTGCCGGAAGGTCTCGCCCGCCTGCGCTTCTTCATCACCAGCGCCCATACCGACGAGCAGATCGCCCGTGCGGTCGATCGTACGGCCGCCATTCTTGGACGTCTGGAGCAGGAGAAATTCGGTCTCGGCTCGTTCGACGCCCGCCAGTTGATGGCACTGTTCGCCAAGTCCTGAGCCGTCTGCTGCTTGCCGGCGCCTTTTCCACAATTGTGATCCGGTGAACACGGTCCGAGGTGCCCATGGTCCACGTCGTCATTACCGGAGGCTCGAGCGGGATCGGCCTGGCGGTCGCGCGGCAGTATCTCGCGCGGGCGGCGCGCGTCACCCTGATCGGGCGCAGCCGCGAGCGTCTCGAGGCGGCAAGGGCGCTTTTGGTGTCCGAGACCGGGCGGAGTGCGGACGACATTTTCATCGCCAGCCTGGACGTCACCGACGACGCTGCAGTGCAGGCCGCGCTTTCTTCTGCCGAAGCCGATGTCGGCCCCTGCGATATTCTTGTGACCTCCGCGGGCATGGTCGCGCCGGCGCCGTTCGATGCCCTCTCGGGCGCTGAGTTCAGGCGCCATGTCGACACGAACCTCCACGGCACGGTTCATGTGATTTCTGCCGTCTATGCCGGCATGAAGGCCCGCAGGCGGGGCCGGATCATGATCGTCTCCTCCGGGGCGGGGCTGATCGGCCTTCATGGCTACACCGCCTACTGCGCCTCGAAATCGGCTCTCATCGGCTTCGCCGAGGCATTGCGCGTCGAATCACGCGGGCATGGAATCGATGTGTCGATCTGCTTTCCCCCCGATACGGATACGCCGCAATTGGCCGCCGAACTGAGACTGCGTCCTCCCGAAGCTGTGGCGATGATGGGAAGTGCCGGGCTGTGGAGTGCGGAGGCCGTTGCCCGGCGCATCGTCAAGGGTCTGGACCGGGGGCAGGCGGAGATCTTCTTCACGCCGAGCCTCTATCTGCTTTCCCGTTTCGGCGGCATTGCAAAGCCGTGGATCTATCGCTGGTTCCACCGCAAGCAAAGGCGGTGACGTCCTGCATCGTCACCGGATGCTCAGTTCGGCTTCATAGCGAAATGCAATGGGTCCGGCGTCCCTTTCCGAGAGAAGAGGGGACGGTGAGAGAATACGCTCGACCATTTCTTGCGCGCCACTTTCTATCGCCGCCTTCCCGATGAAGCCACCGCGCACCTGTATGGTGGCAATCAGGGCGCGGGCCAGCGCGTCGGGCATATCCGCTTCCGGGGCTTCGGGATTGGTCCAGAAGGAGGACAGGCTTCCCTGGTGGGTCACGCCGGGTATGTCGTAGACCGAGGCACCGAGGCTGACTACCGGTTTTGCGGCAAGCAGCGCCGTCAGGCCGACGGTCGAATTGACCGTGACCACGCCCTCGGCGCGGGCAATCAGCCGGTCCAGGTCGCCGCCATCGATCAGGTCGACCCGTTCGCCGATGCCCTGTGCGTGCGCCATATCGGCGATTTTTCGTCGCCAGTCGCTCAGGCCGTTGTCGATCGGGTGGGTCTTGAACAGGAGGCGTCTGTCGGGTGCTGCGTGGCGGGCGAAGGAACGGATCACTCCCTCCACCAGCCGGTCGAGATCACCAAACGGCGCGTGGATACGGATCTGGTAGTCGCCGGCCAGTTGCAGCGGGAAGAGGAAGAAGCGAGGGCTCTGTTGCGGCAAGCCCGGCAGGTAGCGGCGCTCGATCGCTTGTGCCTCGCGGCGCCGCCGGCTCGCACTGAAAGCCTTGCCGATCCAGCCGGCATATTCGACGACGGGATGAACGGGGCCATGGGTGCGATAGTTCGGATGGACCATCCAGCCCAGCAGCACATTGGGGACGTGATAGGCGAGGTCCAGCAGGGCATAGGTGAGGAAACTTGAGCGGAAATGCGCGCTGAGATCGGCCGGTGGTCTGTCAGCGGCGATAGCGCGAATCACCTCGGAATCGCGTGGAAAGCGCGATCGCCCGGACATACCGTCCGGCTCGATGGTCAGCCAATCTGGCCTCAGATAACCATGCTCGAACACATGTACGCGAATGCCAAGCCTGTGGGCCACCGCGATCGCGGCGGCATGCTTCGGCCGCCCGTCTCCCAGCATCAGCATGTCGGTGATCTGCCTGTCACGGCAATAGCGCTCGAGATAGTGCGGCCATTGGGCATCCGTGCCCTTGAACCATTCGGCCTTGCGCGGCCACCAGAAGACGGTATCACCAAGGCAGAAATTGATCTTGTGGACCGCCAGTCCGCGCTTCTCCGCCGCGGCGGCGAGACCCTTCAGGAAAGGAGAGGCCGGACCCTGGAGGATCAGCAGGGAGAAACGGTGCATCATGGTCACTTGCCGTCTTGTTCGTGGATTGGTCACCACCTATAGTCGCCGCCGTTGCCCAGGTAAAATGTTGGTATCAGTGAAAATGGTTCGGAATGCCCCTCTCTGTCCTTAGTGGCTGGTGCGTCTGCTGATGCAACAATCCGGGAAACGATCCTCAGTCTTGTTTCTTCAAGGGCCGCCATCGACGTTCTGGCGGGCGCTCGCTGACGCATTCGAAGCGGCCGGCACGTCCACCCATCGCGTCAACCTGTCTTTGGGTGATCAGCTTTATTGGCGCAAGCCTGGCGCACTCAACTATCGCGGCTCGTTCAAGCGCTGGCCGGCCTTCCTGGAGGCGCTGATCAAGCGCGAGGGTATCACCGACATTTTATACTATGCCGACCAACTGCCGTATCACTGTGTGGCGCGGGAGGTCGGCCAGCGGCTGGGTGTTCGTTGTCATGCGATGGAATTTGGCTATCTGCGTCCCGACTGGATCACCCTCGAACGCGACGGAATGGGCCGCCTGTCGCATTTTCCCAATGATCCCGAGATCATCAAGGCCGTCGGCGGACAGGTTCCGGAGCCGGATATGCACGTGCTCTATCCCCATACCTTCGGACAGGAAGCTTTCAATGAGGTGGTCTATAATCTGACCGCCTATTTCGGGCGCCCGTTCTTTCCGCTCTATCGCGCCGACAAATATTATAATGCGCTGGTCGACTATCTGCCTTGGGTCGTCCGGGCCCTGCAGCGGAAAGCCGGGACTCCGACCGATCTTCTGGAGAACGGTCATGTGCCATTTTATGTGGTAGCGCTGCAACTCCAGAGCGACTACCAGATTCGCGCCAACTCGCCCTATGCGCATCTCTCCGAGATGCTGGAAGAGGTCATCCGCTCCTTCGCCGCCCATGCGCCGGCTGATCATTTTCTGGTCGTCAAGCAGCATCCACTGGATAACGGGCTGGAGCGTTGGGGCAAAAGGGTCGCCCATATCGCGAGGCAATACCAGGTCGAAAAGCGGGTGATCTTCATCGAAGAGGGCAATCTCGTTGCCTTGCTTAAGCGGGCCTCGGGCGCCGTCGTGGTCAATTCCACGGTCGGACTTCACAGCCTGAGGGCGCATGTGCCGACGATCGCGCTCGGCTGTGCGGTCTTCGACGTACCCGGGCTCACCCATCAGGGTGCCCTTGACAGTTTCTGGGCAGAACCCGAGCCCGTGGACGATGCCCTGCTCCAGAAATTCCTTGCCGCTATTGCCGCCACCATCCAGGTCAAAGGAAACTTCTACCATCAGGAAGGCCGGGTGATCGCCATTCAGGAGATCGTGCGACGCATTCTTGCCCATGAGGTCAACGAACCCGGTGCCTTCATCGATCCGCCTCCGCGCTGGTCTTCGCCCAAGGCGTCTCCGCGGCATATCGGCAACAGTGGCGGCGGAAATTGATGGCAGGTATTGGTCAAATTTTAGCTTCCGTAACCTATTGTGGTTCTACGTCTGGAAGTCCGGCTTTTTCCCATGCTAAGGGACATCAGCCGAACGAGAATCTGTCGCGGTCAGGAGTGCCCATTTGAAACGCGTTGTTGTTGTTGCCATCGTATGTGCCGGTCTGGCGAGTTGCGAAGCGGTTCCCGGTGCCGGTCCGCTGGCATCCGATATCAATTCGCAGGCTGGCAAGTCGATCTCCGACGTCCACCGTTCGAACGCGGCCGTCTTTGAAATCGTCGACGTGAATGCGGAAAGCGCGCGCACGGTTGCCGATTTCTCCGTCGGCATGCTGAAGCGCCGCTTTGGTATCGGCGGCGCGGCACGCAATGTCGTGATCGGTGTGGGCGATCAGCTGCGGGTCACCATTTTCGAGGCCGGCGCCGACGGCCTGTTTTCGACCCAGGATTCCAAGAAGACCGATATCGACGTCATCGTCCAGCCGGACGGCAAGGCCGCCATTCCTTATGTCGGCCTGGTGCAGTTCAGCGGCCGGACGCTCGAGCAGGCGCGCCAGGCAGTCTTGAGCGCATTGGCCAACAAGGCCGTCGAACCTGATGTCATCATCAGCAGCGGCTCCACCTCGTCCCGCAACGTCACCGTGTCCGGTGCCGTCGGCAAGCCCTCCATGGTTCCGCTCGGACTGTCCGGCGAGACGATCATGGAAGTCATCGCCAAGGCTGGCGGCCCGGCCTCGCAGCCTTACGAATCCTATGTCACGCTGGCTCGTGGAAAGAAGACCGGTACGGTCCTTTTGCAGTCGATCGTCGAGAACCCGTCGGAGAACATCTACGTCGAGCCCAAGGACCAGATCTTCGTCACCCACGATCCGCGCACCTTCACCGCGCTGGGCGAAGTCTGGAAGAACGGCCGCATCCCCTTTGGCTCCAACGACGTGAACCTGCTCGAAAGCATCGCGCTGGCTGGCGGCGGCTCGGACGAGCGGATCGATGCCAAGGGTTACTTCGTCTTCCGTTACGAGGAGCCGGAAATCGTCTCCGACCTGCTGTCGCCGGAGCGTTTCCATGAACTCGTCGCCAAGGGCATGAGGCCTAACAAGGAAGGCCGCTATCCGATCGTCTACCGCTTCGACATGTCTGTGGCCGACAGCCTGATCGTCGGCCAGACTTTCCCGATCAAGAACCGCGACGTCATCTATGCCTCGCGTCACCCGGCGGTCGATATCGCCAAGTTCGTCCGTATGGTTTCGGCGCCGCTGTCGGCTGCCCGCACCGGGCAGATCATCGCCAACCAGTAAGGCTCCCGGCGAGAGCCGCGGTTCGCGTTCCAACAATAAAAAAACCGCCGTCTCCGGCGGTTTTTTGCTGCCGGGACGTTCGAAAACGTCCCGGCATTGATGGGTCTTTCCTGTTACTCGCGGTTGCCAAGGAAGCGCAGCATGAACAGGAACAGGTTGATGAAGTCGAGGTAGAGCTGCAGGGCTCCCATGATCGCCTTGCGGCCGGCCACGTCGCTGCCGTCGGCTTCGTAATAGGATTCCTTGATGTTCTGCGTGTCGTAGGCGGTCAGGCCGGCGAACAGCAGGACGCCGATCACCGAAATGGCGAATTCAAGCGCCGAAGACGCCAGGAAGATGTTGACCAGCGAAGCGATGATCACGCCGAACAGGCCCATGATCAGGAACGAACCCATGCCCGACAGGTCACGCTTGGTGGTGTAGCCGTAGAGCGAGAGCGCTCCGAACGACGCCGCCGTCACGAAGAAGGTCTGGACGATGCTGGCGCCCGTGTAGACCATGAAGATCGACGACAGCGACAGACCCATCAGACCGGCATAGACCCAGAACGTGGTCTGCGCGGCCGAGACGCTCATCGAGTGGATCTTGAAGCTCATGAAGAACACCAGGCCTACCGGGGCGAGCATCACCAGCCACTTCAGGGGGCTGAGATAGATCGCCTGGCCAAAGGCGGTCAACTGGCCGTCGCTGCCGATCGCCATCTGTGCAGTGACGAAGGCAGCAATACCGGTGATGGTCAATCCGAGCGCCATCAGGTTATAAACCTTGAGCATATAGGCGCGCAGGCCCTCGTCGATCATCGTCGCCGACTGGGCACCACTCTGGCCGGGTCGGCTCTGGTAGTTGCGAAGTTCAGACATTGTTTCCTCTTTTCAAGCTCCGAAAAGGTTACGGTGTCGGGTTTCATACCCAGGCGCCGCTGCGGAGCTTCAGCATGCCTAGCGCCAATATGAGGTTTCCGGGCGCGCGCGACAAGAGCCGCGCTTCTCAAAATGGTGTTATCGGCGCCGATCCGGCCGGCAGTTATGGCTCAATCGGCGGCGGATGAAGATGGTGGTGGCGCTAGAGTTCCCGGAGAACCGGAGCCGCCTTCTGTCCGAGAATTCGCCAGGTGCCGGCGAGTCCGATGCCGATCGTCGTCACGAGCGACAGCAGTATCGTGGCGAGCGCCACATCGGGCAGGAAATTGGATGGCAGCCGCATGATCTGGCTCAGCACGTACCAGGCAACCCCGCCGCCGGCCAGGAGGGCGAAACAGGCGGTCGCCGCTCCCAGCAGGAAGTATTCGTAGGTGAAGGCCCGGATCAGCATGGCCCGCGTGGCGCCCAGGGTCTTCAGCACCACGGCATCGTGTGTGCGGGCCCTATTTCCGGCCGCAAGCGCACCGGAAAGCACGAGGATCGAGGCCACGAGGGCAATGGCCGCGGCGGCACGAATGGCGGTCGCCAGCTGGCCGACCAGCCGGTCGACCACGTCGAGCGCGTCCTTGACCCGCACACTGGTGATCGTCGGGAAGGTTCGGGTCACGGCTTTCAGGATGGCGGCCTCCTCGGCCGGCCCGGCGCTCGCATCGGTCAGCGTCGCGAGCCAGGCATGGGGAGCGCCGGCAAACGTGTTGGGCGAGAACACCATGACGAAATTGATCGACAGGCTCTCCCACTCCACCTTGCGGAAATTGGCGATCTTGGCGGTGATGTTGCGGCCGAGCACGTTGACGGTCACGGTATCGCCGAGTTTCAATCCGAGTTCGCCGGCCTCCTCGGCGGAAAACGAAACGAGCGGTTCGCCCGTATAGTCTGCCGGCCACCACTCTCCCTCGATGACGGATGCGTTTTCCGGCACAGCCTCTGCATAGGTGATGCCGCGATCGCCCCGAAGCACCCAACGGCCTTCCGGCGGCACGTCCATCTTGGCGACATCCGTATCGTTGAACGCGAGGATGCGTCCGCGCAGCATGGGAACTTCCACCAGCTTGCCGTTTTGCGACTGTCCTTCGACGACCGAACGGAAGCCTTCGATCTCGCTCTTCTGGATGTCGATGAAGAAGAAATTCGGCGCGCGTTCCGGCAGGTTGGCGCTGAGCTCCCGTCGCAGATTGCCGTCGATCAACGCCAGCGCGACGAGCAGGCTCAAGCCCAGACCGAGCGACAGGGTGACGGCGGGCGTCAGGGCGCCGGGACGATGGATGTTGCCGATCGCCAGCCGCAGCGCGGCGGAGGGCACGTGGGGGCTCCGCCGCGCCAGGTAGGCGATGCCAAGGGCGACCAGGCGCAGGAGAACGAAGCCGGCGGCCATGGCGACGAGGAAGATCGTCGCGATGCGCCGTTCCTCGGAGGTCAGGATTGCCAGCGCCGCCAGAGCGCCAAGGGCCAGCGTGGTGGCAGCGAGATAGGGCCACGACGGCCAGCCGCGCGGCTCGAAACCCTGTTCGCGGAAGAGGGCGGTCGCCGGGACCTTCCGAGCATGACCGAGCGGGAGGATGGCAAAGGCCAGGGTCACGAGCATGCCGAACAGGGCCGCGAGCAGAAGGGCACCGGGATAAAGCGTCGGTTCGGTCGATATGGGAAGGAAGCCGGCGAGATAATAGGAGGCGATCAGGGGAGCGATGGCGCCGAGCACGAGGCCGGCCAGGATGCCGATGGCCGCAACGATGGTGATCTGGAAGAAATAGACCATGACGACGACCGAGGCCGGTGCGCCGAGGCACTTCAACGTGGCGATGACGGTGCGCTTGGAATCGAGGAAGGCGCGCACCGCATTGGCCACGCCGACGCCGCCGACCACCAGCGCCGTCAGGCCGACCAGCGTCAGAAACTGGGAAAAGCGTTCGATATTCTCGGTGAGCGACGGAGCGGCCCGGTCGCTCGTGCGGATCGACCAGCCGGCATTCGGCAATGTGCTTTCGGCCTTGCGCCGAATCTCTTCCGGCGTGGGGGCGGGGGCTGTGAGCCGGACCTTGTAGGCATGCTCGACCAGACTGCCGGTTTCCACCAGTCCGCTGGCCTTCAGGGCTTCGCGGCTGGTGATCAGCCGGGGTGCAAAGCCGAAGCCGTCGGAGATCGCATCCGGTTCGGTTGCGATCGAGCCGGCGATGACGAAGCGGGCCTTGCCGATCAATATCTCGTCGCCGACTTCAAGGCCAAGTCGCTCCAGCAACAGAGGGGCGGCGACCGCGCCGAAACGGCCGTCGCTTGCGGCGACAAGTTCGCTCAACGGACGGGCGGGGTCGGCCACGAAGGTGCCGTAGAGCGGGTAGGCGCCGTCGATAGCCTTGACTTCGACCAATGATTGGTCCGATCCGTCGGGCAGGCGCGCCATGGAGCGCAGCACGGTCGACACGGAAATATCTCCCAAGCCCTGGAGAAAGCGGATCTCCTCGGCATTGGCCTCACGGTTGTTCAATTCGAAGCGCACGTCGCCGGCTAGCAGGGTACGCCCCTCCGAGGCAATGGAGCCGGTAATCGCCGTTGCGACCGAATTGACGGCGGCGATGGCGCCGGTGCCGAGCGCGATGCAGGCCAGGAAAATATAAAAACCCTTCAGCCCGCCGCGCAGTTCGCGCAGGGCTATGCGAAAAGCTGTCGAGGCTCTCGTCCTGAAACGCATCATGCCGTCAGGACTTCCGAGCGGCGTTCCGTCACCGCGGCGTCAGCCACGATCCGGCCCGAGGCGACGCGCACCTGGCGCGAGCAGCGGGAGGCAAGCGCAAGGTCATGGGTGACCAGCACCAGAGTCATGCCGCGTTCGGCCTGCTGGGCAAAAAGCAGGTCGGCGATCTGGCGACCCGTCTCCGTGTCGAGATTGCCGGTCGGTTCGTCGGCGATAAGCACGGCCGGCGAGGGAGCGAGCGCACGGGCGATCGCGACGCGCTGCTGCTCGCCGCCGGAGAGCTGGCCCGGATAGTGGCCGAGCCGCTCACCCAGGCCGACGGCCTCAAGTTCGCGCCGGGCGATGTCGAAGGGACTGCGAACATTGGCCAGCTCGAGCGGAATGGCGACATTCTCGAGGGCGGTCATGTTGGCGATCAGATGGAAGGACTGGAAGACGATGCCGATGTTCTTGCCGCGAAAATCGGCCAGCGCATCTTCGCCAAGATTGTGCAAGGGCGCACCATTGACGTGGATTTCGCCAGTGTCGAGCCGTTCGAGGCCCGCAAGCACCATCAGCAGCGTGGACTTTCCCGACCCTGAGGGGCCGACGATGCCGACGGCTTCACCTTTGCCGATGGTCAGGTCGATGTTCTTCAGAACATGAACGGATGCGGCCGCATTGCCCAGCGTAAGGTCGGCCTTCTTCAGTTCGATAATGGTTTTTATCACTCGTGCTCGCCCTATATATGTGAGGCGAAGCAAGCTTCGCGCGCTGTTCAGCCTATTTCAATTTAGGAAAGCCCCGATGAGATTTAAAGCGATGCTCCTTCATTTCGCCGTGATTGCCGGCGGCATTTTCGCATCCAGCTCTACCGTGGCGGCCGAACCGGTTCCGTTGGTGGGTTTCGGCGACAGCCTGATGGCCGGCTACCAGCTGCCGCGGGAGGATGCTCTGCCCGTTCGCCTCGAAAAGGCGCTGGTCGCGGAGGGCGTCGAAGTGACGATCGCCAATGCCGGCGTCTCCGGCGATACCAGCGCGGCAGGGCTTGCCAGGGTCGACTGGTCTGTGCCTGACGGGACGAAGGGCGTCATCCTGGAACTCGGCGCCAATGACGCGTTGCGCGGGATTGCGCCGGAGGAGACCGAAAGGAACCTGGATGCGCTCATCGGCAGGCTGAAGGATCGTGGGATCGCGGTCCTGCTGGTTGGCATGCTGGCGCCGCCCAATATGGGGGCCGACTATGCCGCGCGTTTCAACCCGATCTATCCGAAGCTTGCCGAAAGACACGGGCTCGCCTTCTACCCGTTCATCCTTGACGGGGTGGTCACGCGCTCCGAGATGCAGCTCGAGGATGGGATGCACCCCAATGCCGAGGGGATCGCGATCATGGTGGAGCGCATGCTGCCCGTCGTCCGGGACTTTGTGAAAACCATACGGGACACGCCGAAATAGGGACTTGCGTGTCCCGGCATTGCGTGATTCGCTGTGTGCATCTGCAAAAAGATTCGGGGAGCTCGCTATGCCGAGATTATTCACTGCCCTCGAAATTCCGCGAAGCGCGGCCTTGAGTCTCTCCCTTTTGCGCGGCGGTCTCCCTGGTGCACGATGGATCGATGTGGAGAATTACCACATCACCCTGCGCTTCATCGGCGACGTCGACGGTCGAACCGCCGACGAGATCGTCGATCGTCTCGACCGGATCGACCGTCCCGAATTCACGCTCAGCCTGAACGGCATTGGCTCCTTCGGTTCGAAGAAGCCGCATTCCGTGTGGGCCGGTGTTTCGCCGGCGCCGGAAATGTTCGCCCTGCAGGCCGAGATCGAGCGCATTTGCCAGCGCATTGGCCTGCCGCCCGATCCACGCAAGTTCATGCCCCACGTGACGCTGGCCCGCCTGAAGACATGCCGTGTCGATGACGTCGTCAACTATCTCGCCGGGCGCGGTGACTTCCATACCGCCCCGTTCCTGGCCAGCCGCTTCGTGCTTCTGTCCTCGAAGGAATCGGTCGGTGGCGGTCCCTACCTCACCGAGGAGGTGTTTCCGCTCCATGAGGCCCGCTCTGCCTCGAATTTTGTGACGAGGGATCTGCAGCCGCTGAAGAGCATGCTGTAGACGTCGCGGAAACCTTCGATCCCGCCGTAATAGGGATCGGGAATATCGATGTCCTGGCCGAGGGCATAGGCGCTGAAAAGCGCAAGGGTCGCCGCCGTCTGGCGCGGCGCCATGTCCTGGAGGTGGCGCAGGTTGCTGCGGTCCATGGCGAGGATCAACTCGAAGCGGTCGAAATCCGAGGCCTCGATACGCCGGGCGCGCAAATCCGATATATCTATGCCGTGCTCGCGGGCGACCTGCACGGAGCGGGCGTCCGGCGGATAGCCGATATGCCATCCGCCGGTGCCTGCCGAATCGGTCGGATAGTCGTGTTCTCTGTCGTTCTGTATCGCCATGTCACGAAAGATCCCCTCGGCCAGCGGGGAGCGACATATGTTGCCAAGGCAGACGAAAAGCACAGGAAACGGAGTCATCGGTCTTCCGTGGAAAAATGAGAGAGGATCCTGATGAAATACGAGAAACTTGACGAAGCGGCAATCGCGCAACGACTTTTGGCCCTGCCCCAATGGTCGCTGGCGCCGGGCGGCAAGGCCATCAACCGTCGTTTCGTCTTCGCCGATTTCGCCGAAGCCTTTGCCTTCATGACCCGCTCGGCGCTCGTCGCCGAACGGCTCGATCATCATCCGGAATGGTCGAATGTCTATCGTCGCGTCGATGTGACCTTGACCACGCATTCGGCCGAGGGGCTGACAGATCTCGACTTCAACCTGGCGAGCGCGATGGACAGGGCCGCCGCCGGGCGCGATTGATTTTGGTGATGGGCTTCCCATATCTTGGACGGGTCCAAACGAGAGGATCGGACGCAATGGACGATATCAAGATCGGCGAAATCCTGCTGCCGGGCGACGAGGAAACGCAGGAGCGGCAGGAAAGCAATGTCCGGGCGAAGTTCTGGCCGACGATGAAGAAGGCTATCCGGCAGGTTCCCTTCTCGCGCGATGTGATCGCTGCCTTCTACTGCGCGACCGACCGACAGACACCGCTACGCGTGCGGGGCATCCTGCTGGCCGCACTCGGCTATTTCGTCCTGCCGCTCGATACCATTCCCGACATGTTCGCGCTGGTCGGCTTCACCGACGATATCGCCGTCCTGACCTCGGCGATCGCGCTGATCAACGGCCATATCAAGGACAGGCACTACCACGCCGCCGACGCGATGCTGTCGGACGAGGGCCAGCCTGCTGACGCGCGTGCGCAAGGCTGACGGGCCGCTGACAATCGCGGAGCCAGGATGGTCGTGAATTTTTTCCGGATTCGGGCCTTTCATTCGCGCGGAATTCTGTCGGAGCCCAACTCTCGCCAGATTTCTTTCCTCTAGATCGCCGGGGTCGAGCGAGCCTGATTTTGAGCCTTGCGAATGTCTCGAAATAGGGCGATTCTCGATCGGAGCCCACGGTTTGCGGCCGGAATCGTTTCGCGTTGACGGTTTGGTAACGTAAATTAAGTCATACTGAATCAAGTTTTGACGATGGAGTGTTCGGCTCGTAGCGGCTGAACGATGGATGGACAAGCAACCGGCAGGAAGACATGTTCGTAAGAAGTAGCGTAACCGCATTGGCAATCATTCTGGCAAGCAGCACTCTCGCTGTGGCGCAGTCGCCGACGCGAATCGAGCAGTTCAAGGCATGGGGTGCTTATTCCTATAAGTCCAATGGCGGGAACGTGTGCTACGTTCTTTCCGTTCCCACTGCGAAGGAACCTGCATCGGTCAATCACGGCGACATCTTCTTCGTCGTGTCGCAGAGGCCCGGCCAGAACATTTCCTATGAGCCCCAGGCAATGATGGGCTATGCGCTCAAGGAAGGCTCCAAGGTCAATGTGACGATCGACGCGAAGAACTTCGTCATGTTCGTCAAGGACAGTTCGGCCTGGGTCGAGAATGCCGCCGAGGAGCCGGCACTGGTCGCCGCCATGAAGGGCGGCACCAACATGACGGTCAAGGCGACATCGGCCCGTGGGACGGGTACGAATTATACCTATTCGCTCTCCGGCATTTCGGCCGCTCTCAAGCAGATCGAGAACTGCAAGTAAGACCCGCAACTCGAGTAAAATGATCAAGGGTCGGTTGCACACCGGCCCTTTTACCGTTCGGGCCTGCGACCGGGCGCCTCACATTCGGCGTGACGCAGGGCGAAAAAACTGCTAGAGGCCCCGCAAATGCCGGGCTGTCGGGATATCGGATCCCGCCCGGCTCAATTTCTTACGTTCATGCAGGATCGGGTGCGGTCGCCACGTCGATGGCGAAGGCGGCATCTTTGATCGAAAGGGTTCTGACGACATGGCTGTCATGGAGAGTGTGATGGGGCAGAGCAATGCGCGCCCCGTGCCCATCACCAAGGCTGGAGCGGAAATGCCGACCCTGATCGGTGCGAGCCGCGACGAACTGGGCGCGATGCTGCGCGACAAGGGTGTGCCGGAGCGGCAGATCAAGATGCGCGTCGCGCAGCTGTGGAATTGGCTCTACGTTCGCGGCGTCTCGGACTTCGATGCCATGGCCAATGTCTCCAAGGACATGCGCGAGATGCTGAAGGCCAACTTCACCATCGCCCGGCCGGAAATCGTCGAAGAGCAGGTATCCAACGACGGCACCCGCAAATGGCTGCTGCGCTATCCGCCGCGCGGTGCCGGTCGCCCCGTCGAGGTCGAGACGGTCTACATCCCGGAAGAGGGCCGCGGCACGCTTTGCATTTCCAGCCAGGTCGGCTGCACGCTGACCTGTTCCTTCTGCCATACGGGCACGCAGCGCCTGGTGCGCAACCTGACGGCCGAGGAAATCCTGTCGCAATTGCTTCTGGCACGCGACCGGCTGGGCGACTTCCCCGACCGTGACGTGCCGCAAGGCGCCATGATCCCATCGAGCGATCGCAAGATCACCAATGTCGTGATGATGGGCATGGGCGAGCCGCTCTACAATTTCGAGGAAGTGAAGAAGGCGCTGCTGATCGCGACCGACGGCGACGGCCTTTCGCTTTCCAAGCGACGCGTGACGCTGTCGACCTCCGGTGTCGTTCCGGAGATCTATCGCACCGGCGAAGAGATCGGCGTGATGCTGGCGATCTCGCTGCATGCGGTGCGCGACGAACTGCGCGACATGCTGGTGCCGATCAACAAGAAATATCCGCTGAAGGAGCTGATCGAAGCCTGCCGCGCCTATCCGGGGCTCTCGAACGCCCGCCGCATCACCTTCGAATATGTCATGCTGAAGGACGTCAACGACAGCCTCGAGGACGCCAAGGGGCTGATCCAGCTGCTCAAAGGCGTGCCGGCCAAGATCAACCTCATTCCGTTCAATCCCTGGCCCGGCACCAATTACCAGTGCTCGGACTGGGAGCAGATCGAAAAATTCGCCGATTTCATCAATCAGGCCGGCTATGCCTCGCCGATCCGCACGCCGCGGGGCCGTGACATCCTGGCCGCCTGCGGGCAGTTGAAGTCGGAATCCGAGCGCATGCGCAAGACCGATCGCCTGGCCTTCGAGGCGATGATGATCGTCGGCCACGGCGAGGACGACTGAGTAGCGGTGGCAGGTCTCGATGCAATGCATCACGAGAAATCATCGCCCTCATCGGGGCATGCGAATTGATTTCAAGTGATCGCTTACCTTAAGACGATCTTCGGTACATCAACATATTGGAGGCATAGGATGCGCGCCACCCTACTCGCACTTTTCGCTGCTACCGCCCTGATCCTGCCGGCCAAGGCCGAAGAGGTCACGGTCGCCGTCACCGCCATCGTCGAACACCCCGCACTTGATGCCGCCCGCGACGGCATCAAGGAGGCCCTGGCGGAGGCCGGCTACAAGGACGGCGAAAACCTGAAGTTCGTCTACGAATCGGCCCAGGGCAATCCGGGAACGGCCGCGCAGATCGCCCGCCAATTCGTCGGCGATGCCCCGACCGTGATCGTACCGATCTCCACGCCCTCGGCCCAGGCCGTCGTGTCCGCCACCCGCGATATTCCGGTCGTTTTCACCGCCGTGTCGGATCCGCTCGGCGCCGAGCTGATCAAGGACATGCAGAAGCCGGGCGGCAACGTCACCGGCCTGTCCGACATGTCGCCGGTTGCCGACCACGTGGCGCTGATCAAGGAAATCACGCCCAACGCCAAGTCGATCGGCTTTATCTACAATACCGCCGAGGCCAATTCGGTCTCGACGCTTGCCGCCTTGAAGGCGGAAGCCGAGAAGGCTGGCCTGACCATCGTCGAATCCGTCGCCACCAAGTCGGCTGAAGTGCAGGGTGCGGCCCGTGCGCTGGTCGGTCGTGCGGACGTGATCTACGTGCCGACCGACAACACGATCGTCTCGGCCTTCGAAGCCGCTGTCGGCGTCGCGGAGGAAGCCAAGATCCCGCTCTATGCCGGTGATACCGACTCGGTGAACCGGGGTGCGCTGGCCGCGCTCGGCTTCAACTATTTCGACGTCGGCAAGCAGACCGGCGAGATCGTCGTGCGCGTCCTCAAGGGTGAGAAGCCGGGCGACATTCCGGTCCGCGTCGCCGCCGGGACCGACCTGGTGATCAACAAGAAGGCCGCGGCCAAGATGGGCGTGACCTTCCCGGAGAGCATCACCAGCCGCGCCACCAAGACGATCGAATAATTTCCGCCAACCGGGGCCGTGTTCGCGCGGCCCCGCCAATTTCCTGCGCACCATGCCGTACTGAATCGGCGGTGCGCGGCCTACAAGGACTTCTCCACCGTGAGCCAAATCGCCTTCTGGGGTGCCGTCGAGCTGGGACTGGTCTTCGCCTTCGTGGCGATCGGCGTCTATCTCGCCTTCCGCGTCCTCGACTTCCCCGACCTGACCGTCGACGGTTCCTTTCCACTCGGGGCCGCTGTCGCCGCCGTGTTGATCATCGCCGGGCTCAATGCCTGGGTTGCGAGCGCCATTGCCATGGTCGCCGGATCGGCCGCGGGTCTGGTGACCGCCATGCTCAACGTCCGCTTCAAGATCCTCAATCTGCTCGCCTCGATCCTGACGATGATCGCGCTGTTCTCGGTGAACCTGCGCGTCATGGGAAAACCGAACGTCGCGCTGCTCAACCAGGAAACGATGCTCACCCCGTTTTACGGCCAGGGCATTCCCGAATATCTGGTCCGCCCGCTCTTCGTCTTCCTGCTGGTGGCCGTCGTTGTCTTCCTCGTCTGGCGCTTCCTTGAAAGCGACGCGGGATTGGCGATGCGTGCGACCGGCGCCAATGCGCGCATGGCGCGGGCGCAAGGCGTCCAGACCGATAGCCAGATCTATCTCGGCATTGCCCTTTCCAACGCGCTGGTGGCGCTGGGCGGCGCGCTGTTTGCCCAGACCAACGGCTTTGCCGACGTCACCTCGGGCGTCGGCACCATCGTCGTCGGGCTTGCCGCCGTGATCATCGGCGAAACGCTGTTCGGCAAGCGTGGCCTGTTGATGGCGCTGATCGGCTGCGTCCTCGGCTCGATCGCCTATCGACTGGCGATCCAGCTTGCCCTGTCGAGCGATGTGCTCGGCCTCAAGGCTTCCGACCTGAACTTCGTCACCGCCGTCCTTGTCGCGGTCGCGCTGGTTCTTCCCCGCCTTCGTCGTGGAGGAGCCTCCGCATGATTGCGCTGGAAAACATCGAAGTCGTGTTCGGTCGCGGTACGCCGCTGCAGAAGCAGGCGCTGAAGAGCGTCAACCTGACGATCGAGACGGGCTCCTTCGTCACCGTGATCGGCTCCAACGGCGCCGGCAAGTCGACGCTGCTCGGCGTTCTCGCCGGCGACGTGCTGCCGACAGCCGGCCGGGTGACGATCGGCACTGCCGACGTGTCGCGCAAGACGACGGCGACGCGCGCGGGACTTGTCGCCCGCGTCTTCCAGGATCCGCTGGCCGGCAGTTGCGGTGCGCTGTCGATCGAGGAGAACCTCGCGCTCGCCTCGCAGCGGGGCAAGCGGCGAGGTCTCGTGTCCGCGCTCGGCGGCTCGCGGCGCGGCGAATTCCGCGACCGCATCGCCTCGCTCAATCTCGGCCTGGAAAACCGCATGGCCGACCGCATGGACCTGTTGTCCGGCGGACAGCGTCAGGCGGTGTCGCTGGTGATGGCGACGCTTGCTGGGTCCGAGGTGCTGCTGCTCGACGAACACACGGCGGCGCTCGACCCGGGCATGGCCGAGTTTATCATGGGGCTTACCCAGTCGATCGTCTCCGAACGCAAGCTTACGACGCTGATGGTGACGCATTCGATGCGCCAGGCGCTGGATTTCGGCACGCGCACGATCATGCTGCATGCCGGCGAGATCGTCCTCGACGTGGCCGGTGACAATCGCAAGGACCTGCAGGTCGAGGACCTGATCGACATGTTCCGCCGCATTCGTGGCCAGACGCTGGACGACGACGAATTGCTGATCGGCTGATCAGCAGCGACAAGACGCTAGAAAGGCGCCGGCCCTAAGGGCTCGGCGCCTTTTTGTCTGGTTGGAGGATCAGCGGGCCTGGGTGAACAGGATCTTGACTGCGAAGATCGAGAAGACGCCGGCAAAGGTGTAGTCGACGGCACGCAGCACCTTGCGGTTCGCCTGTAGCCAGGACGACAGAATGTCCGCCATGAAGATGATGGCAAGGCCGATCGGCAGGGACAGGAAAATCGACCAGATGCCGAGGAAAAGGAGCTTTCCCGTCACGTTGGGATCGCTGGCGCTGACGAATTGCGGCAGGAAGGTCATGAAGAAGATGATGACCTTGGGGTTCAACAGGTTGACCCAGAGGCCGTTGAGAAAGGCCTTGGTGGGGGAGACCTGTCGTTCGCCGTCGGCGCGCACGACGAAATTGGAACCGTGGCGTATCGCCTGGATCGCCAGCCAGAGGAGATAACCGGCGCCTCCCGTCTTGAGCAGGGTGAAGGCGGTCGGCGAGGCGACGATCAGCGCCGAGATGCCGAAGGCGACCAGGATGGTGTGGATGGAGATGCCAAAGCTGGTGCCGGCCAGCGTCATCAGGCCGGTGGCGCGGCCGTCGCGCAGAGATCGGCTGATCCACAGCGTCATGTCGGGTCCGGGCGTGATGGCGAGCAGGAAGATCGCAACACTGAAGGCGAGGATGGTCGGCAGGCTTGGAATGAAATCCATGGGAGATATCCGGAACGAAAGAAGCCCGGAATGGGCAACGCACTGGCGCCATCCATACCGGGCTCATTGCAGCTTGCCAATCCGGCTTATTGGCCGGTGAGCGTGGCCTTGAACTTCTCCGCATAGTCCGGATGCCAGCGCGACAGTGGCGGCCGGTTCTCGACGATGTCGCCGGCGGCCCAGAGAATACGCTTTTCGTCGGTCGCGCGGTCGACGTCATTGTCCGGGCACAGAATGTAGAAATCCCCGCGCTCGATGCTTTGCAGCATGAAATCGACCGTCTGTTCCGGCGTCCAGGCCCCCTCGGGCTTCACGGTGCGGCCATTGGCGGTCAGCGAGGTGAAGACGAATCCGGGGATCAGAAGATGCGCCGTGACCTGGCAGTTTGGTGTGTTTCGCAGTTCGTGTTGAAGCGCCTCGGTAAAAGCCTTCACGCCGGCTTTCGACACGTTGTAGGCGGGATCGCCGGGAGGGGTGGTGATGCCCTGCTTGGAGCCGGTGTTGATGATCAGTGCCGGCTCTCCGTGGCCGATCATGTGTGGCCCGAAGGTGCGCGTGCCGTTGATCACGCCCATCAGGTTGACCGACAGTACGTTTTCCCAGTTGGCCTGCGGGCCGAAAAGGCTGCTGCCCGGCTGGATGCCGGCATTGTTCATCAATACGTGAATGCGGCCGAAGCGCTGGATGACCGCCCGCTCGAGTGCCTCCAATTCGTCGATCTTGCCGACATCGGTCTCGATGGCCACGACATCAGTGTCTGGGTGCGCGGAGAGCGCCGCGACCTGCTGGCAGGCCTCGGAGAGCCGGTCTCCGCCAAGATCGGCAAGCACGACGCACATGCCCTTGCGGGCGAAGGCCTTGGCCGTGGCGAGGCCGATGCCGGACGCAGCGCCCGTGACGACGGCGACCTTGCCGCTGGCGATAGCTGGATGTTGCATGTCGATATCCCTTCTCGTTTGCCTTTATGGACGGAGATATGGACGCCGTTTGCGCGCGGGTCAAATCCACAAGGCCATGTTCCGCTATTCGGCAGCCTGATCGCTGCCGTGACCTCTTCCCCTTGCGCGACGCGATAATCTCGCTAAAAGTGCCGCAAACCAAGGGCCCTGGTGCATGCGGCTCAATGCTCACGAACGGACTTTCATCATGGCATCGCATAAAGACGTGAAGAAGGTCGTCCTCGCCTATTCCGGCGGGCTCGACACTTCGATCATCCTGAAATGGCTTCAGACGGAACTCAACGCCGAAGTCGTGACCTTCACCGCCGACCTCGGCCAGGGCGAAGAGCTCGAGCCTGCGCGCAAGAAGGCCGAGATGCTGGGCATCAAGGAGATCTTCATCGAGGACGTGCGCGAAGAATTCGTCCGCGACTTCGTCTTCCCGATGTTCCGCGCCAATGCCGTCTACGAGGGCGTCTACCTGCTCGGCACCTCGATCGCCCGTCCGCTGATCTCCAAGCACCTGATCGATATCGCCAGGAAGACCGGCGCCGACGCCATCGCCCATGGCGCCACCGGCAAGGGCAATGACCAGGTTCGTTTCGAGCTTTCGGCCTATGCACTGAACCCCGACATCAAGATCATCGCTCCCTGGCGCGACTGGTCGTTCAAGAGCCGGACCGATCTTCTCGAATTCGCCGAACAGCACCAGATCCCGGTCGCCAAGGACAAGAAGGGCGAGGCGCCGTTCTCGGTCGACGCCAATCTTCTGCACTCCTCGTCCGAGGGCAAGGTTCTCGAGGACCCGAGCCAGGAAGCGCCGGAATACGTGCACATGCGCACGATCTCGCCGGAAGCCGCTCCCGACAAGGCCACGATCATCAAGGTCGGCTTTGAACGCGGCGACGCTGTTTCGATCAACGGTGTCCGCATGAGCCCGGCAACGCTGCTCGCCAAGCTCAACGACTATGGCCGCGACAACGGCATCGGCCGCCTCGACCTCGTCGAAAACCGCTTTGTCGGCATGAAGTCCCGCGGCGTCTACGAGACCCCCGGCGGCACGATCCTTCTGGCCGCGCATCGCGCGATCGAGAGCATCACGCTCGACCGCGGTGCTGCGCACCTCAAGGACGAGCTGATGCCGAAATATGCGGAGCTCATCTATTACGGCTTCTGGTTCTCGCCCGAACGCGAAATGCTGCAGGCCCTGATCGACAAGAGCCAGGAACATGTCGAAGGCGAAGTGACGCTGAAGCTCTACAAGGGCAATGTCATGGTCATCGGCCGCGAGAGCGACAAGTCGCTCTATTCCGACCAGCTGGTGACCTTCGAGGACGACCAGGGCGCCTATGACCAGAAGGACGCGGCCGGCTTCATCAAGCTCAACGCCCTTCGCCTGCGGACGCTCGCCAAGCGCAACCTCAAGGGCTGAGCATCGCGCCCATCACGTTCGAGAGCCCGCCGCTGCAACCGCAGCGGCGGGTTTTTTCATTCCATGCGCCGCCTGGCCCGGACGAAGGCGAGATAGGCGGCGATCGACATGAATTCCATCAAGGGAATGACGGTGCCGAAGGCGGTGAGCGGATCGCCGATCATGGCGGCCGCGACGCCCCCGAGGAAGCCGGATGCCATCTGGATGAAGCCGATCAGGGCCGCCGCCGAGCCGGCGATCTGCGGATGCGGGGCAAGGCCGGCCGTGGTGATATAGGGGCTGACGAAGGCGATGCCGAAGGAGCAGACGGCCACCGGTCCCATGATCGACAGGAAGGTCGGCGGGATGAGATGGACGGACAGGGCGATCATGGCGCCGCCGATGCCGATCAGAAAAAGGCCCGTCCGCAATGCGCCGCGCTCGCCGAGCCTCCGGGCCAGCACACGCAGCGCCACCGAACCGAAGAAGAAGAAGCCCGACTGCATCAGCATGCCGAAGCCGAACTGGCTCGGTGTCAGCCCGACATGGTTGATCAGCACGAAGGGCAGCATGGTCGACTGCGCGTAGAGCGCGCCGATGCAGCCACCGAGCACCAGCGCGGAAAACAGCACACGGGGATCGCCGATCAGCGTGCCATAGGCGCGGATCAGGCGGGTCGGGCGAAGAAGGGCCCGGTCGGGCGTGGTGGTCTCCGCCATCAGAAGGCCGATCGCCAGGCTGGTGCCGATGCCGAACAGGACCATCAGCACGAAGATCGCCTGCCAGCCGGAATATGCCAGCGCCAGACCACCGAGCGTCGGGCCGGCGGCCGGTCCGATGGCCAGCATGATGCCGACCATGTTGAGGATGCGGGCGGCCTCCGGGCCACTGAACTGGTCGCGGACGATGGCGCGCGACACGGTAATGCCGACCGAGGCGCCGATGCCCTGGATCAGGCGCCCGGCCAGAAGCCAGTCGACCGTGGGTGCGAAGGCGGCAATCAGGCTGCCCAGGATATAGATCATCAGGAAGGCAAGGGTGGCCTTCCTGCGCCCGAAGGCATCGGAGACCGGACCGGCAACGAGTTGGGCGACGGCGAAGCCGCCGAAATAGAACGAAAGGCTGAGCTTGATCGCACTCTCCGTCGTGGCGAAAGCATTGACCAGTTCGGGCATGGCCGGTGTGTAGACGGCCATGGAGACGGGGCCGATGGTGGTCAGGAGTGCGCCGATCAGCGAGGTGCGGCGCTCGCTCATGCGAGCCTTTGTCATGCTGTTCCAGTCAGTCGGATTGGGCTGTCGACGTCGCTGATTTACCGGCGGGCCGTGCGGTCGATGGATCGCTGGACCATAAGGCCGAGGGAGAGATTTGGCGATAGGTCGAATGCGACCTTGATGACTCCGTGACCGACGGGAGGGCGATAAAATTCAACGCCAAATCCTCCATGCGCTTGCCAACGCCAACCCATGAATACCATATCGAAGGACGAGTCCGGTTCGCGGGCGTCATGCAGGTCCAAAGGGTAATCGCCATGAGCACATCGTCATCCGTCAATCCCGCCGTCTTCGATTGGTCCGGCCCGAACGGCCTGCCGCGCTTCGAGGCGGTCCGCGACGAAGACTATGCGCCGGCCTTCGACGCCGCCCTTGCCGCCCATGATGCCGATATCGACGCGATCGCCAAGAACCCGGAGGCGCCGACCTTCGCCAACACCATCGTCGCCTCGGAGACCGCCGGGGATGAACTGTCGCGCGTCTCGGCACTGTTCTGGAACAAGGCCGGCGCGCACAGCAATGATGCCATCCAGGCTTTGGAGCGTGAGATCGCACCGAAGATGTCGCGGCATTATTCGAAGATCGGCATGAATGCCGACCTCTTTCGCCGCATCGATACGCTGTGGGAGAAACGCGCCGAACTCGGGCTGACGACCGAGGAACTGCGTGTGCTGGAGCGCCATTGGAAGGGTTTCGTGAAGTCGGGCGCCAAGTTGGAGAAAACGAAGCAGGAGCGGCTCGCCGCGATCAACGAGCGGCTGGCGAGCCTTGGGGCGCAGTTCGGCCAGAACGTGCTGGCCGACGAGAAGTCATGGTTCCTGCCGCTCGACGGCGAAGACGAACTCGCCGGCATTCCGGATTTCCTGAAGGAAGCGATGGCGACGGTGGCTGCGGCGCGCGGCGAGGGCCATGCCCATGTCGTTACCCTTTCCCGTTCGATCATCGAGCCGTTCCTGACCTTTTCCACCCGCCGCGACCTGCGCGAGAAGGCGTTTAAGGCCTGGGTGGCGCGCGGCATGAATGGCGGCGAGAGCGACAACCGGGCGATCGTCAAGGAGACGCTGGCGCTTCGGGCGGAAAAGGCGGGCCTGCTCGGCTATGCCAATTATGCGGCGCTTAAGCTCGACGACACCATGGCCAAGACGCCCGAGGCGGTGAACGGCCTTCTAATGAAGGTCTGGGAAAAGGCGCTCGACCAGGCCAAGGCCGAAGAAGGCGCGCTTGCCGAACTGATCGCCGAAGAGGGTGGAAACCACGAGGTCATGCCCTGGGACTGGCGCCATTATGCCGAGAAGCTGCGGGCGAAGAAGTTCGATTTTTCCGAGGCGGAACTGAAGCCCTATCTGCAGCTGGAAAAGATCATCGAGGCCTGCTTCGATGTCGCCGGGCGGCTGTTCGGCATCAGGGCGGTGCCGCTCGAGGACGTGGCCGGCTATCACCCGGATGTGCGGGTTTTCGAGATCCGCGATCGCAACGACAAGCTTGTCGCCATGTTCCTCGGTGACTATTTCGCCCGGCCGTCGAAGCGTTCGGGTGCCTGGATGAGTTCGTTCCAGTCGCAGCACAAGCTGACGCTGAGGAACGGCGCGGTCGGCGAGATCCCGATCATCTACAACGTCTGCAATTTCGCCAAGCCGGAGGAGGGACGCCCGGCGCTGCTGTCGCTCGACGATGCGCGCACGCTGTTCCACGAATTCGGCCATGCCGCGCATGGCATGCTGTCGAACGTCACCTATGCATCGGTGTCGGGTACGAGCGTGTCGCGCGACTTCGTCGAGCTTCCCTCGCAGCTCTACGAGCATTGGCTGACCGTGCCTGAGATACTGAAAACCTATGCCGTGCATTATGAGACCGGGCAGCCGATTCCCCAGTCCCTGCTCGACAAGGTTCTGGCCGCGCGCACCTTCAATGCCGGTTTTGCCACGGTCGAGTTCACCTCGTCGGCACTGGTCGACATGGCGTTCCATACGCGTGGGGCGGTGGAGGATCCAATGGCGCTGCAGGCGGAGGTGCTGAAGACGATCGGGCTGCCGAAATCGCTGGTGATGCGCCATGCCACTCCGCACTTCCAACACGTCTTCGCCGGTGACGGCTATTCTGCCGGCTATTATTCCTACATGTGGTCCGAAGTGCTTGACGCCGATGCCTTCTCCGCCTTCGAGGAAACGGGCAATGCCTTCGATCCGGCCATGGCGGAAAGGCTTAAGGCCAATATCTATTCGGTTGGCGGTTCGATCGATCCGGAAGTGGCCTACACGTCGTTCCGCGGCCGGCTGCCGAGCCCGGAAGCCATGCTGAAGAAGAAGGGGTTGGCGGCGTGATGCCGACGATCGTGGTAAAGGGGATTCCCGGTCGCCGGTAACCAAGCCCGGCGGCCTCGGCTTTTTTCCTTTCGCAAACGCAAAAAACAAGGTATGAGCGCGGCAAAGTAACAGGCCGCCACGTCTTGTCGCGCGCCCAGCCATCAGAGATTTTTGTATGAAGATTCGCAATATCGCCATCATTGCGCACGTCGACCATGGGAAAACGACGCTCGTTGACGAACTCCTCAAGCAGTCGGGTTCGTTCCGCGAGAACCAGCGCGTCGCCGAACGCGTCATGGACTCCAACGACCTCGAAAAGGAGCGTGGCATCACCATTCTCGCCAAGGCGACCTCGGTCGAGTGGAAGGGTGTCCGCATCAACATCGTCGACACCCCCGGCCACGCGGACTTCGGCGGCGAAGTCGAGCGTATCCTGTCGATGGTGGACGGTGCGATCGTTCTCGTGGACTCGTCCGAAGGTCCCATGCCGCAGACCAAGTTCGTCGTCGGCAAGGCGCTGAAGGTCGGTCTGCGCCCGATCGTCGCGATCAACAAGATCGACCGTCCGGACGGCCGCCACGAGGAAGTCATCAACGAGGTGTTCGACCTGTTCGCCAATCTCGATGCGACCGACGAACAGCTCGACTTCCCGATCCTCTACGGTTCGGGCCGCGACGGCTGGATGAACGTCAATCCGGAAGGCCCGAAGGAGCAGGGCCTTGCTCCTCTGCTCGACCTCGTGCTGGAACATGTTCCGGAACCGAGCGTCGGTGATGAGGACGGCGCGTTCCGCATGATCGGCACGATCCTCGAAGCCAACCCCTTCCTCGGCCGCATCATCACGGGCCGCATCCATTCCGGCTCGATCAAGCCGAACCAGGCCGTCAAGGTTCTCGGCCAGGATGGCAAGCTGATCGAAAACGGCCGTATCTCGAAGATCCTCGCCTTCCGCGGCATCGAGCGCACCGCGATCGACGAAGCCCATGCAGGCGACATCGTCGCCATCGCCGGTCTGTCCAAGGGCACGGTTGCCGACACGTTCTGCGATCCGTCGGTTACCGAAGCGCTGACCGCCCAGCCGATCGATCCGCCGACGGTTACCATGTCCTTCATCGTCAACGATTCGCCGCTGGCCGGCACCGAGGGCGACAAGGTAACGAGCCGCGTCATCCGTGACCGCCTGCTCAAGGAAGCCGAAGGCAATGTCGCGCTGAAGATCGAGGAGGCCGAGGGCAAGGACTCGTTCTTCGTCTCCGGTCGTGGCGAATTGCAGCTCGCCGTTCTGATCGAAACCATGCGTCGCGAAGGCTTCGAGCTTGCCGTTTCGCGTCCGCGCGTCGTCATGCACAAAGACGAGGCGACCGGTCAGCTGATGGAGCCGATCGAAGAAGTCGTCATCGACGTGGACGAAGAGCATTCCGGCATCGTCGTGCAGAAGATGTCCGAGCGGAAGGCCGAGATGGCCGAGCTTCGGCCCTCCGGCGGCAATCGCGTCCGTCTGGTCTTCTTCGCCCCGACCCGCGGCCTGATCGGCTACCAGTCGGAACTTTTGACCGATACCCGTGGCACGGCGATCATGAACCGTCTGTTCCATGACTATCAGCCCTACAAGGGCCCGATTTCCGGTCGTGTGAACGGCGTCCTGCTGTCGAACGGATCGGGTGAAGCTGTCGCCTATGCCATGTTCAACCTGGAAGACCGCGGCCCGATGATCATCGAGCCGGGCGAAAAGGTCTATCAGGGCATGATCATCGGTATTCATACCCGTGACAACGACCTGGAAGTCAATGTCCTGAAGGGCAAGCAGCTCACCAACATCCGCGCCGCCGGCAAGGACGAAGCGGTCAAGTTGACCCCGCCGATCCGCATGACGCTCGACCGCGCGCTGTCGTGGATCCAGGACGACGAGCTGATGGAAGTGACGCCGAAGTCGATCCGTCTGCGCAAGATGTATCTCGACCCGAACGATCGCAAGCGCTTCGCCAAGGCGCAGGCGGCTCAGGCCTGATCCGTCCAGCCATTGGAAACTGCAAACCCCGGCACGCGTGCCGGGGTTTTTGTTTGTGTATTCCAGACGGCCGGGCTTGCGACGCCCCTTAAGAATGCGTTAATTTCGCTCTAGGTCCAAATGAAGCTCGCAAGTCGATGGAACGGTGCAATCGCCTCGATCCCTTGACCCAGCCGGACGGAAGTAGCGTTATGAAGACGTTGTCGATCGATGTGCGCCCTGCCGAGCCGCAGGATGCAGCCTCCATTGCCGAGGCGCACCGCTCCGCATGGCAATATGCCTATGCAGGGCTTATTCCGCATCGACCCCTCACCAAGATGATCGAACGCCGTGGCGAAACCTGGTGGCGCAAGGCGACGCGCGGGCCGGCGACGCTTCTGGTCGTCGACGTCGCCGGCACCATCGCCGGCTATACGACGCTCGGCCTCAATCGCGCCCGCGCCCTTCCGCAGGAAGGTGAGATCTACGAAATCTATATGCGCCCCGAATATCAGGGCATCGGCCTGGGCCATGTCTTGTTCGGCGAGGCGCGGCGCCTGCTGAAGTCGCTCGGTTGCAACGGCATGGCCGTCTGGTGCCTGGAAGAAAGCCAGCACGCCGTTGATTTCTTCCGCTCCAACGGCGGCATCGACGCGGTCGAGGGCATGGAAGATTTCGACGACGTCCAGTTGAAGAAGCTCGGCTTCATCTGGAGCTGACGGCTGGCCCGGCGGCTTATTCGACGGATAACCCTTCGGGCCAGACATGGGTCTCTTCGCTCGCCTTCTCTCCTCGTTTTCCAATCCACATGGCTTCCTGGAATCCGCAGGCAAAATCGCTTGCCTCGCCGTCGGCGACCTGGCGGGCGAGTTCGTTGGCCTTGGGGTTGGACAGCGCATCGACATAGCCGACGACGCAGCTTAGGCCGTCCTCCGGTTGGGCCACCCGGGAGATCACCAGAACCTGTCCCTCCGCCTCCTTCGTCGGCATGCCGGTGTCGCCGACATTCTCGATGAACCAGCGCAGGATCGCGGCAAAGGGCTTTCCCGAGGCGTCGAGACGCCATTCGACCTTGGTGTTGATGTGGTTGAAGGCTGCGAAGGACGCGAAGGCGCCCTCGATCAGCTCGGCGCGCACCGGACCGTAGAGCACACTTTGGCGCAGGTCGCCCTCGGAGAAATAGATGGGATAGTCGTCATAGCCCCGGCATTTCATCGAAGCGCCCATCTCGTCGGCGGCGATCGTCTGGCAGCGGTCGAGGTTGAGATCGGTATAGACGCTCTCGTTGGCCATTGCCGGTGCGGCGAGACCAAGGGTGGTGACGGCGAATGCCGTGGTCACGGAACGGAAAGCGAGCATCGATGGTCCCCTCTAGCAGAACTGATTGCGAGTATAGCAGAGAGCATGCCGCGTGGCGTGGGGGGACGCTGGAAAAGCCTGCAAAGCCAAGCGGTGCGGATCACCCGCATTTGGCGCCTTCGCCCAAAGCCGTGTTGCATTGCATCTGAATTCCCATTAGGAAGCGCGGGATTTCAACACTCCCATGGGGCTGAAAATGCGTATTGATGCAATCAAGATCGGCAAGAATCCGCCGGATGACGTGAACGTCATTGTTGAAGTGCCGGTCGGTGGCCATCCGATCAAGTACGAGATGGACAAGGAAGCCGGCGCCCTGATCGTCGACCGCTTCCTCTATACGCCGATGACCTATCCGGGCAATTACGGTTTCGTGCCGCACACGCTCTCGGAAGACGGCGACCCGATCGACGTGCTGATCTGCAATACGCGCCCGCTCGTTCCGGGCTGCGTCATCAATGTTCGCCCGATCGGCGTCATGGTCATGGAAGACGACGGCGGCAAGGATGAGAAGATCATCGCCGTTCCGTCGCACAAGCTGACCCAGCGTTACGACAAGATCGAGAACTACAACGACATGCCGGAGATCACGCTCAAGCAGATCGAGCACTTCTTCGAGCACTACAAGGATCTGGAGCCCGGCAAGTGGGTGAAGATCGCCGGTTGGCAGGATGTCAGCGTCGCCAAGAAGCTGATCGTCGAGGCCATCGACCGGTTCAAGGCCCAGAAGTAAGGGTCAGTCGGCGACAAGGCTATCGATCCGTTTTGCCAAATCCTCCGGGTCGCCCTCGATCCGGAGGATTTTTTGTCTGGCGGTGTCGCCGGAGACGACGGACACGGAAGATTTCGGGACGCCGAGCACCTTGGCCAGCAGAACGACAAGGGCCTTGTTGGCCTTGCCCTTTTCCGGAACGCAGGAGACGCGCGCCTTCAGATGCGCCTCGCCTTCGGCATTCAGTTCGACGCCATCGATCGCGTCACGGCCGCCGTTTGGCGTCAGGCGAACGGCCAGCCGCAGGTGATCGGCAAAGGCCTTGTAAGGCGGGATCACAAGAACAGGGGAACGATGCTGTTCCACATCAGCGAACGGATGAAGAAGATGATCAGCAGCACGACGATCGGCGAGATGTCGATGCCGCCAAGATCGGGCAGGATGCGGCGGATGGGGCGCAGCACGGGTTCGGTCACGTTGTAGAAGAACGTGCCGAGCGAGTTGACGAAGCGGTTGCTCGAATTGATCACGTTGAACGCATAGAGCCAGGAGAAGATGGCGCTGCCGATGAGCACCCAGGTATAAATGTTCAAGGCCAGATCGATCGTCTGAAACAGCGCAAGCATGCAAGTCTCCATTTCTCGGTTGACAGACATGTAGACATTGGCGACTAAACGGACAAGTCCTGCGAGCCGGCCTATGGGGATTCATGTTTAACGGGCGTGTCGGTTCCGGTCATTGTCCGAGCGCCCGAATCGAAAGTTCCTCAGATGGCAGCAATCTCGTCCGGTGATCGTTTCGCCGCTTTCCGGCATGCAGCCTATCTGCGCTTCTTCTTCGCCCGCTTCCTCGGCGCCTTTGCCACGCAGATCCTGTCGGTTTCGGTCGGCTGGCAGATGTATGACGAGACGGGCAGCGCGCTCTATCTCGGATTGATCGGTCTTGTTCAGTTCCTGCCGTCGCTGCTGCTGATCCTTATCACCGGCTCGGTCGCCGATCGCTACAATCGCCGGGCGATCGTGGCGATCTGCATGATCATCAGCGCCCTGTGCGGCGGCGCGATGCTGCTTCTGACGATGTTCGATGCCTTCGATCCGCTGATCGTCTTCGCCATTCTGGTGGTGTTCGGTGTTGAGCGCGCCTTCAACGCCCCGGCCGTGCAGTCGCTGGCGCCCAATCTCGTGCCGCCCGCGGATCTGGGCAATGCCGTCGCGTGGAACTCCTCGTCCTGGCAGACCGCGTCGATCGTCGGTCCGGTGGCGGGCGGCCTTCTTTACGGGGTCAGCGCAACGCTTGCCTATTCGGTCTCCTTCGCCTTCTTCGTCGCCGCGGCCATTCTCGTCTTCATGGTGGCAAAGCCCGAGCAGCGCAGCGCGTCCAAGGCGGTCTCCTGGAACACGATCCTCGCCGGCTTCCGCTTCATCTTCGGCGAAAAGGTGGTGCTCGGTGCGATCTCTCTGGATCTCTTCGCCGTCCTGCTCGGCGGCGCGGTGGCGCTGATGCCGGTCTTCGCGCGGGACATCCTGACGCTTGGCCCGCTCGGGCTCGGCCTTCTGCGGGCGGCACCCGGTATCGGGGCGATCATTGTCGCAGTGGCGCTCGCAAGCTTTCCCATCAGGCACAATGCCGGTCTGTTCATGTTCATCGGCGTTGCGCTCTTCGGCGCGGGCACGATCATCTTCGGACTGTCGGAAACCGCCTGGATCTCGATCGCCGCGCTGATGCTGATGGGCGCGGCCGACATGGCCTCGGTCTATGTCCGCGAAACCTTGATCGCGCTGTGGACGCCGGACGAAGTGCGCGGCCGGGTCAATGCCGTCAACATGGTCTTCGTCGGCGCATCGAACGAGCTCGGCGAATTTCGCGCCGGCACGATGGCGCATGTGGTGGGGCCCGTTCCGGCGGTGGTGATCGGCGGGGCAGGGACGCTTGCCGTCGCCGTGCTCTGGGCGCTCGGCTTCCCGCAATTGAGAAAGATCGACAGCCTGGACGCCCCTAACACTCAGGCGAAGTGATTTGCCTTGACGAAGACCAGGTCGAGGAATTCCGAAAGCCAGGCCTTGAGCGGCGCATCGAAAATCATCCGGCCTTCGAGATGGTCACGACCCTGCTGGGCGTTCGGCATGATGAAGCGGTGGGCGCCGTGGACGACCCAGCGCTGCATCATGGCGCGGGTGAGTTCGGCATGGAACTGCAGGCCCCAGGCATTGTCGCCGTAGCGGATCGCCTGGTTGCGGTAGACATCGCCCTCGGCCAGAAGCTGGCAACCCTGGGGCAGGTCGAATCCTTCGCGATGAAAATGATAAACCATCTTCGGCCAGCAGCGCATCAGGAGCCGGCCGTGCTCTGTCGGGCGCAGCGGATACCAGCCGATTTCGACGCGGCCTTCCGGCTCAGGCTCGACCTTGCCGCCGAGATGGCGCACCAGCATCTGGGCGCCAAGGCAGATGCCGAGATAGGGCTTGTTCTCCTTGAGCGGCACGGCGAGCCAGTCCGTTTCGGTCCGGACGAAGGGGTCCGGGTCGTTGGCGCTCATCGGCCCGCCGAACACCACTGCGCCGGAATGGGCTTCCAGCGTCGCCGGCAGCCGGTCTCCGAGCACCGGCCGGCGGATATCGAGCGGGAAACCCTTCTCGATCAGCATCTGGCCAACCCGCCCGGGGCTCGACCTTTCCTGGTGGAGAACGATCAGGACAGGCTGCCGATCCCGCCTTCGGTGGGGATCATCCAGCATCGTCGCCACCCTCGAGACCTGCTCGCGCCTCCGCCTCCTGTCGTTCGTGCACCCGGTCGCGGCCCGACACGCCGAGCAGGTCGGCGATCCGCCAGATGGCGTGATCCTCCATCTCGCTACGGGCGCCGTCGGCATAGACGATGTCCCAGAGGATGCCGACGAGTTGCGTGCGTTGGTTTTCGTCCAGCGTGCGTTTCAGGTCGGAGGTGAAGCGGTAGTAGTCCACCGCCTCGCTCTCTGCCTTCCTGCTTTCGACCAGCAGGGCGTCGACCGCCTCCTCGTCCAGCGCATATTGCTCACGCAACAGCGAACGCAGCTTGACCCTTTCCGCCTGGTGCACGACGCCGTCGGCCTCCATGACCTGCAGGCAGAGAGCGGCCACCGCAATGCGCGGATCGTCCGGGGCGAACGCCGGCTGCTGCGGTGCGGACTGGGTCAGGCTCTGGAAAAAAGACTGTAGTCGATCGAGCATTCGGCTTCCTCAGAAGAGCTTCAGTCGGTTTTTTTGATCGGATGACGCCTGTGCACCATCGCGAACGCCCGGATCGTCGGGTGGGCGGCCGAAGAAAGGCTCAAGGCTCGGTTCCGGCTTGGCCTTCCTCTCGATCTTGTTCGCCACGACAGGCGCAGCCGGGGCGGGCGCCTGTTCGGCAAGCGGCGAGGGAGGAACGGAGGCGGCGACCGGAGCGACGGGAGCGGGTTGTGGCTCCGTCGTGCTGACGGGCGGCAAGGTCTCGAGCGCGATGGCAGCGTGCCCGGGCGTGCCCTCCTCGACCGGTCCTTCCAGCTGGTCGAAAGGGACCTTCCATTCGAAGGCATCAAGCCTGCCGGTGATCGGCGATAGCGGCATCCACTTGTCAGAGACATAGCCGTCGGCGACCCAGGCGGGATCGCGGCCTGCCTTCAGGGCCTGCGCCATCCAGTGGCGAATGCGGCCCTGATCGCCCGTTTCGGCTTCCTCGATATCGGCGAGCAACAGGTAGACGCGCTCGGACGAACTCATCCGGGCAGCCGCTTCCGCCTTGGCGCGTGCCTTGGTGAACTCCTGGGCATCAAGCGCGGCTTCCGCAACGACCAGCAGCGACTCGACATTGTTGGTGCGCAGCGATTCCAGCCGCTCGGCACGCTTCAATCGGTCGACGGCGCTGTCGCCGCTTCGGGCGCGCAAATAGGCCTTGGCGATTTCCGGATGCGGATTGAGTTTCCACACCTGCTCCAGCACGCTGGATGCCTTGCGCAGGTTGTCCTCGCGCAGATAGGCCTTGGCGGCGACGATCGCGGCGGGAACGAGATCCTTGGCGAGCTTGAGGGCATGAAGCGCGTCGTCGCGGGCAGCCACCGGTTCGCTTTCGAGCCGGTCCTCGGCCTTGGCCGTCAGAAGCACGGCCTTCAAGCGGTCGGCCTCGGCACGGTTGAGTACATGGGCGACACGCTGCTGGTCGAGCAGGCGGATCGAATCGTCCCAATTGCCGACGCGACAGCGGTGTTCCAACGTCGCCTTGGCGGCCCAGGGCAGATAGGGCGCGCTCTCTGCCGCTGTTTCGGCATATTGTCGGGCGGCCTCGTGGGCGCCGAGCCGGTCGGCCTCGACGTAAAGACCGCGCAATCCGAGTTCTCGGGTTTCCGGATCATCGGCCATCTGCTGGTAGAGCCTGCGGGCCTCGTCGTGGCGACCTTCGATCACGGCAGTCTGGGCTTCGAGGACTAGAATGAGCGGTTCCTGGTCCGCCCGCAGCAGGCTGCGGGCGCGGGCGCTCATCTTGTGGGCGAGGGCGGCATTGCCGGCGCCGGCTGCGATCAAACCGGTCGACAGCGCCTGGTAGCCACGGTCGCGGGTTCGGGCACGGAAATAGCGGCGAACGGAATGGGGCGAGGTCCATAGCGTGCGGACGAACCACCAGAGGATCATGATGGTGGCGACGATCGCCAGCATGGCCGAGGCTGCGACCATCAGGCTCATCTCGATCAACTGGCCCTGCCAGACGATCGACAGCGAGCCGGGCCGATCGGCGAGCCAGGCAAAGCCGAAGCCGAGCGAGAGGATGGTCAGGATGAAGAACAGGATTCTCAGCATGGATTTGCGACCTCAGCCCTTCTTGCCGGCGACGACGGTGGCGAGCGCGTCGCCGACCACGGTCTCGATTTCAATGCGGGTCTTGAGCGTCGACACATAGTCGGTCGAAACCGCCTTGCCCTGCTCCGGCAGGCTTTCCCATTCGAGCGAGGCTCCCTTGAGATCGCCGTTCTGCAGCTTGTCTTCCATGCGCGCGAGGATCGCCTCCGGCGTCGTCCCCTCGACATTGCCGACGGGGCGAACCTTGACGACGGAGAGCGCGCTCGACAGCAGGCGCTGACCGATACCCTCGTTGGGGTCAGGCTGGTGGATCGCCGAAAGGATGGTGTCGGCGACATCGCCGAACTTGCGCACGAGTTCGGCTCGAGAGGCAATGCCGGTCGCGGCGTGCGGACGAAGCCGCTCGACCGCCGGATCGTCGGGGGTGATGCTGGCCAGCGCATCGAGCTCGGCCATGAAGGGGCCGCCGCGCTCGGTCGCGGATTTCAAGGCGGTGAGCGCGATGGCCTTGGCCATCTCGACGTCGGTGCGGGGTTCTTCGAGCTTCTTCTCTGCTTCCGCCAGGCGTTCGGTCAGGCGGGCCTCGGTCTCGGTGAGCGCACTGGCATTGTCGGCGGCCTCGCCCTTCAGCGCGGCGAGCGCCTCGTCGGTCTGGGCGAGCCTCTGGCGCAATTCGTCCAGTGCCGCGGTGTCTGCCGCGGTGCTGGCCTGGTTGGTGACGGCGGTCTCAAGCGCCGCCAGCCTCTCCTCGAGGCGCGGATCGGCGGTGGCCGCCGGGGCATCGGCCAAGCCGGCAAGCTGCGTCTTCAACGCTTCGACATCGGCGGACAGGCCGGACATGTCCACCGGTGGCGTGGTTTCTCGCCCGACGGCTGGCAGATAGCCGGCATATTGCATGCTGCCGGCGCCCGCGAGGGCGACAAGGCCGCCGAAGATGCCGGCGGCGATGAGTGCGGGCAGCGCCGGACCTGATCTAGCCGGGGGCGTCGGTTCGCTTGGCGGCGTCTCGGCGGCAGCCGTCGTTGCCGGTTCGATCGGGGTTTCGGCATCGGAAGCGGACCGCTCGGCCGCCGTTTCATCCGGAGCCGGATCTGACGCTCCGTTCGAGCTTACCTGATCCGTTTCGGACGGAGCGCTGGTCGCGGCGATGCCATCGCTTTCGATCGTCTCGGAACGGTCCGTCGGCTCGGTCTGTGCCGTGCTGTCAGCGGCCACCGGATCGGCCGTCAGGTCGATGGTGACCGGGTCGTTCGGCGACTTCGAGCGGCGGGGCGGCTTTCCGGAAACCATGTCAACCTCTTCATTTCCCTGCGGTCCTCTAAAACTAGTCAGTCGGGGCGGGGAAAGAAAGGGCGAAGATCAAATTTGCCCCTCGACCTTAGAGTAGGGACAGCAGCGATGCCTCGGTCGGGACCGGCGCGACCCGGCATCTCGAACGGAACGGCTCCGGCACTGCAGCGACGATTTTCTCGCTCAGGCATAGAAACCGGGTGCTCGACAGCGTGGCCGCATCCGATTTCAACAAGGGCAGGTCGAAGAGGCGTCTGCCACTTTCGCTCGAATAAAGCAGCACCGCATCGACAGACTCTTCGCCGATGATCCGTTCGGTTTCGGACGGCGAAGGGGCAAGGGCGCGCATGCGGTAGCATTCGCAGATCTCGACCGGGATATGCCGGGCGGCGAGCTCGGTTTCGAAGCCCGAGGCACGCGGCTTTCCGGCGAAATAGAGCAGGGGGCGGTCGGGCCTCAAGGCCGCGGCCATCCGATCGGCGATCATCCGGGCAAGGGTCGTGCCGTCGTTGTCACCGGCGATCACTATGCGGAAGCCGACGTTCCAGGCCGCGTTGGCCGTGCTCTCGCCGACGGCAAAACAGGGAATGTCGAGCAGAGCGGGCGGCAGATGGGACAAGGTGAGCAAGGCGCGAAGCGCCTCGGCGCTGGTAAAGGCGACGGCCGGATGATCATGCAACAGTGACGCCGCGATGGCGGCCCTGTCATGTTCGGCGACCGCGAGCGGAAGCAACAGCGGCTCGTGGCCACGCCGCCTGAGTTCGGCAGCCGTGCGGCTCGCCGCCGGTTCCGGGCGCGTCACCAGAACGCGCATGGCTCAACTCCAGCTGGCGAAGAAGTCGGGGCCGGCCTTGGCGCGGATCGCCTCGCCGGCGGCGCGGCCGATCTCGGCTGCATCGCCGCAGGCCCCTTCCAGGCCGGTTTCATGGAAGCGAGAGCCGTCGGGCGTCAGGATCATGCCGGAGAAGGAAAGGCGATCGCCGTGACATACGGCATAGCCGGCGATCGGGGTCCGACAGGAGCCGTCGAGCGCTGCGAGGAAAGCGCGTTCGCAGGTGACCGCGTCATAGGTCGGGCGATCGTTGATGGCCGCCAGCAAGGAATTCATTCGATCGTCGTCGGTCCGGCTCTCGATGCAGATGGCGCCCTGGGCTGGCGCCGGGGGGAAGTCCTTCGGGTCGAGGAGTTCGGTCGGCACGTCGAGCTTGCCCAGGCGCCTGAGCCCGGCATAGGCGAGCAGCGTGCCGTCGGCCTGGCCCTCGGCGAGCTTCCTTAGCCGGGTATCGACCTGGCCGCGAAACGTGATGACGTTGAGGTCCGGGCGCAAGCGCCGAATGAGTGCCTGGCGGCGCAGCGACGAGGAGCCGACGGTTGCGCCATGCGGCAGTTCGGTCAGCTTCGGTGCTGTCTTGCCAATGAAAGCGTCGCGGACATCCTCGCGCGGCAGGAAGGCAGAGAGAAACAAGCCTTCAGGCAGCCTGGTCGGCATGTCCTTTGAAGAGTGAACGGCCAGATCCAGATCGCCGGAGCGCAATTGTGCTTCGATCTCCTCGGTGAACAGCCCCTTGCCGCCCAGTTCCGCCAGCGGCCGGTCGGTGATCCGGTCGCCCTGGGTCGAAAGCACGACGATCTCGAACATCGATTCTGCCAGGCCATGGGCAGCCATGAGGCGGTCGCGGGTCTCGTGGGCCTGGGCGAGCGCCAGCGGGCTGCCGCGCGTGCCGATGCGGAAAGGTTTTGTTTGCATCCGGTCTGATCCGTTGTTACCGACAGACCTCCTAGACCGGTTTGACGGTCATCGCAATCAATGAACAGGGCAAATGGGCGCCAAACTACGCATTCTCGGCATCGAGACCAGCTGTGACGAGACGGCCGCGGCCGTCGTTTCCCGCCACGATGACGGCACCGGCCGGATCGAGGCCGACGTGGTCTTGAGCCAACTCGACGAGCACAGCGCCTATGGCGGCGTCGTGCCGGAAATCGCGGCGCGCGCCCATGTCGATGCGCTCGACAGCCTGATCGAGGAGGCCCTCACGCGGGCGCAGGTGAAGCTCGCCGACATCGACGCCATTGCTGCAACGGCTGGTCCCGGACTGATCGGCGGCCTTCTGGTTGGGCTGATGACCGGCAAGGCAATCGCGCGGGCGACTGGTAAGCCGCTCTATGCGATCAACCATCTCGAAGGCCACGCGCTGACTGCGCGGCTGACCGACAATTTGAGCTTCCCCTACCTGATGCTGCTCGTCTCCGGTGGCCACACCCAGCTTGTGCTGGTGCGCGGCGTGGGTTCCTACGAGCGCTGGGGCACGACCATCGACGATGCGCTTGGCGAAGCCTTCGACAAGACGGCCAAACTGCTCGGCCTGCCTTATCCCGGCGGCCCGGAAGTCGAGAAGGCGGCGGCGACGGGAGACGAAGAGCGTTTCGCCTTTCCGCGACCGCTGGTGGGCGAAGCCCGGCTCGACTTCTCCTTCTCCGGCCTGAAGACGGCCGTTCGCCAGGCGGCGGAGAGCATCGCGCCGGTGAGCGATCAGGACATCGCCGACATTTGCGCTTCCTTCCAGCGCGCGATTTCGCGCACCCTCGATGACCGGATCGGGCGGGGGCTGCTGCGGTTCCTGACCGAGTTCCCCCAGACTGACGGTCTTCCTGCCCTGGTGGTCGCCGGCGGGGTTGCGGCGAACAAGGCGTTGCGCCGCACCCTGCAATCGCTGTGCGACCGGCACGGCTTTCGCTTCGTCGCTCCGCCGCACCACCTTTGCACCGACAATGCCGTGATGATCGCCTGGGCGGGGCTGGAGCGCATGGCGCTCGGTATGCCGGCCGATCCGCTCGACGTACAGCCACGTTCGCGCTGGCCGCTCGACGCGGATGCGCAGGCCTTGCTTTCCTATGGCAAGCGGGGAGCAAAGGCATGAGCGGGGCTGACCGCATCGTCGTCATCGGTTCAGGCGCCTTCGGTACGGCGCTTGCCGCCGTCATGGCGGCCGAGGGCAGGGTCGAGACCACGCTCTTCGGCCGGGATGCCGCGCTGATCGCGGATTTGCAGGCGTCTCGGGTACACGAGGCGGCCCTGCCCGGCATTCGCCTGCCGGACGCCTTGCGGTTCTCTGTCGATCCCGGCGTGATCGCCGCAGCCGAAATCGTGCTCTTCGCCATGCCCTCGCAGGCCCAGGCGGAAGCGGCCGCACAATACGGACCCCATCTCCGCGAGGGGGCGGCTGTGGTCACCTGTGCCAAGGGCATTGACCGCAACACCACGCGGCTGTTGACGGATGTCCTTGAAGAAGCGCTGCCGCATCATGCCGTGGCCGCGCTTTCCGGACCCGGTTTTGCCGCCGACATCGCCCGCGGCCTGCCGACGGCAATGGCGATCGCGGCCTCCGACCTGGCCATTGCCGAGCGGCTGGCGCATGCCATTTTCGGCCGGACTTTCCGTCTCTACGCTTCCGATGACCGGATCGGCGTGCAGCTCGGCGGGGCGCTGAAGAATGTGTTGGCGATCGCCTGCGGCATCGTGGAGGGCATGGGGCTTGGCGATTCCGCCCGCGCCGCGCTCATTTCGCGCGGGCTTGCCGAAATGTCACGACTGGTCGCGGCCATGGGCGGCAAAACGGACACCGTTCGTGGTCTGTCCGGGCTCGGCGACCTGGTGCTGACCGCCACCAGCCACCAGTCGCGCAACCTGCGTTTCGGCATTGCGCTGGGCCGCGGCGAACCGATCGATTTCTCGCGTGGGCAACTGGTCGAAGGCGCCTTTGCCGCCGCCGTCGCCTCGCGGCTGGCCGAGGGGCTTTCGGTCAGCATGCCGATCACCGATGCCGTGGCGGCGATCATCGAGGGTAGCCTCGATATTCCGACGGCCATCGAGCAGTTGATGTCGCGTCCGATCACCACCGAGTGACGGGCTCTAGAAGAACCAAGGAGAGACGAAACATGCTGTTTGCCGTAATCTGCGCCGACAAGCCGGGACACCTGAATGTCCGGATGGAAACCCGCCCGACCCATCTCGAATGGCTGAACGGTCTCAATGCCGCCGGCACGCTGAAGATCGGGGGGCCCTTCCTCGATGCCGACGGCAAGCCCTGCGGCTCCATGCTTTTGATCGCTGCCGACGACATCGAAGGTGCCAAGGCGATCGCGGCGCAGGATCCCTATGCCAAGGTCGGCCTTTTCGCCAATGTCGAGATCAAGCCCTACAACTGGGTCTTCAACAATCCGGAGGCTTGAGGGCAGATGGCTTTCTGGCTCTACAAGTCCGAACCTTTCAAGTGGTCCTGGCAGATGCAGAAGGATGCAGGCGAAAAGGGCACCGAGTGGACCGGCGTTCGCAACTATCTGGCCCGCAACAACATGCGGGCCATGAAGATCGGCGACAAGGGCTTCTTCTATCACTCGAACGAGGGGCTGGAGGTCGTCGGCATCGCGGAAGTCTGCGCGCTGTCCCATCCGGATTCCACCGCCGAAGGGGATGCCCGCTGGGACTGCGTCGATATCCGCGCCGTCTGTGACATGCCGAAGCCCGTCTCGCTGAAGGACGTCAAGGCCAATCCGAAGCTTGCCAACATGGCCTTGGTCACCTCGATGCGGCTCTCCGTCCAGCCGGTGACGGAAGAGGAATATCTCGAAGTCTGCCGCATGGGCGGGCTCGACAATCCGCCGCGCTGAGGGAGATGGCTTGAACACCGATCCCGAGACGTTCATTTGCGCAAACACCAGCCTGATGGCGCCGCCGCATGTGCCGGAAATCCGATTGCGGCTGGCAAGCGAGGTTCATGACCTCTGGCTGAAGACGGAAGAAGACCTCGAGGAAATCGGTCTGCCGCCGCCGTTCTGGGCCTTTGCCTGGGCCGGCGGGCAGGGGCTCGCCCGTTACATCCTCGATCATCCGCAAGAGGTGCGCGGCAAGCGCGTGCTCGATTTTGCCAGCGGTTCCGGGCTGGTGGCGATCGCGGCGAAGCTCGCCGGAGCCGCCGAGGTGGTCGCCGCCGACATCGACCCGTGGGCCGGAACGGCGGTAAGGCTCAATGCTCGCGAGAATGGCGTGGAGATCGGCTTCACCGCCGATAACCTGATCGGAAAATCCATCGATTCCGACATCGTGCTGGCCGGCGACGTTTTCTATGACCGGGATTTTGCCAGCGCGCTATCCGACTGGTTCGCACATCTTGCCGCTGGCGGGAGGCGGGTGCTGGTTGGCGATCCCGGACGCAGCTATCGCCCGACCGAGCGGCTCGAGGCGCTCGCCACCTACGAAGTGCCGGTCACGCGGGTTCTCGAGGACTGCGAAATCAAGCGGACGACGGTCTGGCGTTTCCGCTGACCGGCCTCATCAGCGAGGGCGGATGACGCATACGCCGGCCTCGTAGGCGCAGGCGCTGTCGTCCATTTCCGCATCGACCTCGATGATCCTTGCCGCCGGCGGCCGATAGGTGACGACGTCGCTGCGGGAACCCTCGATCGCGAAGTAGATCCCGGCGCCGCGAACCCGTACGGCGGAGATCGATCCGGCAAAGGTGCCGATACCGGGAACGACGGACGGCAATCCCGCGCCACCGACCACAGTTTGCTGATAATGACGATCGTAGCCACTCCGGTCCGGATGTCGAGAATGACGGTATTCACTGGCGCTCAATTGGGTTGCACCAAGAAAAAGCGATAGGGCGCCGGCAATGACCAGTCCGGTGCGGGCAAGACGCGTGACCATGGATGCCTCTCCGTCGGGCTCGGGGTGGTTAACAAAAGGTTAAGGCCACCATGCCCGATTTCCTCGGTAAAGTCATTGCCGCGCGTGATTTTTTAGCAGGACATGATCAATCGCCGCGCGTTGGCATAAAGTTCTATTCATCCCAATCGATTAAAATCGAATCGGCGAGCGAATGGGCTTGTCGTCGGTCATTTCGGCGATTAAACGTCGCGATTGATGCAATGCACCCACGTGTGGGATCAAGGCATTGCCCGGAGGATGTCCGAGTTCTCGGAACGCATTGAAACGCCGCGAGGTTCTGATGGCGAATCTGACAAATAACCGGCCCTTGTCGCCGCATCTGCAAATCTACAAGCCGATCCCCACCATGGTGATGTCGATCCTGCATCGCATCACCGGTGCCGCGCTCTACTTCGGCACCATTCTGGTCGCCTGGTGGCTGATCGCCGCCTCGACGGGTGCCGCCTATTTCGACTGGGTCAGCTGGTTCATGGGGACGATCGTCGGCCGGCTCGTGTTGTTCGGCTACACCTGGGCCCTGCTTCACCACATGCTCGGCGGCCTGCGCCACCTGATGTGGGATGTCGGCTACGGCTTCGACAAGCACTTCTCCACCAAGCTCGCCAAGGCCAACATCATCGGTTCGGTGGTGCTGACCGTTCTTGTGTGGGCGATCGCCTACGCCGTACGCTGAGGAACACGAACATGGATATGCGCACTCCGCTCGGTAAGGTCCGCGGTCTCGGTTCGGCCAAGGAAGGCACGGATCATTTCTGGCGTCAGCGGGTCACGGCCGTCGCCAATATTCCGCTCATCACCTTCTTCATCGGTTTCCTGGTCTGCTACGGCGGCGCGCCCTATGCGGAAGTCGTCGGCGCCCTGGCCAATCCGGTCGTCGCCGTGGTCATGGGCCTGGTCGTCCTCTCCGGCGTCATTCACATGAAGCTCGGCATGCAGGTGATCATCGAGGACTATGTCCATCAGGAGCTCACCAAGATCGCCCTCTTGATGCTCAATATGTTCTTCGCGATCCTGATCGGCGGGCTCTGTCTTTTCGCCCTTCTGAAGATCGCATTCGTAGGATAATCCCCATGGCACCGATCAACTCCCCCGCCCAGAACGGCAAGGCCTACAAGTATGTCGACCACTCCTATGACGTGGTCGTCGTCGGCGCCGGCGGCGCCGGCCTGCGCGCCACGCTCGGCATGGCCGAACAGGGCTTCAAGACCGCCTGCATCACCAAGGTCTTCCCGACCCGCTCGCACACGGTTGCGGCCCAGGGTGGCATTGCCGCTTCGCTCACCAACATGACGCCCGACTGTTGGCAGTGGCACCTCTACGACACCGTCAAGGGTTCGGACTGGCTCGGCGACGTCGACGCCATGCAGTATCTCGCCATGGAAGCGCCGAAGGCGGTCTATGAGCTCGAGCACTACGGCGTTCCCTTCTCGCGCAACGAAGAAGGCAAGATCTACCAGCGGCCGTTTGGCGGCCACATGCAGAACTACGGCGAAGGTCCGCCGGTACAGCGCACCTGCGCTGCCGCCGACCGTACCGGCCACGCCATCCTGCACACGCTTTATGGCCAGTCGCTGCGCAACAATGCCGAATTCTTCATCGAATACTTCGCCCTCGACCTGATCATGGCGCCCGATGGCCGCTGCACCGGTGTCGTCGCCTGGAACCTTGACGACGGCACGATCCATCGCTTCGCCGCCAAGATGGTGGTGCTGGCGACCGGTGGTTACGGCCGCGCCTATTTCTCGGCAACGTCGGCCCATACCTGCACCGGCGACGGCGGCGGCATGATCGCCCGTGCCGGCCTGCCGCTCCAGGACATGGAATTCGTCCAGTTCCACCCGACCGGCATCTATGGTGCCGGCTGTCTGATCACCGAAGGGGCGCGCGGCGAAGGCGGCTATCTCGTCAACTCCGAAGGCGAGCGCTTCATGGAGCGCTATGCCCCGTCGGCCAAGGACCTTGCCTCGCGCGACGTCGTTTCGCGCTGCATGACGCTGGAAATCCGCGAAGGCCGCGGCGTCGGCAAGAACAAGGACCACATCTTCCTGCATCTCGACCACCTCGATCCGGCCGTGCTGCACGAGCGCCTTCCGGGCATTTCGGAATCGGCCAAGATCTTCGCCGGCGTCGACGTGACCCGCGAGCCGATCCCGGTCCTGCCGACCGTCCACTACAACATGGGCGGCATTCCGACCAACTACTGGGGCGAGGTGCTGAACGCCGATGCCGCCAATCCGGAACGCATCGCGCCCGGCCTGATGGCCGTCGGCGAGGCCGGTTGCGCCTCGGTTCATGGTGCAAACCGCCTCGGCTCCAACTCGCTGATCGACCTCGTGGTCTTCGGCCGTGCCGCCGCCATCCGCGCCGGTCAGGTGATCGACAAGTCCGAGCCGGTTCCGGCGCTCGACATTGCCGCCTGCGACAAGATCATGGAGCGCTTCGACACCTTGCGGAACGCCTCCGGCTCGACGCCGACCGCCGTGCTGCGCGACAAGATGCAGCGCGCCATGCAGGAAGACGCGGCCGTGTTCCGTACCCAGGAAGCGCTCGAAAGCGGCTGCCGCCGCATCTCGGCGATCTGGAAGGAACTGCCGGACGTCAAGGTCACCGACCGGTCGCTGGTGTGGAACTCCGACCTCGTCGAAACGCTCGAACTGCACAACCTGATGGCCAATGCCATCACCACGGTCTATGGCGCGGAAGCGCGCAAGGAAAGCCGCGGCAGCCATGCGCGCGAAGACTATACCAGCGGCCCGTTCGCCGGTCGCGACGACGAGAACTGGCGCAAGCACACGCTCGCCTGGGTCTCCGAGGCCGGCGACGTGAAGCTCGACTATCGTCCGGTCCACACCGACCTGATCGCCGAAGGCATCGATCCCTACAAGATCGCGCCCAAGGCTCGCGTATACTGACAGTGGTTAGAGGGCAACATATGCAAGGGAAGGCTGCAGGGGTTGTAAGTGACCTAAGCGCAGCTTTCCCTTTGTTCATGCAGAAAGACTTCGAAGTTTCTGTAAACAATGTGCCCTACGAAATTGGTGTCGACAAGAACTATCCTGCTGCTTTGCGTGAGATGGTAAGTGCCGCGGCTGTTACCTACTATCTGCAGAATAAGTCGATTGACAACGTCCGGAGGACATATCTCAAGGATGTCAAATACGAAGAAGATCCAGGCGGTGATGCACGGTTAGATAGATCGTATCGCAAAATCTGCCTATCACAGATTGATCGCTTGACGAGTGCGGTGAGGGACTATCCTTCTGTTTTGACACGGCAGCCCACAGTAGGTGAATGGATAGGAGACCTGACGCTTATCCGTATTCGCTACAGTTTTCAGAGGGCTTTCGCGGAAGCGGATAAAGGTGCGCTTTTCGAAGCAGTTGCTGTGGCTAGGATGGCTCTTGAACAGCTGGCTTGGACTTATGCAGTTCGCAAGCTTGACGACGTTAACAAAGTCAAAGCGGTATCTGCAACGAAGTCAGTTGGACTTCTTTCGAAAGAGTTTGCGGAAGTAGGACGGTTGTACGGTTGGATGAGCAATCATGTCCATTGGGAGTATGACGCTCACGTCAAGGTAGTTACTACGGATGGCACGTTTCACGGGGCCTTTTTTGCTAACTCTGAGTTCAAGGCCATCTCATATGCTATGTTGACGGCTCTAACTTTTATCGTTTTCAAGGTCTTCGCTGCGATAATCAGTTCTTACCCGGAACTCGAAGAGGTAGTCAGGACAAGAGGTTGGCTCGGCCAAGAAGCTGAATTCGAGCCCTTATCAATGATAAGTAGAATTTACAGTTTGTCGGAAAGCTCTCCCGACGTCATGACAATCTTGAACATCGTGAAAGTGGCTATACCAGATGGTTGAACTCGCTCTCCCCAAGAACTCGCAGATCAGTGAAGGCAAGGTCTGGCCGAAGCCGGCCGGTGCCAAGAACGTCCGCGAATACCGGATCTATCGCTGGAACCCGGACGACGGGCAGAACCCGCGCATCGATACCTATTACATCGATGTCGACGACTGCGGCCCGATGGTTCTCGATGGCCTTCTCTACATCAAGAACAATATCGACCCGACGCTGACGCTGCGCCGCTCCTGCCGCGAAGGCATCTGCGGTTCCTGCGCGATGAACATCGACGGCACCAACACGCTCGCCTGCACCAAGGGCATGGAAGAGATCGGCGGCACCGTGAAGGTCTATCCGCTGCCGCATCTGCCGGTGGTCAAGGACCTGGTGCCTGACCTCACCAACTTCTACGCCCAGCACCGTTCGATCGAGCCCTGGCTGAAGACGGTTTCGCCGCCGCCGGCCAAGGAATGGAAGCAGAGCCATGAGGATCGCCTCAAGCTCGACGGTCTCTACGAGTGCATTCTGTGCGCCTGCTGCTCGACCTCCTGTCCGAGCTACTGGTGGAACGGCGACCGTTATCTCGGTCCGGCCGTCCTCTTGCAGGCCTATCGCTGGCTGATCGACTCCAGGGACGAAGCGACCGGCGAACGTCTCGACAATCTGGAAGACCCCTTCCGGCTCTATCGCTGCCACACCATCATGAACTGCGCGCAGACTTGCCCCAAGGGCCTCAATCCGGCCAAGGCGATCGCGGAGATCAAGAAGATGATGGTCGAGCGTCGCGTCTGATCGTTCAAACAGGCAGCCCGCAGGTTGCCTTTCTGATCTGGCGACCCATGTAAGTGCTGACCGGCGCGGATCTCCTTTGGAGGTCCCGCCGTTTCATGTATCTGCTAGTGACTTGATTCGATCGTCCCTTTCGCGATAATTCCGCCTTGTTTCGGGACGACAACCGGCCCTACGCGGTCAACCGGGAGTGTGATGATGAAGTTGAAACATGCGGCGACAGGCGTCGCGATCCTTCTGTCTCTGGCAGGCTGCCAGCGTACATCGTTCAGCGGGATGGAATCCAGTTCCTCCGCCCTGCCGCCGCTTGAAGCTCAACCCGTTCCTTCCGTGCAGTCGGGACAGTTGCCGCCGCCCGGCGCCACTTCGCCATCCGGCTTCCCGGCCGCGCCGGCCCCTGCCACCCAGACGGCTGCAACCGATGTCGCGCCTGCCACGGCGCTCGACATCACCAAGGAATCCATGGTCGGAAACTGGCGCGTCTCCAACGCCGGCGCCTCGTGCGACATGTTCCTGACACTCACCAATCTCGGCAGCGGTTCGCGTGGCGGCACGCGCGGTTGTGCCGGCCCACTGACAACCATGGGGTCGTGGGAAGTCGCCGGCAAGCAGGTGGTGCTGAAGGACCGCAGCGGCAACGTGCTCGGCCGCCTCTACAAGTCCGCCGATGCGCGATATGACGGCACCACCAATACCGGCCAGCCGATCAGCCTCAGCCGCTAAACACCATCCCTCATCCCTTGCGCGGTGATCGCTCCGGCGATCCCGCCCGCCTGCCCAAGCGGAGCCTGCGCATGCAGCCCATCCCAGACTATGCGATGAGCGTCGCCGAGCAATTGCGCTCGATGACGGAGGCCGGCACCCTCCAGCCCGACAAGGCCCAGATGGCCGTGGCCGTGCAACTCGACCGCATACTTCATGAGATGAAGCAGCGCCGACCGGCCGCCAAGAAGAGCGCGCTCGGCTGGATGTTCGCGCAGAAGCGCAAGCCGCTGCAGCCGGTGCGCGGACTTTATGTGCATGGCAGCGTCGGTCGCGGCAAGACCATGCTGATGGACCTGTTCTTCAGGATGGCCCCCGTCGAGAAGAAGCGGCGTGCCCATTTCCACGAGTTCATGGCCGACGTGCATGCCCGGATCCACGCCCATCGGATCAAGCTGAAGAATGGCGAGACGCGCCAGGCCGATCCCGTTCCTCCCGTTGCCGCGGCCTTGCGCGAGGAGGCCGAACTCCTCTGCTTCGACGAGTTCACCGTCACCGACATCGCCGATGCGATGATCCTGTCGCGACTGTTCACCGAACTCTTTGCGCGGGGTTGCACGCTGGTCGCGACGTCGAACGTCGAACCCGGCAATCTCTATCGGGACGGTCTGAACCGGGGCCTGTTTCTCCCCTTCATCGAGTTGCTTAAGCGCCATGTCGAGGTGACCACGCTGGATTCGCCAACCGACTACAGGCTGGAGAAGCTGGAAAGCCTGCCCGTCTATGTGGCGCCGCTCGATGCGGAGGCGGCCCGTCTGATGGACCGGGCCTGGGAGCGGATCACCCAAGGGCGTCCCGAAGTGCCGACCGAGATCCAAATGAAGGGGCGGTCCGTCTCCGTCCCTCGTGCCGTTGGTCGGGCTGCTCGCTTCACGTTTGCCCAACTGTGCGAGAAGCCGCTCGGCGCTTCCGACTATCTGGAGATCGCAAAGCGTTTCGACGTGGTTTTCATCGACCAGATCCCCCATCTCGGGCCAGCCCGGCGAAACGAGACGAAACGCTTTATTATCCTGATCGATGCACTCTACGACGCGTCGGTTCGGCTGTTCGCCTCCGCCGTGGCGATGCCGGAGGCGCTTCTCACCGAGAAGAAGGGCACGGAGGGTTTCGAGTTCGACCGGACCGTTTCTCGGTTGTTCGAGATGCGCAGTGCCGACTATCTGACGCTTCACGATGGGCGGCGCGCTGAAGTGTGACGCTTATGCGTCATAATTTTTGACGTTTACGTAAGACTTTTATGATCTAACCGATTGAAAATATTGCCTCCGAATTAATCGGTTGCAGTTTTTCTCAACTGTCGTTATGCGAATTTTCACAATGCCCGGCTAAACGAGGCCGTCAGCTTTGGTTTTGGATCTAAAAGGAAGCACTTCAATGGCGCGCAACAAGATCGCTCTTATCGGTTCTGGAATGATTGGTGGAACGCTGGCGCATCTCGCCGGCCTCAAGGAACTGGGCGATATTGTCCTGTTCGACATTGCCGACGGCATCCCGCAGGGCAAGGGCCTCGATATCGCTCAGTCCTCCCCGGTCGAAGGCTTCAATGCCAAGCTGACCGGCGCCAGCGACTATGCCGCCATCGAAGGCGCAGACGTCTGCATCGTCACCGCCGGCGTCGCCCGCAAGCCGGGCATGAGCCGCGACGACCTTCTCGGCATCAACCTCAAGGTCATGGAACAGGTCGGCGCCGGCATCAAGAAATATGCCCCGAATGCCTTCGTGATCTGCATCACCAACCCGCTTGACGCCATGGTCTGGGCGCTGCAGAAGTTCTCCGGCCTGCCGACCAACAAGGTCGTGGGCATGGCCGGCGTTCTCGACAGCGCTCGCTTCCGCCTCTTCCTCTCTGAAGAATTCAAGGTTTCGGTCCAGGACGTCACCGCCTTCGTTCTCGGCGGCCACGGCGACACCATGGTGCCGCTCGCCCGCTACTCGACCGTCGGCGGCATCCCGCTCACCGACCTCGTCAAGATGGGCTGGGTCACCAAGGAGCGCCTCGAAGAAATCATCCAGCGCACCCGTGACGGCGGCGCCGAAATCGTCGGCCTGCTGAAGACCGGTTCGGCCTACTACGCACCGGCTGCCTCGGCGATCGAAATGGCCGAGTCCTTCCTCAAGGACAAGAAGCGCGTCCTGCCCTGCGCCGCCTACCTTTCCGGCCAGTACGGCGTGAAGGACATGTATGTCGGTGTGCCGACGATCATCGGCGCCGGCGGTGTCGAGCGCATCATCGAAGTCGAATTCAATAAGGCCGAAGAAGAAGCCTTCCAGAAGTCCGTCGGCGCGGTTGCCGGCCTCTGCGAAGCCTGCATCAATATCGCCCCCGCCCTCAAGTAACCGCCATTCGGCCCAGAACTAGGGACTAGACGATGAACATTCATGAATATCAGGCCAAGGCTCTTCTGAAGGGCTATGGCGCACCGGTCGCCGAAGGCGTGGCGATCTTCTCGGCGGAAGAAGCCGAGGCTGCCGCCAAGCAGCTTCCCGGCCCGCTCTACGTGGTCAAGAGCCAGATCCATGCCGGCGGCCGCGGCAAGGGCAAGTTCAAGGAACTCGGCCCCGACGCCAAGGGCGGTGTTCGCCTCGCCTTCTCGATCGACGAAGCCAAGGCCCATGCCAAGGAAATGTTCGGCAACACGCTGGTGACGGCCCAGACCGGCGAAGCCGGCAAGCAGGTCAACCGTCTCTACATCGAAGATGGTGCCGACATCGCCCGCGAACTTTATTGCTCGCTGCTCGTTGATCGCTCGGTCGGACAGGTAGCCTTCGTCGTTTCGACGGAAGGTGGCATGGACATCGAGGCCGTTGCCCATGACACGCCGGAAAAGATCCACACGATCGCCATCAACCCGGAAACCGGCGTGACGGCTGCCGACATCGCCGCCATCTCCAAGGCTCTCGAGCTGACCGGTGCTGCCGCCGAAGACGCAAAGTCGCTCTTCCCGGCGCTCTACAAGGCCTTCGTCGAAAAGGACATGGCTCTCCTCGAAGTCAACCCGCTGATCGTCATGAAGAATGACCATCTGCGCGTTCTCGACGCCAAGATGTCGTTCGACGGCAATGCGCTGTTCCGTCACGACGACGTGCGCGCGCTGCGCGACGAGACCGAAGAAGACGCCAAGGAAATCGAGGCCTCCAAGTGGGATCTCGCCTATGTCGCCCTCGACGGCAATATCGGCTGCATGGTCAATGGTGCCGGTCTCGCCATGGCGACGATGGACATCATCAAGCTGTACGGCAAGGAGCCGGCAAACTTCTGCGACGTCGGCGGCGGCGCCGGCAAGGAGAAGGTTGCGGCTGCCTTCAAGATCATCACCGCCGACCCGAAGGTCGAGGGCATCCTCGTCAACATCTTCGGCGGCATCATGAAGTGTGACGTCATCGCCGAGGGCGTTGTCGCTGCCGTCCAGGAAGTTGGTCTCAAGGTTCCGCTCGTCGTGCGCCTGGAAGGCACCAATGTCGAGCTCGGCAAGAAAATCCTCAACGAGTCCGGTCTGGCGATCACCGCCGCTGACGATCTGGACGACGCGGCGAAGAAGATCGTCGCGGCGATCAACGGCTAATTTGAAGGACCGGAAATAATGTCGATTCTCGTCAACAAGAACACCAAGGTCCTCGTCCAGGGCCTGACCGGCAAGACCGGTAGCTTCCACACCGAGCAGGCGCTCGCCTATTACGGCACGCAGATGGTCGGCGGTATCCACCCGAAGAAGGGTGGCGAAACCTGGACCGGCTCCAAGGGCGAAAGCCTGCCGATCTTCGCGACCGTCGCCGAGGCTAAGGAAAAGACCGGCGCCGACGCGACCGTGATCTACGTTCCGCCGGCAGGTGCCGCAGACGCGATCATCGAGGCGATCGAAGCCGAGATCCCGTTCATCACCTGCATCACCGAGGGTATCCCGGTCATGGACATGGTGCGGGTCAAGGCCAAGCTCGACAAGTCCAAGTCGCGCCTGCTGGGCCCCAACTGCCCCGGCATCCTGACCCCGGAAGAATGCAAGATCGGCATCATGCCGGGCTCGATCTTCCGCAAGGGTTCGGTCGGTATCGTCTCGCGCTCCGGCACGCTGACCTATGAGGCCGTCTTCCAGACCTCGAACGAGGGCCTCGGCCAGACCACGGCCGTCGGTATCGGCGGCGACCCGGTCAAGGGCACCGAATTCATCGACGTGCTGGAACTGTTCCTGGCCGACCCGGCCACCACCTCGATCATCATGATCGGCGAAATCGGTGGTGCGGCCGAAGAAGACGCGGCCCAGTTCCTGATCGACGAAGCCAAGAAGGGTCGCAAGAAGCCGATGGCAGGCTTCATCGCCGGCCGGACCGCTCCCAAGGGCCGCACCATGGGTCACGCAGGCGCGGTCGTCTCCGGCGGCAAGGGCGATGCGGAATCGAAGATCGAGGCCATGGAAGCGGCCGGTATCAAGGTCTCGCCTTCGCCGGCACGCCTGGGCAAGACCCTGGTTGAAGTCCTCAAGGGCTGAGACCACTTAACAACGACAGGCAGGGGGACCATGCTTAGGGTCCGCCTGCCTGATTTGGCGTTTTAACTACTGGGTCGTCACGGGCGATCCAAGCAAGCGGCAGACCGGTCCCCGGTCATCACCTCAAGTCGGGAGGCGGGCGCAAAGGCTCGCAAGACACCATGGCAAGGCAAGAAGCCAACGAGCAGTTTCAGATCACGTCGTTCCTCGACGGTTCGAACGCTGCCTATATCGAGCAGCTCCACGCGCGTTACGAGGACGATCCGAAATCCGTCCCCGACGAATGGCAGGCCTTCTTCAAGGCGCTCGCCGAAAACCCGGCCGATGTAAAGAAAGCCGCCGCCGGTGCCTCCTGGCAGCGCAAGAACTGGCCGATCGCCGCCAATGGCGACCTCGTCTCGGCGCTCGACGGCAATTGGGGTGTGGTCGAGAAGGCCATCGAAACCAAGGTCAAGGCGAAGGTCGAGGCTACCGCCGCCGCAACCGGCAAGCCGGCGAGCGAAGCCGATGTGCTTCAGGCGACCCGCGATTCGGTGCGCGCCATCATGATGATCCGTGCCTACCGCATGCGCGGTCACCTTCATGCCAATCTCGACCCGCTCGGCATCGCCGCTCCCGTCGAGGACTTCAACGAGCTTTCGCCGAGCGCCTATGGCTTCACCGAGGCCGATTACAGCCGCAAGATCTTCATCGACAACGTGCTTGGTCTCGAATACGCGACCATCCCGGAAATGCTCGACATCCTCAAGCGGACCTATTGCTCGACGCTCGGCGTCGAGTTCATGCATATTTCCAATCCGGAAGAAAAGCACTGGATCCAGGAACGCATCGAAGGTCCGGGCAAGGGCGTCGAGTTCACCGACAACGGCAAGAAGGCGATCCTGTCGAAGCTGATCGAGGCCGAGGGCTTCGAGCAGTTCATCGACGTCAAGTACAAGGGCACCAAGCGCTTCGGCCTCGACGGCGGTGAAGCGCTGATCCCGGCGCTGGAGCAGATCATCAAGCGTGGCGGCCAGGAAGGCCTGGAGGAGATCGTCCTCGGCATGGCCCATCGCGGCCGCCTGAACGTGCTGACCAATGTCATGGCCAAGCCGCATCGCGCCGTGTTCCACGAATTCAAGGGCGGTTCGTTCAAGCCCGACGAAGTCGAAGGCTCGGGCGACGTCAAGTATCACCTCGGTGCATCCTCGGACCGCGAGTTCGACGGCAACAAGGTCCATCTGTCGCTGACGGCCAACCCGTCGCACCTGGAAATCGTCAACCCGGTCGTCATGGGCAAGGCACGCGCCAAGCAGGACCAGCTGGCCAAGGTCTGGGACGGCGACATCATTCCGCTCAAGGAACGCGTCAAGGTTCTGCCGCTTCTGCTGCATGGCGATGCGGCCTTTGCCGGCCAGGGCGTCGTGGCCGAAATCCTCGGCCTGTCGGGTCTGCGCGGTCACCGCGTCGGCGGCACCATGCACTTCATCATCAACAACCAGATCGGCTTCACCACCAATCCCGCCTTCTCGCGCTCGTCGCCCTATCCGTCCGACGTGGCCAAGATGATCGAGGCACCGATCTTCCACGTCAACGGCGACGATCCGGAAGCGGTTACCTACGCCGCCAAGATCGCCACCGAATACCGGATGAAGTTCCACAAGCCGGTGGTGGTCGACATGTTCTGCTACCGCCGCTTCGGCCATAACGAAGGCGACGAGCCTGCGTTCACGCAGCCGAAGATGTACAAGGCGATCCGCGCCCACAAGACCGTCGTTCAACTCTATGCCGAGCGTCTGATCGCCGAAGGCCTGATCACCGAAGGCGAATTCGAGAAGATGAAGGCCGACTGGCGCGCCCATCTCGAGCAGGAGTTCGAGGCAGGCCAGGCCTACAAGCCGAACAAGGCCGACTGGCTGGACGGCGCCTGGTCGGGTCTCAGGACCGCGGACAATGCCGACGAACAGCGCCGCGGCAAGACCGCCGTGCCGATGAAGCAGCTGAAAGAGATCGGCCGCAAGCTGTCGACCATTCCCGAGGGCTTCAAGGCGCACCGCACGATCCAGCGCTTCATGGACAATCGCGCGCAAATGGTCGAGACGGGCGAGGGGATCGACTGGGCCATGGGCGAAGCCCTTGCCTTCGGTTCGCTCTGCGTCGAGGGTACCAAGATCCGTCTCTCGGGCCAGGATTGCGAGCGTGGCACCTTCAGCCAGCGCCATTCGGTGCTCTACGATCAGGAAACCGAAGATCGCTACATTCCGCTCGCCAATCTGGCGCCCAACCAGGGCCGCTACGAGGTCATCAACTCGATGCTCTCCGAAGAGGCCGTGCTCGGCTTCGAATACGGCTATTCGCTGGCCCGCCCGAATGCGCTGACGCTGTGGGAAGCCCAGTTCGGCGACTTCGCCAATGGTGCGCAGGTCGTTTTCGACCAGTTCATCTCGTCTGGCGAGCGCAAGTGGCTGCGCATGTCCGGTCTCGTCTGCCTGCTTCCGCACGGCTATGAAGGGCAGGGTCCGGAACACTCGTCCGCCCGCCTCGAGCGCTGGCTGCAGATGTGCGCCGAAGACAATATGCAGGTCGCCAACGTCACGACGCCGGCGAACTACTTCCACATCCTGCGCCGCCAGGTGAAGCGCGACTTCCGCAAGCCGCTGATCCTGATGACGCCGAAGTCGCTGCTGCGCCATAAGCGTGCGGTGTCGAGCCTTTCGGAAATGGCCGGCGAGAGCTCGTTCCACCGCCTGCTTTGGGACGATGCCGAGATCATCAAGGACGGCCCGATCAAGCTGCAGAAGGACAACAAGATCCGCCGCGTCGTGATGTGCACCGGCAAGGTCTACTATGATCTTCTGGAAGAACGCGAAAAGCGCGGTATCGACGATGTCTACCTGCTGCGCATCGAACAACTCTATCCGTTCCCGGCCAAGGCGCTGATCAACGAGCTATCGCGGTTCCGCAATGCCGAGATGGTGTGGTGCCAGGAAGAGCCGAAGAATATGGGCGCGTGGTCGTTCATCGACCCCTATCTCGAATGGGTGCTCGCCCATATCGACGCTAAGTACCAGCGTGTGCGCTATACGGGTCGTCCGGCCGCAGCGTCCCCGGCGACGGGCCTGATGTCCAAGCATCTCGCCCAGCTCGAAGCCTTCCTCGAGGATGCGCTGGGGGGCTGATGCCTCCCACCGCCGAGACCCATCGACAGAAACATTCTCTGATCAACGGAATTGAGATCATGGCCACAGAAATCCGCGTACCCACCCTGGGTGAATCCGTCAGCGAAGCCACCATCGGCACCTGGTTCAAGAAGGTCGGCGACGTCGTCAAGGCCGACGAGCCGCTCGTCGAACTGGAAACCGACAAGGTCACAGTCGAGGTCCCGGCGCCGGCGTCCGGCGTCCTGACGGAAATCGTTGCCCAGAACGGCGAAACCGTCGGTCTCGGCGCCCTCCTCGGCCAGATCGCCGAAGGCGCCGCCGGCGCTGTTTCCGCAGAACCGGCGAAGCCGGCCGCACCTGCGGCCGCTGCCGCCCCCGCCGCACCGGCAGCTTCCGCTCCTGCTGCTGCCTCCGGCTCCATGCCGGCCGCTCCGGCCGCTGCCAAGATGCTGGCTGAAAACAATCTTTCGGCCGACCAGGTCGAAGGCACCGGCAAGCGTGGCCAGGTTCTCAAGGGAGACGTGATCGCAGCCGTCGCCAAGGGTGTGACGACGGCTGCCGCCCCGGCCCCGGCGGCTGCTCCGCGCGCGCCCTCGGCCGCCGACGATGCGGTTCGCGAAGAGCGCGTCAAGATGACCCGTCTGCGCCAGACGATCGCCAAGCGCCTCAAGGATGCCCAGAACACCGCGGCCATGCTGACCACCTATAACGAGGTGGACATGTCGGCGGTCATGAGCCTGCGCAACAAGTACAAGGACATCTTCGAGAAGAAGCATGGCGTGAAGCTCGGCTTCATGGGCTTCTTCACCAAGGCCGTGACCCACGCGCTCAAGGAACTCCCGGCGGTGAACGCCGAGATCGACGGTACCGACATCGTCTACAAGAACTACTGCCACATCGGCGTAGCCGTCGGGACCGACAAGGGCCTGGTCGTGCCGATCGTTCGCGATGCCGACCAGATGTCGATCGCCGAGATCGAGAAGGATATCGGTCGCCTCGGCAAGCTCGCCCGTGACGGCGCGCTGTCGATGGCCGACATGCAGGGCGGCACCTTCACCATCTCCAACGGTGGTGTCTACGGTTCGCTGATGTCCTCGCCGATCCTGAATGCCCCGCAGTCGGGCATCCTCGGCATGCACAAGATCCAGGAGCGTCCGGTCGCCATCGGCGGCCAGGTCGTCATCCGGCCGATGATGTATCTCGCGCTCTCCTACGACCACCGCATCGTCGACGGTAAGGAAGCCGTCACCTTCCTGGTGCGCGTCAAGGAAAGCCTGGAAGATCCGGAGCGTCTCGTTCTCGATCTCTAAGACCGATCCTCTGGGAGGCTGCCTCTGGTGGCCTCCCGTTCGATCCGGCATAGTGTCGGTCCAAGGGCCGCCACGACGTCGGAAGGAAAGCGAAGATGCACGCCTATCTCCTGGAACTCGCCTCGCTGATGGCCGTCTTCTCCTTCGCGATCGTCGCGCCGGGAGCCGACACGGCCATGGTCATGCGCCAGGCCATGGTGCACGGACGGCGCGCGGCGATCCTGACCAGCGTCGGCATCGGCACGTCGCTGATGTTTCATGTGACCTATACGATCCTCGGTCTCGGGCTCATCATTTCGCAATCGCTGCTGCTCTTCGCCATCATCAAGTGGGTGGGCGCCGCCTATCTCGTCTACATGGGCGTGATGGCGCTCCGTGCCGGCGCGACGGATTTCTCTTCTGCATCCGGCGAAGCGGAAGCCCCCCGACAGAGCGCCTTTCGCGCCTTCGGCCTCGGCTTCCTCGCCAACGCGCTCAATCCGAAGCCGGTCCTGTTCTTCCTGTCGATCTTCTCCGCCCTGGTCAGCGCCTCGACCCCCGGCACGGTGAAGTTCGGCTATGGCCTGGTCATGGCGACCTGCCTGATTGCCTGGTTCGTCGGCGTGTCCTTCTTCATGACGACGCCGCGCATGCGCGCCACGTTTTCCCGTATGAACAAGTGGATCAACCGGGCTTCGGGCCTCGTGTTCATTGCTTTCGGCCTGAAACTCGCGGCGGCAAGGGCCAACTGAGATGAAGATGCGCCTGACGTCGTCCATCGCTGCTGCTTGGGTTGCTGGCGCCTTCCCGGCCGCCGCCGCTGATTGCCCGATTGAACGTGCCGTATATGCGGAACCGGAAGCCGGTGTTGAGCTTCGTTTCGATGCAAGTGGCGAGAATACGCCGCTCAGCCATCGATTCTCGCTCGTTTCGTCGAATGCGAAGATGAAGGTCGATGGGCATGTGCTCTACGACCCGGAAATCGAGCGGCCGGTAGCAATGGCGCTCGACAATTGCCCTGAGGGCGACGTGACGGGCGCGGACATCGCCGCCTGCACCATCTGGAAGGGCATTATCTATGCGGCCGACAAGGCGACCGGGCAGGTTGATCTGATCCCTGATGAAGGCGCCGATGCGCCGGACAGCCTCATCCTGCCGGGCTTCGGGCCGGCGATCGCAGCGTCTTCCTTTGGTGCGGCCATGAAGGTCACGCCCTGGGATATTTTCTCATTCAAACAATGTTCGCCCAAGGCCTGAGGGGCGACGGCACTGTAACAGTCGAAGGAACGATACGATGGCTTATGATGTGGTGGTAATCGGAAGTGGTCCGGGCGGTTATGTCTGCGCGATCAAGGCGGCCCAGCTCGGCCTCAAGGTGGCCGTGGTCGAAAAGCGTGCCACCTATGGCGGCACCTGCCTGAACGTCGGCTGCATTCCGTCCAAGGCGCTGCTGCACGCCTCCGAGATGTTCCACCATGCCGCCCACGGCATGGAAACGCTGGGCGTCGAGGTTGCCGCACCGAAGCTGAACCTTGAAAAGATGATGGCGCACAAGGATGCGACCGTGAAGTCGAACGTCGAGGGCGTCTCCTTCCTGTTCAAGAAGAACAAGATCGACGGCATCCAGGGCACCGGCAAGATCGTTTCCGCCGGCAAGGTTTCCGTCACCAATGACAAGGGCGAGGAGCAGATCCTCGAAACGAAGAACATCGTCATCGCCACCGGCTCCGACGTCGCCGGCATTCCCGGTGTCGCCGTCGAGATCGACGAGAAGGTGATCGTCTCCTCGACCGGCGGCATCGCGCTCGACAAGGTTCCGGGCAAGATGGTGGTCGTCGGTGGCGGCGTCATCGGCCTCGAACTCGGCTCGGTCTGGATGCGCCTCGGCGCCAAGGTCACCGTCGTCGAATATCTCGATACCATCCTCGGCGGCATGGACGGCGACGTTTCCAAGCAGTTCCAGCGGATGCTCGCCAAGCAGGGCATGGAATTCAACCTCGGCGCCAAGGTCACCGGCGTCCAGAAGGCTGAAAACGGTGCGAAGGTTACCTTCGAACCGGTCAAGGGTGGCGAAGCCCAGGCGATCGATGCCGACGTCGTGCTGATCGCCACCGGCCGCAAGCCGTACACCGAGGGCCTCGGCCTGGCCGAAGCCGGCGTTGCGCTGGATGGCCGTGGCCGGGTCGAGATCGACGGCCACTACCGCACCAATGTTGCCGGCATCTATGCCATCGGCGACGTGGTCAAGGGTCCGATGCTCGCCCACAAGGCGGAAGACGAAGGCGTGGCGCTTGCCGAAATCCTCGCCGGCCAGCACGGCCATGTGAACTATGACGTCATTCCGGGCGTCGTCTATACCCAGCCGGAAGTCGCCTCCGTCGGCAAGACCGAAGAGGAGCTGAAGGCCGCGGGCGTCGCCTACAAGGCCGGCAAGTTCCCGTTCACCGCCAATGGCCGCGCCCGCGCCATGCAGGCGACCGACGGTTTCGTCAAGGTGCTCGCCGACAAGGACACCGACCGGGTTCTCGGCGTCCACATCGTCGGCTTCGGCGCCGGCGAGATGATCCACGAGGCCGCAGTCCTGATGGAGTTCGGCGGTTCGTCGGAAGATCTCGGCCGCACCTGCCATGCGCATCCGACCATGTCGGAAGCCGTCAAGGAGGCAGCGCTCGCAACCTTCTTCAAGCCGATCCATATGTAATTGGCCATCTGAAGGTTAAATCTTCTCCATCTTCCGGGCCGCGCCTTGCCAAGCAAGGCGCGGCCTTTATCATCCGGACGCAATTGCCCTTAACCGATTGACGAAAGGCAAGAAAATGGTGTCCTCCCCCGTTTTGTCCTATTCCATTCCGCAGCGTCTCATTCACTGGCTGATGGCCGGCCTCATCCTTTTCAACCTGCTCTTTGCCGAAGCGATGGAAGAGATTTCCGAAGCGGTCGAAGAGGGACAGACCCCGACACCCGACATGATCGCATCGGCCAATATCCATGCCTATGTCGGCATCGCCGTGCTCTGTCTTGCTGTTATCCGGGTGGTTCTGCGCCTCACCCATGGCGCGCCGGAGGCCCCCGCCGAGGAGCCGCCGCTGGGAAGGCTTGCCGCCAAGGTCGCCCACGGTGCCTTCTACCTGCTGTTCTTCGCCATGCCGATCAGCGGGGCGTTGGCCTATTACGGCGGGGTGGAAGCTGCCGGCGGCCCGCATGCAGGCCCGATGAAGCTCGTCATGTGGGTCCTGATCGTCGCGCATGTCGGGGCGGTTCTGGTCCACCAGTTCGTCTGGAAGACGCCCGTGGCGCAACGCATGACCAAGGGCTGAGACTGCCCGACAAGGTCGGCGCCGCCGTTACTCGACGGCGCTGACCGTGAAGCCCTGTTGACGGATGAGTTCAACCAGCCCCTCGTCGCCCGGCAGGTGCAAAACGCCGACAGCGATCATGACATTGCCCTTTTCAAGATAGGGCAATGCGCGCTCCGCCATTTTGTGGTTGCGCTCGAAAATGACCGTCTCGATAAACTCGTCCAATGCCGCCTTGTCGCGTGCAAGCTCGGTGCCGAGCGCGAGAATCATACCCGTATCCGAGTTCTCATAGAGTTGAATGAGCGTTTCTGCCTGGTCATTGATGGTATAGGGCAAGGCGAAGAGGTCTAGCAGCACCCGCAGCATGGACTGGTCAGTCACGTTCGCAAGTGACTCGAATTGCTCTCGGACCGTTTCAGCCCCGACAAGCTCTATCCCGTTTTCCACCGCCTTTAGCGCGGCCGCCTGATCCAGTACGTGCCCTCCCTGGGCTCTCCTTTTCGCTTCGCATTGAGAGCTCTGCATCGACATGTAGATGAACCATGGGCGCATACGTGCCAGCAGGCCCACCGTCAGTGCCCGTTGTCGGAGACCAGTGGCGAGCAGCTCCGTTTCTTCAGGCGGCAGTATCCGGTCCAGCCGCTCGTCCTGGAGCGTGTACAAATGTGGATACTTGAAAAGTTCGAGGGCCATGTCTGAAGGATTGGTCAGTTCCTTCAATTCAAGGATCAGCGTATCGATATGGTCAAAGGCTTCGAACACCGGCGTCGGGACTTCAAGGATGCGGGGGTCACTCAGGTGCATTGTCCCGAACAGCAGGGATGGCTCAATGCCAGCCTTCTCGATCCTCCAGGCGATACCCTTGCCGTTCCTGACGGCTGCAGCACGTTGGATCACGGCTTCGTATCTGGCGGGATCGCTCTCTTGCAGACGTGGCAGGATGCTCTCCGCTGCGCATTCGGGCGAGGCTACTTCCGCAGATGCGGATTGTCCGGAAAGAGACAGCAGCGTGAGAAAGACGAGCAGACAAGCCCGCCCGGCAAGTTGGTGACTAAATGAAAACATGGAGAGATTTGGGCTGGTGAGAATAGGAATTGTTCTTACACTCGCCTTGCGCCCCATGGTTGTCAACTGGCGGCGAATGCCATTGCTCAGTTCATAGCGGTTACCGTGAAGCCCTGCGCGCGCAGAAGCTCTATCAACCCGTGCTCTCCCGGAAGATGCAAAGCGCCGACGGCGATGAAGATCTTGCCTTCGGCAAGCAGCGGGGCTGCGCGTTCCGCCATGATCCTGTTGCGGTCGGTGACGATGCGTTTCTCGAAGGCGGCATAGGCGCTTTCGTCCTTGCCGAGCTCGGTGGGCGCAACCGCCTCGAGCGTGGGCATCGTCATGCCGATGTCGCCGGTGAGGTAGAGTCCGGTCATGGTCTCGATGACGTCGTCCATCCTGTCGCCAAGTTCCAGCGTCTCGATCAGCGCCTGCAGATGGAATTCGACCGGCAGGTCGGCCATCGCCTGCAACTGTTCCGCCAGGGTCTCCAGGCCTGCGACCTTCTTGCCCGCCTTGATCGCGTCTTCGGCGATGTGCTTGTCGAGGAAGGAAGCGCCGGCCGCCTTGCGGGCAAGTTCGCAGGCGGGAAGGGCGACGAAGCTCGACAGGATCCATGGCTTCATGCGCGCCACAGCTGCAAGGGCGAGACCGCGGGTCTTGAGGCCCTTCTCCAGCTTTTCGGCATCCTCTGCTGACATATGATCGCGGATCGTCGAACCGTCCATGAACATGGTCAGTTCGGGATGCATCAGCATTGCCGCCGCAGCCTTCTTCTCGTCGAGAATCTCGTCGGATTCGATGACGATGGTCGAGGCTTCGGCAGCCGCCTTGCGTGCGGATTCCGGCATGGTCAGCACACGCGGATCGGTGACGTGCATCGTGCCGAGAAGGTACGAAGGTTGGACGCCCGCCTTCTCGATCTTCCAGAATATGCCTTTGCCGTTCGGCGTCTTGGCTGCCTCGGCGACGATCTTGTCGTAGGTGGCGGGATCGGTCTTTTGCAGGGCGGGCAACAGGTCTTCGCCGGTGCAGGTCGGTGGTTCCGCCGCTCTCGCCGGGGAGACGGAGAACAGCACGAAAGCGGTGGCGACGAGCAGGGCCACATGCAGCGCGGCGATCAGCCAGAGCGCGACGTCGCCGGCAGAGGAAAAGGGATTTCGCTGGCGAAGCCGGTCGAAGGAGTGCGCGATCATGGGGATGTCCGTTTCAATCGCGGCAATCTAGCGGCCCGCCTCCTGACGTTCCCTTAACGCATGTGGTTAACGGCCCCGGTGTCAGGCGCGGGGATGGGCGCGCTCGTAGACGTCGAGGAGCCGTGCGGCGTCCACGCCGGTATAGACCTGGGTGGTCGACAGGCTGGCATGGCCGAGCAGTTCCTGGATGGTGCGCAGGTCTCCGCCGCTGCCGAGAAGATGGGTGGCAAAGGAGTGGCGCAGCGCGTGGGGCGTGGCCGAGTCCGGCAGGCCGAGGGCCGAGCGCAGGCGCTGCATCTCTCGCTGGATGATCGCCGGCTGGAGTTTTCCGCCGCGCGCCCCGCGAAACAGAGGTTCGCCCGCCTCCAGATGGTAAGGGCAGAGTCTGACATAGGTCGCGACCGCCTCGTTGACGACCGGCAGCAACGGGACCAGCCGGGTCTTCGCACCCTTGCCGGTGATGCGAAGCGAGGTCGGATTGCCGGCGAAAGCCGAAGGGGTGAGATCGAGCGCCTCGGAGATGCGAAGCCCGCAACCGTAGAGAAGGGTCAGCACGGCGGCGTCGCGCGCGGCGATCCAAGGCTCCCCATTCATCTGTGCTTCATGGCTGACCACGGTCATCGCCTGGGTGCCGCTCAGGGGTTTTGGAAGCGACTTCGGCTGTTTCGGTGACCGTATCGCGCCGGCACCGGCGGCGTTGACCAGCCCCCTGCGCTCAAGGTGCCTCAGGAAGGAGCGCAGGCCCGCCAGATGCCGGCCGAGCGAGCGGGCGCCGGCGCCCTGCTTGCGGCGGAATGCGAGGAAGGCGCGCAGGTCTGCCGGGCGAAGGGCGGAGACGTCCTTGATGGTCGCAGGCCCGCCGACATGGGTGGTCAGGAAGCGCAGGAACTGGCGGGTGTCGCGCTCATAGGCCTCCAGCGTGTTGCCCGAGAGGCGCCGTTCTCCGCCAAGGCTTGCCAGCCAGGCGCCGCGTTCGGCCATCAGATCTTCGGCCGCGAGGATCAACAACTCGTCCACACCCGCTTCCTTTACTTATTTTGAATGCTCCGCCAACATGCACCCCCAGCGTTAGGGAATGGCTAACGCCGGTTCTGTCTGTCATGCTTCGATCACATTGGACTGCAATAGAAATTGATCGAAATAGTCGGAGTTCCAGATGACGCGCCGTGATTCGATGACGACCTTCGGGCAGTTCGCCGAGGCGGTCGCGCTGGTCTCCCAGGGGAAGCCGGGTCATATCGTCGATACGCTGATCGCCGAGCGCGGCGAGAAGATCGTTCACAACCCGCTCTGGCCGGTCATGCGACCGTTTCTCTACACACTTCTGCGCTATGCCAAGGCGCTCGAATTCGCCAACGACATCGCCAACATGCCGGGCTTCCAGGCCTTCGATTACCTGAGCGGCATCCTCCAGCTCGACATCAATGTCCGCTATGGCGAACGTATCCCCGGCCAGGGCGGCTTCATCATGGTCAGCAACCACCCGACCGGCATTGCCGACGGCGTGGCCGTGTTCGATCTCTTGAAGAATACCCGCCCCGACATGATGTTCTTCGCCAATCGCGATGCGATCCGCGTCAATCCGCGCTTCGCCGAGATCATCATCCCGGTGGAATGGCGCGAGGAGCACAAGACCAAGCTCAAGGCGCGAGAAACCCTTCAGCTGACCACGCGCGCGGTGCAGGAGCAGAAGGCGACCGTGCTTTTCCCCTCCGGGCGTATCGCCTATTGGGCCAACGGCCGGCTGAACGAGCGGCCGTGGAAGACATCGGCCGTGGGGCTCGCCCGCAAGTACAATCTGCCGATCCTGCCGGTCAACATGTCGGCCCGCAATTCCGGCCTGTTCTACTGGTTCGCCAAGTGGTCGACCGAGCTTCGCGACATGACGGTGTTCTATGAACTGCTCAACAAGAAGGGCGACCGCTTCGACTTCACCATCGGCAACCTGATCGAACCCGAGCGTCTTAGCGGAGATCCGGTCGAGGTGACGGCCGCGTTGGAGCGGCATACCGTCCACGCACTCGCCGCCGACGGCAATGCGCAGTTCCGTATCGGCGGCTGAGACTTCGGCTCCCCGGCACTCCCTTCGTCTCTCGCCCCCAGCCTTTTCGGTTTTCTTTACGATCGGGGAGGGGCAAACATGACGTCCCATGAAAGACGATTCGCCCGGACTGTTCGGCCCGCTGCCCTCTTCCCGTGTCGTGCCCGTTCTGGTGCCCATGCCGGCGCCCGTCGCCTATAGCTATGCGGTGCCCGATGGCATGCCCGTGGAGCCGGGTTCGGTCGTGCAGGTGCCGCTCGGACCGCGCCAGGTCATCGGCGTCGTGTGGGATGGCCCCGAGGCCGGCAGCGTCGATCCGAAGAAGCTGCGATCGATCACCAAGGTGTTCGACTGCCCGCCGCTCGACAAGTCCATGCGAACCTTCCTCGACTGGGTCGCCGCCTATACGCTCTCGCCGCCGGGTTATGTGGCGCGTATGGCGCTGCGCGCGCCGGCCGCTCTGGACCCGGAGCCGATGGTCGAGGGTTTCCGCTTCTCCGGCATGGAGCCGGAAAGGATGACGCCGGCGCGGCGCAAGGTGCTCGATCTCGCCGGCGACGGACTATCCTGGACGAAGAGCGGTCTAGCCCATGCAAGCGGTGTGTCGACCAGCGTGATCGACGGTCTCGCCGCCCAAGGTGTGTTCGAAACCGTCTTCCTGCCGCCGCCGCCGCTGGTCGCCAAGCCGGATCCGGATTTCGCCGAGCATCGTCTCGCCGGGCCGCAGAAGGAAGCGGCGGACGAGATTCTCGACGGGATCCGCAAGGGTGGCTTCTCGGTCGCGTTGATCGATGGCGTCACGGGTTCCGGCAAGACGGAGGTTTATTTCGAGGCGATCGCCGAAACGCTGCGACAGGGACGGCAGGTGCTGATCCTGCTGCCGGAGATCGCGCTCACCGCCAATTTCCTCGAGCGTTTTCAGGACCGCTTCGGCGCCAAGCCCGGCGAATGGCATTCGGATCTGGCGACCCGTACCCGCGAAAAGGTGTGGCGACAGGCCGCGACCGGCGAGATCCGCGTCGTGGCCGGCGCGCGCTCGGCGCTGTTCCTGCCGTTCGAGGACCTGGGGCTGATCATCGTCGACGAAGAGCACGATCCGGCCTTCAAGCAGGAGGACCGTGTCTTCTACAATGCGCGCGACATGGCGGTGGTGCGGGCGCGGATCGCCGGCTTCCCGGTCGTGCTGGTTTCGGCGACCCCTTCCGTCGAGAGCCAGGTGAACTGCGAGGCGGGGCGCTATAGGCGCATCCATCTGCCGACGCGCTTTGCCGATGCAGCGCTGCCGGATCTGCATCTGATCGACATGCGCCGCCATCCGCCGGAAAGGGGTGGGTTTCTTTCGCCGCTGCTGCTCCGGGCGGTCGGCAGGACAATCGAGCGCAAGGAGCAGGCGCTGCTGTTCCTCAACCGGCGCGGCTATGCGCCGCTCACTCTTTGCCGCGTCTGCGGCCATCGGTTCCAGTGCCCGCAATGTTCGAGCTGGCTGGTGGAGCACCGTTTCCGCGGCCAGATCCAGTGCCACCAATGCGGCTATTCCGAGCCGACGCCGCAGGTTTGTCCCGAATGCGGCACGCTCGATCATCTCGTCGCTTGCGGGCCCGGCGTCGAGCGCATTGCCGAGGAGGTGGAGAAGCATTTTCCCGATGCGCGCACGCTGGTGCTCTCCTCCGACCTCGGGGGTGTCAAACGGCTCAGGCTGGAGCTCGAAGCGATCGCCAATGGCGAGGCGGATATCGTCATCGGCACCCAGCTCGTCGCCAAGGGCCATAACTTCCCGCTGATGACGCTGGTCGGCATCGTCGACGCCGATATCGGCCTTGCCAATGGCGACCCGCGCGCGGCGGAACGCACCTTCCAGCTTCTGTCGCAGGTGACCGGCCGCGCCGGCCGCACCGGGCGCAAGAGCCATGGCCTGTTGCAGACCTTCCAGCCCATGCACCCGGTCATGCAGGCGCTGGTTTCCGGCGATGCCTCGGCCTTCTATGAGCGCGAGATCGCCGAGCGCGAGCGGGCTGCCCTGCCGCCCTTCGGCCGGCTGGTCTCGATCATCGTTTCCGCCGACAGCCGCGCCGAGGCGGAAACCCATGCGCGGCAGCTGCGCCAGTCGGCTCCGGCCGAGCGCGATATTGCCATTCTCGGCCCGGCGGAAGCGCCGCTCGCCCTGATCCGGGGTCGTCACCGCTTCCGGCTTCTGGTGCATGGCCGGCGCAACAGTGACATGCAGGGTTTTGTCCGGGCGATGCTTGCCAATGGCCCCAAGGAACGCCGCTCGATCCAGGTACAGGTCGACGTCGATCCGCAGAGCTTCCTTTAAGCCGGGCCCCGGGGTGCTGCGACTGCATCGGAAGGCGACGGAAAATGCCGGTCCGCAATATCTCCAAGCGCTGCTTTGTGCGATAAGCGCCGCGTTCGATTTGCTTTGAGACGAGGAACAAGGATGGAATTCTATTTTCCGACGGAATTCGGCGAGCAACTCGCCTTCGGCGCGGCGGCAGTCGCCGCCCTGATCGGTGCATTGGCGATGTTCGCGCCGGGTCTGACCCTCAAATTCTTTGCCCTCGAACCTCGGAACCTGCGCCCGGAGGGATTTGGCGCGGTGCGATCCGCAGGCGGACTGGTCGTGGGATTTTCCGGAACGGCCCTCATGCTGGCCCAGCCGACGCTCTATCTCGCCTTCGGGGCCGCGATGGCTCTGGCGGCGTTCGGGCGGATCCTGTCGATCATGTCCGATCGGGGAAACACGCCTCGCAACATGCTACTCTTGGTTGTAGATGTCGCCCTTGCAGCAATGCCGCTTTCCTACGTCTTCGGACTCCTCTGAAGAGAAAGTCCATGCCTTCGCCGCATGCTCACACCAATTTGGCGCGGATTCGGAGAATTTTGGCGCCAAGGCCTTGTCCTTAAGGCTTATTCCGTTATTACGCGTGTTGCGAGTCCACAGTTCCTATGCTAGACGGACCGCGAAATTCGAAAAACACAAGCGGGCGACGTTTGTGTTCTTCAAGAAAAACCTAACGATTTCAGGATGATGTTTGTCCCATTCAGGGGTGGCGGGCATCCTGGGTCAAAAGCAGGGAATATTTTGCCCGTGGCAGACACATCCCAAGTCATTTCAGGCGTGGCGGAGCGCTATGCGTCATCGCTTTTCGAGCTTGCCCTCGAGGCTGGCTCGCTCGACGCTGTCGGCGCCGATCTCAATCGTTTCCAGGCGATGATCGATTCGAGCGACGACCTGAAGCGGTTGGTGCTCTCGCCGGTTTTCTCGGCCGAGGATCAGACCAAGGCGGTTGTTGCCCTGAGCGAGAAGGCCGGTCTCGGCGCTCTCGTGGCGAACTTCCTCAAGGTCGTCGCCGGCAATCGCCGTCTGTTTGTCATTTCCGGCATGATCGCCTCGTTCCGTCAGATCGCCGCCCGCCATCGCGGCGAGGTCTCGGCTGAGGTGACGTCGGCGCACGCACTTACTACCGAACAGGAAAACGAACTGAAGGCGGCGCTGAAGAGCGTCACCGGCAAGGACGTCACGATCGCGGTTTCGATCGACCCGTCCATTCTCGGTGGCCTGATCGTCAAGGTCGGCTCGCGCCAGATCGACACGTCTCTTCGCACCAAACTTTCCACCCTTAAGCTTGCACTGAAAGAGGTTGGCTGATGGATATCCGCGCCGCGGAAATTTCCGCAATTCTGAAAGATCAAATCAAAAACTTCGGCAAAGAGGCGGAAGTCTCCGAAGTTGGCCAGGTGCTCTCCGTCGGTGACGGTATTGCCCGCGTCTACGGCCTCGACAATGTCCAGGCCGGCGAAATGGTCGAGTTCCCCGGTGGTATCCGTGGCATGGCGCTGAACCTCGAAGCCGACAATGTCGGCGTCGTTATCTTCGGTTCGGACCGTGACATCAAGGAAGGCGACACCGTCAAGCGGACCGGCGCCATCGTCGACGTTCCGGTCGGTCCCGAACTGCTCGGCCGCGTCGTCGACGCGCTCGGCAATCCGATCGACGGCAAGGGCCCGATCAACGCTGCGAAGCGCTCGCGCGTCGACGTCAAGGCTCCGGGCATTATCCCGCGCAAGTCGGTTCATGAGCCGATGTCGACCGGCCTCAAGGCCATCGACGCTCTGATTCCGGTCGGCCGCGGCCAGCGCGAGCTGGTCATCGGTGACCGCCAGACCGGCAAGACCGCCATCATTCTCGACACGATCCTCAACCAGAAGGCCATTCACGACAATGGCCCGGACTCGGAAAAGCTTTATTGCGTCTACGTCGCAATCGGCCAGAAGCGTTCGACGGTTGCCCAGTTCGTCAAGGTTCTCGAAGAGCGCGGCGCGCTCAAGTACTCGATCATCGTTGCCGCAACGGCTTCCGATCCGGCTCCGATGCAGTACATCGCGCCGTTCGCCGGCTGCGCCATGGGCGAATACTTCCGTGACAACGGCCAGCACGCGCTGATCGGCTACGACGACCTTTCCAAGCAGGCCGTCGCTTACCGCCAGATGTCGCTGCTGCTGCGCCGCCCGCCGGGCCGCGAAGCTTACCCGGGCGACGTCTTCTACCTGCATTCGCGTCTGCTCGAGCGCGCTGCAAAGCTCTCCGACGAACGTGGCGCCGGCTCGCTGACCGCACTGCCGGTCATCGAAACCCAGGGTAACGACGTTTCGGCCTTCATTCCGACCAACGTGATCTCGATCACCGACGGCCAGATCTTCCTCGAAACCGACCTGTTCTACCAGGGCATCCGTCCGGCCGTTAACGTCGGTCTCTCGGTTTCGCGCGTCGGTTCGGCCGCACAGATCAAGGCGATGAAGCAGGTTGCCGGCTCGATCAAGGGCGAGCTTGCCCAGTATCGCGAAATGGCCGCCTTCGCCCAGTTCGGTTCCGACCTGGATGCGTCGACGCAGCGCCTGCTGAACCGCGGTGCACGCCTGACCGAACTCCTGAAGCAGCCGCAGTTCTCGCCGCTGAAGACGGAAGAACAGGTTGCCGTAATCTTCGCCGGCGTCAACGGTTACCTCGACAAGGTCGCCGTCAACCAGATCGGCAAGTTCGAGCAGGGTCTGCTTTCCTACCTTCGCTCGGAAGGCAAGGCCATTCTCGACGCCATCCGCACGGAGAAAGCCATCAGCGACGACACCAAGGGCAAGCTCAAGGCTGCTCTGGATCAGTTCGCCAAGTCTTTCGCGTAATCGGGCCTCAAGCCAAGGACGGATAACGGATGCCTTCACTTAAGGATCTGAAAAACCGGATCGCCTCCGTCAAGGCGACGCAGAAAATCACCAAGGCGATGAAAATGGTCGCCGCGGCGAAGCTGCGTCGTGCGCAGGAGGCGGCCGAGGCCGCTCGTCCCTATTCGCAGCGCATGGGTGCCGTCCTTGCCAATATCGCCCAGGCGGTCGGCAGCGACGACAGCGCACCCCGGCTGATGACCGGGACCGGCAAGGACGATGTGCACCTGCTCATCGTCTGCACTGCCGAGCGCGGCCTTTGCGGCGGTTTCAATTCGCAGATCGCCCGCTTCGCCCGTGACCATGCGCGCAAGCTTCTGGCCGCCGGCAAGACCGTCAAGATCTTCTGCGTCGGCAAGAAGGGCTATGACAGCCTGCGTCGCGAGTTCGCCTCTAACATCGTCGAGCGCACCGACCTTCGCGAAGTCAAGCGCGTCGCTTTCGAAAACGCCGACACGATTGGCCGCAAGGTCATCTCGATGTTCGACAAGGGCGAGTTCGACGTTGCGACCCTGTTCTATTCGGAATTCAAGTCCGTCATCAGCCAGGTGCCGACCGCGCAGCAGCTGATCCCGGCTGCGGCTCCGGAAGCGGTTGCGACAACCGGCGCGTCGGCCGTCTACGAATATGAGCCCGATGCCGGTGCGATCCTCGAGGATCTCATTCCGCGCAACATCTCGGTGCAGATCTTCCGGGCCCTGCTTGAAAACGTCGCCGGTGAAATGGGCGCCAAGATGAGCGCGATGGACAATGCGACGCGTAATGCTGGCGAGATGATCAACAAGCTTACGCTTTCGTACAACCGTCAGCGCCAGGCTCAGATCACCAAGGAACTCATTGAAATCATTTCGGGCGCGGAAGCGCTCTGAGGTTAAGGAAAGAGGGTAAGAAACATGGCTAAGGCAGCTACCCCGAAATCTACCGCGGCGAAGGTCGCAACCGGCTCGGCAGGCCGGGTTACTCAGGTCATCGGTGCTGTTGTCGACGTTGCGTTCGACGGCGAGCTGCCTGCGATCCTGAACGCGCTGGAAACGATGAACGGCGGCAACCGCCTCGTTCTCGAAGTTGCCCAGCACCTCGGCGAGAGCCAGGTTCGTACGATCGCGATGGACTCGACCGAAGGTCTGGTTCGTGGCCAGGCGGTCACCGATACCGGCGCACCGATCACCGTTCCGGTCGGCCCGGAAACGCTCGGCCGCATCATGAACGTCATCGGCGAGCCCGTTGACGAAGCCGGTCCGCTGGTCACTTCCGGCAAGCGCGCCATCCACCAGGAAGCGCCGACCTATGTCGAGCAGTCGACCGAAGCGCAGATCCTCGTCACCGGCATCAAGGTCGTCGACCTTCTCGCGCCTTACGCCAAGGGCGGCAAGATCGGCCTGTTCGGCGGCGCTGGCGTCGGCAAGACGGTTCTCATCATGGAACTGATCAACAACGTCGCCAAGGCGCACGGCGGTTACTCGGTATTTGCCGGCGTTGGCGAACGTACCCGCGAAGGCAACGACCTCTATCACGAAATGATCGAGTCGGGCGTCAACAAGCACGGTGGCGGCGAAGGCTCCAAGGCTGCCCTGGTTTACGGCCAGATGAACGAACCGCCGGGCGCCCGCGCTCGCGTCGCTCTGACGGGTCTGACCATCGCCGAAGACTTCCGCGACAAGGGCCAGGACGTTCTGTTCTTCGTCGACAACATCTTCCGCTTCACCCAGGCAGGTTCGGAAGTGTCCGCACTTCTCGGCCGTATCCCGTCGGCCGTTGGTTATCAGCCGACACTCGCCACCGACATGGGTCAGATGCAGGAACGCATCACCACCACGACCAAGGGTTCGATCACCTCGGTTCAGGCCATTTACGTCCCCGCCGACGACTTGACCGACCCGGCGCCGGCAACCTCGTTCGCCCACCTGGACGCAACGACCGTTCTGTCGCGTTCGATCGCCGAAAAGGGCATCTACCCGGCCGTCGACCCGCTCGACTCCACCTCGCGTATGCTCGACCCGCTGGTCGTCGGCGAAGAGCACTACGAAGTGGCTCGTAAGGTCCAGTCGACCCTGCAGCGCTACAAGGCCCTGCAGGACATCATCGCCATTCTCGGCATGGACGAACTGTCGGAAGACGACCGCATCGCGGTTGCCCGCGCCCGCAAGATCGAGCGCTTCCTGTCGCAGCCGTTCTTCGTCGCCGAAGTCTTCACCGGTTCGCCGGGCAAGCTGGTTGCGCTCGAAGACACGATCAAGGGCTTCAAGGGCCTGGTCAACGGCGAGTACGACCATCTGCCGGAAGCCGCCTTCTACATGGTCGGTTCGATGGAAGAAGCCGTCGAGAAGGCCAAGAAGCTGGCTGCCGAAGCTGCCTGATGACGGACCTGGCGCGCGCTAGAAGCGCGCGCCGTTCCCGCCTCTATCGAAGAAGTGAACAACCATGGCCGACAATTTCAATTTTGAACTCGTTTCGCCCGAGCGCCTGCTGCTTTCCGAAAAGGTGAGCGAAGTTGTCATCCCGGCAACCGAAGGCGAAATGACCGTCATGGCCCATCACGCGCCGACGATGACGACCATCAAGCCGGGCGTGGTTTCGGTGAAGCTGGCCTCCGGCCAGGTGAACAAGTATGTCGTGTTCGGCGGCTTTGCCGATATCGTTCCGACCGGCTGCACACTGCTTGCCGAATCGGCCGTGGCGCTCAGCGAACTCAATCGCGACACGCTGACCAAGCGCATCGAGGCGGCCCGTGCCGAATTGAATGCCGTCGAAGGTCACGAGCACAAGACCCGCCTCGAGCAGTATCTCGCCGAATTGACGCATCTGAACGGCGTTCTGATCCCGGCCTGAGCCGGTCGCAAGAAATCCGACGGACTAAGAGCGGCCTTCGAGGCCGCTTTTTTGTGCCTGGCGGCGGTCCTCCCTGCAGTGTCTCCGCCACATGACCCTAATCCATGCGCCTTTGCCGCGCGGTCAAAGGCTGCTTGAAGCCCTGCCAAACAATTGAAAGCTTCGTGCTCTCTGATATGCTGCAACGCAAACGGAGGTGAGCGCATGAAGGTCGGGATCGTTGGAGCGGGCATGGTTGGCAGCTCGGCCGGCTATGCACTGGCCATGATGGGAATTGCCAGCGACATCGTGTTCGTCGACAGGAATGCGGCGCTTGCCATTGCCCAGGCTGAAGACATTTCCCATGCCGTGCCCTTCGTGTCGGCGACGACGGTCACTGCCGGCGACTATGATGCGCTGGCCGGGACGCGGGTGGTGATCATTGCGGCCGGCGTCAGCCAGAAGCCCGGCGAAAGCCGGCTCGAACTTCTGGAGCGCAATGCGGCCGTGTTTCGCGAGGTCGTGGCCGAAGTTCTGCGCGCATCTCCCGATGCGATCCTGCTGATCGCCTCCAATCCGGTCGACATCATGACGCAGATCGCCACGCGGCTGTCCGGCCTTCCGCCGCAGCGGGTGATCGGCTCCGGGACGATCCTCGATACGGCGCGGTTCCGCAGCCTGGTCGGCCGCCATCTCGGCATCGCGCCGCAGTCTGTGCACGCCTATGTTCTCGGCGAGCATGGCGACAGCGAGGTGCTGGCCTGGTCGAATGCGCGGGCCGGATCGATCGCCCTTCGTTCCTTCGCCGAGCAGGTCGGCAAGCCGCTGACAGAGGATGAGCGGCGCGCGATCGACGATGGCGTGCGCAATGCCGCCTACAAGATCATCAACGGCAAGGGATCGACCTATTACGGCATCGGCGCCGGGCTCGCGCGGATCGTCAAGGCGATCGCGCAGGACCAGAGGGACGTGCTGTCGGTCTCGATCGTCACCCCGCGTGTGGCCGATATCGAGGACGTGGCGTTGTCGGTTCCGCGGATCATCGGGGCTGCCGGAGTGGTGGCCGATCTCTTCCCCGACCTCGATGCGGAAGAGCATGCCGCTCTGGGTCGCAGTGCCTCCCTGCTCAAGGAGCGCGTCGAGACCGTGAAGCTGGGCTAGCGCCGAGGCCGTCAATGCCGCCGGCAGGGCGTGTGCGCCCCGCCGCCGATGAAGATTTCGCTTTGAAGGCGGCAGCGGTCGCGCTATTGGCACTAATGCCGTAATTGCACTGCAATAGAAATATATGTTTCGATGCGGTGGCGCGATTTCTGGATGGTTTTATGGATATGCCGCAGATCAAGGCCGGAATGGAAAGGGAGCAGCTGGAAGGCTTCATGGCGAAGGCCCGTGACGCCAGTACGCTTCTCAAGGCCCTGTCGCATGAAACCCGCCTGCTCATTCTGTGCATCCTCAGCCAGGGGGAAAAGACCGTCGGTGAGATCGAGGCGATCCTCGGCCTGCAGCAGGCCGTCGTCTCGCAGCAACTGGCGCGGCTCCGGCTCGAGCAGATCGTCGAGACGCGACGCGAGGGTCGCCTGATCTACTATAGAATTTCCGATCCTTCGCTGACCGGTCTGGTGTCGGTTCTCTACGACATGTTCTGCGGGCCCAAGGCGGCACCGCTCGTTCTCAGGGATGCCTCCGCGGACGATTGAGCTGCCGGTGTCTTTCTGAACCTTCCCTGGGCGGCAGCCGTTGCGCCGGTTTGCGCTTGCGTGGCTTTCGGCCTAGTCTCGGGCACGAGGAACGCCCATGATCGACAAGCTTGAATTCTTCATCGCGCTCGCCCGTGCCCAGCATTTCGGCCGCGCGGCGGAGGAGTGTGGCATCACCCAGCCGACGCTGTCCGCGGCGATACGGCAATTGGAGGACCACCTCGGCGTGATGCTGGTCAATCGCGGCTCACGCTATCAGGGCCTGACGCCGGAAGGGCAGCGGGTGCTGGAATGGGCGCGCCGGATCGTCGGCGACACGCGCACCATGCGCGAGGAAATGCGGGCGGCGCGACGCGGCCTCGCCGGCCATATCCGCCTCGCGGTCATACCCACGGCCCTCTCCATGGTTCCGCGGATCACCGGACCGTTCCAGGAGAAGCATCCCGACGTCACCTTCTCCGTCAGTTCCCGCACCTCGCTGCAGGTTCTGAGCCTTCTGGAAAATCTCGAGATCGATGCCGGGATCACCTATCTCGACAATGAACCGCTTGGCCGCGTCACCTCGGTGCCGCTCTACGCCGAGCGCTATCACCTGATTGCCGCTGCAGGGACGCCGCTCAGCGATCGTGACCAGGTGACGTGGCGGGAGGTTGCCGATCTTCGGCTTTGTCTATTGACCGCGGACATGCAGAATCGCCGCATCATCAACCAGCACATGGCCGATGCCGGCGTTTCCGTGAAGCCGACGCTCGAATCCAATTCGATGATCGTGCTGTTCTCCCACATCCGGACCGGCCGCTGGGCCTCGATCATGCCGCGTAACGTGGCCGAATCCTTCGGCTTCTCCGCGGAAATACGACTGATCCCGATCAGCGAGCCGGAAGCGGAGCATTCCGTCGGGCTTGTCGCGCAATACCGGGAGCCGTTTACGCCGCTCGTCTCCGCACTTCTGCACGAGGCGCGCCGGCTCGCCGATCTCCAGGCGTTTCAATAGATTTCTTCTATCGTTGAACGGGACTGCTTTATTGACCGCCCCCTGGGAGCGCGGTCATTCTGTCACCGTGTCAAAGAGTTCGACGGGAAAGCGGACTGCGTCGGCGCATTGAACTAAAAAACCGACTGGACATTCGCTTTCCACGTGTCAGCCTCTTGGCCAGTTCGTGTCGGTTTGGGAGGGCTGATCATGAATATTCGATCGTCTGCGGATGATTTTGTTTCTCGCACAAATGCGATCGTCGCCGAGTTCAAGGCGCTCGATGGTCCCTTGCTGCCGATCCTGCATGCGGTGCAGGAGGCCTTCGGCTATGTGCCGGACGAGGTTAAGCCGGTGCTCGCCGAGGCACTCAACCTGTCGCGCGCCGAGGTGCATGGTGTCGTCAGCTTTTACCACGATTTCCGCGTCCATCCCGCCGGGCGCCATGTGCTGAAGCTCTGTCGCGCCGAGGCCTGCCAGTCGCGGGGCGGCGACGCTCTGGCCGATCGGGTGCGCCAATTGCTCGGCATCGATTTTCATCAGACGACGCCGGATGGCGCCGTGACGCTGGAGCCGGTCTACTGTCTCGGTCTCTGCGCCTGCGCGCCGGCCGCCATGCTCGACGATGACCTGCACGGAAGGCTTGATGCCGACTGTCTCGAGGCGCTGGTCGCGGAGGCCCGCCGATGAGTGCGACGATCTTCATCCCCCGCGATGCCGCCGCGATTGCCGTCGGCGCCGACAAGGTCGCCGAAGCGATCGAGCGCGAGGCTGCTTTGCGCGGCATCGAGCTTGCCATTGTTCGCAACGGATCGCGCGGACTGCTCTGGCTCGAGCCCCTGATCGAGGTGCGCACTGGTCGCGGCCGTATCGCCTATGGTCCGGTCACGGTTGCCGATGTGCCCGGCTTGTTCGAGGCCGACTTCCTGGCCGGCGGCGCACATCCGCTCTGTCATGGGCTCACCAAGGAAATTCCCTATCTCGCTCGGCAGACCAGGCTGACCTTCTCGCGCTGTGGCGTGACCGATCCCCTGTCGCTCGCCGACTATCGCCACTATGAGGGGCTCAAAGGCCTTGAAAAGGCCGTGGCCATGGAACCGGCCGATATCGTCAGGACCGTGACCGACAGCGGCCTGCGTGGTCGCGGCGGCGCGGGCTTTCCGACCGGCGTCAAATGGAAGACGGTCGCGGACGCGCCGGGCGCACAGAAATATATCGTCTGCAATGCCGACGAAGGCGACAGCGGCACCTTCTCCGACCGGATGATCATGGAGGGCGATCCCTTCGTGCTGATCGAGGGCATGATCATCGCCGGCATCGCCACCGGCGCCACCAAGGGCTATGTCTACACCCGTTCAGAGTATCCGCATGCCATCAAGACCATGCGCGCGGCGATCGAGGTCGCCCGAGGCGCCGGCATTCTCGGGCCGTCGGTCCTCGGCTCGGCCCACGCCTTCGACATCGAGGTGCGCATGGGCGCCGGCGCCTATGTCTGCGGCGAGGAGACCTCGCTGCTCAACTCGCTCGAAGGCAAGCGCGGCATCGTCCGGGCCAAGCCGCCGCTTCCGGCGCTGCAGGGCCTGTTTGGCCGGCCGACCGTGGTCAACAACGTGATCTCGCTCGCCTCCGTACCGGTCATCCTCGACCGCGGCGCCGCCTTCTATCGCGATTACGGCGTCGGCCGTTCGCACGGCACGATCCCGATCCAGCTTGCCGGCAATATAAAACACGGCGGCCTCTATGAGACCGCTTTCGGCCTGACGCTCGGCGAGATCATCTACGACATCGGCGGCGGTACGGCGAGCGGCCGGCCCGTCAAGGCCGTGCAGGTCGGCGGCCCGCTCGGGGCCTATTTCCCGCCCTCCCTGTTCGACACCGTGTTCGACTACGAGGCCTTTGCCGCCAAGGACGGGTTGATCGGCCATGCCGGCATTGTCGTGTTCGACGACACCGCCGACATGCTGAAGCAGGCGCGCTTCGCCATGGAATTCTGCGCGATCGAGAGCTGCGGCAAGTGCACGCCCTGTCGTATCGGCTCGACGCGCGGCGTCGAGACGGTCGACCGGATCGCCCGCGGCATCGAACCGGAGAAGAACCGGGCGCTGCTCACCGACCTCTGCAACACCATGAAGTTCGGCTCGCTCTGTGCACTGGGCGGCTTCACCCCTTATCCGGTGATGAGCGCGCTCCATCACTTCCCCGAGGATTTCGCCCCGGCACCCATGGTGGAGGCGGCGGAATGAGCAACTCGTTATTGTGTTCGACAGCGCCGACGTCCGGCTTCGTCTTCTCCCCACCGGGGAGAAGTGCCGAACGCAGTGAGGCGATGAGGGGGCCGCTCGCGCTGACGCCTACCCCCTCATCCGGCGCTACGCGCCACCTTCTCCCCGCCGGGGAGAAGAGGAGCCTCCGCCGTTCTGCCGCACACGTCATCCGTTCTTTGTCATCTGCCCAGGAGGCACGTCATGCCCCTCGTTTCTGAAATCGACTACGGTACGCCCGCTTCCCGATCCACCGAGACGGTGACGCTCACCATCGACGGCCGCCAGATCACCGTTCCGGCCGGCACCTCCGTGATGCGCGCCTCGATGGAAGCCGGCATCCAGGTACCCAAGCTCTGCGCCACCGACATGGTGGATGCCTTCGGTTCCTGCCGCCTCTGTCTCGTCGAGGTCGAGGGCCGCAACGGCACGCCGGCCTCCTGCACCACGCCTTGCGCGCCGGGCATGGTGGTCCACACCCAGACGGAACGGCTGAAGCAGATCCGCAAGGGCGTGATGGAGCTCTATATCTCCGACCATCCGCTCGACTGTCTGACCTGTGCCGCCAATGGCGACTGCGAGTTGCAGGACATGGCGGGCGCCGTGGGCTTGCGCGACGTGCGCTACGGCTATGAGGGTGAGAACCACGTCAAGGCTCGGAATGACGGCGACATCAACGTCAAGTGGATGCCGAAGGACGAGTCCAATCCCTATTTCACCTACGACCCGTCGAAATGCATCGTCTGCTCGCGCTGCGTTCGCGCCTGCGAGGAAGTGCAGGGCACATTTGCGCTGACGATCGAGGGCCGCGGCTTCGACAGCCGGGTGTCTCCCGGCATGCACGAGGATTTCCTCTCCTCCGAATGCGTGTCCTGCGGTGCCTGCGTGCAGGCCTGCCCGACCGCGACGCTGACCGAAAAGTCGGTGATCGCCATCGGCCAGCCGGAGCATTCGGCCGTCACGACCTGCGCCTATTGCGGCGTCGGCTGCTCGTTCAAGGCGGAAATGCGCGGCGAGGAACTGGTGCGCATGGTTCCTTTCAAGGACGGCAAGGCCAATCGCGGCCATTCCTGCGTCAAGGGGCGGTTCGCCTATGGCTATGCCACCCACCAGGACCGCATTCTCAATCCGATGGTGCGCGAGAAGATCACCGATCCCTGGCGTGAAGTGACCTGGGAAGAGGCGCTGGCCCATGTGGCGTCCGAATTCCGCCGGCTCCAATACCAATACGGCAAGGACTCGATCGGCGGCATCACCTCGTCTCGCTGTACCAACGAGGAAACCTTCCTGGTGCAGAAGTTGATCCGCGCCGGCTTCGGCAACAACAATGTCGACACCTGCGCCCGCGTCTGCCATTCGCCGACCGGCTACGGTCTCGGCCAGGCCTTCGGCACCTCGGCCGGTACACAGGACTTCGATTCGGTCGAACATTCCGACGTCATCATGGTCATCGGCGCCAATCCGTCGGCGGCGCATCCGGTCTTTGCCTCGCGCATGAAGAAGCGCATCCGCCAGGGCGCCAAGCTGATCGTGCTCGACCCGCGCGAGACCGAGACGGTTACCTCGGTTCACGCCAAGGCGGACTATCACCTGCCGCTCAAGCCCGGCACCAATGTCGCCGTCATCACCGCGCTGGCGCATGTCATCGTCACCGAAGGCCTGTTCAACGAGGCCTTCATCCGCGAGCGCTGCGACTGGTCTGAATTCGAGGACTGGGCCGCCTTCGTTTCCGAGCCGCAGCACAGCCCGGAAGAAACGGAGAAGTTCACCGGCGTTGCGGCCGATCTCGTGCGCGGTGCGGCCCGGCTCTATGCCAAGGGTGGCAATGGGGCGATCTATTACGGCCTCGGCGTTACCGAGCATAGCCAGGGCTCGACGACCGTCATGGCGATCGCCAACCTGGCCATGGCGACCGGCAATATCGGCCGTCCGGGCGTCGGCGTGAACCCGCTGCGCGGGCAGAACAACGTGCAGGGTTCCTGCGACATGGGCTCCTTCCCGCACGAACTGCCGGGCTATCGCCACGTCTCCGACGATGCCACCCGCGACACGTTCGAAAAACTCTGGGGCGTCAAGCTCGACACCGAGCCGGGCCTGCGCATCCCGAACATGCTCGATGCCGCCGTCGACGGTTCGTTCAAGGGCATCTATATCCAGGGCGAGGACATTCTGCAGTCCGACCCCGACACCAAGCATGTCTCGGCCGGCCTTGCCGCGATGGAATGCGTCGTCGTGCACGACCTCTTCCTCAACGAGACGGCCAACTACGCACACGTCTTCCTGCCGGGCTCGACCTTCCTGGAAAAGGACGGCACGTTCACCAATGCCGAGCGCCGCATCAACCGCGTGCGCAAGGTGATGAGCCCGAAAAACGGCTATGCCGACTGGGAAGTCACGCAGATGCTCGCCCAGGCCATGGGCCTACCGTGGAACTACAGCCATCCGTCCGAGATCATGGACGAGATCGCCGCCACGACGCCGAGCTTCGCCAGCGTATCCTACGACCTTCTGGAAAAGATGGGTTCGGTGCAGTGGCCGTGCAACGAGAAGTTCCCGGAAGGCTCGCCGATCATGCACGTCAACGGCTTCGTGCGCGGCAAGGGCAAGTTCATCCGCACGGAATATGTGGCGACCGACGAACGCACCGGCCCGCGCTTCCCGTTGCTCCTGACCACGGGCCGCATTCTGTCGCAGTACAATGTCGGCGCCCAGACGCGCCGCACGGAGAATGTCGCCTGGCATGCGGAGGATCGTCTCGAGATCCATCCGCACGATGCCGAACAGCGCGGCATCAAGGACGGCGACTGGGTGCGTCTCGCCAGCCGGGCAGGCGAAACGACGCTTCGGGCGGAGATCACGGAACGGGTCTCGCCGGGCGTCGTCTACACGACCTTCCACCACCCCGAGACGCAGGCCAACGTCATCACCACGGACTTCTCCGACTGGGCGACCAATTGCCCGGAATACAAGGTGACCGCCGTGCAGGTGGCGCCGTCGAACGGCCCGTCCGAATGGCAGCAGGACTATGAGGACCTGTCGCGCCAGTCGCGCCGCATCGCCGGCAAGCTGGAAGCGGCGGAGTAGGGAATGGCCCAAGGCTGCGGTAATTTGCCCCTCACCCCGGCCCTCTCCCCGCAAGCGGGGAGAGGGCGCGGAGATGTTGCGGCATGTCTCCTTCTCCCCGCTTGCGGGGAGAGGGTGCCGACAGGCGGATGAGGGGCCTACCCGTCATGAAGACTTCCACCTCCATTGCCGAACTGCAGTATCGCCACGGCACCCTGGCGACGGGCAGCCGCGTCGTTCCGGAAGAAGTGCCGATCGCCTTTTCCTATGGCGGCTCGACCCATGCGGTGATGATGGCGACACCCGCCGACCTGGATGATTTCGCCCTCGGCTTCTCGCTGGCGGAGGGAATTATTTCTGAACCGTCCGACATCGTCTCGATCGAGGCGGTGATGGCCGGCGGCGGCATCGATCTGCAGATCATCCTGGCGGACGCGACCGCGGAGGCGCTGACATCGCGTCGCCGGCACATGGCTGGCCCTGTCGGCTGCGGCCTGTGCGGCATCGAATCGATCGAGCAGGCCATGCGGCAAGTGCCATCGGTCGAGGCCGCCGATTTCTGCCTGACGCCGGTGCAGATTGCCGAGGCGGTGAAGCTGCTCGGGGACGGGCAGTACCTCAACCGCGAGACCCGCGCCGTGCATGGCGCCGGATTCTTCGTGCCGGGCCAGGGTCTGGTCATGCTGCGCGAGGATGTCGGTCGCCACAATGCGCTCGACAAGCTTTCGGGCGCGGTGATCCGCGCCGGTTATTCCGGCCGCCAGGGTGCCGTCGTCGTCACCAGCCGGCTGTCGGTTGAAATGGTGCAGAAGACGGCGGCGCTGAAATGTCCCATACTTATCGCGGTATCGGCGCCGACGGCCCTTGCCATTCGCACGGCCGATGAAGCGGGCATGACGCTCGTCGGTATTGCCAGGGGCGACGAGTTCGAAATCTTCACTAGGCCCGATCGCATCATTTCCGGAGTGACCGCCCATGTCGCATGATACCACCGAGAAGCTCGTTCGCATGGCGAACCAGATCGCCACCTTCTTCCTGTCGCAGCCGGAAGCGGTTCGCATCGAAGGTGTCGCGAACCACATCAACAAGTTCTGGGAGCCGCGCATGCGCCGCGAACTGTTCGAGCATATCGACAGGGGTGGCGAGGGGCTTCTGCCGCTCGTGATGGAGGCATCCAGGGTCATCAAGCGTCCGGTCGCCGCCTGAACAGGGTGGCGCCTGGTTCGCTTTGGCGTTTTCGTCCGCCTCTGGTATGCAGAACCGACGTTGAACGAGGGAGGCGGGCGACACGGTGAGAGGGGAAACGGCACGAAAGGTCCAGGCGAGCGAGCGGGATCCTGAATTCGGTCCCTGGCTGGCGCAGGCGACGATCCTCGTCGTCGACGACGAGCCCGGCATGCGCAATTTTCTCGTGCGCACGCTCAGCCCCCGCTGCAAGCGCATCGAGGAAGCGGCCGATGCCGAAGAGGCGTCGCGCAAGCTCGACCAGCATCATTTCGACGTCGTCATTCTCGACAACATCATGCCGGGCAAGAACGGCGTCGACTGGCTGATCGAGCAGCGGGCGATCGGCTTCTTCGCCGACGCGATCCTGATGACCGCCTATGCCGATCTCGAAACGGCGATCCGGGCGTTGCGTGCCGGCGCCGTCGATTTCGTGCTGAAGCCGTTCCGCTCCAACCAGATCCTCAACGCCGTGGCGCGCTGCCTCGACCGCATGCGTTTGCAGCGGGAAAATTTCGTGCTGCGCTATGAACTTAGGGCCACGGCCGACCATATCCTGCTGCGCGACAAGCTGATCGGCGGTTCGGCGGCGATCCAGCAGGTGCGCGAGACGCTGGCCCGCGTCGCGCCCTTGCCGACGACCGTGCTCCTGACCGGCGAATCCGGCACGGGCAAGGAGGTCGCGGCGCGCTCGCTGCATGCACTTTCCGACCGTGCGGCCAAACCCTTCGTGCCGGTCAATTGCGCGGCGATCCCGCCGGATGTGATCGAATCCGAACTGTTCGGCCATGTCCGCGGCGCCTTCACTGGGGCTGAAGCCGGGCGTGAGGGCCTTTTCCTGCATGCCCAGGGCGGCACGCTCTTCCTCGACGAAATCGGCGAGATGCCGCTCGCCACCCAGAGCAAGCTCCTGCGCGTCATCGAAGATCGCCGGGTGCGTCCCGTTGGGGCGGAACGCGAGGTGCCGGTCGACCTGCGTTTCGTCTTTGCCACCAATGCCAATCTGGAAAAGCTCGTGCAGCAAGGCGGCTTCCGTCCGGATCTCTACTACCGCATCAACGTTATGCAGCTGAAGCTGCCGCCGCTGCGCGACCGGGGCGACGATGTTCTCGAGCTTGCCAGCCTCTTCATGCACAAGCTGTCGCAACAGCTCGGCATGCCGCCCGTGCCGATCGACAAGGCAACGAAGGCCGCCCTGTCCGCCTATGCGTGGCCGGGCAATGTGCGCGAGCTGCGCAACCTGATCGAGCGCTCGCTCATCCTCGGCGGCTTCCCGGACGATTTCCGCGGCCAGCGGCCGGGCGCGGTGGCCGCGCCGTCGGGAACGCTGGAGGAGGTCGAGCGTCGCCATATCCTGGCCGTGCTGGAGGAGGCCGGCGGTGATCGCGAGGAGACAGCGCGTCGGCTCGGCATCTCGCGCAAGACGATCGACCGCAAGCTCGTGGCGTGGAATGCCTGAGGTGGACGCCCCGGAGCCGGTGCTGCGCCGCGGTCGATCGATCCGCTACCGCCTCCTTGCCATCGCGCTTCTGCCGACGCTCGTCATCCTGCCGCTTCTGCTGGTCGCCACCATGGCGCGATGGGAGGCAAAGTTCGATGCTTTGCTGACCTCCAAGGTCAATGCCGACCTCACCATCGCGCATCAATATCTGGCACGGATCCTTGAGAATACCGGTGAACATCTCTCGGCGCTCACCGGTTCGATCGCCTTTCGGGATGCGGCGATGCGTGATGGCGGGACCGGACTTGCGGCCTATCTGGACGAAAATCGGCAGCGCCTCGGGCTCGACTTTCTCTTCCTGGTGCAAAGGCAGGGGTCGGTGACCAAGCCTGTGGGACCTTTGGGGCAAGATGGGCTGCGAACGGATTGGCTGGTTCTCGAGGCCGCATTGGCGGGAGAGGCGAAGACCGCGATCGACATCTTCTCAAAGCAGGAACTGGCGGCCATTTCGCCGGAACTCGCCGCACGGGCGCAACTCGAACTCGTGCCGACGCCGAACGCGGTTGCGACCGATCGGGCGAGCGAAACGCGCGGCATGGTCGTGCATTCGGCCAGTCCTGCCTTGCTGCCGGACGGGGGAGAGGCCGCTCTTGTCGGCGGCATCCTGCTCAACCAGAATCTGGTCTTCATCGACACCATCAATGATCTCGTCTATCGCGCCGCGAGCCTGCCGGAGGGCAGCCAGGGCACTGCGACGCTGTTCCTCGAAGATGTCCGGATCAGCACCAATGTCCGGCTGTTCGAGGGCAAGCGGGCGCTCGGCACCCGCGTCTCGGCGGCCGTTCGCCAGACGGTGCTGGGCGAGGGGCTCGTGTGGCTCGACAGCGCCTTCGTCGTCAACGACTGGTACGTCTCCGCCTATGAGCCAATCAGCGACAGCTTCGGCAAGCGGGTCGGCATGCTCTATGTCGGCTTCCTCGAAGCGCCGTTTGCCCGTGCCAAGACCGAGACGATCATCGGCATCATCGTCGCTTTCCTCGCGGTGACGGCTGCCAGTGTGCCTATCTTCCTGCGTTGGGCGCGGGCGATCTTCAAACCGCTGGAACGGATGACCGGCACAATTGCACGGGTGGAAGAGGGCGATCTCGGTGCACGTTCGGGTCTCACCGACGGCACCGACGAGATCGGACGGGTGGCCGTGCATCTCGACAGCCTGCTCGACCAGTTGCAGCAGCGCGACCGCGACCTGCGGCGCTGGAACGACGAACTCAATGATCGCGTGGCCGAGCGCACGCGCGAACTCGAACTGGCGAACCGCCAACTGGAGGCGACGACCAAGCAGCTCGTCATGTCGGAAAAACTGGCGGCGATCGGCGAGATCACGGCGGGCGTCGCCCACGAAATCAACAATCCGATCGCCGTCATGCAGGGCAATCTCGACGTGGTGCGCAGCGTGCTCGGCGACAGGGCGAACGATCTTTCCACCGAGCTTAGGCTGATCGACGAGCAGATCCATCGCGTCAGCCAGATCGTCACCAAGCTGCTGCAATTTGCCAAGCCGGAGGAATATGCCGGCTATGTCGAGCGCCATCGCGTGGCCGACGTGATCTCGGACTGCCTGCCTTTGGTGCAGCATCTGCTGGGCAAGGCCGATATCGACATTGAAAGGGACGATGGCGCGACCCGGCAGGTTCTGATGAACCGGACCGAGTTGCAGCAGGTGCTCATCAACCTGATCGTCAATGCCATCCATGCCATGCCGGATGGCGGCAGGCTGCGCCTCATCAGCCGCGACGAGACACGTGACGGCCGCGACGGCATTCGCGTCGATGTGGTGGATACCGGTATCGGCATGACGCCCGACGTGCTTTCCCGCATTTTTGATCCATTCTTCACCACCAAACGCCGCCAGGGTACAGGTCTTGGTCTGTCGATCAGCCAGACGCTTGTGAGGCGGCAGGGCGGATCGCTCACCGTCGAGAGCGAACCGGGCAAGGGGACGACCTTCTCCATCTGGCTTCCCGAAGCCGACTGATTGACGCCTGGATGGACAGAATGTCCGTGGCGATCGGACATTCTGTCCATGTTGGTGTGGCCGTCCCGACTAACTTATTGAAAAATGGTAAATTTGAGTTGGCACGGTGGTTGCAAAGGGGTCCGTGTTCCCAACGCTTGACCTGGAGACGGGATGCGGATGGGAACATGGAGGAAACGGCAATATGCCGCTTCTTGTTTGGACCGGTCTCGCGCGGTGTGCCTTGTCGAAGGAGCAACAAGGCGCGGGTAACCGCAGATGGCCGGGTCGGGGAAAGATCCATCGGCGACGACCGATGGGAGGGAGGATATCAAATATGTCTGCTGCGACAGAAACATTGACGGGCGGCTATGGAGGCGGTGGCCTTCTCGACCGCGAACGCATCATCGCCAAACCGGGTTTCAACCGCTGGCTGGTCCCGCCGGCCGCCCTTGCCATCCATCTCTGCATCGGCATGGCCTATGGCTTTTCGGTCTTCTGGCTGCCGCTCACCAAGTCGCTGGGTATCAGCCAGTCCGTGGCCTGTCCGGATCTGACGCTGGCGTCGGCACTGTTCACCACCAGTTGCGATTGGCGCGTCGCCGACCTCGGCTGGATCTACACGCTGTTCTTCGTCCTGCTCGGCTCGTCCGCCGCGATCTGGGGCGGCTGGCTGGAGCGGGTCGGTCCGCGTCGGGCCGGCTTCGTTTCGGCCTGCTGCTGGTGCGGCGGCATTCTGATCGCGGCAATAGGCGTCATGACCCACCAGCTTTGGCTGATGTGGCTCGGCGCCGGCGTGATCGGCGGCATCGGTCTCGGGCTCGGCTACATCTCGCCGGTCTCGACGCTGATCAAGTGGTTCCCCGACCGTCGCGGCATGGCGACCGGCATGGCGATCATGGGCTTCGGCGGCGGTGCGATGATCGGTGCGCCGCTGGCCGACATGCTGATGAACACCTTCAAGAGCGAAACCTCGGTCGGCGTCTGGCAGACCTTCGTCGTCATGGCGGGGATCTACTTCGTCTTCATGATGGGTGGGGCCTTCGGCTATCGCATCCCGCCGGCCGGCTGGCGTCCTGAAGGCTTCGTGCCCCCGGTCGCCAAGGACAGCATGATCACCAGCCGTCACGTGCACCTGAAGAACGCGCACAAGACCAAGCAGTTCTGGCTGATCTGGGCGGTTCTCTGCCTCAACGTCTCGGCCGGCATCGGCGTGATCGGCATGGCTTCGCCCATGCTGCAGGAAATCTTTGCCGGCTCGCTGCTTGGATTGCCCGAGTTGAAATTCTCCGATCTCAGCAAGGAGCAACTGACGGCGATCGCCGCGATCGCCGCCGGCTTTACCGGGCTCCTCTCCCTGTTCAACATCGGCGGGCGCTTCTTCTGGGCCTCGCTCTCCGACAAGATCGGCCGCAAGAACACCTATTACGTGTTCTTCCTGCTCGGCATCATGCTCTACGCCTCGGCCCCCTGGGCTGCGGGCATCGGCAGCAAGGTGTTCTTCGTCGCAGCGTTCTGCATCATCCTGTCGATGTATGGCGGTGGCTTTGCCACCATTCCCGCCTATCTGGCGGACATCTTCGGCACGCAGTTCGTCGGCGCGATCCATGGCCGCCTGCTGACCGCCTGGGCAACCGCCGGCATCATCGGCCCGGTGGTGGTCAACTATATCCGCGAGGCGCAGATCGCCGCCGGCATACCGCGCGCCCAGGTCTACGACTTCACCATGTATATCCTAGCCGGAATGCTGGCGCTTGGGCTCGTCGCCAACTTCCTGGTCAAGCCGCTGTCCGACAAGTGGTTCATGTCGGATGAGGAAGTGGCTTCGTTGCAGGCCAAGACGAAGGCCGAGGCTGCAGGCCCGACCGGGTCCTTCGGCATCGGTACGGGTGGCCTCGATGGCAAGGCGCTGGTCGCCTGGGCGGTGGTCGGAATCCCGATCCTCTGGGGCGTGTGGATCACGCTGCAGAAGACGTTCGTTCTGTTCGGCTGAAGCAAGGCAATCGCGGGTTGGAAGGCGACATTCAATGCCTTCGGCCCGCTTGAAGGGACAAAGAGAAAGGGCTCCGCAGTGCGGAGCCCTTTTCAGTCTTGTCGGAATGCGTCGAGGAGGTCAGCCGTCTCAGGCGGCCATTTCTTCGATTTCGCTGCCCTTGAACATCTTGGCGAGGTTCAGGAAGCAGATCATGCCGTGTTCGTTGGCGATGATGCCTTCGGAGAAGGACTTGTCGAAGGAGGCCGAGATCTCCGGAACCGGCTGGACCTGGCTGGAAGGGATCGTCAGGATGTCCGAGACGCGGTCAACCAGCATGCCGATGACCATGTTGTGAACTTCGGCGACGACGATGGCGGAGCGCTCGTTGGCGACTGTGCTCTTCATGCCCAGCTTGTAGGCGAGGTCGATGATCGGAATGACCGAGCCGCGCAGGTTCATCACGCCGATGACGTCTGCAGGGGCATGCGGGATCGGCGTCGACGGCGCCCAGCCGCGGATTTCGCGGATGGTCGTGGTCTTGACGCAGAATTCTTGGTCATGCAGCCGGAAGGCGATGATTTCGAGGGTTTCGCCGTTGAAGCTTGTCGAGTTGATCGCGGTCGCCATTAGAATTCTTCCCAACTTTCCTGTGCCTGGGCGGTCGCTGCGCCGCCTGTTGCTGCGCGTGCGACCTTAGCCATGAGTTTGCGTGCCGGGGATGCGACGGGTCGGGCATCAGGACGCGCTAGGGTTACTGTATTCGAAGAGTGTTGCCCAAATCTAAACTGAGCCAGGAGATTGCGAAGGGTCTCGGATTCCCTGGCAAGGCTGTGGCTGGCGGCGGTGGTCTCCTCGACCATGGCTGCGTTCTGCTGCGTATTCTGGTCCATGGCGTTGACCGCCTTGTTGATCTCCTGCAGCCCGGTCGCCTGTTCGCGCGAGGCCTCGACGATGGCGATGACGTTGCTGTTGATGTCCTGAACCTCCGAGACGATCTGCTCCAGCGCTTTGCCGGTCTGGCCGACGAGCGAGACGCCGTTGCGGACCTGTTCGCCGGATGTGGTGATCAGCGCCTTGATCTCCTTGGCGGCGTTGGCCGAACGCTGGGCGAGTTCGCGGACCTCCTGGGCGACGACCGCAAATCCCTTGCCGGCCTCGCCGGCACGTGCCGCCTCGACGCCGGCGTTCAGCGCCAGAAGGTTGGTCTGGAAGGCGATGTCATCGATCACGCCGATGATGTTGGAGATCTCCCGTGACGAGGATTCGATCTGGCCCATCGCGGCAATCGCGCTCTTCACGACTTCACCCGATTTTTCCGCGCCGGCCTTGGTGCGGGCGACGAGAGAACCGGCCTCGTCGGCACGCTTCGAACTGTCGGTAACGGTTTGGGTGATCTCCTCGAGCGCTGCTGCAGTCTCCTCGACGGCGGCCGCCTGCTGCTCGGTGCGCTTGGCCAGGCTGTCGGAAGCCGCCTGGATCTCCTTCGAACCGGCGGCGATCGCATTGGTGTTCTCGCCGACCGTCGCCATTGCCGCCTGCAGCTTGTCGAGCGAGTTGTTGAAGTCGAGGCGCAGGCGATCGAGACCGGGGATCAGCGGACGTTCGATCCGTGCCGTCAGGTCGCCCTCGGCAAGCGCCGTCAGCCCGACCGCGACGTCATCGACGGAGCGAACCCGATCTGTAATGTCGGTGGCGAACTTGACGACCTTGAACACCCGGCCGTTCATGTCGAAAATCGGATTGTACGAAGCCTGGATCCATACGACCTTGCCGCCCTTGCCGATCCGCTTGAACTCCTCGGAGAAGAATTCGCCGCCGGCAAGCTTCTGCCAGAAGCGCTGATAGTCCGGGCTCTGGGTGTAGGAGGGTTCGCAGAACATCGCATGATGCTTGCCCTGGATCTCGGACAGGCTGTAGCCGAGGGTGGTGAGGAAATTGTCGTTGGCGGTGAGGATCTCACCCGTGGGGGTGAATTCGATCATCGCCTGGGCGCGCGAGATAGCCGCGATCTTGCCGGCGTCCTCGGCCGATTTCAGCTTCTGCGCGGTGATGTCCGTGGCGACCTTGACGACCTTGTAGGGTTTGCCGCCGCTGAACACCGGATTGTAGGAGGCCTGGATCCAGACCTCCTGACCGGTCTTCGATATGCGCTTGTATTCGCGGGAATCAAACCGCCCGGCGCCGAGGTCCGCCCAGAACTGCTTGTATTCCGGCGATGCCACATAGGTCGGGTCGCAGAACATGCTGTGATGCTTGCCCTGGATTTCCGAGAGCTGGTACCCCAGCGCGCGACAGAAATTCTCGTTGGCGGTGATGATCTTGCCGTCGAGGCTGAACTCGATGATAGCTTGCGAACTGCTCACGGCCGCCAGGATCGCCTTCGCATCCGCGCCGAATATATTGATGTGCACTCTCAGTCCCCTTTGTTATGGCACATGAATGAGCGGCCAGACCGTCGTTAGTGCCGTGAATCTAAAATCTGAGAAAACTACGGTAGCCGGCGAGCGGCAGATTTCCGGCGACGCTCGTTACCCCTAAAAATAGGGGGGCTATAGTTAAGGGCTGCTTAAGGGGATGGTGAGTGAAGACCAAAGTCTCAAATGGTGGGCAAATGCTCACCAAAAAAGTCGCGAGCCAAGACGTGACCCTCGAAAGAACGAAGGCCCTCGTCGGAGGACGAGAGCCTTGTTGGTTCCGCGATAAGCGGGCAGTGTCTGGTCTTGTTACTGCATCAGAACCTTCTCGATCCTGTCCAGCGCCCAGTCCACCTGTTCCCTGGTGATGACCAGCGGTGGGGCCAGCCGGATCGTATCGACATGGGTATCCTTGGCGAGCAGGCCGAGGTCTTTCAGCGCGTAGCAATATTGCCTCGCGCCACCGGCCTCCGGGTCGAGCTCGACCGCCAGCATCAGGCCGCGACCGCGCACGTCCTTGACGATGTTCGAGCGGATGGAGCGGAGCCCCTCGAGGAAATACTCGCCCATGGCGGCGGAGTTCTCGACCATCTTTTCCTCGACCAGCACCTTGAGCGCCTCACGGGCAATGGCGCAGGCGAGCGGATTGCCGCCGAAGGTCGAGCCATGCTGGCCGGGCTTCAAGACGCCAAGCACCTCGGAATTGGAAAGCACCGCCGAGACCGGGTAGAATCCGCCTGACAGGGCCTTGCCGATCAGCGTGACGTCGGCCTCGATGCCTTCATGTTCCTCGGCCAAGAGCTTTCCGGTGCGCCCAAGCCCGGTCTGGATCTCATCGAGAATGAGGGTGACTTTGTTGTCGGTGCAGAGCTCGCGCACCCGGCGTAGATAGCCGGCCGGCGGGATGATGACGCCCGCCTCGCCCTGGATCGGTTCGATCAGCGCGCCGACGGTGTTCTCGTTGATCGCCGCTTCGAAGGCTTCGGCATCACCGAAGGGCACCGTGCGGAAGCCGGAGGTGAAGGGGCCGAAGCCGCCGCGTGCATCCGGATCAGTCGAGAAGGAGACGATGCTGAGCGTGCGACCGTGGAAGTTGCCCGAACAGACGATGATCTCGGCCTTTCCCTCCGGCACGCCCTTGGTCTCGTAGCCCCATTTGCGCACCGCCTTGATCGCGGTCTCGACGGCTTCGGCGCCTGAGTTCATCGGCAGGATCTTGTGCGAGCCGGTCAGCGCCGCAAGCTCTTCGTAGAGAAGGGCCAGCTGGTCGTTGCGGAAGGCGCGCGAGGTCAGCGTCAGCTTGGAGGCCTGTTCCGTCATGGCGGCGAGGATGCGGGGATGGCAATGGCCCTGGTTGACGGCCGAATAGGCCGACAGGCAATCGAGATATTGCTTGCCTTCGCTGTCCCAGACATGGACGCCCTGGCCGCGCGTCAGCACGACGTCGAGGGGTTTGTAATTGTGCGCGCCGAGGCGCTGTTCGGTGGCGATGAGCTCTGCTGTGTTCGACATCGTTGGTCCTCGGTTTGGTCTAAGCGGCGCGGGTTGGGCGGTCGAGAATGCGCCGGCCAAACAGGCTGGCGGCCAGTTCGACGATGACGCGGGCGCTCTTGCCGCGGTCGTCGAGGAAGGGATTGAGCTCGACAAGGTCGAGCGAGGAGACGAGGCCGCTGTCGTGCAGCATCTCCATGATCAGGTGGGCCTCGCGGAAGGTCGCGCCGCCGGGGACCGTGGTGCCGACGCCTGGCGCGACATCGGGATCGAGGAAATCGACGTCGAGGCTGACATGCAGCAGGCCGTTGGCGCCGGATACTTCGGCGATGATCCGCCGCATGATCGCGCCCATGCCTTCCTCGTCGATGGCGCGCATGTCGAAGACGTTGACGCCGTTCTCGGCGATCGCCAGGCGCTCCTGCTCGTCTACGGAGCGGATGCCGACCTGGTAGACATGGCGCGGATCGACAAAGGGTCGATCAGTGGGCAGGATCGGCGCGAATTCGGCCTTGCCGCAGTAGAAGGCGACGGGCATGCCGTGGATGTTGCCGGAAGGAGATGTCGCCGGCGTATTGAAGTCGGCATGGGCGTCGAGCCAGAGCACGAACAGCGGGCGTCTGAGTTCAGCCGCGCGCCGCGCCATGCCGGAGACGCTGCCCATCGACAGGCTGTGGTCGCCGCCGAGCAGGACCGGAAGGGTGCCTTCGGCTGCGGCGCGATAGGTTCGATCCTCGATGGCGCGGGTGAAGGCGCCGACGACCGGGAGGTGGTGTGCCCTGGGGTGTTCCCCGAGGTCGGTTGCCGGCGCCGGGCGCAGGTCGCCGGCGTCGGTGACGCGGTATCCGAGTTCGCTGAGCGCCGATCCGATGCCGGCGATGCGCAGCGCCGCCGGGCCCATCGCACAGCCGCCGCGGCCGGAGCCCTCCTCTAGCGGACCACCGATCAGCGTGACGGCCTTGGTCTTGTCGTTCATCAGGATCTCCTCGTCTGCGAGGCCTGATCTTCGTCAATGTGCGCGTCTGCAAAAAGATGGAAAATGATCAGAAAGGAAGCTAGATTGCGCAAACTGCCAGCCAACTCTGACGAAATGCAAAATGGACGATCTTGACCGCGATATTCTCAGCGCTCTGCGCCACAATGCCCGCATACCGGCCTCGTCGCTCGCGGCGATGACCCGCGCTTCCCGGGCGACCATTGCCGCCCGGATCGACCGCATGGTGGCCGACGGAACAATCGCCGCCTTCACCATCAGAACCGGCAGCGAAATCCGCCCTGCCGGTGTCCGGGCCATCGTGATGATCGAGGTGGTGGGCAAGTTCGCCGATCGCGTCGCGCATCAGTTACGCGGTCTGCCCGAAGTTCGCGCGCTGCACAGCACCAACGGACGTTGGGACTTCATCGCCGAGTTGGAAGACCGCGATCTTGCCTCTTTCGACGAAACCCTGCGGCGCATCCGTCTGATCGAGGGGATCAATACGACCGAATCGAGCATTCTGTTGAAGACCAGCAAGGTCGGCTGACCGCCGATCCTTTGCCGGCTCAGTATTCCTTCTCGTAGAAAATGCCGGCGCCGGCGCCTTCCGCTCCCGCCTCGCCCTTCAATTTCACGCCGCGGCCGATGTCGAGGTTGATCACAGCCTTGGTCTGGCCGGTGCCGCCCTGCTGCAGTTCGATATAGGTCTTGTCGTTCAGGTATTTTCCGGCGCTGACCTTGGCCTGGCCCGTCTCGTCGGTCGAAATGTCGAGATCGTCTACGCCCAAAGTCGAGCGCAGCGCCTCGAACAGCGAGGTGGAGCGCCCGCCGGCAAGCTGGGCCGCGGCGTCAGCGAGCTGGGCGATCTGCAAAGCGGACAGACGGGCCATGGACTGGCCAAAGATCAACTGGGCGAGAATTTCGTCCTGCGGCAGAGAGGGAGAGGACGAGAAGGAGACGGTCGGGTCGTTGGCGAAGCCCGAGATCGTAATGGTGATCGTCGTCGTGCCCGACGTGGTTGTCGCCTCCATGTCGAGGATCGGGATCAATCCTCCGCCGAAGGTGATCGTACCGCTGGTGAATTCCATGCGCTTGGTCAGGATCGACAGGCGGCCGCGCCTGAGGTCGAAGGCGCCGGAGACGTTCGGTGCCTGCGCCGTGCCGGTTACCGCGATCGTTCCCCCGAGCTCCGCATCGATGCCCCGGCCGCGCACGAAGATCTGCGTCGGCGAGGAGACGGTGAGATCCAGGCCGATGGAGGACTGGCTGCCATGGCGCTCGGTCTTGGTGATCGTCGCCATCTGCTGGCGCACGGCGGGCGGCGCGTGCTTATGCTGGATGTCGAGTTCGGACAGGCTGGTCGGCAGCTTTTCCGGAATGGTGATGGCGGTCTTCGACAGGTCGATCCGGCCGGCCAGTACCGGGGCTGAGAGCAGCGGTCCCTTGATGGTCAGCTTGCCGTCGGCGGTGCTCGCCACCATGGTGCCGTCGACATAGACGGCCTTGTCGAGGGTGATGGCAATGTCAGCCGGCAGGCCGGGCGACAGGATGTCGATCGTGCCGCCGCCGGAAATGCTGCCGCCGCTGGCGAGCTTGCCGGTGAGGCCGGTGACGGAGGCGCGATTACCCTGCAAGGTAACGGTCGCCGAAAGCTGCTCGACCGCGAGATTGCGACGCACGTCGATCAGGCGGGCGCCGGAGGTGCGCACGGTGCCGGTCAATTGCGGTGCGCCCAATCCGCCGGAGACGGTGATATCGGCATCGGCTGATCCTTCCAGCACGAAGCCCTGGCGTGACAGCAGACCGGTCAGCGCGGCAAACGGCAGCGTTCCGGTGAATTTCATCGCGATCGGCCGCTGTCCGGACAGGCTGAGCGTCCCGCCTCCGGCAAGGCCGAGGCCGCCCTGGCCGGTTGCGCGGCTGTCGAGCGACAGGCGTCCGTCACGGAAATCACCCTTGGCCGATATGGAGAAGGCACTGACGCCGGCCTCGCGGGTCTGGGCGACGGCGGCATTGGCCCAGTCGAGTGCATAGGTGACGACGGGTGCTGCGGGCGTTCCCTTGACCGTCACCGTGCCGGAAATCGTGCCATCGGGCGCAAGCGTCGGAGCCACGGTCGCGGCGAGCGAGGCGGGCACGTTGCGAAGAGCTGCATTCAGGTCGAATGTTTCACCGGCGCTCCCCGTAACGTCGACCGTGCCGGAGCCGGCGGAGATCGTTGCCGCCTCGATCGCCACCCTGCCGCCGACAATGGTCAGGGCGGCGGGCTTGGCAAGTGACAGCGGTATGCGGCGCGGTGCGGCGGAAAGTGTGTCGAGCGCGACCCTCAAGCCCGCCGCCTGCTGCTCGATGCGGCCTTTGGCAACGAGCGGTGCGCCGTCGTAGCGGCCGTCGAGATCAAAGGCGGTGCTCGCTTCCTGCCGCGAAAATCCGAGCTTGGGCGTCTCGATCCGGTTGGCGCCAATCGACACGGCCGAGGCGCTGAGACTGCCTTCGGCGGCAAAGGCGGCAAGGTCGGAAATCACCAGACGGATGTCGGGTGCGGTAACCGCGAGCGTGTCGCGCGAAAGCGTCGAACCGGTTGCCACGATGTTCGCCGACAGCTTGCCGTCGCTCTCTGCAAGATCGACGGACCCCTCGAGGTCGCCGCTCGCGTTCTGGCCCGCCAGGGCGGCGATCAGGCCGACTTCCGGCAGATTAAATCGCAGCGTTCCCGAGGGGACGAAGGCCGGGGAAAAGGAAAGTGCGCCTTCGATCCGGTTGGCGCCGACCGTCACGGCCAGTGCCGGAATGGAGGAGCGGCCATTCTCGGCTACGAGATCGGCGGTCGCCTCGATCCCCTGGCCATCGAGCGTGCCGGACATTGTCAGCGTGCCCTTCGGCGCCGTCCTGTCGGCGGTTCCCTCGATCTCGAGCGCGAGGTTCTCCAGCTTGCGTCCCGCAGCGACAGCTGCCTCGCTTTTCAGCGAAAGCTTGCCGGCCAGCGTATCCAGCGGCCCTTCGGCGGAAAGGGCGAAATCCGCGCCGCCGCTGATGTTGTCGACCAGTGCGGCAAGATCGCTGATCCGGCCGGCGAGATCAGTCGTCAGCCTGTTCTCCGCATCGAGGGTCACCGAACCGGTCGCCCCACCGAGATTGCTCGTCAGCTTCAGGTCGGAGAGCGCGACAGTGCGCGGCAGCGTGTAGTCGAGCGTGCCGGCGAGGCCGATCGTGCCTTCGAACTTGGTCGCCAGACCCGCCGGCAGGATGGCGGGGATGGCGAAGAGTTCGAAACGGCTGGTGAGCGTCTTTTCGTCCAGCGCATAGTCGCCGTTGAGCTTCCCGCCGATCGTGGTGCTTTCAATGGTCGTGCCGTCGAAGCCGATCCTGTTTTCACCCAGCACAAGCGGCGCGCTGATCGTCATCGGCGCCTTGAGGATGCGGTCGAGTTCGGCGTCGGCGAACTTGCTTGCTGTCACGGAAAGCGTTGTTTGAAGAGGTCCCGTACGCGTGGCGAGGTCGAAGCTGTCACTCTTGGCCGCGACATCGACGCCGGTAAGCGTTCCTTGCGGCGTTTGCAGCGAGGCGAAGCGGCCGGTGAGGTCGATGGTCGCGCCATTGGCCGGTCCGTTGACGGAAAGTGCGAGCTGCTCGATTTCCGCCGCGACGGTCTGCTCGCCACTCGTCCAGCTGAAAGGAACCGGGCCGGCGGTGGCGTTTAGCCGCGCCTGGAGATCGTTTGTCCCGTTGGCGGCGTAACGTCCGGAGGCGATAAGATCGAGCGCGGCGGTCGAGAGCCTGCCTCGTTCGATCGTCACCGCACCATTGCGGTCGAGGCTCGCCGCCAGATCGATCGCGGTTTCCCCTTGGAAGAGGGGACGAAGCGGGGGTGGCAGAAGCGCATCGAAACGGCCGCCGCCGGTGGCGGTGATACTGCGCAAGCCTGCTTCTATGCGGTGCGTTGCCTCGACGGCGAGCGTCGGGCGGCCGTCGACCGCGGCGGTCAGCTTGCCCTTCCAGTCGCTGAGCGGTCCGTCACCGTCCACCCCGAGGCGCAAGGCCGGGCTGCCGGGCAGACGCAACAGGCCTGCGACAAGTCCACTCGCAGGCTCGTTGAGTTCGCCGGTCAGCCGCAGGCGATTTTCGGCCGGTGCATAGACAAGATCTGCGGTCGCCTGCGCATCTTGCGCATCGGTTCGCGTGGCCCGAAGCTGTGCCGCGATCCGCTCGCTGACCGCCTGGCCGGATCCGGTGAGGGACAGACGAATGTCACGCCCGGCGAGGTCTCGGCCCAGATCGACGACGGGGAGGTCCAGCGACCGCACATCGATTTCGACCGGCAGCGAGAAACCGGAGTTTGCGTCGTCATCGATCTCGTCCTGCGTCACGACGGGCACACGATGGATGCGGACGGAGCCTGCGGCAATCCGCTCGGCGGTGAGGCGACCATCCAGAAGATCCAGCGGCGACCAGTCCATGGCGAGATCGCGGATCTCGGCATAGATGCCCTGGCTGTCGGCCAGCGATACGCTCTCAATCCTCAGCTTCCCGCCCAGCAGGGGGCCCGCGCCGTCGATCGATACCCGCCGGTCGGGCGTCGAAAGCAGGGAGGCGATTTGGCCGGCCAGGAAGCCACCGCCCACGCCGGTGAAACCGGCGATGAGAACTGCCACGACGGCGAGCACCAGCGTCGCGCCGGTGACATAGGCGAGCAGTCGAAGGGCAAAGGTCGTGAGGCGTTTCAGCAGGCGCATGCGGCTTTCATTGTCCTTCTCGCGGCTTGGCTCAGAAGCTCTGTCCGATGCCGGCATAGATGCCATACTTGCTTCCGCCGTCGTAAGGGTCGAGCGGCATGGCAACGTCGAGGCGCAGCGGCCCGAACGGCGTCAAGTAGCGCAGGCCGATGCCCGCTCCCATGCGGATATCGGAGAAATCAGGGTAATTCGCGGCAGTCACCGAACCGATGTCGAGGAAGGGAACGATGCCGATCGTTTCGGTGACGTTGACCCGCGCCTCGAACGAACCGAGCGCATAGGCCCGCCCGCCTGTCGCATCGCCTGACGCATCGAGCGGCGAGATTTCCTGATAGGCATAGCCGCGCACCGATCCGCCGCCGCCGGCGAAAAAGCGCCGCGTTGCCGGAATGGCTTCAAGATCGCCCGCGCCGACCAGCATGCCCGCGGAGAGCTTTGCCGCCAGCACCACCCGGTCCTCGAGGCCAAGACTGTAATAGCCCGAAAGCGCGCCTTCGAAGCTGGAGAAAAAGGTTTCGCCGAGGATCTCGTAGCTCGGAATGGCGCTCAAGGTGGCGTTGAAGCCTTCCGTCGGGTTGAGCTTGTTGTCGCGGGTGTCGCGGCTATAGCCGAGCGGCAGGCCGAAGGTCAGGTAGGTATTGTTGCCGAAGGCGTCGTCGATGTCGTCGTAGCCGAGCGAGACGCCGGCCGTCACCTTGTCGTAGTCGGTGATCTCGTAGGCCAGCGCGACCTTGCCGAGGACAGAGGCTGCGTCATAGGATTCGGTCGTCAGCGTCGTCCCCTTGATGCTCGCCTCGAGCGTTGCCGAGGGGAAGAAGGCGCCGGGCTTGATGAAGGTGATGCCCGCGCTGTAATCGAGGTCCTCGACGCCGCTCCAGTCGCCCAGCCCGCCGACCTTGCCTTCGAGCCTGAGTGATTCCGCCTGTCCGAACAGGTTGCGATGGCCCCAATAGCCCTCGACGCCCAGTCCGTCGATCGACGAGAAGCTGGCGCCGACGCCGAAGTAGCGGTGCTTGCCCTCGGCCACGACGATTCCGAGCGGCAGCGAACCATCGGCGGCAAGCCCATCCGCCTCGTTGATCGTCACGCTGGAAAAGGTGCCGAGTGCCCGCAGCCGCTCCGCCGCCTTCTTCAACTGTTCCGGCGAGTAGGCCCGACCCTGGCGCAGCCGCGAATAGCTGGCGATGAATTCCGGATCGACCTTGCGCGCACCCTTGACGGTGACCTCCCCGAGCGGCGCGACCGGGCCGGCCTCCACCGCGAGCACGACGTCGACCGTCTGCGTCTCATGGTCGGCGACAACATCGCGGCGTGCGAGCACCGCCAGCGGCCGCCCCTCGCCCTTCAGGTCTTCGACGATCTTTTCGCCGGCTTTCAGGATGATGAGCGAGCCGGCCGGACCGCCCGGCACCAGGTCGTAGACAGAGGGATCGAGGCCGGCGGCATCCCCCTCCAGCGATACATTGCCGAGCGAAAATGCCGGACCCGGATCAACCCGGACAACGACCGGAATGGGGCCGTTACGGGCAAAGGCCGGAATGGGCGGCAGGGCGTCGATGTCCTGGCCGTCGATCGTGACACTGACCACGCCGCCATAGCGGGAATTCTCGTAGAGGGTGGCGATCAGCCTGTCGCGATCGTCGCGCGCCTTGATCACCAGCCCCAGGTCGCCGGAGACCGGCGCGTCTTCGCCGCGCAGCAGAAGCGAGGTTCGCTCCAGCGCCTCGGCGAGGTCCTTGTCGGCGCCGTCGGTATCGAGGGTGATGCTGTAGCGGACCGGATCGATGACGTCGTTGACCGCCTCGTCCTCGCCGAAGATGGTGATGCCGAAAATCTTGAAGGCGTAGGCTTCGCCGGTCAGCACGGGCGTAAACGCCAGGCTCAGTCCCAGCCCGAGTGCGGTGCCGGTCCTCCGAAACGCAAGACTCATGTTCGGTGATATCGGATTACTCGGCATGCACACATTTGCTCGTTGCGGTCAGTTCGCCTCGCCCCCGCTGTCGAGAGCAAGTCGAGTTTAATCGCAATTTCGCTGAAAAGGATAATTATTTTCGAAAGGTGCACGCAAATGGAGGTCCCGGCGTAGCCGCCGGAACCTCGCTTTCATGCGTATTAGTAACGACGCGGGCAATCGTCGATGTAGCGGCGGCCGTAGCGGTCGCGATAGTAGCACTGGCCGGGCTGGTCGGCGACACTGCCGATCACGGCGCCCGATACGCCACCGATTGCCGCACCAACCGCCGCACCGCGCACGTCGCCGGTGATGGCGCCACCGATGATGGCACCCGATACGGCTCCGATGCCGGCGCCCTTTTCGGTCTGGGTGCAGCCTGCGACCGACAAGCCGATCAGAGCGAGCACGAGAACTTTCTTCATGATGTTTCTCCACTGTTTACGCGTCCGGCTGGGCCGGTACATGTCTTCTCCGCCTTGACGCCGTTGGGCGTTCTTCTTGGCGGTCGCGGCTTCAGAATAGCCGGCAATTCGCGAAAGTCCACGAAATAGAAAGTCGAATATGGGGCTCCACTACACGCTGTGCGTTGCGTCACAGTAAAAACCGAATTTATGTTGCGGCGCGGAATACAAAAATCCATCCCGTCGCAATCTGCCTGTTGATCGGCCGAAGAAAAAGACAAATGATAGCCCTCGTGTCCGGGAGAGACACGAGGAGGAACAATATGGCAAAAGTAACGCTGACGGTGAACGGCCGGTCGGTGAGCGGCGAGTGCGAGGATCGCACTCTGCTCGTCCATTTCATTCGCGAAAAACTTGGCCTCACCGGAACCCATATCGGTTGCGACACGACCCAGTGCGGTTCCTGCGTCATCCATATGGACGGCAAGTCAATCAAGAGCTGTTCCATCCTGGCGGTGCAGGCTTCGGGCTCGACCATCACCACCATCGAGGGGCTGGCGAGCAATGGCGAGCTGCATCCCGTCCAGGCGGCGTTCAAGGAGCATCACGGCCTGCAATGCGGCTTCTGCACGCCGGGTATGGTGATGACCGCGGTCGACATGATCGGCCGTCATGGCGGCAATCTCGACGAGGCGACCGTTCGCCACGAGCTGGAAGGCAATATCTGTCGTTGCACCGGTTACCACAACATCGTCAAGGCGGTGCTTTCCGCCAATGCCGAAATGCATGGCGGTCGCCAGGCAGCCGAATGAGGCGCTAACGAGGCAATAGGCGGTAGGTCGCAGCGGCCCATCTCGCCCACGGTTTCTACTGCCACTGCCACTGCCACTGCCTACAGCCTACTGCCTAATATCCCCTATCTCTGGAGGAGAAGACTATGGGAGTTGAAGGAATTGGTGCGCGCGTGACGCGCAAGGAAGACAAGCGCTTCCTGACCGGCAAGGGCCGGTATACGGACGACATGGTCGTTCCGGGCATGAAATTCGCCTCTTTCGTGCGTTCGCCCTATGCGCATGCCAAGATCAAGGGCGTGGATGCGTCGGCCGCCAAGGCCATGCCGGGCGTGATCGACGTGCTGGACGGCAGGCAGCTGCTGGCCGACGGCATCGGCAACCTGATCTGTGGCTGGATGATCCATTCCAAGGACGGCACGCCGATGAAGATGGGCGCCTGGCGCCCGCTCGCGCACGAGACGGTGCGCTATGTCGGCGATGCCGTGGCCATCGTCGTGGCCGACACCTATGGCGAGGCCTGCGATGCAGCCGAAGCCGTGGTCGTCGACTATGAGGAGCTGCCGGTGGTGACCGAGGCCGTGACGGCGCTCGAGCCGGGAGCGCCGCAGCTTCATCCGGAAGCACCGGGCAATCTGATCTTCGACTGGGAAATAGGCGACAGCGCCGCCGCCGACCGGGCGATCGCTTCGGCCGCCCATGTGACCGAGATCGAGATCCATAACAACCGCCTCTCGCCCAATCCGATGGAACCGCGCGCCACGCTCGGCATCTACGACGCGGCCGAGGATCACTATACCTGCTACACGACATCACAGAACCCGCATGTCGCGCGGCTCGTCATGAGCGCCTTCTACAATGTCGCGCCGGAAAACAAGCTGCGCGTGATCGCGCCCGACGTCGGCGGCGGTTTCGGCTCGAAGATCTACATCTATCCCGAAGAGATCGTCTGTCTGTGGGCCTCGAAGAAGACCGGCGTTCCGGTCAAGTGGACTTCCGACCGCACCGAGGCCTTCCTCACCGACGCCCATGGCCGCGACCATGTGTCGAAGGTGAAGATGGCCTTCGACAAGGACAACAATGTCATCGGGCTGAAGGTCGACACGATCGCCAATCTCGGCGCCTACATGTCGCTCTTTTCCTCGTCGGTGCCGACCTATCTCTACGCCACGCTGCTGTCGGGGCAGTATGCGATCCCGGCGATCCACTGCAATGTCCGCACCGTCTACACCAACACGGTGCCGGTCGACGCCTATCGCGGCGCCGGTCGTCCGGAGGCGACCTACCTGCTCGAGCGCACCATGGAAACGGCGGCGCGCGAACTCGGGGTCTCTCCGGCCGAACTGCGCCGGCAGAACTTCATCCGCACCTTCCCCTACCAGACGCCGGTCATCATGAACTACGACGCGGGCAATTACGAAGCCTCGCTCGAGGCGGCGATGGGGGCTGCCGACTGGAACGGCTTCCCGGCTCGCAAGGCGGAAGCGGCCAGCCGCGGCATGAAGCGCGGCATCGGCATGAGCTGCTATATCGAGGCCTGCGGCATCGCGCCGTCGGCTGCGGTCGGTTCGCTGGGGGCCGGCGTCGGCCTGTGGGAATCGGCCGAGGTGCGGGTCAACGCGGTCGGAACGGTCGAGGTTCTGACGGGTTCGCACAGCCACGGCCAGGGCCATGAAACGACCTTTGCCCAGCTGGTCTGCGAGCGGCTCGGCGTGCCGATCGACAATGTCTCCATCGTCCATGGCGACACCGACAAGGTGCAGATGGGCATGGGCACCTATGGTTCCCGCTCGGGCGCCGTCGGCATGTCGGCGATCGTCAAGGCGCTCGACAAGGTCGAGGCCAAGGCGAAGAAGATCGCCGCGCACCTGATGGAAGCGGACGAGAGCGACATCGTCATCGAGAACGGCGAACTCAAGGTTGCCGGAACCGACAAGTCCCTGCCTTGGTTCCAGGTGGCGCTTGCAGCCTACACCGCCCACAACCTGCCGGGCGGCATGGAGCCGGGTCTGAAGGAGGGCGCCTTCTACGATCCGTCCAACTTCACCTTCCCTGCCGGCTGCTACATTGCAGAGGTCGAGGTCGATCCGGAAACCGGCAAGACCACGATCGTCCAGTTCGTCGCCGCCGACGACTTCGGCAATATCATCAACCCGATGATCGTCGAGGGCCAGGTGCATGGCGGCATTGCCCAAGGCGTGGGCCAGGCGCTGCTGGAAGGCGTGCGCTACGACCCGACCACCGGCCAGCTGCTGACCGCCAGCTACATGGACTATGCCATGCCGCGCGCCGACGACCTGCCGTCGTTCAGCCTGTCGCACCAGAACACCCCGTGCCCGGGCAATCCGCTCGGCATCAAGGGCTGCGGCGAGGCCGGCGCCATCGGTTCACCGCCGGCGCTGATCAACGCCATCACCGATGCCATCGGCACCAACAACCTCAACATGCCTGCGACCCCGCTTGCCGTCTGGTCGGCATTGCAGGCGGCCGAGTAAAGGGAGGACGAAGCATGTTTCTCTATTCGACCAGCTATCATCGCGCCTCCACCGTCGAGCAAGCCGGAAGCCTGCTTTCGGGGGCTTCCGACGGCAAGTTCGTGGCGGGCGGCCAGACCTTGGTCGCCGCCCTCAAGCAGCGTCTCGCACAGCCATCCGATCTCATTGATCTCAGGCACATTCCCGCGCTCAAGGGGATTTCCGTCGACGGCCACATGGTGACGATCGGTGCGGGCGTGACCCATGCGGAGGTTGCCGGTTCCGGGCTGATCCGTTCCATCTGCCCGGCCGTCTGCCATCTCGCCTCGTTGATCGGCGATCCGCATGTCCGCCATCTCGGAACGATCGGCGGTTCGATCGCCAACAACGATCCGGCGGCCGATTATCCGGCCGCCATGCTCGGGCTCGGTGCGACCATCGTCACCGATCGCCGGCAGATCACAGCCGACGACTTCTTCGTCGGCCTGTTCGAGACCGCGTTGCAGGAGAACGAGATCATCACGGCGGTCAAGTTCAATGCCCCGGAGCGGGCCGGCTATGCCAAGTTTGCCAATCCGGCATCGCGGTTCGCCATGACCGGTGTGTTCGTCTCCAAGGGGCCGGCCGGCGTTCGTGTCGCGGTGACGGGGGCCGGCTCCAGCGGGGTGTTCCGTCATGAGGGTCTGGAGGCGGCGCTTGCCGGCAATTGGTCGGCCGATGCACTGACAGGTGTGGCCATCGATCCGACCGATCTGATGTCGGATCTGCACAGCACCGCCGAATACCGCGCCAATCTGGTGCGAGTGATGGCGAGGCGGGCCGTCTCCGCCTCCTGAGGAAAGCGGAGAATCGCCATGCGGGAGAAGGGCGGCTGCGGCCGTCCTTTTTTCCCGTAGCTTGACGCAGATCAAGTTTGCTTTCGGCCCGATCGGCTAGCAAATGGCTGGAAGAATTCCAAGATTGCGCCATTTGTCGCAGTTTAGAATGAATTTACAGTACCGGGGTTGACCGAACGCGCGTTGGATCTCAAAAAGGGCTGAACAGACTGGAGTTGGGAAATGGATTTCGAGGCGTTTTTCAAGGGCGAATTGGAAGGTCTTCACGAAGAGGGCCGTTACCGGGTTTTCGCCGATCTTGAGCGACAGAGGGGCAGTTTCCCTCGCGCCACGCGCTATACCGAAAACGGCACCCAGGATGTTACCGTCTGGTGTTCCAACGACTATCTCGGCATGGGTCAGAATGCCGGCGTGATCGAGGCGATGAAGAACGCCATCGATCACTGTGGAGCGGGTGCCGGTGGCACCCGGAACATCTCTGGCACCAACCACTACCACGTCCTTCTCGAGCGCGAACTTGCCGATCTGCACGGCAAGGAATCGGCGCTGATCTTCACGTCTGGTTATGTTTCCAACTGGGCGGCCCTCGGCACGCTCGGCCAGAAAATTCCGGGCCTGATCATCTTCTCCGACGCGCTCAACCATGCCTCGATGATCGAAGGCATCCGCTATTCGAAGTGCGAACGGGTCATCTGGAAGCACAACGACGTCAAGGACCTCGAAGCCAAGCTCGCTGCCGCCGACCCCAAGGCGCCGAAGCTGATCGCCTTTGAATCGGTCTATTCGATGGACGGCGATATCGCGCCGATCAAGGAAATCTGCGATCTTGCCGACAAGTACGGCGCGATGACCTATCTCGACGAAGTGCATGCGGTGGGCATGTATGGCGCCCATGGCGGCGGCATTGCCGAGCGCGAGGGCCTGATGGATCGGCTGACGGTCATCGAGGGCACGCTGGGCAAGGCGTTCGGCGTGATGGGCGGCTATATCACCGGCTCGGCCGCACTTTGCGACTTCATCCGTTCGTTCTCTTCGGGTTTCATCTTCACCACGGCCCTGCCGCCGGCGCTGGCCGCCGGTGCGGTCGCCTCGATCCGCCACCTCAAGACCAGCCAGATCGAGCGTTTCGCCCATCAGGAGCGTGTGCGCCGCCTGCGCTCGATGCTGGATGCCCGCGGCATTCCGCATATGCCGAACCCGAGCCATATCGTTCCGGTGATGGTCGGCGATGCCGCCAAGTGCAAGTGGATCTCCGACCTGTTGCTCGACAACTATGGCATCTACGTTCAGCCGATCAATTATCCCACCGTTCCGAAGAAGACCGAGCGCCTGCGCATCACGCCGACGCCGCTTCATTCTGATGGCGACCTGGAACACCTGGTCGGCGCGCTGCACCAGCTCTGGTCGCGTTGCGCGCTGGCTCGTGCCGTCGCCTGAGGCGAAGGGGCGGGGCTTCTAGCCAGCATACGCTCTATCTATCGATTGAAGGAACCGCCTGCTGGTCAGGCGGTTTTTTCGTGCGCCGCGATGATCTCACCGGCGACCTGGCGCGCCTCGGCATCGGCGGTAAACACCTCGGCAATGGTGCCAGCCGCTCCGCAATCGATCAGGCGGTCCATGACTTTCTCGACGATGTCGGCCATGTCGAGGAAACCGATCCTCTCCTCGATGAAGGCGTTGAAGGCGGTTTCCTCTGCGGCGTTCATGATTGCGGCCTGCAGGCCGCCGCGGGTGAGCGCCGTGCGCGCAAGCCGGAGTGCGGGGAAGCGGGTCTCGTCGGGCGCCTCGAAATCGAGGCGCGACAGCTTGTTGAAGTCGAGTCGGTCGACATTGAGAGCCGGTCGTTTCGGATAGGTCAGCGCATAGCCGATCGCCGTGCGCATGTCGGGTGCGCCGAGTTGGGCGATCACCGATCCGTCGCTATAGCCGACCATCGAGTGCACGATCGATTGCGGATGGACAACGACCTCGATCTGCTCCGGCGCAACGTCGAACAGGTGCTTGGCCTCGACCATTTCCAGCGCCTTGTTGAACATCGAGGCGCTGCCGATGGAGATTTTCAGGCCCATCGACCAGTTGGGGTGCGTTCTGGCCGTCGCGGCGGTGACGCCGGCCATCTGCTCGCGGGTGAAGGTGCGAAACGGCCCCCCCGAAGCGGTGAGGATGATCCGCTCCAGCGCCGGGCGCTGGCTGTTGTCGAGGCACTGGAAGATCGCGCTGTGTTCGCTGTCGACCGGGATAAGCCGTCCGCCACCAGCCTTGACCGCCTCGACGAAGAGCTGGCCCGCCGAGACCAGGCATTCCTTGTTGGCGAGCGCGATATCGGCGCCGCGGGCGGCGGCGGTCAGTGTAGGTCCAAGGCCGGCGGTGCCGACGATCGCTGCCATCACCCAATCGGCGTCGAGGCTTGCCGCTTCCTCCAGACCCGAGCGTCCGGCTGCCACATCGACGCCGCTCCCGGCCAGCGCATCCTTCAGCGTCATGTACTGGCTCTCGTCGGCCGTGACGGCGAGTTTGGCGCCCATGGTGCGCGCCTGCTCGGCAAGAAGTTCGATATTGCCGTTGCCGGTCAAGGCGCCGATTTCGAAGGCTTCGCGGCCGCCGAGCTGGTTGACCACGTCCAGCGTATTGACGCCGATCGAACCGGTCGATCCGAGGATCGTCAGACGGCGCGGCTGTGGCTTTTCGAGGGTCATTCGGGTTGTCCGGAAGATTGCTTCAGTCGCAGATGCGTCTACAAGGGATTGCTGAATGCGGCAAGCTTCGTATCCTGCGGCCTGTTGCCCAGAGTCACGCATGTCCGGAGGTTTTTGATGCAGGGTATGGTCGGGAGTCTGCGGCGCTATGGCCAGCCGTTGCTGGCGCTCGTCGCGCTGGCGACTCTGGCCGTGGGCGGCATCGCCTTTTTCACCGGGCAGATGGAATGGGCGTCCGGCCTGTGGTCTGTCGGTACGGCGCTCGTGCTCCTGGCGCTCTTGGTCGAGATCGTCCTGTCGCTCATGCGCGGCCGTTTCGGCCTCGATGTCATCGCCGGGCTCTCCATGGGCGCTGCCCTTGCCTTCGGCGAGCCGCTGGCCGGCAATATCGTCGCGCTGATGTATGCTGGCGGGCAACAACTCGAAAACTTTGCCGAAGGCCGGGCCCGACGCGAAATGACGGCGCTCCTGGGACGCACGGCCCGCACCGCCATGCGCTACGCCCGCGAGGGTTTGGAGGAAGTGCCGATCGAGGCGCTTGCGCCCGGAGAGCGCATTCTGGTCCGTCGCGGCGAAGTCGTGCCGGTTGATGGGCGCCTGCTCGGAGCGCGGGCCGATATCGACATGTCCGCATTGACGGGTGAAGCCATGCCGGCACGCTTTTTCACCGGCGACGATATGCCGAGCGGCGGCACGTCCATCGGCGCGGCCTTCGATCTTGAGGTGGTGCGCGCGGCCGCAGACAGTACCTATGCCGGGATCGTCCGGCTGGTCGAGCAGGCGCAGCAAAGCAAGGCGCCGATGGTTCGGCTCGCCGATCGTTATGCGCTGTGGTTTCTCGTCCTGACCGTGGCTATCGCCGGGACGGCCTGGTGGGGGACCGGCGATCCCTTGCGGGCGCTGGCGGTGCTTGTGGTCGCGACGCCCTGTCCGCTGATCCTGGCCGTGCCGGTCGCGATCATTTCCGGCATGTCGCGGGCCGCCTCGCTCGGCGTTTTGGTCAAGAGCGGCGGGGCATTGGAAAGGCTGGCCCGCGTGCGCATCGCCGTGCTCGACAAGACCGGCACCATGACAAGCGGGAAGGCCGGCGTGGTCGAGATCCGCACCAGCGACGGGATCGATCCGGAAGAACTGCTTCGGCTTGCCGCTTCGCTCGATCAGGCCTCCAACCATGTCAGCGCCGAAGCCCTGGTCCGATCGGCGCGGGAGCGCGGCATGGCGCTGTCCACACCTGCCGACATCGTCGAGACGCCGGGCTCCGGCCTCGAAGGCCGGATCGGCGACCGGTCGGTGGTGGTCGGCGGAAGCGACTTCGTGCGGGGAAAGTGCCGGTCGGGCAATCCTTATACCCTGGGCCGGGATCTCCCGCCGGGAACGGCGGTCGTCGCTGTCGGCCTGGACGGCGCCGTCGCCGGCATCATTCTGCTGTCGGACCGAATCCGCGACGACGCAAGCGAGGCGATTTCCGCCTTTCGTGCCGCCGGCATGACGCGTTTCGTACTCGCCTCCGGCGACCATTTCGATGCGGTGCAGGCCGCCGGCGCGCTCCTCGGCGTGGACGAGGCTCGCGGCGATCTGCTGCCGCCGGAGAAGGTGGCGGTGGTGATCGCCGAGCGTCGCAATGGCCCCGTCATGATGATCGGCGACGGGGTCAATGATGCGCCGGCGCTGGCCGCGGCCGATGTTGGTGTCGCCATGGGGGCGCGGGGGGCGGCTGCCTCTTCGGAATCGGCCGACATCGTGCTGCTTGTCGATCACCTTGGACGATTGCCCGCCGCCTTGCGGATCGCGCAGCGGACGCGGCTCATCGCCCTGCAGAGCGTTGTGGTCGGCCTGGGCCTTTCGTTGCTGGCGATGATTGCAGCCGCGTTCGGCTATCTTCCTCCCGTGCAGGGCGCGCTGCTCCAGGAATTGATCGATGTCGCGGTCATCCTCAATGCCCTGCGTGCGCTCAGCGTTCCCGCGAGCCTGCAACGGGGTCGGCAGAGTTAAGGCCGCAAACCTGAGGTTGTTTGCGGATTCCGAGGCTCGATGGGAACAAATCGGCGGGGAGTCGTGTTGGGAGGGTGTAAATTTCCTTTCCAACCAGGAGACACCCCCATGGCACAGAAGACTCTCGACGACCTTTTTTATGAGACGCTCAAGGACATCTACTATGCCGAGCGCAAGATCCTGAAGACCCTGCCGAAGATGGCCCGCGGCGCCCAGGATCCGAAGCTGAAGGCCGCTTTCGAGAAGCACAAGGAAGAGACCGAAGGCCAGATCGAACGCCTGCAGCAGGTGTTCGAGATCATCGGCAAGCGTCCGCGCGCCAAGACCTGCCCGGCGATCGACGGCATCATCGAGGAAGGCGAGGAAATCATGGAAGATTTCAAGGGCGCTCCGGCACTCGACGCCGGCCTTCTGGCTGCCGCTCAGGCGGTCGAACACTATGAGATCAGCCGCTACGGCACGCTCAGCGCCTGGGCCAAGCAGCTCGGCCTGAAGGATGCGGCCAAGTTGCTCGACGAGACGCTGGCCGAGGAGTCGAAGACCGACGACGCGCTTTCCAAGCTTGCCGAAACCGCTGTCAATGCGGCTGCCGGCGAAAAGAAGGCGGCCTGACCGCAGTAGACTTCGCGGGCTGGCAACTGTCTGGTCCGGGAACTGCTTCATACGACGCGGTGAGGAAATCTCGCCGCGTCGTCTCTGGAGGAATCGTCGCGCAGGCAGGTTCTCGCGCCTACCAACCGTAGCTCGAGATTGGTCCACATTCGACGAACCGTGGCGAGGTTTCGCGAGAGATACGATCGCTCGCATCTCAGCCAAAGCGCGTCACTATCGTCGCATTGGGCCTCAATACACAGCAATGCGGGCTATCGCAGGGACCATGTACATGCAGGATTCCGTTCACCTCGACCATGCCGTCCAGATTGCCGCCGACGCTCATCAGGGGCAGCTCGACAAGCTGGGTCGCCCGTATTTCGAACACTGCCAGAGGGTCGCGGCGTCGATGGTCGACGAGCAAGCCAGGACCGTGGCTTACCTGCACGATGTCGTCGAGAAGGGGCGCAACTGGACGCTCGACCGCCTCAAGGAAGAGGGGTTTGCACCGCCAATTATCGCGGCCGTCGACGCACTCACGCGGCGACCGATGGAGCAAGACGAAGCCCTTGTGCGTCGTGCCGGAGCCAACCCGGTGGCCCGTCGGGTCAAGCAGGCCGATCTGGAAGACAATCTCTGGCAGGCTGAGATGGCGGGCTGGGAAAAGGGCAAATTCGAGCGCGGCCTGGAGATCCTCAGCAGTATGGCCAGTCCTTGAACCGGGTGGTGATGGCTTCTCCCGACGGTGCCGTTTGCCGCATTTTACTGAATTTCTTAAGCGTTGAGCAAGTTGGACGATCTAGCCTTGCAAGGGGGGTGAAGGAGATCGAGGCATGACCACGCGGCTGAAGGCGCTCATCGTTGCGATCAACATCTCCATCCTTCTGTGGGGCGCAGTGATCGGCTCGGTCCTCTGGCTCTTCTCGGACGCCGAGGTCTTTGATCGCCGAACCACCGCCAGCATCTCCGACCACCGCTGAACACCCGTTTTGCTGGTGACCGAGATTTCGCCGCGAGCGCCAATCGGCTACTCGCTCCTTAGACAAAGGCGCCCGTGGTCGGATCGTAACGCTTGCCCCCGGCGAGCAGGGCGAGTTCGATCAGGTCTTCCTCATCGTGAATGCCGTTCTCGTACAGATAGACCACGAATGCCGTCGCATTCTCGACGCGGCCGGCGTCGGATGAGATGGACGCCTTTCGATTGATCTGCCGGATCACCCGCTCGACGGGATCCGCCTTCTTCACCGAGGACTCGGGGAACGTGAATGCCATGGCTCCCTCCCGTGTTGGCGACCCGGACTGCAGCCCGGGCCGACATTCCTTGAAGGATAATCGGCATTTCGAGGCTGAATTCAACCCTTTAATGGCAGGGGTTAGATGGCCAATCTATGCCATCCGCACTCTCGTCAATGAACGTGACAAAGAGGTATGCGGAGCCCTCATGATCTCCGGCGATCCGTGTGACTAGACCTTCTCGACTTTTGTCAAAAGGGCCTTGCTTCCTCCAAATCCAAGATCAGCCAAATAGCGATGGTAAGCCTTTGCTGTTTCGGTCTTTATTTGCGGGGCCGCCATGGGAAGCGTTTCGTCATTGATCTCCGTATAGGAAGAAACGAAAAAATAGCGCGGCGACAGCATGTGTTCTCCGCAATGCAGCATTGCCGAGTTCGTGATTAGCACGTCGCCAGGATCAGTCGCGACCCAGACAATATGCCTGTCGATTTCATCGACTTTGGCAAAATTCTTCGTTTCCCTCAGCTTGGTCAGCTCTGACCGATGGGTGTCAAACCATTCGATGGGTTGCTTGAGACCGATACGCTTGCTTTGCTCGGCGAACTTCTTCTCGTTATGCGAGAACGGAATAACACCGAGCATGCCCCCTTGCATGTTTTCAGCGGCGCAATAGTGCAAAACGCGGACAATCCTCTTTTGCGGATCACTGACGTGATACGCAGATCCGGTTTTCTCGCAAAGTTGCCGATAGTCGCGATGCAGGCCACGCGCGCTGTAATGTGCCGCAACCGAGCTGCCGAATTCTGTCGCGTTGGGGCCGAGGATTTTCTGAACGGCTTCCCGGACGGATTTGTTGGCGGCATAAGGCCAGAAGCGCTTGTCATTCAAGACTGGAGCCCCCCCGGTGAAGCCCTTGCTCGTCCCCTTGAATACCTCACGAAAATCCAGTGGCTTGAGCTTCGAAAACTCCACGCAGAGCTTGTGCAGAGCTTCACTTTCCTTCGGTGAATAAACACCGCGCACCTTGACGAGGCCAAACTTGTCAAACAGGCTTGCGATCTCTTCGGGGGGCGTTGATGCGTCCGCGACGCCGAAGGTGGGAATAAACCCAAAGGGATTGATGCCTCGCGACAGCTCATCAAAGTAATTCCCAATGCGGCGGCTTGCCCTTGCCGAGGGGACTACATCCTGGCGCCCAGCGATTTCTTCCGCATTAGTCAATGCCACAGGCTTTCCTCCTAAAGTTTTCTTGATAAGTGAAGTCAGAGCCACAGACTTTCCTCCCGGGGAGTTCACAATCCACGGTAGCCTAAAGCTGGTCACGTGAATGCGTCAAGCCCTGTTGGCGAATGGAAGCAGCAGGTGCCATCCCATCTTATCAGAAAGGTACAAGATCAGCTTGGACGCCTTGGTGATCCCGGCGCGATTCGAACGCGCGACCCCCAGATTAGGAATCTGGTGCTCTATCCTGCTGAGCTACGGGACCACTGGTTGAACTCCATACAAAAGCCCGGCCGTGAAGCCAAGCGTTTTTGCAGGTGGAGCGGGGGGCGGCTCGCTTGCGTCCTGCCGGGCCGATCCGCGGCGAGGATCGGCTTGCAAGCTCGCCGGACAGCGGCTTCCTCAGTCCGTCAGGCGCTGCTCGGCCAGCCGGACCCAGTAGGAAATGCCGTAGGGCAGGACATCGTCGTTGAAATCATAGGCCGGATTGTGGAGGCCGGGCGTATTGCCATGGCCGACCATGATATAGGCGCCGGGGCGCGCCTGCAGCATGAAGGCGAAGTCCTCGCCGGCCATGGAGGGATCGACCTCGGTGTCGACCTGGTCCCTGCCGACGATGTCGATCGCGGCACGCGCTGCATGTTCCGTCTCGGCCGCATGATTGACCGTCACCGGACAGGCCCGCTCATACACCACGTCGGCTTCGGCCCCGTTGGCGCTCGCAATGCCGCGGGTGATATCGCGGATGCGCGCCTCCGCCAGATCGCGCACGGCCTCGTCGAGCGAGCGCACGGTACCGGCAAGCGAGGCCTCCTCCGGGATGATGTTGTGGGTCGTGCCGGCGTTGAACCGGGTGACGGAGACGACCACGGAGCGCAGCGGATTGGCGTTGCGCGAGGCGATGAGCTGCAGGTTCGTCACGATCTGTGCGCCGATGGCGATCGGATCGATCGCCTTGTGCGGTTCGGCGGCGTGGCCGCCGCGGCCCTTGACGGTGATGAAGAACTTGTCGGGCGCGGCCATGATGCCGCCCTTGCGGATCGAGAAGGTGCCGACCGGCTGGCCCGGCATGTTGTGCATGCCATAGACTTCCTCGATGGCGAAACGCTCCATCAGTCCGTCCTGGACCATGGCCAACGCACCGGCGCCGCCTTCTTCCGCCGGCTGGAAGATCACCACGACGCGGCCGTTGAAATTGCGCGTCTCGGCGAGATACCGGGCGGCGCCAAGCAGCATGGCGGTATGTCCGTCATGACCGCAGGCATGCATACGGCCTGCCACTTGCGAGGCCCAGGGCTTGCCGCTGATCTCGTCGAGCGGCAGCGCGTCCATGTCGGCCCGCAGGCCGATGGCACGCGTGCTGGTCCCGCGCCCCTTGATCACGCCGACGACGCCGGTGCGGCCAATTCCGGTCACGATTTCGTCAACGCCGAATTCCGCGAGCTTGGCGGCGACGAAGGCCGCGGTGTTCTCGACATCGTAGAGCAATTCGGGATTGGCATGGAGATGGCGGCGCCATTCGCTGACCTCCGCCTGAAGCTCGGCGGCGCGGTTCAATATCGGCATGTTGCTGTCCTGCTCATCTATTTCTGCTATGTCGTGCGGTCGGCGCCGAATGTGCGCCTTGAGATTGACGTATTCAATGGCTCTTGCCATTGCTTTCCGTCATAGGTCAATTATCTCGCCTTTGCGAGACAGATCCGCGTCGAAGAGGTTTCACCGTGCCGTCGAACACTTCCAGCATGCCGCCCAAGATGCGCCGAACCCGTCGTCTTACGGCGCTGGTCTTCGCCTTCGTCGCGAGCCTGCCGAGCCTGACCCTCGCCAATCCGCAGATCGTGGTCGATGTCCAAAGCGGCCAGGTGATCGCCCACGAGGAAGCCTTCCGCAAATGGTATCCCGCGTCGCTGACCAAGCTGATGACCGCCTATACCACATTCAAGGCGATCCGCGCCGGTGAACTGTCGCTTTCGAGCGTCGTGGTGATGAGCGAAAAGGCAGCGGCCCAGCCGGCGAGCAAGATGTACTACGCGCCGGGCGCGCAGATGACGCTCGACAGCGCGCTGAAGCTCCTGATCGTCAAGTCTGCCAATGATGTCGCGGTGGCGATTGCCGAGCGTGTCGGCGGCTCGCTCGACAATTTCATCGCACGGATGAACGCCGACGCCCAGGCGCTCGGCATGACCTCGTCGCGCTTCGTCAATCCGAACGGCTTGCCTGGCAAGGGTCAGTATACGACGGCGCGCGACCTTGCCGTCCTGTCCGTCACCCTCCGGCGCGAGTTTCCCGAATATGCCGGCTATTTCGCCCTGGAAGGCGTAAACACCGGCAAGAAGGAATATCCGAACTACAATCTGCTGATCGGCCGCTTCGACGGCGCTGACGGCATGAAGACCGGCTATATCTGCGCCTCTGGTTTCAACCAGGTGTCGTCGGCCACCCGCAACGGCCGGACCGTGGTGTCGGTCGTGCTCGGTGCCGACAGTCTCGGCGCCAGGGCCGACATGTCGGCCGATCTTCTGCAGAAGGCTCTCACCTCGCCACGAGGGGCGGGCCAGCACCTCGGCAGCCTGGCGCCCTATGGGGCCGGCCGCGACACAGTCACCGACATCAGCGCCGAGATCTGCAATCCGCAGGCCCGCAAGGTGCGCAGCGAAGGCCGCGACGAGGCGGGCCGGATGAAACTGCTGTCTCCCTACATCCACGAAATGGGCCGGCCGCCGCGCAGCGTCTTCGCCGGCCTGATCCCTGGAAGCGAGCCTCAGCCGAAAAAACAGAACGGCGCGGCCGGCGTGATCGCCAATGTGCCGATCCCGAAGCCCCGTCCGACGTTCTGATCGCGGAGCAAGTCATGTCCGATAACAACGGCCGGATCCCCGTGTCGATCATCACCGGTTTTCTCGGGGCGGGGAAGTCGACGCTTCTCAACCGCATCCTGAAGGACAAGGCGATGAAGGATGCGGCGGTGATCATCAACGAGTTCGGCGAGGTGGGTATCGACCACATGCTGGTCGAGGCGTCCAATGATTCGATCGTCGAACTGGCCGATGGTTGCCTGTGCTGCACGGTGCGCGGCGAACTGGTCGACACCCTCGCCGAGCTGTTGGACGGCATGCAGACGGGGAAGCTGAAGCCGCTGTCGCGCGTCGTGATCGAGACCACCGGCCTTGCCGATCCGGCACCCGTCATGCAGTCGGTCATCGGCCATCCGGCACTCTCCCAGTCCTTCGATCTGGACGGCGTCATCACCGTTGTGGATATGGTGCACGGCCTCTCGACGCTCGACACCTATCCGGAGGCCGTGCGCCAGGTGGCAGTCGCCGACCGGCTGATCCTCAGCAAGACTAGGCTTGCCGATCCCGCGACTGCGACTGCGCTGCTTGCCAGGCTTCAGGCGCTCAATCCGCGAGCCATTGTGACCGACGGCGACAGGCCGGAGGCGGGCAGTGCCGCGGTGCTCGCCAATGGTCTCTATGATCCGACCAGCAAGATCCCCGATGTCGATCGCTGGTTGAAGGACGAGGCGCGTGCCGATCATGACCATCATCATGCGGCGCATGGCCATGCTCACCACCACCATGCGGACGGGGAGCATTGCGAGATCTGTGGTCACGAGGGGCATGATCACGATCATCACGCCCAGCACCACCATCACGACGTGAACCGGCATGACGATCGAATCCGTTCCTATTCCATCGTGCACGACCAGCCGATCGACCCCATGGCGCTGGAGATGTTCATCGACATCCTGCGCTCCAACCAGGGCGAGAAACTGCTGCGGATGAAGGCGATCGTCGCGCTGACCGATCATCCGGAGCGTCCGCTGGTTCTGCATGGGGTGCAGTCGATCTTCCATCCGCCGGTGCGGCTCTCCGCCTGGCCGAACCCTGAGGATCGGCGTACTCGTCTGGTGCTGATCACCCGCGATCTCGAGGAAAGCTATGTTCGCGAGCTTTTCGATGCCTTTACCGGACGGCCGCAGGTCGACCGCCCCGACCGTGCGGCGCTCGAGGACAATCCACTGGCCATTCCGGGTATGAAGATCTGAGCGGAAGAATGGGCTCTTCAGCCCTTGCGAATGCGGAAGCGGTGACCGTTTTCCAGCTTCACGGTCTCGACCAGCGCGTGGCCGTCCTGCGAGCAGAAATGCGGGACGTCGATCACCGCAAGCGGATCGGTCGTCTCGATGCATAGTTCGTCGCCACGCTGCATGTTCGCCAGCCGGCGACGGGTTTTGAGAACCGGCAAGGGGCATTTCAGCCCCTTGAGGTCATAGAGGGTAGCGTCGCTCATTGCGACTGCCAGATCTTCCAGAAGGGCTTCTTCTTCGTTTCCGCCGTCTCTACCGGGGCGACCGGTGCGGCCAGCGGATTCGGCTGAGGGACGGGCACCGCCACGGTCTGGCCGGCGGGAGAGGCGGGCGCAGGTGCGGCGGTCGCCGGTGCGGCTGTCGCTGTGGATTGGGGGGGCGTCGCCTGGGTGGCCGCAGTCGGGACCTGTGCGGCGGCGCTTGCCGGGGCCTGCGGGGCGCCCGCCGGCTGCACCGCCAGCCGCTCGATCGCTGCCGTCGCGCTCGCCACCGGCCTGGACTGGTTTGCCGCGTCCTCGATCTTCAGCAGCTTGCCCGCTTTCAGCGCCGAGCCGGTCGGGGCATAGGCCAGATCATGGCCCTTGCGCTGGTTGGCCACCAGCGCCTTGCGCTCGGCCTCGGTCGGATCATACCAGATCTTGCCGTCATACTTCTTCAGCGCCTTGGCATAATCCTTGGAATAGGCGGCATTGTAGGAGGCGAGTGCCGCCTGAAGGGCCGGCGGGGTCGACATCGGCGGACAGGCGGCGGTCGCGCTCAAGGTTTTGCCGTCCGCAGCCTGCTGGTTAAAGACGTACTTCTTGTCGCAGATGGCGACTTCCGGCGGCCGTTTGGTCACCTCGAAATTGTCGTAGCCGACTTTCAGCATTTCCCAGAAGGGGTAATGCTGGCTATGGCGATGGCGCGCCATGTTCTCGGCGGTCATGCGGAAGGGGAAGGCCTGCAACTGGATGGTCTGCTGGCCACCCTTGAAGGCATCGCGGGCGAAGGCGTAGATCTCGAGGATCTGCGCATCCGTCATCGAATAGCAGCCGGACGACGAGCAGGCGCCGTGGATCATCAGGTTCGTGCCGTTGCGGCCGTTGGACTGGTCGTAGCGGTTGGGAAAGCCGGTATTGATCGCCAGATAATACTTGGAATTCGGGTTCAGGTGGTGCGGCGAAAGCGGATAGAAACCTTCCGGCGCCTGCCGGTCGCCCTCCTTCATCTTCGGGCCGAGGCGCCCGGACCAGGCGCAGATCTCGTATTCCTTGATCTTGTCGAAGCGCCCGTTGGTCTTTGCCTTCCAGATCTCCAGCACGCCCTCTTCCTTGAGGATGCGAATGGCGATCGGCGAGTTTCGATCCATGCCCTTGGCCTTCATCTCGGCCAGGATCTTCGAGGGCAGCGGATGTTCGACCTTGTTCGACACCGAGGCCGGGTCGAAGCTGTCCAGCGTATCATTGCACCCGGCAAGGGCGGCGACAAAGGTCAGGGCAAGAGCGGTCGATTTCCAGCGCATTGCGAAAGGCTCATCTCGAACAGGACAGAAAGGCTTTCGTCAGAAAGCGGACCTTGTCAGTTTATGATCACAATCTTCACAAATCATAAACCAAGGGCGCGTTTCAAACCGAACTCAATCGCGCCTTAGCCTGCGAAAACAGCAGCATTGTGACCTGAAGGCCGCACCAATCAAAGATTGCGGCCGATGTTGAGGAACTTCTGCCGCCGCTCGGTGCGGAGTTGGTCGCCCGGCTTGGGGGTCAGCTCGGCAAGCGCGGAAGAGATGACGTCGCCGGCTGCCCTGATCACCATTTGCGGGTCGCGATGCGCGCCGCCGACCGGTTCGGGGATGATGCCGTCGATGACGCCGAGGCCCTTCAGGTCCTCGGCCGTGATCTTCATGTTGGTCGCCGCTTCCTTGGCGCGCGTCGAATCGCGCCACAGGATGGAGGCCGCGCCTTCCGGAGAGATGACCGAATAGATGGCATGTTCCAGCATGTAGACGCGGTTGCCGGTGGCAATGGCGATCGCCCCGCCCGAGCCACCCTCGCCGATCACCACGGAGATCATGGGAACCTTGAGCCCAAGGCACATCTCGGTTGAGCGGGCGATGGCCTCCGCCTGGCCGCGCTCTTCCGCGCCGATGCCCGGATAGGCGCCGGCGGTGTCGACCAGGGTGATGACCGGCAGGCCGAAGCGGTCGGCCATTTCCATCACGCGGATCGCCTTGCGATAGCCTTCCGGACGGGGGCTGCCGAAATTGTGCTTCAGGCGCGACTTGGTGTCGTTGCCCTTTTCCTGTCCGATCACGGCGACCGGCTGACCGCGGAAGCGGGCGAGGCCGGCCTGGATCGCGGCGTCTTCGGCAAACTTGCGGTCGCCGGCAAGCGGCGTGAATTCGGTGAACAGCTCGGCGGCATAATCGACGAAATGCGGGCGCTGCGGATGGCGGGCGACCTGCGTCTTCTGCCAGGCGTTGAGCTTGGAGTAGATTTCCTCCATCGCCTCGCGGGCGCGGGCTTCCAGTCGGCCGATCTCCTCGGACGTGTCGATGCTCTCATCCTCTTCCGCGAGCTTCTTCAGCTCGTGGATCTTGGCTTCCAGGTCTGAGATGGGCTTTTCGAAGTCGAGATAATTATGCATGAAATCGGGTTCCGATCGTTTTGCCCTATGCCGTTCGGGCGCTTGGCACCGGTGTCGAGGGCTCTAATCAAGGTTTTTGGCCTTTTTTGCAAGAGGGTGATGCGTCTGCACCAGCTCCCGCAGGCGTTCGTCCAGCACATGCGTATAGATTTGTGTCGTTGAAATGTCGCTGTGGCCAAGCAGTTCCTGCACCACGCGCAAGTCCGCGCCGTTGGCCAGAAGGTGGCTGGCGAAGGCATGCCGCAGCACGTGCGGCGAGACGCTCGCGGCCGGCAGGCCCGCACGGACTGCCAGATCCTTGAGCTCGCGGGCGAAAACCTGGCGCGGCAGGTGGCCTTCCTTGCTGGCGGCGGGAAACAGATAAGGACTGTCCTCACGCTCGCCGCGCTCTGCCGCCATCATGGCGCCATAGCGGGAAAGGGCGGCGATCGCAGCCTTCGACAGCGGCACCAGCCGCTCCTTGTTGCCCTTGCCGCGCACCACGAGGAAGCGGCCTTCCTGGGTCAGCACCTTGGCCGGCAGGGCGACGAGTTCGCTTACCCGCATGCCGGTGGCATAGAGCAGCTCGATCAGGGCAAGCAGGCGCAGGCGGGCAAACTGGCCGGGTCCCGGCAGGCTCGCCTCCTCCTCGGCGAGCGAAAGCAGCCTGCCGACCTCGTCGATGCTCAAGAATTTCGGCAGGGGACGCGCCTTTTTCGGCGAGTCGAGGATCGCGGTCGGGTCGTCGCCGCGCAGCCCCTCGGCGTAGAGGAACTTGTAGAACTGCCGCATGGTGGAAAGCCGCCGCGCCTGCGAGGTCGGCTGGAAGCCGCGTTTGGCGAGGTCGCCGAGATAGGCGGACAGGTCTTTGCTCTCGGCGGAGCCGAGGCTTACCTTGCGTCCGTTGAGGAAAGAGAAAAGGTCATCGAGGTCGCGCTGGTAGGACGAAAGCGTGTTGGCGGCCGCGCCGCGCTCCGCGCTCATCATTTCCAGGAAGGCCTCGACCCGGGCCTGGCTGAGGTCGGCCAAGGCTATCTCCCGGGTTCCTGGTCCACAGCCTGTTCCGGCGGATTGAGGCGCTCCGAGGGAATGCGCACCGTGACGTCGCGCTCGCGCGGTTCGACGAAGACGACGAGCGACCACATCGCCAGGTAGATCATCCCGGCGATCGTGGCGCAGAAGAAGAGAAAGCGAAAGAGCGTCGGCATCGTTTGGTCCCGAGGGCTTTGAACGGCGCCTTATCTGGGCGCGCGCCGGAGGCTTTGCAAGGCAGTGTGCCATCGCATTCATTCCAGCGTATGGCTTGACGCTCGCCGCTCATTTGTCAATACCGTTGGGAAACGGATGCGAACAGGTCAATGAACGAAACCACATATCCCGTTGCCCCGACATTGGGCGAACGCGCGCGGGCCGCGCTGGGGCGGCGCAATCTGGTTTTCGTCGGCTTGATGGGCGCCGGCAAGTCGGCGATCGGCCGCATGACCGCCACCCAGCTCGGCCTGCCCTTCATCGACACCGACAACGAGATCGAGCGGGTCTCGCGCATGACGATCAGCGAACTCTTCGCGGCCTATGGCGAGGAGGAGTTCCGGGCGCTCGAGACCAGGGTCATCAAGCGGCTGCTGCGGACAGGCCCCCGGGTGATCTCCACGGGGGGCGGTGCCTTCATCAACGAGAAGACCCGCAAGCAGATCGAGCGCGGCGGCATTTCGCTGTGGCTGAAGGCCGATCTCGACGTGCTGTGGGAGCGCGTCAACAAGCGCGACCACCGGCCGCTCCTGAAGACCGAGAACCCCAAGCAGACACTCGAAAACCTGATGAACCAGCGCTACCCGACCTATGCGCTCGCCGACATGATGATCCAGTCGCGCGACGAGCGCAAGGAGACGATCGTCAGGGAAGTGCTGGAAGCGATTCTCGACTACACCGGTAAAGGCAGCAGACATGAGCAAGACTGAAAGCGAAGAACGGCTGGTCCATGTGCCGCTCGGCGAGCGCGCCTACGATATCCTGATCGGCCCGGGCCTGATCGGCCGCGCCGGCGGCGAAATCTCCACCCGCATCAAGGGACGCAAGGCGGCAATCATCACCGATGAGAATGTCGGCGCGATCTACCTCGACCAGCTGATGGACAGCCTGCAGACCGATGGCATCGAAGCGGTGTCGCTGTCGCTGCCGCCGGGCGAGAAGACCAAGAGCTTCGACTATCTGACCAAGGTCTGCGACGTCCTGCTCGAAGCCCGCATCGAGCGCAATGACGCGGTGATCGCACTCGGCGGCGGGGTCATCGGGGACCTGACCGGCTTTGCTGCCGGAATCGTGCGGCGCGGCGTGCGCTTCGTCCAGATCCCGACCTCGCTCCTGTCCCAGGTCGACAGTTCGGTCGGCGGCAAGACCGGTATCAACACCCGTCACGGCAAGAACCTCGTCGGCGTCTTCAACCAGCCCGACCTGGTGCTGGCCGACACGGATGTCCTCAACACGCTGAGCGAACGCGAATTCCGCGCCGGTTATGCCGAAGTTGTCAAATATGGCCTGATCGACAAACCGGACTTCTTTGCCTGGCTCGAGCGCAACTGGCGCGACGTCTTTGCCGGCGGCGCCGCGCGCATCGAAGCGATCGCCACCAGCTGTCAGGCCAAGGCGGACGTGGTGGTGGCCGACGAGCGCGAGAACGGACGCCGGGCGCTGCTCAATCTCGGCCACACCTTCGGCCATGCGCTGGAGGCGGCGACAGAGTATGACAGCAGCCGGCTGGTGCACGGCGAAGGCGTCTCGATCGGCATGGCGCTGGCCCATCGCTTCTCCAACCGCCTCAACCTGCTCGGCGTCGAGGACGTCGCTCGTGTCGAAGCGCACCTGAAGGCGGTCGGCCTGCCGACCTCGATGGACGAGATCCCCGGAGAACTGCCGTCGACCGAGTTCCTGATGGAGGCGATCGGCCAGGACAAGAAGGTCAAGGGCGGCAAGCTCACCTTCATTCTCACGCGCGGCATCGGCCAGTCCTTCGTCGCCGACGACGTGCCTGCCTCTGAGGTCTTTGCCTTCCTGGAGGAAATGCGCGGAGCATGACCATGGACACCCTGTTTTCAGCGCTCGGTGAATACTGGCCCCTGATCCTGGTGATCTTCGCACTGATCGCCGCGTCCGCCTTTTTTTCCGGCTCCGAGACGGCCCTGACGGCGGCTTCGCGCGCAAGAATGCACAGCCTGTCCAATCAGGGCGACAAGCGCGCCGGCCTGGTCAGTCTGCTGATCGAGCGGCGCGACCGGCTGATCGGTGCGCTGCTGATCGGTAACAATCTCGTCAACATCCTCGCCTCTTCGCTGACCACCAGCCTGTTCCTGGGTCTATTCGGCGATTCCGGCGTGGCGATCGCCACCCTGGTGATGACCGTCGTTCTCGTCATCTTTTCGGAAGTGCTGCCGAAGAGCTGGGCCATTTCCTCGCCTGACCGCTTCGCCCTGACCGTGGCGCCGTTCGTTCGCGTCTTCGTCCTTGTCGTCGGCCCGCTGTCGAGCCTGGTCAATTTCATCGTCCGCGGCCTGCTCGCCATCTTCGGCCTGTCGCTATCGAAGGAGGCGCCGATGCTGTCGGCGCACGAGGAGTTGCGCGGCGCCGTCGATCTGCTCCATCGCGAGGGGTCCGTGGTCAAGGCGGATCGCGATCGTCTCGGCGGCGTTCTCGATCTTGGCGAGCTCGAAGTCTCCGACATCATGATCCACCGTACCGCGATGCGGGGCGTCAATGCCGACGATCCGCCGGAAGTGGCGGTGCGTGCCGTGCTGGAAAGCCCCTATACCCGCATGCCGCTCTGGCGCGGTTCGACCGACAACATTATCGGCGTGGTTCATGCCAAGGATCTTCTGCGCGCGCTTGCCGAACCCAATGTCGAGCCCAACAATCTGGAAATCGTCAAGATCGCCCAGAAGCCGTGGTTCGTGCCGGACACGACCAATCTCAAGGACCAGCTCGCCGCCTTCCTGCGCCGCAAGGTGCATTTCGCCGTCGTTGTCGACGAGTATGGCGAGGTGCAGGGGATCGTGACGCTCGAGGACATCATCGAGGAGATCGTCGGTGACATTTCCGACGAGCACGACCTTGAGATTCAGGGCGTGCGGCAGGAGGCCGATGGTTCGATCGTGGTGGATGGAACGGTGCCTATCCGCGACCTCAATCGCGCGCTCGACTGGAACTTGCCCGACGAGGAGGCGACGACGATCGCGGGCCTCGTGATCCACGAATCGAAGTCGATCCCCGAGGAACGACAGGCCTTCACCTTCTACGGCAAGCGCTTCATCGTCATGAAGCGGGAAAAGAACCGCATCACCAAGCTGCGCATACGGCCTGCGGAAGAGGCGGACAAGCAGACCTAAGTAATTTGTCTCTACGCGGGGCGATGGCCGAGCGCGACCGCCCGGTTTTTCGCCTGGCGGGGAGGGCTACCAGCGCGTTTCCTCGCCCGGCGCGGCGGGCTCGATCGCCAGCGCATGCAGGCCCTCGTCGAGTTCGGGTTGCAAGAGCTCGGTAATCGCCCGGTGCCGGGCCAGGCGGGTCATGCCGGCGAAGGCCTGGGCGACGATCCGCACCCGCATATGGGTGCCCTCGACACCGGCAAAGCCCGGCTGGTGTCCGGCGTGCTGGGCGCTTTCATCGATGACGGAAAGGCGTTCGGGCGAAAAGGCCTCGCGCAGTTTCGCCTCAATTCTGGTGCTGAGAGACATGGCATTCCTTAGCGCTGCGCCGCCCCGGGCAAAGCCTCACAAAGCCCAGAACAATCCCGTTTGTCAATTCTTGTTGTCGGATGCCGGAGGCACCATAATTACGAGATGAAACTCGACTCAAAATATTTCGACCGGATCCGCACGCGCCGCAAGCGCGAGCCGGAGCCGGAGAAAGCCGCGCCGACCTGTCAATGGGACGGGTGCGAAAAGCCTGGTGTCCATCGTGCTCCCGTCGGCCGCAATGCCGAGGGGCAGTTTTTCCTGTTCTGCTTCGAGCATGTGAAGGAATACAACAAGGGCTACAACTATTTTTCCGGCCTGTCCGATACCGAGATCGCCCGCTACCAGAAGGAGGCGATCACCGGCCATCGCCCGACCTGGACGGTCGGCGTCAACAAGGCGGCGAAATCGAGCCCGCTGCATTCGACCATGCGATCCGGATCGGCGGCATCCCAGGCCCGCATCAAGGACCCGTTCGGCTTCGTCAAGCAGGGCGGCGGCACGCGCGCCCAGCCGCAGGCGCGCAAACTGAAGAGCCTGGAGGCCAAGGCGCTCGATACGCTCGGCCTTGCGGCGAATTGTAGCGCCCCGGAAATCAAGAGCCGCTACAAGGAGCTTGTAAAAAAACACCATCCGGATGCAAATGGCGGAGACAGGGGCTCGGAAGAGCGTTTTCGCGCTGTCATTCAGGCGTATCAATTGTTAAAGCAGGCAGGTTTCTGTTAATCGCTGGTGCCTGCAGCGCGCTATATTTGGAAGGCCGGTCGGTGTCGCCCGGCATGGAGAGACGATGAGCAAAATTGAACTGGATATTTCCAATCTCCCCGACACCACCGTGTCGGTGCGCGAGGTTTTCGGCATCGACAGCGATCTGCGCGTCCCGGCTTACAGCAAGGGTGACGCCTACGTGCCCGATCTCGATCCGGACTATCTTTTCGACCGGGACACGACGCTCGCCATTCTCGCCGGCTTTGCCCACAACCGCCGCGTCATGGTCTCCGGCTTCCACGGCACCGGCAAGTCGACCCATATCGAGCAGGTCGCGGCGCGCCTCAACTGGCCGTGCGTGCGCGTCAACCTCGACAGCCACGTCAGCCGTATCGACCTCGTCGGCAAGGACGCGATCGTCTTGAAGGACGGCAAGCAGATCACCGAATTCAAGGACGGCATCCTGCCCTGGGCCTACCAGCACAATGTCGCGCTCGTCTTCGACGAATACGACGCCGGCCGCCCGGACGTGATGTTCGTCATCCAGCGCGTGCTGGAATCCTCCGGCCGCCTTACGCTGCTCGACCAGAGCCGCGTCATTCGTCCGCACCCCGCCTTTCGCCTGTTCGCCACCGCCAACACGGTCGGCCTCGGCGACACCACGGGTCTTTATCACGGTACGCAGCAGATCAACCAGGCGCAGATGGACCGCTGGTCGATCGTCACGACGCTGAACTACCTGCCGCACGAGAAGGAAGTCGACATCGTCCTCGCCAAGGTCAAGAGCTTCAGCCAGACCGAGCAGGGCCGCGACACCGTTTCGCGCATGGTGCGCCTTGCCGATCTGACGCGTTCGGCCTTCGTCAACGGCGACCTGTCGACCGTGATGAGCCCGCGCACCGTCATCACGTGGGCGGAAAACGCCGAGATCTTCGGCGATGTCGCCTTCGCCTTCCGCGTCACCTTCCTCAACAAGTGCGATGAACTCGAGCGCACGCTGGTGGCCGAGCAGTATCAGCGGGCCTTCGGCGTCGAGCTGAAGGAAAGCGCTGCCAACATCGTCCTGAGCGCCTGAGAGGGCGATCAACATGGCAGGTCGCGGCGACAATACGAGAGCAAAGCCCGGGATCGGGCCCGACGTCGAACCGTTGCGGCGGGCGATCACCGGCTGCGTCCGCGCGGTCGCGGGCAGCCCGGATGTCGAGGTGGTGTTCGCCAATGAGCGACCCGGCCTTGCCGGCGAACGCGTGCGCCTGCCGGAACTGTCGAAGAAGCCGACGGCGCACGAGCTTGCGGTAACGCGCGGGCTCGGCGATTCGATGGCACTGCGCCTCGCCTGCCACGACCAGAAGATCCACAGCGCCATGGCCCCTCAAGGGCAGGATGCCCGTCTGGTGTTCGACGCCGTCGAACAGGCCCGCATCGAATCGATCGGCGCGCTCCGGATGAGCGGCATGGGTGACAACATCAGCGCGATGAATGCGGAGAAGTACGCCAAGGCCAATTTCTCCGGCATTAACCGCCAGGAAGACGCGCCGATCCAGGAAGCCGTCGCCATGCTGGTGCGCGAGAAGCTGACCGGCGAGAAACCGCCGGAATCGGCCGGCAAGGTTCTCGATCTCTGGCGGTCCTTCATCGAGCAGAAGGCGGGTGCCGATCTCGACGACCTGCCGACGGCGATCAATGACCAGCAGACCTTCGCGCGGGTGATCCGCCACATGCTGTCCGCCATGGAAATGGCCGAGGACGTCGGCGACGACACCGAGGAGAGCGAGGACGAGAGCACCACCGACGAGGACCAGCCGCGCTCCAACGAGGAAGACCAGGAGAGCGCCGAGGAAGAGGCCGGTTCCGAACAGGCTCCCGCCGAGGAAAGCGAAGCCTCGCAAGAGCAGATGGACGACGGCGAGATGGACGGCGCCGAGATCTCCGACGACGACATGATGGAGGAGGGTGAAGAGGACAGCGAGACGCCCGGCGAGATGCGCCGGCCCGCAAGCCCCTTCGACGACTTCAACGAGAAGGTCGACTACAAGATCTTCACCCAGGAATTCGACGAGATCGTCACCGCGGAAGAGCTCTGCGACGAGGCCGAGCTGGAGCGCCTGCGCGCCTTCCTCGACAAGCAGCTCGCCCATCTGCAGGGCGCCGTCGGGCGCCTCGCCAACCGCATGCAGCGCCGCCTGATGGCGCAGCAGAACCGCTCCTGGGAATTCGACCTGGAAGAAGGCTATCTCGACCCGGCACGCCTGACGCGCCTGGTGATCGATCCGATGCAGCCGCTCTCCTTCAAGAAGGAGAAGGACACCAAGTTCCGCGATACCGTGGTGACGCTGGTCATCGACAATTCCGGCTCGATGCGCGGCCGGCCGATCACGGTCGCCGCCACCTGCGCGGACATCCTGGCGCGCACGCTGGAGCGTTGCGGCGTCAAGGTCGAGATCCTCGGCTTCACCACCAAGGCGTGGAAGGGCGGACAGTCCAGGGAGAAGTGGCTGGCCGGCGGCAAGCCGCCGACGCCCGGCCGTCTCAACGACCTGCGGCACATCATCTACAAGTCGGCCGATGCGCCCTGGCGCCGGTCGCGCCGCAATCTCGGCCTGATGATGCGCGAAGGCCTGCTCAAGGAAAACATCGACGGCGAGGCGCTGATGTGGGCGCATGGCCGCCTGATGGCCCGCCCCGAGCAGCGCAAGATCATGATGATGATTTCCGACGGTGCGCCGGTCGACGACTCGACGCTGTCGGTCAATCCGGGAAACTACCTGGAGCGCCACCTGCGCGCCGTGATCGAGCAGATCGAGATGCGCTCGCCGGTCGAGCTTCTGGCGATCGGTATCGGCCATGATGTCACGCGCTATTATCGCCGCGCCGTGACGATCGTCGATGCGGACGAACTGGCGGGCGCGATGACCGAGCAACTCGCGGCGCTGTTCGAGGACCAGCAGACCAGCGGCCAGCGCGGCCGCGGGCGCCGCGCCGGCTGACGAGCGGACCTGGCGCTGTCAGGCCTAAGTGGCGGCTTGGTCAAGTTTCGCGACCTCGCTGGAGGTCGCACCCTTGTCGACACCCAACTGGTTCTTGATCAGCTCGGCGATCTCCTCCTCGATGGCCTTGCGGGCCTCCGGGTCCATTGCCGCCAGCGATTCCTCGGTCAGCCCCTTGTCCTCCAGATATTTGGCGCGGATCATCTCGGCTGCGTCCATGTGCGCCCATTTGGAGAATTCCGCGAGAAGGTCCTTGGCGTCCGTGCGCTCTTCCTGGTCGATCGTCGTGTCGTAGGACACGCTGTTCTCGTCTTCGAGCGAAAAGGTCGAACCGCCGCCATAAGACAGCAGCGCCTGGGAAAAACCGTCGCCGCCCGTGTCTGCCGTCCGGCCGGTGCGCATCGACAGGGTGGCGTATTGCGTATCGTTGGAAATGGCGATCATGCGGCGGAGCTCCTCAATACATCCTTCGAAGCAATGGCGGAAACCTTGCACGCCGAGCTTGTGCCTGACTGGGCCGGTCCTTCCGACGCCTTGCCATCGACCGGCGATGCAGTTTGACCCGCGGTTCGATCGTGGCATAAGGGGCGAGCCATTTTTCCTGGATAGTTCAAGGTCAAGATATTGCGATCTCGCCTCCCTCTCGTCTTCCTTCTCGCTCTGTCCGCCGGGACCGCTTCGACCGACATCGCGCGCGCGCAGGCGGCACCGGTCGATGCGACGGTGATTACCAACTTCCGTCCCGGCTCGTCCGAGACGCGGTTCGGTGCGCTCGAATTCGTCGGTGGACTGGAGCTCTCCTCGTCCGAGCCGCTGTTCGGCGCCTGGTCGGCGATCCGCTTCCTGCCGGACGGCCAGCGATTCCTCGGTGTACTCGACACGGGGCATTGGATCTCCGGCGAGGTTCGTCGCGATGCGGAGGGACGGCTCTCCACCCTTTCGGACGTGACGATCTCCGCCATGCTGGATGCCGACGGGCGCGGGGACCAGCGAAAATACAATGTCGATGCCGAGAGCCTGGCAATCCGGGGCGAAGACGTGCTCGTCGGCTATGAGCAGCGGCACCGGGTTTCCGGCTACCGGCCTCTCTCGGCAATCGAAACGGCACGACCGTTCCGCATGTCCTTTCCATTGCCGTTTCCCGTCGGCGAATTGCGCAACAATGGCGGGCTCGAAACCCTCGCGCTCTCGGCTCCGGAAAGCCCGCTGCAGGGTGGGTTGGTCACGGTCGCGGAAAAAAGCGTCGACGGCAATGGCGACCTCTTCGCGGGCATCCTCGACGGGCCGCTTGCCGGCGCCTTCCGGGTGGCGGCGCATGACGGCTTCGATGTGACCGACGGCGATTTCCTCCCCGATGGCGACCTGCTTCTGCTCGAGCGAAGGTTCACGCTGGCGACGGGCGTCGGCTTGCGCATCCGCCGCATTGATGGTGCGAGCCTCAGGCCGGGTGCCGTGGTCGACGGCGAGATCATTCTCGAGGCGGGGATGAGCGAGGAGATCGACAATATGGAGGGGCTGGACGTGGTCGCTGCCGCGGACGGCTCGACCCGTATCATCCTCGTGTCGGACGACAACCACTCGATCCTGCAGCGGAACCTGATGCTGGAATTCCGGCTCGTCGACTAAACCCTGTCGACGGGCCGGTGTTCCCTGTCAACGGACGGTCGCGGGCGGCACCGTCGCCGGCATCGGCCTGACGACGCTCATCAGCGCGCCATAGGGCAAAAGCATCACCAGGCCGACCAGCATCTTGACGCTCAGGTCGCCGATCGCCCAGGAGATCCAGCGCGGTGCATCGGTCGCGAGAATGCCGAGGATCGGCGCCCATTCGATGGCGAAGTCGTCGTTCGGGCCGATCAGAACGAAGATCGGGGCGAAGGCCAGCGAGAAGAAGATCGCCGTATCGAGCACAGAGCCGAAAATCGAGCCGAGCAGCGGTGCCTTCCACCAGGAAAGGCGGCGCAACCGGTTGAAGACCGTGATGTCGAGCAATTGTCCGGCCAGATAGGCCGTGCCGGAGGCAATGGCGATGCGCGGCGAGGACGTCACGAAGGACAGCGCCACACCCACGACGAAGCCGATGAACACGACCTTGCGGGCGGTGTTCGGGCCGAACTGGCGGTTGGTAAGGTCGGTGACCAGAAAGGCGACCGGATAGGTGAAGGCACCGTAGGTCAGAAGGTCGCCGAGCGCGATGCCGGCCAGTTGTCCGGAGAGCGGGTACTGGACCAGAATGTTGGATGCGACGACGATGGCCGTCATCAGCAGGGAGTAGGCAAGGATATAGCGCGTTTTCAGCATTTTTTTATCCTGGGTGATGCCACCAGTTGGAGTAGGGATATGTCGAATAGGAAAAGGCCTGTCCGGGCCGCGCCCGTTCAAGCCTTCATACCTTTTAGAAGAAAGAAGAAGTCGCTTACGCGGCTTCCGCGGTCTTCTTGACGATCTGGCGGCGCAGCAGGCGTGCGCGCATTGACAGTTCGGTTTCGCTGGCCTTCAGAAGGAAGGCGTCGAGGCCGCCACGATGCTCGACCGAGCGGAGGGCCGCTGCGGAAACGCGCAGACGGTAGCGCTGGCCAAGAGCGTCCGAGATCAGCGTGACGTCGCACAGGTTCGGAAGGAACCGGCGCTTGGTCTTGTTGTTCGCGTGGCTCACATTGTTGCCCGACTGGACGCCCTTGCCGGTCAATTCGCAACTGCGGGACATGATACACCTATTTTTTTCTTGGCCGTCGCATCGCTTCCGGGCAAATACCGGCAAGGCGATCCAACGGCGTTTGATTGGAAAGTTGCGGTTCTATAGTCAGACTGGCCGGGCGCGTCAAGCCAAACCTTGGATTTTCCCGCAAGCGCTGGAGAAACCCGCTATTTTATTGCCATAGTCACGTCCGAGGATGGCAGCTGTCGTCATTCGCCGAGCAGGCGGAATGATCCGGATCAGGGGGATTGCATTTTGCGTCTGTCGAGCCTCGCTCTATGTTTGCTGGCACTTGCGGCATCGCCCGTGTCGGCGGAGACCGTGCGCCACCGCACCGACTACAAGGTGACGCTCGGGGCGCTTCCGATCGCCCGCGCCTCCTTCGTCACCGAGGTCAACCAGAAGAGCTACACCATCAGCGGGCGTTTCAATTCCTCGGCGATCGTCGACATCATCACTAAGATCAGCGCCGAGACAAAGGTTACGGGCACCATGAGCGGCGCCGGCATGCGGGCCGACCGCTATACGCTGGTCTACCAGAGCGGCAAGAAGAAGCACATCTATGACGTCCGCTACCGCAACGGAAACGTCACCGAGACGACAGTCGACCCCGAGCCCAGGCGGCGGCCGCGGAACTGGATCGCGGTCGGTCCGGAAGACTTAAAGGCGGTGCTCGATCCGATCAGCAGCCTGGTCATTCCGGACGGTGAGGCGGCCTGTCCGCGGACCCTTCCCGTCTATGACGGGGAAAGCCGGATGGATCTCGTGCTGACGCCGAAGGGCCGAGAAAAGTTCAAGGCGGGCGGGGCCGAGGTCGAGGCCGTCGTCTGCTCCGTCCGCTATGTGCCGAAGTCCGGTTTCCGCAAGGGACGCAAGGATATAGAATACCTGCGCAAGGCCGGCGGCATGGAAATCTGGTTTGCCAAGACCGGCGCCCTGAAGCTATATGCTCCAGTCCATGCGCGCGTTCCGACGCAGATGGGGACGATCTATGTATCCGCCGTCGAAGTCGACGGCTAAGGGGCTGTAGGATCAGGCCCCGCAAGGGGAGCCGACGTGAAGACAAGGGCGACGCTTATCGGGTTCACGGCCATTCTGATGTGGTCGTTTCTCGCACTCATGACGGCCGCCTCCGGCAAGATGCCGCCCTTCCAGCTTTCCGCCATCACCTTCGCCATCGGCAGCCTGCCGGGCATCATCGCCTTCATGCTCCGGCCGGAACGCATCCGCCAGCTGCGCCAGCCGGCCAAGGTGTGGCTCACCGGCGTGATCGGCCTGTTCGGCTATCATTTCCTCTACTTCACGGCGCTTCGTAACGCGCCGGCGGTCGAGGCGGGGCTGATCGCCTATCTCTGGCCGCTGCTGATCGTCGTCGGTTCCGCGCTGCTGCCGGGAGAACGCCTGCGCTGGTATCATGTGGTCGGCGCGCTTGCCGGGCTTGCCGGCACCGTGCTGATCGTCGCCAAGAACGGCATCGCCTTCGATCCGGCCTATGGTTTCGGCTATCTCGCCGCATTTCTCTGCGCCTTCACCTGGTCCGGCTATTCGCTGATCACCCGTCGCTTCGAGGCCGTTTCCACCGATGTCGTCACCGGCTTCTGCCTTGCCACCTCGATCCTGTCGGCGCTCTGCCATCTTGGCCTGGAAACCACGGTCTGGCCGGAAAACCCGGCGCAATGGGCGGCCGTGGTCGGCCTCGGCCTATTCCCGGTGGGGCTTGCCTTCTATGCCTGGGATCATGGGGTGAAGAACGGCGACATCCAGATCCTCGGTGCATCGAGCTATGCGGCGCCGCTCCTGTCGACGCTGATCCTCACCCTGTTCGGCTTTGCCGAGCCGAGCCTCAGGATCGGCATCGCCTGCGTGCTGATCACCGGCGGCGCCATGCTGGCCGCGCAGGACATGATCCGCCGGACGAAGAAGGCCGAAGCCTGACGTTCACGAGGGTAAGGGAGGGACGATGGAAGTGCCTGCAATGATCGTCCTGGCGCTTGCGCTGGTCACCGGCCTTTCCTATTTCGCCATTCTGCCAAGGCCCGCCGGCCATGTCCGGGCGATCTGGAAAACCCTGCCGGTCGCTCTGCTCGCCTTCTATGCCTTCCTCATGGAGGCGCCGGCTCTGCTGGTCCTGGCACTGGTCTTGAGCGCTCTCGGCGATGCCTTCCTTGCCTATGAGGGCGAGAAGAATTTCATCGGCGGGCTTTCGTCCTTCCTGCTCGCCCATATCGCCTATGGCGCCTTGTTCTATGAAATCGGCGATCTCCGGTTCCTGACGGGCGAGACCTGGCGGCTCGCCGCAGCCGCTCTATCGGTCGCCCTTGCCGTGCTGCTGGTGGCCTTTCTGTGGCGCCCCGCGGCCAGGCTCGCACCTGCCGTGCTGGCCTATGCAACGGCGATCGCTGCCATGGCGATTTTGTCGCTCGGTGTGCCGGCGGTCGCGGTCTTCGTCGGTGCCGCACTCTTCCTGTCGTCTGATGCCGTTCTGGCGGTCGAGACCTTCAAGATGGAGAAGAGCCATCCGATGCGCTGGCTCGCCGCGCTCTACGTCTGGGCGAGCTATTTCGCCGCACAGGTGGTGCTGACCCTCGCGGTCGTCGCCATCGCTTCCTAAACCCTCCCGTTGTCCGCCTGTCGGTTCTCGTTCGGCGCCCAGCCGGGCGGCGCCATCTCGAAGCTCGCATAGTCGAAGCCAGGCGAGACGGTACACCCGACCAGCGTGTAGTCGCCGAGGCTTTCGGCCGCTTGCCAGCCATTGGCCGGAATGATCGCCTGCGGTCGCGCGCCGCGCAGGATGTCGCCGCCGAGAACGAAGGTCTCGACCGCCGTTCCATCCGGTGCGCTGTAGAGCGCCAGCGGCGCGCCGGCATGGTAGTGCCAGACCTCGACCGCGTCGCGAACCCGGTGCCAGTGGGAACGCTCGCCCGCCTTCAGCAGATAGTAGATGGCCGTCGAATGGCCGCGCGGTCCGCCGGCTGCGTCGCGAAAGGTCTCGACGAACCAGCCGCCCTCGGGATGCGGCTGCATGCCGAGGGCCTCGATCACGGCCTCGGCATCCATCAGAAATGATCCTTGCGCTTGCGGATTTCGGCAAAGACCTCCTCATTGGTCGACCCCTCCATCAGGAGGTTGCGGCGGATCGATGGATCGGCGGCGCGCAGGAAGGGATTGGTCTCCTTTTCCAGTCCGATCGTCGTCGGAATGGTGAACTCGCCGCGCTGGCGTTTGGCCTCGATCTCGGCGGCGCGGGCCTTCAACCGCTCGTTCTCCGGGTCGATGGTCAGCGCGAAGCGGGCGTTCGGCAGCGTATATTCATGGCCGAAATAGACGGCGGTTTCGTCCGGCAGGGCGGCAAGCTTCTGCAGCGAATGCCACATGTCGGTCGCCGGACGCTCGAACAGCCGACCGCAGCCGAGCGCAAACAGGGTATCGGCGGCAAACAGCAGCTTGTCGTCCGGCAGGTGGTAGCACACATGGCCGGCGGTATGGCCGGGCGTTTCGATCACCCGCACGGTGTGGCCGCCGAACTCGAACACATCGCCGTCGCCGACCGCCTGGTCGAGACCGGGAATCGCCACGGCCTCCTCGCGCGGACCGATGATCTCGCAGCCGTATTTTTCCTTGAGCGCCAGGTTCGCCTCGACATGGTCGCCGTGGTGGTGGGTGGTGAAGACATGGGTGATCTTCCAGCCGCGCCGATTGGCGGCAGCGACGATGGCATCCAGTTCCGGCGCGTCGATCGAGGCGGTCAGGCCGCTCTCCGGGCAGTGGACGAGAACGCCGAAATTGTCGCTTCGGCAGGGAAAGACATCGAGATCGAGGGGTTTCATCAGGCCTTTGTCCCTTCTGCTTCGTTCGCCGAAATGTAGCGCCTTCAGCCTTGAAGTCCATCCGGCGCCTGCTAACAATGGCGCCATGCATGTCGATATCGTCGATCTCCGCCAGTTCTATCATTCCATGCTGGGCCGCATGGCGGAGCAGTCGATCGCCATGGCGCTGTCGGCGCTCTGGGCGCGCCTGCCGCAGGAGCGGCTTGTCGGCCTCGGTTATGCCGTTCCCTTTCTCGACCGCTTCCGCGCCGATACCGAGCGCACCTTTGCCTTCATGCCGGCCGGGCAGGGGGCGGTGAACTGGCCGGTGGGCGAACCGTCCGCCACGGCGCTGGTATTCGACGAGGAACTGCCCTTGCCCGATGCCTCGATCGACCGGGTATTGATGGTCCATTCGCTGGAGTTTGCCGAAAATCCACGCGAGACCCTGAAGGAGGTCTGGCGGGTGCTGGCGCCCGGCGGGCGCCTCGTCATCGTCGTGCCGAACCGGCGCGGGGTCTGGGCGCGTATGGAGCATACGCCCTTCGGCTCAGGCCGGCCCTATTCGCGCGGCCAGCTCACGGCGCTTTTGCGCGAGACCAATTTCACTCCCGGTGCCAGCGCCGAAGCGCTGTTCTTTCCGCCGTCGAAGATCCGTTTCGTGCTGAAGCTGCGCCGCAGTTTCGAACGGATGGGCCGCATGCTCTGGCCGGCCTTTTCCGGGGTGATCGTCGTCGAGGCCCAGAAGCGGCTGTACCAGGGCCTGCCGGTCGCGGCTCGCGCCTCACGCCGCGTCTTCGCGCCGGTTCTGGCGCCGCGCGGCGTGCCCACGACGCGGGTCCCCTCAGGGCGCGAGACTTGATCCGGCCGGCAGTTGCGACCATGGCAACCCTCGACAAGATCGCTATTCCGTTTTAATGGCTAAGCACCGACAGTACCGGGCATTCGCCCGGATTTTCAACGACAGAAAGTCCTATCGATGAGCAGCGACAGCATGAAGCCCACTCCGCGTCCGGGTATCCTCGACATTGCCGCCTATGTGCCCGGCAAGGAGCATGCCCCCGGTGTCGCGCGGGTCTTCAAGCTGTCGTCGAACGAAACACCGATGGGCCCCAGCCCGAAGGCGATCGACGCCTTCAAGCAGAGCGCCGGCCATCTGGAGATCTATCCCGACGGCCAGGCCACGGCGCTGCGCGAGGCGATCGCCGAAGTGCACGGGCTGAACAAGGCCAATATCCTGTGCGGCAACGGTTCCGACGAACTGCTCGGCCTGCTCTGCCATGTCTATCTCGGCGCGGGCGACGAGGGCATCATCACCGAGCACGGCTTCCTCGTCTACAAGATCCAGATCATGGGCGCGGGCGCGACCCCGGTCGTGGTCAAGGAGAAGGATTGCACCGTCGACGTCGATGCGATCCTCGCCGCCGTCACCGAAAAGACGAAGATCGTCTTCCTCGCCAATCCGGGCAATCCGACCGGCACCTATGTGCCGGTGAGCGAGATCCGCCGCCTGCATGCCGGGCTGCCGGGCAATGTCATCCTGGTGCTCGACGCGGCCTATGCGGAATATGTCCGCCGCAACGACTACCAGGCCGGCATCGAGCTCGTCTCCGGCGCCCGGAACGTCGTCATGACCCGCACCTTCTCCAAGGTCTACGGCCTTGCGGCGCTGCGCGTCGGCTGGGCCTATGCGCCGCTGGAGATTATCGATGCGCTGAACCGCGTGCGCGGTCCGTTCAACATGAATGCACCGGCGATCGCCGCCGGTGCCGCCGCCGTGCGCGACCAGGAATTCGTCGCGATGGCCGTCGAGCACAATCTTACCTGGGTCGAGAAGGTCACCACGGCGCTGACCGCGCTCGGCCTGAAGGTCACGCCGTCGGTCGCCAATTTCGTGCTGATCCACTTCCCCGAGGTCGACGGCAAGCGTGCGGCCGAAGCCGACGACTTCCTCACCAGCCGCGGCTTCATCCTGCGTGCGGTCAAGGGCTATGGTTTCGCCAACTCGCTACGCATGACGATCGGCAGCGAAGAGGCCAATCGCGGCGTCATCGACGCGCTCACCGAGTTCATGGGGCGTTCCTGATGCCGGAGCCGCTGTTCGACCGCATCGCGCTGATCGGCATCGGCCTGATCGGCTCCTCGATCGCCCGCGACGTCAAGGCGCTTGGCCTGGCCCATGAGGTCGTGGTCTCGACCCGCAGCCCGGAAACGCTGAGGCGTGCCGAGGAACTTGAGCTCGGAACCTCCTACGCGCTGTCGGCGGCGGATGCCGTCGAAGGTGCCGACCTGGTGATCGTCTCCGTGCCCGTCGGTGCGTCCGAAGCGGTCGCCCGGCAGATCGCCCCGCGTTTGAAACCCGGCGCCATCGTCACCGATGTCGGCTCGACCAAGGCTTCCGTCATCGCCCAGATGGCGCCACACATGCCGAAGACGGTGCACTTCATTCCCGGCCACCCGCTGGCGGGCACGGAAAAATCCGGCCCCGACGCCGGCTTCACCGGCCTGTTCCAGGGCCGCTGGTGCATCTTCACGCCGCTGCCGGGAACCGATCCGGCAGCCCTTGCCAGGCTCAAGGCCTTCTGGGAAGCTCTCGGCTCGAAGATCGACGAGATGGATCCGGAGCATCACGACAAGGTGCTGGCCATCGTCTCGCACTTGCCGCACATCATCGCCTACAACATCGTCGGCACGGCCGACGACCTGGAGGCTGTGACGCAGTCGGAAGTCATCAAGTATTCGGCCTCCGGTTTCCGCGACTTCACCCGTCTCGCCGCCTCCGACCCGACCATGTGGCGCGACGTCTGCCTGCACAACAAGGATGCGATCCTGGAAATGCTGGCGCGCTTTTCCGAGGATCTCGCCTATCTGCAACGGGCGATCCGCTGGGGCGAGGGCGACAAGCTGTTCGAACTGTTTACCCGCACGCGCGCCGTCCGTCGTTCGATCATCGAGGCCGGCCAGGATGTCGACGTGCCGGACTTCGGCCGCCACTCGCTCGACAAGAAGGCCTGAGCCCAGGCTTTACAACGGCGGCAGGACGGCGATCGGGAATATGCCGAGGGAAACCACGCCGTCCGTGACCGTCAGGTCGGCGCTGCCCTTGTCCTTGCCGGAAAACAGCGCGCCGAGCACGTTCCCTGCATTGTCGATCGTTTCGCGCTCGTCGGGAAACGCCTGTCTAAGGGTTTCCTGCCAAGCCTTGATACCTTCGACCTCGACATGGAACTCTCCCGACACCATGCCGTCCGTGCCGACCGAGACGGGCCCCGAAAGCGTCAGCACCCGGCCCTCGCCCATGTCGGCGACCAAGCGGCGGATTTCGCCCTTGCTGCCGTAGAGCCCTTCGCCCCGGTCACCCTGGAGATCGAGATATTTCGCCTTGCCGATCAGTGTCATGTCGATACTGGCCGAGAGCGGCGGCAGGACCGGCGGCTGGTCGTGCAGCGACAGGACGACCTCCTTGACCAAGGCGGCGAGATCCAGATCTTCGCCGGAGCGGCGCACATGCGCCTGCGCATGCGGCGTCTTGGCCTCGACCGTTTCGCCGTCGATTCTGCCCGTCAGCAGGCCCTGCAGGTCCTCGGCCTCGATCGAGCTGCGGTCGAGTCCCGAGAGCCCGGCACTCAGGCTTGAGCGCATCTGCGCCCATTGCAGCGTAAGGGAAAATCCGAGACTGGAGCGCAGCTGTCCCGGTCCCTCCAGTTCCCACAGCACACGGCCCGGCGCGTAGACCTGGGCTGCCGAGCGGAAGGCGCCGAAGGTGCCCGAAAGGCCATGGAAATGGTCGTCGACGGCAAGTTTCGTGCAGGTGACGCCAAGCCGGAAGGGAAAGCCGCCGACGGCCATGTCGGTGCATTCCGCCTGGATGGCAGCAGGGTTGTCACCGCCGAGGATCTGGGCCAGTTTCTTTTCCAGAGCCCCTGCCGCGCTCCACCACAAGCCGCTATAGACGAGCATGGCGACGATGATCGCTATGGCGAACAGCGAGATCTTCCGGCTGGCGGTGCTGCGGTTTTCCTTGCGCGACGTTGCCATCAGGCGCTCCAAACGTAAAATGGTGAACCGGCAATCCGGCCGGTCTTGTGGAATGACCCGCGATATGGACGAATTTTGGGTGTTTGGCTACGGATCGCTGATGTGGAATCCGGGCTTTTCCTATGAGGAGCGGATACAGGGCCGGATGATCGGCTATCGTCGGTCGCTCTGCGTCCGATCCTGGCACCATCGCGGCACGAAGGAGACGCCGGGACTGGTGCTCGGGCTCGATCGTGGCGGTTCCTGCCGTGGCGTGGCCTTCCGCGTGGCCTTGCGCGACCGGGAGGAAACGATCGAATACCTGCGCCAGCGCGAGTTGGTGACCTTCGTCTACCGCGAGCGTGTCCTGCCGATCCGGCTCGACGACGGCCGCAAGGTGCAGGCGCTGGCCTATGTGGTCGACCGCACGCATCACCAGTATGGTGGAGTGGTGTCGGTCACGGAGGCCGCGCGGATCGTCAACCAGGCGGTCGGCGTGTCCGGTCCCAATCCGGTCTATGTGGCCAACACCGTGGCGCATTTGCGCGAAATGGGCATCCGCGACCATTGGCTGGAACAGGTGGCCGCGGAGATCGCGCGCCTGGAAGGCGTCGAGGTCTGAGGTTTCAGCCCGTCTTTTTCGCCTGCAACTCCTTCAGCCGCTTCACGGCGGTCGGGGGCAGCGGTACCTGCGGGTTGTCGCGCGCCGTCTCGACCAGCAGTTCGTCGCTCACTTTCTCCAGCCTCTCGATCAGCGTCTCGTAGAACAGGTCGGGATCGAGACCCGCCTCGATCGGCGGCAGGATCTTCACCTTGAAATGGCCGGGGAAGCGCAGGAACTTGCGGCGTGGCCAGAAGAGGCCCGGATGCATGGCGACGGGCACGACGGGAACGTCGAGATCGCGGTAGATGCGGGCGATGCCGTATTTGTAGGCGGGCTCGGCGCCGGCCGGGCGGCGCGTGCCTTCCGGATAGATGATCAATTGCCGGCCGGCCGCCATTTCCTGCTTGGCCCGTTCCATCACCTTGACCATGACCTTGCCACGGGCGCCGCGATCGACCGGGATCATCTTCTGGCGGGCGACATACCAGCCGAAGATCGGGATCCACATCAGTTCGCGCTTGAGGATATAGACCGGATCGTCGAGCCAGGGGAGCAGCGCATAGGTATCCCACAGGGACTGGTGCTTGGGCGCCAGGATATAGCCGCCTTCCGGGATGTTCTCCAGGCCCTCCACCGTGAAGGTCGTGCCGACGATCTTCTCCATCAGCCAGTGATTGGAGCGCGCCCAGTTCTTCGGGATCGCGAAGGCCTTCTTGCGCGATGCCAGGAAGTAGTAGGGCGAAAGCAGCACCATCTGCAGGATCAGATTGGCGTAGAACAGCGTGTTGAACAGGATGGAACGCAGGATGATCATTAGGCGCTTTTCCTCGGGCGGACGTGCAGACGTGCCTATCGCAAATCGGCGAGGATAAAAAGCTTCGTTGCGCGAAATCCGAGGCGTGTCAGTCGGAGGTCTTGGCCATTCTGGCCGTAGACCGCAGGCCGTCGCTGCCCCAGCCGATGATGCCCCTGGCATAGGCGATCAGCGTCTTGCCATATTCCGACAGCAGCGTGCGCAGCACGTTCGGTTCGGCATACCAGTCGGTGTGCTTCAGATCGGAATTGACCACGGGATAGGGAATGTATTCCGTCGCCCGGTCCCTTCGACGCAATTCCATCAGACTGCGGGGCATGTGGTAGTTGTTGGTCACGACCAGGACCGAGGAATAGCCGTGGTCGCTGATCCAGCGCGAGATCTCGTTGGCATTGCCGATCGTGTCGAGCGCTTCGTAGCCGACGTCGACACAGCAGTCGAACAGATCGCGCGAGGCCTGCGTCATCTTGCGGATCTGCGCCGGCGACGTCGTCGGGTGGGCGCCGGAAATCAACAGCCGGCGGCCGGAGCCGCGCCTGAGCAGTTCGACGGCCTGGTCGATGCGCTGATAGCCGCCGGTCAGGACGACGATGGCATCGGCTCTCGCCTGGCTCGGCGGTACAAGTGTCGTCACCGAATCGGCGAACCACAGGAAGCCGGCGAGGACGACGGCGACGAGGACGATCGCGACTAGTCCGCCATAGCGCAGAACGCGGCGCAAGCGTCCGCTGCGGGCGAAAAGGCCGCCGGCGTTGTGCTGCGGCTGTTGCTCGCGGAAAACTCTGTCGCGACTCATCTGACCCATCGTCATGGTCCGTGCATAGCGCGCTTCTGGCATACGGAACAGGCGGCTTTGTGGCATTCAACAGGCATTCGCCGCATCAGTCCATCAGTCACCCGGCAATCCGTCGGTGCGTGCCGGGTCGGAGCGAATGAGGTCGATTTCATAGATGGTGCGGATCACGGTCAGCCGGGCCGTCAGCGTGGTCAAGAGCGCAATGACGATCATGGTGGCGAAGATTCCGAGATAGCCGAGGGGACCGATCGAAAACGTGCCGAACAGGGCGGCCGCCTGGTCGCTCTCGGGGGTGGCGAGCGAGCGACTCTGCCAGAAGCCGGCGATGGAAAACAGGGCCGCGGCGAGCAGGCCGCCGGCAGCGGCACCCTTCAGGCTGATCTTCAGGAAGTGTTTCTGGAATTCCTGAGCGACGAAGGAGCCCTCGGCGCCGACAAAATGCAGAACCTCGATGATGTGGCGATTGCCCGACAGCGCGCCGCGCGTGGCAAAGACCACGGTCATCACCATGGCGGTGAAGACGAGCACCAGCACGCCCGAGCCGATCAGCACCGTGGTGCGGGCCATCTGCACGAGCCGGTCGACCCAAGTGCGGTGATCGTCGAGGAAGGCCTGCGGCACCTCGGTCTTCAACAGTTCGCGCATGGCGGCGAAGTCGGGCGGATTGGCCTCGTCGATGGTGATGATGACGAGGCGCGGCACCGGCAGTTCATCAAGGTCGAGCCCCGTGCCGAGCCAGGGCTCGAGAAGACGGGCCGTCGCATCGTCGTCCATGATCTGGCCTTCCTTCGTGCCGACGAAGGTGAGGGCAAGGTCCCGCGCCTTGATGAGCGCCTGGTCCATGTCGAGGCCGTCTTCCGGCTTGATCTGGATGGTGATCTCGCGGGCGATCTGGCTCTGCCAGCCGGCCGCCGTGGCGCGCACCATCGAGACGGCGCCGAGCGTCAGGCAGGCGAGGAAAGCCATGATGGCGATCACCACCATCAGCGCATTGCCCTGGATGTTGGAGGGCGGCAGGATCGGGCCGGTCGGCCTCACCGTCATCTCGGTTCGACGCGGGGCCTGGGGCTTGCCGGTCGTGCGCGGCATGCGCCGATCGTTCTGGTCGAGCTCAGTCATAGATGTCGAGCCGCCCGTCTGTGAGGATCATGCGTCGTGCGTCGATCTGGTCCATCAGCGCCAGGTCGTGGGTGGCGATGACGACGGCCGTGCCGAGGCGGTTGAGTTCGAGGAATAGGCTGAGCAGGCGCCTTGCCATTGGCGGGTCGACATTGCCGGTCGGCTCGTCGGCCAGCAGGATCTCCGGCCGGTCGATGAGCGCGCGGGCGATCGCCACGCGCTGCTTTTCGCCGCCCGACAGGACCGGCGGCAGCACGTTGATGCGCTCGCCGAGCCCCACCCATTTCAACAGTTCCAGGACGTCGTTGCGGTAGCTCGTCTCCTCCTTTCCGCGCACGCGCAGCGGCAGCGCGACGTTCTCGTAGGTGGTGAGGTGATCGAGCAACTGGAAATCCTGGAAGACGATGCCGACGCGCCGGCGCAGCATGGGAAGCTCGGCGCGCGGGATCTTGGTGATGTCGCGGCCGAAGCTGCGGATCAGCCCGCGCGTCGGCTGCAGCGACATGAACAGCAGGCGCAGAAGCGTGGTCTTTCCCGCTCCCGACGGGCCGGTCAGGAACTGGAAGGAACGCTTCGGAATGTCGAAGGTCAGGTCGCGAAGGATCTCCGGCCCCATTCCATAACGCAAACCGACATTTTCGAAGTGGATCAAGGGCTCAGCCAGTCTGACAGATCGCGTGGGTCTGCACCATGTTAACCAGGAGGGTTAACAGCCGGTAAATTCCGCCCGAAAGATGGCGCCTTCCGGCCCATCTTTTCGAAGCATTAACCATTTGAATTTACGTCTGGAGGGGATTCGTTTCAATGCCCAGATTTTGGCCGGTCGGCGGGCTTACGCGAAAGGCACCGGAAAATGAACGCATTCCGCTCCAGACGCCCACCGGCCCAGCCGGAGATCGATCTCCTGCCGCCCGAGCGCCCGCGGCGGCCGCTGCGGCCCGCCCTTGATGCGCGGGCCGATGTGGTCGACGCGCATTTCGTGCCCGTCCCCGCGCGTGAGGTGCCGCGCCGGGCGGGGGGCACGCGCGGCCTGAACGACAATCACCGTTTCACCTCGTCAAAGCCGCGCAATGGCGCCGCCAACCGCTTTGCAAGCCTTGCCGCGGGCACGCTGCGGCAGACGGAGAGGGTGCTTCAGTCGTTGTCGAATGGCGCATTCGCCGTCATCGTCGCACTGGCTTTCGCCGCGACCTTTGCGTTTGCCGGGCTGCTCCTCGGCGGCCCCGCGGAGGAAGCCAATGCCCGGCCGCTCGATATCACCCATGTCAGCCTCACCCCGCGCGACGACGACGGCATGCGCATCCTCCAGGTCAATGCCATCATCGAAAACCGCAGCGCGGAGAAAAGCCCGATGCCGAAGCTCAGGGCCGACCTGATCGCCGGCGGACAGGTCATCGCCAGCACCTATATCGCAACGCCCGTCGAGGAGATCGACGCGGGCCATAGCCGCGGCGTCACGGCGCGATTGCTGCATCCCGGTGGAAAAACGCCGGAACTCAGGCTGTCCTTCGAGGAATCGGGTGCCTGACGCGCCCGACTGTGCTATCGGCCAACACTTTCCATGACTGGCCGAGACGTCCGGCCAGGCCGCAGCGCTCAAAGGAGTAAGCCATGCCCGTCGTCCGCGGAAAGAACATCGAGCCGCTCTACACCGCCCGGCAGATCGATGAGCGCAACCACCAGCTCGCCGCCGAAATCGCCAAGGGACCGGCCAATGATCTTCTGGTGATCGCGGTGCTGAAAGGCTCGTTCATCTTCGCCGCCGACCTGATCCGCGCCCTGCACGATGTCGGGCTTGCTCCCGAGGTCGAGTTCATCACACTTTCCAGCTACGGCACCGGCACCGTCTCGCAAGGCGTCAGGATCGTCAAGGACATCGACAGCGACGTGCATGGCCGCGACGTCCTCCTGATCGACGACATCCTCGAATCCGGTCGCACGCTCAAGTTCGCCAAGGAGCTGCTCTACGAACGCGGCGCCTCCAATGTCTCTCTCGCCGTTCTGCTGGACAAGAAGGTGAAGCGGCAGGAGCAGCTCGAGGCCGATTATGTCGGCTTCGAATGCCCCGACTATTTCGTCGTCGGCTATGGCATGGATGTCGCCTATGCCTTCCGTGAACTGCCCTATGTCGGCGTCGTTACCGGCGATGCGGCCGAGGCCTGAGATATTTTTCCGGGGCAAACTATCGCCCCTGGACGAAGATCACTCGTTAACCATGGGGGCGGTCGGCCCCCTTGGCGTTTACCGATCGCAAACGAAACTCTGGTGATTTCGCTCTCGGACAATGAATGGACCGGGAGCAGATCGATCATGGCGCGAATTCTCATCACCGAGGACGAAGACTCGCTGCGCTCCTTCGTGGCGCGGGCCTTGCGCCTCGACGGCCATGAAACCTTCGAGGCGGCCGACGGCGCCGAGGGCCTGGAGCGTCTGGCCGAGGAAACCTTCGACCTGCTGCTGTCCGATATCCGCATGCCGGTCATGGACGGCATCGAGCTCGCCCACCGCGCCCATTCCGACTTTCCGGGCCTCAAGATCCTGCTGATGACCGGCTATGCCGAGCAGCGCGAGCGTGCCGACGATCTCTCGGCCAAGATCATCGACGTCGTGTCGAAGCCCTTCGCCCTTCCAGACATCCGCAAGGCCGTCGCCATGGCGCTCGCCAGATGAACGGAGCCCGTCGCGGCTCTTGATCGCGACGGACCGTCATGCCTTCCCGGTCATCTGGGCTTTCAGGTAGGCCTGACACATCGAGGTCAACTGACCCTGCAATACTACGGCGTCATTTTCCGAGAGTTGCCGCTCGAAGGCGTTGCGCACCGTTCCGAATATGACCGTGACGAGCGTCAAATTGATGGGCTCGACATTCTCGAAACGCGCATCTGGGGCCGTGCGCAGCATGGCGACGGTCGCCGCATCGACCCGTCGGGCGAAGGTCTCGATCAGCGCCTCGTTGTCCAGTTCGACCACGGACCGGTATAGCGCCCGCGTCACATCGGCCCGTTCCGTCTTCGCCCGCCAGTAGGTGTCGATGAGCGCTTCGGCCATCCTCCCGACGGGCGCGCCGTGAGACGCTCGGCATGTCGCCTCGATCTTTCCCGCCAGGACATCCAGGTAGCGTTCGTTCAGCGCATAGATCAGCGCCTGCTTGTGCGGAAAATACTGGTACATCGTCCCGACCGAGACCCCGGCCCGCTCGGCCACCCGCGTGGTTGTCAACCGATGCGGTCCCGCGCTCAGCAAAACCTGAATGGTCGCTTCGAATATCGCATCCACCGTGGCGGTGGAGCGTGCCTGACGCGGCCTTTTCCGGGGCGTCAGGGCTCGGGGCGTTGCTGGGGCCAAAAGCGAATCCTCAAACTGAACGATCCTTCATATATTTGTCGGCATCGCAGCAAAAGGAAAGGGAGTTCGGATGGCCGACACGCGGATTGCACTCGTCACCGGAGCCAACAAGGGGATTGGCCTCGAAATCGTCCGGCAACTCGCCGAGGCGGGTGCGCACGTCATCATCGGCGCGCGCGACGCAGAGCGGGGCCGCGCGGCGGCAGCAGATCTCACCGGCGAGGGGCTGTCGGCTGAGGTCCTTGCGCTCGACCTGCTGGACCCTGCATCGATCGTCGCGGCGGCCAGGCAGATCGGCGAGACGCACGGCAAGCTCGACATCCTCGTCAACAATGCCGGCATTTTCGATCCTGCCGACGGTCCGCCGGGCAAGGCGTCGCTCGACGCGGTGCGTCGGGTCATGGAGACCAATTTTCTCGGCACGCTTGCGGTCACCCAGTCCATGCTGCCGCTGTTGCGTTCGGCAGGCATCGCCCGGATCGTCAACCTCGCCAGCTCGCTTGGCTCGCTGACGCTGAACGGCGATCCGCAATCGCCCTACTATTCGGCGCAATTCATCGGCTACAATGCGTCAAAGGCAGCACTGAATATGCTGACGGTCCAACTCCACGAAGAGCTGCGCGGATCGGGCATTGCGGTGAATTCGGTGAGCCCCGGATTCGTCAAGACCGATCTCACGGGCTACGGCACGATGACCCCGCAAGAAGGGGCGCGACTTCCCGTGCGATTTGCGCTCGAAGAGCTCGGGTCCGGTCGCTTCGTGGAGCCCGGTGGCACCACTCCCTGGTAGATCGGAAGCGCTGAGATCCGAACCCGACTGACAGGCGAAGCCGGTTGGACGAGCGGTCGCCTCACTGAATGTCCAGCAGCCGTTCGAGATAGCGGCGTTCGAATTCCGGGCCGGCATTGTCGCCGAGTTTCTTGCGGATGGCCTCGAGGATCTCACGCGCCCGCTGCACGTCGATCTCGTCGGGAACGTTGACGCGCTCGCCGAAATCGGGGCCGGTGGTGGCGCGCGGGCGGCCGAGCGGGTCGCGACCGTTCTGGTCGCCCTGATTGTTGCCCTGTTGCTCGCCCTGTCCCTGCTGGCCGCGCATCGCCTGCATCATCTGGTTCATCATGTCGCGGGCGCCCTGGCGCAATGCCTCGAGCGCCTTCCCCTGACCCTCCACCGCCTGCTCGCCCTGGCTCTTGCCCAGTGCTTCGCCTGCGCCGCGCATCTCGCGCTCGGCCTGGCCGAAGCCTTCGCCCGGCTTGACGCCGAGTTCGCCCAGCCCCTTCTGCAGTTCGCCGAGCTTCTTGCCCAGCGCATCCTGCTGGGCGCGCAGGTTCTTCAACGCCTCGCGCAATTGCTCGGCCGTCATCCGGTCGGTCGGCGAGCCCTGCTGGCCGTCCTGTCCGTCCTCGCCCTGCTGACCTTGCTGCGTCTGCACACCTTCTTCGCCGTCCTGCGGCATCTGTTCGAGAAACTCGCCGTCTTCGCCGCCTTCGGGATCACCCCTCTGCATGCGGTCCCTCAAGGCCTGGTCGAGACGGAAGGTCTCGTCCATCAGCCTCTGCTGCTCCTGCATGATCTCGCCGAGCTTGTCGATCTGCTGGCGGGCCTGGCTGTTTTCCTGCTGCTGGCCGCCGCGCTGGGGGCGGCCTGCCTGCAGGTTGTTCATCATGCGCTGCAATTCGGAGAGCATCTGCCGCGCCGCGTCGCGATTGCCGGAGCGGGCGAGGTTCTCGATCTGGTTCATCATGTTTTCCAGATCGCGCTGGCGCAGCACGTTCTGCGCCGACTGTTGCTGCTGCTGGCTGTCAGCATTCGGCTGGCGCTGCGCCATCGCGGTCATGAACTCCTGCATGGCGGCGCGCAGTTCGTCCATCAGCTTCTTGATCTCTTCGTCCGGCGCATTGCGTTCCAGCGCATCAGCCAGCGCCTGCTGGGCGTCGCGCAACTTGCGTTCGGCCAGTGACAGCTCGCCGCCGTCGATACCAAGGGCGATCTCCCAGAGGTAATCGGCGGTGTTCTCCAGTTCCTCCGTGGAGCGTGCCAGCTTCATGCGCGCCTGCGCCGACTGCAGCAGCAGGTAGTGCGTCGTGTTGGGGATCGTTTCCTCGGGGCGGATCTGCAACGCCTCGTTCAGCGCGATCGCCTGACGCAGGTCGCGGATGTCCAGCGCGAAAACCTGGCGTTCCTCCGCGACTGCCGCCGCCAGCGGCTCGACGAAGGCGCGCGCAGGGAGCGTCATCTCGTGCGGTGGGCTGCGGCCCGTCTGGCCCGCGCCGTCGGTCGCAACGAGCGTGATACGGACCTTGCGACCGGACAGCGGATGCTCGGTGATGTTGCGGCTCGAAAGCCCTTTGGCGTCGCGGGCATTGTGGCGCGGCAGGTCGAGCTTGTATTCCGGCAGCGCATAGAGCGGAATGGCGTCCGCCTTCTCCTCCAGCGGCTCAATCTCGGCATGGGCCCTGGCGAGGCCGTAATCGTCCTTGGCGGTAAAGCCGATTTCCAGAGCGCCATTGGCACTGCGGCGCGGCAGGCCGTCGAAGGCGATTTCCGGCGCCTTGTCGGGGATGACGTCGATCGCCCATTGCCGTCCGCCGACCAGAAGCTCGCCGCTTGCATCGAGTTTCCATTCATGGACGCGCGCTACGTTCGCTACGTTCGCTGCGTTCGGGGCGGTGGGGACGGGCTTGCCCACGGGGCCGTCCGCCGGCTCGTCGTCCGCGTCCGGGCCGGCGCCCATGGCAATTTCGGTCACAGAGCCGTCGTCGGCCCGGCGGAACAGGACCTTCTCGTCGGCGCTGCCGCCGCTGATGCGGACCGTCGCCTGAGCATTCTGCGGGACCCGTGCCTGGCTGGTCGCAGCCTGACCATCACCCTGGCCGTCGCGGCCTGAGAGGAACACCGGCGGCTGGCCGGTATAGGCGGGTGGAGTGATCCAGGCATCGATCCTGAGGCCCGGCGCATCGCTGGTCGCCGGCTGTCGGCGGAAGGCATCGGCAATCACGCCGGCGCCGTTGGATCCCGAATAGGCAAGCGCGGTGACGAACAGCAGCGCCGGCACGGCGCGCAGCGCATAGCGGTCGAAGCGGGAAATGTCCGGCCGCGGCAGGCCGGCATCGAGCGCGGCGATCGTCTCGGCCATGCGGCGCTGGTGCTCGACCCAGAGCGCCCGGGCAAAGGGCGTCTCGAAGGCCGGCTCGTCGTCCTGTACGGCGACGGGCTGGTGGGCCAGATGGTTCCGTTCCTCCAGCAGCCGGTCGGCTTCTTCGCCGGCCGGCCAGCGCAGCCGGGCAAAGGGCAGGAGGCTCGCCACGAAGGCGAAGGTGAGGACGAAGACGAGGCCGAGACGGAGAAGATCCGGCAATTGCCGATAGACGCCGAGCCAGGCGAACGAGACGAAGAGCGCGGCAATCCCCAGAAGCGGCAGGAACAGCGGCAAGAGCCGTTCAGAAAACAGCACGAGCCGCGCCAGGAAGCGCTTGATCGCCACCCGCCGCGCCAGCGCCGGGTCGGTGCGAAATGCACCCGTTCTCCTGCTACCCGGCTGAGGGGTCATCCGTCGGGTCTCCGTCCTGCCCGCGGCTCGCCATAGGGCGATCACGGCGCGGCTTGTCTGTCCTTAACAAAAGTAAGGATAGCATCCTTTGTGGCGAAGACGAGGGCGGCTGGCCTTTCGGTCCCGCTTTTTTGAACCGGTCGCCGAAAAGTGAACGGCGTCCTGGCCTTTGTCAGGCAAGCCAGGCCGGAACCGAATCGAGCGCGATCATGTCGTCATAGCTCGGTCGGGGGCGAATCACGTGGAACTCGCCGCCATTCACCAGCACTTCAGGGACGAGGCGCCGGGTGTTGTAGGTGCTCGCCTGCACCGCGCCATAGGCCCCGGCCGAGCCGACGGCCATCAGGTCGCCGGGCCGTGGCATGGCCATTTCGCGGTCGAGCGCCAGATAATCACCGGTCTCGCAAACCGGGCCGACGATATCGGCGCGGATGCGCGGTGCGCTGGCGGCCGAAATCACCACCGGGCGGATTTCGTGATGCGCATCATAGAGAGTCGGGCGGATCAGGTCGTTCATCGCCGCGTCGACGATCACGAAGGTCTTGTCGCCGCCGTCCTTCACATAGATCACCTCGGTCACCAGGATGCCGGCATTGCCGACGATCAGGCGGCCGGGTTCGGCGACGATCTTGCAGTTGAGGCCGGAGAGCTGCTCGAGCACGATCCTGGCATAGACGTCCGGCTCCGGCGGCGGATTGTTGTCGTCCTTGTAGGGAATGCCGAGCCCGCCGCCGATGTCGACATGGTCGATCGAATGGCCGTCGGAGCGCAGCGTGTCGACGAGTTCGCGCAACAGCCGGAAGGCGTCCTCGAAGGGCTGCATTTCGGTGATCTGGCTGCCGATATGCATGTCGATGCCCGACACCTTGATGCCGGGCAGGGTGGCGGCACGGGCATAGACGGCACGGGCACGGTCAAATGAAATGCCGAACTTGTTTTCCTTCTTGCCGGTCGAGATCTTGGCATGGGTCTTGGCATCGACGTCCGGATTGACGCGGAAGGATACATGGGCGGTCTTGCCCGCCTTCTGTGCCCGGCTCGCCAGCACGTCCAGTTCCGGTTCGCTCTCGACGTTGAAGCAGTAGATGCCGACCTCGAGCGCCAGGTCCATCTCATGCACGGTCTTGCCGACGCCGGAGAACAGGATGCGGTTTGCCGGAATGCCGGCGGCCAGCGCCCGGCGCAGTTCACCCTCGGAGACCACGTCCACGCCGGCGCCGAGCCGGCCGAGCGTCTTCAGTACCGCCTGGTTGGAATTCGCCTTCATCGCATAGCAGACCATCGAGTCGACGCTCGCGAAGGCCTCGGAGAAGACCCGGTAGTGCCGTTCCAGCGTCGCCGTCGAATAGCAGTAGAAGGGTGTGCCGACCGCCTTGGCGATTTCGGGTACGGAGACGTCCTCGGCATAGAGCACGCCGTCGCGATAGTCGAAGTGGTTCACGGGCTTGGACCTGTCAGAGAAGGGGGTCGAGGACGAAGGGCTGGTCGGGAACGCTCGGCTTTTCCGGCTTCTCGCCGGGCGTCGCCAGTTTGTTCTGCTGTTCCGCCGGCATGCTGGGCGGATCAAGGTCGGCCTTGCGGCCGCAGCCGGAAAGCACAAGGGCCGTCGCCAGCAGGCCGGCTGCCATCGTCCAACGGGAAAGCGTCTTCACCATCACCCTATCCACCGAAAATCTCGTTCCTTAAGCCTCTAGCGAAAATCGGGGCGCTTGTGCACCCTCATTCTGGTGATGGTCCCGCAAACGACCGTGATCAATTGCGCTCGCGCCACCAGGCGATCTGCTTGCGGACCTCCGACGGCGCGGTGCCGCCAAAGCTCTTGCGGCTGGCAACCGAGGCTTCGACGGTCAGCACGTCGAAGATGCCGGCGGTAATGGCCGGATTGATCGACTGCAGGTCTTCGAGCGACAGTTCGGCGAGATCACAGGCCTTGGCCTCCGCCATGGCGACGGCCTTGCCGGTCGCGTGGTGGGCGTCGCGGAACGGAAGGCCTGCCTCGCGCACCAACCAGTCTGCGAGGTCGGTCGCGGTCGAATAGCCGGAGCCGGCTGCCGCCTTCATCTTGTCGGTGCGGATCGTCATGTCGCGCACCATGCCGGTCATGGCGGCGATCGCCAGTTCCAGGCTCTCGGCCGAATCGAAGACCTGTTCCTTGTCTTCCTGCATGTCCTTGGAATAGGCGAGCGGCAGGCCCTTCATCACGGTCAGCAGCGCCACCAGCGAGCCGTTGATGCGGCCGGTCTTGGCGCGCACCAGTTCGGCTGCGTCCGGGTTCTTCTTCTGCGGCATGATCGACGAGCCGGTCGAAAACGCATCCGACAGGCGGATGAAGCCGAACTGCGGCGTCGACCAGATGACGATCTCTTCGGCGAGCCGGGATAGATGGGTGGCGCAGATCGAGGCGATCGACAGGAATTCCAGTGCGAAGTCGCGGTCCGACACGGTGTCGATCGAATTGCGGGTCGGTTCGCGGAAGCCGAGTGCTGAGGCCGTCATGTGACGGTCGATGGCAAAGCCGGTTCCGGCAAGGGCCGCTGCCCCGATCGGGCTTTCGTCCATGTGCTCGATCGCATGGCGCACGCGCTGGCGGTCGCGGCCGAACATCTCGACATAGGCCATGCAGTGATGGCCGAAGGTCACCGGCTGGGCGGTCTGGAGATGGGTGAAGCCCGGCATGACGGTGTCGGCATGTTCCTCGGCGCGGTCAAGGAAGGCGGCGATCAACGCGGTCAGCGAAGCCTCGACCTTCTGCAGCTCTTCCTTAACCCAGAGGCGGAAGTCGAGCGCCACCTGGTCGTTGCGCGAGCGGGCGGTGTGCAGCCGTCCGGCGGCGGGGCCGATCAGCTCGGCCAGCCGCGCCTCGACGTTCATGTGGATGTCCTCGAGCTTGCGCGAGAAGACGAACTGGCCGCTTTCGATCTCTGACAGGATCGTGTTCAGGCCGTGAACGATCTTGTCTTTGTCTTCGCCCGTGATGATGCCTTGATGCGCCAGCATGGTCGCATGCGCGATTGAGCCGCGGATGTCCTGGGCGTAAAGCTTCTTGTCGAAACCGATGGAGGCATTTATCTCCTCCATGATGGCCGCGGGGCCCGAAGCGAAGCGACCGCCCCACATCTGGTTGGAGGATTTCGTGTTCTTGGTGTCCTCGGCCATGCCTTGCCCATCCTGGAGACTGCAATGACAGAAAAAAGACCGCTCGGACTTCCTTCCGCCAAGCTTGTTGCGATTGCGGCGGTCGCCGGGATCCTTGCCGGCGCGGTCGCGGTATACGTGAAGCAGACCGCCTCTGGCAATGGGACCGAGGTCGCCGATGCCGCGCAGTGTGCGGGTTCCGTCGAAAAAGCGGCCGCGCTTAAGCCGTTCACGACCGGCGAGGTCGCCGCCATGGTCGCGACAGCGGAGCCGCGGGTGATCGACGGGCTCTCCTTCAAGGACCAGGCGGACAAGGACCTGACGCTCGCCGATTTCTCCGGCAAGACGGTTCTGCTCAATCTCTGGGCCACCTGGTGCGTGCCCTGCCGCGAGGAAATGCCGGCGCTCAATGCGCTGCAGAAGGCCGAGGGCAGCGACGCCTTCCAGGTGCTGGCGATCAATATCGACACCGGCCCGATCGACAAACCCAAGGCCTTCCTCGAGGAGACCGGGGTCGACGCGCTCGGGCTCTACCGTGACGCCAGCATGGGCGTGTTCAACACGCTGAAGAAGGAGGGCCTCGCCTTCGGCCTGCCTGCCACCCTTCTGATCGACGGCAAGGGCTGCCTGCTCGGCGCGATGAACGGTCCGGCGGCCTGGGACAGCCCGGACGCCAAGGCGTTGATCAAGGCTGCCGCCGGGAGCTGAACCGCTGACGGCGAGGCGCCTTCCTCGATCGTTCTTCATGGGCTGCGACAACTTGCCATGGCGCAAATGCCCGGCTATGAAGGGCTCAATCACTTGGACCCGGTGCAAATCCGGGTGGCTCTTCCGGCCGCCGATCCGCCGGACAACCCACCAGACTTGAAGCCTTTCGGCCGGCGCCTCCCACCGGCCCTTCAGATTTGCGGGAAATTTCCATGTTCTTCAATTTCGATCTCGCCCGGTACCGGGCGGAATGGTTCGGCAATGTCCGCGCCGATCTCCTCTCCGGCCTCGTGGTTGCGCTCGCACTCATTCCCGAAGCCATCGCCTTTTCCATCATTGCCGGCGTCGATCCGAAGGTCGGTCTCTATGCGTCGTTCTCCATCGCCGTTCTGATCGCCTTCGTCGGCGGCCGTTCCGGCATGATCTCGGCGGCAACGGCTGCGACGGCCGTCTTGATGACGCCGCTCGTCAAGCAGCACGGACTGGAATACCTGCTGGCGGCGACCGTGCTGGCGGGCGTAATCCAGATCGCCGCGGGCTTCCTGAGGCTTGGCATGGTGATGCGTTTCGTGTCGAAGTCGGTGATGACCGGCTTCGTCAACGCGTTGGCGATCCTCATCTTCATGGCGCAATTGCCGGAACTGATCGGCGTCACGCCGGTCACCTATGTCATGGTCGCTGCGGCCCTTGCCGTCATCTATATCCTGCCGCGCTTCACGCGGGCCGTTCCCTCACCGCTTGTCGCCATCATCGGCCTCACGGTGGTATCGATCTATTTCGGCATCGATGTGCGCACCGTCTCCGACATGGGCGAACTGCCCTCGGCCTTCCCGAGCTTCCACCTGCCGATGGTGCCGCTGACACTGGAGACGCTTCGGATCATTGCGCCCTATTCGCTGGGCGTCGCCGTCGTCGGGCTGCTGGAATCGCTGATGACGGCCCAGCTGATCGACGACATCACCGACACGCGCAGCAATCGGCATCAGGAATCGATCGGCCAGGGCATTGCCAACGGCGTGACCGGCTTCATCGGCGGCATGGCGGGTTGCGCGATGATCGGCCAGTCGATGATCAACATCAAGACCGGGGGACGCGGGCGCCTGTCGACCTTCGCGGCCGGCGTGCTGCTCCTCATTCTCTGCGTGGTGCTCGGCGATTGGGTCAGCCTCATCCCGATGCCGGCGCTGGTCGCGGTGATGATCATGGTGTCGGTCGGCACCTTCTCCTGGAAGTCGGTCGACAATCTCCGGCACCACCCGGGTTCGTCGTCGATCGTCATGCTGGCGACCGTCGCAACCGTGGTCGGCACCCACAATCTGGCGATCGGCGTGCTGGTCGGCGTGCTGCTTTCGGGGATTTTCTTCGCCTGGAAGATCTCGAAGATCTTCGACGTGTCCTCGCAGCTATCCGAGGACGGTCGCTGCCGCACCTATAGAGTCGGCGGACAGCTGTTTTTCGCCTCGGTCGAGGATTTCGCCCAGGCCTTTGATTTCCGTGAGTTCCTCGACAGGGTGGTGATCGATGTCAGCCAGGCCCATATCTGGGACATTTCCAGCGTCGCGGCGCTGGATTCCGTGGTGCTGAAGTTTCGCCGGCGCGGCGCCGAGGTTGAACTGGTCGGTTTCAATGAAGCCAGCAAGACAATCGTAGACAAGCTGGCAATTCACGACAAGGCCGACGCGGCCGATCCGTCAGTGGCGCATTAGCCCGTGTGCGTTGCCCGCGCGCTGCCTCAGCGCGTCGGGACCGGCACTTCACCGCGATAGTCGTAGAAGCCGCGCCCGGCCTTGCGACCGAGCCAGCCGGCCTCGACATATTTCACCAGCAGCGGGCAGGGGCGGTACTTGCTGTCGGCCAGGCCGTCATGCAGAACCTGCATGATCGACAGGCAGGTGTCCAGGCCGATGAAGTCGGCGAGCTGCAGCGGGCCCATCGGATGGTTTGCCCCGAGCCGCATGGCGGTGTCGATCGCCTCGACCGAACCCACGCCTTCGTAGAGCGTATAGATCGCCTCGTTGATCATCGGCAGAAGAATGCGGTTGACGATGAAGGCGGGAAAATCCTCGGCGACCGTGATCGTCTTGTCGAGCGAGCGGACGAAGGTCTTGGCCGTTTCGAAGGTCGTCTCCTCGGTGGCGATGCCGCGCACCAGCTCGACCAGCTTCATCACCGGCACCGGGTTCATGAAGTGGATGCCCATGAAGCGTTCCGGCCGGTCCGTGGCTGAGGCGAGCCGCGTGATGGAGAGCGAAGACGTGTTGGTTGCCAGCAGCGCTTCGGGTTTCAGCACCGGGCAGAGCTGGGCGAAGATCTTGCGCTTGACGGTCTCGTCCTCGGTCGCCGCCTCGACCACCAGGTCCATCGGTGCCATGTCATTGATGTCGGCCGTGCCGCTGATGCGCGAAAGTGCGGCCTTGCGGTCCTCGTCGGTGAGCTTGCCGTTGGTCACCTGCCGGGCGAGATTGCCGTTGATGGTGGCGAGACCCGCCTCGATGCGGTCCTTCGACAGGTCGTAGATCGTCACCTTGTAGCCGGCGAGCGCCGAGACATGGGCAATGCCGCAGCCCATCTGGCCTGCGCCCACGATCCCCACATTGCTGATAACCGTCACCATCGCGCTCTCCTCGCCACTCCGCAGGCGTAGTTTACAAAAATGCCGGGCCAACGGAAGCCGGCCCGGCAAATTGATAGACCCGCGCGGGGTGTTTTTCCAGCCCCTTTCGCAGTTGCGAAAGGCGCGCGCCTTACAGCGCCTTTTCGAGCTCCGGCAGGGCTTCGAACAGGTCGGCGACCAGGCCGTAGTCGGCGACCTGGAAGATCGGTGCCTCTTCGTCCTTGTTGATCGCGACGATGACCTTGCTGTCCTTCATGCCGGCGAGATGCTGGATGGCGCCGGAGATGCCGGCCGCGATGTAGAGCTGCGGGGCGACCACCTTGCCGGTCTGGCCGACCTGCCAGTCGTTCGGGGCATAGCCGGCGTCGACCGCGGCGCGCGATGCGCCGACGGCGGCACCGAGCTTGTCGGCCACCGGCAGGATGACTTCCTTGAACTTGTCCGCCGAGCCGAGGGCACGGCCGCCGGAGATGATGATCTTGGCCGAGGTCAGTTCCGGACGGTCGGAGGTCGAGAGCGCATCGTTGACGAAGGTCGAGACGCCCGGATTGGCGGCAGCGCCCACCGTTTCGACGGCGGCCGCACCTCCTTCTGCCGCGGCGGCAAAGGCCGTCGTGCGCACAGTGATCACCTTCTTGGCGTCGGTGGACTGAACCGTCTGGATGGCGTTGCCGGCATAGATCGGGCGCTTGAAGGTGTCGGCCGAGACGACCTCGGTAATCTCCGAGACCTGCATCACGTCGAGCAGGGCAGCGACGCGCGGCATGACGTTCTTGGCCGAGGAGGTCGCGGGCGCGATGATCGTGTCATAGCCGTCGGCGAGGCCGATGATCAGGGCGGCGAGCGGTTCGGCGAGGTTGTTGGCAAGGCTCGCATCGTCGGCGAGCAGAACCTTGGAAACGCCCGAAAGCTTGGCGGCGGCGTCGGCGGCCGCCTTGGCACCGGAGCCGGCAACCAGCACGTGAATGTCGCCGCCGATCTTGGTGGCGGCCGTCAGCGCCTTGGCGGTCTGGTCGGACAGGGTTGCGTTGTCGTGTTCTGCCAGAAGAAGAATGGCCATATCTCTAGTCTCCTATCCCGGTCCGATTACAGCACGCCGGCTTCGTTCTTCAGCTTGTCGACCAGTTCGGCGACAGACTTGACCTTGACGCCCGCCTTGCGGCCGCCGGGTTCCTCGGTCTTCAGCACCTTGAGGCGCGCCGTCGTGTCGACGCCGAAGTCGGCCGGCGTCTTCTTGTCGAGCGGCTTCTTCTTCGCCTTCATGATGTTTGGCAGTGAGGCGTAGCGCGGCTCGTTCAGGCGAAGGTCGGTGGTCACCACGGCCGGAAGCTTGACGTCGATGGTCTGCAGGCCACCATCGACTTCGCGGGTGACGGTCGCCTTGTCGGCGCCAAGTTCCACCTTGGAGGCGAACGTCGCCTGGCCCCAGCCGAGCAGGGCAGCGAGCATCTGGCCGGTCTGGTTCGAATCGTCGTCGATCGCCTGCTTGCCGGTGATGACGAGGCCCGGCTGTTCGGCGTCGATGACACCCTTCAGCAGCTTGGCGACGGCGAGCGGCTCGACGGCATCGTCGGTCTCGACCAGAACGGCGCGGTCGGCGCCCATGGCGAGCGCGGTGCGCAGCGTTTCCTCGGCCTTGGCCGGTCCGATCGAGACGACGACCACTTCCTCGGCCTTGCCGGCTTCCTTGAGGCGCAGGGCCTCTTCGACGGCGATTTCATCGAACGGGTTCATCGACATCTTGACGTTGGCCAGCTCCACGCCGGTCCCGTCCGTCTTGACGCGGATCTTGACGTTGTAGTCCACAACCCGCTTAACGGTCACGAGTATCTTCATGGGTTCCTTCCTTCACTGCTCCCGCCGGAAAATGCGCTCAAGCGCGGTCCGCCGATGTTCGAATGGCGACATCGATACGCATTTTTTTCCCAAACACAACGCTCCTGCGAAGGGCGTTCTGATTTTGCCGAAGGAATAATTGACGTTTACGTGCGCGTCAACATTTCTCGTTGCGATTTTGCTCAACGGCCCCAGTGAACGGGGCGCTTCGCCTCAACCGGGGCCGGCAGGACCACCCGCGGAGCGGGCTCGAGGCGATGCCGGACGGCAGCCGGCGTGACGATGGTACGGTCGAACAGCGGCACCCCGCGACGGCGCATGAACAGCACGAGAATTGCGCCTGCCAGGATGCCGCCGACATGGGCGCCCCAGGAGACATTGGTTTCGCCGTCGGCCAGCAACATGAAGAACTGTTGGCCGATCCAGAAGGCCAGCGGCACGAAGGCGGGCAGCGGCAGGGGAAAGCGGAACAGCACGAGGACCCAGATCCGCACCTTCGGATGGAGCATGAGATAGGCCGCGACCACGCCGGAGACGGCACCTGAGGCGCCGATCAGCGGCGCTTGCGACAGCGGCGCGACGAGGGCGTGGAACAGGGCGCCGGCTGCCGCGCAGGCGAGATAGAAGATCAGGAAGCGAAAATGCCCCAGCGCATCCTCGACATTGTCGCCGAACACCCAGAGGAACAGCATGTTGGAGCCGAGATGCATCAGGTCCACATGCAAGAAGGAATAGGTGAGAAAGGTCGCGTCGGGCGGCACGATCACCAGCGAGGGATCGAGCACGGCGCTGTCGAACACCACTGCCGGGATGAAGCCGAAGCCGAAGACGCTCGCCTCCGCCACCGCCTCCGGCGTCAGAAGGACGGTGAAGGCGAAGATCAGGACATTGGCGAGGATCAGGCCGAAGGTGACGTATTGCCGCCGGATGTGCTTGAGGGCGTTGCGGTCGTGCAGCGGAATGAACACTTGACGACCCCCCTTGGCCTGTCGGCCGTCTATCGGTTCTTGCCCGGAACCCAGAGAATGTCGGCCTTGCCGCCGTCATTGGCGAAGCGGGCGGCAACGAACAGGAAGTCGGACAGACGGTTGATGTATTTCAGTGCCGGCTCGTCGATCGTCTCGCCCTCGAAGCGCGACAGTTCGACCATGATGCGCTCGGCGCGCCGCGCCACCGTGCGGGCCAGGTGCAGATGGGCGGCGGCCGGCGATCCGCCCGGCAGGATGAAGGACTTGAGCGGATCGAGATTGGCGTTCAGCTGGTCGATCTCGCCCTCGATGCGCGTGACCTGCGCCTCGATCACCCGCAGCGGCTCATAGGACAGCGTCTCGCCGGTTTCGGGCGCGGCCAGATCGGCCCCGAGGTCGAACAGGTCGTTCTGGATGCGCATCAGCATGGCGTCCAGTTCGGGCAGTCCGCCGGTGTGCAGCCGGGCAACCCCGATCGTCGAATTGGTCTCGTCGATCGTGCCATAGGCGTCGACGCGCAGATCGTGCTTCAGCCGGCGCGGGCCGGTGACCAGCGCAGTGGTGCCGTCGTCGCCGGTGCGGGTATAGATCTTGTTGAGCCGGACCATCTTGTCGTTCCTTTCCTAGCGGCCGCCGCCGGTCAGCCACAGCGTCAGCATGATCAGCGCGACCGCCACGGCCTGGAGGATCACGCGCATCCGCATCAGCTTGTTGGAGGTGTTGCCGCTGCCGCCCTTCATCATGTTGAAAAGGCCCCGGATGAGAACCAGGACGACGAGCCCCATGACGATCAGGGTGAGCACGGTGGTGAAGGTGGACATCGTGATTATGCGAGCTTTCTCAAAGGTTTGTCAGTCCAGCATCCGCATCAGCCGGTAGAAGAGATCGGCCGGCAGCAGGCGTTTCAGTAGCATGCCTCGCCGGGCTGGAACGGTCACGGGATAATGTGGGCGGGGGCGGGTGGCGGTCAAGGCGTGTTTCAGCACTTTGTAGACGGCGTCCGGACCCAGCTTGTAGCGGTTGACCGGCCCTGTCCCGTCGAGGCGCGCCAACTGACGTTTGTATTCCCCCGCATGGGCGGAATTCTCGAGGTCGACATTTTCCTCGATCATCTTCAACGCATTGGCGGTGAAGCGGCTTTCGATCGGTCCAGGCTCGATCAGGCTGACATGGATGCCCGAACCTTCCAGTTCCATCCTGAGCGTGACGGTGAGGCCTTCAAGCGCATATTTCGAGGCGGTATAGGCGCCGCGATATCGGTAGGGCAGGAGCCCGAGGATGGAGGAGCACTGGACGATCCGGCCCTGGCCGCGGGCCCGCATCAGCGGGATCACCCGCCTGGTCAGCTCGTGCCAACCAAAGAAATTGGCCTCGAACTGTTGTCGGAGAACGTCGGTCGACAGATCCTCGATCGCGCCCGGCTGGCCGTAGGCGCCGTTGTTGAACAGCGCGTCGATCCGCCCGCCGGCCCGTCTCGTCACCTCTTCGACCAGCGCGGCAATGCTCGCCGCGTCTGTATAGTCCATCAGCAGGGCCTCGATGCCGTCGGCCTCGAGAGGCTGAAGATCTTCCGGCCTGCGGACGGTTGCGAACACGCGCCACCCGTCGGCGGCGAGCGCCCTTGCGCAATGGGCGCCAATCCCGCTCGAGCAGCCGGTGACGATGATGGTCGCTCTGTCCGTCATTGATTGTTCCCTGTACAAACCGTGCGGGTTTCCCATATTCGTTCGCGGGTGACAATCGGTCCGTCGAGCCAGCGGCCAGCGAAAGCAAGGAGATCTGATGCCGGCGTTCCTGCGCATGCTCTACAAGGTCAGCTTCGACGCCCTCAATCATTTCAGCGAAGACGACGGCTGGGCCATGGCGAGCCATGTGGCCTTGTCGGCGCTGCTGGCCGTCTTTCCCTTCCTGATCTTCGGCACGGCGCTGGCGGGCCTGCTCGGTGCCGACAGCTTTGCCGACACGGCCGTGCATTTGATCTTCGACACCTGGCCGGAGGCGATCGCCAAGCCGCTGTCGGATCAGGTGGTCGAGGTGCTCACCATCCCGCGCGGCGGCCTGTTGACGATCTCGGTGCTGGCGGCCGCCTATTTCGCCTCCAATGGGGTGGAGGCGCTCAGGGCGTCGCTCAATCGCGCCTATCGCGTACCCGAGACCCGCCCCTGGTACATCACGCGCCTCGTCAGCCTCGGTTATGTGATCGGCGCGGTCATCGCGCTCGCCGCCATCAGCGCCCTTCTCGTTGCGGTCCCGGTGGCGCTCGCCTTTGCCGAAAAATGGTTTCCCCTGCTCGAGGATTTCCTCGCCACCGTCTCCAACTGGCGGATCTACGGCACGCTCGCCGTGCTGGTCTTCGGCCTGATGGTCTTCCATCTCGGCCTGCCGGCCGGCCATCGGCGCGTCCGCGACGTCATTCCCGGCGTGCTCTTGACCCTGGTCCTCTGGCTCGTCGGCGCGCTGATCTTCGCCTATTATCTCGCGAGTTTCGCCAATTATGCCGCGACCTATGCCGGTCTCGCCTCGATCATGGTGGTGCTGGTCTTCCTCTACATGGTCGGCGCGATCTTCATCATCGGCGCCGAGTTCAACGCGGCGCTTCTGAAATTCGAGGTGTTCGGCCAGAAGGTCCGGGCGGTCGACGTGCCCAAGTCACAGCCCGACCAGCCGGCGGATGTCGGCTGAGGTCAGGCCCTGCCGGCGCAGTTCCCGCAGCCCGGTGTCGCCCTCGCTTTTCGACAGCTTGCGCCCGTCGGCCCCAAGGATCAGCCGGTGGTGATGATAGACCGGGGCCGGCAGATCGAGCAGCCTCTGCAAGAGCCGATGCACCGAAGTCGCATGAAAGAGATCGAGGCCGCGAACGACGTGCGTGATCCCTTGCCGGGCATCGTCCACGGTGACCGACAGGTGATAGCTCGACGGCGCGTCGGAGCGCCACAGCACGACGTCGCCCCAGGCCGCCGGATCGGCGGCGATCTCCCCGGTTTCCCCGTCGCCCGTTTCCGTCCAGGACAGTGGCTCGCCGCATGCTTCGATCGCCCGTCCCATGTCGAGCCGCCATGCGTGGCGGTCGCCGGCGGCGATGCGCGCCTTTCGCTCGCCGTCGGAAAGGCCGCGCTCGAAAGGCGGATAGTGCGACGCGCCGTCTGGATCGCGTGGCCAGGAACGGCCCTGTGCTTCGCTTGCCGCGACGTGCGCCTTCACCTCGCCACGGGTCATGAAGGCCGGATATGCGAGACCGCGGGCAATCAGCCTGTCGAGCGCCGCGCGGTAGTCGTCGAAATGCTCCGACTGGCGGCGCACCGGTTGCTCCCAGTCGAGCCCGAGCCAGGCAAGGTCTTCCAAGATCGCCTGTTCGAATTCGGGTGTGCAGCGGGTCACGTCTATGTCTTCCATGCGCAGCAGCAAACGGCCGCCGAGGGCTTCGGCCCTGTCGGCATTCAAGAGCGCCGACAGCGCGTGGCCGAGATGCAGCAGGCCGTTGGGGCTCGGCGCGAAGCGCAGGGCCGGTCTTTGACGGTGGGACGGGATCATGCTTCCATCTCGCACGAAATGCGGTTCGGGGAAAAGAGCGGGGTGAAAGCGAAATGATCATTGCCAGCCCGGCGGATGTGGCGTTGGGCCTCACCGAGCTCGTCGCGATCGATCCGCGCCTCGAGCCGCTCGCCCGACGCCTGGCGCCGCTGCCGCTGCGTCTTGCCGAACCCGGTTTCGCCGGGCTTGCCCACATCATCGTCTCGCAGATGGTCTCGCGCGCCAGCGCCGAGGCGATCTGGGGGCGGATCGTGGCGGCAACAGGCGGTCTGCCCGCGGCCGGAGCCTATCTCGCGCTCGATGCTGAAACCGTCGCCGGCCTCGGCCTGTCGCGCGCCAAGGCGTCCACCCTCGAGCTTGCCGCCCGCGCCGTCGCCTCCGGATCCCTCGACCTGTCGGCGATCGCCGCGCTCGATGCGGCCGAGGCGATCGCAAACCTGACGGTGCTCAAGGGGATCGGGTTGTGGACCGCCGAGGTCTACCTGATGTTCTGCGGCGGCCATCCCGACATCTTTCCGGCCGGCGACGTGGCGCTGCGCGCTGCCGTCGGCGATGCCTTCGGCCACGATGCGCGGCCCGACATCCGACAGGTCAGTGCAATCGCCGAGGCGTGGCGGCCCTGGCGGTCCGTCGCCGCGCGGCTGTTCTGGGCGCACTATGCAGCGCGAACGGGCCGGGAGGCCGCACCGGCGGCCGAATAGCGCGGCACAACGACACCCATCAGGAAGGGGGCTTCACAAGGCTGTCACAACGGACCTAATATAAAAACACAGGTGCCGAATCGATCAGGAGAATGCCTTGACGATTGCAGTCTCACCCCAGTCCTTGCCGGCGCTCGTGTTGAATGCCGACTACAGGCCGCTGAGTTATTATCCCTTGTCGCTGTGGTCCTGGCAGGACGCGATCAAGGCGGTCTTCCTTGACCGTGTGAACATCATCGCCGAATACGACCATTCCGTCTGCTCGCCGAGCTTTTCCATGCGGCTGCCGAGCGTCGTCAGCCTGAAGACCTATGTCCAGCCGACCCGCAATCCGGCGTTCACCCGCTTCAACGTCTTCCTGCGCGACAAGTTCGAATGCCAGTATTGCGGCTCCGACGAGGACCTGACCTTCGACCACGTCATCCCGCGCGCCCATGGCGGCGAGACCACCTGGGAAAACGTGGTGGCCGCCTGCTCGCCGTGCAACCTGCGCAAGGGCAGCAAGCTGCCGCGTCAGGCACAGATGTTCCCGCACCAGAAGCCCTATCGCCCGACCGTGCAGGATCTGCACAACAATGGCCGGTCGTTCCCGCCCAACCATCTGCATGAAAGCTGGGTCGACTATCTCTACTGGGATTCCGAACTGCAGCCTTAGGCGGTTCTCAGCCGCGCTTGCGGAACGTCGCCCAAAGGGCGATCGCGGCCAGAACGGCACTCGTCAGCACATTCCAGCCGGCAAAGGACAGCCCCAGCACGCGCAGCGTCGCTTCGGTGCAGGACGGCGCCTTGGTCGAATTCAGCGCTTCGAGCACGTTGACCGGGGCTTCCCCGCCGGTCGCCCCGATCGTGCAACTTGCGGGGCCTTCCCAGAATTTCCACTCGACGCCGGCATGATAGGTGCCAAGCCCGATGCTGACGATCATCAGCACGGCGATGACGGCGAACAGGCCGCGCGTGACGGCGGGCGGCAGCTTGAAGATCGACGACAGGATGGCGAGCACGCCCACGCCCACGCCGATGTAATAGGGATTACGCTGCAAGAGGCAGAGCGCGCAGGGAACGTAACCGCCGATATGCTCGAAGCCGAGGGCCGAGCCGACGACGACGGCCATGCCAAGCGTCAGGACTGCGGCGATCGCGGTGTCGGATCTTGCGAGGGAGGAGGCAAAGCTCATTGTACGATCCCGTCAGAAGGCGAATTTCACCAGGTAGAAGCCGCCGAGAAACAGCACCATGAACAGGGTGAAAAGAAGGCCGAGATATTTTTCGATGAAGATGCGGATCGGCTCGCCGTAACGCCCGAGCAGCCATGCGACGAAGAAGAAGCGCGCGGCGCGGCCGATGATGCTGACCACGGTGAAGACGAAGAAGTTGAGCCCCGTGGCGCCGGAGAAGATCGTCAGGACCTTGTAGGGGAAGGGGGTTATGGCGGCAAAGAGCACACCCCAGCCGCCCCAAGTATTGTACCACTCGGCGATCTGGTTGAAGGAGTTCTCGGCACCGTAAAGCGCAAGGATCGGCTTGCCGATCAGTTCGTAGAGGAACATGCCGATGGCGTAGCCGAGAAAGGCGCCCAGCACCGAAGCGACGGTGCAAAGGAAGGCCAGCCTTATCCAATGCGTCGGCTTGGCGATCACCATCGGGATCAGCAGAACATCCGGCGGAATGGGAAAGAACGAACTCTCGACGAAGGAAACGCCGAACAGCGCTTTTTCGGCATGGCGCGTTGCCGCCAGCGACATGGTCCAATCATAGAGGCGGCGCAGCATGGTTGTTTTCCTGTTCCTCGGGCCGAGCGGTTTTAGTCAAGCGACAGGCCGCTGTAAATGCCCGGCGCTGCAACGCACCATTCCGATCGAAAACAATCATGTGAACGTGCTTCGGCGAAAAAGGCGGTTGACCGCCTCGGCGCGCTTCGTATAGTCCGGCGCTGTCTAACCGAAACAAGACGCTTCTGTGCCCCATTGGCGGAACTGGTAGACGCGCTCGACTCAAAATCGAGTTCCGAAAGGAGTGCTGGTTCGATTCCGGCATGGGGCACCATTCGCTGCTTCCGAAATCGAAAGGCTTGTGGCCGGATTATCGTCAATCCGTTGGGATTGCTCCCGGACCATGTGTCATATGCGAACGAAGCGCGTGAAGCCGCCTCGAAGAAAAAGCTCTCCCGGAGTTGTGGGACACATATGGGTGGCGCGCGCGGTCAAGGGAGCGGTAACGTCCAACCTGCCGAGAGGGCAGCGCCGCAAGCGAAAAGACAGCCACGTACCCGACAAAGGGATAGAGATTCAGATTCATGAACCGGGCGTTGAAAAGGGTCAGGATCAGGAAGGTGCTGAGGATCATCGTGGCGCGCGGATTCCTTCGAAATGCGACCAGTCCGGCGCAGAAGAGCGATGCGTAGATGGCAAGCGACGTAATGCCGTAGAGCGTCAGGCCATAAAGGTAGAAATTGTGGACCGGTTCCCTGTCCGCGGCTTCGAAATATGATGCGCCAACGCCAAAGAACGGATTCTGCGAAAACAGTTCGAAGGCATTCGCCCAGAGCCTGTCGCGGCCGACGAATCCCGTGCTTGCCCCTCGGTGCTCATCATCTATTTGGAGAAGGGTGCCACCAATTTCCATCATTGCCGGCACCAGCGGGATCAGGGCAAGAATTCCCAAGCCGAGGACGATGCCGAGGTTTTGCGTGCTTTTTTGAGCGAAGGTGCGGAGGTGTATCACAAGTCGAATCGTGAACGCTCCGAAAGCGACGAGCAAAGCTGCGCGCCCTTGCATCAGAACGATCGAATAAAAAGCCAGCGCGGAGATGATGGTCATTGGCACCCAACGAAGTGTGAGGACGCTTGTGACCACCACGACAGCCGCAATTTCGGACCCTAGGTTCGGGTGACTGTCGTTGAAATAGTAATATCGACCATAATGGTTGCTGATGATTCCGGCATGGACCTGAAATATATAAACGGCCGTAATGATAGCGCCGAACAGGGCTATTCCTTTGAAATAATGCCTCAGTCCGGCGGTGTTCAATATTAAAAGGGTTGCAATAAGATTTGCGGAAAAAGCGAAGATCTTCAAAATGGAGATCAGTTCGCTTGGTGTGTTTACGAAGATATTTATAAACGGAATCAATATTGGCCAGAGGGCCAGCCACCATACTCGTGACAGGACCGAAGAGTTGATGCTGGAAATTGCACAGAGAAGCAAAATCGTCTTCAAGGACAAGGCCGCGATTTGAAGAGGTAGCGGATCTCCCCCGAGGATGTAGCCTAACACCCCCACGGTCTCGAATATCCCGAGAACGAAGGCTCGGTTGACAGACAGCAAAGGGCGCACACGGACACGCGTCATCCGACCTCTAGCTCCGAAAATGTCAGACGGCCGCCTCTTTTCGAATTTGTCGTGCTCGTATCCTGTGCCCAGGACCAACGGGCGAGATGGCGAGCCATAACCGCAAAAGCGGCAACGAGCCTAAGAAGATCCATGCCGATGATTGGACAACCGTTCATAAGATCCTCGTGCTTCTTGTGCCCGCGAGTAATCTTCGGCAATTCTGCAATGTCAATAAGTACAGGTCGAAAAAATTCGGTATTGTTTCTGTATTCTGCTTTCTTCAGGGGGTGGCCCGAGTGCGTCATCCCCAAAATTTTGCGGTAGAAAGAGTTCGTTGCCGCGTGTGATAGAAAGCCGGATCAGGTCTTTGCCCCCTCCTTCGCCGAGTTGAGATGACCGAGCAGCGCCTTCAATTCGCCGGCGCGCACCAGTTGGGCCGGTGTTCTGCCGCCCAGTTCGGCGATGTGGTGGCTGCGATACCATTTCTCCGCGGCCTCGACCGATCCGAGCCCCCTGACGACGCGTCCAAGCACGAGCCGCTTGGCTTCGGCGGCCGGCATCTCGCCGCTGTCGACGGCGGCGCCAACCTTCCTCAGCGCAGATGTCATCGCCTGTTGCTTCATCTGCATGCGGGCGGCGGAGACTGCCGGGTGTACAGGGGCGACGATGTTGACCGTGGCCGTCGCCGGGCGATCGGCCGCGGCCTGGCCACGCTTTGCATTCGGCGCCTTCGGCAGTAGCCCGGCATCGACGGTAATTTGCCGCAGGGGCTGGGCGGGACGCGGGTTCTTGCCGGGTGTTTTCATCGAATGGGTCTCTGCGATCAGGAAGGGAATTCCGTTCCTTTCCGTAGCATGGCCAAGCCGGCTCACACTCGGTTCGGGACGTGAAGCTTTATTCAATAGGCTAGCACGTCGCTTTCAGCGCTGTCCAGAAATGCAAGACCGCTGGAGCGGGGCCTGACCGCATTCGCCCTTCCATTGTGCAGTTGCGAAATGGATGCTAGCAAAATGGCAGGTCAATACGGAAAAAACCGCATGTTTCTGCCCGAAAGCAGCTCCTATGAGCGTTTGTGTCGCGACTTTGCCTGGGACATCCCCGTAAATTTCAACATTGGCCGGGCGGTCAGCGACGACTGGGCGCGGCATCACCCCGATCGGGTCTGCCTCGAACATTTCTCGGCCGACGGCCACCACCCGACGATGACTTATGGCCAGCTCTCGGCACAATCCTCGGCCTTCGCCCATGCGCTGACCGCGCTCGGTGTCGCCCGCGGCGATCGCGTCGCGCTGCTGCTGCCGCAATCGTTCGAGACGGTGATCGCCCATGTGGCGATCTACAAGATGGGCGCCATCGCCCTGCCGCTGGCGCTGTTGTTCGGGGTGGAGGCGCTGGAATACCGGTTGCACGCGGCCGGCGCGAAGGCGATCGTCACCAATGATTTCGGCCTTGCGCGTCTGGACGAGATCCGGCCGCGCCTGCCGGTCCTCGAGCATATAGTCACGACCGGCGCCCCCCGCGCCGGCGCCCATTCCTTCGGCGATCTCGTCGCCGCCCATCCGTCCGTCTTTGCGGTTGCCGATACCGGGCCGGATACGCCGGCCCTGATGATCTTCACCTCGGGCACCACCGGTCCGCCGAAAGGCGCGCTGCATGGCCATCGCGTTTTGCCGGGCCATATTCCCGGTTTTCAGATGGTGCATGATTTCCTCCCCCAACGGGGCGACAAGGTCTGGACCCCGTCGGACTGGGCCTGGGCCGGCGGACTGCTCAATGCGCTGCTTCCGGCGCTGATGCTCGGCGTGCCGGTCGTCTCCTCGCCGGCGCAGAAGTTCGATCCCGACACGGCCTTTCGCATCATGGCCGAGATGAAGGTGCGAAACGCCTTCATCCCGCCAACCGCCCTGCGCCTGCTGAAGTCCGTCGAAAAGCCGCTGGAGAAATACGATCTCGTGCTGCGCAGCATCGGCTCGGCCGGCGAATCGCTCGGCCGCGAGACCTATGAATGGGTCAAGGCGACGCTTGGCATCGTGCCGAACGAGTTCTACGGCCAGACCGAGTGCAATTTCGTCCTCGGGTCGGCCGCAGATCTCGGCGTGACCAGGGCCGGCGCCATCGGCCGCGCCGTGCCTGGCCATCGGGTGGCGATCATCGACGAGGCGGGCCGTGAAGTGCCCGCGGGCGTCACCGGCCAGGTGGCGATCCAAAGGCCCGATCCGGTGATGTTCCTCGGCTACTGGAACGACGCGGCGGCGACCGCGCGAAAATTCGTCGGGGACTGGATGAAGACGGGCGATCTCGGCCGGATGGATGCGGACGGCTATGTCGAGTTCTTCGGCCGCGACGACGATGTCATCACGTCTTCCGGCTATCGCATCGGCCCCGCCGAGATCGAGGACTGTCTGGCCGGCCATCCGGCGGTCCGGCTGGCGGCCGCCATCGGCAAGCCCGATCCGCTGCGCACCGAGATCGTCAAGGCCTTCGTCGTGCTGGCCGCCGGCTATGCGCCGAGCCCGCAGCTGGCCGCCGAGATCGGCGACTGGGTCAAGCAGCGGCTTTCCATGCACGAATATCCGCGCGAGGTGGAGTTCATCGACGAAATGCCGCTGACGACCAGCGGCAAGGTCATCCGCCGGCTCTTGCGCGACCGGGAACCGGCCATCGCCGCAGAATAGGCTCGGGCGGGGCGTTCAGTCGTTGAAGCGGCGCGACAGGATCTTGTCGCGCAGGATGCGGGCGAGGTTGCGGGTGTTGCGGTACAGGTGCAGCTGGGTCGCAGCCTGGCGCATGTCGCGGTCGGCATTGGGCTTCAGGCCGATCAGCAGCGTTCCCATCTCCTCGCGCTCCTTCCAGAAGCGGCTCATGATCGGATGGTCCGGCACGGCGCAGCTGTCGGTGCGCTCGATATTGGCGTCGTCGAGATGCCAGTCGGTGAGATCGGCGAGCAGAAGCTTGCCGGGCGAGAAGCGGGCATAGCGCTCGTCATAGGCGGTCTTCCACGTATAGGCCTCGCCGGCCATGATGAACACCACCATCGAGGCGATCGCCCGGCCGTCGAGGTCGAGCGTGTGGATGCGCACGGCATCGACTTCGGCAAGGTTGGTGATCGCCTCGCGGGCAAAGGCGGCGCGGAAACGGTCCATGACCATGGCGGAGCGCTTTCGCCCCTTCCAGCCGCTCGCCTCGAGCGCCAGGAACTCTTCCATGCGCAGGCGGATGTCGTCTGGCTGGCGGGCAACGCTGTAGCTGACGCGCCCCTGTTCTCCCAGCAGGCGGAACTGCCGGCGCATGTCGCGCAGGTGGTTCTTGGCGATCGTCGACTTGAGATAGGCGTCGCCGTCCTCCTCGCTTTGCAGCATGGGGCGGTCGAAGGTGTTGGTGACGGTCAGCGGCAGGTCGCGGCCGATCGCCACCGCTTTCAGCAACTGGGCAAATCGGCCGTTGAGGCGCAGGTCCGGCAGGACCAGCACACCCGGCAACCGGGCCTCCGGTCGGGCAAGGGCCTCGAGCATGTTGTCGATCGTCTCCGCCGCACCTTCGGCGTCGACCAGCGGCGTGCCGAGCGGGCCGAACGGATTGGACCAGACGCGCAGGATCGACGGGCCGACGGAAAAGCCGGGCTTCTCGACGGAGAACGGCATCATCAGTCGCACGCGGCTGCGGCGTGCGTCTTCGTCGCGGATGACGGCGAGGCGGATTAGCCTTTCCTCGAGCCGCGGCATGGCGGGTGCGAGGAAGCGCGGGGCGAGGAAGACATTGGCCTCCATCACCCGATAGGTGAGGAAGTCGAGTTCCTCCTGCAGGTCGTAGCCGACGCGGCCGGGATAAAGGCTGAGCTGCCGGCCGGGCCGGCCGACGTCGAGACGCATGTCGGCGGCGGGGCGACCGTCCGTCTCGCCCGCCAGCTTTCCAACCAGCCGGTTGGCATTGCTGTTCATGCTCTCGCTGTAGATCGGTGGTTCCACCATGATCAGGACGTCCTCGTCTTGTTCAGGATCGCCAGCGGGTCGGCAAAGGCGAAGAGCACGATGCCGAGCGAGGAACGCACGGCTAGATGCAGCAGGATCGCCTCGACCAGCATGGCCGTCGCGGTGGCGATTGCCGCGCCGGTCAGCCCGTAAAGCGGGATCAGCGTAATGTTGAGGCCGATATTGCTGGCCAGCGCCACGACATAGACCGAAACGCAGAGCTGCTGCTTGCCGGCCATGGTGAGCAGCACTTCCCCGGGGCCGACCATCGCCTTCGACAGGCTGCCGGCAAAGAGGATCGCCATCAGCCAGTAGCCGGCGGTGAACGCGTCGCCGAACAGCGACAGCAGCAGATTGCCGGTCAGGAGTACGCAGGCGCCGACAGCCAAGGACGGCCAGAAGCTCCAGCGCACCGTGGTGCCGGCGAAGACGGCGAGCGGGCGGAGATCGTCGGCCGCCATCATCGCGGAAAAACGGGGCGCGGCGGCCGCCTTGACGGCGAAGAAGACGAACTGCACCAGCGCCATGGTCTTGGCGGCGGCGAAATAGATCGCCACCTGGTCCGGCTCGAGATAGAGCCCGACCACCACGACGTCGGAATTGGTCAGGAGGAAGCCGAAGCCGTCGATCAGGAAGATCGGGATCGCCACCTTGAACCAGGCGAGGAAATCGATCTTGCGCGGCCCGGCGACATAGCGCTCCTGCAGCCTGCGGTCGATCGTGAGAAACTGGCCGAGGCTCGTCACATAGGTCGCGGCAAGCGCCGCCTGCATCGCCGTCGTCGCCGTCTGCGGCGCGCCGAGCGCGACGGCCGCCAGCATGAAGCCGAGGATCAGCAGCGGGCGGACGATATAGGTCGGCGAAAGCGCGGCCACCGGCCAGCTGTTGGCCCGCGCCGTGCCGTCCAGCACGTCGCCGAGCGCGATCATCGGCAGTGCCAGGAGGCCGAGGAACAGCGGGATCATGTAATAGGCCTCGATCGCCTCGCCGAAGACGTGCAGCACGGCAAAGCCGATGAGGGCGAGCGCGCTGGCCGAGCTGATCGAGAAGACCCTGGCCGTCATCGTCAGCCCGCGGATCTCGTCGCGCTCGTCGCGGGCGTCATATTGCGGCAGGAAGCGGATGACGGCGGTGTGGAAGCCGAGGCAGGAGAGGTTGCCGAACAGAACGACCAGAACCCAGACGAAGACGAAGATGCCGTATTCGAACTCGCCCATCAGGCGGGCCTGGATGATCTGCGAGCCGAAGGCGATGGCGGCGGAGACGACACGGATGGCAAAGGCGATCAACGCCATGCGCTGGGCGCGCGCCGTCTCGTCCTTGCGCGACAGCGCCGAGGCGAGCTTGTGCAATGCCGGGTGGAGGCCGGATGGCAGCAATTTCTCCGCTGTGTGGATGACCGCCATGATCGACAACAAGGTCCGCTGGTGACGCAATAACAGCGCCGACCTTGTCAGATCACGGTTAAGAAACGGTTCGTTCCTCGCATCTGCGGACAGCGAAAAGGCGACCTTTCGGCCGCCTTTTCGCATTCCATTCACCGATCGTGCCCGCCGTCAGGCGTTTTCATAGGCGCCGTGGCAGTGCTTGTATTTCTTGCCGGAGCCGCAGGGGCAGGCGTCGTTGCGGCCGACCCGACCCCAGCTCGAGGGATCGTTCGGATCGCGGTTTTCCGGTGCGACGAAGGGAAGGGCGGCGACGGCCGAACCCTCGCCAAAATCGTCCTCGCCGGTGGTGGCATCGACGTGATGGCCTTCCATTTCCGGCACGGTCGGGGCCGGCGGGGCTTCCCGAACCAGTTCGACGCGCATCATCTGGGTGGTGACGGCGTCGCGCAGGTTGGCGAGCAGCGCCTGGAACAGCTCGAAGGCTTCGGCCTTGTATTCCTGCAGCGGGTCGCGCTGGGCATAGCCGCGGAAGCCGACGACCGAGCGCAGGTGGTCGAGGTTGACGATGTGCTCGCGCCACAGGTTGTCGATCGTCTGGAGCACGACGGAGCGCTCGACATAGGACATGATCTCCGGGCCGAACCGCTCGGCCTTGTCGGCCATCGCCTTGTCGGCGGCTTCGGTGATGCGCGCCACCATGTCGTCCTCGGCAATGCCCTCCTCGGCGGCCCAGGCCTCGATCGGCAGGTCGAGATTGAGGGTGACGGCAACCTGCTGCTTGAGGCCGGAAACGTCCCACTGCTCGACATAGGCGCGCTCGGGGATATGCGTGCGCACCATGCTCTCGATGACTTCGTGGCGCATGTCCTCGATCGTGCCGGACACGTCGGTCGCGTCCATCAGTTCGATGCGCTGCTCGAAGATCACCTTGCGTTGGTCGTTCAGCACGTCGTCATACTTCAGGAGATTCTTGCGGGTGTCGAAGTTGCGCGCCTCGACCTTCTTCTGGGCCCGTTCCAGCGCCTTGTTGATCCACGGATGGACGATGGCTTCGCCTTCCTTGAGGCCGAGCTTCTGCAGCATCGAATCCATGCGGTCCGAGCCGAAGATGCGCATCAGGTCGTCCTGCAGCGACAGGTAGAATTTCGAGCGGCCGGGGTCGCCCTGGCGGCCGGAGCGGCCGCGCAGCTGGTTGTCGATGCGTCGGCTCTCGTGGCGTTCGGTGGCGATCACGTAAAGGCCGCCGGCTTCGAGCGCCTTGGCCTTCAGTTCGGCCACCTCGGCCTTGATCGCTGCGGCCTTGGCGTCGCGTTCGGGGCCCGGCTCCATGCCCTCGAGCTCACGCTCGAGACGCATGTCGAGATTGCCGCCGAGCTGGATGTCGGTGCCGCGGCCGGCCATGTTGGTGGCGATGGTGACGGCGCCGGGAACGCCAGCCTGCGAGACGATATAGGCTTCCTGTTCATGGTAGCGGGCGTTCAGGACCTTGAAGTCCTTGAAGCCGCTGGCGCTCAACATGCCGGCCAGGAGCTCCGACTTCTCGATCGAGGTGGTTCCGACCAGAACCGGCTGGTTGCGCTCGCTGGCGGCCTTGATCTCGTCGATGATCGCCTTGAACTTCTCGTCAAAGGTCCGGTAGACCTCGTCATCCTCGTCGATGCGCCGGATCGGCAGGTTGGTCGGCACTTCGAACACTTCCAGCCCATAGATGTTCTGGAATTCCTCCGCCTCGGTCGAGGCCGTGCCGGTCATGCCCGCGAGCTTGCCGTACATGCGGAAATAGTTCTGGAAGGTGATCGAGGCGAGCGTCTGGTTCTCCGGCTGGATCTGCACCTTTTCCTTGGCTTCGAGCGCCTGGTGCTGGCCCTCGGAATAGCGCCGTCCCGGCATCATGCGGCCGGTGAATTCATCGATGATGACGATTTCGTTGTTGCGGACGATGTAGTCCTTGTCGCGCGAGAACAGCTTGTGGGCCTTCAGCGCATTGTTGATGTGGTGAACGATCGCGACGTTCTCGACGTCGTAGAGCGAGGCGCCCTTCAAGAGGTTCGCTTCGCGCAGCAGGTTCTCGAGCTTTTCCGTGCCGACTTCGGAGAAATTGGCCGAGCGCTGCTTCTCGTCGATCTCGTAGTCTTCCTCCGACAGAAGCGGGATGAAGGCATCGATCGTGGTGTAAAGATCGGAGCGGTCGTCGAGCGGGCCGGAAATGATCAGCGGTGTGCGGGCTTCGTCGACCAGGATCGAGTCCACTTCGTCGACGATCGCGTAGTGGTGGCCGCGCTGGACCATCTGGCCGCGCTCGTACTTCATGTTGTCGCGCAGATAGTCGAAGCCGAGTTCGTTATTGGTGGCATAGGTGATGTCGCAGGCATAGGCCGCGCGACGTTCGTCGTCGGTGATGCCGTGGACGATGACGCCGGTGGTGAGGCCGAGGAAGCTGTAGAGCTTGCCCATCGTCATCGAGTCGCGCTTGGCGAGATAGTCGTTGACGGTGACGACATGCACGCCCTTGCCGGCAAGCGCGTTGAGGTAGACCGCGAGCGTCGCCACCAGCGTCTTGCCTTCGCCCGTCTTCATCTCGGCGATGGCGTTGTCGTTGAGGATCATCGCGCCGACCAGCTGCACGTCGAACGGCCGCATGCCGAGCGCACGCCGGGATGCTTCGCGGGCAACGGCAAAGGCCGGCACCAGCAGGTCGTCGATCGACTTGCCTTCGGCCAGCATCTTGCGAAACTCTTGCGTCTTGCCGGCGAGTGCCTCGTCGGACAGCGCCTTCATGCTCTCTTCGAGCGCGTTGATGGCGGCGACCTTCGGCTGATAGGAGCGAATGCGGCGCTCATTGGCCGAACCGAAGAGTTTGCGGGCGAGCCCACCAAGACTGACCATTCGATGGTCCTTTCTGACCTTCGTCATATTCTTTGCGCGTCCCTGCCTGCCGCAGAATTTCGGCGATTGGACGCAGAGCAGCGGGAAACGGCTCTGGACGCGCGATTGCGTGACAGATAAGAGGGGGGTCGAATGATGTCAACGCCACAGGGCGGCCGGAAAAGCCCGGCCTGGCGTGCGTTTGACAATTTTTCGCCCGATTTGAACGGTCTTGAAACGGTTCACCTTCCGAAAGGTTTCTTATGCTTCGTCTTCATAAAATCGCGCTTGCCGCCTGCGTTGCGTTTATCGGGCTGCAGAGCCAGGTTCTTGCCCAGGACGCCGATGCCGTCGTCGCCAAGGTCGGCAAGCTGGAGATCACCCAGTCGGACCTCGACCTGGCGATCGCCAATCTCGATCCGCAGCTTGCCCAGCTGCCGGACGAGCAGAAGAAGGTCGCCGCGCTGTCCGGCGCGATCGACGTCAAGCTGCTCGCCGGCAATGCCGATGGCGAAGGCCTGAAGGACGATGCCGAATTCAAGAAGCGCATGGCCTTCATCGCCGACCGCGAACTGCACAACATCTACTTCAAGAAGCATGTCGTCGATGCCGTCACCGAAGACGATGTCAAGGCACGCTACGAGAAGGAAATCGCCGCCCTGCCGAAGCAGGAAGAGGTCAGCGCCCGGCATATCCTGGTGAAGACCGAGGAAGAGGCCAAGGCGATCATCGCCGATCTCGATGCCGGCAAGGACTTCATCGAACTCGCCAAGGAAAAGTCGACCGACCCGAACAAGTCGGAAGGCGGCGATCTCGGCTACTTCACCAAGGGTCGCATGGTTCCGGAATTCGAGGAAGCAGCCTTCGCCATGGAGAAGGGCACCTACACCAAGACCCCGGTCAAGACCCAGTTCGGCTTCCACGTCATCAAGCTCGAGGACAAGCGCGACGCCGCTCCGCCGGCCTATGAAACGGTCGCCCAGCAGGTCCGCCAGCTGGTGATGCGCGACAAGTATCTCGAAATCATCGAGAAGGCCAAGGCCGAGCAGACCGTCGAGATCCTCGACGAGGCGCTGCGCAAGGGCTACGAGGACGTCAACAAGCCGCAACAGTAATCGGCGAGTTTGATCGAAACACGGGCCCGCATTTGGGCGGGCCCGCTTTATTGCAGGCAGCGAAGATGAGCGCAACCGTTTCCCCCCTGGCCCCGAAGTCCTATCCGGACATGCCGCCCATCCGCGGTCTGCGCATGGCGACGGCCGCCGCCGGTATCAAGTACAAGAACCGCACCGACGTGCTGCTGATGGCTTTCGACCGTCCGGCCGCCGTCGCCGGCGTCTTCACCAGGTCGAAGTGCCCGTCTGCGCCGGTCGATTTCTGCCGCTCGAACCTTGCCAATGGCGTGGCGCGCGGCGTGGTCGTCAATTCCGGCAATGCCAACGCCTTTACCGGCCTCAAGGGCAAGGCGGCAACCGAGCTTACGGCGAAGTCGGCCGCTGCGGCGCTCGGCTGCGGCGAGAACGAAATCTATCTGGCTTCCACCGGCGTGATCGGAGAGCCGCTCGACGCCACCAAGTTCTCCGGCGTGCTCGGAGATATGGCCAAGGGGGCTACGGGGGACTTCTGGCTGGAAGCGGCAAAGGCGATCATGACCACCGACACCTATCCGAAGGTGGCGACGCGCACGACCGAGATCGGCGGCGTCAAGGTGACGATCAACGGCATCGCCAAGGGTGCGGGCATGATCGCGCCCGACATGGCGACCATGCTGTCATTCGTCGTCACCGACGCCGATATTGCAGCCCCCGCGCTGCAGGGCCTGCTTTCCGCCGGCGTCGAGCCGACGTTCAATTCCATCACCGTCGACAGTGACACCTCGACCTCCGACACGCTGATGCTGTTTGCCACCGGCGCTGCCGGCGCCGACGGCCAGACGACGATCGAGACGGCCGATGATCCGGCGCTTTCCGGCTTCAAGCGGGCGCTCAATGACCTGCTCAAGGACCTGGCGTTGCAGGTGGTGCGCGACGGCGAGGGCGCCCGCAAGATGGTCGAGATCACAGTGACCGGTGCCGAGAGCGATCTCGCCGCCAAGAAGATCGCGCTGTCGATCGCCAATTCGCCGCTGGTCAAGACGGCGGTTGCCGGCGAAGACGCCAATTGGGGCCGCATCGTCATGGCGGTCGGCAAGTCCGGCGAAATGGCCGACCGCGACCGGCTGGCGATCTGGTTCGGTGACATCCGCGTCGCCGTCAACGGCGAGCGCGACCCCGCCTATTCCGAAGAAGCAACGACCGCCGTGATGCAGCGCGAGGACATTCCGGTCCGCGTCGACATCGGGCTTGGAAACGGCAAGGCGACGGTCTGGACCTGCGATCTCACCAAGGAATATGTGGCGATCAACGGCGATTATCGGAGTTGATCGCCGCGATGCCCTCAGCCGACACCGATCAGAACCTGCCGCTCGTCCGGCGCCTCGAAGCCGTGGGATTTCGGGCCTGGCCGGCGACATCCGTGCAATATGACGGCAGCTGGCAGGTCCGGCTTTCCGGCGGTCACCCGTCGAAGCGGCTGAATTGCGTCGTCGCGCTCGACCCGTCCGACAGCCGCGACATCGCCATTCGGCTGGAGAAGGCGGCGCGCAAGTTCGAGGCCCATGGCCGGCCGATCCTGGTGCGCGAGACGCCCTTGACGCCGAAACCGCTGATCGACCTCATGCAGGCCGACGGTTGGGAGCGGTTCGAAGAGGTGGTGACCCTGACGCTCGACCTGACCAGGATCGACCTGCCCGAAGGCACCCTCGATCATCTGCCGAGCCATGACGTCGGCCGCTATGTCGATGCCGATCTCCTGGTGCATGGCAGCGACCCGGCACTGAAGCCGGCGCTGGCCGAGGTGGTGAGTTCGATCAAGCCGCCGACCGGGTTGTTCGTCATCGAGGACAAGGCGGCGGGGCCTGTGGCAGTGGCGCTCTGCGTGCAGGACAACGACCTCGCCGGGATCATGTCGCTTGCGGTCAAGGCCGACCGGCGCCAGCGCGGCCTCGGGCTCGAGATCGTCACGGCGGCGCTGCGCTGGGCGCGGATGCGCGGGGCGAGAACCGCCTGGTTGCAGGTCGTGGCGGACAATGCGCCGGCACTGGCGCTCTATTCGAAGCTGGGCTTCACCGAGGCCTATCGCTACGCCTACTGGCGCAAGGGGGCTTCCGCATGAGCAATGGCGGCAAGCCCATTCTTCTCGTTGCGGCCTGCGCGCTGGTCGATGCCGACAACCGCATTCTCCTGGCGCAGCGCCCCGAGGGCAAGTCGCTCGCCGGTCTCTGGGAGTTCCCCGGCGGCAAGGTCGAGGCCGGGGAAACACCGGAAGAGACGCTGGTTCGCGAACTGGAGGAAGAACTCGGGATCGTCACCAAGGTGCCGTGCCTGGCGCCGCTGACCTTTGCCAGCCATACCTACGAGAGCTTCCACCTTCTGATGCCGCTCTACATCTGCCGTCGCTACGAGGGCATCGCCCATGGCCGCGAGGGGCAGGCGGTGAAATGGGTGCGCTCCAAGGCGCTGCGCGATTATCCCATGCCGCCGGCCGACGAGCCGCTGATCCCCTTCCTCCAGGATCTTCTTTAGCTCTTTCCAAAATTTGCAGACGTTCTTAACGCAAAGTTTACGGGCCTGGGGCAAACCTCGGTTTTGTTGTTCATGCGTTCGAAGCGTGTGTGTGGAGCGGAACATGGCAAACGAGGATTTCTGGAAGACCGTTCGGTCGAGAGAACGGTCTTCGCATCTGTCCGGCAAGACCGGCGTACTCAACATCGCGCTCCTGTTCGGCATGGCGGCGATTGCGCTGTCGCTCGTCGTCACCCCCATGCTTTCCGACCGGACCGACAAGCGCAGCCTGGCCTATCAGCCGGACCAGGTCGACATGATGAGCACCGGCTCGATCGGCCGATCGGACGGGAGCAAGCGCTATACCATTCGCCGCAGCGTGCTTCAGGAAACGCCGGGATCCGTCTGCATCGTCGGCGACGGCTGCTGAGCGATAGGCCCGGCCGACCGGGGGCGCCGCGAGCGGCGTCGACATGCCATCAGGAGACAGCATGCATCTCGTTTTGAAGTTCATCGCCGACCGCCGGGCGGCCACCGCCATCGAATACGGCCTTATCGCCGCGATCATCGGTTTGGCACTGATCCTCGGCTTCGGCGCCTTCTCCGATTCGCTGTCCGCGATGTTCCTCAGGATCAGCGCGGTTCTCAACGGTTCCTGAAAACAGGCGCCCATTCCTCGCCGCACGGTCGGCGAGAGCGGACTTATCCACCATCTCCCTTGGTCGTCGGGCGGGGTCCCCGTGTCGGGTCGAGCGCATCGGCCAGCCGCATCTTGGCCGAACCGGGCTTCAACGGCTTTTGCTGGCTTTCATGCGGCGCCCAGCCCGAGACGAAGATGATCGAGAAGGTGGCGCGGATGCGTCCGTCCGGGTCCGCATAGCGCTCCGCATAGCGTTCGGCGGCTTTCAGGAAGAAGGCGCGGCCGACCGGCTTGCGGCTGCGGCCGAGGAGCGGGTTGGCCATGCCCATGGCTTTCAGGTCGCGCATCAGGGCAAACAGGTTGTCGTAGCGGACGGTGAAGCTCTCCTCGTCGATCACCGGCAGGGTGAACCCGGCCCTCTGCATCAGGCCGCCGACGTCGCGGATGTCGGGGAAGGGAATGACGCGGGGACTGGCGCCGCCATAGAGTTCGACCTCGGTGTTAAGCAGCACGTCGCGCAGTTCGCCAAGCGTACCGGCCCCCGGGATCGCGGCGAGAAACAGGCCGTCGGGCTTCAGGGCGCGGCGGATCTGCACCAGCACGCCGGGCGTGTCATTGGTCAGGTGCAATGACAGCGGCGACATGACGAGGTTGACCGATTGCGGCTCGAGCGGCACTGCCTCCAAGGCCGCTTCCGTGAATGGCTCTCCGTCGGCTGCGAAATCCTGATGGGTCTCGATGCGCTCAAGCCTGTCGATCTTGCCGGTCTGAAGCGCCAGCCGTGCCGTGGCACCGGTCGCGCCGTGCAGTTCGACGGCGTGCTCGAAACGCCGCTCGACCAGGGAGAGGCGTTCGGACAGTTCGCGTGCGGCGATCTCCATGAGAAAGTCGGTGCCGGTCTCCAGCCGGCGCCGTGCGCGCAGCCGGTTCGCCGTTATCAGGTCCTGATCGAAAATCCGTTCCATGCGATCCGCTCCCGTCAAAAACTCGGTCTGGCAAAGGCGCCGGCAAGCGCATAAAGTCAACCGCATGCCGGGTCAAATCGTGCGAATAGCCCTGTCCGTCAGTGTCGCCGTGCCGATCGGCATCGCGGCCTTGCTGCGCGACATCGTCTTTCCGCCGAGCTGCGCCCACTGCCATTGCCGCACCGGCCGGCACGGGGGGCTCTGCCCGCGCTGCTGGTCGTCCATGCGCTTCATCGAGCGGCCGTTCTGCGAAGTGCTCGGCACGCCGTTCAGTCATGATCCCGGCCCCGGCATGCTGTCGGCCGAGGCGATCGCCCATCCGCCGGTGTTCGACCGGCTGCGCAGCGTGGCGCTGCATGAGGGCATTGCCCGCGACCTGGTGCATGATCTCAAGTATCGCGACCGCACCGATCTCGCGCCGATGATGGCCGGCTGGATGGTGCGGGCGGGCGGCGAGGCGCTCAGTGCCTGCGACGCCGTGATCGCCGTGCCGCTGCACCGGACGCGGCTGTTTTCGCGCAAGTTCAACCAGTCGGCCGAACTCGCCCGGCATGTGGCGCGGCTTGCCGGCAAGCCCTTCCTGCCGCGCACGCTTTATCGCAGCAAGCGGACCGCCCGGCAGGTGGGGCTGACCGCCAATGCCCGCACCCTCAATGTGCGGGGGGCCTTTGCCGTGCCGGAAAGCTGCCTGGCGGATGTGGTCGGCCGACGCATCGTGCTGATCGACGACGTGTTCACCACCGGGGCGACGGTCAGCGCCGCCACGCGCGTGCTGAAGAGGGCGGGCGCCGGGGAGGTCACCGTTTTGACCTTTGCAAGGGCTCTCTCCGGACCTATATGACAGAAAGAAACCAAATCCTTTCCGGCTCTTGCCGGCCCCATCCGACCGGAGACACATATGGCATCCGTGACCATCTACACCCGCCAGGGCTGCGGCTACTGCTCGCGCGCCAAGGCGCTGCTCGCCTCGAAGGGCGTTTCCTATCTCGAGCATGACGCGACCGGCAATCCGGAGCTGCGCCAGGAAATGATCGCCAAGTCGAACGGCGGCATGACCTTCCCGCAGATCTTCATCGGCGACCGTCATGTCGGCGGCTGCGACGACCTTCACGCGCTGGACCGTGCCGGCAAGCTCGACGCCCTTCTGGCGGCTTAAGGAAAAGTAAACCATGACCTTCAAGGCTGCTGCCATCCAGATGTGCTCGGGCGTCGACCCGGAAAAGAACGCCGCTTCCATGGCGCGCCTCGTGCGCGAAGCCGCCGGCCATGGCGCGATCTATGTCCAGACGCCGGAAATGACCGGTGCCGTGCAGAAGGACCGCCCGGGCCTGATGGCCATCCTGCGCGACGAAGAGCATGATACCATCGTCAAGACCGCCGGGGATCTGGCGCGCGAACTTTCCATCCATCTGCATGTCGGATCGACCGCGATCCTGCTGCCGGACGGCAAGATCGCCAACCGGGCCTTCCTGTTCGGACCCGACGGCCACAAGATCTGCGCTTACGACAAGATCCACATGTTCGACGTCGATCTCGACAATGGCGAGAGCTGGCGCGAGAGCGCCGTCTACCGGCCGGGCGACAAGGCGATGGTCGCCGATCTGCCGTTCGCCAAGCTCGGCTTCGGCATCTGCTACGACGTGCGCTTCCCGCAGCTTTTCCGCGCCGAGGCGCTGGCAGGCGCCCAGATCCTGACGACGCCCGCCGCCTTTACCCGCCAGACCGGCGAGGCGCACTGGGAAGTGCTGCTGCGCGCCCGGGCGATCGAGAACGGCGCCTTCGTGATTTCCGCGGCCCAGGCCGGCGTGCATGAAGATGGCCGCGAAACCTTCGGCCATTCGATGATCGTCGATCCCTGGGGCAAGGTGCTGGCTGCGGCCGGCGGCACGGGCGAGGCGATCGTGCTGGCCGACATCGACGTCGGGGCGGTGGCTGCGGCGCGCGCCAAGATCCCCAATTTGAAGAATGCGCGCGACTTCGAGCTCAGCATGCAGCCGGAACTCGCGAAAGGGGGCGTCACCGTTTGATCCGCTATTCGCTCATCTGCGACAAGGGACACGACTTCGAGGGCTGGTTCTCGGAGAGCGGCGACTTCGACCGCCAGAAGGCGAGCGGCTTCCTCAGCTGTCCCGCCTGCGGTTCGCTCGAAGTCTCGAAGGTGCTGATGGCCCCTTCGGTCTCGACCGCACGGCAGAAGGAAGCGGTGCATGCGCTGGCGGTGACCGAGGTGCAGAAGGCGGCGATGGCAACGCTGAAAGAGGCGGTCGCCTCGATCCGGGCCAATAGCGAGGATGTCGGCGATCGGTTTCCCGAGGAGGCCCGCAAGATCCATTACGGCGAGGCCGAAGCGCGCGGCATCATCGGCGAGGCGTCGATCGCCGAGGTGAAGGCGCTGGTCGACGAGGGCATCGAGATCGCGCCGCTGCCGGTGCTGCCGGACGACGTGAATTGAGAGCGCTTCAGGCGTCCGAATCTCCGAGAATGCGGTTAGCCCGCCGAGCCAAGATCCGTTCATAGTTGCGGGCGCCATGAAGAATGCGGACAATGGTCACCGTGGTCTGGTCAATCTTGTAGAAGACCAAATAGCGCTCGAACACGGGCCGCCTCATCGCACCGAGGCGCGGAAGATGGACAGCCGCGAAAGCCTCCGGCATGTCCCCGATCTCAAGACAGCACTGTAGCAGTTCGTCCAAGAAAGCGTCGGCGCGCGAAGGATTGTGTTCGAGGTATAGCGGCCTATCGCGGTCAGATCGGCGCGAGCCGATCGGGTGAACGCAACCCTCATGCTCGCCGGCGTTTTAGGCCAAGTTCGGCGCGAACGCTGTCAAAAGCCTCCTCGACGGACGTCACGCGTCCGGCTTCGATGTCGGCAAGGCCGCTGTCCAGTTTCCGCTCCAATGTCTGCAGGGCTTCTTCATCCTCGAAGCGTTCATGCAACAGCGCCTCGACATAGGCACTGGCGGAGGCGAATGATCCGCGCTTCATTTCCCTATGGATGAATTCCTCCATCTGCGGGTCCACCTGGACAGCAATCTCGGTTTTTCCGGCCATTGCGATTTCCTCATCCATCAGAAGGCCAGCATATCACGACCGAGGATGTGGGGGAAATGCTTCGCTTTCGGCTTGGATCACTTGGCCGCCTTGGCCTACCCCATCTCACCCCTTGAAACCGCCGTCGTCCAGATAGGCCTGTTCCGCGGGCGTCGTCGCGCGTCCGAGCGCGGCGTTGCGGTGGGGGAAGCGGCCGAACTTGGCGATGATGTCGCGGTGCTCGACCGCCCAGCGCAGGCTTTCCGCATCGCCGGTCTCGTCGCGATGGGCGCTGAAGAGCTCCATGCTGAGCGCCTGGTCGGCGGGGTCTTCGGAATGCTCGAAGGGGAGATAGAGGAAGGGGCGGAGCTTGGGATCGACCGCGCGGTCAAAGCCCTGCTCCAGCGCGTTGCGGGCGATCAGCCGCGCCAGGCCGTCGGTTGCGAAGGCGTGGCCGCTGCCGCGGAACAGATTGCGGGGAAACTGGTCGAGCAGGATCAGCAGCGCCAGCGTGCCTTCGGCCGTCTTCTGCCAGTCGGCGAGGTCACCGCGGGCCGCGGCGAAATGGGTGTCGAGAAAACCGTCGCGGATCGCCGCGTCGAAACCGTCGTCCTTGGCGAACCACTTTGACGGTTCAGCCTCGAGCCAGAAGGAGATGACGTCCTTGGGCGACGTCATGCAGCGGCTGCCGGCCGGCGGGCCAGCACCATGTAGTTGACGTCGATGTCGGCAGACAGGTTCCACTGGTTCTGCAGCGGATTGAAGAAGACGCCCTTCATCTCGATGACGTCCATGCCGCTCTTTGCAAGCGGTGCCTGGAGCTCTTCCGGACGTACCAGTTTCTCATATTGGTGGGTGCCGCGCGGCAGCCAGCCGAGCACGTATTCTGCGCCGACGATGGCAAGGGCGGCGGCCTTCAAGGTGCGGTTGATGGTCGAGACCAGCATCAGGCCGCCGGGGCGGACCATCGAAGCGCAGGTGGTGATGAAGAATTCGACGTCCGCGACGTGCTCGACGACTTCCATGTTGAGGACCACGTCGAAGGTCTCGCCGGCCTCGGCGAGCGCTTCCGCCGTCACCGCGCGATAGTCGACCTCGACGCCGGTCTGAGCCGCATGGGTGCTGGCAATGCCGATATTGCGCTCGGAGGCATCGGCGCCGAGCACTTGGGCGCCCATCTTGGCGACCGGTTCGGAAAGCAGGCCGCCGCCGCAGCCGATGTCGAGAATGCGCAGACCCTCCAGCGGACGATGGGCCTTGGGATCGCGGCCGAAATGGGCTGAGACATGATCGCGGATATAGGCGAGGCGGACGGGATTGATCTTGTGCAGCGGCTTGAACTTGCCGGTCGGATCCCACCACTCCGCCGCCATGGCGGAAAAACGGTCGACTTCCACCTGATCGATCGTGGTGCGTGCTTCAGCGCTCATTATCGGATCCTCTCTGCACGGATATTGCTTTTCAAGTCGGCCGATCGGGCGGCAAAGTCAAGGGTCCGGGTGGTCGCGGGCGAGGCGTGCGTCAAGGCGGCGCTGCCGCCGGTTCGGCTTCCTGAAACAGTATTCCACGGTGAGCGGATCGCCCTCGCTCAGCATGGCGTCGATCTGCGGCAGTGTCGTTTCGACGAAATGGTCGAAGATTTCCGCTTCCGCATTCACGATGCAGAGCGGAAGGCAGGCGACGGCGGTGCCGCTCAGGCCGAGGTCGCGTTCCCTGGCGATCGCCGGACCCTGGCGTGGCGTGGCGAGCATCGGGCCACTGCATATGCGGTTGCGACGGCAGGACCGATTTCGGCACAAGGGGCGGTTGAGCCTGTCGCAGCGATAGCGCAGGTCGAGCGTGCCGACGATCCGCCAGCGGGCCTCGTGGCGCTCCTCGCGGGCGCGCTCGAGTTCGGGATGGTCGATCTTTGCCATGGCTCTCGCGTCCTTTCCCGGGCACGGTTGATCGTTCACGCGGGCGAAAACCCCGTGGCTTGCGGGTCTCTCATTCTTCCGGCCATTGGCCGGGGCGCCCGGCATGCCGGGCAAACTTAAAACAGTGACACGCAGGGCGCCCCGTTTCGATGATTTTTGCCACCCAGTTCCTTGTCCCTCTACAGCCCCGGAAACCGACGCCTTGGGTGCCGCACAGGCACGTCCCTTTTCAGGGAGGGGGACCGACTTAGGGCAGCCTGCGACATCCTCCCGCGTTTCAGAAGGACCCTTCGCAGCACCGTTCCCGCCTCGCCGGCAACGCTATCCGGTGTATCCGCGGCGGGACGGGCAAGAGTATCGCATGGCGGCGAAGCACGGGGACAACGGGGCGCCGAAAAAATGCGGGGCTGGAACAAATGGATGAACCGGGCGTTCATGAGTGGTTCATTCGCAAGCTTGTAGAAGAAGCGCATAAGGGAATACCCGAGGAGACACCCCTATGAATTATCTCAGGAAATTCGTCCTTGGCGCGGTGTTTGCCGCTGCGCTTCCCGCGCTCGCCGCGGCGGCGCCGGCCTATTCCACGGCTAATGTCAACATGCGCTCCGGGCCGAGCACGCAATACCCGCCGGTGCTGGTCATCCCCGCCGGAAGCCGGGTCGACATCCAGGGCTGCATGCAGTCGGCCAATTGGTGCGATGTCGCCTATGCCGGCTATCGCGGCTGGGTGTCGGGCAGCTATCTGCAGACGACCTATTCGCAGCGCCGCGTCTATGTCGACCCGCAATATTATCGCCCGCTGGGCATTCCGACGATCACGTTCTCGATCGGCAACTATTGGGATCGCCATTACCGCGATCGCGATTTCTACCGCGACCGCGACCGTTGGAGGGACGGCGAGTACCGGCCCCGCCCGCGTCGCGACGACGACGACTGGCGCCGTCCGCCGGTGCGTGATCCGGATTGGCGTCGCCCGCCGACCCGCGATGATGATGATTGGCGCCGCCCGCCGACGCGCGATCCCGATTGGCGCCGCCCGCCGACGAGGGACCCCGACGTTCGTCGTCCTCCGACGCGTGACCCTGACGTTCGTCGTCCGCCGACCCGCGATCCCGACGTTCGTCGTCCGCCGAAGCGTGACCCCGAGGTGCGCCGTCCGCCGAAGCGCGAGCCCGACAGCCGCCGCGACGACAAAACCGTCCCCAGCCCGAGGAAGGCCATGTGCCCGCCTGGCGAGCCCTGCCTGTTGCCTTGAGCGACACACGACCAATCAAGATGGAACGGCGATCATAAGATCGCCGTTTCGCTTTCATGGCCTTTGCACCGCGCGCAAAGGGATGGTCAGTAGGCCAGGGCCATTGAACTCCCCGGTTCTTTTCGATATGAGACCGCAACTTCGCCCATCGACCTGTTCGCGGGCGTTTCTTCCAAGGGGCGCCGGCGTGCGTCCATCAGCGCGGCGGTATCGAAGGCATGGCTCGCATCGTGATGAAATTCGGCGGAACCTCCGTCGCCAATCTCGAACGCATCTACAATGTCGCCCGGCATGTCAAACGCGAGGTCGATGCCGGCCACGAGGTGGCGGTGGTCGTGTCGGCAATGTCCGGCAAGACCAATGAACTGGTCGACTGGGTGCAGACCATGCCGAAGGTCGCCGGTGCGGATTCGCCGTTTTACGATGCGCGCGAATATGATGCCGTGGTCGCTTCGGGCGAACAGGTGACGTCGGGCCTTCTCGCCATCGCGCTGCAGTCGATGGGCATCAATGCCCGGTCTTGGCAGGGCTGGCAGATCCCGATCAAGACCGACAATGCGCATGGCGCGGCCCGCATCCAGGAGATCGACGGCACCGACATCATCCGCCGCATGGGCGAGGGGCAGGTGGCCGTGGTCGCCGGCTTCCAGGGCATCGGCCCGGACAACCGCATCGCGACGCTGGGACGTGGTGGCTCGGACACTTCGGCGGTGGCGATCGCCGCCGGCATCAAGGCCGACCGCTGCGATATCTATACCGACGTCGACGGGGTCTACACGACCGACCCGCGCATCGAGCCGAAGGCGCGGCGGTTGAAGAAGATCGCGTTTGAAGAAATGCTGGAAATGGCCTCGCTCGGCGCCAAGGTGCTGCAGGTGCGCTCGGTGGAGCTTGCCATGGTCCACAAGGTGCGCACCTTCGTGCGCTCGAGCTTCGAGGATCCCGATGCACCGGGCATGGGCGACCTTTTGAATCCGCCCGGTACGTTGATTTGCGATGAGGAAGAGATCGTGGAACAGGAAGTAGTCACCGGTATTGCCTATGCCAAGGATGAAGCGCAGATCTCGCTGCGTCGGCTTGCCGACCGGCCGGGCGTTTCCGCCGCGATCTTCGGGCCGCTGGCCGAAGCGCATATCAATGTCGATATGATCGTCCAGAACATTTCCGAAGACGGCACCCGCACCGACATGACCTTCACCGTGCCTTCGGGCGATGTCGACAAGGCGCTTTCCGTGCTCGGCGACAACAAGGGCACGATCGGCTATGACGTGGTGCAGAGCGAAAAGGGCCTGGTGAAGGTCTCGGTCATCGGCATCGGGATGCGCAGCCATGCCGGCGTTGCCGCCACCGCCTTCAAGGCGCTCGCCGAAAAGGGCATCAACATCAAGGCGATCACCACCTCGGAAATCAAGATTTCGATCCTGATCGACGGCCCCTATGCCGAACTCGCCGTTCGCACTTTGCATTCCTGCTACGGCCTCGATAAGAATTGATTCCGTAGAGCGGGTTCGCCTCCCGTCGCCTGGCGTCGCGGGCGGCGGTTCCGCCCGACCAATGACACATTCGGGAGCAGCCACGCGATGAGAGACCTTTCCGCGGGTCCGCGCGTCCTCCTCAAGCGGTTGCGCGAGTTGATGGCGGAGCCGCTCGAGCCACAGGAGCGCCTTGACCAGATCGTTCGCCAGATCGCGAGCAACATGGTCGCGGAAGTGTGTTCGGCCTATGTGCTGCGCGCCGACGGCGTGCTCGAACTCTACGCCACCGAAGGCCTCAACAAGGATGCGGTCCACCTCGCCCAGCTGAAAATGGGCCAGGGCCTGGTCGGCACGATCGCGGCGTCGGCCCAGCCGCTCAATCTCTCGGACGCCCAGGCGCATCCGGCCTTCCGCTACCTGCCGGAAACGGGCGAGGAGATCTATCATTCCTTCCTCGGCGTGCCGATCCTGCGCGCCGGCCGCAGTTTGGGCGTTCTCGTCGTGCAGAACAAGGCGCAGCGCAACTACCGGGAAGACGAGCTTGAAGCGCTCGAAACCACCGCCATGGTGCTGGCCGAGATGATCGCGACCGGCGAACTGAAGAAGATCACCCGGCCGGGCCTCGAACTGGACCTGACGCGCCCGGTGACGATCGACGGCGACGGCTATAACGAAGGCATCGGGCTCGGCTATGTCGTGCTGCACGAGCCGCGCATCGTCGTCACCAACCTGCTCAACGAAGACACGGAGACCGAAATCCGCCGGCTCGCCGACGCGCTCGGTTCGCTCAGGATCTCGATCGACGACATGCTGTCCAGGCGGGAAGTGTCGATGGAAGGCGAGCACCGCGACGTGCTCGAGACCTATCGCATGTTCGCCCATGACCAGGGCTGGGTCCGCCGCATGGAAGAGGCGATCCACAACGGGCTGACCGCCGAGGCCGCGGTCGAGAAGGTGCAGAGCGACACCAAGGCGCGGATGATGCGCCTCACCGACCCCTATCTGCGCGAGCGGATGCACGATTTCGACGATCTCGCCAACCGGTTGCTCAGGCAGTTGACCGGCTTTTCGCCGCATAGCCAGACCGAGAGCTTTCCGGCCGACGCGATCGTCTTTGCCCGCGCCATGGGGGCGGCCGAGCTTCTGGACTATCCGCGCGCCAACCTGCGCGGCCTGGTGCTGGAAGAAGGCGCCGTGACCAGCCATGTGGTGATCGTGGCGCGCGCCATGGGCATTGCCGTGGTCGGCCAGGCGGCGGGTGCGGTGGCGCTCGCGGAAAACGGCGACCCGGTGATCATCGACGGCGATGACGGCAAGGTGCATGTGCGGCCGGTGGCCGACCTGCAGAAGGCCTATGAGGAGAAGGTGAAGCTGCGCGCCCGCCGCCAGGAGCAGTTCCGCGCGCTGCGCGACGTCGAGCCGCTGACCAAGGACGGCAAGCGGATCACGCTGCAGATGAATGCCGGCCTGCTGGTCGACCTGCCGCAGCTATCCGAATCGGGGGCCGAAGGCATCGGCCTGTTCCGCACCGAATTGCAGTTCATGATTTCCTCGACCATGCCGAAGGGCGAGGAGCAGGAGAGCTTTTATCGCAGCGTGCTGCGCCAGTCGGGCGGACGGCCCGTCACTTTCCGCACGCTGGACATCGGCGGCGACAAGGTGGTCTCGTATTTTCGCGGCCATGAAGAGGAGAACCCGGCGCTCGGCTGGCGGGCGATCCGCCTGTCGCTCGACCGGCCGGGCCTGCTGCGCACCCAACTGCGGGCGCTGCTGAAGGCCGCCGCCGGCGGCGAGCTGAAGATGATGTTGCCGATGGTAACCGAGGTGGGCGAAATCCGGGCCGTGCGCGAGCTGATGCAGAAGGAGGTGCAGCACCTCTCCAAGTTCGGTCATCCGCTGCCGAAGAAGCTGCAGTTCGGCGCCATGCTCGAAGTGCCGGCGCTGATGTGGCAGCTCGACGAGCTGATGCAGGAGGTCGACTTCGTTTCGGTCGGCTCCAACGACCTGTTCCAGTTCTCGATGGCTGTCGACCGTGGCAATGCCCGCGTCTCCGACCGCTTCGACGTGCTGGGCCGGCCGTTCCTCAGGATCCTGCGCGATATCGTGCGCGCCGCCAACCGGCACGAAACGCCGGTGACGCTCTGCGGCGAGATGGCGGGCAAGCCGCTTTCGGCTATGGCGCTGCTTGGCATCGGCTTCCGCTCGATCTCGATGGCGCCGACCGCGATCGGCCCGGTCAAGGCCATGCTGCTCGGGCTTGACGTCGACCAACTGAGCCGGGAGCTCAACGCGGCGCTCGACGATCATCATTCGCACCTGCCGCTGAGGGACATCCTTGTCGGCTTTGCCGAAGACAACAATATTCCCCTCTGACCGAATTCAACGTGGAGTAAAGGGTGGCGAAGCTTCCTGTCGAGAAAATGCGCGAACTCGAACGCCGGTTCGGCGAGATAGAGGCGCGCATGTCGGCGGGGCCGGCGGCCGACGTCTACGTCAAGCTCGCGTCCGAATATTCCGAGCTGCAGCCGGTGGTGAAAAAGATCCGCGAATACGAGGCGGCGATCGGCGAACTGGCGGGGCTGAAGGCCCTGCTTGCCGACAAGTCGACCGACCGCGAGATGCGCGAACTGGCCGAGATGGAGATGCCGGAGGTTGAGGCGCGCATCGAGGGGCTGGAAAAGGACATGCAGATCCTTCTCCTGCCGAAGGATGCCGCCGACGAGAAGAGCGCGATCCTCGAAATTCGCGCCGGCACCGGCGGATCGGAGGCGGCGCTGTTTGCCGGCGACCTGTTTCGCATGTATGAACGCTTCGCCTCGACCAAGGGCTGGAAGGTCGAGGTTCTCTCGGCCAGTGAAGGGGAGGCGGGCGGCTTCAAGGAAATCATCGCGACGATCACCGGACGCGGCGTGTTCTCCAAGCTCAAGTTCGAATCCGGCGTGCACCGCGTGCAGCGCGTGCCCGAGACCGAGGCGAGCGGCCGCATCCATACGTCCGCGGCCACCGTCGCCGTGCTGCCGGAGGCCGAGGAGATCGACATCGAGATCCGCCCGGAAGACATCCGTATCGACACCATGCGCTCGTCGGGGGCCGGCGGGCAGCACGTCAACACGACCGATTCGGCGGTGCGCATCACCCATCTGCCGACCGGTCTCGTCGTCACCTCCTCGGAAAAGTCGCAGCACCAGAACCGCGCCAAGGCGATGCAGGTGCTGCGCTCCAGGCTCTACGACATGGAGCGGCAGCGCACCGACAACGAGCGCTCGGCCGATCGCAAGAGCCAGGTGGGCTCGGGCGACCGCTCCGAGCGCATCCGCACCTACAATTTTCCGCAAGGGCGCGTCACCGACCACCGCATCAACCTGACGCTCTACAAGCTCGACCGGATGATGGAGGGCGACATCGACGAGATGGTCGATGCGCTGATCGCCGACTACCAGGCCGGGCAGCTGGCGCAACTGGGCGAGCCGACATGAGCGGCGCGGCTCGTCTCGGCGCGGTCGTTGCCGAGACGCGGGCGGTGCTTACCGATGCCGGCTTTGCCGATGCGGCGATCGAGACGCGCATCCTTCTGGCCGGCCTGCTCGGGCTTTCGACGACGGAGATCTTCACGCAGGGCGACCGGCCGGTGACGGAGCGCGAACGCTCGGTGATCGCAGACGCGGTGGCGCGAAGACTGAGGCATGAGCCGGTCCATCGCATTCTCGGCCACCGCGAATTCCACGGGATCGAGCTGAGGCTGTCGCCGGATACGCTGGAACCGCGGCCCGACACCGAGGTGCTCGTCGATGCCGTTCTGGCCCACCTGAAGCGCATGGCGGCGCAGAAGGCCGTCGTCAGCATCCTCGACATGGGCACCGGCACCGGGGCGATCGCGCTCGCCCTGCTGAAGGAATGCCCGCAGGCGCGCGCGCTCGGCAGCGATATTTCGCCGGGTGCCCTTCAAATCGCCGCGGCCAATGCCCATCTCAACGGCGTGGCCGAGCGGTTCGAGACCCGTGAGAGCGCATGGTTCGAGGCGATCGACGAGAGCTTCGACATCATCGTGTCAAATCCGCCCTATATACCCACGGAGGTGGTCGAGTCGCTGGAGCCGGAGGTCAAGGATTACGACCCCCGCAAGGCGCTGGACGGCGGCCGGGATGGTCTGGAAGCCTATCGGGCGATCGCCGAAAATGCATCGCAGCATCTGCTTGCCGACGGCATCGTCGGTGTCGAGATCGGCTACGACCAGCGGGAAGATGTCGTGCAACTCTTTGAACGTAACGGATTTTCCTTGATCGAATGGCACCGCGACCATGGTGGCAATGATCGGGTCCTGCTGTTTACACGGTGAAGCCGGACGGCGACTTGCTGCGTATGCTAAGGATAATTGGGCTTTTGAAAGAAAAGGCTTGGTTTTCCAGATGAAGCGTAATAGTTTGCGGGCACGCAACGGGCAGCAGGGAATGAACGAGATTCGTTCGGGTCTGGGTTTGCCACGTTTTCATCTCGTGACCGGGCTTCACGGGACGAGCAAATCCCGATGCGTAACTCAGTAAACTTGACTATCACCAGCGGCACGAGAGCGATGGCGCAGTATGCCCGCGGCACGCAAAGCCTTGGTCCGGTCCAAACCAGAACCAACAGCGTTGCCATTTATCAGCACAACAGAAAAATTCAGGTGAATTATCGATGAGGCCAGGACAGCAGAACAAGCGCGGCCGCGGACGTAACGGCGGCGGCGGTGGTGGCAGCGGTAGCGGTGGCGGCAATTTCAACCGCAAGGGTGCGAACCCGCTGACCCGGACGTATGACAGTTCCGGTCCTGACGTGAAGATCCGTGGCACCGCCCAGCACATCGCCGAGAAATACGCGACGCTCGCCCGCGATGCACAGAGCGCCGGCGACCGGGTCATGGCGGAAAACTATCTGCAGCACGCCGAGCATTACAACCGCATCATAGCCGCCGCCCAGGCGCAGATGCAGGAGCGCTTCCAGCGCGACGACCGTGACGAACGGGATGATCGCGACGAGCGGGACGACCGCAGCGAATACAACGACCGCGATGGCGACGACATGGACGGCATGGACGAGCCGACGATCGGTTCGCAGGCCGCCCAGCCGCAGCAACAGCAGCGGCCGCAACCGCGACCCCAGCCGCAACCGCAGCAGCAGCCGCAGCGACCCCAGACGCAGCCGCGTCAACCGCGCCGCGAACAGCCGGAAATCGCCGGGACCGGGCCGCAGCCGGTACTGGACGAAATGCCTGCCGAGGCCGTCGCCGCCGCCGCGGAAAGCGCTGTCGAGGGTTCGAGCGAGCGCCAGCCGCGCCGCCGCAACGCCGCCAGCCGCCCGCGCCGCCAGCCGCGCCGGGCCTCTGGTGAAGAGGGTTCGGAAGGCGGCGATGCAGCCGCTCCGGCCGATGCGCCGGAACCGGCGCTTGCTCCTTCCGAGTGATCGGACAAGGCGATGATCGGATCGAAACCCCTTCTTCCTTTCGGAAGGAGGGGTTTTCGCTTTTTGGGGCAGATATCGACGCTGTCGACCGCCAGGCCGTTTGCCCCGCCCAGGAAAGGCTCTGGGGCGTGCCCGCCGGAATTGCGCTTCGTCAATCACCGAACTTTTGCCCTAAACCGCTCTTTAAACGCCGAAAATCCTTCCCCATATCTCGGTTGAAGGGACGAGGATGTCCCACAGGGCCCGCCTTTTCAGGGGGTTCCATCTCAACCGCCGCGCTGTGCCGAACGGGCAGGGCGGCTACCGGAGACAGGCAGATATGAACATCGAAAAATATTCCGAGCGCGTCCGCGGCTTCCTGCAATCGGCCCAGACCCAGGCGCTGTCCGAGGGCCACCAGCAATTCACCCCCGAGCATGTGCTGAAAGTGCTGCTCGACGACGACCAGGGCATGGCGTCGTCGCTGATTGCCCGCGCCGGCGGCGATCCGAAGGAAGCCCGCATTGCCAATGACGCGGCGCTTGCCAAGCTGCCCAAGGTTTCGGGCGGCGGCGGTCAGGTCTATCTGTCGCAGCCGCTGGCCAAGGTGTTCACCACGGCGGAAGACGCCGCCAAGAAAGCCGGCGACAGCTTCGTCACGGTGGAGCGGCTGCTGCTGGCGTTGGCGATCGAGACCTCCGCCTCGACGTCTCAGACGCTGAAGAAGGCCGGCGTGACCGCGCAGGCGCTGAACCAGGTGATCAACGAGGTGCGCAAGGGCCGCACGGCCGACGGCGCCAATGCCGAAGCCGGCTTCGACGCCCTGAAGAAATATGCCCGGGACCTGACGGCGGAAGCGCGCGAGGGCAGGCTCGACCCGGTGATCGGCCGTGACGACGAAATCCGCCGTACCATCCAGGTTCTTTCGCGCCGTACCAAGAACAATCCGGTGCTGATCGGCGAGCCGGGCGTCGGCAAGACGGCGATCGCCGAAGGCCTGGCGCTCAGGATCGTCAACGGCGACGTGCCGGAAAGCCTCAAGGACAAGAAGCTCATGGCGCTCGACATGGGCTCGCTGATCGCCGGCGCGAAATATCGCGGCGAGTTCGAGGAGCGGCTGAAGGCGGTGCTGAGCGAAGTGCAGTCGGAAAGCGGCGAGATCATCCTGTTCATCGACGAGATGCATACGCTGGTCGGCGCCGGCAAGGCCGACGGCGCGATGGATGCCTCCAACCTTTTGAAGCCGGCGCTGGCCCGCGGCGAACTGCATTGCGTCGGCGCGACCACGCTCGACGAGTACCGCAAGCATGTCGAGAAGGACGCCGCGCTCGCCCGCCGGTTCCAGCCGGTCATGGTCAACGAGCCGAATGTCGAGGACACGATCTCGATCCTGCGCGGCCTCAAGGAAAAATACGAGCAGCACCACAAGGTACGGATCTCCGATTCGGCGCTGGTGGCGGCCGCGACGCTGTCGAACCGCTACATCACCGACCGCTTCCTGCCCGACAAGGCGATCGACCTGATGGACGAGGCCGCCTCGCGGCTGAGGATGCAGGTGGATAGCAAGCCCGAGGAGCTCGATGAGCTCGACCGCCGCATCATGCAGCTGAAGATCGAGCGCGAGGCGCTGAAGAAGGAAACCGACGTCGCCTCGGCCGACCGGTTGAAGCGGCTCGAGACCGAACTCACCTCGCTCGAGGAGGAGGCCGATGCGCTGACCGCCCGCTGGCAGGCGGAAAAGCAGAAGCTCGGTCTTGCCGCCGACCTGAAGAAGCAGCTCGACGAAGCCCGCAACGAACTGGCGATCGCCCAGCGCAAGGGCGAGTTCCAGCGCGCCGGCGAGCTTGCCTATGGCGAGATCCCGAAGCTCGAGAAGCAGCTGGTCGAGGCGGAAGCCCAGGACGGCAATGCCCGTGATTCCATGGTGCAGGAGGTCGTGACCCCCGACAACATCGCCCATGTCGTGTCGCGCTGGACCGGCATTCCGGTCGACAAGATGCTGGAGGGCGAGCGCGACAAGCTGCTGCGGATGGAAGACGAACTGGCGAAATCGGTGGTCGGCCAGGGCGATGCGGTGCAGGCGGTGTCGCGGGCGGTGCGTCGTGCGCGTGCCGGCCTGCAGGATCCGAACCGGCCGATCGGCTCGTTCATCTTCTTAGGACCCACCGGGGTCGGCAAGACGGAGCTGACCAAGTCGCTCGCCCGCTTCCTGTTCGACGACGAGGCGGCGATGGTGCGCATCGACATGTCGGAATTCATGGAGAAGCACTCGGTCGCCCGCCTGATCGGCGCGCCTCCCGGCTATGTCGGCTATGAGGAAGGCGGGGCGCTCACCGAGGCGGTAAGGCGCAAGCCCTACCAGGTCGTGCTGTTCGACGAGATCGAGAAGGCCCATCCGGACGTGTTCAACGTGCTGTTGCAGGTGCTCGACGACGGACGCCTGACCGATGGCCAGGGCCGCACGGTGGACTTCAAGAACACGATGATCATCATGACCTCTAACCTCGGTGCCGAATACCTGACCGGTCTTCGCGACGACCAGGACAGCGAGGCGGTGCGCGGCGAGGTGATGGAGGTGGTGAAGGCCTCGTTCAGGCCGGAATTCCTCAACCGCGTCGACGAGATCATCCTGTTCCACCGGCTGCGGCGCACCGAGATGGGGGCGATCGTCGACATCCAGATGAAGCGGCTGGTGGCGTTGCTCGCCGAGCGCAAGATCGTCATCGACCTTCAGCCCGATGCGCGCGAATGGCTGGCCGACAAGGGCTACGACCCGGTCTATGGTGCGCGTCCGCTGAAGCGGGTGATCCAGAAGTTCGTCCAGGACCCGATGGCCGAGCAGATCCTGTCGGGCACGATCGCCGACGGCTCGACCGTCACCGTCAGCGCCGGCACCGACCGGCTGCTGTTTGAGACGGCAAAGACGGTCAGCGAAGCGGCCTGATCAAACGACCCACGTTCACGCAATGACGAAAGGCGGTCCCTTCGGGGGCCGCCTTTTTGCCGTCATGACGGAGAGCCTTCTTGATAGGCTCTCGGACTGAACCAGCGTGGCGCTGCTCGCGCGCCTCCTCAACCGGTGTCAGTTGCTCGCCATTTCCGGCGGCTTGCCGCCGGAGGTCAGCAGGGCGTCGATGCGCTGGCGCTCGGCCTCGAACTTGGCGAGCGTCTCGCCCTCGAGCGACTTGCCGCCGGGCAGGCGGACGCGCAAGGGGTCTACCTTGGTGCCGTTGACAATCAGCTCGTAATGCAAATGCGGTCCGGTCGACAGCCCGGTATTGCCGACATAGCCGATCACCTGACCCTGGCGGACCGTCGCGCCCGGCTTCACGCCCTTGGCGATGGCGCTCTGGTGGTTGTAGGAGGTGACATAGCCGTTGGCATGGCGGACCAGCGTCTGGTTGCCGTAGCCGCCACTGTCCCAGCCGGCCTTTTCCACCGTGCCATTGCCCGAGGCGATGATCGGCGTGCCGCGGGGTGCGGCCCAATCGGTGCCGGTATGCATGCGCGAATAGCCGAGGATCGGATGGCGGCGCATGCCGAAGCCCGACTTGAAGACGCCGTTCGGCACGGGATTGCGCAGCAGGAACTGGCGGATCGACTTGCCGTTCTCGTCGAAATAGTCGACCGAGCCGTCATCCGGATTCTGGAAGCGGTAGAAGGTCGTGACCGTGTCGCCGAAGCGGGCGCGCACATAGAGAAGCTCGCTCTCGTCGGTCGCCTCGCCGTTCTCGTCCTCGACCGAGAAGAAGGCCTCGAGCGTATCGGTCGGCTTCAACTGCGCCTGGAAGTCGACATTGGCGGCAAGCAGCTTGACCACCAGCGCCGTCATGTCGCGGTTCATGCCGTAGGAGAGCGCGGCGCGATAGATGCCGTCATAGACGCGCGGCAGGTCGCGGGCGGAACTGGGCATTTGCGGGGCGTTCTCGTCGAAGGCGCCGGCCACGGCATCGAGCGGCGGCGGCTCCTCGCCGCCGACCAGCCGACCGGCATCATTGACCGCGAGCGTCACTACATGGCCCCGATGGCGATAAAGGCTGATGCGCACCACCCGGGCCTCCTCACCGCGCTGGATGATGCCGATGCGCAGCACGTCGCCCTCGGCAAGCTCGTCTCCGCCGGCATGCGGCTCGAGCGCGCGGGCGATGTCTCCCGCCTTGGATTTGGGGTAGCCGGCGGACATCAGCACCGCCTCGATCGGCTGCGGACTGCGAACCGGCAGCACGTCGTCGGCATATTCCGGCGTCTCGGGCGTCAGGATTTCCGGTTCGGCGACGCTCATGTTCTGCTCGACGACGCGGGCGGCAAGGCCCGCGGCGATGTCGACGCCGCCATCGCTGTCGAAGCGCTGCGGGTCGATGTAATAGAGCGCGGCGACCTGGGTCGAGCCGTCGGTGAGCACCGAGCCATTGGTGCGGACATTTTCCTCGACCTCGTCGAACGACATGCCGCCGGCAAAGGGCGTGGTGCTGCCGGAAACCGGGAAGGCCGTCGTCTTCAGGCTCACCTCGGATTCGACGTCGGAGCCGTAGATCGTGCCGGTGCGCACCGCACCCGGCGCCGCCTTCTCGTCGGCGGCGAAGATCGCCAGCGGATCGAAGGCGGGATAATTCTCCTGGGTCTTGTAATTCATCGCCAGCTTCATCTTCACATGGGCGAAGGGCTGGCGCCGCACCACCTCGCGTTCGCCGTCATGGGTGACGGTCGAGACCTCGAGGATCGCCTTGTCGACCGGGCGGGCGGCGATCTTCGGACCGAGCAGCCGGCCGCCGCGCGACACGCTCTTGAGATCGGGGTCGGCGGCAGGGTCGCCGACCGCCGCATAGGCCTCGGCGGGGATCGCCAATTGCTGGCGACCGTCGAGGGCGGCAAACAGGGCAACCCCCATCAGGATGCAGGAGGTGATACCGGTCAGAAAGGTGCCGGACAGCCAGCGCAGCGAAATCTCCCGCCGGTCGGGCGCGCGATAGCCGTCCGCCAGGATAGGCGGCTCGGTTCCGAGCGATCTTACCATGCTTCGATCCGTCATCATCGGTTGGCAATCGTTCCCTTCGCGTCGCACGCAGACCGCGCGTGCGCTCACTCCTACTGGCTAACCAGCATGGCCGGCGCCATAATCAGCATGTTTTGGCCCGGTCCGTCAAACCTGGCCGGATCGGGCCTATAAGGAATACGCGCGACAGTCTTCGACATGCTGTTAGAGAGCAATTGTGGAATTCCCGCGGCCGGGGATCAAGAAGCTGCGGGCGGGGTGGTCGCAGGCCGGTAAAACCGGGCAGGGACGAGCGGATTTCGGCATCGGTACCGCGTGAAACTGTATTTCCCCATGTTTATCAATGGCCTGTCATATTTTGTGAGATTTTTGTAAGAGTACTGTTGACGGGAAAAGGGAGTGGCCGTATAAGCCGCTTCACCGAACGAGAGGGCGGCGCCGACGAGGCGAGCGGCACTCTGGTTCAAAAGAAATCTTCTGGAAATTGGCTGAGATGCTGATGGGTTGCCGGGCTGGATGGTTTGGCGGGAAGTTTTCGTGACGGTTTAGTATCGTCTGTTTTTTGACAATTGAAGATGAGAAGAAAGAGAAACGT